>Ga0334894_1000027_pt1 | contig 251824 bp, 179 predicted proteins | sample GraSluR3_MG_6_FD_207225 | JGI IMG/M metagenome (GOLD analysis project Ga0334894, IMG submission 207225) | Sludge microbial communities from methane-producing bioreactor in Wageningen University, Netherlands - Granular Sludge_12_05 R3 | ecosystem: Engineered > Bioreactor > Anaerobic >...
CAAATACTATGAGCCAAACCAACGCCCATAGGGCGTAGTTGTGCCAGCGCACAGCGGCATCAAAACCCATTAGATCGAACGAACCATGTATTTCGAATCCAGTTACTGCCAAAAAAAGGATAAGGAAGGCCTGGCTCCAGTGCCAAAACCTTTCAAAAATCTTGTAAACATATGTGAGCTTAGCCATTGTGATAGTATTTCGGAGGTTAATTACTGATTACGTTTACGAGCCATTACAATGCGAAGTGTTCCGTGGAAAAGCACCCCGCCCAGCGTACCCAGTATTAATAGGATGCCGATTATATCAACAGTAGCGCTCCGGTCGCGCCCAGGCATGTAGAAATCGGTTAGCCCCTCAAGGCGTGATCCCTCACGGGTATGGCAATCGGTACAGCTTAGCGCCATTTCCTTGGGCGATACCATATGCGAAATGGGCAGGTACATTTCGGTTTCTACAAACTCCCACTCGCCACTCCAAGGCAAACCGGCCAATTTCATCCCCTCTGTTAGCGATGCTTCCCAATCGAAATCGACCCAAAGTCCTCCCTTTCCCGGCTCCTTATCCCAAAGCTTTGCCTTCAGTACTCGTTGGTAATTGGGGTCGAATGGTTGTTTGCCTCGATGGATTTTCACTGGCCATATTTGTGCTTTGGAATCGTTATAATCGCCAAAAAGGGTATTGATTTTAACTGGAAACTCGGTAATTGTGTCGCTGGCTAACATATGATCGACTTGGCCGTTAAACCAAACGTACTCTGGTGCGGCATTGCTCTCCCAGTGGCCTGTACCCTTTATGGATTGGTACGAAATACGCCCTGTTGAATCCATCATCTCATATGGTCTTCCATCCTGCAAATCGCAAGCGGTGGACCAGTCCCAGTACATCTTAGTTGGATTAACCTTAGCATAGGTTGGAATGTGACAGGTTTGGCACGCAACCTTTACCGTGTGCTCGTTGAGCTTGCCTACGGCATGGGGCTTTACTCCATGGCACTGCGTACAGGTGGCACGGTTATAGTCGTTCGATGCCGTACCGTAATACCGGCCTTGCATAACATGGTTTTGGGTTTTGTGGCAATCGGTACAGCTCATATCCATACCCTCACGATTCATATGTACGTCCACATCGCGGGTGGTGTTGAGCAGAGCCTCCTCGAGATGACCATGCTTTATGTTATTACCCCCAGCGCTATAGAAGTGACAGTATCCGCAGTTATACTTTGTGGGCATACCCACATTGGCTGTAATAAAGTTATAGTCGGGAGCAAATGGACCATCGACTGGTGGGTAACCTGCTGCTCCTCCGCTGGCTTTCTCGTAGGTACGTGTATTATCATGGCATACTATGCAGTCCATATTGTGCTGCTGGGTAAAATCGAAGCCATTTTCGTCCCAACCATAGCCTGCATGGCACTTATTACAGGTAGACTCGCTACCGCCAATACCTGTACAGAAGTTGTTTATCAGATTCTTTTTACCCAGATAAACAACACCGCGCCCTTCGATGAAAGCCTCTCGCTCCCACTGCCAGTGGTGATTATTTAGCAATTCCTCACCTCGCTCGGTATGGCATGAAAGGCAAGCTTGGGTAACCTCCTGCGGCGAATTAAACTCCTTTTGCAGCTCGGCAAGCTTACCATGGTCAACAGCCTTCTTTGGCTTATTCCCAACTTCAACCTTAAGTGCTTCCAGAACCTCGGGGTTCATCTGCTTTGGCTTGTCGAGTATGGCAACTGCAATAAATATTTGGGGTATTAGCACAATGGCCAGAAAGGGGATCAACTTGTTCTTCATTCGATTACAAGTTTGGTTAACAACTCGTGTAACAATATATGCAAATATATCGAAATATAGAAGTTAAAAGTTGCGAAGACACATACAAAAATGATATGATGCCGAAAATTTAGAACGATTTTAAAGAACAATCCGTGGGCTAATACAAAAGCCCAAGTGTCCATAAAGGGACATTTTCCTTAGCCCCCACCTCATATCCATCAGCAAAGGTATAGATAATCCTATCGGTTGGTGTTCTGCGTATCCTTTGGTTTAAGGTAGAGACCACCATATGCCAGTTTGAATCAATCTCAAAAGTATTCCTGTTAATCAGCGTAACCGGATAAAGTGCACTAAGATGATTCAGAGCAAAGCTATGTGCCACGGTACTTCGGATGGGTTGAATGGTGGCCAGCATATTTGCCATATTTGTATTGCTTAGGTAAACCCTTTCGGGCTTTTGCAGTATGCTAATGCTAACCCCAGCTGGATATATAAGGCTTATAAGTTTTGCTTTCTCCAGATGAAAAAAGTAGCCAATAAGGGTATTTCGGTGCACACCAATCTCCTCACTTAGCTGAACCAGGTTGGGTTTAAATGGTGCATTCTGCGCAATAATGTTTACAAGTTGCCTCACCTTGCTCGTGTTCCGCGGGTCAAATCCCTCTAGGGACTTCATGTCGGTCTCTATCGTAGCGTTAACAAAATCTTCGAGATGCCGCTTGTACTCCTCGTACGAGTCGTTGGCAACGGGGTAGCAACCTCGAGTTAGGTAGTCGTCGATATGAAGGTTTGGCGAGAACTGCTGAATATGCTCAGTGGCTATCTCGATGTGCGAATCGAGAATTGTTTGCAAATCGTATCGAGGTAGCTTGGCAATCCCCTTAAAACTAAGGTACTCGCGAAACGAAAACGTGCTAAGGTTATAGATAATCGCGCGTTGGCTGAGGTTGGCGTAGTGCTTAACCATCTCAATGGTCGACGATCCGGCAAAGGCTATTCTTAAATCGGGGAGAGTTTCGTAAATGTTTTTAAGCTCCAACGACCACTGTGGGTGTTTCTGTATTTCGTCGATGAATAGGTGCTTGCCACCCCGGCTCCGAAACTCAACGGCAAACTCGCGCAACGATTTTCCCGCCAGGTATATATCGTCCAATGTGATGTATAGAGCTTGAGGATCGAATCCGTAGTGCAGCTTTATTTGCTGCAACAAAATGGTAGTTTTACCTATACCCCTAGGGCCAATTAGTCCAACCAGCGGCTTATTCCAATCGATGGTGGGCTGTGTTGTGCGCACAAAGAAGGTTGGGATACCACTAACAAGGTGATTCGATTTTAATCTTAATTGCTCCATTGAACTGCTATTTCAGCAAATATATAATATATTTTGATAATAGCGACAGCAAATCAGATATTTAAGGTTTACTTTTAAACCAAATGGCTATTCCATTAGATTAATATCTCTACCACCGTTGTCTCGCTCACTAATCAGAAATCGCATTACCCCCTCGGTGGGTAAAATATCCTCAATCAGTTCGGGCCACTCAATTAAACAAATCCCCTGCGATGAGTAGAAGTACTCCTCGTACCCAAAATCGAAAACCTCTTCGAGCTTATTTATCCTGTAAAAATCGAAATGGTAAACAGGTTCTCCGCTGGTAGTGCTATACTCATTTATTAAGGCAAAAGTGGGACTCACCACCGTATCGGTTACTCCCAGCACCTTACATATAGATTTTATAAGGGTAGTTTTCCCTGCGCCCATAGCTCCATATAAGCAAACAATGCGGTTAGGATGAACGACCTTTAGCAACTTCGCTGCTGCATCATCCAAATCGCTAAGACTATTTATCTGAATCGTTTCCATACGGTTTTTAAAGTGGTTTTAGCTCAACAAACGGTATTAACATCTCCTCAATGGAAATGCCGCCGTGCTGAAAGGTATCGCGATAATAACTAACGTAGTAGTTGTAATTGTTGGGGTAAGCCAAAAAATCGTTGCCAAGGGCAAAGATATACGAAGAGCTCACGTTGGCTTTGGGCAAATGCGCCTCCTCGGGCTTGCGAACCTCAAAAACCTGTTTTGCGTTATAGTTTAAGTTCTTGCCCATCTTGTACCTTAGGTTAGTTGAAGTGGCCCGGTCGCCCACAACCTTTATGGGATTTTTAACCCTAATGGTACCATGATCGGTAGTAACAATCAACCGCACCCCATGGGCTGATGCCTCCTTAATAAGAGCGAATAGGTCGGAATGCTTAAACCAGCTACGAGTTAGGGAGATGTATGCGGCCTCATCGCTTGCCAGCTGGCGCATCATCTCCATCTCGGTGCGGGCGTGCGAAATAACATCGATAAAGTTGTAAACCAGTACCGACAGGTCATTCTGCAACACCTGTTTAAGGTTTGAGCCAAATAACGATCCTGATTTAATTGTGCTGGCCTTCTCGTACTGCATCTTATAGTTCTTACCCAAACGCTTCATTAGCTGAGTTAGCAGCTCCTGTTCGAATAGGTTCTTGCCTGTATCCTCCTCATCGAAAACCCACAAGTCGGGAAAACGCTGCTGAATCTCCATGGGCATTAGGCCTGCGAAGAGCGCATTGCGAGCATACTGGGTTGCCGTGGGTAAGACACTTGAGTAAAGCTCCTCGCGCTCAACTCGCCAGTAGGGTGCTATTAAATCTTGAATGGCCATCCACTGGTCGTACCTAAAGTTATCAATAACCACCAGCAATACCCTATTCCCTTTATCGATGGTTGGAAAAACTAAGTTGCGCATTACGTTATGCGACATCATAGGTTTGTCCTCCGCATTGGGGCCGAACCAGCTTAGGTAGTTCGATTTTACGAACTTGCCAAACTCGTTGTTGGCCTCGGACATCTGCATTGCGAAAACCTCGGCTATACCCGAGTCGCTAGACTCGGCAAGCTGCATTGACCATTGCGAAAGTTTTCGATAAATTTTGGTCCAGTCGTCAAAAGTGCGTGCCATACCTATCTGTTGACCAATGGCACCAAAGGCCTGCTGATAATCTGAGGTTGTTTTCTCGCTAATTAGCGTATGCTGATGGACGTTCTTTTTAATGGAGAGCAATATCTGTTTAGGGTTAACGGGCTTAATAAGGTAATCGGCAATTTTAGCGCCAACGGCCTGATCCATAATGCTCTCCTCCTCGCTTTTGGTAACCATTACCACGGGTAGGTTGGGCTTTATCTCCTTAATGCGGGCAAGGGTTTCCATGCCTGTTAAGCCAGGCATATTCTCGTCGAGAAAGACAAGGTCGAAATTTAGAGCTGATACCATATCCAGCGCATCCTCGCCATTTGTTGCTGTGGCAACAGCGTACTCGCGCTGTTCTAAGAAGATAATGTGCGGTTTAAGAAATTCTATCTCGTCATCAACCCAAAGTATGGAAACGGCCATCACAATTTAATTTAAATAGTTTTCGCGGAAAAAATTTAGGTAGCCAGCCACGGATTTATCGCCCTTGAAAACCTCTAGGTTATCTCGGCTTATCACCACGTATGAGTAATCGGCTTCGGAAAGCCCCCCCATAAGCCCCTGCTCTGCATTTACCTTCATGAAGTACTCCATGGCCTCCTGCCTGCTCTTAAAGCTCTCTACCTGTATTAACACCACAAAATCGGTTAGCTCGGTGCTGGTAACGTTCAGGTTAAGGTTAATATAATGATCGACATTGAACGACACCAAATTGAACCTGAGCTGATTTATGGGTGAGTTTTTAGGCACTATGGCCAGAAACAGATGCTCGCCTTGTGGTGTGCTATACCCAACAACCGGTGCGGTCACACCATCGGCTGGCTGTGACTCTCCAACTTCATCTGGCTGAGCTGATGCCAGCTGCAGCTCACGCTGGTCGAGCATTGTAATAATGGTTGCCGCCGACTGCGCCACCTCGCTTTGTGGGTACTGCTCAATAACCGTGTTCAGCTCGGCCCTATATGCTCTTATGTTGCCCGACCGCCCGGCGCACTGAGCAATGATGAACTGAAACATGGGGGCAACATCGGAGTCGGCATACCTACTCAACCCCTCACGAGCCATACGGGTTGCATCGTTACATTGACCTTGTTTATAAAGCTCGAATGTATTCTGATAGTACTCCTCCCTTAACCTATTTTCCTTCTGAAGATTCTCAAGGTAGTTTGGGTTACTTAGCATCAACGCGTAAGTACTATTGGGAAACTGAGAAATTAGCCTTTGCTTATGGCGTTCCATTTGGTCGGGCTGCTGGTTAAACCTTGCAATTTGGTATAGGTTATAGTAAGCCGACAGCGTGAATTCACTTTGCGGATAACGCTGAGCTAGAAGTTCGTAAGCCTTTATTGCCTCAGGATAATCCTTAAGTTGATTCTCGTAGGTTTCGCCTACCCTGAAGAGGGCTTCTTGAATCTGCTCATGCGATTGAGCCAGCAGGGAATCATTCAAGGGGAGATCCTGCAGGTAAAACTCGCGGCTTTTGTTATCAAGCACCTTGGCCGGCATACCCGATGTATCGGTGGCTGAGGTTTGGGTTTGCGCTAGGGTCTGATCGAGGGCTTCACGCTTATTAGAGCGCCTCCAGTTATCCTCAAGCTTGCGCCTTCCCCAGCGCATCTGAAATTCCGACAGCCCATAGCTTAACGACGATTGGTTGTAGAAGTACCACTTACCACCCTGGTCGGGCTGAGTGCGCCCCCGCTGGGTTTGCTGGAAATGCGCAAACCTATCGCGGCCTTCACGTTCCTCTTGCCTTAACCTTTCCTCTTCCTCACGTACTGCCTTTATTAACTCAGCAATAATGGCATCCCTTTCGCGAGGACTCATGGCAGCAACCCTTTGCAAGCTATCCTCGCGCGAAACTATATTCAAATTCTCAACAAGTTTATTCAAATTCTGCGCCTTCACCTCAAGCTCGGTATACCCGGGAAAATCTTGGTCGAGGGCATGGTATGCGCTGTCGTAATAGGCTTGACTCTGAGTATAGTTTGGCTTCTCGAAAAAGTAATCGGCAAGGATAAGGTACGAGAGCCCTTTCTGATGATTATTATTTACACTCTTTTGCGCCGATAGCTGGTAGTACTCAATGGCCTTGTCCATATTGCCTCGGGTTTGCTCAATGTTGCCAAGGGCAAAGTATATCTGATCGAGAAACTCGGTGTTCTTTTCGTCGTTAGCCATTTTGTTTAGCTCTCTAACCATCTCGTTACCGCTGCCTCGCCCCTGAAAGTTTGATGCTATGTTAACCCTTGCATTAAAGCTCATTTCGTATGAGGGATTGGCTCTTATAACCCTTTGGAAGTAACGGTTCGATTCTGCAAACTTTTTCTCAATTTGATATAGCTGGGCAAGCAAGAACATATAACGGGTACGATGCTCCTTATCAGGGGCATTCTCAAGCGCTCTCTCCAAATACTTTATGGTTTGTGGAACATTCTCCTGCCTTTGGTAAAGCAAGGCATATGTAGACTCAAGTAGATGCCTGAAGTGCTTATCCTTGGGATATCTCCTGTTTGAAGATAGTGCCCTCAACCGATCCTCGGCTGCAACAAAATCGTTGGCCAGAATATCTAGCCTAGCAAGCCAAATTTGCGACTCGTAAAAAATTGGAGTTTCCGGAAACTGAACCAAGTTGTACTCTAAGGTCATCCGTGCCTCATCATACGCTCCCTTCCATGCGCGGGCTTTACCAATTAAAAGCCAGCCCTCACGAACCCACCGCACAAACTCATTCTGGTTGTAAAACTGTCGTTCCTTGGGGCTTTGCACCCCTCTCTTTCGCTCGGGTTTTACGGTAATGGAGTGGCGACTAATCATGTCGGTACACTTAGTAATTGCTCTGTCCATATCGCCGCCCACCATGCTGGCCACCTGCTTATCGCCAAGCAACAGCACCGGCAACGGAAAGGTATAGTTGTAGCTAAAACTTTCCTCAACCCGATTCAATGCGCTATTGTAACTCTCCTTAGCGTTAAAGTAGTAGTTATACCTTGAAGTAATATTATGATAGGTTCTTGTAACTGGTGTGTTCTTTTGGGTAGAACACCCGCTAGCCAATACAAGAACAAAAAGTAATGTAGTGAATAAAAACCTATTGAGTTTATATTTTATCATTAAACAACAGCTATTTGGTATACAAACTAAAATGATAACAAGTTATTATTTTTAATTTTGCTAAAATACGCAAAAAAGAGGGTAAACAATATTTACAGAGAAATTATGGTTATAACTTTCAAATGATTATATTGAGAGGCTTAGCGGTTTTGCTATCATCTTTCAACTTTGTTTGCACACAATCTACCGTTAGATTTTCAGGCCAATACTTAATATCTTTGCATCGCAACATTAAATTCTATTTACACACATCAAGCTGTTAATGAAAAAAAAGGTTTTATTCATACTGTTGGGGTCTGCTGCTGTTGCTGGGTTAATTTTGGGTACAATACTACTATTTGTTACACTTGGTAAAGGCGAAACATCCGAGGCAATAAACGCCATACCTGTGGATGCAGCTGTTGTGGTAAAAGTTAGCAGCTTGGAACAACTTTCGGGGCAACTTCACCAAGGTAATACGTTTTGGAACGCCATAGGGAGCCTTTCAATGGTTTCGAGGGTGAACCAGCTTTTTGAATTTGCCAACAAGCAAAAGGCCTCATCCGTTATTTTTGACCAGATGGTGATGAACTCCGAGTTGTTCATGTCGGTTCATGTGATTGGCAAAGGAGTTCCTGCAACGCTTTTTGTTGCCAATCTCCCCGAGCGGGTAAAGGCTGCTGAGGTAAGTAGCCATATTGTCGCAATAGCAGGTGCAGACTACAAGCTAGACGAAAAGGAGTATAACGGAACAAAAATTCACACCCTCACGCACAGAACCAACGACGAAAGCAATAGCTACTCCTTTGCCACCCGGCATGGAGTTTTAATTCTTAGCCAATCGCTTCTGCTGGTTGAGTCATCGGTTGGGCAGCTTAGCAGCGGACTATCATTAACCCACGATAAGAGTTTTGTGGACGCCTACAAAACTGCTGGAACTAGGGTTAATGCCAATGTGTTTGTAAATCACACAAAACTCCCAACTGCTTTTGCATCGCAAATTCACGCCAGCAAGCAAAATGGATTTAGCTGGCTGGCCAACACGGGACGATGGACTGAACTCGATCTCTCGCTGCGCGACGAAGCTTTCTACCTAAACGGATTTGCTCAGGTTCCCGATTCGCTCAACGTTTTTTACAAAGTATTTACCAAACAAAAACCAGTAAAAAACGAGGTTACCAGCATACTGCCTGCTCAAACAGCGGCATTTGCTAACCTTGGTATCTCAAACCTTGATGTCTACTTAAAATCATACCGAAACTTTATAACAACCCAAGGAAGAATTAATGCCTACAACAACAGGCTTGATGTATTTAAGAGAGAAGTTGGTAGTGATGCTGTTGAGCTTTACTCAACCATTTTTGGCAAGCAGCTGGCCCTGGCTTTCATTCCCTTTGAGGGTGAACCCTACAGCAACTGCTGGTTTATTGCTGCCCAAGTACAAAGCCAAAGCCTGGCTCGCCAGGAGCTAACCAAGGCCATTGAGGTTTATGCAAAGAAAAGCAATCAGCCAGTAGCCTCATTCGAAAGGGTTTTTAGGGTTGACCGAGAGAAATCTGTAAAGATTTACAAATTTCCAAAGCCGGGATTACATAGCAGTATCTTTGGGAGTCTTTTTTCAATAGCAAACGATCAATACTTCACGTTTATCGATTCGTACGTTGTTTTCGGTTCTTCAGTTCAGGCGCTATCGCGGCTTATACTGGCCAACATTCACAATAAGCAGCTCGATGTGGAGCAAAGCTTTGTTGAGTTCTCCAAAGGGCTAGCATCGGAGTCGAACTTCACTGCTTACATTAACCCATCGCGAGCAGAAATGCTCTATGGGCAGATGTTAAGCCCTAGTGCTGCGGCAAGGCTCCTATCGCGAATGGAAACAATTGAAAAGATTCAGGGCATTGGATTTCAACTTACGGGCGGAAAGAGTATGGTTTTTAACAATATCACAGCCCGCTACACACCCTACTCCATTGATGCGCCCCAAACAGTTTGGGAAACTAGGCTCGATACTTCATCCGCCATGAAACCACAGCTGGTTGTAAACCACAGCACCCAGAACAGGGAGATATTTGTGCAGGATAATAAAAATACCATTTACCTAATTAACGATGTAGGCAGAGTGTTGTGGCGCAGGCCTTTGCCAGAGCCCATCATGGGAGATGTTCATCAAGTTGATATATATAGAAATGGTCGCTTACAGTTCCTGTTTAACACAAAAAACAGGCTATACCTTATAGATAGAAATGGTAATAATGTTGATGGATTCCCCGTAACATTACGATCGCCTGCAACAAACCCTGTGGCCGTTTTCGACTACGATAACAACCGTAATTACAGGTTCTTTATTGCAGCAGAGGATAGAAGTATATACGTTTACAATAGGCAGGGAAACACAGTAAGCGGTTGGGATTTCGACAAGTCGGAGAGGTATATAACTCAGCCAATACAACACTTTAGGAGTGGAGGTAGAGACTACGTTGTTTTTGCCGATGAGAACAGGATTTACATCCTTGATCGCAGGGGTAACGAAAGGGTAAAGCCCGACAAGCACTTCGCAAAGGCAGCCAATAGCATTGTAGCGCTCGACGAATGGACAGGGAAACCCCCTCGGTTTGTAACCACCGATACACTTGGTGTAGTTCGGCATATATCGCTTAGCGGTAAGGTTAGTGAGGTTCTCCTAAAGCGATTTAGCCCCAACCATTTTTTCGATAGCCAAGATGTTGATGCCGATGGAGCCAACGACTTTATTGTACTCGATGGCAAAGAGCTTTTCGTTTACAAATCGGACGGCAAGTTGCTTTTCTCTAAAAAATTCAAGGAGGAACCCCTAAAACAAGTGATATATTTTCATTTTGGGGCACGTGATAGGAAGTTGGGAGTTGTATTGCCAGAATCATCGCAGATATACCTTGTTAATGGCGATGGGGAGTTCTACAAGGGGTTCCCGCTAAAAGGGGTTACCCCGTTTAGTATCGGACGGTTTGCCAACACTAAATCTACATTTAACCTTATTGTAGGCTCGTCAACAGGCTATATACTAAACTATGCAGTGCAGTAATTTTACCATTTTTTAGCTGCCTGCTACCTTAAGCAATTAAAAGACAATGGCTAAATTTGCCAATTATGGCTCAAAGGCAGCTGTAACCAAATAACTACTTAACGAAATGCTTATTCTACTTCGATTTTTTGCCATAGTTTTTCTAATATTCTTCCTAATCACACTCATCTCGCGATGGGCTCTCCGTAGGTTTTTTCGTAAAATGCAAAATGCTAGTAACTCCACATCCTATCAGCAGAATAGACGCCCCGAGGGAGATGTTTACGTTAGCAAAACGGCCCAACAGGATAAGATAGTGGATAAAGACGTTGGTGATTACGTAGACTACGAAGAAGTTGACTAACTAAACAAACATTGCATGTATGGCTATTAAGGTACAAAACGTAACCAAACTATTTGGTAAGCAAAAGGCTCTCGACAATGTTTCGTTTGAAGTGCCCAAGGGTCAGGTTGTTGGTTTCTTGGGCCCCAATGGGGCAGGCAAATCTACCATGATGAAAATAATCACTGGATTTATTCAGCCTACCTCAGGAAACGTAGCGGTTAATGGCATAGCCATATCCAACGAAAGCCGCGAGTACCGAAACAATATTGGCTATATGCCAGAGAACAATCCCTTATACACCGAGATGTACGTGAAGGAGTATCTTCACTTTGTGGCTAAAGTCTATGGGCTTGGCCGATACGGAAGTAAAAGGATAAAGGATCTGATAGAGCTTACGGGCATAGGGTACGAACAGAATAAAATGATTGGTGAGCTGTCGCGTGGTTATAGGCAGCGAGTTGGGCTGGCACAGGCGCTACTTAACCGGCCATCGGTTCTTATACTCGACGAACCAACCAGCGGTTTGGATCCCAACCAAATTGTTGAGATCAGAAAAATTATTGCTGATGTGGGCAAGGAAAAAACGGTGCTACTCTCAACCCACATTATGCAGGAGGTGGAGGCAATTTGCAGCCGGGTAGTTATCCTAAACAAAGGAATAATTGTAGCCGATGGGCTAACTTCCGATGTGATGCAACACGGTAACCTAGATCAACAAGCAGTTAGCATTGAGGTAACATCACCCATCACTGCAGAGGTATTAAGTAAAATAGATGGCGTGCAGCTCGTCGATCGGGTTTCCAACGATGGCTGCCAATGGATCATAAAATCATCTAGCAAGGAGGATATCCGTCCTGCAATTTTTAACTTCTGCGCTCAGAACGGCATTACGCTAATTACCCTCAACCAAAAATCTATACACATGGAGGAGGTTTTCCATTCGCTAACTCAATTTCAGTAGCAGTAGGTGACACTTATCACGGTTATATTAGTTGCTTATTATTTGAAATTAAAGTATTTTCGCACCCTCATATTTTAAGATGAATCAAAATTCAATTTTTCGTTTTTTTGCGAATTTGAATAGCGATTACGAACATTAGTTGTTGAGGCTTGATGAAGAAAATAGTAGCGGGTGTCGACATTGGGGGCACAAACACAGTTATAGGCATAGTAACCCAACAGGGCGAATGCATTGGTGAGGTATCGTTCCCCACCCAAGAGGATAACGACTTTACCAGCTTCGTTGCTCGAGTTGCCTCACAGATAAAGAAACTACTTTCTACACTGAATACTGAATACTCGCTGGTTGGGGTGGGCGTAGGTGCGCCCAACGGATCATACCGGACTGGCGAAATTATTGATGCAGCAAACCTACGCTGGAAAGGCACGCTCCCTCTGGCTAGCGAGCTAAGCAAGCTGCTTAACGTACCCGTAAAACTTACCAACGATGCTAACGCCGCTGCCATTGGCGAAATGCAGTTTGGCGATGCAAAGGGAATGCAAAACTTTGTCGTTATCACCCTGGGTACAGGTTTGGGTAGCGGCATTGTGGTGGATGGGAGGTTGGTACTTGGTGCTACTGGGTTTGCAGGTGAATTTGGCCATTCATCGGTAAAGCCGTGGGGCAGGCAATGTGGGTGCGGAAAGCAAGGCTGCCTCGAAACGTACGTATCGGCTCCTGGCCTCAGACGAACTGCGTTTAAACTCCTAGCCGACTCCATTGAGCCTAGCGCATTAAGAGGCTATTCGTACGAAAGCCTTACCGCAAAAAAAATTGCTGGATTTGCCCAGCAAGGCGATAGCATTGCCCTCGAGGCCTTTGAGTATACAGGCGCTATGCTTGGGATGAAGCTTGCCGATTTGGTAACTATTCTTAGCCCCGAGGCAATCTTTCTATTCGGGGGGTTGAGTGGTGCGGGCAGCGTAATTTTTGAACCCACCAAGAGGCATATGGAGAAAAACCTGTTCCCCATCTTCCGAAATACAGTAAAGCTGCTTCCGTCGGGACTTAAAGACAAAAACGCCGCTGTACTGGGTGCAGCAGCGCTAATTTGGCAAGATCTTTAAAACACCAAGGCGTATTTCCTACTCAAATACCCTGTGAGTTCTATTTGCTGTTCGGTATATCTCGTACCGCCAAGCCTGATAGTCAATCAAATTATCCTGTGAGTCGTAAACCCTAAGCCCCTGCAAACGATTATCGCGCCGATAAACAAACTCCTTACGAAGCGTTGTGTTGCTTTCGTTATCTTTAATTACCTTCTCAACAATGTTGTTGTTCTCGTCGTACTTATACGTGGTATGGGTAGATTTTTGAGGCAAATTGAATTTTTGTACATCCAAATGTTCGCTTGCCATTCTGCCTAAAGTATCGTATTCCACTACTCGCTTAAGGCTCATTATTGAATCGGAAGGCACAGCTCTACGACCCCTTACCCTGCGTTCAATTTCGGTGTTGTGCTCATCATATTTATGTCGCGACCTAAAACTCCTCTTACCATCCTTATTGTATCCGGTAGTGCGGGTTTTATTACCTGCGTCATCGTAAACGTACTCTTCGCGCACAAGCAGTGCAGTATCGCTATTGTTTACCGTATACACTAATAATGTACTAAGCAGCTCGTTGCTGTACTCAAACACCTTAAAATACCTTAACTTCTCTTTTATAAAGAAATCGGTTTTCACCTTGGTTAGCCCATCAAAGTAGTGCCAACGGTAGTTGTCGGGGTAACGGGTTTCCCAGCTGTAGTCTATCTCGGTATGTAATCGCCCTAAGGAGTCGGAAATTAGTTGCCCTATGGCAAAGTACTTGCTAGTTCGTTCGCCATCCTCAATTACGTAGCGCGAGTTTACTGTAACGCGATAGATGTTCTGAGGTTTTTCGCCCTGAGCGTATATTCCAGCCGTTAGGCTTATCATTAGTAATGTGAATAAACACTTCTTTGCATCCATAACCATAATGTATTAAATATTGGCGCTAAGATAAAGTTTTTATTAAAGCTAACTGCTCTACTCCACCTCTTCGAGCTCTAGGGCTCTAACCCGGCTGTAACTAGTGTCAATTTCCATTGGCACTCGCCGCATATCGGGTCGCAGTGGTGCAAATGGAGTAAAAGCTAGGCGTATATTGCTTACTTGCGCGAACTTTTTCCAATCGCCATCCTGTTCTACATGCCCCATAATAACACCTTCAATATGGGTGTAAGTCGAGTCCTTAAGTGTAAGGGTAAGGCTTAGGCCCATATCTCGGGCGCTCTTGCTATATTGCTGTTTGAGCACGTTGTACCTAATGCCCGATGAGTCGCGAGCAAACCAAATTGATGCGTACGGATCAATTGATTCGTCGTTTGGCAAAACCTTTACTTTAGCCGTAAGGCGATAGTTGCCATCGCCCATAATGGGTATTCTAAAGAACACGCTATCCTGGTCGCCATCGGCAGGGAAAGCATATGCCTCTTTCAACTCCCATAGATTGTTGGGGTCTCTGGCAAACTTTACCGTATCAACTTTCTCCACCTTATCCTGAGTCATTTTTGCCTTGTGCTCGGCTTCAATCTGAGCAAGGTAGTTAACCACCTTATCAAGCACCCTATCAAATTCCTTTGGATTATTTAGATAATAGTCGATGCTTCGTGCAAATTGCTCATCGCTATAGCCCAGCTGTGAGTATATGGGTCTGTAATATTCTATTGAATCTCGTTTTGAGAACTTGTAAGAGTAGTGAGAAGTACTAACTATAGCATCGGTTATGAAAACCTCCGCAAGTATTTTCACCATATCCCTATCGGGTATGGTTTCTGGCTTGCATCCTGCGAATGGAAGTGCGAGTAGGGTTGCTAGTAATATTATTGAAACTTTTTGCCTATACATAAACATTGCTGTGTAAAAACGAATTACGCTGAACTTTCTTTAACACACAAGGCAAGCGTAAGCCTGCCTTGTGCTATAACGGTAATTATGCCGATATGATTATTTCAGTTTATCGAACTTATAACCAATCATTATTTCATGCGAACCTGCGCTGTGGGGCCTAAGTTCGGTTAGCGAATAGTCGAACGAGTAGCCAAAGAGGTACCGATCCTGGTAGTTGTAGCCAAAGAGTAGCGATATACCATCCATCCAGCGTAACGATATTCCTCCCCAAAACTCTTTTCGGTAGGTTACCTTGGCGTTTAGGTCAAACTGAAGTGGGCTTCGGATCATATACTTCACCAGCATCGAGGGCTCAATATCAAAATCGCGGTTTAGGGCTAACATCATCCCTCCCATAACCATAAAGTGCTGCCTTAACCTGTTTACACCGTAGTAAGTTTGCTCCTCACCTTCGATGATCCTGGATAGCTCCGACTGGTATAGCTTTTGCCCCAAAAGCTGGTGTGCGGAAATTCCAGCAAAGAAACGGGTGTCGTAAACCATAAAACCTACTGATGCATCGGGGGTAAAAATGGATTTTGTGCTAGTGTATATAGCAGGGTCGAGCATGTCGAAATTTTCGCCATACTCAAACTTTGACCCGTCGGCACGGAACATCAAAAACCCAAGCGACACACCACCCGAAACCCTTAGCCCGTTCTGAGTGATCTGCATATTATACGAATACGAGAATAGACCACCTGTTCGGCCAATAGGCCCAGTAACATCATGGTAAAAGCTACCGCCAAAACCCATATCCTTGGAACCGTGGGGGCCGTATGCGCTAATGCTATGGGTTTGCGGATAATCCTCCATACCAACCCACTGAAAGCGGCTATTGTAGCGAATTTGGTAGTAGTTAAAAGTACCCCCAACCGCCGGATTGACCATATACGTGTTTAGCATGTACTGTGTGAACTGAGGTAGCTGCTGTGCACTGGCTTCCGAAATTATCAGAAGAAGTGCTGCACTGGCTATTAACGCTATCCTTTTCATATCATTTAGTTTTCTCAATCTTCAAAATTGTATTACCGGATAATGGTTACTGATCCAGAAACAGGCTTCCACTTGGTAGTTCCATCTACATTGAACTTAATAACATAGTAGTAGGTGCCTGTTGGAAGTTCCTTACCATTTCTATTTCTTCCGTTCCAACCCCGAGCGGCATCGGTACCCTTAGCCGACCATACCTGATGGCCCCAGCGATTGTAAATCTTTATCTCGAGATCGGGGAATATGTCGGAATAAGGAATAGTCCAAATATCGTTTATACCATCATCATTGGGAGAGAACACATTTGACGTCCTGATCCTATCAAGAATTCGGGCTTTAAGTGATATTTCCTCTGTACAGCCAGACTCTTCTGCAATAGCATAACCCTTTATGGGTACATACTTCTCGAACTTTCTGGTATCTATATTAAAGATCTCACCCGAAAGCAGGCTCTCATACTCTGGTGTTTTAAAGAATATTGTACCTTCTTTACCTTCTGGCACAGCAAACCCTTCGGTAGGTGTCCAGTAGTAATTTAGGGTATAGTCATCATTCTTTGTCAACATCTCAATTTTGTACTCGGTATCGGCAAGCACCGAAATTATGGTAGAGTCGCCTGGGCTACCTACCAAATCGGGATCAAGTGGGAACTTTCGAAGATCCTCGTCGGTAAAAAACAGGTGAGCATTCCTATCGATAAATGGGAAGATACGATCGTAAATAGCAACGGTTTCGGTAGCCTCCTCTATACAGCCATCGGTAGTTGTAACCATTAATATGATATTCTTGTCATCATCAATATTCTCTATCATAAACGGTGTTGACTCTGTGTGCACCCTCTCAATATTATCGGTAAAGTTATACCATCTTACTCTTTCTACCTCCAATGGAATGGTTGAGTTCATAACCACTCGAAGGGTATCGGTTGAATTGTAACACCACAGGTTATCGGCACCCGATATACCCACGCTGAAGGTATAGTCGGTATTCAGCTCTAGATCGTAAATATTATGATCCTCACAATACCCTGCCTGACCATCATATCGGGGGTACTTAACTACAGCAGCATATTTCCCTGGGCTAAGACCATCTACTCCTCCCTCTATGCCCGTTTGCTTTATAAGAGTGCCTACCATCGTAATTTCGTTCACCTTATACCAGTCAACTTCATAATCTGCCACACTTCCATTGCCTGTTCCTGATACTACTCCAGTAATCTGTATGCTACCAGCATCAACTCTTCCATTAGCTAATACTCTACATCTGGGTAGTTCAAACTCATCAAAGTATTCAGGTTGCCTGGGGCCATCAACAACTAGGTCAACAGCGCCAGCAGAACAGTTGTTATCATCAACCACATTAACCCTATAATTGCCTGGGTATAAATTGGTGATGCGGCTAGTTGAACCAATAGCTGTGCCATCTACAATAATCCTATAATCAGGTGTTCCTCCAGAAATAGTAACCTCTATCTCATCAACTGTAGAGTCATGGCAAGGCAACGTCTCTAGATATGTACTGAGAGTAAAAGTAAGAGGAGTTGGTTCTGTAATTGTATGATTTTCTACTATAAAGCAGTTGTTAGCGTCGGTAATGGTTAGCGTGTAATTACCTGGAGCCAGCCCAGAGAATATACCAATGCTGTTCTCCTCAGTATAACCAGCGAAACCCTCGAGCTTATAGGTTAGAGGTTCAGTGCCTGATGCCTGAACGTCAATCCTACCGTTTGTATCTCCATTACAGTAAACATCATAAACCTCTATATTTTCAATTTCCAACTTCTCTGGGAAGGTTATCTCAACCTCAAGAGTGTAGCTGCAATCATTATCGTCGGTTATAACAAATATATAGCTTCCCTCATCGAGGTTTGGAATTACATTATCACGAATGGTGAATGCACCTTCGGCCCAGCTAATGTTATAGAACCCATCGGCTGTTGTTCCTCCTGTTATGGTAAAGGATATTTCAGCCTCAGTTGGAAAGCATACATTGTCGTAATTTACAGCATATGTAACGGCTATCTCTTCAGGTTCACTAATAATAACGGTTTCGGTATGACTAGCTCCGCCTTTTGTTCCTATCAGGGTGTATGTTCCAGCCTCAAGACCCTTATAAAGCCCCTCAGTATTGTCATACCTATCCATCATATAGGTTGATATGTCTTCGCTAAACTCATTAAACCATTTGCGCTCATCGAGCGAGTATGGATCGGTTGTAACGCCCACCTCGTTTACCCTAATGGTTCCATCAACCTCGCCAAAGCAGGTGATATTGGTTGCTGTAAGGGTAAATGAGTATAGCAAAATGGATATCTCCTTAGTATCGGTACAACCATTATTGTCGGTTGCAATTACCCTGTAATCGCCCTCGGCTAATCCGTTGAACTCAGGATCGGTTGATGAAGCAACGTCTACCCAGGTTGTACCATCAAAGAGCTGAAGGTCGAAATTAAATGGTGGTGTACCACCATCGGTAACAATGGAAATATTTCCGTTGCCATCGGTAATAAGCTCGATGGTAAATGGATCGGCCTCGCCTACGATTAGTTCAACCGAATAAACTGGACCACATCCCTGATCATCTGAAATTTCAACCATGTATGAGCCTGGAGCTAGGTTGGTAAACACACCGCTACCCACTTGAGTTGCTCCAATAGCCACTCCACCGCTGGTTAGGGTGAAGTATAAGTCGCCCGTACCACCCGATGCGCTTAGCGATATGGTTCCACTCTCCTGCCCAAAGCAAATAGCATCGGTAACTACTATAGAATTAACATCTATTTGTATTGGGTCTGGTTCGTTCACTTCGAATCTTGCAGATTCAATTGGGCCGCATCCTTTATCATCAACTACTGCGATATAAAAATCGGTTCCAGCAGGCACATCATTAAACGTTACCTCCAATCCGTCAGATAAAGATGCCAGCATATCACCAATGGCGTTATAAAGCGTAAATGTGTAAGGGCCAACACCACCACTTGCCGAAACAGTAACCTGTCCGGTAGGTTCTCCTGCACAAGTAGCATCGGTAACCACAGGTACACTTACAATAATCTCGTCGTATACAGTTACAGTTACTGCCAAATTATCTAAACTTTCGCAGCCTTCGGCTGTTTGCGTTGCGTAGTAGGTTTCTCCATCAACCAGCACATAATCATCGGCAAGGATACTGCCACCCGGTGAATCGTACCATGCAATGGCTTCGCCGGTAACTACAATATCGGCAATGGTTGCCCCAGCGCAGAACTCTTGGTTGGCTTCGCCTGTTGGTGGTGCTGTTTCAATTTCAACCACCAAAGCGTCACCCGACACAGTGCCTGTGCAGTTAGCATCGGTTACGTCCAGCATCACAAAATAGCCTTCCCCTACATCGTTAAAAATAACTGGGCTAGTAAGTGTGAACAATGTTCTTACATCCCCATCGGCACTAAAGGTATAACTCCAGGGTGCTGTTCCGGTAAAATCAACTCGAACATCAACACCCGTTGGGTCAGCACCCTTACAGTACTCTCCTCCGCCGCTCATTAAAGCAGTTGGTATTTCAAATTCAATTACGGAAGCAGAACCACTTACTGTGCCAGAACAGAATGCGTCCTCAACTCCAATCATTGTATATTCGCCTTTTGTGGCATCTGAAATAACGTAAGGAGTTGCATCTATACCGCTAACTACATTTGGTACCCCATCAACAGCATAAATTACTGTCCAGGGTCCTGTTCCAGTTAACTCAATACTAACATCAACGTTTGTTGGGTCGGTACCAGCACAGTAACTACCACCTCCACTCATTGTGGCAGTCGGTAATGGGTTCTCAACCACTGTAGCGTTACCGTTTACTGTACCTATACAATTCGCATCAACAACAGAAACCAGCGTGTACTCACCCTCTGTTGCATCTGCTAGTATATATGGTGAAGTGAGTATATCAATTAATGCTGGTTGGCTCGCCCCATCAATGGCGTAAACCACTGTCCAGGGACCTTCACCTGTGAGGTCAATCGTTACATCAACACCTGTTGGGGTGGTACCTGCACAGTAACTACCGCCGCCGCTGATCTCCGCTGTGGGCAACGGATTCTCAACCACCTCGGCTAAACCGCTAACCGTACCAGTACAATTTGCATCGATTACCGAAACAAGCGTATAATCACCTGCGGTTACATCTGTCAACACGTAGGGTGATGCTGAAATATCAATAAGTGCTGGTTGACTCAACCCATCAATGGCATAAACCACTGTCCATGGGCCAACACCTGTAAGGTCTAAGGTAAGATTAATACCTGTTGGATCGGTACCAGCGCAGTAGCTGCCGCCGCCGCTGATCTCGGCAGTGGGTAGAGAATTCTCAATAATAGTTGCAGAGCCACTAACTGTTCCATCGCAATTTTCGTCGGACACTGAGGTAAGGGTATATACACCAGCTGTTGCATTGGATATTGTGTAAGGTGATGTGGTGATTCCAGTAATTTCAGGTTGATCAACCCCATCGATGGCATAAATCACATCCCAAGGCCCTATACCTGAAAAGTTAATCTGAACATCAACACCTGTTGGATCGGTACCAGCACAGTATTCGCCGCCGCCACTGATTGTGGCTTCAGGCAAAGGTAGTTCAATTACAAACGCCTCGCCTTCAACTGTTCCTGTGCAATTAGCATCAGTTACACTTATTATGGTAAAATGTCCTTCACCAACATCGTTAATAATATGCGGTGTCGATAAAGCCAAAATATTTCTCTCATCTCCATCAACAGCAATTCTTACAAGCCAGGGGCCTTCTCCAGTCAAATCTATTTGGACATCAACGCCGGTTGGATCGGCACCTGCACAGTAACTACCACCACCACTCATAATGGCATGGGGCAATTCGTGTTCAATTACGGTTGCCGAGCCAATTCCCGTTCCGATACAGCCTGTTGCGTCCTCCACTGAGGAGATGGTATACTCACCGGCAGGGGCGTTGGCTATGGTGTAGGGCGACGTGTTGATGCCTGTCACAGCGGGCTGATCCACGCCGTCGATGGCGTACACGATGGTCCAGGGCGACGATCCCGTGAGCACCACCGTGAGGTCGATGCCCGTGGGGTCAACACCCGCGCAGTAGCTGCCCCCGCCGCTGATCTCCGCCGTGGGCAGCGGGTTCTCCACCACTTGGGCTAAACCGCTTACCGTACCTGTACAGTTCGCATCGACTACCGATACCAGCGTGTAGTCGCCTGCGGTGGCATCTGTCAGCACGTAGGGAGTTGTGGGAATATCTATTAGGGCTGGCTGGCTCACCCCGTTAATGGCGTAAACCACTGTCCAGGGGCCTTCGCCTGTGAGGTCAATCGTTACATCTACACCCGTTGGGTCGGTGCCGGCGCAGTAGCTGCCGCCGCCGCTGATCTCCGCCGTGGGCAGCGGGTTCTCCACCACCTCGGCCGAGCCGATCACGATGCCTGAGCATCCCGTGGCGTCCTCAACAAGGGTAAGCGTGTACTCACCCGCAGTGGCGTCCTCAATGATATAGGGCGATGTAGCAATGCCCGTTATGGCCGCCTGATCAACCCCATCGATGGCGTACACGATGGTCCAGGGCGAGGAGCCCGTCAGCGTCACCGTGAGGTCGATGCCCGTGGGGTCAACGCCTGCGCAGTAGCTGCCGCCGCCGCTGATCTCCGCCGTGGGTAGCGGGTTCTCCACCACGGTGGCCAAGCCGCTTACCGTGCCGTCGCAGCTGGCGTCGGCAACTGAGGTCAAGGTGTACTCGCCGGCAGTGGCGTTGGCTATGGTGTAGGGCGAGGTGTTGATGCCTGTCACAGCGGGCTGATCCACGCCGTCGATGGCGTACACGATGGTCCAGGGCGACGATCCCGTGAGCACCACCGTGAGGTCGATGCCCGTGGGGTCAACACCTGCGCAGTAGCTGCCCCCGCCGCTGATCTCCGCCGTGGGCAGCGGGTTCTCCACCACTTGGGCTAAACCGCTTACCGTACCTGTACAGTTCGCATCGACTACCGATACCAGCGTGTAGTCGCCTGCGGTGGCATCTGTCAGCACGTAGGGAGTTGTGGGAATATCTATTAGGGCTGGCTGGCTCACCCCGTTAATGGCGTAAACCACTGTCCAGGGGCCTTCGCCTGTGAGGTCAATCGTTACATCTACACCCGTTGGGTCGGTGCCGGCGCAGTAGCTGCCGCCGCCGCTGATCTCCGCCGTGGGCAGCGGGTTCTCCACCACCTCGGCCGAGCCGATCACGATGCCTGAGCATCCCGTGGCGTCCTCAACAAGGGTAAGCGTGTACTCACCCGCAGTGGCGTCCTCAATGATATAGGGCGATGTAGCAATGCCCGTTATGGCCGCCTGATCAACCCCATCGATGGCGTACACGATGGTCCAGGGCGAGGAGCCCGTCAGCGTCACCGTGAGGTCGATGCCCGTGGGGTCAACGCCTGCGCAGTAGCTGCCGCCGCCGCTGATCTCCGCCGTGGGTAGCGGGTTCTCCACCACGGTGGCCAAGCCGCTTACCGTGCCGTCGCAGCTGGCATCGGCAACTGAGGTCAAGGTGTACTCGCCGGCAGTGGCGTTGGCTATGGTGTAGGGCGACGTGTTGATGCCTGTCACAGCGGGCTGATCCACGCCGTCGATGGCGTAAACCAAGCTCCAAGGGGCTGTGCCCGTTAGGTCTACAATTACGTTTACTCCTGTAGGTGTGGTTCCAGCACAGTAATCACCGCCACCACTAATTGTGGCTGTGGGTGCAGGTATCTCTATTACAAAGGCTTCTCCCGATACTGTTCCAATACAGTTAGCATCCTGTACAGAAATCATTGTGAAGTGACCCTCCCCTACGTTCGATATAGTATGGGGTGTACTAAGAGCAACAATATCCCTCTCGTCACCATCTACATCAATTCTTACAAGCCAAGGTCCTTCGCCCGTTAAATCGATTTGAACATCAACGCCAGTAGGATCAGCACCTTCGCAGTAATCGCCACCACCACTCATAGTAGCCGTGGGCAACTCTTTAACCAAAACATCTATAGAGGTTTCGTAAGCACATTCACCCGGGTTTGGAGTAAATGTGTATGTAGTTAAACCTATGGTTTCTGTGGATATTACACTTGGTGACCATGTTCCGCTAATGCCATTATCGGAAGTTTCTGGCAAAATAACTGGTGAATCGCCTTCGCAGTATGTATACTCTGGATCAAGAGAGAATGTTGGAATTACATTATCCACCACTGTTACAGTAACCTGATCGGAGTTCTCACAACCACCAATACCAATGGTAAGAGTATAGGTTGTTGTTTCAGTTGGGCTAGCGATTGGCTTAAGAATGGTTGGATCGCTAAGGCCAGTTGAGGGAGTCCACAGAACGGATACCGGTTCTGCAAATAGACCCGTTAACTCTACATTGTCAATTGCCCAATAGCCTATGTTAAACAACCTCCCGGTATAGGTAAATGCTATGTAGAAACTCTCATCGTCCATAACGCTCAAATCTACATTTACCGATTCTGGGAGAATATCTCCACCTGCTGATGCAGGCCAGTAAAACTCCCAACGATTTGTCCAATTCACTCCATCGGTTGATGTTTGCACAGCAACCCTATAGGCTCCATTAAAGTGATCAACAGCATGGATGAAGTTAAGGTCTAGGAACTGATTGTCGATGGCGTTGATTAGGGGGGTAACAACTCTATACACATCATTATTCGTTGAACCGTCGGACAGCAAGGAAAGTTCTGGTGCAGATCCACCTGCATACGATGTATTCATACCTCCCCAAAGGCTATTACTTCTCGACCAACCTGCAGGTAAGCCAAATACAGACACACCTGTAAAATCTTGGCTAAGCAGAACATTGTTGTTCGATGGCAAATCGGCTGAACCCTGTAACTGAGTGCTCTCACCCTCGCAAATGGAAACATCTGGGCCCGCATCTACATTGGTTGGGGTCGTATTTACTGTAATGCTTATAATTTTCGTGGTAGCACACTGTCCGGCATCGGGAGTAAAAGTATAATTGGTTACTCCTGCTGTAGCTGTAGATATTGTGGCGGGACTCCAGCTGCCAATTACTCCATTATTCGAAACCGCAGGAAGAACATCGGCAGGTTCACCCACACAATAGGGCCCCAGCGGGTCAAACTCGGGATCCAAAGGTTCGCTAATAATAACTGTTCCGCTTACCATATCGCCACTACAAGACCCGGAGCCAGTGGCGGTAACTGTATAATTAAAAGTACCGGTTTCAGTTGGTGTCCCGCTTATGGTATAAGTTGTAACCGAAAGAGATCCACTAACACCTGCTGGTAAGCCAGCTACGGACACATCGCCAAAATCGCCGTTAATTGAATAAACTATGTTTTCTAATGCTTCGCCCTCGCAAATAGTTTGATTATCGTTACCCGAAGTGAGAACAATTTCAGCATCGGTGCAAATAATTGGATCCTCAAGAATAATATCGGTAATAGATGCGCTAGTACAGCTAGCTGCATCGGTAACATATACGGTATAAGTTCCTGCTCCAAGTCCAGTAAAAGTATAACTTGAGGCAGATATTTCACCAGAGTTAGCTGACGAACTCCCTGTAAGGTAATATGTAAAATCAGGTGTTCCAGTTCCTCCTAAAAGGTTCACAGTGATTGATCCTTCGATCCCACCAACTGTAGTAGGATCGGAATGGGTAACATTATCAATTTCGGGTGCAGCAGCTGGAGGATTTATGGTTACTGTGGTGGGGTCGGAAATGCAACCGCCCTCATTTGCCGTTACGTTATACGTACCTGCGGGCACATCAGAAAAAAGTGGGTTAGCCTGATAATCGACACCATTTATGCTGTAGGTGTACTGAGCACCCAAAGGAGCAGTAACCTCAATGGTACCACCTACTCCGCAGGTTGCATCGGCAGTTGTTACCGTTGGGGCAGGGGGGGTAGATGGTGCAGGATTTATTGAAACAGACTTGCTGTTTAAGCATGAGTTGTCTGATTTTCGTCGTACAAATATGGTGTAGATATTATCGGCAGCAAGACCTGAGAAAGTTGTTACATCTTGCCAAGGCCCCATAATGTTGATTGCATATTCAAAATCTGGATCTATAGGACTAAGCACTTCAATTGAACCAGTAGGTTCATCGCAGTCTGGTTGTGTAGGATTTAAAACTGGCTCGTCAGGTGGCGCTGGAGGTGGATTTATCGACTCAACTGCGGTAAGTTCACATGATGTGTGGGATGAAATTTCTACCCTAAGATCATAATCTCCGGATGTTAGACCTGGGAAACTAGGACTGGATTGGTAGGTTGTTCCATCATCTATGCTGTATTGAAAGGTGTAGATACCCTTATCGTTTGTTGGGCTAGTAAATTCAATGGTTCCAGTAGGTACACCACAAGTTGGATTTATCGTGTTAACGATTAAGTCGTCAGGCTGAAAAATTTCAAAAGGATCTGCTGTTGCACTTCCTGAAGGGCCAGATACAAACACTATGAAACTCCCACTCTGAACAGGATCTTCTCCATCATCAGGTAAAACAATTGTAGCACTAGGTCCTACGATTGGTATAAACTCATATTTCTCCCTGGTTGTATTCCAAACCAATACGCTCATTGGCTCCAATGGCCCATTGCTAACGACTATTGTTAATCTTGCATCATCCCCACCAGGGCAAGATACATGCTGATTAACGGTAACATCAACGGTCATTTGTGCTACAGCCCCCAGTGAGGCAACAAGAAAAGCACATAATAGGATGGAGCTACGTAGAAGTTGTTTCATAACGTATATGATTTCTTTTTCTTAATTCAAATTGACTGGGCATAATTCCGCTTTACCTTACATTGCTTCATACGATAAAACCTGAGAGTAATCAGCTATTTTTTGACAAAAGCTACCTTTTAACAAGCGAAAGTAATCTTTTTTTTAATTATTCTCAAAAACATCACTCTTAATGTTAAGCATTTAGAGTGATTTGCAGTAAAAATATTGTTGTTATAAACGTGTATTATCTCTTCTGCTAAAAGCATTTTAGTTGACTAACAACCATTTGTAAAAAATGACTGTATTTTAGTTTTTTACGTATCTAGGTGTTTAAATGTTTGCAACATTATGCTTTGTAATGCAAATTTTTAATCCATCTCGTTGGTTATAAAAAAACCAACTTTACAGCAAATCAATTTGTAAATTACAAATAGCAAGCCACACACCCTAAATGGCTATTTATTTGACAAATGCAGAAAAAGGGTGGGTAAACGCTGCCCGAAATCGGACAGAAGGTTGTTTGGTGTATAAGGAAACCTCCTTAATTTCGAATTCTAAACGTCAGACTTTTCCCCCGAATTTTATTTAAAAAATGCAACAAAACATTGTGAAGTACGAATACCTAGACAAAACCTTAACTATTTACCAACTTAAAGCATTTGCCATGAAAACAAATTTTATTTGCCCAAAATGTAGGGGTTACCTTAACGTTGACAAAAAGGTAATATTTACCGTGAAAAAAAAGGGTTGGTCGGGTGGTATAGTTAAACTTAGCCCCGAGCTGGGTGATTATGCCATTACGCATCATCCCTCGTTTAAGTTTGATGATGGCGACCACTTTGAGTTCCATTGCCCCATTTGCAACTACGACCTAACCCTCGATGGTGCCGATAAGCTAGCCAAGGTTATTCTACACGAAGAGGATGGCAAGGAGTACTTTGTTGTTTTCTCGAAAATTAAGGGTGAGCGTTGTACCTACAAAATTTCGGAGAAACAGGTAGAGGAGTCGTATGGCGACCATGCTGGAAGGAACATGGATCTCCTTAGCGCGACATTCTTTAGGTAGATGCCTTTTCGGTATTGAGATTGTATGGCATAACCCCAAGGAGCTTAAACCCCGATGGTAGCACCTGCACTTGCAGAGGAATAACCTCAACGCCTGCGCTGTGTGCCTTCTGTAGCAGCAGGGAGTACTGCGGGTCTATTTGCCAGGCTGGGCCAAACAAATCTACATCCACCCGTTGAACTACGTATAGCATAACGGCCCGCATACCGCTTTGCTTCACCTGCATTAGTGTTTCCAAGTGCTTTTGTCCTCGTGTAGTTTTGGCATCGGGGAAACGAGCGTGGTTACCCTCCTTAAGGGTAACGTTCTTCACCTCCACAAAGCACTTCTCGGTTTCGTTCTCGGCGTAGATATCAAAACGGCTATCGCCAAAGGTAACCTCACGTTTCACGTGGGTATATCTCTCGAGGCCTGGAATTACGCCATTCTTTATCCACTCAAATGCCAGCATATTTGGCATCGATGTGTTTATGCCAATCCAGTTGCCATCAATTTTAATCATCTCCCACGTAAATTTTGTTTTCCGCTTGGGGTCATTCACCGGCGATAGGTAAACCTCGGCCCCCTCTTCCAAGCAGCTCTTCATTGAGCCCGAGTTGGTACAGTGTGCGGTTACCTCTTCGCCATTGTCGAGGGTTACATCAGCAAGAAAGCGCTTATACCTTTTGATAAGTGTACCGTGCACCAGCGTGCTGGGAAATGGAATATGCATGGCTTAGCGTAATGTGTTTACTAGTTATTTAGATGGATGTACTTCATGAACAGGCTCTTTATCCCCTTGGGCTCTCCGATAATGGTGATTATGTCGCCCTCCTCAAGCTCGGTATCGCCCTTGGGGGTAATAATTTTCTCCTTTCGCTGCACCATGGCCACCAGCACATCGTGGGGAAAGCGAACCTCCTTCAGCATCTTACCAATCAGATCCTCGGTGGAACTATCACCAATAAGTTCAAGGGTAATATACCTATCGTTATGCAGCAGGTACTCCTTAATTTCGCGCTCGTTGCTAATATCGCAAATGGTTTCAACAAACTTCTCGCGCTCAACAATATCCATAATTCGCGAAAGCAGTCTTAGCTGCAACTTGGGGTTATCAATGGGGCTAAGAAGTAGGAAAAACACTCTAATGTTGTCTTTCGATGATATTTCTCCCTTCTCCACAGGCTTCTCAACACCCACCTCGGAGGTTACAATGTGTAATAATGGGGTGTCGATACCCTCAAACTTACCATGAAGTATCGATACCCTTGGTATTACCAAAGCTGGGTCGATGGCCGTAACCTCAAGGAGTTCCTGCTTAATATCCTTAGCACTGAACCTATCGAGCTTGTTTGCCATGCTTTCAGATACATGCCCCACCAAGCTGTTAAAACTTACTACTCGCTCCTTAAGCTGGGTTATCTCTGCTTGTACAACCATCTCATCGAAGGGATCACCCTCGCGTAAACCTTTCTCTTTCAGTATAAACAAAAATTCATTCTCGAGCCCAATATGCTGTTTCTGCCCCAGTAGGGCAAACCAATGGTATATTGCCCCTTCGCGCTTTACATACTTGCGGGTGTAGTAGTAATACCAAATCATAGCGAACACAACCACCCCCATTGTAAAAATGGCAGGCCCCCATCCCATATAGATAATTAGCAGCAAGGATGTTAGTATCCCAAATATTTGCATCCAGGGAAATAACGGGGAGTGGTAACCTGGGTCGTACGATTGTATGCGGCTATTGCGCATTACTATAACAGCAAAATTCACTAAAATAAAGATGACCAGTTGAAAAGCGCTAGCCATTTTGGCTATACCCTCCTCGCTAAGGACCAAAATAAAAAACAGCATAAGTGCCGAAGTGGCTAGAATGGAGTAGATTGGGGTTTTAAAGCTGTTTAGGCGGGTGAAAAAACGTGGAATAACCCTATCGCGCGCCATAGCCATAGGGTAGCGAGAGGCCGACATCAGCCCACCGTTGCCTGTTGACGCAAAGGCAGCAATGGCAGCAGCCACAACCAGTAACCCGCCGTACTTAGCAGGAATCCATTTGAAAACGGCCTGCGATGCGGTCCAAACGGGGGTTAAATCTTTGAAAAAGTCAACCGTTGGCAACACCCCCACCATGATGAAAACCCCTACCACATAAATTACAGTAGTAACAATTAGCGAGAGAATCATCCCAAGCGGGATGTTCCGTTCGGGGTTTTTAATCTCTTCGGCTACGCTTGCCACCTGGGTAAGACCAAGGTAGGCTACAAAGACAAATCCTGCGGTTGATAAAATCCCCTCAATACCATCGGTGGCAAAAGGTCTAAGCTTGGTGTCAACAAGGTTTTGGGCTCCAATACTAAATACCTCCCTTAACCCCTCAACCATAAATAGTACTAGAACCGCAATTAGAAAGAATACAAGGAAGCGCTGAAGGCCAGCGGTTTTTTTTGCTCCCAGTAAGTTTAGCACCATAAAAACAATGGTGAGCAGCGAGGCCACAATCTTAATGGGCAGATCGTAAAATATTGATGCGTAAGCACCTATGCCCACCAAGGCGAAAGCTGTTTTTAGCACAAGGGCCAAAAACGTACCAATGCCTCCCACTGTACCCATCATTGGACCCAAACTCCTATCGAGCATAAAGTAAACCCCACCAGCCCTTGGCAGGGCTGTAGAAAGTTCGGCTATGCTGAACATGGCAGGCATTATAAGTAAAGCGGCAACAAAATACGACACAAAAACAGACGAACCTGTGTGAAATGCCGCCAACCCGGGTAGCAAAAAGAACCCTGAACTAAACATTGCACCTGTGCTCAGCACAAATACATCAACCAAACCTAGCTCCTTGTTGAGCTTATCTTTAAATAGTTTTGCCATGCTGTAAAAATAAGACTTTTTCAATAAAATGCATCATCTACTCATTCTGCTATAGTAGGCTATTCAAGTAACACATTAAAGTCCGAATCGTTTGGACACCTGAATAAATTCATATCTTTACATCATCTAAAACAAGAAAATATGGCAAAAAAGCAAAAGGCAAAAAAAGGCGAAGGGTTTAACAAGAATATGCTGATGAAATCCATTATGGGAATATACTCATCGGATCCATCGCAAAGCCTAAACTACAAGCAAATAGCCAAAATACTAGAGGCAAAAGACCCTACCTCCAAGAGATTGATTAACGAAGTACTGTACGAACTGGCAGAACAAGGGGCGCTGCGCGAAGTTTACAAAGGAAAGTTTATGGTTAAAATGCTATCGGCTGCCATTGAGGGTGTGGTTGAGATGGAGAGCGATGGCAATGCCTACGTTATAACTACCGATAACCAGGAGGTTTTTGTGCCAGAATACAACCTAAACCACGCCCTGCACGGCGATAGGGTAAAAGTGGCCATAAGCCCTAAACGCCGCCGCCAAAGGATGGAGGCGGAGGTGGTGGAGGTAATGGAGCGTGCCAAACGAACCTTTGTTGGTAAGATTGAAGTGGAGGCCAACTACGCTTTTGTTATTACCGATAACAAGCTCATGCCCTACGATATTTTTATCCCCAAAGGAGCCACCAACAATGCCAAGAATGGTCAAAAGGTTATAGCCCGCATTACCGACTGGCCTCGCCACACCAAAAACCCCATGGGCGAGGTGGTGGAGGTAATTGGTGATCCAGGGGTGCATGAGGTGGAAATGCACTCCATCCTGGCCGAGTTTGAACTACCCTACCATTTCCCCGAGGAGCTTAACACGCTGGCCGAAAAAATTTCCGATAAAATATCGAAACAGGATATAGCCGCACGACGTGACTTCCGAGATATTCCCACATTTACCATCGACCCTGCCGATGCCAAGGATTTTGACGATGCGCTATCGATTCGAAAAATTGATGAGAACACCTACGAAATTGGGGTTCACATTGCCGATGTTACGCATTACGTAACGCCCGGATCGCCCATCGACAGCGAGGCCATTGAACGCGCCACCTCGGTATACCTGGTTGACCGTTGCGTGCCCATGCTGCCAGAACGACTTTCGAACTTCATCTGCTCGCTCCGTCCCAACGAGGAGAAGCTTTGCTTCTCGGCCGTTTTTGAGATGGATATGGATGGTAACGTGCAAAAAGAATGGTTTGGCCGTACGGTTATCCTATCGCAACTGCGTATGGCCTACGAGGAGGCGCAGCAAGTGATAGAAACCGGAGAAGGCGAAATGTCCAACGAAATTCTTACGCTCAACAGCATCGCTCAGAAACTCCGCTACAACAGGATAAAGGCAGGTGCTGTAAATTTCGATCGTGCCGAGGTTAAGTTTGAACTCGACGATAATGGAAAGCCACTTGGCGTTTACTTTAAGGTGCAGAAGGAGGCAAATCAGCTTATAGAGGAGTTTATGCTACTGGCCAACCGTAAGGTGGCGGAGTACGTTGGTGCTGCTCGCGAGAACTATAAAGTGAAACCCTTCGTGTACCGAATTCATGATAAGCCCAACCCGGAGAAGTTCGAAAATTTCCGCTCGTTCGTCACTCGATTTGGTTACAACGTGATGGGTGGTACCGACAGGCAGATAAGCCGCTCGCTAAACAAGCTGCTTAAAGAGGTTAAGGGCAAAAAGGAGCAAAACCTTATTGAGACCCTTGCCCTACGATCGATGGCTAAAGCTCGCTACTCGGCCAACAACATTGGCCATTACGGCCTGGGTTTCCCCCATTACACCCACTTCACTTCCCCCATCCGCCGATATCCCGACATGATGGTGCACCGCCTGCTGGCTCACTATCTCGATGGTGGAAAACCCAAGAACGAGGATGAATTGGAACGCCTTTGCAAGCACTCCACCGATATGGAGATAAAAGCAACCGATGCGGAACGCGCATCAATAAAATATAAGCAGGTTGAATTTATGTCCGATAAAATTGGGCAGCACTTCCAAGGTGTTATAACTGGTGTAACCAGCTTTGGTCTGTTTGTGGAATTAAACGAAACCAAGTGCGAGGGGCTGGTAGCCATTCGCGATTTGGACGACGACTACTACGAGTTTGACGAGGAAAATTACTGCCTTGTGGGCCGACAAACCGACAGGAAGTTCCAGCTGGGCGATGAGCTGCTGGTTGAGGTTTGGCGAACTAATCTGCCCAAAAAGCAGCTCGACTTCAAACTAATAGACGAGGAAGGAAAAACATCGGGTAAAACAGTGCCGCAGAACCGAAGTCGTACTCAAGGAGCGAGCAACACAAGACGAAAATCGAATCCCGACAAAACCCGTAAGCACAAGGGTGTACAACGTAAAAGAAGATAATTTGGCAACTAACCAAAATCAATATAAAAAATGAGAAATCTAGCATTACTAGTTCTAGTGGCAATGGTAACCTTGTCGTGTGGCTCATCAACTCAAAAAGAGAAAAGGGCCGAAAAATCATGCTGCTCGGTGGAAGATAACCAGCAGGCTTTCCTGAAGAATCTGGCATCGCTTTGCGGTAAATCATTTGGCGGTCGCGAAAATTTCACCCTGGATGGTCGCGATAGCTGGGCTCACAAAAAGTTTGTGATGCACGTTACTGTTTGCGAAGACGACAAGGTGTATATTCCTTTTCATCTAGACGAAGATCGCTCGCGCACATGGATGTTCATCATGGAAGAGAAAGGCCTAAGATTCCGCCATGACCATAGGCATGAGGATGGGACTCCTGAGGATCAAACTCTTTACGGTGGCTATGCCGACGATTCTGGTACTGCCTTTATGCAAACTTTCCCATGGGACAACTACACCAAGGAGCTACTTGCCGATGGAATAGAGCGTATGTGGAGAGTAATTATTGCCGAGGACTTGAGCTCTATGAAGTACCAACTTCACTACGGAGGGGAACTGGTTTTTGAGGCTGAGTTTGATCTAACCCAACCAATCTAGTTGTCTTTTATTATCGCTGTAAAGTAAAATCGCCCTAATTCCTTGTAAAATTATCTCTAATTACAATAGCCACATTATGAAACCAATTCATCTCCTCAAAACCCTTCTGGCTGCAGCAGTTATTGCAGTTGGTTTTAACTCATTTGCCATTGAGTTTAACTCTGGATCCCTTAAGATTGCCCAGTTTAAGCTCGATAATGGATTAACCGTTATCCTCAACGAGGATCATTCAAAACCCGAAGTTTTTGGCGTGGTTGCCGTTCGTGCAGGTGGAAAAAACGATCCTGCCGATGCAACTGGCCTTGCTCACTATATGGAGCACATGCTCTTTAAAGGCACGCAGAGCCTTGGAACCATCGATTGGGAAAAGGAAAAACCCCATATCGACCGTATCTTTGAACTGTACGACGAGCTGGCGACAGCCAAAACCGAAGCCGACCGCAATGCTATCCAGCTGGAGATTAACAAGGAGTCGCACAAAGCCTCGGAGTTTGCCATTCCCAACGAGCTCAGCAACCTGATTAACGAAATGGGCGGAACCAGCCTCAATGCTGGAACGGGTCCCGATTACACCGTTTACTACAACAAGTTCCCATCGAGCCAAATCTACAAGTGGATCGACCTTTACTCTCATCGCTTTATCGACCCTGTTTTCAGAAGTTTTCAAGCTGAACTGGAGGTGGTTTACGAGGAGAAGAATATGTATAGCGATCAGTTCCAGTCGAAGCTGCTTGAGGATTTTCAGAAGCTCTTCTTCAAAGCGCATCCCTACGGCCAACAGCCCCTGATTGGAACCATCGAGCACCTGAAAAATCCTTCACTTAGGCGAATGCTAGAGTTTTACAACAAGTACTATGTTGCCAACAACATGGTTTTGGTGCTATCGGGCGATTTTGTTACCAGCGAGATAATGGCTGATATTGAGGCTAAATTTGGGAAAATCCCCGCTGGCGACGACCCTACACCCGTAGTTTTTAACGAAAGACCATTCAATGGGCGCGAGTTTCACGAGGCACGTATCTCGCCAATAAAACTTGGTATTCTGGGTTTTAGAACAGTTACCAAGCAGCATCCCGATTACATTGCCCTTGAAGTGGCCATGGGAATTCTCAATAATAGGAATCAAACCGGATTGCTCGATCGCCTTTCGGTTGATGGGAAAATATTAGCCGCCCAAGCCCTTTCGCTGCCCTACAACGATCACGGAGCCGCCATAATCCTGATGATTCCAAAGGTTGTTGGACAAAAACTACCCGCTGCCGAAACAATGGTTCTGAATGAAATTTCGCGCTTGGCCAAAGGCGATTTCGACGATTGGATGGTTGATGCCGTGAAGAGTAGCATCTATATAGAGTTCCAAAAATCATTGGAAAACCTTGAGAATCGTGCAACTTTCATTGCAGGAGCATTTACCTCTGGAGAATCCATTGAGGATGCTTTAGCTTACCCGCAAAAGGTTATGGCTATTAGCAAGGATGATATTATTCGCGTGGCAAAAACTTACTTTGGCCCCAACTTCCTTGCATTCCATTCCAAGATGGGTTTCCCAAAAAAGGAGAAGATGGAAAAGCCCGGCTTTGAGCCCCTACTGGCCAACACTAATGCAAAATCGAAGTACACCAAGCATTTCGAAACGCTCCCCTCGCGCGAAACCGTGTTCACGCCCATCGATTTTGAAAAGGACATTACTCGCCGCCCTATCGCCAATGGCGTTGAGCTACTACAGGTTCACAATCCTTTAAACGATATCTTCACCCTTAATATCCAGTACAACGTGGGTAACCAGCACATCAAGCTGCTCGATCAGGCAGTTGAATTGATGTCCTATGCAGGAACCGAAAAACGCGGTGTGGCAGAGCTAAAGAACGAGTTTGCCAAGATAGGCTGCTCCTACTCCATCTGGAGCAACAATAGCTACACCACCATAATTGTCGAAGGGCTTGAGGAGAATCTTCCCAAAGCCGTGGAGCTTACCAACGAGTTGATAACAAAACCTAAGCTGGAACAGGATAAGATTAAGGTGATGGTTGATGGCACCAAGGCCGATAGGAAAATGGAGCGCTCAGAGCCCGATGCAGTGGCTCAGGCACTATTCGATTTTATTCGCTTTGCCGACAAGTCATCGAGCCTCGATAGGCCAACTATGAAAGAGCTCAAAAAGTTAAAAGCCGATAACCTTACCAATGCGTTTAAACTGGCTACAAAGCATACCGCTCAAATTCACTACGTGGGAAATATCGATACGGATATGGTACAAACCCTTTTCAAATCGGGATTTGAGTTTGCTGAACAGCCCATTTCGGTTAGCACTCCCGTGGTTATTCCCTCACGGATTTTCAGTGAAAACACCATATTCTTCGTGAATAAGAAGAAGGCTCGTCAGAGCAAAATCTTTTTCTTTGCCAACGGCGCCGATTTCAAGCCCAAAGACGCTCCATACATCGAAGCGTTTAACGAGTATTTTGGTGGCGGTTTCTCCGGATTGGTGCTACAGGAAATCCGCGAATATCGATCGCTTGCTTACGGTGCGGGTGGTACGTTCCGTTTACCCCCGGTAAAGGGCAAACCTGTCGATTTTATTGGCTCTCTATCAACTCAGGCCGATAAATCGATAATAGCGCTAACCATATACGACAGCCTAATCCGCACCATGCCGCAAAAACCCGAGCGGATTGATATGATTCGCAACTATCTTACCCTCTCGGCCGAAACCAAACGACCTAGCTTCAGAAACACAACACTGTCGGTGGAGTACTGGAAGCGCTTGGGTTATTCAATCGATCCGGTGGTTATTAAGCAACCCGTTTACCAGTTGCTAACCTGGAACGATATTATGACCCATTACCGCAATAACCTTTCCGAAAAACCAGTGGCAATAGCCATTGTGGGCGATAAGAGAATGATCGATTTTGAGTCACTTAAAAAATTTGGACGAATTGTAGAGGTAAAGGAGAAAGACCTCTTCTCGAAATAATACACTAAATTGCATTTACGATGTTAGGAAAAGATCTTGCCAAAAAGCTTAACGCTGAGCTGGAGAATAAAACACCACAGGAAGTTCTAACTTCTTGCACAAATCATTTTGGCCAATCCATAGCACTATCCTCAAGCCTTGGGCTCGAGGATCAGGTACTTACCGATATGCTGGTGAAAATCAGCCCCAAAACAACCATCTTCACACTCGATACGGGAAGACTTTTCCCGGAAACCTACGATTTGATTGACCGCACCTGCAGCAAGTACAAGATAAAAATTAAGGTTTACTTCCCCAACAAGGAGGATGTGGAGGAGATGGTAAACGAAAAGGGTATAAACCTGTTTTACCACAGCGTTGAGAACCGAAAGGAATGCTGCCGCATTCGCAAACTCGTTCCGCTAAAAAGGGCTTTTGAAGGGCTCGATGCTTGGATTTGTGGGTTACGTCGCGACCAGTCGGTTACCCGAAAAGATATGCAAACCGTTGAGTGGGACGAAGGTAATGGCCTTATTAAAATTAACCCACTGATAAACTGGAGCGAGCAAGATGCTTGGGATTATGTAAACGAGCATAACGTACCGGTTAACCCGCTACACAAAAAGGGTTTTCCAAGTATTGGCTGCCTTCCCTGCACCCGTGCCATTGAGCCTGGCGAGGATATCCGCGCTGGCCGATGGTGGTGGGAGAACCCAGAGACTAAAGAGTGCGGGCTGCATAAGAAGTAATGCCTTTCCCAATAATCTTTAGGTCACTCTAACGGGATGTACATCTTGATATTTACTGTCAATTGTAGACATAGTAAGCATATGACATTACAAAGATTTAGACTTTACCATTACGCTTTGCAAATTTTTTAACCCGCTGCGAGAACAGCATAGCGTATCGCCATTTCTGAGCAGAACTGTTTTTTGCGTCCGGTTTATGGAGGCTAGCATATGACCGTTAACAATTAGAGACTGGTGTATACGAATGAAATGTGGGGCCACCAGCAACTTCGCGTAGTAACCCAAGTTGTAACTCCCCATAACGCTACTCACCTCATTTCCGAAGGTTAAGTAGACAATTTGCGTGTAATTTCCATTGCTCTTAAGGTAGCATATGCTTTTAAGGAGGATAATATGGTCTGTTGTTTTCTCCGATACAACCATATAATCTCTTGAATTTAGTTCGTGGTTGCCATTGGAGCCCGGCAGCAGCAAAGGTTTATGTAAGGTCAACGCCTTATCAATAGCATCCCGGAGCTCGACCCCCTCAAAAGGTTTAAGAACATAATCTAAAGCTCTCGCCTTGATGGCCTCCACTGCGTAGCTGTCGTAACTTGTTACAAAGATTACGCTAAAACTGGGTGAGTACAAATTCTCAAGCACCTGAAAAGTACACATATCGCCCAGGTTGATGTCCGCAAGCAGCAAGTCGAACATCAAGTTGGGAAGAAGCCTAACTGCCTTACGCCCCGAGTCAAGCTCGCAGATAACGTTTACCTCGGGGCAAAACTCGGCAAGCGACTTGATCAGGTAATCTCTATCAAGGGGGTCATCCTCAAGTACTACAGCCTTTATCATAATCGAACTTAGTTTTGATATAGCCTTAAAACTATCCTAGTTCCCGATTCCGTGGGAAATAAATCAATTGTATTCCTGCGGTTTAGCAGCCCCAGCCTTTCCCTGGTAATCTTAATCCCAACTCCCCCTTGGGATATGGCCTCTTGCGTACTGCCAACACCATTGTCCACCACTTCAATGGTTACCAAACGATTCTCGGCAAAAACATTGACCGATATTTTCCCCTCGCCATCGGCAAGGGTGGCAATACCATGCTTAATGGAGTTTTCAACAATGGGCTGAATAAAAAGCGGGGGTACTATAATTGATTTAAGATCAACATTGGGTGAGAACTCGACATTGAATTCAAAATGTTTACCCCTAATGCGCTCAAGACCTACGTAGCGATCAACGAGTTGCAACTCGTTATCTAGCGAAACGCTTTCCTTTCTTAAATTGTTTAGGTTACTTTTAAGGTAATCGGAAAACTTTTGAGCATACTCTTCGGCCTCTTTCTCTTTTCCAAGCTTAAGCAAGTAGTACACTCGAGCGATGGAGTTCGAAATAAAATGTTCGTTTATCTGATTGTACAAAGATTGCCCCTTTAAATTTGCTAGCGCAAGCCTGTCGGCAAAGTTGACCCGCTTACGCTTCTGGTGTATAGAAAAAAACAGAAGGCTCACCAGGGCAATGGCAAGCACACCTATGGCTGCCACTGCTCGTACCTGTTTTTCCTTTTGGGTAAGCTGCAAGGTCTGAATCTCGAGCTGCTTATCCTTTTCAAGAACCTCGTATTGGGTTTGGAGCCTCAGTATTTCCTTGGATTTCTCCTGCGAGAGCAAAGAATCTTTTATGCTGCTGTAGTTTAGGTGAGCTTCAAGAGCCTTACTATAATCGCCCGATTGTGCATAGAATTTATGAAGCCACCTATATGAATCTCTTTGCAGTTCAAGGTTTTCAATATCACGCGCAATGCTTAACCCTTTAGTAATTAACATCAAGGTCGATCTACTGGGTGCGCTTTCTACCTGACATGCACCCATTCCAATGTTTGCAGCCGCTTGAACTTTGAGGTCGTCAATACTTTCTGCAAGTTTCAATGATTTATTAAAGTTCTGCTGTGCCAACTCGAATTTGCCCTGATTTAGATACACCGTACCCTTATTCAAGTTTCCGTAGGCAATAATGTTATTGTAGTTAACTGTTTGTGCGTGCTGAATTGCTTGGTTAAAAAACGAAAGAGCATTATCGTAACATTTTGTTTTTACGGCATTATCTCCAAGGTTAGCCATAGCATTTGCGCACTCAATAGCATCGTATTGGGCTGTGCAGTAATAATCTGCAACTTCCATCAACATATCCTTAGCTTTTTTATACTGCCCAGTGGCTGTATAAACAAGACTTAAATTGCTTTTCAAACGGTATAGGTCAAAAGGGTCGATAGGATGACCTTGGGCGAGGGTAAGCGCATCAAGAATTGTGGCCGTGGCTTGATCGTAGCCACCAATCTCGTAATAAAAACTGCTCAGGTACAGCGACCACAACACCTCCTTGTCGACATTATTTATGCTTTGTGCTACAACTATATTAGACTTGCATAAGTCGATACATTCAGAAACACGACCCGTATAGTACAGCAATGTAGTTGCGTAAAGATCTATAAGCATTGACCCCATTACAAAATCAGCATCAACTGAATTTTTTAAAGAATCGAGCCAACGAATTGCCTCATTGGTTTGCAGGTTGGATCGAAAGATGTACAGCACTTCATTCAGCCCATCCTCGAATAGCGATGGGTCAGTGTGCTTATTGGCCCAATACACTACCTGCTGATAATGATGAATTGCGCTATCCTGAAGTTCAAGTTCACTATAGGCATCACCCATTGTTAAATGAAGTTGGGCACATTGGCCAAAAGCTTGGCTTGTATTGGCAAGTTCAATTGCCCTTTGGGCAATGGCGATACTTTTATTGGGCGATTCTTTTAAAATTGCTTGAGCCTGGTTTAATTTTTTCTCTATTTCATTTTCAGAATTCAACGTCTTGGCTACTGATTGTTCATCATTCTGTGAAAAGCCCCTTGAAGGGCTACCAACCACAATGGTTAACCAAACCATTATGCTTACAATACAAATTCGACTTTGCTGTATAAGAACTACCATATATCCAAATTCGGTTTAGGGTTTAATTATGAAACTAAAGGTAAACAATAAAAAGATACAAATACACTCCAATAATGCCCAAATTTTAAATAACTAAGCCACCAGCACTTACCAAAATTTCTATTCTATATTTTTAAATTGAAGATATGTAAGTGGCATACTTTAGCCATTTCAACTAATTATGAATTGTTAACTAATACATTTGCGCTATGTTTAAAAGGTTAAAAGGTTTACTTGTAAAGGACACTATAATCCTAAATGGGCTTAGGGCTGTAGGTACAGGCATTATTTTAATGGTTCTTATGCTTTTTATGCAACCCAGCGATATGCCCATTGCTGTTGCTTTTGCATTTCCAATTGCTGCTCCAGTTATGCTACTAGTTATGGTATTTTTTAGGTTTATTCTTCAAATAGTTAAGCTGGGTGGGGTGGGAAATATTATGTGTATCTTTTTTACCGTACCAGGCGATCCTTTGGTATTCCTACTTTTCAAAATTAAACCCAATCTTGCAATTATAAACAACTTTTCGGTGTTCAACTTCAAGGCCATCATATTGGTTTACAGAAATACCGAAAGTATTCCACAAAACAGTGAGGCCAATACTAGCCAGGGTGCAGCAACTTGCCCATTTGCTGGCAGAATTTTAGCAGATAAGGAAAGTGAGGTGCTTGGGTCAAGGTGGCCATCCAAAGCAACCATTCTTACCATTAGCAACGACTGGGTAGTAAAAACTAATGGAACAGACTTCGGGTGGATTGACAAGGCGGGTCAAATCCGGAAAGGAATACCCGAAGACCCCAGCGCCACCCTAACACCCGTTGCTGTTATTGGTACCGTAAAGGGAAACGGCTTTTACATTGATGGTAAAAAGGTGGGCGAGTTAGTAACATGGTAACCCGTTTGCCAGCGGGATTACCCGTTTACTGATCCCTCCATTAATTAAGACACAGCCTTAAAGAGTAAACTTGACACCCCATAAGAAGAAACCTTCACCTAACCAATAATCCTATGAACAAAAAAAGTGTACTTGGACTTGTGGTCATTCTAGCTGGGTTCTTGCTTAAAGGATTCAGCCTTAGAATGCTCATTCCCTTCTATAATGTTTACCAAGGAGGGCATATTCCCATATTCGCTAGAATTATTTTTATGCTGGTTGTCCCATTAACCGTATCGGCTATTGGTGCATACCTTGTAACAAAATCGATTAAAACACATAGTGTTGAGGCCAAAAACAACGGGGTCACAATGGTGTATGGAGGGGTAGCGCTATATTACTTTATTCCATTCCTAACATATCTCCTCCGAGAATTATCCTATGGCTCTATCCTTAATACCATTTTTGGGATTATAACAAGCCCTGTCGTGCTTATCTTTCTGAGTGCGATTATTATTGGCTTAGGAGTAAAAACCCTTTTAGAAACTCCAAGTAGTAATGAATCATCGAATAGCTCAACGACCAATGCAATAACTGGGAAAAACAAGATAGTAAGGATTACCCTTTGGGGTGGTCTCTTAGGACTTTTCGCTGGTTCACCTAGAGGGCAACTTGAAAAAACCATAGAAAAGGAAAATGAGAATGGTTTTAGGGCGGTACAAGTTATTGAAGCTGCTAGCGACAACCTGTTTTTGTGGTTGCTACGGTTAATCATTCTTGTGGTCACTCTATTTATCTACACCCCTGCCAACGGATACTACATTACTTTTGAAAAAAATAGTGGTGAACACCTTTAACGCTAAGTAAACTAACTTTTAATAACCAATTAAACTTTAAACACTATGACACAAGCAACCAATGGAACTCAAAACCCGATCAGTTCGGGCCAAAACAAAATTGTGAACGTTACCTTATGGGGTGGTCTGGTTGGCCTTTTTGCTAGTTCACCAAGGCAACGGCTAGCAAAAGCTATTGAAAAGGAAAATGCAAACGGCTATCGTACCATACAAGTTATTGAAGCTGCTAGCGGCAACATGTTACTTTGGCTGCTTCGGCTAATTTTACTGGTAATTACCATTTTCATATTCACCACGGCAAATGGCTACTACATTATTCTAGAAAAGAAGTAGAGAAAACCTTAATATTGTACAGCTAATTGGAAGGGAAACACCTGTTTATTTATGTTGTATTAGCACTATGCTAACAAATCCTGAGGTGAAGACAACAATACATTCAAAAATTATTAAAATTTGAAATAATGAAATTTATCAAGTTTTTATTTATCGCTTTACTTTTGAATTGCAACTCTTGTAAATCAATATTTTCCCAATCGAAAAATCCATTTATTGGTAATTGGACAGGTTCATACTCATGCTATCCTCAGGGGGAGAAAGGGATTACTGTTGAAGTGAAAAGTTCGGGAGGAAAATTAATCGTAACTTCCTACACTTACCCTTTGCCATCAAACCCCGATTTACCCATAGCGATTATTGAAGCTGATGGATATATATCGAAGAATAAATTGTTTATGAAAAATCCGCGCTGGATTAAGAAGTACAAATGGGCTACCCTAGGAGAGGCAGCACCAATTGAATATGTTGGAAAAAGAGATTATTTATATTACAAGGTTTGCGGTAATCCTGTGGCATTATTTAGAAAAGAAACGGGTGATTCCTATACGGAAAAAGGCAATTTCGAAAAATTACCAAGTTACTACGACAGGACATCTCTTTCCATTCTTTTTCTTGATTTTGGTGACCCAAACACTATCCTTCTAAAAAGTGTTGCAAAAAATATTGAATTTCCTCAGAAATATGACTACAATAAGTTAAATAACACATTCTTACGACCATCATTTCGAAGACCATCGTATACTGTTAACCTACAGGAACTCATATTTATGGAGTTAGATAAATTAGAAATAGGTAAGAAGATACTTGCAGAGTGGTACAACCGCGACCCTGATGGCATTATGAATATGAGCACAATTCATAATAGAGGTCGGTTTACAGCAACAGATCAGGCATTTATCAATTCCCAAACACTTGCCAGAAAAGATGCTGCTCTTTACGATTATGGAGAACGACTTATTAATTTAAGTTATATTTTAGTTATTGATTTGCAGAATGTTAAAAAAAATCCAAAATCCACAGGAAATAATATTGAATGGCAAGCCGATGCCGTTGGGTACATTTTCCGATTAAATTTTACCGATCATGCAAAAACAATTCTATATCAATCATGGATTAATGATAATGACAGCCGATCAATTCGTGATCAGAAAAATATGGTTTTTGACTCAATATATATTCCTGTTACGTTTGTTGATAAATTTGTTATTGAAGAAATACAGAATAGAAAGGATCTAAATCAGTCATCAGATCTTAAAACTATTGTTGACGTCGCCATTCGAGAACTAATACAAAAAGCCGAAACAATGATTGGCGATTTCAGGGTCAAATCACCTATCTATTCAACAAAACCTCTGCGTTCAAAGATTGGATTAAAAGAAGGTATTAAAACTGATGACAGGTTTTTCGTTTATGAGCACAAAATAGAACCTAGCAGTGGGGTTATGAATATTGAAAGAGTAGGGGTTGTCCGTGCTACTTCAAGCATAGCTGATAATAGACACGATGCTGTAGGAAATATGAAAACAACGAAGTTCTACCAAGTTGCTGGAAAGAGATTAAAAGAAGGTCAAATTATTCAGCAAAAAAATGATATTGGACTTGAAACATCATTCCTTAAAGGGTACGGTGAAATGAGTGGCTTTAATGTTCGATTCGATTATCGTATTAGCAATATGATTAACTTAAAGTCTACATTTATTCTCATGGAATTTGGATTCCAATCTAAGCAGTACCCACAGATAACAAACCTATTAGGTTACAGTAATAGTAAATTTAATTTCTTCCAATTAGAACAAGGATTTGCTAAAGGAATCCAGATACATCGCAATTTAGAATTACGTCCATTCATAAACTATGGTTTCGAATTTACTAACAATGAAGAATTTCCTGATGAATATAATGTTGGAGCTTTTTTTCTTAAACCAGGGATAAATGCTAATTTCAACCTAGCACATTATTTTCAATTTATTATTGGTTATAGTAACTACTCACCTTTAGGTTGGTTTCTGGACAATAATGACAATGAAGTAATGCCTTGGAATGAATTATTTGAAGGGAGAAAGGGAAGTGTGTTTTCTGTTGGAGTAAAAATATCGATGTAATCCACTAGATTGAACCAAATATTAAACCCAATTAGTGACCGACTAAAACATTAAGATTACCTTCGGTGAGTTCGCAAGTTCGCTTCTTCACTTCGTTCAACATGACTGGTGTTTATATGATATTTAGTGGAAGGGGGCAGTTGGCAACTTTGTCGTCAACGCCCCGCTCTTTTTAAGTGCCGAATGTTACAATTCAATAATTCAAAAAAAATTCTATGTCTTACGAAAATTTTTGGATTCGCCTTTTGGGGATTATCCTGCTAGTAATAGCCACTATGAATACATTTGCCCAAGTAAACATCGCCGGAACGTGGAAAGGCGTTTACCGATGCTCGCAGGGCAAAACGGGCTTAACGCTAACTATACAAACCAATGGAGATATGGTAACGGCTACGTTTTACTTCTACCCTGTTAAATCCAATCCGCGTGTGAAAAGTGGTAGCTACGAACTGAAAGGGAAAATGCAAAACCGCCGGGTAAACCTTGAACCAACCCGATGGATAAAAAGACCTTTGGGTTATGGTATGCTACCCGTGGTATTATCGTGGCAAACAAACGATAATGTGATACACGGAGTTATATGCCAAAACCGTATTGACCTTACCCGGGAAGCCACTGGTAGCAATGCTAATATAAAAACAAAATCTCCAAAAAAGGAGTCCAAGTTTCTCCTTGCTGGCTCCGTTGGATTACAATCAGTGGCATGGGCTCCTGCCCAGATGGAAGAATCCCCGCTAAAATTCCATACCGAGGGGTTAAAATCCTTTTCGCTTTTCGCCGATATTGGATTTGCAAATCGTCATCTTTTCTCCCTATCGTACGATGGTCTTTTTAAGTATTCACCATCGCAAAAGGATATGCTTAAAACTAACCGGTTTAGCGACAGTGGACTCGAAAAATACACTTTTGGAGTTAACCTGGCGCCAGTGGTTCTCTCGTTAATCAACAACAAGAACTTTTTTTACAGGCTGGCACGGAATCTTCTATCCGTTCGATTTATTCAAACAAGAACCCTGTTTTACGGACAGATTACCGGAGAAACGAAATACTATTACACACCGCTAACTAGCAATATCACCTTCAGCACTAACGTCGACAGCCTTACGGTTTATCAGGAAGGAACATCACAGCCGTTCAAAACCCTGTTTATTGAAAACGAGGTTATCGTTCCGCTTTTTACGGTAAACTACATAAAAGGCCGTGATATTTCACATCAGTTTATTGCTGGCCTCTACTCAACCTCGTACCAACGACCTGCCACATTTTTTCATTACGACATTGAGGATACGCCAATGTATGTTGAGCAAGAATTCTTCACCAAGGGATTTTTGTTTGGGGTTCAAACAATCGAAAGGAGCTACCCTGGGTTAAATTTTGACTGGAAATTTTTAGGAGGGAAATTTGATAATAAGATAAGTACTTGGAATACCAGTCTAAACGAATATTATGCAGAGAAACATAATATGAGCATTCACTCGAGCGGCTTTACAATCCAGATGTGGTATAACCATTACTTTAGCAATTCCAAGAGCAGCTTAACGTTCGGGTTTGGCTCATCGGCCCTCATGTGGATACTATGGGATATGGATCCATCTTCTGAAGCATCGTATACAATTGAAACCGAGACCCGTTCCAACGTATATATCCGATATCTTTACAGGCTTTAACGGATTATTGGTAGACTGAAAGATCTGTCATATTTGTGCTAATTCGCACTAGAAAAATCTTAAAAGCATTAGTTAACTAAGGTTGAATGATTTTACATAGCTAACTGCCCTTGCGCGGGGCGTACTTTTTAATTGTAAACACAAACGAGGTCCCCTCGTTCACGCTGCTGCGTACATTGATGGTTTGCTTGTGCGCCTCGATTATATGTTTTACAATGGCAAGGCCCAAGCCCGTTCCTCCCTGATCGCGTGAACGGCTCTTGTCTACCCTATAAAAACGCTCAAAAATTCGGGGGATATCGTCCTTAGCAATACCAATACCGTTGTCGTTAACCTCAACCAGATAGTTCTCATTCATATCCATTATGGATATTTTTGTTCGCCCCCCTTCTTTTCCATAATTTATGGAGTTTGTTACAAGGTTTGATATGGCTTGGTACATCCGTTTCTTATCAGCTTCAACCCAAACAGGATCATCGTAATCCATATCAAAAACCAATTTTATTCCTCGCTTTTTGGCTCTTATTTCATGGGCTTCGAACGCCTCAGTTACTAACTTCTCCAGATTGAAACGTTCGATGTTCAGCTGTATCACCTTCGACTCAAGTTTTGAAATCGACTCGAGGTCTTCAACAATGGAGATGAGTCTGTTGATGCTTTTCTCGGTTCGCTCGAGATATTTCCGGTTTATTGTAGGATCTTCCAGTGCACCATCGAGCAGAGTAAGCACATACCCTTGAATATTAAAAATTGGAGTTTTCAACTCGTGCGAGACGTTTCCCAAAAACTCTTTTCGGTAATCCTCAAGCTGCTTCAGCTTATTAATCTCTAAACTTTTCTTTTGCGCCCAAAGCTGCACTTCTCTATTCACCTCGCTTATCAAATCCTTGTTTTCCAATTCCTTCCTAAGCTGGTGGCTGGGAACATTAAGATCCTGTATGGTTTTGTACACAGGGTTTATCTTTTCAAAAATAAACTTGTTAAGCAAATGCTTCGACACGAGGTACATAATAATAAAAACCACAACCGAAAACCCTAGAAAAAGCCAGAAAGAGAATTCATGGTTAAACCCAACGAAAACCACCGCAGGAACAACTGATGCTCCTGCAGCAATTAACGACAATATTATCGCCATCGATTTGGGCGAGGTAATCTTCATATATTGCTTTTAATTTTTAATCAGCTTGTCAAGCATTCCCCCCTCAATATACTGCTTGAGCAGCTTGGCAATGTATTTACCCACCACATCGAACTCGAGGTTGACAACGGTCCCCTCCTTAAACTCGTGGAAATTGGTAACCTCATAGGTAAAGGGTATTATAGCCACTTGGAACGAATTGTCTTTTGAGTTAACCACCGTAAGGCTAACACCGTTAACTGAAACGGAACCCTTCTCAACGGTGATATTACCCTTGCTTTGATCGTACTCAAAGGTGTAGTACCAGCTGCCGTCGGCCTCCTCAACCTTGGTGCACACGGCGGTTTGGTCAACGTGCCCCTGTACCATATGGCCATCGAGCAGGCTCTCGAGCCTCATGCTTCGCTCAACATTCACCTTATCGCCTTCCTTAAGCAGCCCTAGGTTCGACTTGTCTAGCGTCTCCTTGATGGCGGTTACGGTGTAGGTATCGCCCTCCTGCTTCACCACGGTTAGGCACACCCCATTGTGCGACACGCTTTGGTCGATTTTCAGCTCCTGTGCAAACGAGCAGGTTAGGGTAATATGCAGATTTTCTTTCTCTTTGGTTAGGTTAACAACCTTTGCGGCTTCTTCAACAATTCCTGAGAACATAGTACATGATTTTCTGTTTAACAATTGTCCAAAATTACAAAATATGTTTTAACCTATTGGTGATAAAACACCATATCTATTCTGATTTTACCAGAACTTAACATTAAATAGTTTTTCATATTAACACGAGTTGGTCAATTTGTTTTAACTTTATCGCTTCAAAATTTAAACCCAATAAATCATGATGCTTCTCAACCATATTGTTTGGAATGTTGACCCCGAGATTTTCTCGCTTGGGCCTCTATCTGTTCGCTACTACGGAGTGCTTTGGGCACTATCATTCTTATTAGGTTATATGCTTTTTGAGCGTTTTGTGAAAAAGGAGTCGTTACCCGAGGGGTACCTCGACTCCCTAACCATATACGTTGCCATTGGAACAATTGTGGGCGCTAGGCTTGGGCACTGCCTTTTCTACGAACCCGCATACTACCTCTCCAACCCTATTGAGATTTTAAAAATATGGCGTGGTGGGCTGGCTAGCCATGGCGCAGCCATTGGTATTATTACAGCCCTTTACCTATTTAGCCGCAAAACCAAGCGCCCCACCATTTACATATTGGATAGAATTGTGATACCCGTTGCTTTGGCAGGTGTTCTTATCCGCTTGGGTAACCTGATGAACTCGGAGATATACGGTGTTGAGACCAGCCTACCCTGGGGGTTTAAGTTTGTTCGCGACTTCCCAATGGGCACACCCATTGAGCATATCCCCGCAATGCACCCAACCCAAATTTATGAGGCCTTGGCCTATTTGGCCGGTTTTGTCATCCTGTACCTAATTTACAAAAAGTCCGATGCCAAACCACGGCCTGGACTGCTGTTTGGTATCTTTCTAATCGTAACCTTTGGTACTCGAATTGTAATTGAATTCATTAAGCAACCCCAGGTTGGCTTTGAGGCAGATATGACCCTTAACATGGGGCAATGGCTAAGTATACCGCTAGTTATTACAGGGCTTGTATTTATATACTTTGCCTACAAGCAGAAAAAGGCCTAAAATGAACCAGCTTTCACGGTATTAGTTACTGCCTCGGCAATAGTACGGGGGGTAATGCCCAGCTCAATCTTCATCCTTTGCGACGAGTAATAGGTCGTGCTATGCCCGCTATTGGCAGTATCGCGGGTTATGGCTGGCGATTTGCGGGTAATTAGGCCAACCAGCCATGCTCCCCGCCAAGCTATGGCAGTCATCCATGGTTTAACCTCAATGGTAGGCGGTTTGTGCCCGTTGGCTTTTGCAATTAGTTCAAATACCTTTTGATGTGAGATGTTTTCGCCATTGATAATGAAACGCCTTCCCCAAAGCTGTTTGTCCATTGCAGAAACCATGGAGTCAACCACATCTCTAACATCTACATAACCTGTAATACCAGTGGTGTAGAAAGGAAAGCCTTTGGCCAGGGTGCCAAATATTTGTCCACTTCCTGAATCCCATCGGCCGGGGCCTACAATGACGGATGGATTGACCATTGTAGCATTCAAACCAAGTTCAATCCCTCTCCAAACCTCCATTTCGGAGCGGAACTTGCTCACCGCATAACCCGACTTGCCCTTGGATTTTCCCCAGATAGACTCTTCGGTTACCTCGTTACCCTGAACTGGAGCACCCAGCGAAGCAACTGAGCTAACGTGGCAAAATCGCTTAACGCTAACCTCCAAGGCCGCATCAACCATATTGGCAGTACCGCCAACATTCACCTCGAGCATCCTTTGGATATCGCGCTTGGCAAACGACACCATGGCCGCGCAGTGGTACACCTCATCAACCCCATGCAGCGCATCGATTAGCGATTGGTAGTCCTCCACATCACCATCGACCCATTGCACTTGATTGAAAAGCGATGGGCTCTCGGTTGAGTAGTGCCGAAAAAGTTTCTGGGTAAGATTTATATTGCTGCTCGAACGCTTAAGGGCTCGTACCTTTTTGCCCTGCTTACAAAGCTGGTATAACAAGTGAGAGCCAATTAGTCCAGTGCCACCGGTTACAAGAATCATTACTCCTCCTTTCTGGTGAAGAACGGGTTTACAATTAGCTCCTTTTCCCAAGTTAACTTTTTGCCAAAGCCTAGGTTGTTGTCGGTAAACTTGAGAAAGGTTAAATCTACAACCCAAAGGGTTGTTTTCATGAGCGTGGCAACAGGAAAACGTTTTAGGTATGCTGTGCGGGCTTTGTTAAGGGAATCGCCCTGTGGTTCGCTGATAATACCCTGAAATTGCACCCCTTGGATTTTTCCTACAACATTACTCTCTAGCACAATGCTACCCGCAACGTAAATATTATGGCTAGCCTGCATGATATGCTTGGTATCGTAGTCGGATGTGAACACCAGGCTATTCTCCTCCTCCATATACACGTAAAAGCAGTTGGCGCAGTATGGCTCCTCGTCATGGCTGGTGGCAAGGGTTAATACGTGATGTTCGTTTATAAATTCAACGATTCGTTTATCGGGTAAACTCATGGGTTTTGCTAAGGGTGATTACTAATTACAAAGGTAAGCAATTATGTATATTTTGCTACGCCTTGAATCTTCGATTTGATTTTGAAAATATTTTATAAGTCAACAAACCCTAATTCCATTGCCTTATTAATTAAACCCGTACTATTCTTTGCTTTAAACTTTGTAAATAGGGCTTTTCGGTAGGTTTCAATAGTATTTACAGAGATATTTAGCTCGGTTGCTATTTCTTTGGTGGTACTCCCTTTGGCAATTAGCTTTAAAACCTCACTCTCTCGCCTTGTTGGGTTAACCCCGTTCATTGTTAGCGCTCCATCAACAATTGCATCCTGTACTGCTGCTCCAAAATATTTTTCGCCATTTACAACTGCACAAATGGCTCGTTTCACCTCATCAACAGCATCCTCCTTAAAAAGTATTGCACTAGGATGATGCTTCAGCGCACAAGATATTAGCCTAGGATATGCAATTGAAAGAATAAGAACAATTTTAATATCCTTAGAAATGTTCCTCAACCTTCTGACATACTCCTCTCCCCGAGGGTCGCCGGGGTAAAGACATCCAATAAATATAGCTGGGGGGCTAAGCTTGGCTGCCTCAATACACTCGTAGGCAGAATTAAAATATTTTACCTGAACATCGACACGTAACTCATCAATAATTTTACAAAAACCTTCGGCTACCAAAGGGCAGCTATCAACAATGTACAGTAACTTCATAAAAAGATTTGTAAATAGGTTGAATTTTTTGTTTTTCGAAAGGCATAAGCAAGTTAAACAATTTTTTCTTTTCACGGAAAACCGTGAGTAAAATATCACCGATTTCAGGGATTGTATAATTTGAATAAGTTGCAAAACTTTGTTATACGACTATATCAACCAGTATTTTAATGTAATTCGCATTACACAAACCTTACCTGCAAAACTAATCAGTGTTATAAACCCTATAATTTAAAATACGAACTATGAAGAAACATCTACTCATTATTGCCATATTGTGGCTATTTAGCTGGGCATCGTTTGCACAAACTGTTGCCACAGAACCCAGCGGTAACGGAACGGAGGGAACACCCTACCAAATTGAAACTCTAGCCAATTTGCTTTGGATAACGGAAAACCCAGAGCATTGGGATAAGTATTATCTGCAAACTGCCGATATAGATGCCACAGAAACAGCTAGCTGGAACGAGGGCGAGGGCTGGGTACCGATAGGAACTATGGAAATGGCATTTGCTGGTAATTACAACGGAGGTGGCTTTTCTATAAGCAACCTTTACATAAACCGGCCAGGACTAGAAGCTGTAGGGCTTTTTGGACGCACAAATGGCGCCATAGTTACACAAATCAACCTAGACAATGTTAGTGTCGTTGGTATGCAAAGAATCGGTGCTATAATAGGGTATGCACTATTCGAAACTAATATATCTTACTGTTCTTCATCTGGTAATTTGAGTGGAGGGAACTTTGTCGGTGGTCTTGTTGGTAACCTGTACAATGCGTCTAGCATTAGCAATAGCTACTCATCGGCTAATGTTGAGCATAACGGAGATGGTTTTCAGCAGACCGGGGGTCTGGTTGGACGGCTTCTTGACGGACATCTTTCGAACTGCTATGCTACAGGCAATGTGCAGGGTGATAATTGGGCTGGTGGCCTAGTTGGTAACTCTACCAATAATAGTTCCATTACAAATTCTTACTCTGTAGGTTTTGTAACTGGAGTTGCTCGTGTAGGTGGTCTTGTGGGTGAATCATCAGACACAGAATTAACTAGTTGCTACTGGAATAACGAATCATCCGGACAAAGCGTAAGTGGCGGGGGCACAGGCAAAACAACTGCCGAAATGCTACTTACCAGCACCTACCAAGATTGGGACTTCGATGGAATTTGGGAAATTCAGGAGGAAACTAGTTACCCATATCTTTCACTGCAGGGAACACCATCGTCGTTCAACTATCCTATTACAGAGTTACCACCAACCAATCTTGTTGCAGAACAGGGCGATGGTTCAATTTTACTAACGTGGAATGAACCTGCGATTGACCTACCATCATCATACAATATCTACAGAAATAATACTCTGCTTACAAATACAACCAGCACTAGCTATACCGATAGCGATGTGACAAACTATACCACATACAGCTATTATGTTAAGGCTGTTTTTAACGAAGGAGAAACTTTAGCTACAAATACTGCAAGTGTATACTACTTTTTAGGTTTTGCAGGTGGCGACGGAACCGAATCAAATCCTTACCAAATTGCAGATGCCGGACAGCTAAGCGGGATGAGAAAATATAGCAATGCCTATTTTATTCAAACTGCCGATATCGATTTGGGCGTAGCTCCATGGAATCAAGACGAAGGATGGCAACCAGTTCATTTTGGCGGGGTTTACAATGGCAATGGTTTTACCATTACAAACTTAACGATTAACCGACCCGGAAACTCAAACATTGGTCTTTTTGGATATTGTAGTGGAGAGGTGCTAAACCTTAAAAACATAACCATTACTAATGCCAACGTAAATGGCTCATCGTATACAGGAATTCTGGCTGGTTATATTCATGCTTCTAATCAAGAGGCTATTACACGTTGCAATGTTGATGGTACTGTAACCTCCTCGATGAATCAGGTTGGTGGTATAGTTGGCTACTTTCGAGATGGTAGTATAAGTAAATCGTCGGCTCAAGTTACTGTTAATGGAAATGATTATCTGGGTGGGGCAGTTGGGTTCTTTTTAAACGCTTCAATAACCGAGTGCTATTCTACTGCAATAATCAACGGAACAAGTTATATAGGTGGGCTTGTTGGGCAATTACAGCACAGTACCATTACCAACTGCTATGCAAATGGAAGCATAACCGGCTATAGTGCTGGTGGTTTGTTAGGTCAAACATATAATACGGTTGTAACTAACTCCTTCTCTTTTACACAGATTACTCCACAGGACAATGGCGAAGGTGGATTGATAGGCATTGGCTGGGGAATGGAAACCACCTGTGAGAACAGCTACTGGGATACAGAATTTAGCGGACTGACCGAATCATATGGAGGTGTTGGCAAAACCACTGCCGAGATGAAGGATATCACCACATTCCTAGATGCTGGCTGGGACTTTAAAGGTCTTGGCGCCGAGGGTATTTGGAATATGGGGAACGATCGCAACAACGGTTACCCCTACCTTAGCTGGCAATATCCTGACGACCCTGAAATTGCAGGAATATTTGACGGAGGTGACGGTTCTGATGAGAACCCGTTCCTAATATCTAATGCAGAGCAACTAAACAACGTCCGCCTATTCCTCAATGCCTACTATTTGCAAACTGCCGATATTGACCTAGGCGTTGCTCCGTGGAACGAGGGCGAAGGCTGGGTACCGATAGGTGTTGATGCAAACAACGATTTTACCGGAACATATAACGGAGGCGATTATACAATAAGCAACCTAACCATAAATAGGCCTACTGCTAATTACCAAGGCTTATTTGGCTCAGCAGAAAATGCTACCATAATAAACATTCGTCTGGTTAATGTTAACATAGTGGGTGCAGCGAGAACTGGAGCCATAGTAGGTCAAACGCAGTACTCAACCATCGAAAAATGCTTATCAACAGGAACAGTTACAGGAACCTCGTACGTTGGCGGCTTGATAGGTTTTAACAACTATTCAAACATTACACAATGCTTTAGCAGCGTTAATGTAACGGGAACTAATTATATTGGAGGTATTACAGGAGTACATCAGGGAGGTAATCTATTGCTAAATAGTTACAGCACAGGCAACCTTGCTGGTGGTAATTATGTTGGGGGACTTGTGGGTACCACCGCTGCAAGTAGTCAAATAAAGAAAAGCTTTTATGCAGGAGAAATAGTTGGGGATAGTGGTTTAGGAGGAATAGTGGCCTATAGATATAGCGCTTCCGATGCATTTAACTGCTTCTGGGATACCGAAGCCAGCGGTGTTAGCACTACCGAGGTGGGGGGCGAAGGAAAAACTACCGCCGAAATGAAGGATATTTACACCTATACCTCAACTGGTTGGGATTTTAAAGGACTAGGCGAAGAGGGTATATGGAATATCGAACCCGATGGTTACCCATACCTAAGCTGGATAAACCCAACAAACGATGGCCCAGAAGCTACAGTTGTTGCCAATATTATTGCCAACGAGATCACCAACATTACAGGAACTGAAGCAACCATAAATGGTACAATTACTTGTATTGGTTATCCAGCTGCAACTCAGCATGGCATTTGCTGGAATACTACGGGTAGCCCAACCATTGACGACGATAAAACAGTTGAAGGTGCAATTACCCAAGCCGGTACATTTACCTCCACAGCCTCGGGATTAACTCCAAACACTACCTACTACGTTAGGGCCTATGCAACAAATGGAGAGGGGACAAGCTACAGTAATGAGTTTACCTTTGTTACAGTTGTTGAACCTACGGGTAACGGAACACCCGAAACGCCCTATCAGATTTCTAACCTAGCAGAGTTATACTGGATTGCAATTACCCCATCGGTTTGGGACAAGCACTTTATTCAAACTGCGGATATTGACGCAACGCAAACCTTAGGTTGGAACAATGGTGAGGGTTGGATTCCTATAGGTAACGAGGAAGAACTATTCGCTGGTGACTACAATGGAAACAAACACTTAATAACCAACCTACATATTGACAGGCCAAACAGTAATTATATTGGACTATTTGGTGGAGTTTATGCCGCTAAAATTTATGATCTTGGTTTGCTAGATGTAAATATTGTAGGGGGCTCATTTAGTGCAGGTTTTAGTGGTTGGCTGCAAAACTCTCAACTTGAACGATGCTTCGTTACTGGATCCGTAGAGGGTAAATCAGGACACACCGGGAGCCTAATCGGTTGCGCAACCGAAGGCTCGATAATTAAAAACTCATACTCAAATGCCAACCTAACAGGATATACAGGCACATCCGCCTATGGGGGTCTGGCTGGGGGAATTTATGGGTCTAATGTTAGCAACTGTTTTATGTCAGGCATTGTTTCGCTACCAATGGGAGGCGGATTAATTGGATATGCAACCGAAAGTGAAGTAACAGGTAGTTTCTGGGACACCGAAACAAGTGGATTTACTAGTTCAGCAGGCGGCACAGGCAAAACCACTGCCGAAATGAACGATATCACCACCTTCCTCGATGCTGGCTGGGACTTTAAAGGCCTTGGCGCCGAGGGTGTTTGGAATATTGGCAACGATCGCAACAACGGTTACCCCTACCTTAGCTGGCAATACCCCGATGATCCTGCAATATCAATTGAGATACTTCCTTCGGCAGTAATTACCGATGTTACCAGCATTACACAAACTAGCGCTACTATTAATATCGATGTAACCAATATTGGTAACCCACAGGGTACGCAGTTTGGCGTATGCTGGAGCAGCACCAATACAGAACCCACAACAAGCGATGATAACGAGCTTAGCTCTGAACCTTTTGCTTTAGGCAATTATACCATTGATATTGGAGCTCTTGACAACTCAACAACCTACTATGCAAGAGCCTTTGCCTCAAACACTAATGGGACTGCATATAGCGATGTATTTATCTTTAACACCGAGTGTGGAGCACATCCACTGCCATTAACCGAAAACTTCGATAATATTTCAGAATTCCCTTACTGCTGGAATGCATTTACCGTGGGAGGGGGAAGTGTGTTGATTTATAGCTTTGAGCCAACTTCAAACCCAAACCACGCTTGGCTATTTGCTGATGCTATTGGAGTTGAAGCATACTTAGTTTTACCCGAACTCGATGCCGATTTTAATACGCTCAACCTACAATTCATGAGTAAAAGTGGAGTAACGCATTTAGGTTGGCCTGCCGATATGGTGCTAGAAATTGGTACCATGACCAACCCAACTGATGCTTCTACATTTACCTATTTTACCCATATTCAAACGCAAGATTTTTACGAACAGCAAAACATTTCGCTTGCTACCTATAGTGGTACCGATAAGTATATTGCGTTCAGGGTTAGCTCCAATATTCAGGAGCAAAGGGGATATGTGTTTATTGATGATATTGCAGTAAATCTATCTGCTGGTTATAACGTTACTTTTAACGTGGATATGAGCCCTGCAGCGGGATTCGACCCAAACACAGACGTTGTGTACCTTACAGGAAGTATGTTCAATTGGGATGCTCCAGGCGATGACCCCGACAACCAAACTATGACTCGCGTTGACGACTCCATGATATGGACAAAAACCCTACAATTAACAGCAAATAGCTACGAATATAAATATTACATTAACGCTGGATGGGATGGTGGTGAACTGGCAGATGGCAGCAACCGTTACTACACCGTTGCTGGAGAATCAACTAAAGACGATACATGGGGTGGAGTTGGTAATTGTTACGATGCCATTAACCTAAAAACATTAACATCACCCTATAGCGGAACTACCACCACCGCCACCAACAACTTCTCGCTCTGTGGTATGGATAACTCTAAGGACTTGGTTTTTTACTACGACGTGGCGGATGGAGAACTAATAACCATATGGCAGTCATGGAATAGCTACGACTCAAGGCATACCTTGCGCTGGGGTGGTGATTGCCCTGGTATTATCGAGATTGCCTGTATCGACGACCCAGACACCGACCCAGTTTCATGGTATAATAATACCGGTGCAACACAACGAGTTTGGTTTATATTAGCAGGCTTTTCTGATAGCCATGGAGATTTTACACTTAGCTGGGAAACGGAAACCATTGTATGTAATGGCGCTACAATTCCTTTGGTAGAAAACTTTGATAACTATAATATTGTACCTCCATGCTGGTCGACAACCGGAACTAATAATTATGAGGTAGACGTTACCGATCACAATAGATTTTCTACACCCAACAGCGCTAGGCTCTATCACGAAAGCAGTAGCTACGCAATACTGGCCACCCCCGAAATTGCTGGTGGTATTCAAGATTTAAGGCTACGGTTTAAGGCATTGCTTGGCTATTGCCCAAGCATTGGTAACCTATACGTGGGCAGTATGACCGACCCCACCGATGCCAGCACATTTACATCGCTTAAAATGTTTGAGGTTACCAACCAACCGGGCGAGGATTGGCATAGCTTCGAGGTGTGGTTCGATGAGTACACCGGATCCGATGCCCACATTGCATTCCGCCTTGGCGATGGTACAAGTTCAGAGTATGTAAGAGCATTTATCGATGATGTTGAGATTGAAGCTATTCCTAGCTGCCCTGAACCCCATAACCTCACCCTAGGAGTTGTTACACAAACTACTGCTGAGATTAGCTGGGATGCTCCTGGGGTATCTCTTTTTGAGATTGCTTATGGCCCAAAAGGGTTTAACCCTCAATCCGAAGGGGATATTATTTCGGGCATATCATCAACAACCCACACATTAACCGATTTAAACCACTCTACAGCATACGAGGTTTACATTCGCTCAACCTGTGGAACAGAAACATCGGGCTGGTCATATCCAGCAACCTTTACTACCGAGTGTGGAGTACATACGCTTCCACTAACCGAAAACTTCGACAATTCTACCTCATTACCTCTATGCTGGAATATAAGTGGATATAATTACTTCGAGGTAGATATTACAGATCACAGGAGTTTTTCGACACCCAAAAGCGCTAGGCTCTATCACGGTAGTAGTAGCTACGCAATACTGGCCACCCCCGAAATTGCTGGTGGTATTCAAGATTTAAGGCTACGGTTTAAGGCATTGCTTGGCTATTGCCCAAGCATTGGTAACCTATACGTGGGCAGTATGACCGACCCCACCGATGTCAGCACATTTACCTCAATACAGATGTTTGAGGTTACCAACAAACCGGGCGATGATTGGCATAGCTTCGAGGTGTGGTTCGATGAGTACACCGGATCCGATACCCACATTGCATTCCGCCTGGGCGATGTTACAAGTACCGAGTGGACAAGAGCATTTATTGATAATATTATTATTGATATTATCCCCGGCTGTTTTGAACCATTTGATCTGTTTACAGATAATACAACCCAAACCACTGCTGTGGTAGGCTGGACTGAACCCGCCACATCAACCCAGTGGGATATTGTTTATGGCCCCAAGGGTTTCAACCCGCTTACTCAAGGCGAATTGGTTACAGGTGTTACAGAAAATCCGTACACACTCACCGATTTAAACCCCTCAACCATATATGAGTTTTATGTGAGAACCTATTGCGATGGCACCCCCTCTGGATGGTCGCTTCCAGCAGAGTTCTCTACAGACTGTGGCCCAACGGCAGTGCCAATAACTGAAAACTTTGACAATTCTATCTCGTTGCCACACTGCTGGAGCGGCTTAGGCAGTTATAATGTTCTTTCAGGGTATTCATATTCGGCACCCAATATGGTTTACGTTTATACTGCAAGTATCTCTAGCACATCGCACTTAATTACTCCTGAAATTGAGAATGATTTGAATAACCTGCAAATCAACTTTATGGCTAGGAACTACAGTGATAATAGTATGGTTCTTGAGATAGGCACCATGAGCGACCCAACCAATGCCAGTACGTTTACATATATTTCTCATGTTCAAACGGGTGTTGACTATCAACCATATTCCATTTCAATGGTATCGTACACCGGAACCGATAAATACATTGCATTTAAAATTAGCTCAAACATTCAAGAACAAGCAGGCTATGTATTTATTGATGATATTGAGATTGTAGAAACACATAGCGTAACCTTTAGCGTGGTTGGTACACCTGCCAATGGTACGCTAACCGCTAAAGTTGATGGTATAGCAATAACCTCGGGCGATTATATTGTAAACTCTAAGGCCGTTGAATTTACTGCAACCCCATTGGAAGACTACAGGGTTAAACGCTGGACAAACAATGGAACCACCGTTGCTGGAAATACAACGAACAGCTACACCGTTTCGGGCATTCAGCAGAATACCTCTGTAACTGTTGAGTTTGAAGAGATTCCTCCAGTAGTTTATACACTTACCCTAGTGGTTAGCCCCGCAAACGCTGGTACAGTAACTGGAGAGGGAGAATACGAAGCCGCTGAACAAGTAACAATTAAGGCTTCGCCTGCCGAAGGGTTTGTGTTTACTGGTTGGACTGGCAATGTAGCAGAACCTCTGGACGCCACTACCACGTTTACTATGCCTGCCGAGGACGCAACCGTTACGGCTAATTTTGAACCAGAACAACCCGAAACATTTACCGTAACATTCACAGTTAAATCGAATACGCAAGAGCCTATTGAAGATGCCGAAATTAGTGTTGACAGCGAAGTTATTACCACCAACTCCAACGGGGAGGCTAGCACTAGTTTGGCTAATGGTAGTTACACCTATAGCGTTACAGCCACAGGCTATGAGGAGCACAGCGGAAACTTTAGCGTTAGCGGTGCAAATAAGAGTATCGCCATTACGCTGGTTGCTGTTGGCAATAATGTTGAATTGCTCTCAAATGTTGAGATCTATCCAAATCCCTTTGACCAAAAAATTGTTATTAAAGGAATAGAGGGTGTTCAGCGTATTGCTATTACCAATGTTGCGGGGCAATTAATTAAAAACATCAAAATAGCTAACCAAACAGAGATTACAATTGGTACGGGTAATATAAACGCAGGCACATACATAGTAACCCTATACTATACCAATGGTGAAATGCAAAACAGAAAGATTGTTAAGGTAAACTAACCAATAATACATTGTTGCGAAAAGGGCGAGAGGTTTTCTCGCCCTTTTTACTAATTTGATACTCACGGGGTGTCTCTCTTCGGTGGTTGAGCCTGTCGAAACCACCAATAACTTTCACTTAGTTTGGTTTAAAAAATACAGACCTAATTCTTACAGGTTAATGCTTCAACGCCCACTCCACGGCCTTCTCGGCATGAATTTGTGTTGTATTAAAGGTGGGGATATTCACATCGGCATCGGAAATCAGTAGAGGAATTTCAGTACAACCCAGTATAACACCCTGTGCACCCTGCGCTTCGAGCTTGGCAATTATATCAACATACTTTTGCCGCGAATCAGGTTTTATCTGTCCCTGCACCAGCTCGCCATAAATAATATTATGCACCGTGTTTCTATCCTCATCATTGGGAATAAGCACCTTTATACCAAACTTATCGTTCAGATAACCTTTGTAAAAATCGCGCTCCATTGTAAACTTTGTACCCAGAAGAGCAATGGTATCTTTTCCTCTTTTAGCAATTTCCTGACCAGTTGCCTCGGCTATATGAAAGAATGGAATTGAAATACTACTCATTATGGCCTTCTCGCAAAGGTGCATAGTATTGGTGCATAGCACAATAATATCCGCTCCGGCACGCTCTAGCCGAACTGCCGCTTGAGCCATCATCGTATCAAGTTCAGCCCACCTATCCTCATGCTGTAACTTCTGTATGGGATCAAAGTCAACTGTGTACATAATATTCTGGCATGAGTGAAATCCGCCTAGCATTTGGCGAACCTTACGGTTGGCCAATTCGTAGTACACAACCGACGACTCCCAGCTCATACCGCCAATAAATCCGATGGTTTTCATAGTTCTGCTGATAACTTTTATTGAAGATTAGCATCATAAAAAACAACTACCCAAAATATGGTTTTTGTTTTTAAAATATCCTTCCTGGCATAAACAGAATCAAATGTATTAAAAAGAATGCTTGACAATGCTTAAATATTATCATAAATGATGTTATGCTGCTACTGGCACATAATTAACCCCTAATTAGCATAAAAGTGTAATTTCTAATATCTTTGCCAGATGAAGAACCTTTTCCGCATTATACTGGCTGTATACTCAATACTAATCATTGCTGTTTCGGTTTCACCATCTATGGGTATTGGAAGTATGGAGGTAAATAGCATTGAGTTCCGTAGCGACTATATTCTACATGCGCTTGCGTTTGCAGTGCTACCAATATTTGCTTTTGTCGCTTCGGGCTTTAGCTGTACATCGAAACAATGGTTCTTCTACCTAACCATAGCAACTTTGCTTGCCCTAGGAGCGGAATTTATTCAGATACTAACACCCTCGCGAACATTTAACCCCATCGATATTCTCTCTAACCTGTTTGGCCTATCACTGGGCATACTAATATCCCGTCTTTGGTGCCGTTCTCGCCTGCAACGTGCTAGTCGAAAACACGAAAACTTAACCGACCCCTGGAAATAATTCTAAACAATTTATTTTCACTAAATTTGCGTCTATTTTCAATTCACATAACGGTATGGACAAAAGTTTCATTAAGCTCATTGAGCAAAGCGTAAAGCAAAACTGGGATCACCCTGCCTTTACCGACTTTAAAGGAGCTACGCTCAAGTATAGCGATGTTGCCCGAAAGATTGACAAGATACACACCATATTTGAGAAAACGGGAATTGCAGAAGGCGATAAAATTGCCCTAATTGGGCGTAACTCCTCAAATTGGGCAGTAGCCTTTTTAGCATCGGTTACCTATGGTGCCGTTATTGTTCCAATACTCCCCGATTTTAAGGCCGATAATGTTCACCATATAGTTAACCATTCCGATTCGGTAGTTCTGTTTACAGGTGATCCTATTTGGGAAAACCTTGACGAATCGCAAATGCGACATGTGAAGTGTATTATCTCCCTATCAAAATTCGATGTACTGCACGAAAATACTCCCTTTTCGGTTAAAGAGATAAGGGAGCAGGTTGATCACTTTTTTGAAGAGAAATACCCCGATGGCTTTACCCCCGAAAAAGTTTGCTATTTTCAGGATACCGCGCCTAACGATGTGTGCATAATTAACTACACCAGCGGTACTACAGGCTTTTCAAAAGGGGTAATGCTGCCCTACCGGAGCCTATGGAGCAATATGCTTTTTGCCAGCGAGGTTATCCCTCTTAACGCTGGCGATAATGTGGTGTCAATCCTACCCTTAGCCCATACCTATGGAGCCGCTTTCGAGTTCCTATTCGAGGTTACCAGAGGTTGCCATGTCCATTTCTTAACTCGGAACCCCTCGCCAAAAATCATACTTGAAGCCTTTGATGCCATCAAGCCTAAGGTTGTGCTGGCTGTTCCTTTAATTATTGAAAAAATTTATAAGAAGAATATTCTTGAGGCCCTTAAGCGACCATCTCTTAAGCTACTGCTAAAGGTTCCTGTAATTGACAGGCGTATTAAGCAAATTATCTGTAAGAAAATCTCGTCAATTTTTGGAGGCAACTTCATTGAGGTTATTATAGGGGGGGCTGCCTTTAACCCCGAGGTTGAAGCATTCCTTAAGGATATTGGGTTTAGATTCACCGTAGGTTATGGTATGACCGAGTGTGGGCCTATAATAACCTACGATTCATGGAAAACTACACGTCTATTCTCCTCGGGCAAGGCAGTGGTGAATATGGAGGTTAAAATCGATTCTTCCGATCCGCTAAACGAAGTGGGTGAAATACTGGTAAAGGGTGAAAACGTGATGCTAGGATACTACAAAAACCCAGAGGCAACAGAGCAAACGTTTACCAAGGATGGTTGGCTAAAGACCGGTGATCTAGGTTTGATTGATGAAGATGGGTATCTTTACATCAAAGGAAGAAGCAAAAATATGTTGCTGGGGCCTAGCGGGCAAAATATCTATCCCGAAGAGATTGAAGCAATAATAAATAACCTGCCTTACGTGCAGGAGTCGTTAGTAGTTGAACAAAACGGCAAGCTAACAGCACTTATCTTTCCCGATTTTGACGCGGCCGATAAGGATGGTTATGCAAATGTAGATCTAGAAAGAATAATGGAAGATAACAAGACCTTGGCAAACAAGTCGCTACCAGGGTATAGCCAAATAGCTAAGGTACAGCTTTATCCCGAGGAGTTTGAGAAAACTCCCAAGCGTAGCATTAAGCGATTCCTTTATCAATCAGTAAATCAAGCATAGAGATGGGTGCAAAAAACGTGTACTGTGTAATTATGGCAGGAGGTATTGGAAGCAGGTTTTGGCCTCTAAGCCGTTCAAACAAACCGAAGCAGTTCCTCGATATCCTGGGAACAGGAAAGTCCCTAATTCAACAAACCTACCAACGAGTAACACGTTTCTGTAATCCAGAAAATATCGTGGTAGTAACAGGTGCTGAATATCGTAATCTTGTGCTTGAGCATCTTCCGGAGCTAGACTCAAGTCAAGTTTTGGTTGAACCAATGCGCCGTAACACGGCACCTTGCATTGCCTATGCAAATCAGGTAATTTACAGGCGCAATCCAAACGCTGTAGTTATTGTAGCGCCAAGTGACCATCTTATCCTGGAGCAGGATAAGTTTGTGGATACGATTAGAAGTGCTGTCGAATTTGCCTCGCGTGAGAATGCTCTCCTTACCATTGGAATAAAACCAAACCGACCAGAAACGGGCTACGGCTACATTCAAATTTGCAAAAAGGCTGATAAAAGCATACCTAACCTTTTCAAGGTTAAAACCTTTACCGAAAAGCCCAACCTTGAACTTGCAAAAGTTTTTTTAGATAGCGGAGAGTTTTTCTGGAATGCCGGAATTTTTATCTGGTCAATCCAGTCCATTAGCAAAGCCTTTGAACAACATCTCCCAGAGATACATAACCTGTTTAGCGAGGTAAGCCTCAAACTCGATACCCCTGAGAAGGATATGATAATGCAGCATGCTTATGCTGAGTGTAAAAATATCTCTATCGACTATGGTATTCTAGAAAAGGCGGATAATGTTTATGTAATATGCTCTGAGTTTGGTTGGTCCGATCTCGGCACTTGGGGTTCAATGCATCAGAATTTTAGCAAGGATTCAAATAATAATGCAGTGAATGGGGCTAACATAATGACATACGATGTAACTGGCTCCATTATAAATGTTCCATCAAATAAACTTGTGGTTGTTCAAGGTTTAAAGGATTACATTATTGCCGAGGCTGATAATGTTTTACTCATTTGCCAAAGGGATCATGAGCAGGAGATTAAACGCTACCAAAACGATGTGCTGCTTGATAAAGGAGATGAATATATTTAACCCAGATTTAGAAAAACTAAATTTGTAAGCATAAATGCTTACAAATTTTTTAGTTTTTCTTTATCGATTTGTCATATTAACACCCATATAATCAATGCATAGACAGTGTCTTTTTCTAATGGCGGTCATTAGAAAAAGAATCACTAATGACAACCGGAGCGAAGCGTAGCTCAGCGTTAGCTAAATTTGGGTTTAACTAATACAAAGAGGGGGTGCCATGGCACCCCCCTCTTTATTTGCTATATGTATATTGGGTCTAATACTCCCAAACATCATGCTCCCAGCTAAAAATTTCTTCCTTAATCCTTTCGGATTCTTGCATATTGGGTAGCCCTCCAAAAACATACTCGTTAACTCGCCTGTTGTTATGAACATTTGACTCAGCAACAATATATGAGCTGAAACGTCTTTTGAAAAACAAATCATCGAATGAATTGCGTTGGGCATCATTTTGGCTATTGAAAGCAGCGGTATTCGCTAGAATAGAACGGGCGTGGGGGTAGTAAACCCAAAACAACCTGGACCGAAGGGTTTCGCCTTGCATTTCAAAATCATCGTCGCTAGCACCCTGCGCAATACGAGTGTATACCCTAATTGGGCATATCCCAATAATTCGCACGTGCATAGTGGAGTATTGCCTATCGAAATACCACTCCTCCTTAATTTCAAGCTGCTTGATCTCAGCCCAGTTAATTGAGCCAGGAATAACAATAATAGTATCCCTACCTGTTATTGGGCTAATGTCGGCACGTTCACGGTCTCTTGCATCAAGCTTTGTAAGTATTTGATCATACGATATAAGTGCTGAGAACTCATCGTCAACATCTGCATCATATGCATTAATCTCATTGTACTTAATGGCGTCCATAAGCCTCTGCACAAGGCTTGAACGGTCGTGCATACGGGTGGTGGGGAAGTAAAGTGGGTGGTTCATTCTTTGACGTAAGTCCACTATTCTCCAAACCCTTTTGGTCCACATCATATCTGCCTCACGAAGGTGTGGATAAGGAACAGGGATTCGCTGTTTAATTGTTTCTCTCTCGTATATTCCATCATTCACTAAGGGCTCCTTAATGTCCTGTGCACTTGAACAAATTGCAAGTGAAACCAAGGCTACGCTAAACGCGAGAAAAATTGCTGCTCTTTTCATAATCTAAAAAATTATCGTATTCTGTACACTATGTCGTTCAATTCGCGAACTCTTCCGTCGGGCCCCACTGCCTTTACATCGATGATATTAACAGTTTGTCCGCTGCGAAGACTCTCAAAGATTCGGCGTTGTTCATCGTTAATCAACTGGCTGTTAGATATTGCTGTTCTGGTAAATCCACCAACCGTAGCCATTACTGTAAAACTGGTAATGTTAAACGAGAGGTCAAAATCAAATCCCATGGGCATTCGTGCCTCAACAGCAAGTGACGCTGCAAGCTCATTCTTATCAACTATTCTTGCTGTTATGTTACGGACTGCAGCAGTTGGGTCAGGCACATCGCGAACACGAAATTGTCTTGTACCCATATTGCGACGTTGTCCTTCAATTTCGGCAAAAACTGTTACATTACAAACATTCCCCCTTCCAGGAATTATTTCGAACCCATCTCTAATCTTACGAATAGTACCTCCTCCATCAACATTAACAGATAGCCTGTCCATTGAAATGCCGGGGATACTGATTTCAACAGGGTTTTCTACACCCCTGTAAAATACGTTCATCTTGCTAGGCGACACCACCACGTTGGGCTGAGCAACCTCAAACTCATGGTTAAAAGGTCTCCTAAGCTTCGATCCGTCAGGAGCAGTAACCTCGAGTAAACCAGACCAACGATTAATACCTATCCTATTTGATCGTTGATTAAAGATCCCTCTACCACCAACTATTGGAATCTCCTCGTACGAACCAACCATTCTGTACTCTTCAACTCCTTGTTCGTTTGTATACGATTCGTAATTTCCAATAAAAATACGAGGCACTTGAGTTGTATCGGAGGCTGCAAGGAAGATCTCTGCCTGAAACTCATTACCCTGAAAGATATAACTCGATTTGGGTATAACAACGGCATCCAACTTGTTCACTTTAAAGTCACCTGCATCAACCTGTTGAAGAAGATAACCTACAACTTCAGCTTCAACGTTAAGTATATCTAGCTGAATCTTTGTCAGCTGCGGAAATATGGCAACCAAGGGAATATGATCGAATCGCGTAGATTCCCATGAGTGTGGTGTGCCATCTGGTGATGGTGGTGGATCGTCGGTATTAAGAATATTGTTAATTGACAGGATAAGTTGCTCAGCTGCCGTCTCGTCAACCAAGCTTTTCATAAACTCACGGTACTCTGCTATCTTCTTTTTAAGTTCAGTAGCTTTTCCTCCTCCTTCTGATCCAAGAAATATCCGTCCACTGGTGTTGGTATCGCTTTTCCCACTAATCTTGCCAGCATCTACCTGGTTGTCTTCCAATAATGCGGGAGAGTCCTCTTTTTCTGCTGTTACAACGGTTAATACTTTAAGATCCTGTATGTAATCAATCATCTCCTTTGTCTTCTCCCTGATCTCGTCTGTCGATTTCTTCCAGGGTTCCACCTTTGTGGGATTCACCGCATAGGCGCTCTCCATTTGGTTGTAAAGACGCTCGTTTTTAATTGTAAAGCTCTTGGTGGTTTGAGACAAACCAGAATCTACTAAGACAAAGGCGTCAAGTACTGTAGCCGATACGTTCAATGCAAGCATCGCCGTAAGCACCAGGTACATCATACCTATCATCTTTTGTCTCGGGGTTTCTTTGCCGCCTGCCATAGTGTTTGGTTAATCTAAGAAATTAGGCGTTATTCGACATAACATTCATAGCAGATAGCATATTGCCATATACCGTATTTAGCGAAGCTATGTTCTGGTTAAGCTTAGCTACAGAATCTGCATACTTTTCGGTCTCTTCAATGGAACTATTTAACTTCTTCATCATTGACTCCACACCAGCATATACTTGCTGCGAATCCTTAAGTTTTTCTGAAGTGCCCTGCAGATGAAGCTCATGGGCTGCGTTTAGGGCGCCCATATTCTTATTTAGGCGATCGAGCTGAGTGTGGTACTCCGAACTGCTGCTCGAAATTATTTCGCCGTTAGCCTTCATTGCCTCGGCAAGCTGCGTGTAGATTGTGGTAAGACCATTGGCTGACGCCCCCATTTGGCTTGCCACCTCGCTGCCCGATTTTACTAGGCGGTCATGCACTTCTTTGCCAGCATTGGTTAGCTGACTCTCTAGACTTCCCACGGATCTCTCTACGCCGCCTTTGAAATTCTGTCCGCTTTCGGAAATAGTACCTGCCACCTTTTGGAAACTTTCGGAAAGGATGTTCACTGATTCATTCAGTACCTGCCCACTTCCCTGATAACTCTCAACAAACCCCTCAATGGATTGGCTGGCTCTTTTCAAGTTTTCAGTATAGGATGATGTGGCCGAAGCCGCTTCAGTAATATCAGAGAGTTTGGTTGTGGTGTCGCTAAGCTTATTAAGTCCTTTACTTATCTTTTCGAAAAGTTCGGGGCCAATTTCAGCTTTTTCGAGCATGTCATTAAATTTCTCAGAAAACACTAATCCACCTGAGCCTGAGGAAACATAAACTGGTGCACCCTTTGCTTCTGCTCCAGAAGTGATTGGCTGTGCTGCAACACCTCCACCTGTTGCTGCCATAACACTGGTTATAATCTCTTTCAAATCCTCGGCATTAACCCCCTCGAGTCCTGAGCCTTTTCTGTACTTTCGAAGTTCTTCTTCGTCGGACATACCTGCAAGTTCAGGGTAAACCAAAGTCCAATCGGGCTCGTCATGAAGGGGCTCAAATCCTGAAAAGAAGAAGATTACAACCTCCGTAGTCATTCCAATGGTAAGCATCATACCAGCACCAGGCCAATACATTAACTTGAATAAAGCTCCTGTAAGTACAAGTGCTGCACCCCATGCGTAAAGGTACTTCATGAAGTTTCTCCATTTTTCCCCTTGAACTATTTCAGATATATTAAATCCCATTGTGATGAAGTTGGTTAATTTTTTGCTAGTGCGCTATTTCTATTGTTCCTTACCTTGATCCGGTGTATGTCCTTACACATCTAAAACCGACATTGGTCTTAGCGCTATCTTGATATTCATATGTACGAACACCCACTTGGAGAAAGTAACCAATGTCTTTCCAGCTTCCACCTCGTACAACTTTTCGTTTCAGCGCAGGAGGATCATTTGGCTTTGCATTATACTTATAGTCTGGGTTCATATCGTGCATAAAGATGTATGCGCTTTCGTCGTAAGCATTTGCTGTCCATTCGGCAACGTTTCCAGCCATATCGTACAATCCGTAGTCATTGGGCTCGTAACTGCCAACAGGTAATGTGTTAAACCCACCATCATCAACATAATTTCCTCGTAATGGTTTAAAGTTAGCCAAGAAACAACCCTCAGAGTTTCGTGTGTAAGGGCCACCCCAGGGGAACATGCTATGATCGAGTCCACCCCTGGCTGCGTATTCCCACTCAGCCTCATTCGGTAGCCTAAACTCGGGAACTGGAGGTAAACCTCGCCGTGCGTAATGCTTGTTAAGGTACTGAGTACGCCAGATTGTAAATGCGTAGGCCTGTCTCCAACTTACACCTACAACAGGGTAGTTGTCGAACGATGGGTGCCAAAAATAATTAGCTGTGTATGGTTCGTTATATGAGTAGCTAAAATCGCTAATCCAAGCCAAAGTATCGGGGTAAACATTAACCTTATCCCTTATGATAAATGAGGAACGGCTAGTTACCCTAACGGGCACGCCCATTTGATTAATAATCTCTGCGTTCTCTTCGTAAGAACCTGTTTCGAAGTTCCACCTGTTCTTTTTCTGAGCTGCCTGCTGAAGATCTATCCAGAAGAACTCATAATTCAACTTTCTGGTGTCAATCTCTTTGCGGTTGTAGAAACGTTCGTCTTCGGAGTAATACATCTCGTTGAGAATCTCTTGCTGCTCTTCATCCCTAAGGTCGATAGGTATGTCCCAAACCAGAACTGGAGGATTAATAGGGTTGCCAAACTCATCCTCTTCGATAGCAAAATCTTCAATTTGCTGGCTCAAAAGCCTGCGAGCAATAGAGTCGCGAACGTAATACACAAACTGGCGATACTGATTGTTCGTTATTTCAGTCTGATCCATCCAAAATGCATCAATAGAAACGGTTCTTGCTGGTGCATTAACGGCCCAGGTAATATCCTCATCGTCACTTCCCATCCTGAATGATCCCATGGGTACGAAAACCATACCATAAGGGGTAGGGTCTTGGTAACCCCTTCGACCAGGTACGCCAGTTAACTCTCCATTCTGGCCAGGACCACAACTGCTAAATAATGCAGCAAGAACAACAATAAATACAAGAAGATTTCTCATAACACTCCGATTATTAATTGCAAATAACGTAAAAATATTTTAAAATTCTTTCTCGTCTATAAAAATCTAATGCTTTTGTACTGTTCAGGAGCACGCTCCTTTTTGAGTGAAAAGCAGTATCCTAATAATAATTCATGTGAACCGCTATTGAAACCACTTATTTCTGTGGTTGAAAAATCGTAGGCATACCCTATCCTCAATCCGGAGAACAGTTCCAAACCTATCATTCCAGTAACCGATTCGCCTACACGATAAGAAACGCCACCCCAAAACTTTTTATTGTATATAAAGTTCATTCCGGCTGTTAAATGATTAATCACCAGATCTGTACTAATTATAACTGAGGGGTTTAACTCCCACGCCTGATTGGGTAGTTGAAGGTAATAGCCTCCGGTTAAGTAGAAATGCCTCCTGTAGTGACTCAGGTACTCCTTGAAAAACTGGGGCTGATTTATGTGGGTGGCTGAAACGCCAAAGAACATCTCGTTGTTATGAAAGTAAATTCCAGCTCCAAAATCAAAATTCATATCGCTTTGTGACCCCACCGGAACTAGATTGTTGTCGGGGCCTTGCGTGTCGGGAAAGTTCCATTCGGGTTCGAGAGTATTATTGACAAACCCTCCATTTACACCGAATGCTAAATTACCCACCCCTTGGATATTAAATCGAACGGCATAGGAAAGATCTACGGCAATATCCTGATTAAATCCAAACTGATCCTGTACAACATTTAATCCTATACCACTTGAAATACCAAAGGGATTAATGGCTGCATCGAGGTTGACCACGCTAGTTATGGGAGTTCCCTCGCCAAAGTTCATCCACTGCTGGCGGTGGATGGCTGTAGCACATATCATCCCGCTACTTCCAGTGTAGGCAGGGTTAATTGACATCTGGTTAAATACATTGTGGCTTAGCAGAGGATCTTGCTGAGCCATCAATTTTAAAGCAGAGAACAACGATAAGGTTATTAAAAGTTTTCTCATCAACTATAGCCTTATTCCAAATTTATTGTTGCTTTGTACCAATAGGTAAAGTAAATAAAAAAAATATTTACTAACAAACTTTATTAACAATTATATGTTGATAAGCTAAAAAAGTGTGCTTTGGGCTTATACTTCGAAATTATTGATAATGTTTCTTTCTTAGTATAATTTTTGTGTAAAAATATTAATGTTGCTCGTTTTCAGAAAGATATACTACCTAATTCTATTCCAAATCCTCATCCACCTATCGGGAACATCTCCTTTACTTGCTTTTTCATAATCGGCCCGCGAACAGGCTACCACAATAGATTTTCCATTTGTTTTTGCCGTTTGTGGTAGTTCAAACCACCAAGCATCGGTTATTGTATTCTGCAAAAAAACAAGCTCGACGTTAGGTATTGGACTTTTAATGTAAAACCGTTTAATACTTGGGGCGCTTGAGGAATACGAGGGGTACTTGTGGCGAGCATTATACCCGTCGATAAAGTGCCAAACAATATGAGCCGCAAGGCTAGAGCTAAGACCATGCGGGTCGCTTAGAGTATTAAGCTCGAACAGGCCAAAAACTTTTGCGTTTGAGCTAACCCCAGAGTATCGCGCTAGCTGACAAATCTCCTCGGAGTAGAAACCATTAGGCGATGGGTACACAACTCCAGGAGAGTCGCTTTGCTTAATACAGCCCATATCGAGGCTAATGATATGTGAGTCGCGAAGCAGAGGTTCAACTTCGGACATAGCCCCTCTTACGTAGCCCAATCGCATTAGGTCGAAGTTTCTGGCCGAAAGTGTATCGATATGATGATTATCTACAAGGTAACCTTGGTATCCTAGCACATTGAGCGAAAAAAGTTGGTCTTTACCGTCTGCCAATATCCTATCAATGTAGCAACTCGATGAGAAATCGCCATCGTTGTTGCCCATATCGATTGTGTAATCAATAATTGAAACGTTAGGCTGCTGAACATTTTGTGCCACAGCAAGGTAAAGCGGCCAGGTTATTTCCTGTGTACCACCTATTACAACACAGGTTGCGCCTTTACCCATAAGATACTCTAACACATCGCGTGTAGCCATATAGGTATCTGCTGGACTGCCTGTTTGCTTTAGGTTGCCCAAATCAACAAGTGGTTGTTTTACTGTTGAACCGGATAGTCCGTAAAGGAAACTTCGAACAGCATCGGCGCTTTGTGCTGCACCCGGATTATTTGAGTTGCGAGTTTCGGTTACTCCAAAAATAACTAGGGATGTTTCGTCAATAGATATTTTACTGCTTATGCCTAAAATCTGAACCCTTCCGTAAACCGAAGCGTTTTTGCCTAGCCCCATGGGGTTGGGGAGTGCTTCTGAAGGATCAAAGTAATCCGATAGGTTCATTATTTCGATTTTTTTCTGGTGCTCGTCTTCCCTTTTTTCCCATTGGTTGCTGGTTGGCTTTCAATAATCTTAATACAATCTTCGTGGGTTAACTCATGGGCATTGGTTCCCTTCGGAATTTTATAGTTATTGCCTTTGTGCTTAATAAAAGGGCCCCAACGACCATTTAGTACTTGGGTATCGGGGTCGTTTTCGAATACTTTTATGTACTTATCGCGCTCCTTCTGCCGGCCTTCCTCTATAAGCTCAACGGCTCTTTCCAGGGTTATGGTTATGGGATCGTCGGTTTTTTTAAGTGAAACAAACTTTGAGTTATGTCTTACGTAAGGGCCAAACCGCCCTACACCAATTACCACCTCTTTCTCTTCATACTCGCCAATAGTTCGGGGTAACTTGAAAAGTTCAAGTGCTTCATCTAGGGTTATCGATTCAATAAGTTGCCCCTTAAGAAGGCTTGCAAACTTGGGTTTCTCACCATCCTTTTCCTCCGACTCGCCTATTTGGGCAATAGGCCCAAAGCGGCCAATACGAACCAGAACCGGTTTACCCGACTTAGGATCATTTCCCAGAATTCGTTCTCCTTTAGTATAATCCGACTCTTTTAGGGTTTTCTCCACATCTTTATGGAATGGCTTGTAAAACCTATCTATCATCGTTGTCCACTCCATATTGCCAATGGCTATGTCGTCGAACTCTTTTTCAACTAGAGCCGTAAAGTTGAAGTTCACAATTTTTGGGAAATGTTCAACCAAAAAGTCGTTAACAACCATTCCAATATCGCTTGGAAACAGCTTAGCCTTTTCGGTGCCATGAACTTCAACCTTTTGGTTCTCGGTAATTTGCCCCTTCTTAAGGTGAATCACCTGATATTTACGATCAACACCATCGCGGTCGTCTTTAACTACATATCCGCGGGCCAAAATGGTTGATATGGTTGGTGCATAGGTTGATGGCCGTCCGATGCCCAACTCCTCGAGCTTCTTCACCAGGCTTGCCTCGGTGTATCGAGGAGGACGTTGTGTGAACCTTTCCGTTGCGGTAATCTCTATAGCATCCAATTTGTCGCCTGCTTTTAGCGGTGGCAGAAGATCCTTTGCTGTTTCTTCTCCCTCATCGTCGGATGATTCAAAGTATACCCTCAAAAATCCATCGAAAAGCAGCACCTCTCCAGATGCAATAAACTTACTTTTCGATTTTGATATATCTATGGTAGCCGTTGTTTTCTCCAGCGAGGCATCACTCATTTGCGATGCAACGGTTCGCTTCCAGATAAGCTCGTAAAGCCTTTGCTCTCCTGAATTGCCCGAGATTTTCTGCTTGTTTAGGTAGGTGGGCCTAATGGCCTCGTGGGCTTCCTGTGCTCCCTTGGCCTTGGTTTTATAGGTTCTTGCCTTGTGATACTTCTCGCCAAACTCTTTAGTTATTACCTCCTTGGCCGAGTCTACAGCCGTTGCCGAAAGGTTAACGGAGTCTGTTCTCATGTAGGTTATGTGCCCGGCCTCATACAGACGTTGAGCAATGGTCATAGTTTGACCCACCGAGAAGCTAAGCTTTCTGCTAGCCTCCTGCTGAAGCGTAGATGTTGTAAAGGGTGGAGCAGGACTCTTCTTGGCCGGTTTCTTGGTTACATCCGCAACCGTAAATTCAGACTCCTTGCACTCCCCAAGTAATTTTAGTGCCGCTTCACGGTTTCCAATCCGAGAGTTTAGCTCCGCTTTCAGCTTCGCTTCACCCTGAAACAACCCTGCAACCTTATAGAAATTGTCGGACTTAAAGGATATTATCTCCCTCTCGCGCTCTACAATTAGTCGAACGGCAACGGATTGAACTCTACCTGCCGATAGCGATGGTTTCACCTTTTTCCAAAGGATGGGAGAAACCTCGAAACCCACTAGCCTGTCGAGAACGCGACGAGCCTGTTGTGCATTTACCAGATTGCTGTTAATGCTTCTGGGATTGTTTATGGCTGCCTCAATGGCTGGCTTGGTTATCTCGTGAAAAACAATACGTTTGGTTTTTTTTGCGTCAAGCTTTAATACCTCCGACAGATGCCATGCAATGGCCTCCCCCTCACGGTCTTCATCGGAAGCTAGCCAAATGGTCTCAGCATCTTTCGATAGCTTTTTTAACTCATCAACCACTTTACCCTTATCGCTACTTACCACGTACTCTGGCCTGTAGTTTTTCTCCAGATCAATCCCCAGCTTCTTTTTCGACAGATCACGAATGTGGCCAAAACTCGATTTTACGGTAAAATCTTTTCCCAAAAATTTCTCAATGGTTTTAGCTTTGGCAGGTGACTCAACTATGACTAGATTCTTTAGCATTTGGCGTGTTTAATGTTGGTATAAAAATTGGCACAAAGTAAAGCATTTAGGAATCGAACTACAAAATTTTTAAAAAAATATGCCTCACTGCCTACACCTTATTATCCTTGCATAGGGCATAATATAAAAGGTGTGCAAGTGATAACGAAAAACTAAAGACAATGTTTTGGTAAGTAAGTTCAACCGTTCAATTTAATTCTTTTTTCCTCATATTGGGGATAAAACATCACAATAAGCTAGTTGCTTTAGTAAAAAGCAGCTTAAAACTAGCAAACAATAAGGTATGATTATTTTCAACTATATACAAAAACGGTGGGCTCTGGCTTATCAATATTTATTAACATTAGGGTATACATTTTTATTTTTAACTTTACACCCACAACAAACACTTGTTAAGCATGGCAGACAATAGCAATTTCGGAAAAAAGTTTCAAATCTGGTTTTGGGGAGTTTTTTCATTTGTTTGGGTACTTGTAATCAGCCTTTTTGTGCTCATTGGGCTTGAGTTTTTTGGCCCACTCCCCTCTTTCGAGGAGCTTGAAAATCCTAAGAGCAATTTGGCTTCGGAGGTATACTCAGAGGATCACGTTGTGCTCGGTTCCTATTACATTCAATTTAGAACGTTTGTTGACTACGACGACCTTTCACCAAACCTAGTTAACGCCTTACTGGCAACGGAAGATATTCGATTCCACAGCCATTCTGGGATTGATGCCCGAAGTATTGCCCGTGTATTCGTTAAAACATTAGTGCTTCAACAATCGCGAAGTGGTGGTGGAAGCACTATTACTCAGCAACTTGCAAAGAATCTTTTCCCACGAGACACAACGATTTACAAATCGTCATTGGCTCGTAAATCAAGCCTGGCCATCACCAAATTTAAGGAATGGATTACCGCCGTTAAGCTTGAACGAAACTACACAAAGGAAGAGATAATTGCTATGTATCTCAATACCGTTGCCTTCGGAAGTAATGCCTATGGAATTCGTGCAGCCTCAAAAACATTCTTCAACACAACCCCAGATTCCCTAAACGTTGAGCAATCGGCCCTGCTTGTTGGTGTTGTTAATGCCCCCACCCGGTACAGTCCGGTTCGTAATCCGAACCAATCGCTATCGCGTCGAAATTTTGTTATATCACAGATGGCCAAGTATGGCTATGTTACAGAAGCTGAACGTGACTCCATTTCGGCAATTCCTATTGATCTCAATTTTAGGGTGCAAGACCACAACGTTGGTCTGGCCACCTACTTTAGGGGATCATTACAAATTCTACTTACCCGATCGAAACCCAGCCCTCGCGCCTACTTCTCATATGCTCAGTACAGGGAAGACTCATTACAGTGGGAAACAAACCCACTGTATGGTTGGTGCAACAAAAACCTTAAGCCCGATGGAACACCATATAACCTATACCGCGATGGCCTAAAAATCTACACAACCATCAACAGCCGTATGCAAAAGTATGCTGAGCAGTCGGTTGAGGAGCATTTGGGAGGGTATTTGCAGGGCGAATTTGATGCTGAGCAAAAGGCGAGAAATTACAGGTTGTTTCATGATGATTTGTCTGACGAACAAATTGATGGCATTATTCTTCAGGCGATGCGCCAAACAGAACGTTATAGAGTAATGCGGAACAAGGGTGTTTCAATGGATAGCATAAACGCTAACTTCAACACTAAGGTACCAATGTCCATATTCACCTGGAAGGGGGAAAGGGATACACTGCTTTCGCCGATGGACTCCATAAAACACTACAAGCGCATACTGCGAACAGGATTTATGGCAATGGATCCTCGGACTGGCTATGTAAAAGCATGGGTTGGTGGCCCCAACTACAAGCATTTTAAGTACGACCATGTTAGGCAAGGCAAAAGGCAGGTGGGCTCAACCATTAAACCCTTCTTATACACGCTCGCTATGCAAGAAGGGTACTCGCCATGCCATATGGTTCCCAATGTTCCTCAAACATTTCAGTTGGCAGACACCGTATGGACCCCCCGAAACTCTGGCCGTTCTGAATACGATGGTAGAATGGTTACCCTAAAGTGGGGGCTTGCCAACTCCGTAAACAACATATCTGGCTGGTTGATGAAGCAATTTAACCCAAGAGCACTGGTTGAAATTTGCCAACGTATGGGTATTAATAGCAGAATTGATCCTGTTGTTTCGGCATTCCTGGGCACATCGGAGTTAAGCGTGTTCGAAATGGTTGGTGCTTATGGCACTTATGTTAACAAAGGTGTTCATGTTGAGCCGCTTATGGTAACCCGCATTGAGGATAAGAATGGAAATATTCTGGCCACCTTCCATCCCCAGCGAAGCGAAGCTATTAGCGAGCAAACTGCCTACCTGATGATAAACCTGCTTGAGGGTGTTGTAAATCAAGGTACTGGAGGACGATTGAGGTTTCGATATAACCTCGGAGGCCCAATTGCTGGTAAAACAGGAACTACCAATAACCACTCCGATGGGTGGTTCATGGGTATGGTGCCAAATCTTGTTGGAGGTGTTTGGGTTGGCGCAGAAGATCGATCAGTTGGCTTTCAAACCATTAGCCTTGGGCAAGGGGCAAATATGGCGTTGCCTATATTTGGGCTTTTCTTGCAGAAGGTGTTTAATGATGGTGGCCTAGGAGTAAACCCAACCGATGAGTGGGATAAGCCACTTAGGCTGATGGACGTTAACCTCGATTGCGAAGAGGTTAACTCACAGAAGAATGTTGAGGTTTTTGAGGATGACTTTTTCTAACCTATAGCTTGGGGACAGAACCAATCAATCGCTTGGTGTAGCCCGACTGAGGTGCACTATAAACCGAATCGGCAGGGCCCAACTCCACGGCTCTGCCGTTTTGCATTACCAGTATTCGATTGCTCATATATTTCACCACGGATAAATCGTGGGAGATAAACAGATATGTTAACCCCAAATCGTACTTTAACCTGTTGAGCAGGTTTAGTATCTGTGCCTGAATTGACACATCTAACGCCGAGACCATCTCGTCGCAAACCAATACCTTGGGGTTAACCGATAGTGCCCTTGCTATGGCAATCCGCTGCCTTTGACCACCCGAAAACTCATGCGGGTAGCGGTAGAAGCTGTTCGAGGAAAGCGAGACGTACTCCAGTAATTCCTTCGCCCTACTTTTAAGCTGACTCCGGCCGATGCTTGAATCGTAAAATGCAATGGGCTCCATTAGTGCCTCTCCTACGGTATGCCTGGGGTTTAGCGACGAATAGGGATCTTGAAAAACGAGCTGAACATCTTGCCTAAAAGCAGCCATCTCGGCTTTAGTAAATTTTTTTATGTCTTTGCCATTATAGCAAATGGTTCCGTTTTGATAGTGAGCCAACCCAAGGATCGCTCTACCCAGCGTGGTCTTTCCACAACCCGACTCGCCAACCAGCCCAAGGGTTTCGCCATGGTACAGATCTAGCGATAAGCCATCCACCGCCCTAAACGCTTCAACCGGTTTTCCAAAGAGATTACGCTTAAGCTCATAATCGACCGATAAGCCTTTTATCACGAGGAAAGGATCCTTTATGTAAAGGGTTTCGCTTTCGGCCCGAAGATCTCGCTCGCCCTCGTCGACTATCGCACTTTGATCTTCAAGCTGCCCTACAGTTGGTAGCAGCTTGGGTCGCCTATCGATGGGTGGCCGGCAGGCAATTAACCCCTTAGTGTAAGGGTGTGTTGGCGAAGATAAAACTTTGGCTGTTGGCCCCTCCTCTACTATACAGCCATCTTTTAGCACCATGAGCCTGCTAGTAATCTGCGATACAACCCCCAGATCATGACTTATGAAGATTAGGCTCATACTACGCTTGGCGATAATTTCTTTCAGCAGATTTAAAATCTCTTTCTGAACCGTAACGTCAAGAGCTGTAGTGGGCTCATCGGCAATTAATACAGAAGGATTACCTGCAAGTGCAATGGCAATCATAACCCGTTGCTTTTGACCTCCGCTAAGCTGATGGGGATAGCTACGATAGGCTTTCTCGGGGCTAGGTAGCTGCATCTCCCTTAAAAGCGAAAGGCACTTGGCTTTCACCTTTTCTGCCGATAGCTCATTGTGTAGCGAAATGGCCTCCTCTACCTGCCGTCCACAGCGCATTGATGGATTGAGCGAGGTCATTGGCTCTTGAAAAATCATTGAAATAAGGCTCCCTCTTACCTCCTCAAACTTTGTGGCGGTTCCTAGTAAATTAATCTTTGAACTTTCATGAGTAAACAAACTGGCTGAACCGCTGGCTACCTCAGCTCCAGGTGGCAAAAGCCCCATAAGGCTTAATGCTGATATGGACTTTCCAGATCCAGACTCGCCCACTAGTCCCAAAGCTTCGCCAGGTGCGAGAGCAAGCGCAAAATTGCTAAGCACCTGGTTTTGCCCAAACCATACGTTTAGCCCCTTAACATCGAGAATGGGATTTGTGTTTTGATTTTCAGCCATCTGGATATTGTTGTGGTGTTGAAAGAGCACCCCTGCATACCTAATGATTGCCTGTTTGCTCCTGCGCAAAGATACGCTGCGTAATATAACGGACAGGGAAGCGAGCAGCAAAGTAGCCTATGGCAAAAACTACCACAAGTACACCAAGAATATCCAGTGGTTGTATTTCAACAGGATAAGCATCTATGATAAACTCTCCAGTGCCTTCGAGTCGAACCAACTTAAATGTTATTTGCATCCAGCAAATAATCAGCCCTAAAATGGCACCTATTGCTGTTCCAGCAATGGAAATTAGCAATCCTTCGGTAACAAAAATCTTTTGAATTGTGTTGTTGTCGGCACCAAGGCTCTTGAGGGTTTCAACATCCTTTCGCTTATCAATAATAAGCATCGACAGCGTTCCAATAATGTTGAACGAGGCAATAAAAAGGATGAATGAAAGAATTAGTCCTGCTGCCATTTTTTCGGTCTTCAGAGTTCGATACAATGACTCATTCTGTTGATATCGATTCAGAACCTTGAAATCTTGGCCTAGAATATTTTGTAGCTCCTGCTGTGTCCGCTCCAAATTTGCTTTGGGATCCAGCTTAATCTCCACAGCGGTTACCTCATGCGTAAGGTTTAAAAGCCCCCGAACAAACTCAATGGGTGAAAAAATAGTTTGTGTATCAAAATCCTGCTCAATTGCAAATACCCCAGAGGGCATAATGACCTTGGAAGTAAATGCTGTTGCTGTTGATATGGTGGGTAGTCTTCCTTTGCGTGGCATAAACACCTCCAGCGGGTCGAAGTGTGCTAGGTTGGCATTTAGGTATAGTGCTGCCCCATGCCCCATTATGGCCATGGGCTGACTACCGCGCCACAGCATAAACTCTCCATCCACCATCATGGAGTCGATACCAATAAGGTCGGGGTAGTTCCGGCTAACCCCTTTAATCGTTCCAATATGCTGCTTGTTACGATACTTAAAGATTGCATTCTCTTCAAGCACTTCGGAAAAAACTGCCACCGAGGAGTGATTTCGAACCTCATCCAATCGACTTAGCGTATCGGGAAATGTTTTACCCTCCACCAGGGTAATTTTAATATCGGAATCGACAATGGAGTACATACTGCGTAGCAGCGAATCGAAGCCGTTAAAAACCGATAGGATAACCACCAAGGCCATAACCCCAACTGCCATTCCCACCACCGAAATCAGCGAAATGATATTTATTATGTTGTGCGATTTTTTTGCAAACAAATACCGACGGGCTATGTAAAAGGGGAAATTCATAGGTGCTCTTTTAGCAGGGTTTAACGCAAAGATAGATAACCTCATCCATGGGTAGAGCGTATCGTTTTGCCAAATTTTGCGGAATGCTATTCACGTAGTTATCCTCGGTTACTATGAAACCTACACTACGTAAACGCTGGGCGTAATCGCGGCCGTATAACCGCAGGTGGTCGCGCTGCCCGTAATGGAGCTCACGTAAATTGGGTGTATTAATGGTGCTATCCTCCAGGGTTATTTCGAGATTGATATCAAGAGGAACCTGAAAGATACCAAAGCCCCCGGGTTTCATCACCCTATACATCTCCTCCATCGCCTTTATATCGTTTGGCACATGCTCTAGTACGTGGTTACATAGTATTACATCAAACGTATTACTTTCCATGGGAATATTCTGCACATCGAGCTTTACCTTTGCCCAGGGGGAATTCAGGTCGGCTGTTGTGTAATCGAGGTTTGGCAGCTTGGCAAATCGTTTTATAAAGCAATACTCTGGTGCTATATGCAACACCTTGCTGTTTGAAGTAAAAAAGTTAGTTCGCTCTTTTAGGTACAGCCAAATTAGCCTGTGCCTTTCCAACGACATAGAGTCAGGGGCAAGTGCATTTGGCCGCATCTTAATGCGCCCATAGGGTAAAAGCTTTCTATACTTAACTCCCGTAATTGGATCCTCAAACCTACTACCCCTATAAAACAACCCAACTACCTTAAGAACAATGCCAGCAAACCGCTGCAGGTGGTGGCGAGGAATAAATCTACTGGTGGTTGATATGATATGCTTTAGCATAGTTGCTACTTAAGTAGTCGATCGATATTCTCTATGTAGTCTAACGAATCGTCGATATAAAAAGCGAGCTCTGGAACCACTCGCATTTGATTGCGAATGCGTTGCCCTAAATCGTAGCGAATAGCCTTGGACTGCTGCTTTATAAGTTCTAGTGTCTCCTCCTTATTTTCGGTGGGGAATATGCTTACGTATACTTTTGCTAGTCCTAAATCGGGGCTTACCCTAACAGAAGTAACTGTTACCATCTTGCCCATAAACGATTGTGCCTGACGCTGGAATATCTCACCCAAATCCTTCTGAATTTGCCGCGATACTTTACTTAGTCTTGTGCTTTCCATCTCCTTTCCCTCCTATTGTTAAAAATGTATGCAAATATAAGGATTTGTTACAAATAGTTTTAGAAAGAGCAAAACAAGGCTCTCCTAAAACATACTACAACTATTACTTGCTTGGTTTGCCTACTCGGCATCTATTGCCCTGTTAATAAAAGCAATTAGCGGTTGCATTAGCTTGTACATCGATTCGGCATAGTCTAATATATCGCTCGATAGTAGCTGCTGATTACTTAGGGTATGTAATGGGGTAATGCTTTTGAGCTTAAGGTACTCGGCCACTTTCGACTGGGGTGAAAAACCTGTGGGAACCCTTTTTAACGAATCATCGCCAAGAGTGGGAAACACCTTTACAAACTGTGGGTCGTCGACAATGGCAATAAAATCATCGGCATAAAAATCTATATCTTCCCTTACCTTCTTAATGATGCTGTTGGGTGCATGGTATATTCCTCCCGACAGGAAAGATGCGTTGGGTTCTACATGAAAATAGTAACCAGCATACATACCCTTTCGGCCACCCTTAGCAATGTAGGCACCCATATTGGTTTTGTAGGGGCTCTTGTCGTGCGAGAAGCGCACATCGCGAAATATTCGGAAAACACAATCCTTTGCTTCAAGTGTAGTCAGGCTTTGGTCAAAAGAGGACAGCTTGGCAATTAGATACTCAACAAAGAGGTTGAAGCCATCCCTAGCCTGCTCATAACGATTACGGTTCTCGTTAAACCACTCTCGATTATTGTTATGCCTTAAATCATCGAGGAATGCAAGGGTGTCGGGATGTATGTGCTCCATGGCGCCATTGGTTTACTCCACAGTAACGGACTTGGCCAGATTTCTAGGCTGGTCAACATCGCAACCACGCATTAGGGCAATGTGATAGGCCAGTAGCTGAAGGGGTATTACAGCCAGTAAAGACTCCACAATCTCGCTCGCCTTGGGTATCTCAATTACATGATCCGACATCGACTTGATAATTGTGTCGCCCTCGGTTACAATTGATATAACAACCCCCTTACGAGCCTTAACCTCCTGCACATTGCTCACCACCTTTTCGTAGCTGCTATCCTGTGGTGCAATCACCACAACCGGCATCTTCTCGTCAATTAGGGCAATGGGGCCGTGCTTCATTTCTGCCGCAGGGTAACCCTCGGCGTGGATGTATGATATCTCCTTAAGCTTAAGAGCACCCTCAAGGGCTACGGGGAAAAAGTACCCGCGACCAAGGTACAGAAAGTTGGTGGAATCTTTAAAAATGGCTGATATCTCCCGAATTATCTCGTTCGACTCCAATATTTTCTCAATCTTATTTGGTACAGCCATCATCTCGCTAATAAGCTTCTCGTATCGGGCTTGGGAAATAATGTCGCGCTTGCGTCCTAATAGCATGGCCATTAGGGTTAGTACAGTTACTTGTGCCGTAAATGCTTTTGTTGATGCCACACCTATTTCGGGGCCAGCGTGGGTATATACTCCTGCATCGGTTTCGCGGGGAATACTTGACCCTACCACATTGCAAATGCCCAACACTATGGCTCCAGCCTCACGAGCCAAACGGATGGCCGCCAATGTATCGGCAGTTTCACCGCTTTGGCTTATGGCGATAACTATATCATCCTTATTGATAATGGGGTTTCTGTACCTAAACTCCGAGGCGTACTCCACCTCAACCGGTATGCGCGCAAACTCCTCGAGCAGGTATTCGCCCACAAGGGCTGCATGCCATGATGTGCCGCATCCAATTAGTACAATCCGCTTGGCTTTAACCAAGCGGGGCAGTACTTGGTATAATCCTCCAAGGTGAATATTCTTATGGTCGGCTGAAATTCTACCACGGAAGGTGTCTGTTATGCTTCGGGGCTGCTCGTAAATCTCCTTGAGCATGAAGTGATCGAACCCATTCTTTTCAATCTCCTCTAAATCTAAATCGAGGGTTTGAATTCGGGGCTCAAGCGCCTCGTTCATTATGGTCTTAAGCGATAGCTCATCCTTTTTAATTATTGCCACATCGTTATCGTTCAAAAAGATAACGCTATTGGTGTACTCAATAATTGGTGTAGCATCGGAAGCCACAAAGTATTCGCCATCACCCACGCCAATTACAAGGGGGCTACCCTTACGCGCAGCAATTAGGGTACCTGGCTCATCGCGGCAAATTACCACTATACCGTAGGCGCCCACCACCTTGGTTAGGGCCAGCCTTACAGCTATCTCAGCACTGATATTACCCTTGAGGTAGATGTACTCTATGAGGTTAACAAGGATCTCTGTATCCGTTTCGGAGTTAAACTTATACCCCCTACGCTCAAGCCTTGTCTTTAGGTGTCCATAGTTCTCAATTATCCCATTGTGAATAATCACAAAATGGCCATTCATTGAGGTGTGTGGGTGAGCATTTTCGTTGTTAGGCTCGCCATGTGTTGCCCAACGCGTATGACCTATTCCTATTGACCCATCGGTGGGGCTTGAGCCGATAAAACTCTCAAGATCCGATACCTTTCCCTTCTGCTTGTATACCTTTACGTCTCCATCGACAAGGCATACACCAGCCGAGTCGTACCCTCTGTACTCGAGTCTTTTTAATCCATTAACAATAACTTCGTAAGCTCTACGGCCTCCATTATATGCTACAATCCCACACATTGGCTTTTAAAATTTGGTATATGTAATAATTAGCTTCATCCTGCTACTGTGCACACCCGACCTTAGCACTGCACCATTGGCTCTAATGGAGCCATTGCGTGGTTCAATGTATATAATTTTACTCTGCTCGGGGTCGTTAAGCAGCGATTGTAAGTGATATGTAATATTAAAGCTGTAACGGTTTTTGCTTTTTCTATATTTCCCGCCAAAGTTCTCCTCATCATAAAGACGATCCAGAAGGTCGGCTGGCTTGCCATCCTTAAGAGTATACAAAAACAGCTGGTTAAGCAGCGTATCAGCAGGCATCCCTTCGTGATTCTCAAGTTCTATCTGCAATTCGGCTCTATTAATTGCCATAGGCATCTGACTGGCCCAATCGTAAATATCATCCAAAACAATCATTCCTCTTGCTGCGCCTAAACCCTTAACGTAAACAACGGTATCCTGCTCTGCTCCCTCTTGTGAGTTGAACTTCACGGCTAGCTCTGGGTCGGCAACCGAGAAATCATGCTGGAAATGGTTAAAGCGAGCACTCCCATTTGCACTAAAAACAAGCGAATAGGTTAGGCTAGTAGTAGCATCCTCATCCTGCTCATCGTTTGAGTAGAAAACCGATAAGGTTGAGGCGGTATTAGTGTAATCAAAGTAATACATTCCCTTTGCGTAGGTGGCAAAAGAGTTTTTGGGTGCTACATAAATGCCGGGAAAATGCTTCAGAAAATTTTCCTGACTCGACATTATGGTTGTATCCTCTTGCGCAGGAATAATTAACTTGTTGTTAACCCATACAGGATCTATTGGTATTTTCAGAACCTTCTCCTCACCTGTGTATGGGAGAAGAGTTGATCCAATTTCTGTTGATCCCACAAAATTCTCAACACTCCTTAGGCCGTTATAACCTACACCCAACGAGAGGGAGTCGACCAGTTCGTAGACACCAAAGTAGATTGGCTCGTTACCCAACTTATCGCTTAGGCTAAGGTAAAGGAATACCGAGTCGATAACAGGGTTAGTGCCCCATTTGTGGTTTGCGTTGGGAAGCAATATCTGCGAAAGGAATGATGCGCGGCTGCGACCAAAAATTGGGTCGAATGTTTCGCCCACAACGGCAGTACCAAACTGGGCTGTATTAAGCGAGTCGTAATCGCTGGTGTACACCGAAAATTGGAACGAGGTGTCGGTCTTTACACGAAAAACATCGCCATCGGGAAGCAAATCACCCCCTAAAAAATCGGGAGGGGAAACACATTGCCAAAAAACTACGCTGAAAAACAAGAAAAAAAAAGGAAGCTTAATACCCTTAAATTTTTGAGAGAGGAAAGCGGAAGGGTTACTTTTTGTCATTGCCTGTACTGTTTAAAACCTTATCGTAAAACAAATTGATCTGATCTACATAATCGTCCATTCCATGGTAGTTGAGAACTGGTTTCTTAAGCGACTTTGCATGCTCATCGAGTTCCGATTCAACCTTCGGACTTCCAAATATTATGCCATCAGAATACTTCAGCGCAAACTTAGTTAAGTTTATGTAATCGGGAGTGTTAAGAAGTTCTAAATCTTTCTTGGTGATGTTCTCGAGCTGAAGCTTGCTTTTGATGTTGGAGTCGAGGGCCGGAGTAAAGGCGTCGTCGTACATTGAGTACACCACCTTTGCCTTGGCAAATATTGGATCCTCTCGGTAGGTCTGCTTCACCAGAATTGGAATCATTGATGAGAACCAGCCATGGCAGTGCACAATATCGGGAGCCCAGCGCAACTTTTTTACGGTTTCCATAACACCTCGGGCAAAAAAGATGGCTCGCTCATCGTTATCGGGGTAGTAGTTCCCCTTCTCGTCGGTTAGCGTGGTTTTTCGCTGAAAGTAATCCTCGTTATCAATAAAGTAAACCTGCATCCTGGCGCTTTGTATCGATGCAACCTTTATGATCAGGGGGTGATCGGCATCGCTAATTACCAAGTTCATTCCTGAAAGGCGAATAACCTCATGCAGCTGGTTTCTGCGCTCGTTAATACTGCCCCAACGGGGCATAAACGTGCGTATTTCTCTTCCCTTCTCCTGAATTCCCTGTGGTAAGTTCCTCCCAATTATCGACATATCATTCTCGTCGATATAGGGGGTAATCTCCTGAGAGACGAACAGTACTTTTACGCTTTTCATTTCACTTTATTTTCTCAACCACAATATGTTATAAGATAAAACAGAGGGGTTAGTAGCACTGAAATGCCCCCCAATTTTTCTTGATACAAAAGTATAAAAAAAAATCCACAATTAAGTGGCAAGGTGTTTTTCTATTTGATTTTCAGACGATATAGAAATCTCTTGCGAAGAGTTGAGCATCGTATTCTGGTTTTAAAAAATGCAATAATACACAACCTAACTGGCTTAAAATCTTTGCTGAAGTATATATTGTGTTCGGGCAACCGCTTGTCGACAATATCGCTACACAATCATTTGCTATGCTGTAGCCTTTTAGGCAATAAAAGTTTTTGTTGATATTGGTTTAAGATTTACCTTTGTGCCCTTCAAATAGATTTACACTACTGATAATGAAAATAGTAAATACCATTGAGGAATTAAGTTCGCACCTTCAAGCAACACGTGATGGTGGGCGCAGCATTGGGTTTGTTCCTACAATGGGGGCATTACATAAAGGGCACACCGAGCTAATGCGCATTGCCCGTGAGCAAAACCAAGTGGTTGTGGCAAGCATATTTGTTAACCCAACCCAGTTTAACAACCCCAACGACCTACGTAACTACCCTCGTACCCTCGATGAAGACCTAAGCAAGTGCGAGCAGGTAGGAGTTGATATAGTGTTTGCTCCTACCGTTGAAGAGATATACCCCGAAACGGATACCCGTAAATTCGAATTTGGCAATCTCGATAAGGTTATGGAGGGTAAGCACAGGCCCGGACACTTTAATGGGGTTGCTCAGGTTGTGAGCAAGCTCTTCGACGCCGTTGACCCAACACGCGCATATTTTGGTCAAAAGGACTATCAGCAGCTGGCCGTTATTCGTCATCTTGTTGAGATGCTCAAACTAGATATCGAGATTATTGGCTGCCCTACAATTCGCGAAAACGATGGTCTTGCCATGAGCTCAAGGAATATGCTACTCACACCCAATCAACGGAAAAGTTCTCCCCTAATCGCAAAAACTCTTTTCGAAGCTCGAAACAAAAAGGAGCAATTCAGCGTTAAAGAACTGATGCGATGGGTTGTTAATCAAATTAATAGCGACCCCCTGCTAAATGTAGAGTACTTTGAGATAGCAAACGCTAAAACGCTTGAACCCATTGGTGATTGGAGCGAGTCTGCCGAAGCAGTAGGCTGTATTGCTGTGCAAGTGGGTGATGTAAGACTTATCGATAACATCTTATTTTAACTAGTTACTAAGTAGGCAAACAATGTATATTGAAGTTGTAAAATCAAAAATTCATCAGGCAAGGGTTACCGAGGCCAACCTATATTACGTAGGCAGTATAACCATCGATGAGGATCTGTTGGATGCAGCAAACCTTATTGAGCATGAAAAGGTACAGGTGGTTAATATCAACAATGGTGAGCGCCTCGAAACATATATTATTAAGGGCAAAAGGGGATCGGGCGAGATTTGCCTCAATGGACCTGCTGCTCGTAAGTGTACTGTTGGCGACACTGTAATTATTATGTCGTACGCCATGATGGACTTCGAAGAGGCCAAAACGTTTCAACCCTCCATTATATTTCCCGATACCGAAACCAATAAGCTGGTGTAGTAGCCAGCCAAGCACCCTTTGCCAGTGAAGCGCTCCGTAAAAGGTACGGTAAAAATCATTCTGCTATTAGTAGTTGCCATTGCATTGCTATATCTTGCCTTCAGGGATATCAATGTTGAGCAGCTGGTGGCTGGATTTAAAAACGCAAACTATTTTTGGGTTGCCTTGGCCGCAATGGCGGCTATTGCAGCGCACATGGTAAGGGCTCTCCGATGGCGATTGCTTATAGAGCCCCTAGGATACAAGCCGTCCCTTACCAACACCCTTGGTGCGCTTATGGTTGGATATATGGCCAACTTGGTATTCCCTCGCATTGGCGAGATAACACGCTGCGGATCGCTTCGTAAATCCGACAACATTCCTTTCGATTCGCTTATTGGAACCGTGATTGTTGAGCGTGCCTTCGACCTACTAGTGATGTTGGCGCTTACCTTGCTTGTTTTTGTTATCCGTATCGAATTTTTTGGGAGTTTCATATGGAACAGCGCCCTTGTCCCAATTGCCAACAAGGTTCAGGGGCTAGTAACTAATGCTCCTGCTATTCTGGTTGCTTCGCTTGTTATGGGGGTTGCGCTTATTGTTCTAATCCGCAAAAACGTTTTTGGCAAGAAGTTTCATGATAAGGTATCAAAGTTTTTTTGGGGATTAGTTGATGGGGTTAGGGCCGTTTTTACTATGAAGCGCCGAGGAGCGTTCTTTGTGTACACATTCATGCTGTGGTTCTTCTACTGGATAATGACATGGCTTATGGTATTCTCCATTGAGGCAACGAGTAACCTTGGCCCCACCGATGGTTTATTTCTACTTGTTGTTGGCTCCTTTGGAATGGCTGCCCCTGTGCAGGGTGGTTTTGGAGCCTACCATATTATAACTGCAATGGCATTGGGTATATACGGTATTTCAAAAGAGGATGGTTTGATTTACGCCGTAATATCACATGAGTCGCAAACATTACTTTTCATAATTCTTGGGCTTGCGTTTCTTGTTTACTTCTTTTTTAAATTCCGCAAAAAGGGTTCTGCCCCGGTTAATTCAACATCGGCTTCCTAGAGTATTTCTTTGCATGCTTTACCACTTAATTGTTTTCAACCTCTAATCCCGATGAATTTTCATCACATCCAATCTATTTAGCTAACTTTGTTCATTCCACAACCTAACAGTTATTGATATGGACAAAAAAGATATACTGGACAAGAAGGTACTTGGTAGAGCTGAGCTTGAGCGCCTGCTTGCCTATTGGAACTTCAAGGGGCAAAAAGTATCGCTAGCCTATGGCACCTTCGATGTGCTTAAACCCGGCACCATCGATATGATTATTCAAGCATCGAACAGGGGTGATGTTTTGCTTGTTGCGGTTAAAACCGACGAGCTTGTTGCTAACCACAAAGGCGAAGGAAATCCCACCAACCATCATTGCAACAGAGCCTTTGCGATAGCTTCGCTACAGCTGGTGTCGGCTGTTCACGTTGTGAACACCGAGGATCCATCCGAACTTATCGATCTGGTTAAGCCCACTGCCGTGGTTTGCTGCAAGCATGCTGTGGATATTGAAACTCGAGCATTCGACAGGGTGCACGATTGGGGCGGAGAAGTTATACAGCTCGACACAGATAGACCCATTAAGTACCACAAGGACAGCTGTTGCTGCGACTAACTTAAGCATAACCAATGGCCAAGGTAAAAACAAGCTATGTTTGCCAGAACTGTGGGGTTGAATCGGCAAAGTGGGTGGGCCGGTGCCCCTCATGCGGCGAATGGAACACCTACGTTGAGGAACGGGTAAGCCAAGGCAAGCAACGACATGGACTGGTTGAGGTATCGCGAAGCGCTACGCCCAAAGCACTCAAGGAAATTGAGTCGAGTAACGAACGCCGATTGAGCACCGGAATTGAGGAGCTCAACCGCATTCTAGGCGGTGGGTTGGTGGCTGGATCGTTAGTGCTTTTGGGGGGCGAACCCGGTATTGGCAAATCGACCCTGGCGCTTCAAATGGCGCTAAAGCTTAACCACCTGAAAGTGCTTTACGTTTCGGGCGAGGAGAGCGCTCGTCAGGTGAAGCTCCGAGCCGATAGGCTAACCAATGGCGAATCTGAGTGCCTAATCCTTAACGAAACGTTACTGGACAACATCCTAACCCAGGCTAAGAACACTGAGCCCGACCTCCTGGTAATCGACTCTATACAAACGCTATACACCGACACCATCGATTCGTCGCCCGGGTCGGTATCGCAGGTTAGGGAGTGCGCCGTTGCGCTATTGCGCTATGCAAAAACCACCGGTATACCCATTATTCTTATAGGCCATATTACCAAGGATGGCAGTATTGCCGGCCCCAAGGTGCTTGAGCATATTGTAGATGTGGTGCTGCAGTTCGAGGGCGACAGCAACTACCTGTATCGTATACTCCGATCCATTAAAAACCGTTTTGGATCAACCGCAGAGCTGGGCATATTCGAGATGCAGTCCGCTGGGCTTATGGAGGTGCCAAACCCGTCGGAGATACTCCTCTCGCATCGCGACGAGGCGCTTAGCGGCGTAGCCATATCAGCATCCATGGATGGCTCCCGACCCTTCCTTATAGAAACCCAAGCCTTGGTTAGCACTGCAGCCTACGGAACACCTCAACGATCCTCAACAGGATACGATACCCGAAGACTAAACATGATACTGGCAGTGCTCGAAAAGCGTGCGGGCTTTAAGCTGGCCACTAAGGATGTTTTCCTGAACCTGGCAGGAGGGCTAAAGGTAACCGACCCCGCTATGGATATGGCCGTGGTGGCTGCCGTCCTCTCCTCTAACTTCGATTTAACAATACCCACCTCCATATGCTTTGCTGCAGAGGTTGGGCTCTCGGGCGAAATAAGGCAGGTAAGCCGGGTCGACCAGCGAGTGGCCGAGGCCGCAAAGCTGGGATTCGAAAAGATATTTATATCCAAATACAGCCTGAAAGACGAGGGTAAATTTGTGAAGAATATAGAGCTGGTTAGGGTTTCGAAGATTGAGGAGCTGGTTAGGGCGCTTTTTAAATGACGAATGATAATCAATTAGTAATACGCGGTATGGCGCTGTCATCCTTCACAAAAACCATAAATCTTTTTTTACTAGCTAACCACTTGTAAATACAAAAACATTATCTTGCATATACAAAACCTTAAAAACTTAAGTGGTATGAAAAGAACTTTTTGCTTGACTTTTTTGCTGTTTTTAGCAACAGCTTTATGTGCACAGAATGCCAACAAAGTGCTTGGCGTATGGTTAACGCAGGATGGCGACAGCAAGGTAACTATAAGTCAGGATGCCTCTGGTAAATTTAATGGCGAAATTACTTGGCTTAAAGATCCGCTAAACGACCAGGGCAAGCCAAAGGTTGACGATAAAAACCCTGATAAAAAGAAGCATAACAACCCCATACTCGGGCTCAACCTGCTTAAGGGATTTGAATACGACAAGTCGAAGGATCAGTGGGTTAACGGAACGATATACGATCCCAGTAATGGCAAAACCTATAAATGCCTTATGTGGTTTGATAAGGATCCAAACAAACTTTCAGTGAAGGGTTACATAGGATTCGCTGTAATTGGACGCGAGGTGGTGTGGACCCGCGATAAGTAGTGTTCTTCCGAAAATTCCTTGCTGGATTTATTCAACTCTTCTACCCTCGCACCTGTGCCGTTTGCCACAGCGATTTGATGGTAGGCGAGGAGGTTATGTGCCTTACGTGCCTTTATGCTTTACCACTTACCCGCTTCTGGAACCAAAAGGATAATCCTGTGGCTAAAGTTTTCTGGGGAAGGGTACCTGTTGAGAATGCCTGTGCATACTTTCTCTTTGCCAAGGGGAGTAAATATCGCCCCCTTTTGCATATGCTAAAGTATAAGGGCAGGCGCGATATAGGCGTTGAGCTGGGTAGGCAGTTTGGTTTGGTGCTAAAAAGCTCTGAACTATACCATGGGGTTGATTATGTAATTCCTGTTCCACTTCATAAGCGCAAGCTAAAAATCAGAGGATACAACCAAGCCCAAGCCATTGCCGAAGGCATTTGTCAGACCCTGGGTGCTGAGCTATCGATAAATCATTTAATTCGAACAGAATTTACCGAAACCCAAACGCGTAAAACACGAGCCGAAAGGGTGCAGAATGTAGCTCAGGCATTTTCCGTGGTGAATAGCGACGATTTTACAGGCAAGCACCTGCTTATTGTAGATGACGTGGTTACCACCGGAGCAACCCTTGAGGCCTGTGCGGCCAAACTTATTGAGGCGGCAAATTGCAAGGTTAGCGTAGGGGCATTGGCCTATGCATCAAGCTAGGCTAAAAAGTCAACAACCTCCTTTATGCTTTGAATGTATTGCTGCTGACGCTGGAGAAGCTGATTGGTACACTCTTTTTCATCGGGCTGATTATCACTGGGCTCAAAACTTGTGCTTTGAGCCCAATCGGGAGTTTCGCCAACAAACATACTCCCCTCGCCCTCGCAGAGCCAAAGTGGGTTAACCCTATACTTGCGGATTAGGTTCTTGAGAAGTAATGCACTTATACCAGCCTTCCCCCTTTCAACATCCGAATAGGATCCCTGCTTGATCTCTAGGGATTCGCTAAATGTTTTTTGGGTAAGATTGAGCTTGGTGCGTATTATTCTTAACCTTTCATTCTCAGTCATAACCTATTTGCTCTCAAATGTTTTCAATAGCTACACAAACGTACAAAAATAGCACAAAACTTTAAATAATAAGTACAACTTTTAACATCTTACAATTTTTAAGCTAACTTCGCCCTGTTGAACAGCAAACCCAAACCATTTATGGCCTGCAAAAGCAATAGCATTGAGAGCAATGGAAAATCGATGGGCTTAGTGCACAACAACCTAGCACTTTTGCAAGACCTTTTGCAAAAAATAATCGACTCGTCCGAAAAGAAGCTGTTGGTTATTTCAAGCAACGAGATTGTCCACATAAATCCTTCGGCCCTGTCGGAGTTGGGCTACTCGAAGAAAGACTTTGTAAATTCAAAGATCGACAAATTCATCGTCTCGTCTCAAGGTGGTGGTCATGTGGGCAAATACCTTGGCGTAGGTGTAAACCTTAAGCGCAAGGATACCGAGCTCGACCCCATTAAGGTTAAACGTTTCGATGGTAAGGTGATTCAGTACAAACCCTTCATACATCGTTGCTTTTGGAATGGTAAATCGTCTGTGCTGGTAATGCTTCAGGATATAAGCACCGACACTATCTCCACCACTGTAACTACCGATTTAACATCCTCTAAAATGTTAGCCCTCTCGTGCGTAAGCACATTCTTTTGGGACTACAACCTAAACTCAAAATCGCTAACTATTGACTCCAGATTTTTCGATAGATTAAAAATACCTCTGCTGGCTTCGGAAACATTGCTTGAAAGCTGGCTAAAATCACAAACAACCGAATCGAAAAAACAGTTCGATGCCATAATCTCGAGCGTAAAAGCAAAAAAGGATAACCACCTTCAGTGGGATTACAGGGTGATTGACTCTGAGGGGACAAACCATAGCCTGTTGGCTAATGTCGATGTGGTAGAGTGGGATAGCCTGGGTAATCCGCTCCGAATTGCAGGGGTACACATTCAGGTTGAGAGCAAATCGGCAAATACTAACGGGTACCGCGAGGCAATGACTCCACTAAAGGAGTTTGTAAACAACTCGCTGGATGGTCTCATCCTTATTGATATGGAGGGTAGAGTGCAGGAGTGGAATCCTGCACAGGAACGTTTAACCCAAATAAGCCGAGAACAAGCCATTGGAAAGCACATCTGGCTGATACAACACTCCCTGTCGCCGGAGCAAAAACCGGTTACCAGTTTTATTGATGACCTGAAAACTCTATTCGAGGGAATTTCACAAAACGGAGTAAACGCATGGCTTGGTAAGGTGTTCGAATCAACAATAGCCGTAGGGCAAAGAACTACCAAAACGCTGCAACACACTGTTTTTACTATAGAAACCCGACAGGGTCAAATGGTGGCCGTAACCAATAGGGATATTACCGAAAGCAAGCAAAACCTCGAAAGGATTGAGAAAAGCGAGGAGCGCCTTAAGCTAGCATTATCGGCAAGCAAGCAGGGCATTTGGGACGAAGATCATATTACGGGTGAACGATACTACTCGCCCATGATGTATGCAATCCTCGGTTACCGCCCACTTGAGGTACAGCCCTCCGAAGAGGTTTGGGCAAAACATATTCATCCGGAGGATTACGACCTTGTAACCAAGCGGAACAAGGCGTTACAAGCATCGGGCACTAGCTTGGAGTCGGAGTTTAGAATTATCCGCAAGGATGGTGAAATAATTTGGGTGCAGTCTAAAACCCAGGTAATTCGCGATGAACGGAATAAGATAATCCGCATAACCGGAACAGTTAGCGATATCACACGTCAAAAGAATGTTGAGAGCGAGCTGCGAAAAAGTGAGGAGATACTAAAGCGGAACATCCTGCAGCATCAGGTGGTTGCCAATATCTCGTTTGCCCTAAATACCAATAACCCTATATCGGAAAAGGTTGATACCGTACTTAGCTTCCTGGGCGAATTTACTCAGGCCAGCAGGGTATACGTGTTCGAAAATCGCGACGATAAAATGGTTACCTCCAACACATACGAGTGGTGTAACCAGGGCATAGCCCCCCAAAAAGAGGCATTACAAGATGTTCCCCTTGATTTGTTTTACCAATGGATGGGAGACGATAGCTATAAGATGTCGCGAAACCTTAGCCAGGAGCTGCCTCGTGAGCTGGCAGTCACTATGATCGATCAGGATATCGAATCGTTTATTGTTTTTCGCCTATACGTGGGTGGTCGGGAGTTTGGTTTCATTGGGTTCGACGAATGCGGTTACCGACGCATTTGGACCCAACCCGAAATTGAGCTGCTCAAAACCATATCGAACCTTCTGTCGTTTACCTTTGAGCGCGAAGCCATCATCCGAAATAAAGTCTAGGGTATCGGGTGTGCCATTTTTTTTCCTTGGTTTTAGTATCTTTGCCACCTTTACATTCACCTATGGCTAAGCTACTACTTGCTCTGTATACAATAATAATCCCCCTCCAGCTGCTGTCGAGTAGCTACAACGCCTCCCAGCTCGACTCCATTCCGCAACACGCCCCGGGAGCTGGCCGAAACTCTACCATACTGGTTCCCGTAGCCTTTTATCAAGAGGAAACCTCGGTTGGATTTGGACTAATGGGCGGTGTTTACTTCACAAAAAACAGGCTGTACCGATCATCGAACCTACAGGGCTTTGTTATATACACTCTTAAGAACCAGGTTAAGCTGGCTTTGCTCCCAAAGTTCTACAGCCAAAATCAGCGCTACTACTTTAGCGGTCACCTTAGGGCAACCCATTACCCCGATAAATATTTTGGTGTTGGCCCCTCAACCAGCAGCCAGCAGGAGGAGAGTTTTACTTCGCGTGAGGTATCGATACTAGCTGAAGGGCAATACCTAATTAACCACCACCTAATGCTTGGGCCCGCCTTAAGCTACAGCACTGGCTTTGCCTACAACCTTGTGCCCGAAGGGGAGCTGGCTATGGCCAGGCCTCCCGGAACAGATCCTTACCATATGCCCGCTGTGGGAGTGGTTACCAGCTGGGACACCCGCGATAATATCCTTTACGCCTCGCAGGGGGAGCTAGTGAAGCTCTCGGTACTAACTAGCCAAAGGCTTTTTGGTAGCACTCTCCCAAACATCAGGGCAAAGGCCGATGTGAGAAAATTTATTGAGATTGCTCCAAACCACATCATTGCCACGCGCCTTTTTGCCGATATGGTGTGGGGCGACTCACCCTTCCAAGATTTACCCTCGCTGGGGGGCAATGAGGTGCTCCGCGGCTACTACCATGGTCGTTATCGCGACACCAAGATGATATCACTTACCAGCGAATACCGATTTCCCATTGTATGGCGCATAACGGGTGGGGCGTTTGCCAGCGCTGCTGATGTACAACCTTCCCTTTCGGCATTCAACCTTAAATCGATAAAGTACTCCTTTGGTGGAGGGCTACGCTTTAGGGTTAACCAGGCCAAGATGCATATCCGGTTTGATTTAGGCGTGACCCTCGACGGACGACCCGCCGTGTACATTACTGCCAACGAGTCGTTTTAATGTTTTGATTGAGTGGCGGGTTGCGAGTTACGAGTTACGAGTAACTACGGTAAACCATTGCCAACCGCTTTTTGCCAACTGCCAACTTCAAGACGGTAAGCGGTGAGCGGTGAGCGGTGAGCGGTAGACGGGTTACGAGTTGCTTGTCTCAGCTTGTCTCGGAAACGTAAGTTGACGAGGGGAGCCGACGCTTTTTGGAGGCTAACGAGACGGGTGCGGGTAACGGGTTAGCTATTTTGCGACTTTGTGCCTTTGTGCCTTTGCGTTTAAAACAGGTTCCGGCAATAAACCATTGCCAACTGCATTTTGCCAATTGCCAACTTCAAGACGGTAAGCGGTGAGCAGTGAGCGGTGAGCGGTAGACGGGTTACGAGTTACAGGTTGCGGGTAACGGGTTAGCTATTTTGCGACTTTGTGCCTTTGTGCCTTTGCGTTTAAAACAGGTTCCGACAACAAACCATTGCCAACTGCTTTTTGCCAACTGCCAACTTCAAGACGGTAAGCGGTGAGCGGTGAGCGGTGAGCGGTAGACGGGTTACGAGTTGCTTGTCTCAGCTTGTCTCGGAAACGTAAGTTGACGAGGGGAGTCGACGCTTTTTGGAGGCTAACGAGACGGGTAACGGGTTATCAGCAGGAAGCTATTTTGCGACTTTGTGCCTTTGCGTTTAAAACAGGTTCCGACAATAAACCATTGCCAACTACATTTTGCCAACTGCCAACTTGAAGACGGAAGACGCCTGCCTCGTGAGACTGCCGCACTTTGGCAGGATAACGAGGGAAGACGGTGAGCGGTGAGCGGTGAGCGGTGGGCGGTGAGCGGTGGGCGGTGAGCAGTAAGCGGTAAGCAGTGAGCGGTAGGCAGTGAGCGGTATTCAGTAATCAGTGGGCGGTGAGGTTACGGGTTACGAGGGGAAACCATTGCCAACTACATTTTGCCAACTGCCAACTTGAAAATTAAGAGAAGTCTAAAGTCAAAAGTCAAAAGTGACAAGGTGTGAGTGACGAGTTACGAGTTACGAGTTACAGGTTGCGGGTAACGTGTTATCAGCAGGAAGCTATTTTGCGACGTTGTGCCTTTGCGTTTAAAACAGGTTCCGACAATAAACCATTGCCAACCGCTTTTTGCCAACTGCCAACTTGAAGACGGAAGACGGTGAGCGGTGAGCGGTGAGCGGTGAGCGGTGAGCAGTAAAAGACGAGTGACGGGTTACGACGGCAAACCATTGCCAACCGCATTTTGCCAACTGCCAACTTTTTGACCTGACAGCGTGCGAAGCTCCTGTCAGCGTATAAAAAAGATTGGTTGATTGAGTTGCAGGTTGCGAGTGACGAGTTACGGGTTACGGGTTACGAGGGCAAACCATTGCCAACCGCATTTTGCCAATTGCCAACTTGAAGATTGACGGAAGACAGAAGTTGGAAGACAGAAGACGGAAGTGACGAGTTACGGGTTACGACGGCAAATCATTGCCAACTGCTTTTTGCCAATTGCCATTTTTAAGATTGAGGGAGGTCAGAAGACCAAAGACAGTAATCGGTAATCAGCCTGTCTCGTAAGAGTGGCGTTTTTTGCCACGATGACGAGATAATCAGTAGACGGTGAGTCACAGGTTACTGAACCTTCCAAAGACAGGCAGGGATCACCGACCACCGCTTACCGCTTACCCCAGCCTGACTGACGTCAAGGCAGGCAGGGACCACCGATCACTGACCACCGATCACCGATCACTGAACACTATCTACCTCAACAAAAATTCGCCCTGACCAATGGCATGGCCATCCATGAAAAGGAATACCTCGTAGCGACCGGCAATTAGCTCACCGTTATTATCGTAATAGATACACATCTCCACATCCTTGTTCTGATAGTCAACCTCACGGCGGGCCGAGAATACTATCTTCTCGCCCTCGAAGTCGAACAAGTCGGTATTGGATTTTGCCAGGATAAACCCATCGGGGCCCAAAATACGAATATGCACATACCTTGCCCCGGCCTTGGCAATGGAATTCTCGCTTAGGGTAAAGCAGGTTTGAATCTTATCGACATTGCGAGCCCGCGTTATCTCCCTTCCACGCTGATTGATGGTAACCACATTGATATTCCGTGCCCGTACCACCGATCCGCGTTCCACCGCACTGCTTAGCTCCTCGGTGCGCTGCTCTAGCGACTCCACCGTTTTTTGCGAAATGGTGTACTCCTGCCGCACCTTTATGTTTTCGGCAATAAGCTGCTGGTTTAGGGTGTTCAACGAGTCAATCTCTTTCACCATGTCGCGCATGATGGATCTAAGCGTTCCCAGCTCGCGCTGATACTCCTTAATCTTAGCATAGCTTACCTGCCGTACTTGCTTTAGCTCGTCGTACAACTTTGTGGCGCGCTCCTGCTCCTCCTCCAGCTTGGCCTGCAGCGCCTCGTTATCGGTCTCCAGCACATCGTACTCATACATTATCTCCTGAAGATTCTGGGCAATAGAGTCTTTCTCGGCATTAAGCTGTTGCTGAATCTCTACCGACTCCTGATGCTGGGCATAGAACATATATCCCACCACAGCCAGCACTATGGTTAACACTACAATAAGGGCAGTAAGCAGCATCACTGCTTTTCCCTTGGCATTGCTACTGGTACTGTTTACACTTGTTTCCATTTTGTATGAACTATTAATTGTTTATCATCATTTTGCTACGCTATGCAAGGTCAGCATCAACTCTCAAACCTTTACTGCGCTTGTAAAACGCATACCACCGGCATATATTTTACAAATTCCAACAAAAGTAGCTACAATTCATGGCTTTGACAAGAGGGGGGGGGCGGTAAGCGGTGAGCGGTAAGCGGTGAGCGGTGAGCGGTGAGCAGTAAAAGACGAGTGACGGGTTACGACGGCAAACCATTGCCAACCGCATTTTGCCAATTGCCAACTTGAAGACGGAAGACGGTGAGCGGTGAGCAGTAAAAGACGAGTAACGGGTTGCGACGGCAAGCCATTGCCAACTACTTTTTGCCTACTGCCAACTTGAAGACGGAAGACGGTGAGCAGTGAGCGGTAGGCAGTGAGTGGTGGGGTGACGGGTTGCGACGGCAAGCCATTGCCAACCGCATTTTGCCAACTGCCAACTTTTTGACCTGACAGCGTGCGAAGCTCCCTGCCAAAGGCAGGTAAACTGTCAGCGTATAAAAAAGATTGGTTGATTGAGTTGCAGGTTGCGAGTGAAGAGTTACGGGTGACGGGTGACGGGTTACGTCGGTAAACCATTGCCAACCGCATTTTGCCAACTGCCAACTTGAAGACGGAAGGCGGTGAGCAGTGAGCGGTGGGCGGTAAGGTGACGGGTTGCGACGGCAAGCCATTGCCAACTGCTTTTTGCCAATTGCCAACTTGAAGACTGAGAGAAGTTGAAAGTCAAAAGTCAAAAGTCAAAAGTGACAAGGTGTGAGTTGCGAGTTGCTTGTCTCAGCTAGTCTCGGGATGTGAAGCATAACGAGGGGAGCCGACGCTTTTTGGAGGCTAGCGAGACGGGTAACGGGTAACGGGTTGCGGGTTGCAGGTTGCGAGTGAAGAGTTACGGGTGACGGGTGACGAGTTACGACGGCTAACCATTGCCAACTGATTTTTTGCCAACTGCCAACTTGAAGACGGAAGACGGTGGGCGGTGAGCGGTGAGCGGTGAGCGGTTTTCAGTAGGCAGTACTCAGTAATCAGTGAGCGGTAGGCAGTGAGCGGTGGGGTGACGGGTTGCGACGGCAAGCCATTGCCAACTGCTTTTTGCCAACTACCAACTTGAAGATTGACGGAAGACAGAAGACGGAAGTGACGGGTTACGGGTAACGGGTTAGCTATTTTGCGACTTTGTGCCTTTGCGTTTAAAACAGGTTCCGACAACAAACCATTGCCAACTGCTTTTTGCCAACTGCCCTGCCGTCCAGCGGGCGATAGGCTGGTTGGCTACACCCTTGTTACCACTTGGGTTTGATTTTTTATTCTAATTCTATTAATTCATAGCTTGTGCTTCTTCCTCCACTATCAGATTTTCTTAGTATGCTTTTATCAATTAAGTCTTGAATGTCTCTTAATGCAGTGTCTTGAGAACATTTAGCAATTTTTGCCCATTTTGATGATGTTAAATTCCCGTCAAAACCATCTAGCAACTTGTTTAAAATTAATCTTTGTCTTTCATTCTGAAGTTTAACAGAATTCTTATTCCAAAAATTGTGTTTAAATATTACTTTCCTTAATACTATTTCAGCGCTATTTAAAGCATTTAAGAGACAACTCAAAAACCATTCTAACCAACTGGTAATATCAATGCTTCCTTTTTGGGTTTTTTCTAGTACTTCATAGTATTCTTTTCTTTGGGTTCGTATCTGCGCCGACATACTATAAAACCGCTGAGGAATTCCATCCGACCTAGTTAAAAGGATATCAGTTATGGCTCTTGCAATTCTGCCATTACCATCTTCGAAAGGATGTAATGTTACATACCACAAATGGGCTATACCTGCCTTAATTACAGGTTCTTCAAGATTATCGCTATTAATCCACTCAAGGAATAAATTCATTTCTTTTTCTAACCTATCTGCTTCGGGGGCTTGAAAATGAATTCTTTCTTTTCCAAGTGCACCTGAAACAACTTGCATTGGACCTGTTGAGTCATCCCTCCAATTTCCAACAATAATTTTATTCATTCCACTTTTCCCTGTGGGGAATAGTGCGCAATGCCAATCAAATAATCTATCTTTAGTTAATTGATTTTTATAATTTTGTGTTGCATCCAACATCATCTCAACAACACCTTCAACATCTCTGTCAGAGGGAATTAATCCAGCGATATTCATTCCTAATCTTCGTGCGATAGTTGAACGAACTTGCTCTGCGTTTAATATTTCACCTTCTATTTCTGAGGATTTAAGAACATCAAGTGTCAAAGTATCCAATATAGCCTCATCCCTTAATTCGAATCCAAGGGATTCCATTTTTCCAACAATTCTTCCTTGATAATTTCTTACCTTTCCCAACAAGGGCAATAACTTTTCAATTTCCCACTTGAAATTTGGCCAACCCACTTTTTCGTATATATAAACTTTCATTCTCTGCATTTTTTGCGGCAAATATACGGCTTATTCTCCGCACCTCAAAACAATGTCCGCACTTTATGCAGTGAATAGCGGTTTTATTCTCCGCATTTCTGTCTCGTCGCCCTGTTGGTTACTGGTCGATATTGGTTTTTGTGTTCTTACCCGAAGCAGGCAGGGATTACTGATCATCTCACCAACTGCCAACTTTTTGACCTGTCAGCGTCTAGGGAAGATTGGTTGACCCTGCTTGCCAGCAGGCAAGCTGCCTGACTGACGTCGGCAGACAGGTTGAGGGATTTGGTTGCGAGTTAACCACCGATTACTTACTACCGATCACCCCTGCCTGACTGCCTGCCCGACTATTGCGGTCAGGCGGGCCGTCAAGGCAGGCAGGGACTACTGATTATCTCGTCAACCTCCAAAAAGCGTCGGCTTACGAGACAGGCCGATCACTGATCACTGACCACCAACTTCATCATTCGATACTCGATATTCTACACTCCTCCCCTCCTCCACCCTGCCCGAAATCGTACCTCCAACATATCGACACGCAGTATATGTTTTTGTATTCCTGCACATTAAAGACATTGGCACGTCCATTGAAATAATAGTAGTCAATAAAAAGTTTGCCCGAAAGTGGACTTAAAGCGTTCTTTGAAGCAGAATTAGATTGAGAGAAGACCGTAGGCGGTGAGCAGTAAGCGGTAAGCGGTGAGCGGTAAGCGGTAAGCGGTGAGCGGTAAGCGGTGAGTTACGACGGCAAACCATTGCCAACTGCCAACTTGAAGACGGAAGACGGTGAGCGGTGAGCGGTGAGCGGTGAGCAGTAAAAGACGAGTGACGGGTTACGACGGTAAACCATTGCCAACTGCCAACTTGAAGACGGAAGACGGTGAGCGGTGAGCGGTGAGCGGTGAGCGGTGAGCGGTGAGCAGTAAAAGACGAGTGACGGGTTACGACGGCAAACCATTGCCAACTGCCAACTTGAAGACGGTGAGCGGTGAGCGGTGAGCGGTGAGCGGTGAGCGGTGAGCAGTAAAAGACGAGTGACGGGTTACGACGGTAAACCATTGCCAACTGCCAACTTGAAGACGGAAGACGGTGAGCGGTGAGCGGTGAGCAGTAAAAGACGAGTGACGGGTTACGACGGCAAACCATTGCCTACTGCTTTTTGCCAACTGCCAACTTGAAGATTGAGAGAAGTCTAAAGTGACAAGGTGTGAGTGACGGGTTGCGAGTTGCTTGTCTCAGCTTGTCTCGGAAACGTAAGTTGACGAGGGGAGCCGACGCTTTTTGGAGGCTAACGAGATGATGAGAGATGAGAGATGAGCGATGAGGGATGAGTGATGAGGGATGAGTGATGAGGGATGAGAGATGAGTTAAAGGTTGCGATTGATTACCAAACACTGATTACTGATTACTGATTACTGATTACCGATCACTGATTACCGATTACCGACTACCGATCACCGATCACCGACCACCGACCACCGCTCAACCCAAAAAAACAACCGTTCATCAAGCCAAAAAGCACAATCATCTAATTAGCTGTAAACAAATTAACACTTTTACGTAACACCTGTTGATAACTTGCTTTTTTATGCCTAAAATTGCATCCGATTTTAAAAAGCCTAAGGAGCTGAAAACGTGACCAGATAAAATGTTTTTCAACACAGCGAAAACAGGCAACAAATAAGGCGATGATGAGTGATGAGTGATGAGAGATGAGTGATGAGCGATGAGCGATGAGGGATGAGGGATGAGGGATGAGGGATGAGGGATGAGGGATGAGGGATGAGAGATGAGGGATGAGGGATGAGGGATGAGAGATGAGAGATGATTTAAAGGTTGCGATTGATTACCAAACACTGATTACCCCTGCCTGACTGACGTCAAGGCAGGCAGGGAACACTGAATACCGATTACCGATTACCGATTACCGATTACTGAATACCGAATTACTAACCACTAAAACACTGAACTTTAAACCTGCCAGAGGCAGGCAGGCATTAAACCTGCCATAGGCAGGTAAACATTGAACACTAATTTTTTGAAAATAACAATTTTACTAACTAAACAATTCAAGCTATGAGAACAAAAAATTTACTTAAACTGGCCTTCACCATGCTGGCCATGGTCGTAATGACTGGCGCAATGGCGCAAACCCATGACGGTACTGCTGTTACAGGACAAGCAAATGTTGCTGCATACGGAAACGATGGAACAGTGTATATGGTTGAAGGAACTACAATACCTGTGTATGCTCTACCTGACCCAGTTTACCACTCTTCATGGGATTATACCTCCGCAACCTGGACCCTAACTGATGGTTTTACTTGGAACTGGTCTGAATCGACATCTACACTGATATTTAGCCAAACTGGTGCCGAAGACAATTATGTTCAAATATCTGCCCCAGCAGATAGTGATGGAACTTACACTGTTGAGGTAACAGAAGAAGCACCGGCCGCATTCGGTGGATGTGAAGGAACTGCAACATCACTAACAGTTAATGTTGTAAATACACCTGCCGCCACGCTTGGTGCTTTAGCTGGTGCTGATGTGCAATACTGTGTTACTGATGCTGGTATTCCCACTACAGTTCCTGTAACTATTAGTGATGGTTGGCAGAACTATCGCTTAGTATGGTCGTTAGAAATTGCAACCCTTGGTGATGGTCTCGCAAAAGACGAGTGGTTTGACACAAACCTAACTACATCTCTTGGTGCAAGTATAGAATATGCTGAACTTTATACTACTGCTTCACCTGAGGCTGTTGCAGCAGCTGGCGTTCACAATATTATGTCGCACACAGGTTTTGATGTAATTAATGACAAGCCCACAGTTTATACCTACACCCTAACTAGCATTAACGATCAAGCTCTTCGTTTTGGTGATTTTATTACCCTTAACGGTGATGCTTCTGATGCTTCTGCATTTACTTACAATGCTATTGGTGAAACTTACACTATTATGATTGCTCCTGCCCCAACTACTGGACCAATCTACCACATCCCATCAACTTGGGCTTTATAACATAAGCAATCACCTAGCCTAACGGCTATATGCATACCACACCCCGCCGGTTCGCGCTGGCGGGGTGTACAAAGGAGGAATAAATCCTGACAGGTTTTGAAAACCTGTCAGGATTAGAAAACCCCAAAAAACGTTCTTTTAACATATTGGTTTGGGAAGGGAGGAAGACAGGAGTCAGAAGACAGAAGTAACTCCGGTAAACCATTGCCAACTGTTTTTTGCCAACTGCCAACTTGAAGACTGATGGAAGACGGTGAGCGGTGAGCGGTAAGTGGTGAGAGGTGAGTGACAGGTGACGGGTAACGACTATAAACCATTGCCAACCGCATATTGCCAACTGCCAACTTGAAGATTGACGGAAGACGGTGAGCGGTGAGCAGTAAGTGGTGAGAGGTGAGTGACAGGTGACGAGTAACGACGGCAAACCATTGCCAACCGCTTTTTGCCAACTGCCAACTTGAAGACGGTGAGCGGTGAGCGGTGAGCGGTAATCGGTGGTCGGTGGTCCCTGCCTGCCTTGACGTCAGTCAGGCAGGGGTAATCAGTAAGTGGTAAGAGGTGAGTGACGGGTGACAGTTTGCGTCAGTAAACCATTGCCAACTGTTTTTTTGCCAACTGCCAACTTTTCGACCTGACAGCGTCTAGGAAAGATTAGATGATTGATTGAGTTGCGAGTGACGGGTTGCGGGTTTTCAACAGGCAGCTATTTAGCGACCTTGCGATTTAGCGTTTAAAACGCGATTGATCACTGATTACCGATTACCGATTACTGACAACCGATCACTGACAACCGATCACTGATTACCGATCACTGATTACCGATCACCGATTACCGATCACCGACAACCGATCACCAAACCAAAAATTGCACTACTAATAAACAAACAGTTTGAATAGAACTTTACACATACTACTACTTATAGCAACAGTATATCTGTTTGCGCACAGGGTTCAGGCACAGAGCGACGTGGTGTTGCCTTGGGCCTGTGCTGGCTCGCAGGAGACATACTGGGTAAAAGGGTTCAACGGCTCGTCGGACTTTGAGTGGAATGTGTACTTCAACGATGGTTCGGGTACGCCTCAGCGGGTTACCGAGCAGGTTCTTACCTACAATAGCCTGAATGGCGACACGGTGCTAATTAGCTGGCCCAACGACCCCGACAAGGGGGGGCTTTACACCTTCGAGGTGGTGGAGACCACAGCCTACGGCTGCATTGGCACGGTGTACACCGAGAATATCGTTGTAAACTCACCTGCCATAACGCTCTCGTTCGACGATGTGCCCGGCTCGTTCTTTGTTTGCGAGAACCAAACCGCCGTGCTTGACCCGGGTGCCGATTTTATCAACTACCTATGGCAAGATGGCACCACCGACGAGCAGTACCTCACCACCGAGGCGGGAACCTATCAGGTTAGGCTTATCGATAGCGAGTTCAGCTGTGCATTCCATAATATAGAGGCCGGATTCCATCCCCTACCCGATATCGACCTAGGTCGCGATACCACCCTGTTTGGCTCGCAAACCCTGCTGCTCGATGCCGATGGTTCGGGCATCATGAGCTGGCAGTGGTATACCTACAACTACAATATCAACGAGTGGGGCAGCCAACCCATAGCCAACACGCCAACCTACCTGGTTGAGGGTACCTCAGGTAACCAGTGGATATCGGTTTGGGTACAAGATAACAACGGCTGTGTTAACTCCGACTCCATTAGAATAGCAGGCACCGACTATAGCAACTTCCGTATACCCAAGGCCTTTGTGCCGGGTAGTCCCATTGCCGAGAACCGCGTGTGGAACTTCCCAGCACCGCCCGAGGACGGAGGTCAGCCGCTCTACACCTTCCTTACCGATGTTGATGTTCGCGTATTTAACCGTTGGGGTAAGCAGGTGTGGGAGTCGAAGGGAGCATATCAGCCTTGGGATGGCCGCGACAACAACGGCCGCCCATTACCAATGGATTCGTACCACTACATCATCCGCATAAGGGTTGATGGAAAGGTATTCTTATATAAAGGTTCTGTGACTATTATTAGGTAGAGGGAAGGCGGTAATCAGTAGGCGGTAAGCGGTGAGCGGTGAGCGGTAGACGGGTTGCGAGTTACGAGTTACGAGTTGCTTGTCTCAGCTTGTCTCGGAAACGTAAGTTGACGAGGGGGGCCGACGCTTTTTGGAGGCTAACGAGACGGGTTGCGGGTAACGGGTTAGCTATTTTGCGACTTTGTGCCTTTGCGTTTAAAACAGGTTACGACGGCAAACCATTGCCAACTGCTTTTTGCCAACTGCCACTTGAAGACGGTGAGCGGTGAGCGGTGGTCGGTAAGCGGTAAGCGGTAAGCGGTGAGCGGTAGACGGGTTGCGAGTAACGAGTTGCGGGTAACGGGTTAGCTATTTTGCGACTTTGTGCCTTTGCGTTTAAAACACGTTACGACGGTAAACCATTGCCAACTGTTTTTTGCCAACTGCCAACTTGAAGACGGTGAGCGGTAAGCGGTGAGCGGTGTGCGGTGAGCAGTAGACGGGTTGCGAGTTGCGAGTTTTCAGCAAACAACTACTTCGCGCTTTGGCGCCTTAGCGTTTAAAAAGGGTAACAAGTTACTAAACGAGAAAAAACTGGAGTTAAAATATAAAAAGGGGAAATGAGGTTACGAATAACAATACTACTGGGGATCATGCTACTGGCAGGAAGAGTTTCTGCACAGCAGCAGCCGGTGTATAGTCAGTATATGATGAACCCCTTCCTGATAAACCCTGCTATTGCAGGTTACCAGGGCTACACCGATTTTAATCTAATTGGCCGTGAACAGTGGTTGGGCTATAGCGAAGGCCCAAGCACCTATGCGCTGAGCGGACAAACCCGCATACTACGTACCAGCTATCGTAATCGTAGCCGAGTAATTAGGAGCCGTTCGCGCCGTCGTAGGCCAAGCGGTCGCGTGGGCATTGGTGGCTTTATCTATAACGATCAGAACGGTGCTATGAGCCGTACGGGATTCCAAGGAACTTACGCGTACCATATCTACGTTCGCGATATCCAATACAGCGCAGGCGTTTCGCTTTCGGCATTTCAGTTTAGGACCAATGTCACTGGAGGCGACCTATACGATGGACGCGACCCCTCGCTCGATGGTATTCGTCCGGGCTACTCCCCCGATGCCAATGTTGGGTTCTTGGTTAGCGGCGACTATTTCTACGCAGGATTATCGGGTACAAACCTATTCCAAAGCGCTATTCAATTTGGGGGCGGATCGGCCGAAACGGCATATCGCCTGCTTAGGCATTACAATGTTATTGCAGGATATAAGTACCAGGAGCGACGCTCCGACTACGGGTTTGAACCCTCCATAATGTTAGCCTTTACCGAACGCCTATCGTGGACCCTCGACATAAACTTTAAGGCCTACTACAAGGAGGATTACTGGGCTGGCATATCGTACCGCACCGCCGGGGCGGTGGTTACCATGTTTGGCATGAACTACCAAAACTTTTACTTTGGCTACGCCTTCGACTACGGCTTTGGCGATATCCCCAATATTGCCCAGCTAGGCTCGCATGAAATTATGATAGGCATGCGCCTAGGCGACAGCGCCCGCAGATACCGCTGGTTGAACCGATTCTAAAAAAAACATTTGATATTACTCTCAGAGGGTGATCGTTTGCTAAAAATGGTTGCCCTTTGACGGGTTGCGGGTTGCGGGTTGCGGGTTACGAGTAACGACGGCTAACCATTGCCTTCCGCTTTTTGCCAACTGCCAACTTCAAGACGGTGAGCGGTGAGCGGTAATCGGTGGTCGGTGGTCCCTGCCTGCCTTGACGTCAGTCAGGCAGGGGTAATCAGTAAGTGGTAAGAGGTGAGAGACGGAGACGGGTTACGACTATAAACCATTGCCAACTGCTTTTTGCCAACTGCCACTTGAAGACGGTGAGCGGTAATCGGTGGTCCCTGCCTGCCTTGACGTCAGTCAGGCAGGGGTAATCAGTAAGTGGTAAGAGGTGAGTGACGGGGACGGGTTACGACTATAAACCATTGCCAACTGCTTTTTGCCAACTGCCACTTGAAGACGGTGAGCGGTGAGCGGTAATCAGTAATCGGTAATCAGTAAGTGGTAAGAGGTGAGTGACGGGTAACGGGTAACGGGTTAGCTATTTTGCGAGTTTGTGCCTTTGCGTTTAAAACAGGTTACGACGGCAAACCATTGCCAACCGCATTTTGCCAACTGCCAACTTGAAGACGGAAGACGCCTGCCTCGGGAGACTGCCGCACTTTGGCAGGATAACGAGGGAAGACGGTGAGCGGTGAGCGGTAAGTGGTAAGCGGTGAGAGACAGGTGACGAGTTACGACGGCAAACCATTACCAACCGCATTTTGCCAACTGCCAACTTCAAGACGGTAAGCGGTGAGCGGTGAGCAGTAAGTGGTAAGAGGTGAGAGACGGGTGACGAGTTACGACGGTAAACCATTGCCACTTCGAACTGCCTACCGACAACCGATCACCGACCACTGATTACCGACCACTGATTACCGACCACCGATTACCGATTACTGATTACCGCCAACTAACCACAAAACACTACACCCTGTATTTGTGTTATTTACCCAATTGCTGTCGACTACAAACGAATGCTAAACGACTCTACCCGTTTATTAACCGAATCGGCTTTGGGGAAGAGCTTTACTTTGCATCAACAAACCAATTGTTCAACTCAAAATTTTTAGCCATGGAAACAACAATTAACAAGGTAGAGATCCAAGGGTTTCTTGGACGCGATGCAGAGGAGCGCACATTCGAAAGCGGACGCTCGCTAATTACCCTAAACGTAGCCACCAACGAGAGCTACAAAAACGCCAAGGGCGAATGGATCACCAACACCACCTGGCACGCTGTAACCCACTGGCGCACCAAAAAGGACGAAGCGCTAATGGAAAGCCTAAAGAAAGGCGCACTGATTTCGGTTGTGGGCAAGCTGAACACCCGCAAGTACACCGATAAACAGGGGCAGGATCGCTATATCACCGAGGTGGTTGCCCAAAAAGTGGAGCTGGCTCAGGTTGAAGCATAACTATCCGCTACCTAACTTTTTATGGGGCTGTCGCAAAGGCATATAGGAATTCTCTGTATGCTCTTGAGGCAGCCCCACTAATGTTTAACGTATGCCCTGTTGATTTACCATAAAAATAAAAGTACATTTGATGTTTTGATAATCGTACTTATATAAAAAAATGACAACAATCAGCAAGCCCGAGAGCTCCTGGCCACAAATAGTAATGAGGTATAGTAAGCCCAGCAATTGGGCTAGCTGGTGGCAGGTTATTAATACCGTTATACCCTACATTGCGCTTTGGGTACTAATGTACTATAGCCTTTCGGTATCGTATTGGTTAACGCTACTACTATCGATCTTTGCTGCTGGCTTTATGGTTAGGGCTTTTATCATTTTCCATGATTGTGGCCATGGATCATTTTTTAAATCCGAAAGGATGAACCGCTGGGTTGGAATTCCGCTGGGGCTGCTGGCCTTTACCCCATACCACAGGTGGCACAAGGATCATAAGGAGCACCATGCTACCGTGGGTAACCTCGACAAACGAGGCGTTGGGGATGTGCAAACCCTAACGGTTGCAGAGTATAAAAAGCTCTCGCGATGGGGTAAATTCAGCTATCGATTTTACAGGCATCCCATATTCCTGCTGGGCATTGCCCCGCTTCTGCTTTTTGTAATCCAATTTAGGCTACCCAAGTCGAATATGACCAAACGTGAACACCTCTATCTCCACCTTTCGAACTTAGCGTTAGTCGGAGGAGCAGGGTTATTAATTTGGCTAATTGGATGGAAAGCCTATATGCTAATTCATCTACCCATTATATATATTGCCTCAATACACGGGGTATGGCTGTTCTATGTGCAGCATCAGTATAAAGACGTTAAATGGGTACGCTCTGGAGAATGGGACTATAAAACCATTGCGCTGGAGGGTAGCTCGTTTTTCAAGCTGCCACGGATTCTGCAGTGGTTTACGGGTAATATTGGCTTTCACCATATTCATCACCTTGGTCCTCGTATACCAAACTACAAGCTGATGAAATGCTACAAGGAAAATCAAATCTTTCAGGAAACTAAGCCCATCACCTTCTTCTCGAGCCTACATTCCTTAAGGCTAAGGTTGTGGGATGAGGAGAAGCAGCGATTAGTTGGATTCGGGGAGGTGTAACGATTGAGCACAAAAAAACGGGTTACTAAACCCGTTTTACGTTTATGGCGTTCAGACCCTTGGGGCCTTTTTCTGTTTCGAACGTTACGTTGTCGCCCTCCTGTATCTCCTCAGTAAGACCATTCACGTGCACAAATATGCTCTCCTGAGTATCCTTGTCGCGAATAAAGCCATATCCTTTGGATGAATTGAAAAAGGCTACTTTTCCTTTTCTAATAAGATCTTCGGGGTTGGGTGGGGCTTGTCGAGGCACAGCAATCTCAATGTCTTCCTTTTTAACTTTCTCTTTGGCCTTGGGATCCGGCGGAGTGTCGGTAATATTGCCAAACTCATCTACGTAGGCAATCATATCGTCAAAGTCCTTGTTCTTGTCGGTGCTTGCCTTGCGTTCCTCTTTCTTTTGAAGCTTGTCCTTCTTTTTCTTTAATCGTTTCTTCTCGTTTTCTCTTTTGTTAAATGATTCTTGTGATCTACCCATTGTCGATAATTAATTTTTTGTAAAGATACGGAATTTTATTCGTTATGCAACATTGAACTACAAGGGATTATAGAAGGCTTAACTCACTTGTCCTAGGATTACTACGTAGTTCTTCCCGTATTTCTTAGCACACTTGGGGCAGGTGGTATACCACATAAACCATTTCATTACCTTCATTCCCTTACCATCAACTTCTTTTTCAAAATCTTTGCACCATTTCCCAGTATCCTTAAAGGGGCCTTCGTACACCTTGCTATAATATTTTCCGCTAAGGTTTACATTGTTTGCATTGGGTATCTCCTTATCCACGGCAAGGTATAGATCCATATTCCAACTCGAAGTGTGATCGGAAAGACAAAGCCAATCGGGTATGTTAGCACCCGCAGCATTTACCTTTTCGTTTAGGCGTTTCATTACGTTCCCAAAGCCAATGGGCATAAACATAAAGGTGAAAACCTTATCCTTAATAAAAGGCTTGTTCTGCCACTCCAGCATTTTATCATCCCATAGCGATACCTCAAAGGGTGGGCAGCAAATGTCATCGTTGATTGAATTGTTGTTCATGGTTTTTATTTGAAATGTTTTTTTAGAGAGCCGTATACAAATATACTGCAAATTAGGGCCTAAGATCAAATGCCCACTCCCTAATTTTTCCCCAATCCCGAAAATCTCCTTCCGGGGCTTTCACCATCCGCTTTGCGACAAACTTGTCGAATCCCTTTAGCTTTGAATAATCCATTTTCCCTGCAAAATATCCTTCGGCAAAGGGAGTAACCATTTCGCTCAAAGGGATCAAGTAATCTTTAACCTTCGCTCGATTTTCTGGAGTATCCTCATGAAGGGTTAGACAGGCGATGAAATAGGCTGTTGGCTTAGTTTGTAAAATTTCTTTGTTGATTTTCACAAATCGTTTAACCTCGGGAGTCACATTACCCATTCGTATGGCGCTGCCAATTACTATGGCAGAATAATCGATAAGATTATCAATGGAGTTTATGTGTACAAGATCAACGCAATAGCCCTGCTGCGAAATGCCAAAGGCTATGGAATCGGCAATATCAATGGTTGATCCAGCGCGGGTTGCATAGGCAACAAGAACTCTACCATTGCCTGTTGCTTCAGCGCCATAGGTTTTGGTTGGCATTGGAATATGCCTTGAACCGCAAGCATAAAGGGAAATTGACATTATAAAAATGGCGGTGATTGCTTTCATATTTAGGCTTTTTTGGTTTTCACTTCTTCATTCTTCTTAAAAAAATTCTTTTCTATTGAAACCTGATCTCTTTAACCGTTCCTTTCCAGTACTCATAATCGCCGTCGGTTAGGTTCCAGATCGCTGCAACCTCCTTGGCTATTCTTATTTCTCCCTGTTGTTGATAGCTTCGTATCTGGATGGTGTATGGCTTCAATTCGTATTCACCATTGGGTAATGAGTAGGGACGCTCATTGGTGGTAAAGCGGATATACTCGCCCTGCTGGTTGAAGTGGAACGTGCCTCCAACATCAACACCCTTATGGACAAACCGGGCTTGTGCTGTGAGCTCATCAATCGGCTCCCACTGGATATAGGGTTGGATGGCATACAGCGGAAGCAGCAGGCTCTCGGCCAAAGGTACAATGGCTGCGCCCTGAGCAATTTCAAAATCTTTCTGGTCAAAAATTTTAATAACCCTACCCAGTGTGCCAAACATATGCCCCTGCCCGTTGCAATACTTATCCCGGCCTTCGAACGGGACAATTCCCATAATATTTGCTCGCATATAGGCCAAACGCGACGGCTCGTTCACAAAATTATGCTGATAGGTCTTTAACCTCATCATCTTTTGGTTGGGCCTCATCCTGATTTGGCTTTCGGCCCAAACAATCTCTGCCCAATCGGATTTGGGCTGCCCAACAAAACCACAGATTTCAAAATATCTTTGCACTGGCGTTGGCAAATGGGCAATATCTTCCTTTAAAAACTTTCCTTCGGGATTCTTCGAATTATCTTTAAAGAGGCTAACCTCTTCGTTATATATTTTTTGGGGCGCTTGGCAAGAGAATAGCATAGCAACAAGTATTAGTAGATTACTCCGTTTCTTATTCATACAAAATGTTTATTAAAACTTAAACCCCACTACAACCTGGGGGATGAATATTATAGACTCCCTAAAAAGATCCCATTGGGTTTTTTCGCCCATACCGGGCCATCTCTTTTGCATCCAGAGGGCCTGTCCTATTCCGGGCTGTATTGCAAGGTAAAGGTTTGGGTCGTTCAATAGGTTGATTTTATACCCAACCTTATACTCCGCCCAAAGTTCTAAGCCACTGTAGGTTTTCCCATCCACATACGATTCAAACCTATTATATGCCGGCCAAAGCTCTATCTCGGTATGAAAGTTTCTCCAAAAATAGAATCGGTACGATAGCAGCAGTGTATATGCGTTGGCTTGACCGAGAGGTTCCTCCTCCATGTTTTTCCAATTCTGAAAGGCGGGGCCAATTCCCACTTCGCTTCTCTCGGTAATTTGGTACGATACCTTAAGCATATATATACTCACCATAGGAAAGGTTAGGCTGGTCTCAACCGACCATTTACCCCCGGAGTCTTGCCCTTGAGCCTGCACCACAATTGCTAATGCCAAAAGAATTCCAACAAAAAATTTAAATTTCATCTCTAATCTGTTTAAAACTTTAATCCAACAAATATAAGCGGGGGAAAGTAAAAGAATTTATTTTCCTTCTCAAATTCCCAGAAACTGTCGGGCTTATTGCTTCCGTATAAGCCAAACCCAAAAGGCCACTGAACATTGACAAAGAAGGGTAGGTTGCTAACCTTGAAATCGAAAATGTAACCAATGCGGAACTCATTCCATATATCAAACCCCGAGTAATATTTCTTCTCGTTGTACTCATAGAAATCATCGTAACTGGGCCAAATCTCGTACTCAACATGTAGATTTTTCCATAGATATCGCCTATAACCCAGAATTAATGCAGGAGAGTTGGTCTCGCCAATCCCATCGAACTTAATATTCATATAGGATAAACCTGTGATTAGCTCATCCTTGGGGGTTAGCCTGTAGGTATAATGAACGGCCCAAATGCCAAAAAGAGGGGATATAGGACAAACGTCGATGGTATGGCGATACTTAATCTCCGCTTGTTCGTTGTTACTTTGTGCTTGAGCGTTTGGTATAATTAAACCAAAAAACGCTAACAGAACGATTGTTTTTACTTTTGCTTTCATTTGTGTTGATTTGTTGGAACGCACATAATGCGGATAAATGTTTACTATCAGATTTCTCCAATCAGCGTTCGTCTGAAAAACTATGTTATGGTGCTTTCTTTTCTGGGTTAGATCCTACTTTGGGCAGCTCCCTTCTACCTGCTCCTTCAATGCGCGATTCATTTGGTGATAACCTAGCTTTGTTTTTTCTATCATACTGCCCATAAGCAAAACCATAGGCCCCATAAATCTTTCAATCTGTCGAAACAGTGTTTTCACACCTGGAGCCGGTTCTAAAAGAAAAGTATGATCGCCTCGATAAATAACTCCAAGAAAACTTCCTCCCCACAATATTGCCTCATTCTGCTTTATTTCAAAAATCTCTGGATTAAAAACCATTGGCTTTAAACCGGGCGAAACAACCTTTATTCGTAAACGTTCGCCCACTAGAAAAGTCCCTTTGACTTCTGGAATAAACTCATTCCAAGATCCCCATGAGCTGAAGTCGACTAGGACTGCCCAAACCTCTTCCACGGGTGCATCAATAATAATGGATGCGTCAATAACTCGATGCATTAGTCTTGTTTTGCTTTTCTTACTCATAGCAATTTCGTCAGCAATATTAGTGGCTTTATGATTGCTTGCGGCACACCCTGTGAGTAGCATAGCCATGATACAAATGCAAACCATTTGGTGTGTAATAAGCACTAGGCGTAATGCCTTACAAACTCGCATATCTCATCTAATGCCTTCTTTGCCTCGGGGAACAGGGGCGACAGAAGCGGAAAGGCGTGAATCATTTTGTCCCAAATACGGAGCGTTACCTTAACACCATCTTTTTCGGCAACTCTGGCAATGCTTACGCAATCGTCGTAATGAATTTCGTGCGTTCCAACGCAGATGTAAAGCGGAGGTAAACCCTTAAAGTTGCCGAATTGTGGCGACAGTATTGGGTTGGTTGGGTCGTTATTGGCTATGTAAAAATTTGTCCACGTTGTCCACGACCCCATGGGTGCCACATCATTCTTCGCGTTATAGGTAAAGGAATCGGCACCGCATCTTAAGTCCGTTACAGGGGAAATGGAGAAAGCAGCCTTGGGCATAGGCAAATGGCTATCCTTTAGGGCTAAAAGCAGCGAAAGCGTTAACGTTGCACCGGCCGATTCGCCCCCTACAATAATGTTGTTTGGCTCATACCCCTGACTTAGCAGCCAATTATAGACTTTAACACAGTCGTTGGGTGCCGCAGGGAACGGATGTTCAGGAGCCAGCCTATAATCGAACACTAACGACCTAAGGTTACACCCTTGGGCAAACTTGGCCACATGCATCCTATGGGTAAGGCATGAACCTGAGATAAACCCGCCTCCGTGGATGTAAAGTAACACTTTATCTGCAACAGGGTTTTGGGGTATTATCCATTCGGAATTTATCCCATCGGCCGATACCATTTGCGTTGTGATGCTCTTTGGCAGCTTAACCTTGGCGGATGCTTTATCAATTTCATTACGAAAATTTTCAACCGAAAAGTTTTCGTCAACCACTTCGGGTTTAAGTTTTAGTTTGAACAGATGCCTGTTTTTGATTAGGCCAATCACTATTTTACTACTTAAGCTTTGCATAGCATATACTAATAAAGGTTATGTTTAATGGTTATTGATACTCCTGATTAGAAGAACGGAGCATATAATTGTAAGCAGGTTAAATGTAGGGATTATAAAAACAACAGGGAACACATTTACTCCCGAAACCGCCATGGCGATAATCTTTCCTGTTAATGCAGTCATTAAGATGGATAGGAAAACAAAGTAAACCGTTGTGAATAGGTAGCCTAAGGGCTTTTTTCTAAGGAAAAGTATCGCAGATACAAATGCAATAGGAAGGAGTAGCCCCAGATCGAGCCCCTGCACAATTAAGGTTGTGTAGTGCTGTAGGTTTATTGGGTAAAGCGAACCATCGAGGAGCGGAGGGATCACTATACCTAGCCACAGAATGGCTATTGACCCTGTACTAAAAAGAAGGAAGCCTGCCGTAAAACCTACGGGGGTTCTATTTGAAAACTTGGCCACAACAGCATCAGGATTAAACGACAAGAGCATGCTAGCCAATCCGAAAAAAGAGAGACCCAACAGGGAGATATAAAAAAGGAACATGGCGTTATACATCCCCATGGTAGTGTAAAACAGAAAGGTAACAAAGAAATAACCAAAGGTTCCTGTTAGTAAATACTTACATCTTAACGAACCCCTCCTATACCCTATAAGCGAAACTAGTAGAAGAGGAATGGCAACAAAAAAAGTAACATAATCGTGACCAATACCCTGCACGGCCACATCGGCAGACATATGCTGATAAATACCCTTGCCGTATATGGTAATTTCCTGGCCGCGGATGGATGTATAGGTGTATTCTCCCGGCCCCTTGCTTGATAGTATACCACAAAGCGCTGTGATAGCAGAAAGTAACGCGATGGCAATTACAATATAGATAATCGATTTAAGGGGTTTCATAATTTTAGATTTGTTGGTTATTAACTAAAATCTTACTCCTACAAAAAGCATGGGTATATGGTAAAAGTAGGGCGCCTCCTTTACCTCCTGTACAAAACTCTCGGGCTTGTTACTCGAATATAGCCCAAATCCAAAAGGCCATTGTACATTAGCATATAGCGGTAGGCCCTTAACATTAAAGTCGAATCGATAGCCTACTCGGAACTCATTCCATAGGTCGAACCCCGAGTAATATCTTTTCTCGGTACTTTCCCAAAAGTCGTCGTAACAAGGCCACAGCTCATACTCAATATGCAAGTTTTTCCAAAGATATCGCCTATAGCCAAGTATTAATGCTGGCGAATGGGTAATCCCGCTTTTCTTCTTGATACTCATATACGATAATCCCGTAATCAGCTCATCCTTGGGGGTTAATTGGTATATGTAGTGTATTCCGTATATGTCGATAAGTGGGGCAAAGGGAAAAATATCAATTGAATGACGGTGTTGTATCTTTGTATTTTCCCCGTATTTCTGTGCTTGTGCGCTCAATATGCTTAAGCCTAAAAGCACTACCCAAAAGACTGTTGTTACTGTTGTTTTCATTTTTACGCTTAATTTGAACACGTGTTCCCGTGCTATTTTTTCAAATCATTAATCAGCTCTTTTACCCTATCCTCATTTATTTTTGCAACGTTTGTGTCAACCCCCGAAACCTTTCGCACAATAAATTTTTCTATAAAATTCATCTTCTCGAACAGGAATTCGCCTCCCACACATTTTGAGGTAATAGCGTGCTTGCGAAGCAACTCGGGGAAAGCATTGCTGAACTCTGTTTCAAAGTCGGGCTCGTTCATTCCGCACATGTAAAGCGCTACGCGTTTTTTTAAGAGTTCCACTAGGTTTTTCTTACAGAAACTTTTCACCCGACCCTGCATTTGCCCTGCATGTATTGAACCACCTATTACAATCGTATCAAAAGGGGCAAGATCAATGGTTTTTGTTTGTTTTAGGTTGATTAGGACTGTATTGCTGCCCAATTCGGTTTGGATTTGTAAGGCCACCTTCTCGGTTGTTCCGTGGCTGGATGCGAAAATTATTGCTGTTTTCATAATTATTGACTTTTTGGTTAAACACAGAGGCACAGGGGCACAGAGTTATAATTTTACTGCTAATAGTTTAAACTCTAGGGTAATGTATAGTGTAATACTAATTGTAATTAATATCTACAACTGCTATTTCCCGGTAGAAATACAGTAACTTTTTTTAGTTAAAGCCTGCAGTACATTCCACTATCTCAAATAAACCTCTGTGCCTCTGTGTTCCTGTGTTCCTATTAAAACTGATATATAATTCCGTACTTAATAAATGCTGTTCCGGGCATCTCGAACTCGGATCGGTTGTAAAAATCTTCGTAGGCTTGCGTGCCACGATAGCCATCGACATAAAAACCTAGCTTGGCTCCATTCTTCAACCGGAATGGTGTTGTGGAAAAGCCAAGGGTAGCACCATTGCTAAATGGCTTGGTAGAATAATTGGGCATACTGCCATTACCATCGCTTACCGAAATGATGTTGAGCTGTGCTGCATAGCCAACTTTTATCTGCAGCAGTCCCTCGGGATGCTTGCTTCGGAATAGTCCAATGCTGTAGGTAATGGGAATCATAAGCTGGTTTACACCCAGCTTGCGTTCGCCTACAAAGCCATTTGCATCATCGTTGTAGGCAAAGGTTTGGCCGTTGTGCATAAAGTCTAGACCCGTTTCAATAGCATTTCTTTTAAGCGGTACTATCACTTTACCACTCACATTCACCCCCTTGCTAGTTGCGCCCGAGTAGGCGTCAACGGGTATGCTGCCAACAACCGTAAGGTCAGTATTCTCTACCACTCCGCCTCTGTTGGTTCCAACTTGGACTCGGTAAGTTAGCTTGGAGTTGGTTCTCTCGGAAGTTACATTTGATGTTGCACATCCCATTAAAAGGAAGGCTAACATTGCTCCTACGAATAAACTATTTCTTTGCATTGCTGTTTGATTTGGTTAAAAATGTTGATGCAAAGAAATGCTATGGGCAAGCTAATGGGGTATTACATCACCGAATAGGGGTCTCAACTCACAAAAAAAGGGGTCTCAAAAAGATGAGACCCCCTCAAACTAGTCTTTATACTCAGCACTAATTAGTTGGGTAACAAAACCGTAAACCTGTTGTTATAGCCCTGGGGAAGGTTGAAAAATGTGTCTCGTTCTCGCAATAATCATAGTATAATGCTAGGTCGCTGTATGGTCTTGATTTTATCGCTTCGAACAACCTCATTGTGGGATCGGTTACCAAATAGGGCGAGTCGAATGATGCGGCAGACAGGTAAAGCCTTCGGGTAAAGTCCTTATTTTTATCAAAACGCTCCTCCTCGAGTCTGATTAGTAGCTCATTGTCCCAAACTGCGCAGGGTGAAATTACTATGAATCTGTCGAAGGGCTGATCGCGAGTAAGAAATGCGTAAGCAGCCAGCAATCCCCCAAACGATGAGCCTGCTATGCCTGTTGCAGTTTCGTCAACAGGGTATCTTTCTAGTATGGCAGGGTGCAACTCGTACTCTATAAAATCGAGGAACTTGTTGGCACCACCTGCCAGCGGCCAGCTCTTGCCAAAGGGCGAAATGGTATCGAGCGTTGGGGTGAGATCTCTAGACCGAAGGGCGAAATTTACTGAGTCGCTTTGGTTGTATAGTATGCCTACAATAATTACATCCTGAATGTGACTCTTAAATGTGCCCATACGGAAGCTTAATAGTTCCGAAATGCTCTTCACCATCTCTAAATAAATATCCCCATCGAGTAGATACACCACGGGGTAGGTTTTGCTTTTGTCGAACTTTAATGGCAGGCAAACCTGAACGGTGTAATCCTGGCCCCCAACCTCATAGGATTGAAACGTGAACTGCTCTGCGTTCTTTAGATAAACTTTTGAGCTAACGTCAGGTTCTTCTTGGTTTTGGCAGCCAGCTAGCATTGTGGCTACCCAAAGCATAATGGCGATTCTTTTCATTTCGTATATGGTTAATTTGTGAGGAAAAAACACCTTCCTTATTGTACTACCTTTTTCATCCTGTATGCTTGATTCATATGAAAGTACTTCCATTCTCGTCCTTTTTTATGCCATATAATGGTAAACACGGTCTCAAAAGGGCCATAAACCGCCCCGTCTCGATTGTTTATGGTGTAATCCATTTCAATCACTTCAACTACAACGTCCCGCGATAATACGCTCAGATACTGATTGAGTATTGTGAAATCTGTTGATGCTCTAGTCTCAAAGATTTCATCAAATAATTTAAAAAACTCATCATAACTATTTACAGAGTTGAGATTGAAAACTGCCATAAGAGGCTCTGTTTGCCAAAGCGAGTCGAAACTCCTATCGAAGTATAACTTTACTTTGTCATAGTTCTCCCTTGTTATGTCTCTGTTTAGTTCCCAGTAGTCGATACTGATCTGTTTTACTTCGTTAGCAATTTTCACCTTCTCGTCAGGTGTTAATTCATTTACTTGCTTGCAGCCAAATAAAAAGAATATTGCCAACAAGAGTGTTAGGGTTCTTTTCATTGTAGTAAAGTTTTAGGTTAGTGTTTTAAGTCAAATACAAAAGGCTGTGAAAAGGAGAGAGATCAAAAAGCAATGCTATTTGTTGTTTACCAGTTATATATAAACAAATTTAAGGTCAAAAAAATCCCTTTGTCAAGTTTTTAGCAAAAATGTTTATCTTTCTGTGTTGTGATGCTACACAAACAGGCGCAGGTGCGAACTTAATCTGGAGTGTATGCTACATTGATAAGTGACCCAAGTACTCGCTGGGTGTGCACCCAACCTCTTTCTTAAATACTCGGTTAAAAGTGGCCTTGGAGTTAAACCCGCTATCGTAGGCAAGGCTTATTAGGGTGAGGTTTTTGTTTTTTGGGTCTCTTGCTAGCTCTTTAAACTCCTCAATTCGGTGATGGTTCACAAAATCGAAAAAGTTCATATTCAGCCTTCCGTTGATAACTCCCGAAAGATACTCTGGTGTGCAACCCAACTCGTGGCTTAATAGGCTAATGGTAAGCTCTGGATTTAGATGGGGTTTCTGATCCTTCATATACCGAAGCAGGGTGTGCACAAACTCCTCCTCCTGATTGGTTATGGGCATTGTTTTCTCTGTAAGGCTAACGGCCTTATCCATATCGAAGTGCTTGGGCACCGATGTGAAGATGTTCCCCTGCTTAAGCCCAACAAAACCAACGGCCAGAACGAAAAGCGAGGCTATACCAAAGCCTGCCAGCTGGAGATCCTGATAACTCATTAGCTCCAACGCCGTGTCAACAATGTATAGCACGCTAATGCTGGCATAGCTAATCAGTGCTGATATTAGTAAAAACCGTAACCACCTAAGGTCGATATGCTCTGTTTTAGAGAAGAATGTTTTTAGCCGTTTTCTATACCCCCTAATCAATAACAACCCCCAAAGCGTGTAGCCCACGTTGGATAGTGCGATTAGTCCCATAATAATAAAAAACACCAAATCGCCACGGAATGCTTCGGTTTGATCCACCTCAATTTTAATATTGCTAGGGGCAATGTAGTTTGCAGATATCAACAGTAACAAAACAGCCACAAAGGGCAATGCAAGCAGCAGGAATATGGGTTTAAATCTAAACGCCTGAGTTGTTAACGACTTAACGTAAAGCCACAAGCTGGGGCCTATTAGCAGGATAAGGGGCGTGGAAAGATTTAAAAGCCAAGGATATGGGTAGCCGTTTGTGCGTGACCATATCTCGAGATATGCAAAAAGTAGCGTGATGGCGGAAACCAAAAGGTAGCCCGAAAGAATATAATCGGCAATGCTTTTGGGTTTCTTTACCAGAAGCAAGAAAACCAAAAGCGCCGACTGGAATATTCCTATAATTAGAAGGGCTACCATCTTAATTGCAATTAATCCCTAGGCTAACTCGCCTCTTGGGGTATGTTAAAACTACTATTTAACCCTGTAGGGCTTAAGCTCCTCGAAAAAGATATCGTTATTGGGAACATCAAAATCAATCCCCATGATCTTTAGATTATTATCCATATTGAACTTAACCGTTCCGAAGCTAAACCAGGCGTGGGTGTTGTCCCACACAATTTCCCATACATCGAAGTGCCAATGGCGAAGTGTGGCCGACAAGTACTCGGAGTGCTCAAACACCATCCTTAGCTCATCATTCACTAGGGTAATGTTGATATCGCCGTGAATATGAGATCGATAGGTACCAGCGTAATTATTGAGCGATAACGATGGGCTTGTGTTTAGCACACGCTTCTCCATACGGCTCGATATGCGGGTATCGGCCTGTTGACGACTATTTGTTCTGTCAAGCATTTCGGCCGACCAGTCGCGGGGAGAAACTCCTAGGAAAAGTTCCAGCGCATAGTTCGTTGCTGCAGAGTAGGGACTCTTCATTCCATTGGTAAGCACCACAACGCCAAGGTTCTCATCGGGAATAAGGGTTACCGAGGTTAGCATACCATCTATTGCACCTGAATGACCAACACGGAGACGACCGTGAAAATCGCTTATCCCCCACCCCAGACCATATGAATTAAAGTGTCGGTTAAAATCGTTATCACGGGTATGGTCAACCATAAAGTTATTGTGGGGAGTCCACAGCATATTGAAATTGCGGGCAGAAACCAAGGTGTCGTTCCCGTGAATTCCGTGGTTAAGGTTAAAAATCATCCACTTGGCCAAATCGTTAACGCTGGAAATAATACCGCCCAGGGCACCTATCTCTTCCCAGTCTTCCCAACCAATGGGAATATTCTTCTCGTTCTCGCGAGCGTGAGGGGTTACATAGTTGCCAATGCCCTCGAGGTTTGTGGGTGATGTGGTGGTGCGGCTCATACCCAGCGGCTCAAAAATTCGCTCCTTCACATTCTCGCTCCAGCTCTTACCCGTTACTGCTCGTATTACTTCGCCTGCAGCAATATACATAATATTTGAGTAGCCATAACCTGCCCTGAAATCGAACGCCAGCGGAATATGCTTTGCCCTTCGAACAATATCCTTGGCTGTGAAATCGGATTTATACCACATCACATCGCCGCTAAAGGTACCAAGCCCTACCCTATGGCTAAGCAAATCGCGGATGGTAACCTGATTGGTTACCCACTGGTCGTTCACCTCGAAGTATGGTAAATAATCCTTTACCCTATCGTTCCAGCCTATCTTACCCTCCTCAACCAGCATGGCCAAAATGGTAGCAGTAAATGCTTTTGAGTTCGATGCAATGCCGTAAAGGGTGTTGGCATTTACCTTATCGGTTTTATCAACCTCTTTAACACCATAGGTTCCAGTGAATACCAACTGACCATCCTTAACAATGCCTATGGCCACGCTAGGCACGTCCCAATCCTTTGCCATTTGGGCGTAATACCGGTCTAACTTTTTATAATCAACCTTAACTTTCGATTGTGCCAATACTGCGGTGTGCAATAGCAGCAGGCCTAGTAGAATACAAACAATTCGTTTCATGGGTGTTAGATTTGGCGTTAGTCTTTCTGGTTATACTTCACAAAAATAAGAAAAACCCAACGCCAAAAGGTTTAATACAAAGTTTTCAGGTAGATTAGATATGTTTGTTAGCCGCTAATCTGATTGGGGGATTAGGCAAAGAAAACAGTGACGGCACGCATAACGATTGATTTCGACTAGAAAAAAGGTTATCTTTGCAGAAAGGCAAGTGAATTATGGAAACAAGAGATATTATTAGAGCAATCAGAAAACTTCCTGTAAGCAAGAGAATGCTTATTGTTGAAAAAACTCTAAAAACAATTAGAGAAAGTGAGACAAGAAAAAGGATGGTAAACGCTGCAGAATCTCTTTTGGATGACTACAAGAATGACAAAGAATTAATTGCCTTTACTCAACTTGACTTTGAGGGGTTCTATGAAACAAAGTGAAATTTGGCTTATTAATCTCGACCCAACAATTGGAGCAGAAATAAAAAAAACAAGACCTGCGATTATTGTTAGTGATAATTCTCTTGGAAAACTTCCATTAAAAATAATTGTGCCTCTGACAGATTGGAAAGAAAAGTACGAAATAGCACCTTGGATGGTATACATAAAACCCGACTCCAATAACAACTTAACAAAAGTATCAGCGGCTGACTGTTTTCAAATTAGGTCAATAGCAGAAGAACGGTTCATTAGGAAAATTGGAAAAATATCATCAGGGAACCTTGAAGATATTAAAGAAGCCTGATCAAAAGTTTTAGCGATTGAAACCTACTAATTACTATACCCTCAGCCTTTCCAATTTCAAAAATGAAACATTTTAGGTTTATCGATCTTTTCGCAGGTATAGGAGGATTTCATATCGCCATGCAAAGCCTTGGGGGTAAATGTGTATTCGCCTCGGAGATAGATAAGTATGCCATTGAAACCTACCAAAACAACTTTGGGATAGACTCTGCCCACGATATTACGCAGGTAAACGCTCAGGATATTCCTACACACGATTTGCTATGTGCTGGTTTTCCGTGCCAAGCATTCTCCAAAGCGGGCAAGCAGAATGGCTTTGACGATACCCGCGGAACTCTCTTTTTCGATATCCTTAGAATACTTAATCACCACAAGCCAAAATACATACTGCTCGAGAATGTCCGCAACTTGGTATCGCACGACAAGGGTCGTACCTGGAGCATAATTCACAAGCATCTTGTTGATTTGGGCTACCTAATCCCCAGCAAACCAATTATTATAAGTCCACACCAAATAGGTGTGCCTCAGCTGCGCGATAGGGTATTTATTCCCGGTATCCTAAGCGATAAATCAAAGGTAAAGGAGCTTAATGTTACCGTGCCTAAGTCGAAGCGTAATGTTACCCAATCACAGGTGGCCATCAACGGAAGGGCACCAAAAGAGCTAAAAATTTCTGAGTACGAGGAGTACGTACTTTCGGCCTGGGATGAGTTTTTGCAAGGATTAAATCATCGTGTAATTGGTTTCCCTGTTTGGGCCACTGAATTTGGTCAGGACTATAACACGGAGCACCTGCCGCGCTGGAAGCAGGAATTTATCAGAAAAAATAGAGCGCTGTACCAAGCCAACCAATCTCATATTGATGGCTGGCTCTCAAAACACAACCACCTGAAAGATTTTGTGGCAACCCACAGAAAGTTCGAATGGCAGGCAGGAACCTCGATAAAAAGCGTATGGGATGGAATTATTCAGTTCCGCCCTTCGGGTATAAGGGTAAAGCGCCCTACCGAATTCCCTGCGTTGGTGGCCATGGTGCACGTACCCATTATTGGTTGGGAAAAGCGACGTATTTCGACCCGCGAAGCCGCCAACTTGCAGGGTTTTCCCACGTCGTATAAAATAAACCCAAACAAGCAGCAGGCCTACAAGCAGTTTGGGAACTCGGTAAACGTAGATGTGGTTCGCTTCATCGCCCAGCAACTTTTCAAACACTAGCCAATCATTTGCTGCACCAACGCTTTTATTGAGGTGATAATATACTCTATGCCAATAGCTATAACTATAAATCCAATTATGCGCGATATGGAGTTAAGACCCGATGCCCCCATCTTCGAAAAGATAAAGTTAGAGCTTCGGAGTATTAGGTAGGTAACCAACGCTATGGATGGTATGGTTAAAAAAACTATCAGCGTGTAAAGCAAATCGGAGTAATTCTCGTTTAGCGAAATAAGCAACGATATGGAGCCCGGTCCGGCAAGCATAGGAATCGCCAACGGTGTCAACGACGAATCCTCCTTGGCTCGTGCCTCATCCTGTATGGTTTTATCCATCCCTTTATGCTTCGAGAAATTACCCGTTAGCAGCGCAAAACCCGAGGTGGTAATTATTAGTCCTCCGGCTATGCGAAGCGATTCGATGGATATGCCAAAGAATTGAATAATGAACTTGCCCGCAAAGTACGACACCGTAAGAATTATAAACATGTAAAGGCTTGCCCTTAGAGCCGTGATTTTTCGCTCAGCCGGGGTGTTGTTCTCGGTTACACCGATAAAAACCGGCATGGTGCCCAATGGGTTTACAACCGAAAAGAGTGCAGCAAAAACTGTAAAGTAAACTGTTATCATTTATTAGATTATTGAGTGGCAAAGTTAGCGTATTTCTACAAAGGCATAAATTACCAAATTGTTTTGTGTGTGTTAATTATTTGTTGGGCTTTGTTTGTACAAACCCTGAGGAAGTAACAACCAGAATACACAATTATTAACCTAAAACAATTTGCTATGATAAGATTATGCCTTGTACTAATTGTATTTGCCTGGTGGCAACTTCATTTAGTGATGAATCGCCAAAGAAAGATACTGCTAAGGAAGTAAAAAGGAGAAGCCCCTGTCGAAACGAACCCAAGAGGGTATGATGCAGCTGCTAAATAGCTGCGATATCACCCTGCATGATGCGCTAGTTTTTGAAGAGATTGCAATGGAATCAGACTCATATAAAATTAGATTTAGTAGCCCTGATATTGATGAGAAAACTCTGGTATCACTCGATGGCTGGTTTGCCGAGCAGGTTGATAACCTTGTAAATAAAGGCTGGAAAAAAAGGGTGATTAGGGATAACGAGATGATGTTTGGTGCTAGGTACACCGAAATTGTACTCCTAAAACCCGAGGGCATGAAGGTAAATGTGAGCTATGGCCTATCGTTCTACTCTCAATATAACGATTCAAAAAAGGAGTACAGATTTACCGTGTCAGCTAACTAAAGAACTATAAGGGAGGATGGCAATTTTCATCCTCCCTTGCTATATGCTTACTCCTGAAAAAAGTATATCTCCGCCAGGTTACGCACCGAAAAATCGGCATAGAATGCCGAAGGGTGATACAACCTAAAGTGCCCTCGCCCCGACTCCAACGGAGGGATTGCCAGTATGGGCTCCACCTGATCGACTCGATTAAACAGCTCGCTCACGCTTAAAACATTACGGAAACCATCCTTACCCACAATAAATGCCAGGCCGTTGCGCATCCACTCGCCATAGTTCTGTTCAATATGCGGATTTACAAAATGGCTTAGCATGGGCCCCTCAAAGTATGGAGTATCGTGGTATCCCATTCCCATTCCGTAAAACACCGATTTGTATCGCACTGTGGGGGCATCTATAGCATCTGCATCCACCACGCATTTTAGCTCATCGTTAAAAACCAGGTTTACGGTTGGGCTGTAGGGATCCTCTAAGTCTCTATCGATGGGGTAATGCTTCCTGTCGAATGATTTGACAATGATTCTAGTGGGATTCTCCAGCTCGCGATACGCAAACAGATCGCCCGATGCAACAACTTTCCATACGCTTCCCTTTGGGTAGTCTACCTCGCGCTTGTATGGCTCAATGCTGGCCTGCTCGGTGGCAATTATCACCTGGTGCATGGTGTGGCTAAGGTAAATCTCGGCCCACGAGAAGGTAACCCTCTCTCCCTTACCATTCTCAATAACTATATACACATCGGTGGCGGGTACAAATTCCTCTGCATTCTTCTTATCGAGAATGAACGGGTTTAGCAAATCAAAAAGCGAGTATCCTCGGTAGCGATATGCCCCAACAAAATCGATTTTTCCATCGGCATCTAGCGTAGCCTGCTTATGCAGCACCTCGCGCTTTGGGTAACGCTTAAACTTTATCGACCCTGTTTTTGTTACTTCGCCCTCAACAGCTATATTTCCTGTTTGTAGCTTGGTCTCATCGGTTCTGTGGTAAAAGCTATTACCATTGGCATCATAGCCACGGGTTGCTCCCGAAATGGCATCGGGAATAATATTGCATGACGAAAACACCACGCATATTGTTAGCATCAGAAATGGGGTTAGTCTTCTCATAATAAACCAATTATTCTATTTATTCTTAGATTTTTGTCTTCACTTCAAGGATTATAAATCGACCAGGACCAACCGATAGGTTACTCTCATACACCTCCTGATCTAAAATATTCTGAATATTAAGCGAGATATCTACGTGGTTGAATAGCTCACGCGACATCTTCAGGTCGATGGTGAATTTTGAGGGAAGCTGATTGCTAAGCACCCAGTCGTCGTAGGTGTTCTGGTCGTTAATGTACATCTTGCCTGTATACCGCGATGTAAGCCCAACGTTTACAATACGATGACGAAAAAAGGCTCCTACGCTGAACGAGTGCATAGGCACATCGGTAAGGTACTTGCCGGTTAAATCAAAGTCATCGGGGTCAATTGGTGTATAGCCACTAATTTTTGATGATGCAAAGGCATAACCCCCGAATAGCGTTAGATAGCGAACAGGCGTTGCGGTAAAATCGGCCTCGACACCCAGAATATCAACCTCCGAGATATTGGACCGTACCATAACTGGGCGAGGGCCAAAACCCATCTCTATGGTTTCACCAGTTGACACGTAGTACAAAAAGTCCCTCCCTTTCGAAAAGAATGTGCTGGCTGCTACACGAATCCAGGGGGCAGGCTTGTAATCGCCTCCTACTTCAAAATTATTGAGATACTCGGGGGTAAGGTTTGGATTGGCCACCTTAAATCCGCCACGTACCCTACCCGAGCGGCAAAGGTCGTCGAGTACCGATGGGCGGAATCCGCGGCTGTAGCTGGCATAAATCCTGTAGGTATCGCTTGGTTTGTACTGCGCTGAGATTCTAGGGCTAAAAGCTCCCCAGCTAACAGGGTTCTGATCAGAGAATTGGTATCCATCCATGAAGTTAGTTTCGGCCGATGGGCTGTAAATTATAAACTCGCCATCGTAAAAACGGGCATAATCGTACCTCAGCCCTGCTGTTACATTTACCCTGTTATCGAAAAGGTTAATCTCATCCTGAAGGTAGATACCATAAAAATCCATCTTCCCCCTATTATCCACCTGATCGGTTGACGTGTAGTATACATCGGAGGCATCGACCTGTCCAAGGCGAACATCAACCCCACCAGTAATGGTGTGTCTACCCACGCTGTAGTTGGCACTGGTTAGCACGCCGTAATCGCTGCGCAGCGAAAGCACATCGTACCACGTGTAATCATCCTTCATCCACTCGCTTACACGCTTGTAATTCTCGCGCTGAAAAAAAGTGGAAGCATTCCAGTTTATCTTGCCCACCTTTCCCCTAAATATTGAGCGAATCTGGTATGTATCGTACTCGCGGGTATTGCCAAGGGGTTGGTATACCTGCTCTCCAGTTGTTCTCACATCATCAAAAAGAGTAAAGTCTATCTCTGCCGAGAACTTCGCACCCCCATCGTACCCCGTTTTAACGTGAAGCACCTTCTCCTCAAAGGTTGAATTTACGATGTAGGGATTCTCCTGCTGATCGGCAAACGACTGGGTGATATACCCATCGCTATTACGAAAAAGACCATTGGCCGCCCAGTAAAAACCGTTGTTGAGCTTACCGGCTAGCTTAGCGTTAACGCCCTTAGTGTTGTAGGTTCCGTATTGCGCCGAAACGCTTCCCTCAATGGTTTCGGTGGGTTTCTTGGTAACCACGTTGATAATTCCGCCCATGGCGTTGCCACCATACAGGGCCGAGCCGGGCCCCTTAATCACCTCTATGCGTTCAACCTCGCCGGTTGAGATTAGATTCCAGTTTACAGAGCCTCCATCGGCCTTGTTTACAGGAACACCATTGAGTAGCACCAGTGTTCGGGCCTGCTCCTTTGCGCTTACTCCCCGCATCGAAACTGTGGCGCGAAACGAGAATAGGCCATACGATCGCGCTGTATGTACCCCCGGGAGCAGAGCCAAAAGCTCATCGACACTTTGGTACGATGACATAGAGATTCGCTCTGGTGTTATCAGCTCCACCCTTCCGGGTATATCTCCAATACGGCTCTCGGTTCTAGTTGCCGACACAACCACCTCGTCAATAAAAACATCATCCTCCTCTAAAAAAATTTCGATATAAACATCCTTGTCGGCCAGCTGAACCCTTTGCTGCTGGGGTTTGTACCCCACAAGTGAGGCATTTACCGTGTATGAACCCTTATCAAGATTTGTAAAAGAAAACTCGCCTTGGGCATTGGTTGCCACCCCTTGCCTGCCTATGGTAATGTGTACGCTCTCGAGCGGTGCGCTGGTGCTTTTATCCTTAACCACTCCCTTTATGTTTGGCTGTGCAAGAGAGCCAAACGCTAAGGAGAGCAATAGAAAAATTGTGCTAATTCTACTCATACAATATCTTTTTGAAACAAATTCCCAAATACTTTTTTACAATACCACCTGCTACTCCTGTACCTTTATCTCAAGCTCCATATACCCATCGGTTGTGGTATCGGCATGAATTACCCTAATAATGCCATACTTCCCCCCTTGGGTTTTGAAGGGTACCAGCTTACCGGTATAGCTATACTTGCAGTTACCGCTGGTGGAACCTGGGCTATAAGAGTTAACCAAAAGGCTATCGTTGGCCGCTGCAACAAACTCATCGAGCTTCACAAGGTCGTTATCGGTTGCATTATAATCGTATAGTGTAGAGTTTCTAGTTTCCCAGCCTGACACAATGGGGTAGTAGCTAGGTGCGGTTGAATATTGTGGGCAGTTTAGCGTTGGCGACCATTCCCCTCCAGTTAGGTATACAAAGGCCAGGATATCGATTTTTGCCTCGTTACCAGCAACCGTCTCGTTGGTATAGGTTGTCCCTGTGTTCACATCTAAAAAGTGTGGGAACTCGGTATTATCCTGCATCCCAATTTTTATCGATTCGAAATGCTGTATGGGGCCATAAGCCGAACCCTCGCCAAGGTATACGGTAAGCGATGTTGAAGCGGTATCGCGGTTGGCATTCATTGCCATAAAACGCCACTCCTCAACCTGCGCAGCAGACTTTACAGCATTAATCTCAAATTCGTAGTCAACCCCCTCGACAAAAATTCCTCTGTCCAGCTCGGTGATGGCTTTTCCATTTGCAATACGCTGTATACGCACATTGGTTAGCGCAACTCCCCCACCGTTTGCCTGGATACCAAAGGCTATTTTCCCTCCAACAGGTATTTCATCCCCTTGCTGGGTATACTCTCCAACCTTTAGGCTAATGGAAGGTAGAGTAATTATTGGGTCATCGGTTTTACAAGCAAAAAGGGTGGACGCAGTTAGTAGTATAATTACTATTCTTTTGGCCATATTTCAATTTTCATTTCAGTTTATAATATGTGCTGCACTGAAGCTGCTACAAAGTATTAACCCCAAAAGGTAGGAATTTCCTTTCAGGGTTAATGGTTGAGTATAGAGAAAAACTACTTGGTAATGTATTCAAACTTAACGCTTCCGGTTTCGCCATCTGTTACTTCAAGAATCTTCACCAACACGTAGGTTTCATTGTCGCTTCCGATACGAGCTTTAACTGACCAGATTTGGTCTTTAGTTAACGATTTGGCTTTTCTACGCCCCTCGTTTTCATCGTAGTAGTTCATAATCGCCTCGTCACCGTCTCCAAGTGCATCAAAATCGGCAACGGTTACATCTGGCAGCTCAAAAAAACGGGTTTCATTTTGTGTTGTCCAATTGGTTGGGTCGTTGTCTTCTCCTCCAAAAATGCCGCGAATATTTGATGCTGGCCCTCCAAAAGCAATATCATTTCCCTCTTCGTAAAAGCAAAAAATATCAATATCGGCCTGATTTTGGGCCGCTTCATCAAGCGTATAAACAGTATTTTGGGTAAATGATAAAAACCCTGGGATTTCGGTATTATCCTGCGCACCAAGAGTGGCAATTTTTTTCTCCACAAAATTTGCTGTAATGGTTACACTCTTTGCAGTTGTGGTGTAATTGAATTCAGGCAATACGCTCAACACCTCACCTCCTTGAGTCCAATTTACAAACTTGTAACCCTCATTTGCTGTTGCAGTTAGGACAACATCTTCGCCCTCGGAGTAATCGCCTCCTCCTGTTACCGTTCCAGCGTTCTCGGGATTTACGGTAAGCATTAATGTGTATGACTTCTCGCATGACGAAAATCCAATGGCCAAGACCAGAGCAACTGTAAATAAAATAAATCTTTTTGTTTTCATTGTTAAAAATAGTTTAGGTTGATTTCAATATGTATTGTGATGCATATCGCCAACAAATATATGCCATAAATAATTCTATACAACTTCAGAAAACATATTTTACAACACATTATGTAAAATATTACATATCAGATGTGGCCCTCAAGTTAAGATTTGTAATTTTGCCATATTCAATATTTTACTTTGATGAATAAATATTTGGTTGGAATAGACGATACTGATAACCTAGAAAGCAGGGGGACAGGATTCCTTGCGCGATCAATGGCTGGGTATATTAACGATAATGGGCTAGGTGTAACGGGTGGAATTACACGCCATCAGCTGCTTTTCGACCCTCGTGTACCCTACACCTCGCAAAACTCTTCGGCTTGCATAGAGGTTACCACAGCTAACCCTAAGCAATTATGGGATGAAATGATTACGTTTCTTGTAAACTCGTGTGCTATTGGCTCCGACTGTGGCCTATGTATGGTGGAAGAGGATGATGTTCCATTGGCCATTGTTGAATGGGGTTACAAGGCAAAAACCGAGCTCGTTAACAAGAAACTTGCTGCCGATCTGGCTCAAACACACAATATCAGCCTGATTGGTTTAACCGGTACCCACGATGGCATAATTGGTGCCCTTGCTGCTGTTGGCTTAAGAGCATCGGGTAACGATGGAAGGTTCGTTAGCCTGCGTGGAGCCGACATAAGAACCATTGAGGGAATCCATACGCTAAATGAATTAAAAGAGATACTTGAAATACATGAAGCGATAACTAAAGATGGAAAACGGGTAAACCACGATGCCCCTATTTGTTTTGACGGGGGTTGGTTTCGTCCTGTTCATAAAGATGGCCTAATTACTATTGTACTAAATAATTCCAATTCTTATGATCACAACATCTACAAACTCGCAGACAAGGACTACATCAAGAGCATTTCCAACTAGCGTTTCGCTGGCTCTTCAGGTATTGGCTTTGCTTTTAGTTGGGTTTACAGCAACCTGGCTGCACGCAAGGTTTAGATTTCCAATGAATCTGCCTGGTAGGCATGGGCTTGAGTTTATGCTTCTGGTTATGGGCGCTCGCTACATCTCGAAGTTAAGATTATCGGCCACTGTTGCAGTAACAGGTTCGGTTCTGGCCTCCCTTATTCCTGTCCTTGGATTTAAGGACCCTATGCTTCCCTACATATATGTAGGTATGGGTGCACTAATCGACTTTGCCTGGTACCGTTGGTCAACCCTTCGAAAGTGGGTTCCATTGGTTGCGCTACTTGGTGGATTGGCCTATGGGCTAATACCAACAATACGATTGGGTTTTATGCTTTTAGGATCGTACCCCTACAACAGCTTTTTAAAGCATGGGTATATCGTTCCTTTCCTAACCCATATCGCCTTTGGCTTTGTTGGAGCGTTTGCTGGAGTAGGATTAATATCGGAGATTAGAAAGAGAGTTAAGAAAAAATAGTTAAACCCAAAAGGGCTATAGCATTATGTGGCCCTTTTTAACACCTGCCGTTATGTATAAGTTTGCCAAACCCTTTGCGTTGCTATTGCTAACCCTTACTTTGGGGGTTTTTGCTTCGTGTAACAAAAAAGAGGAAAATACCTCGCCTCCTACCATTGAGTTAATAGATTCCGATGGATATATCACCGGAAATACCATTGCTGGCCCCGCACAGGAACTAAGGTTTAAAGTAAAGTGTCAGGGAAATGGCACGCACGTGCTCACCAACTTTATTGTATCCAGCAATGGAAGTCGGGTAATCGATGAGGGCATAAACACCGATATGCTTCAGCGCGATGTGGTACTTTTAAAAACCAGCGATCCCGAGGAAATTGTTGAGTTTATCATTAGAGATATCGATGGAAAAGAGGCTACCCTACAGATAACAATTAGTCTAGACGAATCGGCAGGAGATACCGAACCCATTTGGTACAACGATATAGTTTTAGATGCTCAGGGCGTAACCAACGGGAAAAGCTTTGTATCCCTAGCCGATGGTACTACATTAAATCTACAGGATGCCTCCAACAACCAAAGTTTAATCAACCTGCTTTACTACTACGATAATATTGATGCCGACGAGAACACCATTTCGTCACCCGGAGCAAATATCGACGATAGCATAATCAGTGGGCTTTCGGGGTGGACAACCCGCAATACCACTCGCTTTATCTCCAAATCGATAAGCTTGGATGATTTTGAGGCTATCAACAGCGTAATTTATCTTGTTGATGAGTACCATACATCGGGGAATCGTAAGGCTAAAAACCTGAAGGTGGGCGATACCTTTTCGTTTAAAGATGAGGCTCGCAACAAGTTTGGAATGTTTAGAGTGTATGATATTAACGGACAGGAAAACGGCAGTGTAACCATCTCTATCGTTATACAGCCATAAGAATTGTTGATATGAAGTATTCGAAATTATTTATAACCTTTATTTTACTTTTCATTATTAGTGTTTCGGCCATTGCACAGGATTGTGTAACAGGGCGGGTAATCGATTCTCAAAGCAAACAACCATTGCCGGGTGTAACAGTAAAGCTAAAGAGTGGAAACTTAGGCGTTTCAACCGATACGGATGGGAGGTTTAGAATCTGCCCCCCCGCATCCCCTCCATTCTCTCTTGAGTTTACCCACGTGGGGTACTCCAAAGCAGAAGTGGTGATTACAACGTGGGGCGATTTGGCAAAAGTGAGCCTTACCTCAAGTCCTTGGCCTATCGATCAGGTTGTGGTTACAGCAACCCTTAGCCCACAGTCTACATGGGAGGTGCCGGCTATGGTATCAGTTATAGATAGCACACAAATTAATGCGAGCCCAGCCACCAATGTCGATAATTTTTTGCGCACCATTCCCAATCTTTTTGTGGATCGGTCAAAGGGCGTATTCTCAAAAAACGCATCGGTATCGATGCGTGGGCTCGATGGCTCAAATAGGGTGCTTATTCTTTACGACGGAACACCCCTGAATAAAACATCATATGGTTTTATAAACTGGAGCCTTATATCACCCGATATTGTGGAACAGATTGAGGTGGTGCACGGGCCATCGTCAGCGCTCTTCGGCAATAACGCCATGGCAGGAGTTATCAACATTAGAACCAAGGAACCCGCCGACAAAAAATTTTACGGCTCTGTGGGTGCCGAGGCAGGTGAATTTGGCTTTAAGGGGGTGAAGTCGACCCTTGGTGGTACCACTACCCTATTCAACCAGGAAATTCGCATTATGGCCAGTGGCTTTTGGCGCGATGGCGATGGGTACATTGCCGAACCGCCCGAAATACGAGACTCAACCAATGTTCCTCTTTATCTTACCGAAAAAGGGATCAACATTAAGGCTTTGGTCCCATTCACCGACAGCACATCATTCTACGTTGGAACCAATATTTATTCCGATAAAAGGGGGGCTGGTAGGGCAGTTTATCTAACCGATGGTAGCTACGATGCTTACACCACCAACAGGCTACACGTGGGGTACAACGGATACATCGACAAATTTAAGTTCGACATTTATGGCTTTGCCCAGCGCGAGGTTTACGATAGGCAAAACGAATCGCTGAACAAAACCGGTGATAATTACCGAATATACCACACCGACCAGCAATCTGGTGATGTTGGTATCTGGGCAAACCTGTCGCGCAAAATTGTCCCCAACAACCAGCTAACGTTCGGGGTGGATGTTAAGCACGGCTATATGAATGCCATTGATATCTACAGAACCTCAACCGATATTATTCAACGCGATGGTAAGGTTACTTTTGGCGCAGCATTTATACAGGATGAGCATACTTTACGAAATGGAAAGTTTAAGGTTTTGGCCGGTTTGCGTTTCGACTACGCAACGTTTTACGATGGACTGCTCGATGTGCAAAGCCCCACCAGCAACACGGGTTTTGCCTCCGACACCACTTCAAACTTTGGAAGGAATGGCTGGTACTCCCTTAATCCTAAGCTTGGTGTTCGATACATTCCTAACCAATGGCTTAGCACATATGTTTCTGTCTCATCGGGATTTATGCCTGCCAAACTCGACGATTTGGTCTCATCGCGAAGAATAACCAAGGGCTTCAAGCTGGCCAATCCCGAGTTACAGCCCGAACACCTTATAACCTACGAGGTGGGGGGTAATGTAAAGATAGGCTCTAGCCTAAAATTCGATGCTGCGCTCTTCTACTCAATGGGTCGCGATTTTCAATATTTTGTTTCAACAGGCGACTCAATTGACGCAGGGGCCGATGATATTCGCCCCATTGTTATGCGCAAGAATATCTCATCTGTTGATGTTTATGGTGGCGAGTTCTCAGTTAGGTTCACTCCCACAAAATGGCTCTACACAAGGGCTAACTACTCGTTTAACCATTCAACCATCACGGGGTACGATGTTAACCCTATGTTAGACGTTGACCTCACAGGATATGGTTTGGCCGAGGTGCCACAGCAACAAGCATCAGTAGAGGTGTTCCTACTATCGAAACGCATTGTTAACCTTGGGGTTATATGGATTTACACTGGTAAGCAGTGGGGTGATGACATGAACAGCCACCACATTAAACCTTGGAATACCCTTGATCTTAGGGTGTGGAAAGAGTTTAAAGGCGTTAAGTTATCGCTGGATGTGTTCGATATTTTCGATAATCCATATATTGATAAGAAGGGGCTTCTATCCCCAGGTCGCTACTTCCTGTTCACCCTCGGTTACAGCTTTGGGGTGAATTAGCCTCACATATAATAAGGCTATAAATGATCCGCACTATTGCGTCTCTACCAAATTGGTGTTAAATTTGATCGCATTGTGCGGATTCACTTATTCTCACCCTATGATAAAAACCCTAATTGTTGAGGACAACTCGAAATCGGCGCAGCTGCTGTCGGGTTACCTCACGAACCTATTTGCCGATTTGCAGCTGGTTGGCATAGCCAGCAATGTTGACGATGCTGTAGAGCTTATTTACCACCAGAAGCCCAGCATTGTGTTTCTTGATATCAACCTACAGGAGGAAAGCGGCTTTGATGTGCTAAAGAGAACCAACACCGATGACTTTGAAGTTATTGTAACCACGGCTTACAGCGAGTACTCGCTTCAGGCCATAAAGGCATCGGCAGTTGACTATATCCTAAAACCCTACGACATTGAGGAGCTTAAAAATGCTGTAAGAAAGGCCAAGGCTCAACTCGAGCTAAAGGGAACAAGAAGCAACCAGCAGCAGCCCAAAGCACTCGACGACAGGGTTTTTATCCCTACCCTCGATGGGCTAATTTTTATCATGATTGACGATATTGTTTGCGTTAAGGCCGACACCAACTACTCCGAGTTCCATACCGTGAATGGCAAAAAGGTGGTTTCATCCAAGGGGCTATCGACCTACGAGGAGTTGCTAAAACCCAAACTTTTTGTACGGGTACATAAATCGTCGTTGGTAAACCTTAAGCACGTTGTAAAGTACCAGAGAGGGCGCGGTGCATACCTCACCATGAGTAATGGCATGACGGTAAAAGTAGGCGAAAGCAAAAAGGACGAGTTGCTCAACTACCTAAAAATCTAGATAACCTACCCGGTTCTGTAAGGAATTTTAAGATGTACCGTTGTTCCCGTTGGGTTTCCCTCCTTATCGTAGTTATCATCAATTGTAAACGACTCCTCTATAAACCGTCCCTTTTGTAGCTGCAGAAGTATGCTCTTGCTGCTTATCTCAATACCTACCGAGCTGTGTGCTTTAGCCTTTTTCGCTTTTATCTCCATGGCCTTCTCGCGGCCAATTCCGTTATCGGTCACAATGCAGCTGAGCCAACGGTTCTCCATTGCTATCTCTAGCGTAAGCTTCATATCCTTATTTTTGGGCGATAAGCCGTGCACTATGGCATTCTCAAGGAAAGGTTGAATCAGCATGGGTGAAATCTTAACCTTTTGCTGATCGATTGCCCCGTCGATAGATATATTAAAATCTATATCCTCATCGAGGTTAACAGAATGAACGGTAACATAGGTGCTGTAGAATTGAAGTGCCTTATCCAGCGGAATATAATCCAACCTGGAATAGTCCAAAAACATACGCATAAGCCTCGAAAACCGCGAGAGGGTATCAACAGCCTCCTCCTTGCTGTTCGACATAATGGTATGCTGAATGGAGGTTAGGGTGTTGAATATAAAGTGGGGGTTTATTTGCGATCGCAGCATATCGAGCTCCATCTTTTGCAATCGGCCGTACAGTACCTTTCGCCTAAATGCCGATACAATAATCCACAGCAACCCGGCAAGCAAAATAAGTGCAACACCAACCTTAAACCACAATGTTTGGTAATATGCTGGTTGCACAATCAGTACAATTTCGATGGTTTGCTCACTATTACCCTCGGAAGGGATTCTACTTGTAAGGCTAAACAGGTAATGCCCTGGTGGAACATTGGTGTAGCTAACCGCATTGTGGTTTTGAACCACACTTCGGGGGGCTCTATCGTAGCTTATCAATTGATACTCGTATTCAATGTCCCGTGGATTTCTATAGTCGAGCAGGGAGAACTCCAGCGAAAAAAAGTTTTCGTTATGCTTCAGTAGAATAGTGTCGCCGTTTGATATCTCTCTGCCTACAACGTTGTCGAAAACCCGAAGCTCGTTTACATATAGGGGAGCTTCTGTAATTGAAGAGGTAACGCTGTCGGGGTGGAAAAACATTATGCCCTGCTTGCTTCCAAAGAGCAGGTAGTTTTCTTGTGTTCTAACCCCACACTTAAAAGTAAAATCGCTGTTATACTGCCCTTGCTTAATGCTGAAATTTCTAATTGAGTAATCTAACGTATCAACTTGTGCTAAACTCTCCTTTGTGCTTAACCAAACATTTCCCCTGGAATCGGTTAGCGCAGTACATAGAAAGTCGGTGGTTAGTCCGTTGGCCTTCCCAAAATGAATATACTCCTTTGTTCTCTTGTTGTATACGTAGTATCCGTTGGTTGTGGTTGCTGCAACTAGCCGATGGTCGTCAATATCCGTTATGCTCCAAAAGGAGTTGTTGGAGTAGTTGTCCTCACTAATAGGTGGAATTGCGGCCTCGAGTATGGTGTTGGCAAAGTTCTCTCGAGGGTTTAGACGGAACAACCCCTCGCCTCCTACCCAAATCTCACCTGTTCGATCAACAAACATTGAGTATACAATGTCGGGCTTGTTAGTTATTCTAAAATTCATGTCCCGCTCAAACCTATCGTTTTTTATGTTAAGCTTGAAAAGCGTTGGCTTCTCGAGCGATCCAACCAGAATGCCTCCAGGAATCTCAATGGCTGAAAAATACTGCCTGTTATTAGGAATATAATACCGATCGGTAAACCGCCGTTCCTTTGTATGGTAATGATAAACAGCTTGGTTGGTAACAAATATTAGGTTTCCGTTCGCGAGTTCAAGTATATGGTTTGTTGCAAAAACTTCGCCTCCTGGACTGGGGAAATTTATTGGATCGATCTGTTTGAGTCGATTTGCCAAAAAATCGTCGATATTGGAAATTTTGTACGCTGGGCCCTGCCTTACCCCAATCCACAGGTTATTATTTGAATCGATGGTAAGCGCACGGATATACTCATTGGGGAGTCCACTTTTCGAATCGAGAATTTGGAAGGATGACTTCGGTAAAACCTTTATTGCTCCGCTTGTGGTTCCCAACCAAAACGTACCATTCTCTTCCTTTATAACGCTAAGATACTCCGTGGTAACATCATCGGATTTGGTCTTAAAAATAAGGGTTTCAATAGGATTAAGCCTTGAATCGAAAGCGGTAATTTGGTTTTTATGAACAAAATATAAACGATTGCCATCGTGGAATAGTTTTCCCCTTGATCCCACGTTGCGCTTTAGAATAATCTCCTCGTTAAGGTCTTTATCGAAACTAACCAAATGATGAGAATTGTCGGCAAAATTTTTAATTCCCACAACATTTCCCGCAAAATGCTCCAACTCTCTATACCCTTCGTCGGCAAAAACTATTGATGCCCTATTGCTTTTTATGCTGTAATGGTAAAGAGTATGTAGAACTGAAAAGGTAAGGCTTTCACCAGGAATTATGTTGTGTATTTTTGATTCGGTTACCCTAGAGGTAAGCTGCAGATTCAGTAGCCGGAACTTGCCTGTATTTAGATTAAACCTGTTGAGCCCATTACTAGCAATAATCCAGTAAATACTATCATTCTCCTGTGTAATTGATGTGATATTGGGACTGCTAATTGACGAGGGATCACGCGGATCGTGTAAATAGTTCTGCCAAATGCCTGTTTCGCGATGTAGAATGGATAAACCATTTGCTCCAACCAAAATATTTCCGTAGCTATCCTCAAAGAGTGCTTTTACAACATCTCCAGAAATACTATTTGCATCGGACTGATGCTTGAAAACAGTGAATTTATTACCATCGTACTTAGCAAGCCCGTATATTGTTCCAAACCAAAGGTAGCCCTTGGTGTCCTTGTGAATACACCTAACCTCGTTGTTTGGCAAGCCATTTGTTTCGCTAAATATCTCATACCCTAAATACTGAGGTTGAGCAATTGTTACATACGAACAAATGAGTAACCAAATAATAATTCCAAATCTTGACCTAATCAACAAAATCACTTACTTTAAACGTTTTATTTCAGATTTCCCCATGTCAATAATGAACGAAAATAGCTATACAAACACGTTGGTAAGCTCAAAATACCGTTTCGTAATATAGTATTTGATTTGTAGTAATTTGTAAACTAACTTACATTCAGATTGATAATTGAAATTAATTATAAAAGCTAAGATTACCAAAGTTGTTACAATAAAAAAACTGCATAGGTTTTGATAGTGAGTATAAAAACGAAAACCCTTTAAATAATATAGCCATGAAAAAACTAATTCAAATAACAGTTCTTGCTTTCCTAACCCTAGGAACAAGCATGGTCGCGGCCCAAAGCTCGCCGAAGGAATATCTGGGACTACCCGGTGACAACTTCAACCTTTATGCCGTGATGGATCTCTTCCAAAGCTCTGAAACGCTTGAGGCATTTGAGCGCAAGCTTAACGACCCTGAGCAAATGGTTAACAACCTCGATTTGAACAACGATAATTATGTTGACTACATTATGGTTCTCGATTACGCTGAGGATGATTTGCACAACATTGTTCTTCGTGTAGCACTTAACGAGCATGACTATCAGGATGTAGCAGTTATTGTGGTTGAGAAATTCCCAAACGGAGCGGTACAAATTCAGCTAATTGGCGATGAGGCTCTATATGGTGCGAACTACATTGTAGAGCCAGTATATGCCGAAACCCCCAACCCAGGCTACCGTGGGAATAGCGTTTACATAGCCGAAATAAACTATGGTGGTCATGTTGTATCAACAACTTTTTACGAGGTTTCGCAATGGCCTATAGTTATTTACGTATACAGTCCATACTATCGCCCATGGCGTTCGGCTTGGCGCTGGGGATACTACCCCTCCTACTGGAACCCATGGCACCCACACTACTGGCACTATTACTACGGATACCATTCGCATTGGCACCCTCACTACTATGCGCATTATAGACACTGTAGACACTACAGAAGCTCTCGCTACCAAACCGTTTACTACTCACGAGTTAGGCGTACATCCTCAACTGTAGTTGTAAATGTAAACAACGGCAGGTATAGAGATACATACACCCGACCCGAAACCAGATCCGCAGGCGAAAAGATTGCCAGCCAAAGGGTATCGGAACGGAAAAGAGCAACCACCGGTACCGCTTCGGTAAACAGCACCACCCGAAAACAGGATAGAACCAAGGTAGATAACACCACAAGGGTAAGTAATAGGAACTCGGGCAGTGCAACGGTTACCACCCCAATAAGACGAGTTGACAACAGCAAACGAAGCAACACAAACCAAACCACAAGGGTAAGCACACGCAATACCAGTAATAATACGTCTAGTGATGTTCGCTCGGGAAATACTTCCAATCGAAGAGAGACTAGCGGTAATAGCGTTAGGCAAAGCACACGCCAGTCGAATACAACAACTACGGCAAAACCCTCAACACAACGAACAACTAGCAGGGAGGTTAACAAATCCTCATCGAGTAGCAACAAGGGTCCATCTCCCTCTGTTTCCAGAAGTAATCGATCGTCGTCCTCTTCATCGGCTCGGCAAGCAAAACCAAGCCAGAGCAGCAGATCGTCGGCAATGGCTAGCTCCTCGACAAGCTCAAGCAGTAAGGGTTCTGCTACAAAAAGCGAATCGAAAAGCAACTCAAAAAACAGTACTAATAGCAGAACCAGGAACAGATAGTTAGCAATCCTTTAACGATGAAAGAGCTCCCCGGATGACCGAGGAGCTCTTTCGTTATGATTTGAGTATTACTTTTCTGAAAAAAGCCAACACTTAAAACTGCCTAAACCCAATTATCTCTCTAACCTCCCTAATTGTTCGGGTTGCGCTTTCGCGAGCCTTCTCCGCCCCCATTTTTGCCACCCTGCGAAGGTGGTTGGTGTCGGCTAAAATTGATTCTATTCGCGTGTAGAATGGCTCTGTGAATGCTACAATATCCTCGGCAAGTTGTTTTTTCATATCACCATACCTAATCTCGCAGCTGTTGTACTTATCGTTGAAATACTGCTGGGTATCGGCCGATGAAACTACGTTCATAAGCGTAAACAGATTCTGAATGGCTTCGGGCTTGGGCTGGTTGGGCTCAGTGGGTCCGCTATCGGTAACTGCTTTCATTACCTTTTTGCGGATGGTTTTGGGGTCGTCGGAAAGATATATAGCGTTGCCCTCAGATTTCCCCATCTTTCCGCTTCCATCGAGTCCAGGAATTTTTACTAGCTGCTCGCCAAAATTGTAGGCCACGGGCTCGGGGAAATACTCCACGTTGTAGAGCCTATTGAAACGGTTTGCAAACGTACGTGTCATCTCCAAATGCTGCTCCTGATCCTTACCCACAGGCACCTTGTGCGCCTTATGAATAATGATATCGGCTGCCATGAGCGTTGGGTAGGTTAGTAGACCTGCATTCACATTGTTGGCCTGATTACGGATTTTATCCTTAAACGATGTGCAGCGCTCCAGCTCACCCAGGTAGGCGTTCATATTCAGAAGCAGGTAAAGCTCGGGTATTTCCGGAATATCGCTTTGTACATAAAGCGTGGCCACCTCGGGGTCGAGTCCACAGGCCAGGTACTCGGCAAGCACCTGCTTAACGGAACCATGAAGGTTCTCGGGGGTTGGATGGGTTGTAAGCGAGTGGTAATCGGCAATAAAAAAGTAGCACTTGTTCTCGTGCTGCATTTTCACAAAGTTTTTTAGGGCACCAAAGTAGTTGCCCAAATGGAGTTTACCAGTCGATCTGATTCCGCTTACAACAATATCCATAGCAATATAATTTTTGAAAAGATTTGCAAAGATAGCAAAGATTTAGAATGTGGAAACTATGCTTTGCTTAGGGTTAAGCCTTGTGACCATAGCGAATCTGCTTGGCCAGCTCGGAGGCAAACACGAAATCGTTAAGCTCCTTATTGTCGGAGTGCAAAATTTCTTCCTTTGATCCCTCCCACCATTTTTCGCCCTTATATATATACACAATACTGTCGCCAATACCCATCACCGAGTTCATATCGTGGGTATTTACAATGGTGGTAATACCGTACTCCTCTGTTATCTCCTTGATTAGGTTGTCGATAAGGATTGAGGTTTTGGGGTCGAGTCCGGAGTTTGGCTCATCGCAGAACAGATATTTGGGGTTTAGCGCAATGGCCCGTGCAATGGCAACCCGCTTTTTCATTCCGCCACTGAGCTCGGCGGGGTATAGCTTGTTGGTATTATCCATATTCACCCGATGCAGACAAAAGTTAGCGCGCGCTCTCTTCTCTTCGTCGGTAAAATCAGTAAACATCTCAAGGGGATACATCACATTCTCCTCAACGGTTGCGGAATCGAATAGGGCTGCCCCCTGAAAAAGCATCCCCACTTGCTGGCGCAAAGCCTTTTTATCGCGAAAATTTAGGTTGTTGAAGTGAATATCGTCATAATAGATTTCGCCTTCATCCACATCATGCAACCCTACTATAGATTTCATAAGTACGGTTTTCCCCGAACCACTCTGACCGATGATTAGGTTCGTTTTACCACTCTCAAAGGTTGCCGAAATATTCTTGAGCACCACCTGGTCGGGAAATGACTTGGATAAATTTTTAACCCGGATCATGACAGCAGTAGTTGTGTTAAAATCAGATTAAACAATAGGATTACCACGCTGCTATGAACAACAGCTTTGGTGCTAGAGCGCCCCACCTCAAGAGATCCGCCGGACACGTAGTACCCATAGAACGCCGATACGCTAGTAATAATAAAAGCAAAAACTATAGTTTTGATTACTCCGTAAATAATATAGTATGGGATGAACGCGTAAAGTATTCCTTCGACATATTGCTGCGTGGTGATTACACCCGTTAGGTTGCCTACAATCCATCCTCCAATTATTCCAACCGCATTGCTCATTATGCAGAGAAAAGGATTGAAAAGCATTGCAGCAACAATTTTGGGTAGTACAAGATGACTTGCTGAGTTAACACCCATAATCTCTAGGGCATCAATTTGCTCACTAATCCGCATAGTGCCAATTTCCGATGCAATATTGCTGCCCACCTTTCCCGCCAGTATAAGTGCCACTATCGTAGATGAAAACTCAAGCAAAATGCTATCGCGGGCGGCTACCCCAATAAGGTAGTTTGGCAGCAGTGGATTCTCGGTATTGTATGCTGTTTGAATGGTGATAACCGCACCCATAAAAAATGATATTATGGCTATTATACCAATGGAGTTAATGCCCAGCTTATCGATCTCCTTTACCGTATCGCGATAAAAAATTTTCCACTTCTCTGGTTTTGCTATCACCTTACCCAAAAACAGGATGTATCGGCCGATGATATGGAACAGCTGCATATGCTATTATTTTTTACAAATGTAGTAATTTATTAAAAACTTGATTGTAGAAAGCCACTAACTCTATATTCCTTTAGCTTGACTATTTAAGTACAAAGAAAAAGGGCTGCCCAAAAAAGGCAGCCCTTAATCCCTAACTTAACAACCTAAATTATTCCTTTATAACCTTTCTAACAGTTCGTTTTCCATCGTTAGTATAAATTGACACGAGATAGACTCCAGCCTTTAGTGACGAGGTTGGCACAATTAGCTCATGCTCACCCAGCACAAGAGTATGACGGTATAGGTTTTGACCAATCATATTGGTGATCTCAACTCGTGTAACACTCTCGGCATTTCCAATAACTAATCTGCTAGAGAATGGGTTTGGATATACCCTAACATCGGCAAGCGAATTGATTGCTGCACCAACATTTACCATATTAATGGTAACTTCTTTATTGGCGTTGTAAATTGTAACCTCATCGCTAACTGTTTCATATCCCTCAAGTTCAACAGCATAGTCGTAGGTACCGTTTGCGAGGTCTACCTCTGCTTTACCCTCACTATCTGTTGTAAGGTCGGCACCATTAATGCTTATTCTTGCATTCGCAATAGCCTGCTGGTCCTTATCAAGCACAACAAATGTTAAAGTGTAGGTTGTCACTGCAAACTCGGCTTCAACGGTAATATCCGCGGTCACGTTCTTGTCGGTACGTGGGTTGGCGGTTACACCGTCGTTCCACTTCACAAAGTGGTAGCCTGTAGCAGCAACGGCTTCTACCGCTGTTCCGTTGGCTCCATGGTTTACTGTTTGGGCGGTTTCACCTGTAAGCGAGCCATTGTCACCAGCAGTGTAAGTGAGCGTGTAGGTGTTAATTGCAAACTCGGCTTCAACGGTAATATCCGCAGTCACGTTCTTGTCGGTACGTGGGTTGGCGGTTACACCGTCGTTCCACTTAACGAAGTGGTAACCATTGTTAGCTACTGCGGTTACAGCGGTTCCGTTGGCACCTGCCTCAACTGTTTGAGTTGCCTCGCCAGTTATAGAACCGTTTGCACCGGCAGTGTAGGTAAGGGTGTAGGTTGTTGCTACATCCTCAGTAAACTCTGCCTCAACGCTTATGTTGGCGGTTATGTTCTCATCGGTACGAGGATTTTCAGTTAGGCCATCGCTCCACTTCACGAAGTGGTATCCAGCATCGGCCACGGCGGTAACAGCAGTTCCGTTGGCACCTGCCTCAACTGTTTGAGTTGCCTCACCTGTAATAGTACCATTGGCACCTGCGGTGTAGGTTAAAGTGTAAGTTGGAATTGACTCAAACTCAACAGTTACATCAATATCCAACATAATGCTACTAATAATGTAGGTGTTGGTAACATTCTCAGCAACAGGAACACCATTATTGGTCCATTCCTTCACTCTATAACCAACCTCGGGGGTTGCAGTGAAAACTACTTCAGTACCTTCGGCTATTGTGCTACCAGTAATAATTTCAGTTCCCCCAGCAGCAGCATTTAGCGTGCCGTTAGAGCCTATTATGCTGTAGCTAACAGCATACATTGGAATAGCCTCAAACCCAGCTGTAATAGTTTTAGTTTCTGTCACATTCAGGTCGGTACGAGGGTTGTTGGTAACACCATCGCTCCACTGAGTGAACCTAAATCCTTCGTAGGGAACTGCTGTTACAGAGGTAGCATCCTCACCAACAACTAGTACTTGAGTTCTATTACCATCAATGTAACCCATATAGTACCAGTCGTCATTCTCGTCCTGAGCCTCCTGGGCATTATAAGTAAGCATTACTGTAGGCTCTGTTCTTACCTCTACATCATCAATATACCATCCTAGGTTTAATGAATTACAAGTAATTTCCCATTTGAATTTAACTGTTGATGATAGCGTTGGAATTTCAATGCAAACATGTTGCATCCAAACATCCCCAGTCCAAACACTAAGTTCACTCCAAGTAGCTCCATTATCATCAGAGTACATAACCTTTGCTGTACTACCTAGTATTGGGTAGTGTAAATGCCTAAACGATAGGTATGCTTGTGACTGGCCAGATAAATCGAAGGTAGGCGAAACCAGTTCAGCGGTTTCAATTACTCCATATCCAACACTCATACCATCGAAGTATGCGCTATTACCCGAGCTAACAGTATAGCTGCCTGGGCCAAATGTCCAAGTTTTACCATTGGCATTAGCCGGTGCATTCCAACAATCGGGTGCAGAGGTTGAGGCATTGAAATCCTCAAAGTATGGCAAACTGGTAATAGGTGAGCAATCGCTTCCAAAAATTGCGGTTACATCAATATCCCGTATCACCACATCGGTACGTGGGTTATCGGTAACGCCATCGCTCCACTGGTAGAAGGCAAATCCTGGGTCGGGAACAGCGGTAACCGTTGGTCCGTTCTCGCCAGCAGTTACAACCTGGGTAATAATTCCATCTGTTGCTCCTTGTAGGGCTCCGTTGTCGCCAGCACGATAGGTTACAGTGTAATCGCCAGCGGCAGAGGTTCCTGTAATCTCAATATCATCAACTAGCCAGTAGTATCCCCAGCTTCCTTGGTAATTCCACTTAAAACGCACGTTGTTCTGTCCTGCAACAGCATCTATTGCCTGATCGAATTCTACAGAATTAGCTGTAGTGGTTGTCCACTTCTGAATTTCAACCCAAGCACCTCCATTAATACTGTACGAAACAGTGGCCGAACTTGAGTAGTGACTATAGTAGTGGTTAAACTTTAGATTCACGGCCGAATAGCTGGTTAGGTCGAAAGTTGGACTTATTAAGTCTGCATTCTGTGATTTTCCCGAACCATAAAAATCGCTATCCAATGTGGCATAATTTGCAGATGACCCTGCTAGCGTTCTACCATCTTTAGTTGCTGCCTTGAATTGCCATACTCCACCCGATGCATTGTTGTCAACATTTTCCCAGTCTTCAGGTAGCGTTGTACCATCGAATGTTTGGGTGTAAGGTAGCGAGTAAATCTTGGTGTACTCGGCAGTTACCGTTTTATCCATCATCACGTTCACATCGGTACGTGGGTTGTCGGTAACATCGTCGCTCCACTGTACAAATGAGTAACCATCGGCAGGAATAACCTCAACTTCGGCACCGCTTGCTCCGTGCTCAACATACTGCACATCGTCGCCAATAATGGTTCCATTTGTACCTGTAATATAGGTTAGGGTGTAAACCTTTAGCTTAAATAGCGCCGTAACGTTAATGTCTCCCTGTACGTTCTCCTCCTTACGGGTTGCAGTGGTAACATCATCGCTCCACTTATCGAATTCGTATCCTAACTTTGGAGACGCTGTCACCTCTGTACCATCGAACCCTTGCTTAACACTTTGGGTTGTATTCCCAGTAATACTACCATTACCATCGGTTGTGTAGGTAATTGTGAAAATTGGGAGAGGAGCCAGTAATACAATATCTACGGCTTGAGCAGCATCAACAACTGTAACAGTGCCCGAGTAGTCTTCGCGTCCGGTTTTGGTAGCAATATACACGTAAGTACCCGCCTTTAGCTTAATGGTAGCTTCTCCGTTTTCATCGGTTGTAAGATCAATACCATTGATATTGATGTTTACACCCTGATCGGGGTTTCCATTATAGGTTACGCTAAAGTTTACATCGAACGCATCAACATCAATAATTCTAAGGGTTCCATTATTTAGAGTGATGCTGTAGTTGTTGTCGTTACCACCCGTTAGGGTAATTGGATAATCACCTGCGGGACTATTCTGTACTGCAGTTGTGCTAATGCTAGGCAGCTCGGCGATAACCGACTCATTTTCGCCATTAACAAATCCGCTGAACGACATGGTGAGTTCGGGAATTGCATCGGAGAACTCAATTGTATGGTCGTCGGCTATAATGGTAAGAGGAGCCTTGGCCACAGAGAACTCTTTTGCCACTGGTGTAGCCTCGGCAAAGCTATTGCTAGCAAGCTGGTGAGCGGTAATGGTAGCGCTACCTACACCCACTACTGTAGCCCTGTTTAGAACTACGCTAATAACCTCGGGGTTGTTGGATGTGTAGTAGATATCCTGCGGAGTATTGCTGGTTGCCTCTAGAGTAAACTCAGGATCGCCATAGGTTTTGGCCAGCGTAGCAGGTTCCCAGGTAATGGTTTGCTGCTTGCGTAGCGATATGTTGTAGTAGCCAATGGTTCTGTTGTTGGCTGCAACAACTTCAATTACCACAGGGTTTGTATAGTCTATTGATGATCCTGTGAAGATTTCAACATTATTTACGTAAGCCCTAGCCTCATCGGAAATGGTGAAGTTGGTAACCAGCGAAGATATATCTGTACTGGCATCAACATCAAACTCCATATTCATGGCTACAGTAGAAGGCTCAATACCTAACGAAGGTATGCTAAAGGTAAGCAGCTCGCACGCCATGCTAGGTTCCTTAATAACATCTATAGTGTAGGTGTTGGTAAGCGTTTTACCTTGGTAAGTTGCTGTAACAACATACTCTATAGGAGTAACAAGCGAGTTGCTAAAATCAACAGTAGAAACACCGCTGGTTTGAGTTACTCCACTTACCGTTACTACAGCTCCGGGCATACTAGCCTTAAATGTAGGAGCTAGAGAGCTAAGATCGGTTTCATTTTCAACCTCTAGGCGATAATGGTTGCCGTTTACCTGGTACCAGTCTACAACCTGGGTTGCATGAGCAAACGATAGTAATTCAACACTTGGCTCAACCCAAATGCTGCTTTCCGAAATGCTTATATCGGCATTCAGTATGCTTGCCTCAATACTTCCCGAGTAGGTTTTGCTATTGAAGTACCCCTCGTTGAATAGGAACTCTGCAATTAAATTCGCTGAGCCAGCCACCGAGGTGTGCATATTGGCAGCCACGTCGGCTTGGGATTTGGCAATACTCCATACACGAGCAATGTCAATAATGCCCTCGAAAGGCCTTGCCAGACCCGAGTTATTACCAATATACAGGCTGCTGGCTGCATTATTATCAATTGTAGTTGCCGCAGTTTTAACTACTACGGGTATTTCAACTCCATTTAAATACACTTTGAGCGCCTTGCTGGCATTATCGAACGATACTGCAACGTGCTGCCACTCGTTAAGGCTAATGCTATTGGCATTGGTGTGGTATGAGCCACCTCCGGTTGAAATAACTAGACACTGGTCGGGGTAGTTGGTGTTGGTTGAACCATGTAGGAATATGGTTGCAGCCTTACCCTCGAATAGGCGACCAAAGCCAATGGGGCCACCATGCCCACCGTAGCTGGCTGGGTTAATCCAAGCCTCGTAGGTGTACGACTGTAAATTTGTTCCACCAAGGGTTCCTGCATTTACAACATCGTTAACCCCATCGAAATTAAGGGCGAAGAAGCCATCAACAGCAGGTTTTTCGTTAAAGATGTTTACAACCAATAGGTCGTTATCGGTGTCCTGATCGTCGGTAAGCTGGGTGTAAATCTCAACGGTATGAGGGCCTGCTTCCGATAGATCGGCAGTTGCTGTAAAGGTGTACTCGTAGGTTCCAAACGCATGAATCTCATCTGTAACTGTTTCAACAACCTCTGGTGCTTCATTAACGCTCATTGCCACATTGAAATTGCTAACAGGAACTGAAGCGTTATTCTGAATAGTAACCGTTACCGTTTCGTTAGCCGATAGGTTTGAGCCGTTGGCTAAATTGGTGGCAATTGGGGCTACATCTAAAGTTGTTGGGTAGCTATTGAATACCCTTACCATATAATCCTCAACCTCGCCATTATTGCTATACTCGCTGGCACAAGGGTCTAGAGTAGAGTGGGTTGTGGCCCTAACGCGCACAAAGTACATACCTGGCTCTGTTCCTGAGGGTACTGGTATGGCAATGCTATATGAGGTTACGCCCTCGGTTGTGTTAACCGAATAGGGACCTCCATCGTTGGTGTAATCGCCATCGTTGTTCCAGTCAACCCAAATACCAATTTTACCGCCTGTACGGTGAGCGTTAATATTCACAGTAATTTCCTCGTTATCTAAATCCTTATAAAGAGGGAATACTGTAGAGCGGAAATACTGTGGCGCCGTTCCTCCTTGCGTTGTTGCAGACGTAGGGTTGCTTTCTTCGCTTTTAGCTACGTTGGTAATTAGAAAAAGACCTCCACCAGACCACGAAGAACCGCTTGAGTAGGAGAAGCAGTACTTGTCGCTAAGTAGGGCTCTGGAGATAACGTTATCGGTCATCAATCCATCCTCTCCGGTAACTTCGGCAGTAAGAGTAAACGCAGTCCCCAGTTCAGGAATAGTGAGCTGTTGGGCAAAAGTATATGCCTGCGATGCTCCGCCGGCAATAGTTGGAATAACGCCATTCACCCATTCGCCATCGTCAACCCTATATCGAACAGGAACGTTGGTAACGGTTTCAGTTGTGTTATTTTTAACGGTTATTCTGATATTGGTTGGTGCTGAGTAGTTGCCGTTGTAGTTAGAGAGCATAGAAAGAGTATAGGTGTTGTCAGTAGCCACCTCAGAGGCATCAACCTCGGAAACCTCTGCTACCCAACCCGAGCGAGTTCCTTCGGCATCGGAAATAAACTCAACACGCAAACTACCATCGGAGGCTAGAGAGTAGATATCCTCTGGCAATTCGCTACCTGTTAGGGTTGCAATTATAGGAGAGGTGGAAAGGTTCCCGCTACGAATTCTAAGAATATCGTAGTTGTCCTCCACGTTAAACTCGGTGAACTTAATTTTTACTTTTTTACCTGTTGTGGTAGGATTAATAACCACTGCTCCATTAACAGCGTTGCTGTAGTTCATTACTTTTCCACCATCGTCGGTAAATATGGCTGGTTCAGCGGTAGCTACCAGCGTATTGCCTGTGTTAGTTTTTGGCATTACGTAGTAATTGCCAAAGCGTGTGGTTTGGGCAGAGCGAGAGTTGTTGCTTGGTGTTTCGTCGCCCTCAACAGAAACAGTAGCCTCAATTGTGATCAAAACATCTTCCTGCGACAAGTTAGCCTTGTTTACAAAGTTGTAGTCGAAATTTGAGAATGGTGCTATGGGTCCTTCAATAACCTCGTTTACAATTGATCCACCATTAACGGTATAGCTAACAGGAACATTAGCAATTTCCTCGCCGCTGTAGTTTCTTACCCTAATTGATATTGTTTCGCTACTAGTAAGGTTATTTGATGGGTTAGGTACGGTAAGGGATGTAATGCCCGCATCAAACTCTGGCTGCCAAAGCAGGAAGTGACCTGCGCGAAGCATATCGCCTTCGTTGCGAAGAACGGCTTCAATTTCAAGGGTAAACTTGGTTCCAACATAATCGGCAAGGTTGTAGTACATAATATTTTGACCTGTGCCAGTTGCAGCCAACTCGGTTTGACCGTAGGTGTTGGTTAGGTTTTCGCCATTTACACGAACTCGCATGCGGGCATTATTTTCGCCTGTATTTTGAAGCAATGCAGCAAAGCGGAAGAATAAGTTACCGCTAATATTAGTTGCATCAATTTCGCAAATGGTTGCCTTACCAACATTGTTTGGGTTACTCTCGAACAAATCGCCTGTTGAATTCCACGGGTTGTCAGCCTTACCCTGTAGGTTTATGTTTTGTGCTGCAGAATAAGCAAAAAGGGTAGCTTCGTAGGTGTGAACAAGAGCTGAGCCCGCAGTAACCTTAACGTAATCGCTGGGGTACTTAGTGAAATCCTCTTCAAAAGGAAAACCAACCTCCTGTAGGTCGAGCGGTAGTGATGGGTTAGCTATTACGGCATATGCACGCTCGCTTACCACATTGCTGGCTGATACGGCAGCAACGGAATAAATATTACGATCGGCTGTTAGCTCGGGCAGATTGAATGATGTGCTAGCTGTTTCGCCAATTTCATAGTAATAACCTTCGCCAACATTTGCCTTAAGCACTATGTACTTGGAGGCACCATCTACTGCTTCCCAATTTAGCTGCCAGTTAGCTCCGCCACAATCTGCAGGTGTAAGGTTAAGGTTGCTTGTTGCGGGCATTATGCTAAATGGAGCGTCGCTCACGTCCATTGTACCATTCTGAATTACGCGCACCAAAGCCTTATCGGTAATGGTATTTGGAATGGTAATAATATAATCCTTTTGACTATTGGGAATGTTAGACGCAATGGTTTGGAAGGTTTGGCCATTGTCGGTAGATAGCTGAAGCGTGCAATCGCCCTCATAGCCTATCGACGACCAACGCACCACAGGCATTTCGCCTGGGCTAAACTTTTCGCTTCCGTTGGGGTGTGTAACGGTTAAGGTTGGCATATAGTACTCGTAAACCAGCGCGTACTCCTGGGGCCCTTGAGGTATGTGAAAACCGTTTACAGTAATTGTGTATGATCCAGGGTTTGGGTTTGCAAGGGTAACCTGCTCCTGGTTATTAAGCCTATCAACACCAGGGGTGGCGTTTGCGCTTGGGTTAGCAGGGTTTAAAACCCAAGGGAGGAAGGTGTTTGAGCCGCTGGTAACGGTAAGGTCCAAATCGTTAATTAGGGCTTTTGATGCGCTAACGCCATGGTAATCGGACCAAACAAGCATAACCCTTAACTCCTTTGCGCCAGCAGGCACATTAATGGTGTGGGTGTTTTGCTCGCCGTTGTCAACGCTACCAACAAAAAATCTGTTTTTTTCAATCAGCTCAACAGCTCTTTGTCCATCAAGCGACCCGTATCCAAAAGCATAGTCGGGGCCCGGGTTTCCTTTGTCCTCCGCAGTATTTAGAATGGCAGCCTTTGCCAACGAGGCAATGGGAAAATCGCCATAAATTTGCTTGTAGCGCTCGTAAAGCAGTGCTAGGGTTCCCGATGTTGCCGGACAAGCCATAGATGTTCCGCTCCAATACTCACCATCGTAGGTATTACCATAAACGGTAGAATATACCCAATCGCCAAAGGTTGCGATATGGGGAATGATACGGCCATCGTTGGTTGGCCCCCAGCTGCTAAAGTTGGTCATACCGGTTAGGTGATCCAAAGCACCAACAAAAATGGCATTTTTGGCTCGCTTGGTAGATGTCCCGAAAAGCGAACCGGTTGAGGTCATACAAGCTTGCTGATCGTTACCAACGGAGAACACATGCGCAAGCGCAGGATAAAAACCTACAAGCTGGTCGAGCTGTAGATCCGTTGCGTTATAATCGACCGGTGAAGTACAGCGAGCTTCGCTCATAGGAACGCCATATGAGTTTGATGTAATAGCCACACCATTATCGCGTGCCGACATAAGCATCTCCTGCTGAACGCTAAGCCCATTTTGCTGGGTGTTGAAGTTCCATGCGAACACTGTTGCACCAGGAGCCATACCCTTCCCTTTGGGATCGATAAGGCCGGCACCAGCTAGGGTTCCCGAAACGTGCTGTCCGTGCTCACTCATATACTCAAACTCCTTGGAAACAAGCCTGTCGCCAAGGTCGGGGTGAGCCTCAATGCTTCCGTCCCAAATTCCAACATTTACGCCTTTACCAGAAAGTTCGCGTTGGCCCATAAGGTTTGAACCCAAAATGTTGGAACGGGTCATGCTCCTCCCTCTGTTGTTATCTAGCTCCATTGGGGGGGCAACAAACTCAATCCACTTTACCCAAGGAGTAGCTGCAAATTCCATTAGCTTAACTAGGGGCAACTCAATGTTTACTACATTAAACTCAAGCGCCATACTATTTATCCTAAATCCCTTGCTCTTAATCTCTCTCTCAATGGTAGACTTATCGGCAGTATCGAAAACTATAACGCTTACGCGCACAATATCGTTTGCAACCTTTGCATGCTCAGGAATTGCGTCCTTAAGTAGCTGGGGGGCAATTTTCCACATAGGATCAACGGGCAATACCGACACAACCGACGATGAAACCAGCTGCTTTTGGATAGCAACTTCGTCTGTGCTTTTTATGGTAGCATAGTAGGTGTTGTTCCCTATGTACGAAAGTAGGTTTATTCCCTGCTTTGCAAGGGCATCCTTTTTTTCCTGATTGGGGATGCTCTCAAAGGTTAAAACAACATAGTATTGCTCCATAAACTTGACTCCCCGCGGAAGTTGTTGCTCTCCCGAGAGAATCTCTTTTACATTTTCGCGCGATTCTAACTTACCAGAACCAACGCTTAGCACATCTTGTCCATACGAAAAAATGGAAACGACAAGAAATGCTAACAGCAAGTAAAGTTTTCTCATAAAAAAAGTATTTTAGAAAGTTTGTGGCGGTAAAGAAGAGGCTTTCGTCGCTAAAAAGATGATTTTTATCATCGTTAAAATTGCTACAATACCACTACACAATAACCTATATTGCTGTTTGTGTGAACTTTATATCACACAGACAGGAGTAGGAGATTTTTCCACCCCAAAGAGAGATTCCGTGTTGCGCAGCCCGACCCTGAATGGTGGTACAATGAATGAGTTAAAAGAAAAATACTAGAAATAAGCATAGGTTAGCTGCCTATACCTGCTGCAAAAAGGAAGCGATGTTGGTGTTGGTATTGTCTATCCCAAGTTTTTTCCTAAGCCGTGTACGTCCAACCTCTATGCTTTTTAGGCTTTGCTGTGTTATAACGGATATCTCCTTGGTTCGCAGGTTTAACTTAAGAAATATACACAGCTTTAGCTCATTGGGTGTAAGGTCGGGGAACCGAGCAGCAAGACGGTTAAGGTAATCGGGATCGGTTTCGTTAAATGAGGTCTCAAACTCGGACCAAAGGTGCTCCTGGTTATGAGCATTTATGGTGTTAATAATGTTTTGAATTGCACTTGACACCTTGCCTGCCTGCCTCCCAGTGCCCACAATCTCTCGTTTAAGTTTTAGGAGCTCCTCGGTAGTAGAGCGAGCAATTTCTTGGTAATTATATATCCGCATAAGCTTGGTAGTGTTTTCCTTGCGCTGAGCCTCTACCATTTGCTCAATCTTCTCCTTTTCCTTCTCCATAATGGCCATATCCTGCTCAAAAATTATGCGATCCTTTTCTCTGATAGTTTTGATGTTTTGCTGAATTACTCTGTACTTTTTCACAATATTTATCAGCAGTATAAAAAGTGCCAATAGAGAAAATGAGGTAAAGTAAATAACCAGCTTACGATTCCGTAGCTGTAGTTCCCGTATTTCGCCATCTTTTTTGAGCTGCAGGTTTTCAATTTCTTTGAGGTTTAGGTAAAAATCTGATTCGCGCTCAACTACCATCCTTACCCTATCGTTACCAATCAAGGAATCCTCAAACAATCTTGTTTGCTTGTATAAACCGAGTGCCTTTTTATACTTTTTTTGGCTCTCCAGTACATCAGAAAGTATATAGGAGCCAGCAATATACACATTTAACAGTTCGTGCTGTTTCATTTGGGCAAGCAGGAAAGTTAGGTCGTTCTCAATATCTGCATACCTATCTTTTAAAAACCTTAAATGAGTTAGGTTGAAACTTGCCGTAAGGGTACCCAGCTTACTGTTTATGCTCTGGGCAACTTCGAGCGATTGTTTATAGTAAAATGCGGCGCTATCGAGCTGCTGTTCATCTTTTAAAATACGGGCCAACCTATCGTAAAGCATAATCTCTGTTCTGCTCATACCAAACCGTCTTACCATAGGAAGAGCTCTGCGAATACTCACATAGGCGCTATCGTAGTGGCCATTATTTATCTGCATCAGGGCGATATATGGCAGAACATCTGCCATGGCAATACTGTCGTCAATATCTACTGCTAATTGGTATGCACCTCTATAAAACCGATAAGCCTTTTCGTAATCCTTTTGCATAAGGTAAATCTGCCCAAAGGTTTGCTCATACCAAAGTAGCCCTCTTTTAAAGCCAATTTGCGACGATAATGTTCGCATTTGATTTAGGTAAAACACGCCACTGTCGAGCGACATGCCGTAAAGGCTATTAAGAGTAGCCGCTCGCTGTAACAACTTTACCTTGCCTTGCTGGTAGCTAGTGGTGTCGAACGTTTTTAGACCTCTTAATGTTAACTCGTAGGCTTTTTGCTTATTGTTAACATATATGTGAGTTTCTATTGAGTCTAGTAGATTCTCCATGCGAACAGAGTCTTTTACGAGAAAGGGTGAGGCTTGTGCTTGCGAAAAGGCAATGCCCATAGTAAAAGAAAACACAAATACTATTGTACAAACTAACTGTTTTTTCATACTAAGGCTGATATAATTATTCCAGAAAACGACTAGCGTTAGAAATAGCGCAGATATATTGGGGGCAAAGTAAGAATAATTTGGGAAGAGCACAATTTTATAGCGTTACAACAACTTTGCTCTCTTCATCTACAAAGGGCATTTTACCAATCCGTTAGCTGCCTGTTAAAACATTGTTAGCTTTTAGGTGATTTAAAATTCAAATGTTTTTTTGCTTTTCTGAACATCTATACTCGTTAATAATTATTCTGAAAAATGAAATAGCTTGCTCCCGAAAATCGTAATCTTTTATAAACCTATTTTTAACCGAAAAGGTGCCTGTTGAAATCGTACTTTTTATTATCAACAAAGGGATACCAACACTTGTTAATAAAGTGTAGAATAGCCTGAGGTTCATGGTTTGTTTTTGTTAATCTTGTGTGAAAAGTTTGTTATCACACATTTAATAACGAATTTTGCAAGCAATATCGTTTTAACTTTTCAACGCTATTAACAGGATAACATCATCATTAGGTTTTTAAAATTTTTAATAAGAAAAAAGATTATAATAATATGGCTGTTAATAAATCATCGAAAAACCTCGAAAAGGGTTTTATCGACTTACCAGTTGACCCAAATATTATCCTTGTTGAAGAAATTAACAAGTTAAAGAAGGAGAAGAATGCAGTTATTCTTGCGCATTTCTATCAAACCAACGATGTACAGGATATTGCCGACTACATTGGCGATAGCTTAGGATTATCGCAAAAAGCGGCTGAGGTTACTGCGGACATTATTCTTTTTGCAGGTGTACACTTTATGGCCGAAACAGCAAAAATGCTTTCGCCCGATAAAAAAGTGCTAATCCCTGATTTGAATGCTGGATGTAGCTTGGCCGATTCATGCCCTACAGAAGAGTTTGAGCAATTTGTCAAGGAACATCCCAATCATACAGTAATTACCTATGTAAACACAACTGCCGAGATAAAAGCTTTATCGGATGTTTGTTGTACTTCGAGTAATGCAGTGCAGATTGTAGAAAGTTTCTCCAAAGATACCCCCTTAATATTTGCACCCGATAGAAATTTAGGTAATTATATTAAACGAATTACTAACAGGGACGATATGGTGGTATGGAATGGTGCTTGCCACGTACATGAGGAGTTTTCGTTGGAGAGAATACTGGAACTTAAAAAGGAGAATCCAGAAGCAAAAATTATTTCTCATCCCGAGTGCCAAAAACCTATACTTTTAGTTTCCGATTATGTTGGATCAACCTCTGCATTGCTTAGCTTTGTGCAAAAGGATAAAGGTGATAAATTCATTGTTGCAACCGAATGGGGTATTCTGCATCAAATGCAAAAGGCTTGTCCCGACAAAACATTTATTGCTGCACCCCCCAAGGATAGCACTTGCGGTTGTAATGAGTGCTCGTTTATGAAACTTATATCCCTTAAAAAGATTTACAATACGCTAAAATACGAGCTACCCGAAGTATTACTTGACGAAGAAATTAGAAAGAAAGCAGTGAAACCTATTGAGCGTATGCTAGACATATCGAAAAAAATTGGTTTAATTTAATCCTTTCATTTTAGGAACAGTATAGCATGGATGATCAAGATTTTTTGAGAGGTATTAAATCGACTGATTCCGATAGAGACTTAGATAAAAAGGTTCGACCCATTGAGTTTGAAGATTTTAGTGGTCAAGAAAAAATAGTTGAGAACCTAAAGATCTTTGTTCAGGCGGCTAAGATGAGAGGTGAAGCCTTAGATCATGTTTTGCTTCATGGCCCTCCAGGGCTCGGAAAAACTACACTTGCCAATATTATAGCTCAGGAGTTAGGAGTAAACTTAAAGGTAACGAGTGGCCCTGTTCTCGATAAACCAGCAGACCTAGCTGGTTTACTAACAAATTTAGAAAAAGGCGATGTTCTTTTTATAGATGAGATTCATAGGCTTAGCCCAATAGTTGAAGAGTATTTGTATTCGGCTATGGAGGATTACTGCATCGACATTCTGATTGATAAAGGCCCTAGCGCCAGAAGTATACAAATTCAACTCGATCCCTTTACTCTTATAGGAGCGACCACACGAAGCGGTCTTTTAACAAGTCCTCTGAGAGCCCGTTTTGGAATAAAATCGCTTTTGGAGTACTACGATACAGATACTATTAAAAAAATTATTAAACGTTCTGCTCATATACTCAATATTGAAATATCGGAAGAAGCAGCTTTGGAAATATCATTAAGAAGCAGGGGCACACCCCGAATCGCTAATGCTCTGCTCCGAAGAGTAAGAGATTTTGCTCAGGTAAAGGGCGATGGAAATATTGATATTAGAATAGCTAGAATAGCCCTAGATGCTCTGAGTATTGATAAGCGTGGCTTAGATGAGATGGATAATCGTATACTAACAACAATTATTCATAAGTTTAACGGAGGGCCTGTTGGTATAAATACCATTGCAACAGCAGTAGGAGAGGATGGTGGAACTATCGAAGAGGTGTATGAACCCTTCTTAATAAAAGAGGGTTTTATAAATAGAACGCCACGGGGCAGAGAAATTACACCCTTAGCTTTAAAACATTTGGGAATAGAAAATTTTGGAAAGCAGGGTCTTCTTTTTTAGTAGAATGATTTGGCCAACTTCTTAATGTAAGGTTTATCAACCAGCGTTATTTTTTTCCCATCCATTGAAATTATCTTATCGGCTTTAAATTCGGAAAGCAGACGTATAACCGATTCGGTTGCTGTACCAACGATATTAGCTAGCTCTTCACGTGTAAGCGTAATGTTCAAATGGCCACCCTCGGCTATACCAAAGGTTTCTTCGAGCATAAGTAAAGCTTCGGCCAAACGTTCACGAACTGTTTTTTGTGCAATATCTTTAATGAAACTATTGGCCTGATTTAACTCACGACAAGTTAGCTGCATAAGCGACAAAGCAAATTCGCCGTTGGTTTTAACAAGCTGGATAATAACATTGGCAGGTATTTGGCAAATTTCTGCTTCCTGAATAACCTCTGCGGTAGTGCAGGCCGGTTCATTGCTCAGTACCGAACGATACCCAGTTATATCACCATTTCGTGCGAAGGCAACAATTTGCTCTTTTCCGTCGGAGCCAGTTTTGTATATTTTGAGAACTCCCTTGTTTAAACAGAAAACACCTTGAATACGGCTTCCCTCCTTGTAAAGGATGTCGCCTTTTTTGTAAATAAAGCACGATTTCTGATTTTCTAGAAATATGGTTTCCTCCTGGTTCAGCGTTTTAAAAAGCGAATTTGACGATGCTGAACATCCCTTGCAATTGTGTTTTTCTTCCATGTCTACAAACCCATTATCCAAACAAAACAACAATATTTTAATGAAAATGTTTTAAAATCAGATTATTACTAATTACAAAACACAGCGAAACTGGTTCAAGAAGCGTAAATCATTTTCGAAATACATTCGCAAGTCCTTAACTTGGTATTTAAGCATAGCAATTCGTTCTATTCCCATACCAAAAGCGTAGCCCGTATATTTTTTTGAGTCGATATTACAATTCTCCAAAACATTTGGGTCGACCATTCCACAGCCAAGTATCTCTAGCCAACCGGTGTACTTGCAAACACCACAACCCTTTCCACCACATAAATTGCAGCTTACGTCCATTTCTGCTGAGGGTTCGGTAAAAGGAAAGTACGATGGGCGTAATCGGATTTTTACATCCTTACCAAAAAGTTCCTGAGCAAAAAATAGAAGGGTTTGCTTTAGGTCAGCAAACGAAACATTTTCATCTACATATAATCCTTCAACTTGATGAAAAATGCAGTGAGCACGAGCCGAAATAGCCTCGTTACGGAAAACCCTGCCTGGGCATATAACCCTAATGGGAGGTTTTTCGTTTTCCATTACCCTAATTTGAACAGACGAGGTGTGGGTTCGCAGCAATATCTCGGGTTTACTTTTAATGAAGAAAGTGTCCTGCATATCCCTAGCGGGATGCTCTTCGGGAAAATTTAATGAGCTAAATACATGCCAATCGTCCTCAATTTCGGGACCCTCGGCAACGCTAAAACCAAGGGTTTTAAAGATATCAAAAAGTTCTTCCTTTACCAACGAAATAGGATGGCGGCTTCCAATTTTACTTGGAGATCCTGGTAACGATAAGTCGTAGCTGTAGCTGCTGCTGCTCGAAGATTCTAGGGTATCTTTAAGGTCGGCAATTCGTGTTACTGCCAAATTCTTTAGATCATTAATAACTTTTCCAATTTCCTTTTTCTGCTCGTTAGGTATAGTTTTAAATTCCGAAAACAATTCAGTTATCTTTCCCTTTTTTCCAAGCATTAAAACCCTAAAGTCTTCAAGTTCCTTTAGCGTTTTAATCGAAAGTTCTTGAACCTCTCTCTTAATTTCCTCAATCTTTCTATTCATTACAACTTATTTTTTTAAAACCTTTATTTTCATTTTAACATCTTCTATTGGCCTATCGCCCGCTCCAGTTTTAACTGGAGCTATTTTATCTATAACTTCGAATCCTTCGATAACCTCTCCAAAAACGGTATAGTCACCATCGAGATGCGGTGTTCCACCTACTGTGGTGTAAATATCAATCTGTTCCTGAGTAAACTCGTATGGCTTTAGATTACTAACAACAAGAGCAATGGTATCCTGCATTTCGGTATAGATCTTAGTAAAATCAGGATTAATGCCATCATCCATTTGCTTGTCGGCTTTTTCCATAACCAGCTTATTAACTGTAGAATTGCGAATCATCTGATTTTTTCGCTCGGCCTGTTGTTTCAATTCATCTTGATTAAATACTTTACCCTGTACAATATAGAATTGAGAACCCGAAGATTTTTTCTCAGGATTTTGGGCGTCACCCATACGGGCAGCAGCAAGAGCACCCTTTTTATGAAATTTTGTTGGAACAAACTCCGCATCTATCGTATATCCTGCATCGTCTGAGTCGATTTCGGAATTTTCTCTGGTTGATGGATCACCCCCTTGAATCATAAAGTTTTCAATAACCCTGTGAAAAGTTACCCCATCGTAAAATCCTTCCTCGGCAAGCTTAATAAAATTGTCGCGATGCTTAGGTGTTTCGTTGTATAGCTTTACTGTTATTGAACCCATATCTGTTTCAATCAAAACCACTGGTTCATCGCCCTTTAACAATTGATTATTGCAACCTGAAAAAGCGGAAACGAATGCTAACGAAACTATTGCAAGAAACAACTTCACAGTTAGAGACTTCATAATTCTTAGTTTTTGAAAGTGATTAATTTTTTATTAAAAAAGGTGAAAGGAGTAATGTAAAGATCAACTAATACGTTAATGGATCGTATTAATTATACCTTTTACCTTCAAATATCATAATTTAGAGAGTTAAATTTATCCCTTTGATACATTCAGCAAAAATAGGAAAAGGTTTTTCTTTAGCGATCAAATTATATATATTTTTGTATAAATACCATAAAATGAAGTTAATCGTTACTTTTTTGCTTTTCATTCTTCCTTATTTGACCCTTGGACAAAGAGTAGGTTTAGTTCTTAGCGGAGGAGGAGCCAAAGGTCTAGCACATATTGGAGTAATTCAAGCTCTTGAAGAACACGGAATACCTATAGATTATGTAACCGGAACTAGCATTGGAGCAATTGTTGGAGGTCTATATGCCATAGGGTATACTCCTGATCAGATGCTTGAGGAGTTTGAATCGGAGCAATTTTTTTTATGGAGTAGAGGGATTATACCTGAAGAATACAAATACTTTTATAAAAAACCTGAACTTGATTCTAGAATGTTTTCTGTTTCATTTAAACGTAAAGAGAACTTGCTTAAGCCTATTCTACCATCGTATTTAATTCCTACCCATCAAATGGATATTGCTTTTATGTCAATTTATGCACCAGGCAGTGCCAAAGCAAACAATAACTTTGATAGCCTGATGGTACCTTTTAGAGCAGTAGGAGCTGATATTTATAATAAGAAACCAAGAATTTTTCGCAATGGTAGTTTAAGCAATGCCGTAAGGGTTTCGATGACCTTTCCCTTTTATTTCAGACCCATTGTAATTGATAGTGTACCACTTTTTGATGGAGGTATTTACAATAATTTTCCTTGGGATGTTATGTACGAAGATTTTAAGCCTGATGTAATTATTGGAAGCAAGGTATCGCAAAATTCTCCACCTCCTGGAGAAATCGATGCCTTTTTACAGCTCGAACATATGATTATGCGAATGACAGATTTTGATATACCTGATACATTAGGAATCGTTATAGACTCCGACGTTGAGGATCTTTCATTACTTGATTTCAGCAAGTCACGAGAACTTACCCGTTTGGGTTACGAAGCTACCTTAAGTTTAATGGATAGCATTAAAAGTCTTGTACGAAGAAGAGTTTTTTTGGATGAAGTGCTGCAGAAGCGCATAGAGTTTATTAAAAACCAACCCGATTTGGTCTTTGACGAAATAACAGTAAAGGGACTAAATGATTCGCAGTTAGAGTATGTAATAAGATCAATTCGACGAGAATCCTCTCCAACAGATTTTAATCAGCTAAAATCTGAATATTTTAAACTTGTTTCGGATAAGTATATCAGCAGGATTTTCCCAACACCAATCTACATAAATGAGAAGCAATTATTCGATTTAGATCTTAATGTTTCCTTACAACCAGAATTTGATTTACACATTGGAGGTAATATCTCATCTAGCAGCTTAAATCAGGGTTTCTTAGGTATAGACTACAAGTTATTTAGAAAAAGCCCAACACTATTTAGCATTAATTCATACTTTGGACGGTTATACAGTAGTGCTCAAGCAAAAGTTCGTCAGGATTATCCAACCCGAATACCTTTTTATATTCAACTTTCTGGTATATTGAATAGGTTCGACTACTATAGTTCAACCACCGATCCTTTTTTTGAGGACGTTAAGCCTCCTTATCTTATTAAAAAAGAACGTTTTGGCCGTTTGCAATTTGGCTTTCCAACAAAACCGAATTCTGTTTTAAATTTAAATATAAATGCAGGTGAGAATGATTATGAGTACTATCAGGTAGATAATTTTAGGCTTAATGATACACCCGACCATACTTTTCTAATCTTTACTAATGTTGGTATAGGTTACGAAATTAACAACTTTACCCAAAAACTCTTTCCAAACCAGGGACATAGCATTAGTTTAAACGTTGGATACGTAACGGCACGAGAAGAACATAAACCTGGTAGCACCAGTCCTAGTGTGATCGATGATTTTCTTTACCATGAATGGATGTCAGCACGATTAAACGTTCATAAGTACTATCCTGTTGTACCCAATCGAATATCATTAGGTGTTTACGTTGATTTGACATATACAAATAGACCATTTTTTGTGAACTACTCTTCAACAATGCTTAGCTCTCCTGGATTTACGCCAACTCCACATAGTAAAACCCAATTTATTAAGTACTTTCATGCAGATAAATATATGGGTGTTGGATTATTACCCGTTTTTAATATTTCTAGCGATATATCATTGCGAACAGAGTTATATTTATTCCAACCCTATAGGATGACACTTCGAAACAGTGAGAACTTTACACCATATTACGGAGAGCCATTTAAAGACAGATTTTTTATGAGTTCAACCAGCTTGGTGTACCATACTCCTGTAGGGCCCATAAGTGCCTCACTGCACTACTATCCGAAGGAGGTTAAACAGTTATATTTCACTTTTAATTTTGGTTACATTCTTTTCAATAAGTCAAGTTTGCAGTATTGATTCATTTTCTGATAAATTGCTGCAAAACTTAAGAGATGATAATGCTTAATAAGCTTATCTTCACCCGCTAATATAGTAACGTACCTATTAATAATTTTTAATTTATTAATGAACTATTTAAAGAGAATTGCTGGACACACTGCTATTTATGGATTAAGTAGCGTTGTTCCCCGTCTTTTAAATTACCTTTTGGTTCCTCTGCACACCCGCGTATTTATGCAGGAGGAGTACGGCGTTGTTACCGAGATGTATGCCTATTTGGCTGTTCTTATCGTTCTCCTTACATATGGGATGGAAACAGGTTTTTTTAGATTCTCATCTCAGGATAAGGATTCAGATGTAACCTACTCCACAGCATTTATCTCGCTGCTATTCAGTAGTTCTGTTTTTATCCTTTTTACCTCGCTATTTTCTAAAAGTATAGTGGGCTTTATTGGTTATCCAAACAATCCAGAGTATGTTGTGCTAATGTCAGCAATAATTGGTCTAGATGCCTTTTCAACTATACCCTTTGCAAAGCTAAGACTATTAAATAGACCATATACGTTTACACTTATTAAAATTTTGGGTGTTGTTCTAAATGTAGCATTTAACTTCTTTTTTCTTGTTATTTGTCCGCGATTCGAAATTTTTGAAACCATCGGAGTATATAACCCAAGTTTTGGTATAAACTACATATTTGTTAGCAATCTAATTGGTACAGTCGTATCAACCCTTATTATATTTTTTATTCCTGGTTTACTACCAACAACTTTTAGTTTTAGTCGTTTAAAAATTCTTTTTGTATACTCTTTCCCGTTGCTAGTTAGTGGCCTAGGAGGATCATCAAACGAATTTTTCGATCGTATCTTCTTAAAGTACTTGGCCAATCCCGAAACTAATCCTCTCTACCAACTTGGGATTTATGGAGCCAATGCCAAGCTCGCTGTACTAATGACACTTTTTATCCAAATGTACCGCTATGCTGTAGAACCTTTTATCTTTTCCAATATCGACGATAAGGACTCCCCCGATAAGTACGCAAATCTTACTAAATATTTTCTAGCCTTTGCTTTACTTATTTTTATGGGAGTAGGTTTATTTACAGAAATTTTTCAGGTTTTAATTGGCAAAGGTTTTCGTGAAGGAATAGATGTAGTCCCCATTTTATTACTATCGAATTTATTTTTGGGTTTATATATAAACTTTAGCATTTGGTTTAAGGTAACTAACCGAACTTGGCAGGGAATAGTGTATACATTTATTGGTGCCTTTGTTACAGTCACTTTGTATATTTTACTAATACCTATTATTGGTTATTATGGCGCAGCTATTGCCAAACTTATTTGTTATGTTACAATGTCGATTGTTTGTTACTACGGTGGTCAAAAGCATTATCCTGTTCCATACCAAGTAAGAAAATTTTTAATATTCATATTTAGTGCAATACTACTTTTCCTTATAGGATATTTTGTAAATATTCCCAATTATCCCCTTTCATTCGTATTTCGTTTAGGTTTGATTTTAACTTTTATCTTTGTTGTTGTAAAAGTTGATAACCTCCCAATTTTAAACATTTTAAAAGGTATAAATAAATGAAAGTAAGAGTTGTAAATAGATCTAAGCACCATCTACCAAAGTATACTACAAGTCAAAGTGCTGGTATGGATATTCATGCAAATATTGAGTCACCAATATCCTTAGAACCTTTTGAACGAAAGTTAGTACCCACTGGCCTATTTATTGAACTACCTGTAGGTTACGAGGCACAAATTCGGCCCCGTAGCGGCTTAGCGCTCAAGAAAGGTCTTACCATACTGAATTCTCCTGGAACTATTGATGCGGATTATCGCGGAGAAATTGGAGTAATTATTGTTAATTTGAGCAACACCACTGCAATAATTGAGGACGGTGAAAGAATTTGCCAAATGGTTATTGCTAAGCATGAATCGATTGCTTGGGTTGAAGTTGAAGAGTTAGAATCGACTGAAAGAGGAGCAGGTGGGTTTGGTCATACTGGAGTAAAATAAGTTTTATGCAACGATTAGTATTTGTAGTATTTATATCTGTTTTTTTATCAGGCTGTTTTACACAAAAAGCACCTGTGAACAAAAAGGTTTATAGTAAAGTAGGCCCTTTTCTGCATTATTACGAAGGCATCCAAAACCGATTGTACGGTAACTATGAGGATGCTCTCAGTAATTTAGAAATTGCAAAAATATTGGAACCAAACAACGACGCCATATACTACGAATTAGCAATTTCGTACAATATGATTGGCGAAGTTGATTCTGCAATTGTAAATTTAGAGAAAGCAGTTGAATTAAGCCCAATCAACAAGTACTATCGTTCACTCCTTGGTATGCTGTACATTAATCAACAAATGTTCGATAAAGCCTTAACCAATCAACAACAGCTTGTATTAATTGATTCGTTAAATATTAACCATCAATTTCAGCTTGCTCTATTGCAAAGTGAACAGAAAAATTTTGACCAAGCAGTATCTATTCTTAACAGTCTAGAGGAGCAATTAGGGTACAACACACGTTTAGCCGAAACACGATTAAGAATTTTAATAGAGACCAATAGTCTTGATAACGCTCTTGCTGAGGTTGATGGAATTTTGAACATAGAAACAGCCAACCCATTGTATTTGCTTTACCGCAGCGAGATCCATTTTAAAATGGGTGAGGATAGCACTGCCTTTGCTGATATTTATGAAGCAATTGCAATGGATAGCACTTTCCCCCAACCGCAGATTGAGCTATATCAAAGATATTTAGAAATTGGAAGTTATGGTGATGCCTTAGAAGTCCTCACCAGTTTATACACTAATGCTAACGTAAATCCCGATGAGAAGGTGCGCTTATTTTACCCGCTTCTGTTCGAACAATCTATTTACAATAACTATGGTGAGCCACTAGATCAACTTATTGATACCGCTTTATCACAACATCCCGATAATATCTATGTACACGAACTCTCTTTCGAACATTTTATTAGGCGTAGAAAGTTTCTTAAAGCCCGCGAATCTCTTCAAATATTAACTCTACTTGATGAGGAAAACCCCGCCCGATGGGAAAAGTTAATTTCTTTCGACTTCTCAATGCAGCGCAAGGAGCTTGTAATTTATAACTCCATTAAGGCAAGTAAGCAATTTCCAGAACAGTCTATTTTCTACATTTTTCAAGCCTTGGTGCTCGATGAGTTGAACGATACAGAGAATGCAATTTTTGTTCTATCGCAAGGAGTAGACAATGTAAAAGTAGAGGACAAATCGGAAATGTACGGCACCCTTGGAGATATGAACTATAAGATAAACAATTTAAGTGACGCGTTCACCGCATACGACAAGAGTTTACAGTATGATCCTAACAATGCTAGAATTTTAAATAATTACAGTTACTACCTATCGCTCACCAAAAAGAATTTGACCAAGGCTCTAGAGATGAGTACAAAAGCTGTTGATTTAGAACCAAATAATAGTACATATATTGATACCAAAGGGTGGGTTTTATTCCAAATGGGCGAGTATGAAAAAGCACGCGAAGTACTACGAAATGCCATTGCCAAAAGTGGAAGCACAAGCGCTGTAATAAATGAACACTATGGTGATGCCCTTTATAAAACTGGGAACAAAGAAAATGCTTACATTTACTGGATGAAGGCAAAGGAGATAGGAGAGGGAAGCGATAGATTAGATGAAAAACTAAGAACTAGAACCTATGTACCGTAACCTATTAATTTTATTGTTACTGCTAAGCTTTGTGTGTTACAATTGCACAAGGAGCGTAACAACTAGTCATATTGAAAATTATAGTTACGATTCGAAAACAAGGATTGTATCAACCCAGTTTGAACGTTCCATACTCAGAATTGATACCGATGGCCACTTACGTACTCATCGAGCCAATTTAGCAGCACAAAGAGATAAATTTATCCATATTACAATTCTATCAAATTTACGAAAACCCCTAGCAAATGTACTGTTCGATTCCGAAGGATTGAAAGTTATTGATATACAACAAAATTCTGGATTTGATATGTCATATAGCTACTTACATTCTTCAATTGGTATACCTTTAACTCTTAATGGCATTCAACGAATACTATTTGGAGCTTGCGATGTTTCTGCTAGCGACACCGCTAGTTTTCTACACGCCCTTTTTGATGTATCGAATTCATCAGACGTTTCAATAGATGATATAAAATCAAAATTTGAGTTTAATTCAAATGGCAGATTAAGCTTTGTAGATATCACGAATACTTCAACCAATCAAAGGCTTACCTCCCGATATGTGTATAATAAAGCATCTGAGTTTCCATTCCCTCAGGTGACTAATATTTTAGTTGATTTTAATAATCAACCAATGGAGTTTGAGCTAGAATACGACATAAAACACTTACAGATTAATATACCTGCAATTTTTCAGTATGAATCTTTAATTCCCTTAAAAATTTTGACAACTGAAAATGAATAGAATTTTTGCATTAATATTATTTCTACTCTTTTTCTCTTCTTCCGTTTTTGGTCAAACAATTAAGGAACTTGAGGAACGCAAGGAGCGTACTCAACGCGAATTAAAAGAGTCTACTCAATTGCTTCAACGTACAGAGAAGGAGCGGGAGCAATCATTAAATAATTTAAATATATTAAAACGTCAGCTTACTCTACGTAAAAATTTAATTAACGACATCGAAAAGCAAATTAACTTATTGGAGATTGAGATTGAGGACAAATCACTATTGGTTAAAGCATACCAGAACGATTTACATAACTTAAAGAATGAGTATGCCAAACTAATTCGATTTGCACAACGCAACCGTTCCGACATGCAAATATTGGTTTTTATTTTCTCCTCAGCAGATTTTAACCAAGCCTATCGAAGAATGCGGTTTTATCAACAATTTCTACGCTTTCGCGAAAAGCAAGCACAGGAAATAGTACAAACACAACAGGCAATAGAAGACGAGCTTGCTAAGGTGTCGCAAAACCGTAATCGGTTGGCCCAATCGCGAGAGCAAAAGGCCGATGAGATTACTAATCTTAATCGACAGGAGCGCCAGTACACCTCCTCAGTTAAAAATTTGCAACAGCGAGAATCACAGCTGCGAAAAGAGGTTGAGGAGCGAAAGAAAGCGATGGAAGCTCTTGATAAGGCAATTGCTGAGCTAATTGCCGAGGAAGCAAGAAATGCCAAAACACAAATACGTGATGCTCGTTACTTAAGAATATCGGATGGTTTTGCCGGTAATAAAGGTAAATTACCATGGCCCACATCTTCGGGGGTTGTTGTAAGCGAGTTTGGTGAGCACAACCATCCCGTGCTAAAGGGAATTAAAATTCGAAACAATGGCATTGATATTAGTACCAAAGCAAATGAAAAGGTAAAAGCCATTTTCGAGGGCGAGGTTCGGAAAATAGTATCAATTCCTGGTCAGAATATTGCAGTTCTAATTCGGCATGGAGACTTTGTAACGGTTTATTCAAATTTAATTAAAGTACAAGTTAAGGTTGGCGACCGTGTAACAGCCCAACAGGTTATAGGCGAAGTGTACAACGATACTAAAACATCAAGCGCAGTATACAAGTTACAAATTTGGAAAGAGAACGCCATTTTAAATCCAATAGAATGGATTTTGCCGTAATATTTATAATTTCGTAACTCTTTTCGAAACATTATCCTTTAAACCTAGTATAAGCAACTTGAGATATAGATACTTATATGAAAAAATCGATTAGCATACAATCAACACTCGATAATATCACCCACATTGAAAAATTGGTGGATGAAATTTCTGAGCAATGTAAATTATCATCCGACATTTACGGTAAAATACTGATAGCTACCATAGAAGCAGTTAATAATTCAATTACACACGGTAACAAATATGATATTAGTAAAACCGTAGATGTAGCCTTTCAGATAAACGACTCTAGCATTCATATTTATGTTAAAGACCAAGGCCCCGGTTTCAACTACCACGACATACCAGACCCAACCCGACCAGAAAATATAGAGAATGTTTCAGGTAGAGGTGTCTTTTTGATGAGAAATCTAGCCGACAGCATCGAGTTCGACGATAATGGGTCTAAAGTCGAATTAATTTTTCATATCTAGAATTTTTACAAGTGCCAATTCTTTTCCATACCGTTGATGTAGATTTTAATCTACCCCAAAAGCGTATAATTAAGAAATGGATAGGAGAGGTAATAGCCAGTTACAATTTTAAGGTTGGTGATATTAATTACATCTTTTGTTCCGACGCGGAAATCCTTAAGGTAAACATCCAGTATCTTAATCATAATTACTATACCGATATAATAACTTTTCCCTATACAGTAAATAATATTATATCTGCAGATATGTACATAAGCATACATACTGTAGACGACAACGCCAAGAAATTTAATCAAACTTTCATACGAGAATTGAACCGAGTTATGGTACACGGTGTTTTACACCTTGTTGGGTATAGCGACTCAACTGATATTGAACAAAAAGAGATGAGGCTTAATGAAGATAAAAGTCTTGAACTTCTTAATAGATTAACTAAGGATGTTAAAGGAATTTGATGTTATTGTAGTTGGAGGTGGACATGCAGGATGCGAAGCATCGGCTGCTGCAGCAAAACTAGGTGTAAGTGTATTATTAATTTCAATGGATCTCGCTAAGATGGCTCAAATGAGCTGTAATCCTGCAATGGGCGGGGTAGGAAAGGGGCAGATACTACGCGAAATTGATGCAATTGGTGGTTTATCGGCGCAAATAACCGATCAGTCATCAATACAATTCCGAATGCTAAATAGGTCTAAGGGACCAGCTATGTGGAGCCCAAGGGCTCAATGCGACCGAATGGTGTTTTCCCAGCTATGGCGCGATACGCTTGAAACAATTCCTAATCTATACCTTTGGCAAGATAGCGTTGTGGAATTGGTTTTTAATAGTAATAGTATAGTAGGCGTTAAAACAAAGTTAGGTATTACAATTAGTTCCAAAACTGTAATTCTAACTAATGGTACATTCTTAGGCGGAAAAATACATGTAGGGGACGTAAACTTTTCTGGGGGAAGGGTAGGAGAGAAATCCTCTGTTGGAATTTCGGAGCAACTTTTAAACTTTGGTTTTGAGGTTGGGAGAATGAAAACAGGAACACCCGTTCGTATCGATGGTAGAACGGTAAACTACTCAAAGCTGATTGAACAAAAGGGCGAGACAGAGGAGCGGTATTTCTCATATAGAACAAAAGGGCCAAATACCTTAGTGCAGCGTAGTTGTTATATTGCCCATACATCACAGGAGGTACATGACATACTTAGAACTGGATTCGATTCAAGCCCATTATTTACAGGAACCATTCAGGGAATAGGCCCTAGGTACTGCCCAAGTATCGAAGACAAGCTACGCACTTTTGCCGACAAAACTTCACACCAACTCTTTCTTGAGCCCGAAGGTGAAAAAACCTACGAGATGTATTTGAATGGTTTTAGTTCATCTTTACCAGCAAATATACAATTCGATGCGCTTCGAACTATCGAAGGATTTGAGGAAGTCCATATCCTACGCCCTGGTTATGCAATTGAATACGATTATTTCCCCCCAACACAACTTAAGCACTCTTTAGAAACAAAAACGGTAGAAGGTTTATACTTTGCAGGACAAATAAATGGTACAACAGGGTACGAGGAAGCGGCAGCACAGGGTTTGATGGCAGGTATAAACGCTGCGCGCAAGTGCATAGGAGAGGAGGCAATTGTTCTATCGCGCGATGAAGCCTACATAGGTGTTTTAATTGACGATTTAATAACCAAAGGTGTTGACGAGCCTTACCGAATGTTTACAAGTAGAGCCGAGTATAGAGTTTTACTCCGCCAAGATAATGCGGACGAAAGGTTAACCCCATTGGGATATAGAATTGGACTAGTAAACGAGGTGGACTTCAATTCATACACCCAGAAATACCAAAGAATTAACGATCTCTTTAGCTTTATAAAGAAAGAAAGCATCAAACCATTACAGGTAAATCCATTTCTTGAGAAACTAGGCTCACAACCCATATCACAATCCCGGAAATTGATTGACGTTGCCCTAAGACCAGAGGTGCCTTTAAAGCAACTGCTCCAATTGCTTAATACGATACAATTAGATAATTATTCTAACGAAATAATTGAATCCGCCGAGATAAGAATTAAATATGGTGGCTACATAGAAAGGGAAAAACAAATAGCTGACAAGTTGCAACGGTTAGAATACGTAAAAATTCCAAATGATTTAGAATACCAGCGACTACAATCGTTAAGTACAGAGGCTCGCCAGAAGTTAGAGAAGCAAAAGCCGCAAACCATTGGTCAAGCAAGTAGGATTCCCGGCGTTTCACCTAGCGATATAAATGTACTATTAGTATATCTTGGCAGGTAGTGTTCCACGTGGAACCAAATTCCTACAACTCTAATATATTGTTCCACGTGGAACAATATATTTAATTACGCAATGCAAGTAGTGGTATTTTAACGCTTTGTGAGTTTCACTTTTCTTTTAGTGCGAATAAGTAGATAATAAATTGAATACAAATGGAAAATTTTACTGTAAAAGGGGTGTTGGTACTGCCTCGCGATCGGCAAATGTATGGAGCCGTAATTTCTATCGCCAATGGAAAAATTGCTTCTATTGAGAGAGATGATACCGTAGAGGGGCCTTATATTTTACCAGGATTTGTCGATTCACATATCCACATTGAAAGCTCAATGTTAATCCCAAGTCAGTTTGCTCGCCTTGCCGTCAAGCACGGAACTGTAGCTGTTGTTACCGACCCACACGAGGTTGCAAATGTAGCAGGCGAAGAAGGTGTCAGGTTTATGATTGCCGACTCCAAAACTGTTCCCCTAAAATTCTTTTTTGGAGTACCCTCGTGTGTGCCGGCTTCGCCTATGGAAAAAAGCGGAGCCGTTCTTAATGCGTCCGATGTGGCGCGAATGATATCCGATCCGGAATTCTACTTTTTGGCCGAGATGATGAACTTCCCCGGTGTGCTTAACAACGACCCGCAAGTAGTGGGTAAACTTAATGCCGCCAAGCAGTATAATAAACCCATCGATGGACATGCTCCAGGTTTAAAAGGTGACGATCTGATATCGTACGTAAAGGCCGGTATTGGCACCGATCATGAATGTAGTACAACTTCCGAAGCTCTCGAAAAAATTGCTTTAAGCCAAAAAATTCAAATACGCGAGGGGAGCGCTGCACGGAATTTCAACTCCCTATCTCCGTTAATAACTGAAAACGCAGCGTCTCTAATGTTTTGTACCGACGATTGTCACCCCGATTATTTAATGAGTGGTCATATTAACAAGGTTGTTGCCAAAGCCGTATCAAAGGGCTATGATTTGTACGATGTGTTAACCATTGCAACATATAATCCTGTAAGCCATTACTCGTTACCTGTAGGCCAGCTTAATGTTGGAGATACAGCCGATTTTATTATTACTGAAGATTTAGTAAACTTCAATATATTAGAAACATATATAGATGGAGCTAAAGTGTACAGTAAAGAAAGATTACTCTTTAACACACCAAGGCAGCATCCTCCTGCGTTTCCTTTCCGCACAAATATTCCTACAGTGGAACAGCTAAAAGTTACATCTACAGGAATCACAATGAACGTAATAGAAGCCATTCCGGGTGAACTTTTAACCAATTGGCTCAAGATTGAGGTTCAAGCAGGGTGTGTAGTATCATCTAATATATCAACAGATATGCTTAAGATAGTTCTTCTCGACCGCTATTCCGACACTCCACCCGTAGTTGCATTTATTAAAGGATTTGGTCTGAAAAGTGGAGCGTTAGCGGCCAGTATTGCTCACGATAGCCATCATATACTTTGTGTAGGAGTAGATGACGAAAGTATTCAAGCAGCACTTCAATGGATTGTTGTAAGTAAAGGAGGACTGTGTTTTGCAAATCAAGGTAAGGTAGCAGGAATAAAATTACCATTCTTTGGTCTAATGACCAATGAGCCCGGCGAAGAGGTTAGCAAGCATTACGAGGAATTAAATAGACACATTCTTTCGTCTGGCTGCAGTATTAACGCACCATTTATGACCGCTTCCTTTATGGCTTTAACGGTAATACCTAATCTAAAAATTAACCATAACGGACTATTCGATATTAATAAATTCTGTTCCGTTCCCTTGTTTCATTAATTACTTATATTTGTGAGTTAGCAAACCAAAACTAATTCGCAAATGTTTGTCCCTTTCATTCTGGGTATGTTCCTTGCCTTCAATATGGGTGGCAGTGGAACTGGGCCTTCCTTTTCGGCAGCATATGGAGCGAATGTTATCCGCAAAAGCCTAATACCAGGACTATTTGGACTGATGGTTTTTTTAGGCGCCACCATTGCAGGAAAAAATACGGCTGCTACGCTTGGTTCGGGTATAATTAACCCTTCGTTAATCAATAGCGTAATGCTGTCCATAGTGTTTTTCTCCGTTGCCCTTTCGCTGCTAATTGCAAACATAGCCGGAATACCACAATCTACCAGCCAATCAACTGTTTTCGCTATGGTTGCTCCGGCTTTATACTTTAGCGATTTCAACTCAACAAAACTGTTTTACGAGATACTTCCCACCTGGTTTATATTACCCCTTGTTTCGTTTGTGCTAAGTTTTTTGATAGGAAAATATATCTATACTCCACTCCGTAGAAGAGGTTATACTATTTCTGCCAAGGTAAATAATAGCTATTTGCTTAAGGGTTTACTAATTATACTATCACTTTACGTTGCTTTTGCCATTGGTTCTAATAATGTAGCTAATGCTGCTGGCCCTCTAACGCAAATGACCCTTAATTTTTTTGATCTTGACGCCGAGAAATATGGCTGGTTGATATCAAATTTCTCTGTACTTATCATTGCACCTTGTTTTGGGATTGGAAGCTCAATTTTTGGCAATAAAATTCTTAAGAATACTGGCAAGGAAATAATTCTTTTCGGTAGGATAGAGGCAGCAATTATTGCATTTATTTCAGCGTCTCTTTTGCTAATGGCATCGCTGGTCAAAGGAATTCCTACGTCTTTGGTTCAGCTCAATGTTGCTGCAATTATTGGTATTGGTATAGCAAAGCTCGGGGCCAAAAACATTCTGCAAAAGACAGAGGTTGTTAAGTTCTTTTTCATGTGGCTTCTAGCCCCTGTAATTGCTTTTTGTGTTTCGTTGTTTTTGGTATACCTTTCCGATAAGTACGCAATACTTTATCTTTTTTAACCAATAATTGTGAAGCAGTCACCAGCAAATATTGCACAACGTTTGCCCAACAAACCCGGAGTTTATCAATTTCTCAATCATGAGAAAGAGGTAATTTACGTAGGTAAAGCCAAGGATCTAAAAAAGCGAGTGTCCTCCTACTTTAGCAAAAACAAATACGAGAGTGCAAAGCTTAGGGTTCTTGTTTCTAAAGTGGTAGATATTAAGCATATTATTGTTGATACTGAAAGCGATGCCTTACTGCTCGAGAATAACTTAATTAAAAAAATTAAGCCGAAGTACAACGTCTTGCTAAAGGACGATAAAACCTATCCTTGGATTTGTATTAAGAACGAACCGTTTCCTAGAGTATACAGTACACGAAGGGTTGTGCTTGATGGTAGTCGATACTTTGGTCCGTATACTTCGGGTGTATTGCTAAAAACCATACTCGACCTAATAAAATCTATTTATCCGCTGCGGACTTGCAACCTCGCCCTTACTCAACAAAATATTAAGTCTGGAAAATTTAAACCCTGCCTCGAGTATCAAATAGGTAACTGCTTGGCACCCTGTATTGACAATCAAACGGAAGAGGATTACAATGATAGTATAACTTTAATTGAAGATATACTAAACGGTAATATACAGGCGGTAAAACGTATTATTGTTGAGCGAATGCACTATTATGCTAAGGATTATCAGTTTGAACAGGCGCACAAGTACAAGGAAAAATTAGCAGCACTCGAGCGTTTTCAGGCAAAATCTACCATTGTTAATCCCAGGCTAACCGACCTTGATGTTTTTAGTATTTTTGAAGACAGCAAGGTAACCTGCGTAAACTTTATTAAGGTTGTGCAGGGTTCGGTTATACAATCGCACAATTTAGAGTTAAAAAAGGGTTTAGAAGAAACAACATCCGATTTACTTGCAATAGCAATCACGGAGTTACGACAACGGGTTAATAGTAGGGCAAAGGAATTAATTGTGCCCATTATACCCGAGTATGTGCTTGATGGATGTAAGTATACTGTTCCAACCCGAGGCGATAAGCTAAAGCTGTTACAACTTTCGCAACGTAACGCCAAAGCGTATGTTGTAGAAAAAAGTATGATGCTCGAGAAGAGGGATGGCGAAAGCAGAACGATGAGAATTCTGAAAAGTCTGCAAAAAGATTTTAAAACCGTTGCTTTACCCCACCATATTGAATGTTTCGATAATTCGAATCTTCAGGGAACCAACCCCGTTTCGGCATGCGTTGTATTTAAAGATGCAAAGCCGGCCAAAAGGGAATACCGCTTGTTCAACATAAAGACTGTGGTTGGCCCCGATGATTTTGCCTCCATGGCCGAAGTAATTACCCGGCGTTATTCGCGCTTAATTTCCGATGGCGAAGCTCTCCCGCAGCTTATTGTTATTGACGGAGGCAAAGGGCAGCTAAGTGCAGCCTACAACGCGCTAAAATGTCTACAATTACACCAAAAAATATCAATTATTGGTATTGCCAAGCGGTTGGAGGAGATTTACTTTCCTGGCGATCCTGTTCCAATTTATCTCGACAAGAACTCGGAATCGTTAAAAGTTGTTCAATATGCACGAAATGAGGCACATAGGTTTAGCATAGGTCACCATCGCAATCGTCGCTCCAGCACTGCCACAGCATCACAACTAACAGAAATACAGGGAATTGGAATAAAATCAGTAGAGCAACTTTTTAAAGAATTTAAAAGTATTACTGCTGTACGCAAAGCATCTGTTGAAGAATTAACCCGTGTTGTTGGGCACAGCAAGGCCAAGCTGATATTTCAATATTATAGCAATATCAACCTAAGTAATGATGAAATAAAAACCTAACAAACTACCAAACAATTTTTTATTCAAATCGTTTAATACTAGTTAGGCGCACCTTTACCCTAAAGCAAAAAGATATTATGAATCGTTTAATCGCCATAATTCTTCTATCCGCCTTTGCGCAAATTGCTATGTCGCAAGATTACACTATTCCTCTTCGTGATATTAGGAAAGCAACCCATGCCAGCCAGCCCATAAACAGCATATACTCCCTTAGTATGCAATTTTCAGTTGATGCACTTTATGGAGTTACCATTACCGATAAAGAGCACGGCGAGTTTGTTGATTTGTACTTTGGCAAGGGTTACGCCTCTGGAAACATTGGCGAACCCAAATTACCGGCTTTTAAAAAGTTAATCCAGATACCTAATGGGGCTACTGTTACAGCGCAAATTAAGAGCTACTCATATCATGAAATAGATTTGGAAAGCTATGGAATCGAGGTGCCCATTTATCCAAACCAACCATCGGTTCGTAAGGACGAGAACCCTCAGCAAATCCAGTTTAAATACAGCAAACAATCATATATAAATACAAGTATTACAGATAGTCCGGAGGTTAACATTAAAGTTTTAGGTACGTTGCGTGGAGTTAGAATAGCGTTGCTGCAGGTAAATCCTGTTCAGTATGACTATCAGAATGGTGCATTAAAAGTTTTTAATGATATTGATGTTGAGGTGACTATGGTTGGTGGGAGCAAAGAGTTAGAAAACGAACTTTACATCAAGTCCTACTCGCCCTACTTCGAGCCCATATTTCAAGCCCTCGCCAATCCATATACCAAGAGTGTTTACGACGATCACCCCGACTTAACCATTTATCCTGTTAAAATGTTGGTGGTAGCCAATCGATTATTCGAAGAAAAGCTACAGCCCTACATCCAATGGAAAAGCGAAAAAGGATTTTATGTTGAGGTTGCCTACACCGATGAAATAGGCCAAACTGCTGAGCAAATTCAATGCTTCGTTCACGCTTACTACAATACTCAACTATCTGAAGGAGTTGCTCCCACATTTTTAGTTTTGGTTGGCGATGTGGAGCATGTACCGGCTTCAGCCACGGGTACAAAAACTGGCCGAGCAACCGACTTGTACTATGCCAGTGTAGATGGAGATTACTTCCCCGAAATGTACTATGGCCGACTTTCGGCCCAAACACCGCAAGAACTGGAGAGCATAATCAGTAAGATATTATACTACGAGAAATATCAGCTAGCAAATCCAACCTACCTTAACAATGCTACCCTTATTGCAGGTGTTGATGCATCTTGGAATCCCCGTGTTGGAGAGCCTACGGTTAAGTATGCTACCCAAAATTACTTTAACTCTGCCAATGGGTTTAGTACTGTTTGGGGATACGGGGTTGCGAATGACCCAAGCAATCCCAACAATAGCGCTGGCTATAGCGGTTGTTACGACCCACAGCGTATTTCGGTTGGTTTTATAAACTATACCGCCCATTGTAGCCAAACCACATGGGGCGACCCGTTGCTAAACGCCAACACTATTAATGGTTTCTCCAACTCGCAACAGTACCCATTTGTAATTGGCAACTGTTGTGAGTCCGCAGACTTTGGCTTTACCACAGGCGTATCTATAGGCGAGAGTTGGATCCGTGCTAACGATAAGGGTGCAGTAACCTACATTGGCTCATCTCCAAATACCTATTGGTTCGAAGATTTTTACTGGGCAGTTGGAGCTTTTCCTCTTCAAGGGAATAACGATGGTTATGTTCCATCATTCGAGGAAACCTCTTTTGGTGCTTTCGATGCACCATTTCACACCCAGTATTTAAGTGCTTCGGGTTTTGTTTTTATTGGTAACTTATCGGTTACCGAAGCCCACTTGCAGGATTACACTTCACATTCTAACGACTTATACTACTGGGAGGCATACAACGTGTTAGGTGACCCTTCACTTGTACCCTATTTTACTGCTCCTATAACAAATGAAGTTGATCATCCCGAGTATTTCCCCATAGGTTTACCTATGTATCAGGTCTCAGCACTTCCTGGTTCATACGTAGCCATCAGTAAAAATGGAGTACTTCATGGAGCGGCTCTCGTGGGCCCCGAAGGATCGGTTGAAGTTCCTGTTGAGCCAATTTACGAGGGCGGTAATGTTTCCATAGTGGTAACCCGTCCACAAACTCAACCCTATTTTGCCGAAGTACCCGCAACAGCGCTCGATGCGCCATACGTTACGCTAATGCATTTTTCAATAAGCGATCCCAATGGGAACAATAACTCGCAGGCAGATTATGGCGAGGAGTTTTCTATTGATTTAACTCTTCGAAATGTGGGCGATCAAGCTACCGATGAGGTTATCGTTGATCTTGTGGGAGAAGATGAATACTTTTTACTTACGTCTGGCGCTTCCATTGCGGTTGGTACTTTTGGTACAGAGGAGGGAACCACTACAAAAGTATTTGAAGATGCTTTCTCCTTTAACCTTTCGGATGAGGTTCCCAATGGGCATCAATCAATATTTACACTTAACATAACCGATGGAACAAATAATTGGAAATCACACCTTAAACTGCAAGCACTTGCACCTTATATTGAGATAAAAGATATTATTGTTTTAGATAATGAAGAGGGAACGCCGAATCACCTCGATCCGGGCGAGAGCGCAACCCTATCCATAGAGGTTGTCAACAGTGGAGCCTCTGCGCTAGACAATGTTTTAGTATATTTAACAACAACTTCAAGAGGAATAACTATAGGAGCAGAAAATCAACATATTGGTACATTAGAACCAGCACAAAGTAGCACTGCATCGTTTCCCATTGCAGCCCTTGAATCTACTCCTTTAGAGACGATTGAGGTTTTAAATTTGCGTATCGATCCACAATCGTATGGTCTAGAGCACGATATTGAGCTTATGGTTGGAAAGTTACCCGAGATTTGGATGGGAACAGCCGAAACTTATACAACCTGCCTAGCAAGGTTTTACGATTCTGGAGGGCCCGATGGAGATTATTCCGATAACGAGGAGTACATAATGACATTTTACCCCGCCGAAGAAGATAAGGTAATTTCGGCAGAGTTTACTTATGCATTTATTGAGGGAGCGCACTCTTTGTGGGACAAACTATATGTTTTCGATGGTGTTGATACCACATCGGCATACTTTACGGGTAGCCCATTTAGCAACTCCAATGGTATTGATATTGGCACGTTGACAGCTACAAACCCTCAAGGAGCAATAACCTTTTACTTTACATCCGATGGGAGCGTTGTTTATAAAGGCTGGGAGGCACTAATTTCATGTATTATTCCTGAGTACATAGCCACGTTTATTGTGAACAACTCAAAGAACGAAAGCGTTGAAGACGCAATAATTTCCATTAATGGCTACGATAAGCTCTTTGTTACTGACCAAACTGGTCAAATAGATGTGAAGCTCAAAAATGGCGAGTATAGGTTTTCGGTGCAAGCCACAGGGTACCAAAAATTGGAATCCACATTTCAAATAGCTGGGCGAGATATAAACATTCCGGTTAACTTAAGCCCGACTCAAGTTGACAACCCCGAAGATTCAACCCTGATTATTCAACCAAATCCATTTGACGACTTTTTAAAAGTGACGGGTATTGAAAATGGAAAAAGATTGTTAATAACCAATATGTTTGGACAAATTATGGTTAATACATCCATTGAACGAGAACATTCTGTAACCATACCCACTACTTTTCTTCCTCAAGGGATCTATGTTCTAACAATTGTTTATGCCAACAAGGAGCAGAAATCGGTAAAGATTTTAAAATATTAACCCCAAGGTTGTTGTAACTAGAGAATGAACAGGATTGAAGCCCAACCTGTTTTTTACTTGGCTAAAAGCATTGAACTCAAAAAAAAATAATTTACATTTGGCTCAAGTATATATCAAGCCTTTGTAAATAGCATTTTTTGTGAAAACCATTTCAGTTATCAACTCAAAAACTCGAAGGAATTTATACATAACAGTTATATCGCTGTACATCGTAATTTCCTTAATTTTTTTAGCCAATACAGAGTACCAGTATCGTCGTACAAAAGAGATACTCGTAAGCGAGGCAGTACGAAGCACAACTGCGCATATAAACCAGTGTTACGATTTAATAGCCCTCTCATTAAATCACGCCATATCCCTATCTTTGAGTAATAGTAACATAAAGTCAGCAATTCAGTCGCAGCAACCTACCTTAATAGCAAAGGAAATTCAACCTGTAGTTGAAAATTTTATTGAGCCAAAGAATGCGTTCTTCTCCATCTACACTTCTAATGGCAGTAAGGTTTATTCAACATGTTCCGATAGTGTACAGATGTTACGGCAAGTTAGCTTATCCACATCAAATGTTGCTTCAGGCCATCAAATTGCTTTCACCGATAGAGGAGTCTATTATTACTTGTCGAAGAATGTCCAAATCGGGGATCAAAACTTTACTCTTGTCCTTGGACTCCGCGAGGAGGAGGGAATTAAAAATTTGATTACCTCAACACGCATAATACCTTTCATTTTCCGATACGACAGTAGTGCCAGCAATCCATTATTAGCTCCGGAGATTCTGTTCGATGATGGCTCAGATGACATTAACCAAATTTTAAGCAGCTTCGATCCACATAGCATATCCACTTCAAGAGTGGTTAAAACAGACAATGCTTTCTACGTGCTATCCGATGTTGCACCTAACATTATATCTGACACTTCAGACTTTTTTAAAACTATTTATGCAATTGATATTTCCGAATATTATTCAACCTATACCAATCATCTTTTACGGGTTATAGGTTCAATCCTTTTTTTCTTGGTAGTTGTTGTTCTAATTGTTAGGCTTTTCCACAACAAAATCCTAAATCTTCTTTTAAGCATCGAAAAAAAGTTGGAGATAAAACTTCAGTATCGTACCAATGAGCTTATTAGTCATAACGATCAGCTAAACCAAATATTTAACGCCACAGCAAACGGTATTCGGATAATTGATAAGAACTACAACGTTATAAACGTCAATTCCTCGTTTAGTTTACTTACAGGAATTGCTGAGGATACAATAGTGGGAAATAAGTGCTACGAAGTTTTCCCAAGCAATAGTTGTCACACAACCAATTGCCCGCTTGAGCAGATAAAGCAAGGACTTAGCGTTGTAAAAGCAAAGGAAATTAGGTATACCAATATGGGTAGAAAGTTGGTATACCAGTACAAGGCTCGCCCCTTTGTTACCAAGCAAGGCGATTTAATTGGAATTATCGAGGATTTTAAAGATGTAACTGATTTGCATAATGCTCAGGAAGCAGTAGATCAAACCCAAAGGCAGTACGAGACCTTACTCGACGCCATGCCTGTGGGAGTTTTCATTCGCGACTTCCAGGGTAATATGTTCTATCAGAACAAGTATATGGATAAGGTTTTTGGGCCCGTTGTTGAGGGGCGCAAAAACCTTAAACAAATATATCCTACCTTAATTAATAAATTTTTCGAGGAGGATAAGCTGGTTGATAAGTATGGTTTATTTGTTACAGAAGAAAAACTAGTTGATAACAATGGGTTTGAACGAACCTATGTAACTCACAAGTTTAAATTTGCTGGGGCAAATAATATTGCTTTAATTGGCGGTGTTTCCATTGATATAACCAAGCGAAAAAAAGCCGAGCAAAACTCATACGTTTTAACAAAAGCCATAGTAAACTCGCCCATAGGCGTTTTAATTACTTCACCAAAAGGAGATGTTGAGTTCTGCAATCCCGAGTTCGAAAAGTACGCAGGTGTTACAAGTGAGGATATTCTTGGTAAGCAGTTTCCCTACCTTTTACCATCAAAGGATAATAAGCTGCAAGACCCTATAGGACTAGCACTAAAAGGAGGTGTTTATCAGGGAGAGCAGCAGATTGCCCTCTTCGATAACCTACCACAATGGTACGCCATTTCTATTGCACCTGTTTTCAATCGTGAGGGAGAAATTTCGCACCTTATATTTGTGTTTGATAATATTACAGAGCGAAAAGAGTATGAGAAACAAATTGTATTTTCCAAGGCTAAAGCTGAGGAGTCGGAACGTTTAAAAACCTCCTTTTTATCGAACCTTTCCCACGAGATTAGAACTCCTCTTAATGCTATACTCGGCTTTTCCTCATTGCTTAACAGCGATGCTGTTTCTCTAAACGAGAAAGAGGAAATTCCCGCCCTACTAGTTAGCCATTCAAACGATTTGCTTGACCTTATTAACGATTTAATCGACATTTCAGCCATCGAAACCAATCAGTTTAGCATTAATAAAACCGAGTGCAAGCTAAATCAGGTCATAACCGATTCGTTTAACGAGGTTATTAGCAATAAAAAATTTATGGAAACCAAGGCCATAAAAACAATTGTTAAGCTTGGCGTTCTTGAGGAGTCTTTTAGCATACTTTCCGACTCAAAACGACTCTCACAGGCAGTAAAGCACCTCCTTTCAAATGCCATTAAGTTTACCAATTCTGGCTTTGTTGAGTTTGGCTATACATTTAAGGATGCTAATAACCTTCTATTTTACATTATCGATACTGGTGTTGGCCTTAGCGAACAGGAAAAGAGCATTGTCTTTAACCCATTTCGACAGGCCGACGATAGCAGAACAAGAACATTCAACGGTATGGGCCTTGGGTTGGCCATATCAAAACACATAATCGAAAGGCTGGGAGGAAAAATTTGGGTAGATAGCACCAAGGGACAAGGATCAACCTTCTATTTTACCTTACCCTACATTCCGGTGAAAAATAAATTCGACACGGTAGTTTTGACTCCCAAACATAAGGATGTTTTCAATTGGCAAAGCAAAACTATTCTTGTTGCCGACGATATTGATTCAAATTATCGGTTTATTCAAACGCTTCTTAGGCCAACGGGCGCTAACCTACTTTGGGCCAAAAATGGCCGTCAGGCCATCGATATGGTGAAGGAGAATAAGATTGATTTGATACTAATGGATATTGTTATGCCCGAGCTCGACGGATTTGAGGCAACAAAGGAGATTAAAAAGATTAACAGCAACGTAAAGGTAATTTGTCAAACAGCTTACCCAGCCAACGATCATCAGGTTGCATGTCGCGAAAGCGGAATGGATAGCTACCTGGCTAAACCTATTCCTCCCATTGTAATGCTAAAAACCATCGACGAATTCATTTCCCGTAACTAGCAAAAAGATGCTGTTTAGGAGCCAATCTGGTTGCTTTTGAAGTGCGAGGCGGGCAAGAGGCTATTTAAGGTTTAATTGGCTAAAAAACTGCGTTAAGGCCATCCAGTACTGTTCGCTTGTTTGGTTACGCTCCCATAGTGCTCTCGATCCATGAACACCCTCTCCATTGCTTGGTTTAAATAGGTTTAGGTGCTTTTTATTCAGATGATCTAACATTTTCGACATCTCATCGTACTCCAAGGCAGAGCTTAGCGCCAATACGGGAACATATAAACCTTGAGTAGCTTCCTTCACATTAAGCATATCGCCAAAATACTCACCAGGCGAGAAAGCTACTACCGCTTTAATCTTAAAGTTTTCGGTTGCCTCTACAAGTGCCAGCGATGCAGAGTATGAACTCCCCATAACAATGATAGGCTCATTTGATCGCGCTGCTATAAAGTTAATTGCAGCCTCAATGTCGGCTTTAGCATCAAGGTAATCGGTGGGAAAACCTTTCTGGTTGGCCGAGATTGTGGTTTGGTTCTTTATGAAATTCACCTCATTGCCAGAGCGCAAATCAACAGCCAAACAGTTAAATCCCAAATTGGCTAGTTTGGGTGCTGTTTCTCTATACTCCCCACGACTGTATCCCGCCTGATGTAATAGTAGTAGGTAGGGTTTTTGGGTTGAAACAACGTAATGATCGGCTGTAACCGTTACCCCATCGTTTGCTGAAAAGGTAATGGTTTGCTGACCCCAAAGAATTGTTGGAAATATTATTGCCAGGAGTAACGTATATCTAAGCATATGCTAAGTGTCAAATAGTTTAGGGTCTAACTGGCAGGGCATGGTGGACGTAGCTTACCTAACAAGAATTGGGTATGTCTCTTCAATGCGTGTTGCAAGTATGGTTACCCTGTCGGAATGCTGCTCTACTATTGCCTGTTCAAGTAGCTCAAAATACCTATCGGAAGTAAGCTGCGTAATCTTAATAATGCCTGGTTCAAGTGATGAAATGATTGGGGCATGATTGTGCATCATGGCAAAGGAGCCATTTTCGCCCGGAACCCTTACCAGATCAACCTCCTCTTTAAAGTATACTTTTTGTGGTGTAATAATTTCGAGCAGCATGGCTATTTGTTTTTCGATTCGCTAAGCATTTTCTCGCCTTTTTCAATGGCTTGCTCAATGGTCCCTACCAGGTTAAATGCGGCCTCAGGATATTTGTCTACTTCTCCATCCATTATCATGTTAAAGCCTTTTATGGTATCATTTATGTCAACAATGGCTCCTTTAAGACCAGTAAATGCTTCGGCAACGTGGAATGGCTGCGAAAGGAAACGCTGAACGCGTCGAGCCCGATGGACAACCAGCTTGTCGTCGTCGCTAAGCTCATCCATTCCAAGTATGGCAATAATATCTTGAAGTTCCTTATAGCGCTGCAGTATCTCCTTAACCCGTTGGGCTGTTCTGTAATGCTCCTCGCCAACAATCTCTGCGCTTAGAATTCTTGATGTGGAGTCAAGCGGATCAACAGCAGGGTAAATACCTAACTCGGAAATTTTACGGCTAAGCACGGTGGTAGCATCGAGGTGCGAGAAGGTGGTGGCAGGAGCAGGGTCGGTAAGGTCATCGGCAGGAACATATACAGCTTGAACCGAAGTGATAGAACCCCTACGGGTAGAGGTGATGCGCTCTTGCATTAGCCCCATCTCCGTAGCTAAGGTGGGTTGGTATCCAACTGCCGAAGGCATACGGCCAAGCAACGCCGACACCTCACTACCAGCTTGAGTGAAACGGAAAATATTGTCGATAAACAGTAGAATGTCGTTACCCTTACCATCGCCCTTATCTCCATCCCTAAACGATTCGGCTACCGTAAGTCCCGAAAGCGCTACCGTTGCCCTTGCTCCGGGGGGTTCGTTCATCTGCCCGAATATTAGCGTGGCCTGCGAATTTTTGAGCTCCTCATTATCAACCAGCGATAGATCCCAGCCGCCGGCCTCCATATTCTCTTTAAATTTTTCTCCATACCTAATTACGTCGGATTCAATCATCTCTCGAAGCAAATCGTTGCCTTCGCGGGTACGCTCACCTACCCCCGAAAAAACAGACATCCCATCGTACTTTTTGGCGATGTTGTTGATTAGCTCCATAATGATTACCGTTTTTCCTACACCAGCACCGCCAAAAAGACCAATCTTTCCGCCCTTTGAGTAGGGCTCAAGCAGGTCGATTACCTTTATACCCGTGAATAGCACTTCGGTTTCGGTGCTAAGATCTTCATATTTTGGAGGAGCGTTATGAATTTGGTATTCATTTTCGTCCGAGAGGCTTTCCATCCCATCAATGGCATCGCCAATCACGTTAAGCAGCCTGCCTTTAATCTGATTACCAGTGGGCACCGTTATCGATTTTTTGGTTGCAACCACCTTCATTCCGCGGTGTAAACCGTCGGTCGAATCCATGGCGATAGCCCTTACAGTTCTCTCGCCAATGTGTTGCTGACACTCTACAACAAGCGTTGTACCGTCGTTACGCTCTATGGTAAGCGCTTCGTAAATCTGCGGCAGATCTTCACCTGTTGCCGAAAACGACACATCTACAACAGGACCGATTACCTGAATAATTTCGCCGATAATTTGTGACATGGCAATGTGATTTTCAAGATGATGTTCTACAAAAATAACTTAATTGGTGTAATATCCGCCTAAACCTACAAATTTTTGTTGATGATATAAATTACCCTCAACGGGCAGACGCGCTTTTAAACCCAGCTAAGCCATTAGTTCGCAGAACTCCTAATGACTAATCGGGGTTAAATGAGAAAAGCCGCTTACTTAGCGGCTCTCTCAAAAGTTTCAATTAAAATGCTATCGAGTTTGGTAATATCTAGAGATGTAGCTGTTGAATTGTGGTTCTAGAGATTCCCTTAAATCTTGCTGTCCAAAACGTTCCGCAACAGCCAAAAGCTCCTGCATTATCTGTAGGTTAAGCTCTGTGTCGTACCCCACCAACCTGAAGAACTGAGGGCTTAGGCTAAAGTAATACCTAAGATTTTCGAGCGATGAGTTGGCATAATCGTTTAAAAGTGCGTTAGCCTTTTCGGTTTCGTTAGCGTTGTAGTAGCTCTCAATTAAGCCAATTACAAAAAAGTCGTACGGAAATTTTTCCTGCGGCAAAAGCTCTACAACCCTGTCGAGTACTTTTACTGCAGAATCAACCCTATTCATTTCAAGCAAATTTTCAGCTAACCTGTTGAAATTGTTTCTAAGTCTGAGAACAAGGGTTGTTCTTTGTACGTTGTGATCAACCATTACATTTGGCTGATCAATTCCGCCCCACTTAAATTTGTCTAAGTAGTTTTCGTAAAGCTTATCAACATTTACTCTGCCCACCGAAAGATAATCGGTTGGTTCTGTAAGAATAGGAACGAGCTTATAGGCAAACCCCTCGAGCTGTAGATAGTTTGACAAGCCAATATCGGAATCGCCACCTGTTGAAACAAAATATATGGGGCGTTCCCAGTTATTGTTTGCCAGTATTTCTAGGATCATCATCTCGTTCTTCTGAATGTAATCCTTTTCGATGGTCCAGGTTATTTCATCAACAATAAGGTGTGCATCCTCGGGTTTAACGATACCGTTTGCAATTACTTTATCCTTATCAACAGTAATTTTAATGTGTTTCGATGGCAGGTAATCAATCATTTCGCCCCCTTGCCCACGATGGCGCGTGTCCGGGTTATCGCTACCAACAAAATCCATTAGCTGTTTCAGCTCAACCGGACGCTGTATTCTATCGAGAACATATACAACATCCCTTGTTCCTTGAACAAACTTATCAAAATCCATGGTTATGGGTAGTGGGTCGGAGTCGTTAGCCTTCCACTTCATCTGCTCGCTGTACCAATCTGTTCCTAATAGGCTCAGGTTTACAATTCGAACATCGGTTCTGATACCTTCAACCTCTTGGGCATACCACAATGGGAATGTATCATTATCACCATTAGTGAAGATAATAGCATTCTCATCGCAAGTATTCAGGTAGTTATAAGCAAAGTCCCTAGCAATATATCTTCCCGACCTATCGTGATCGTCCCAGTTTTGTGAGGCCAAAAGAGTTGGTACGGGCAGTGCAATAACAATAGCAGCAACAGCGGCAACCACACCCTTTGAGTATTTTTTGAGAAATTCGTAAATAGCAAGAACTCCAATTCCAAGCCAAATAGAGAATGCGTAGAACGAACCAACGTAGGAGTAGTCCCTTTCGCGAGGTTGCAGTGGCGTTTGGTTCAAGTAAACCACTATGGCCATGCCCGATAAAACGAACAGGAGCGTAACCACCCAGAAATTTTTCTGATCTCGCAGAAGCTGATAAACCAAGCCCAACAGGCCAAGTATAAGCGGGAGCATATAGTAGGTATTGCGTGCTGGATGATTTTTCATTTCCGATGTAAGCTCATCTTGGTTCCCCAGCCTAATGGCATCTAATCCTTTAATGCCCGTTAACCAATTGCCGTTCATTATGTCACCATGTCCCTGAATATCATTCTGCCTACCCACAAAGTTCCACATAAAGTATCGCCAGTACATATGCCCAATTTGGTAGCTAAAGAAAAACTTTAGGTTTTCGCCAAATGTTGGCACTCTTCGCACCTCTTGTTCTCCTGCTGGGGTGTTAATTCGGATAGGTTTGCCTTTTACATCGCCCCATTTTTTGTATTCGTTAGTATGATCACTTTGCCAGCTCCACATTCGAGGGAAAATGGTTTTAAACCTATCGTCGAATTTATACTCAGTCCGTAGGTAGGTTTTCTCATACCGACCATTCTTTCTGATGTAGGTGTGTTTGTCGTTACTATCAACCACGGGTGCATTGTAGTACTGGCCAGTTACAAGAGGACGAGTACCATACTGTTCGCGATTTAGGTAGTGAAGTAGTGAGAAAACCGATGATGGGTTGTTTTGGTTCATCGGTGGATTTGCATTGGCTCGAATAACAAGTAAAGCGTATGACGAGTAACCAATGGAAATTACTGTAACTCCTAAAATTAGGGTATGAAGCAGCACCCTTTTCTTTTTCATTGTAACCCATAGTCCGTATACAAGCAAACCCGCCATGGTGATTATAAATATTAAAACCCCGCTGTTGTAGGGCATTTTAAATGTATTCACAAAAAGTAACTCAAATTTTGAGGCAAGGGTAACAACACCTGGAATTATTACATACATAATACCGCCTAGCAAGGCAACCGATACGGCCAGTGCTCCAACAATTCCCCAGCGCGTAACCTTGTGCTTTTTAAAATAGTACACAAAAACAATGGCGGGTATGGTTAGTAAGTTTAGCAGGTGAACACCAATAGATAACCCCATAATGTAAGCAATAAGCACTAGCCATCTGTTTGAGTGGGGTTTATGTGCAACGTTTTCCCATTTAAGTATAGCCCAAAACACTAGCGCAGTGAACAGCGACGATGTTGCGTACGCTTCGGCCTCAACAGATATAAACCAAAAGCTATCGGTAAATGTGTAAGCTAAAGCGCCAATGGCACCGCTACCTAAAATGGCAATTTTTTGTGCTAAGGTTATCTCTTCGTTGATGCCAATTAGCAAACGGCGCGAAAGATGTGTAATTGACCAAAACAAAAACAGAATGGTAAATGCCGAAGCCAAAGCAGACATTATATTCATAGCAACGGCAACGAAGCTTGGGTCGGCAGCGAATTTGGTGAAAAAATTCCCTAGCAGCATAAAGAAAGGAGCTCCAGGGGGATGAGGAACCTCCAGCTTGTAAGCAGCAGTAATACGTTCGCTGCAATCCCAAAAACTGGCCGACGATTCCATTGTCATTAAGTAAACAGTGGCTGCAATTAGAAACACGATCCACCCGATTACTACATTTAGTTGCTTATAGCTTTTCATTACAGATTGTATGTTTTATTGTGTTTTTAAAAAATTGTAAATTTAGGCGAAGCTAAAATAGTTTATTTTAGGCTATTCATATTTCTTTTGATGCATTTTAACTATTCGAAGATACTTTTATGCTTATTTTTACTAATCATCAAGGCGAGTCATCCATTCTATTTCTTAAATATTGTTTAAGGCTTTGTAACAAACATAAGGGGCAAATCGTCTTTTTTATAGTTTTATAAACGTTAAAGATTTTTTAATTATGATTAAAACCATTGACCTTACCAAGGTTTTTCGAACCGATGAGGTTGAAACAACCGCCTTGAATAAAGTTTCCTTAGAAATTAAGAAGGGAGAATTTGTTGCCATAATGGGGCCCTCTGGATGCGGAAAATCGACCCTGCTAAATATTCTTGGATTGCTTGACAATCCATCTGGTGGCGGATTCTATTTTGATGAAATAGACGTATCAAAGTTCAAGGAGAAGCAGCGAACGAATATGCGCAAAGCAAATATTGGTTTCGTTTTCCAGAGCTTTAACCTGATAGATGAGCTAACCGTTTTCGAAAATGTTGAATTGCCACTACTCTACATGAATGTTCCCTCCTCGGAAAGGAAGAAAAAGGTGGAGATGGTTCTTGAAAGGATGAAAATTTCTCACAGAAAAAAGCATTTTCCGCAGCAGCTATCGGGCGGACAGCAGCAGAGGGTAGCCATTGCCCGAGCCGTTGTGGCTAACCCAAAGCTAATACTTGCCGATGAGCCTACCGGTAACCTCGATTCGGCCAATGGCGAAGAGGTTATGGGGCTTTTAACCGAGCTCAATAATGAGGGAACTACCATCGTTATGGTTACGCACTCACCAAGCGATGCAGAGAAATCTCATAGGATTGTTCAGCTTTTCGACGGTCATATAGTTACTGAAAACATAAAAAAACTACTATAAACGATAGAACTATGCTTATAAAAAATTATTTAGTAAGCGCTTATCGAAACCTTATACGAAATAGATTCTTCTCAGTAATCAATATACTAGGATTGACCATAGGGATTGTCTCCGCTATTCTTGTGCTTATATATGTGGCCGAGGAAAGCGCGTTTGATAAGCACCATTCAAAACACGAAAGAATATATCGAATAGTATCCAATTTTCATGTTAACAACAAGCAGGATCTGTTTGCCCTAACGTCTCATTCCATTGCACCAACTCTAAAGGATGAATATGAGGAAATTGAGGAGTATGTTAGGTTCATTCCTACTGATAATTTCTTTTTCCGTTACCAGGGAGCCGATTTTAACGAGGAGGATTTCTATTTTGCCGATTCAACAGTTTTTAAAATTTTCGACCACAACTTCCTGCTGGGCGATCCTACAAGTGCTTAGAGTAGACCGTATTCAATAATTCTAACCGAAACTCTTGCCAAAAGACTCTTTGGAAATGAGAACCCAATAGGTAAGGTGTTGCAGGGGATGAGAAACGAGCCTTTTACCGTAACGGCAGTAATTGAGGAGTTGCCCCGCACATCACATTTTCGTTTTAGCGCGCTGGTTTCATCGGCAACCATAAGGGAACAAATTGGGGAGGAGCGTTTTAATGACAATAGTTCGGGATCGTTTTGGAATGTTAACGTTTACTCATATGTTTTGCTTCGCAAGGGGTATCTCCCTCAATCTATTATTGATAAATATGATCACTTCAACGAGAAGTACATAGTACCTGTTGGTAATATTATTAATGGTAAATTTGCTCCAATTTTTCAGCCCTTAAAAGAGACACACTTTCCCAATATATCAGGATTACAGGACGATTTCCCTATTGGCAATAAGTCAAATCTATACATTTTTTCAATCGTTTCGTTGTTTATACTTATTGTGGCCTGTATAAATTATATGAATATGGCTACGGCACGCTCGGCAAATAGAGCAAAGGAAGTGGGCCTACGAAAAGTTGTTGGCGCCGGCAAAGGGAGGTTAGTTCAACAGTTCATAAGTGAATCCTTGCTCATCTCATTCATAGCTGGAGCTCTAGCATACCTAGTTGCAGCAGCAATACTTCCCTGGTTTAATAATTTAACCGATAAGGAGATCTCTCTTGCTGAGCTGTTTAATCCAACGTTTATTGGTGGAACAGCACTAATTGTTTTGTTCGTGGGACTTGTGGCGGGAAGCTATCCAGCTTTCTTCCTTTCGTCCTTTTCTCCGGTTAAGGTTTTAAAGGGTACTGTTGATAAACTAAAGGGAAAAGTAGGTGTACGCAAAGTATTGGTGTTGTTTCAGTTTACTATATCAATTATTATGATTGTAGCAACTTTTGTTGTTAGCCAGCAGCAGAACTATATCAGGAATAAGGATATGGGTTTCGATAAGAACAACCTGCTGGTTATAACCGATTTAGATACAGCCATAAGTAACCATATAGCTCCCTTCAAAGAGGAACTCCTAAGAAATTCTTCGATTACTGGAGTTGGAGGATCCCAAATGGCATTGGGTTTAGGCAATAGTAAGATTGTAAGTCGTATTGAGCAGGATGGCGAAATGCAGGAGATGGGCATTAATCTTATTGCTTGTGATTTCGACTACTTAGAGCTTTTAGGAGTAAAACTTGATAAGGGAAGATTTTTTGATCCAGTTCTCAGAACCGACTCAACGCAAGCTTTTATAATAAACGAGACTGCAGAGCGAGCTTATGGATGGGCAGGGGAGCCCATAGGAAAGCGAATACAGTTTGGTATTAGAATGGACGGTTCGGCCAGTAGGGATGGCAGTGTAGTGGGGGTAGTTAAGGATTTTCATTACTCCTCAATTCACAATCCCATTGAGCCCTTTATGTTTTATGTATCCCCTGCGCCTCCTAGAGTGCTTAGTATCCGAATTCGTCCGGGACAAGCAGAACAAGCCTTAACCCACGTTAAGCAAAAGTTCGATGAGTTTAAGGCCACACGCGATATAAGCTACTATTTCCTCGACCAACGTTTAGAGCAACTTTACAGAGGTGAGCAAAAACTGGGGTGGCTTTTTAGAGCCTTTTCTTTGATAACCATTTTCATCTCATGTTTAGGTTTGCTTGGCCTTACATCATTTGTTACCGAACAGAAAACGAAAGAGATTGGCGTTAGAAAGGTTTTGGGCAGCACTAGTTTTGATATTGTTAAGCTACTTTCGGGTCAATTCTTGGGTCTGGTTCTTTTGGCCAATGTTTTTGCTTGGCCTATTGCTTTTTACGCGATGCAAAAGTGGTTGCAAGGTTTTTCGTATAGAATTAACTTTGGCCAAACAGTTTTTAGTTTAGAAACTGCTATACCTCTAGTCTTGGCAAGTTTAATAGCATTGTTTATTGCTATGCTAACGGTTGGAATATTAGCTTGGAAAGCAGCCGAAAGTAATCCCGCCCAATCTTTGAAATACGAGTAATATCAAATGTAAACATTGGTTTTAAAGGCCTGCTTGTTAATTTATTCCTAAACAAGCAGGCCTCATTATAACTCATTAGATTCGCTTTGTAAGCGAGTAGGAACTTGTTGGAATCCTTAAGCTGTTTTTATAGTTTTCTTTCTTTTAGCAAGACTATTAAAATAGGCCAAATTGTTCGTTTTCGAACACCCAGTATGCGAAAAGGAACACTTTATTACATTTAGTACCAAACGATTTATCAGATTTATAGATGAATATGTGTGTTGGTTTAATTTTTGATCAATTTTCAAAATTCTAGCGCTACTTTATTAACCGAAAGGGGGAGAGTATTTCCCAATATATTTTTTTGATGAGAATAAGTATTGAGAATCTTGGAAAGGTATACGACAATGGCAAGAAAGCGCTTGCTGACGTAAATCTTGAAATAGAAAACGGAATGTTTGGACTACTTGGTCCTAATGGTGCAGGAAAATCCACCCTAATGCGCATTCTGGTAACGCTTATGAATCCTTCCACCGGCAGGGTTAATGTAAATGGTTTCGATATTCAGAAACAACGAGGCGAGATTCGTAAATTGCTAGGATACTTACCACAGGATTTCCGCTTTTTCACAAGGCTAAGAACATGGGAGTTTCTCGATTATGCAGCAGGGTTATCTGGAATTCGAAGCGCAAAGGAGCGTTCTGCCAAAGTGGATGAATGGCTCGAAAAGGTTGGTCTTTTCGATGTGCGCGAAAGGAGTGCAAATAAGCTGTCGGGAGGAATGAAACGTCGATTAGGTATTGCCCAAGCCCTTATCGGAGACCCCAAAATTGTTATAGTAGATGAGCCAACCACAGGGCTTGATCCGGAGGAAAGAATACGTTTTCGCAACATCCTGTCGGAACTAAGCCAACGGGATGTTATCATTATCCTTTCAACACATATTGTTGGCGATATATCAAGCGTTTGTCAAGATCTTGCGCTGTTAAATAATGGCGAGGTTGGTTTTTGCGGTTCACCAGAGCAACTAGTTGCGAAAGCCCAAGGGCATGTTTGGCAGCTCACCACATCTGGGTTTGAGTATGAGTTGCTTAAGGAGAAGTACGCTGTAATTTCTACCATTCCATCGGACGAGGGGTGGGAGGTGCAGCTGGTTGGCGAAGAGCTCAATGGCAACAATGCAATTCCCATTGAACCAAATCTTGAGCATGCTTACGTTTATTTTATGGAGTATTTAGCGCAAAAAAAACCTGAATTACGATGAGTGCACTCCACAACCTTTTAACAGTTGCCCGTTTTGAGAGGAAAACGCTCCTGAGGAGCTGGTTTTTTCGAATTTTTGCAGCAATGGCTATCGTTGGCATTGGGATTTTCAATCTTGTTGTTTTTCTCGATAATACAGGGGTTCCATGGATTTACAGAGCCCTGCCAGCATCGTTACCCAATGCAAATCTGATAATCCTTAATCTTGGACAGGCTATAGTGGCTGTGTTTCTGGCTTCCGAATTTCTGAAACAGGATAGAAAAAATGATACTGTAGAGGTTATCTACGTTCGGTCGATGACAAATTTTGAGTATGTATTTGGCAAAACACTGGGTATACTCACCGTGTTCCTTTTGCTAAATCTTGTTGTACTAATTATTGGCATAGGCTTTTCTTTTATTAGTGCCGATTCGGCGAAGGGTGTGGTTGAATTTTTCCTTTATCCAATTCTTATCAGCTTGCCAACGCTAACCTTCATTCTTGGCCTATCTTTTTTCTTAATGAGTGTGTTTCGTAACCAGGCCATCACTTTTATTATAATTCTTGGCTATATCGCCCTAACCGTTTTCTACCTAAACGATGTTTACCATCATCTTTTCGATTACATAGGCTATCGGATTCCGTTGCTAAGTTCAACCATAGGTGGTTTTGGAGACCTAAGCTCAGTGGTTTTGCACCGAGGGGTTTACCTTTTGTTAGGCCTAGCATTTATATTCTTTACTGTGTTTAAGCTAAACAGATTGCCTCAAACTCCACGTAATGCATTTTTGCCCTTTGTTTTTGCTGCCGTTTTATTCTTCTGTAGTGCATATCTCGGCTTTATGTATATCACCCAAAAAAAGGATGTACTTGAAGAAAAGCAGGCAATGGTTGATCTCAATAATAGGTTTCTTTCTTTTCCAACGGTACGAATTTGTGAATATGACATTGATTTAAAGCACAATGGTAGTAAAATTGAGGTAAGTACTTCCATTAAGGTATCAAATGAAAATAATATTCAAGTAGATACGCTATTGTTTAGCCTAAATCCCTCACTTAAAATTTCAACCATACAGATTGATGGTCAAAATGTTGAGTATTATCGGAATTTACACCTTTTGTTTATTCCTAACCAAACGCTCCCAGCAGGCTCATCCAAAACAATCGAATTTAGTTATAGTGGTAGTATAAATGAAAACACGCATTTTCTTGATATACATCCCGATGAATATGATGATAATCTGTCGATGGAGCTTTTTAGAGCACATAAGCGTTTTGCTTATATTACGCCAAATTTTGTTTGTTTAACAAGCGAATCATTGTGGTATCCTTTAGCGGGAGTAACCTATGCTACAAATAAACCTGCATATCAAAATGTTAACTTTGCCCAATTTTCGGTAAGCGTATCTACAAAGGAAAACCTAGTTGCAATATCACAAGGCGAAAGTATATCTGATAAAAACGGGAAATTCAAGTTTTCAAATACCGATCCTTTACCAAAAGTCAGTCTACTTATTGGGAACTACCAGAAAAAAAGTCTTAATGTTGACTCGATTGAGTATTCAATTTATACCATTAATGGTAACGATTACTATGCTGAGCAGTTTAAAGAGCTTGGCGATACCTTACCCTCCATTATCAGGGAATTGAAGAATGAATATGAAGCATCAATAGGTTTAGGTTTTGGATTTAACCGATTAAGCTTGGCCGAGGTTCCGCTAAATATTACTATTGATAGGCATATTTATTCTAACGTAAGTGATGCGGTTCAGCCCGAAATAATCTTTTATCCCGAAAAAGGGGTTCTAATGGATGAAACCGATTTCACTCGACGCAAAAAGAGAGCTGAGAGGCAGATGAAATCTAACAACGAGCAGGTTTCTGACGTTGAACTGCAAAGTAGAATTTTCAAACGGTTTGTAAGAGCGAATCTTATGGCCTCACCAACAGAATGGTTTGAGTTTGGTGAGCTAATGGATCGGTACACTTTTTCATTAATACCAAACTACTACAGTTTTATAACAAGTCTCGAAAGCCATAGCTGGCCCATTCTTAATTCAGCCACCGAGGTGTACTTATTAAATCGATACTTAAACTATATGCCTCAAAATACTTGGTACTTTAGGAGTATATCAAATAACGAAAAGATTAACCTCGAGTTACAACAAGCCAGCTTAAGCATGATATTAAGTGAGGGGAAGAGACAAATTGACAAGGAGAAGAATGCTTTTAATCCTCTTGTCATGAATGATATAGTTTTAGCAAAAGGGAATCAACTATTCTCAATCCTTCGTTCTCGCTTCAACGAAAAGATTTTTGATGAATTGCTGAATGGATTAATTGCGGAAAACCAACGGCAAATCTGGTCATTCAGTGAGTTTGATAGCTTGGTAGTAAATAACTTTAATAGTTCAATTGCTAGTGAGGTTGAGAATTGGTATACCTCAACCAGCTTACCGGGTTTTATAATTAGTAATCTGCAAACCCATAAGGTTCTGGATGGCGATTATACAAAATATCAGGTTAGGGCTAGTATATCCAACCCCACTTCTGTTGATGGTATTGTGGAGGTTTCAGTCTTTTTGGGTGGTAATACTCGGAGCTTTAGTAGTGAGGAACCACGGCAACCCGATCATTTTCAAAGAATTTATATACCTGCTCAGTCGGCCAAGGAGTTTGGTGTTGTGTTCAACAGTGAACCTATACGGATGAACATATTTACTGGAGTGTCTGAAAATTTGCCGAATACAATAGCGTTTGATCTTTCTGGATTTGATGAATTAAGGCGTAGCGCAAAATTAGATGGAGTCGCTAAAATCCCGTTTTTTGATAGCGATATTAAAGAAAACGAATTTGTTGTTGACAATGAAGACGAAGGCTTTGAAATAGTACAGGAAATAGAAGAAAGCTATTTAAAGTCCATCATAAAAAACAATGCTACAAATGAATATAAGTACACCGGTATACATGTATGGAGTCCGCCAAATGAGTGGAAACCGGTGCTTGAGTCCGGGTTTTATGGAAAATATGTTCGGTCAGGTTACTATACTGCTTCGGGTGATGGTAGCAGATATGCCAAGTGGACACCTAATTTGCCACAGGGAGCTTACTACGACATCTATTGCCATACAGCCAAAGTAAATGTTTACTGGGGAAGAAATAAACGAAAATCGAATTATAACTATCGGGTGTACCACGACGATGGTGTTGATGACATAACCCTAACCGATGAAGAACTTGATAGCGGTTGGAACTATTTGGGAACCTATTATATATCGCCCGAGAATGCCAAGGTGGAGCTAACCAACAAATCGGTAGGAAGAATTATTTTTGCCGATGCCATTAAATGGGTTATGAAACAATAAACATCAGTTTAATAATATATTACAGCCAATAATTAAAACTAAAAGGTAATCTGAATGTACTATAACACTCGAATATGAAACATTTAAAATTTATTTTTGCTCTAGGGTTTGCTTCGGTATTTGTGCTAAACTCTTATGCACAAAAAATTATCACCCTTGAAGATGCAATGCTCATTTCCCTTGAGAACAGCCCGGAGATTAGGCAGTCGAGAATTAATATGGAGCAGAGTCGAGAGCTGTTAAATGCCCAGCTGGCTAGGCTTAAATCATTCTTTTCGTTGAATGTTGCTCCCATTGAATATTCGGTTAGCGATTCATACGATGAGTATTTTTCGCAGTGGTATAAATCGGAGCGAATATCATCAAGCGGAGGATTGCTTATAGCCCAACCCATAAAGTGGACCGATGGTACCCTGTCGTTAAGAAATAATTTTGAGTACCTGAACACCAAATCGGATGTGAACAATCAGGATTCGTTTAATCCTGGAACCACTACAAAAACCTACAGCGGTTTTAATAATAATTTTTTCCTTAGCTATAACCAGCCGCTGTTTACCTACAACCGAACCCAAATGAATCTTAAGAGGAATCAACTTAGCCTCGAGAATTCAACCCTTGCATACTCAATACAGATGCTTAGCATGGAGCGAATGGTTACGCAGGCGTTCTACACAATTTATCAAAAGCAGATGTCGGTTCAGATATCCCGCGAAGAGTTCGAAAATCAAAAGGTAAGCTTGGAAATTATTCGCAGTAAGGTTGAGGCTGGTCTTTCGGCTCAGGAAGAACTCCTTCAGGGTGAGCTAAACTATGCCACCAGCCAGTCGAACCTTGACAATGCCCTGGTTGACCTTGAAAACTCAATGGATCAGTTTAAGCAGCTAATTGGCTTACCCCTTGATGAAAAGGTTGAAATATCAACTGATATTAACTACATCCCAGTGCTGGTCGATTTAGACAAGGCCATTGAAAATGGGCTAAGCCAAAGACTTGAACTAACCCAGCGGAAAATTGATTTAAACAATGCCGAAATGGATCTGATTGAAACCTCTGCAACCAATGAGTTTAAAGGTGATGTAAACCTTTCCATTGGATTAATGGGCAACAATGAGCAGTTCATAAATATGTACGACAAGCCCACACGCAGCCCACAGGTTGGGGTTTCATTCTCCATTCCCATTTTCGATTGGGGCGAAAGAAAAGCGCGCATAAGAGCAGCAGAGCTCAGGGTCGAGTCAAAAGAAATTGACCTTAAGGAGCTTGAAAAGGACATCGTAATTAATATCCGAAAAATCTTTCGCAACTTGCAAAACCTTACCACTCAGATTGCCATTGCCGAGCAGAACGAAAAGAATGCCAAGCTAACATACGAGATCAATCTAGAGCGATACAAAAACGGCGATTTAACCAGTATCGATTTGGAGCGCTATCAGAATCAACTTTCGCAGAAAAAAATAAATCTTTCTAATGCCCTTATCAACTATAAGTTGGAATTGCTTAACCTGAAAATACAATCGCTTTGGGACTTCGAGAGGAATACCTCTTTTGTACCCTTGGAGTTCCAGCAAAACCTGCAAAACATAAAGTAAAACATAATAGTATAAAACTACTGCAATGAGAAAACTAATAGCCATCACAGTAATAGCCCTGATGTTTTTGTCCTGCAATCAATCCGACGAAGATTTGAATAAGGATATATCTGTTCCCGTTTCGGTTATGGATTTAGGGCTAAAATCTATTGAGCGTTTCATTGAGACTACTGGAAATGTTAGTCCCATTAAAGAGGCAGCCCTAAAAAGTGAAATTTCGGGTATTTACAATTTGCTAACTAACCCCAAAACAGGAAAGAAATACTCGCTGGGCGATTACGTTACCGAGGATGATGAGATCATTAGAATTGAGGATAAAGAGTTCGAAAACAATATAAAGATAACATCACTTAAACTTAGACTTGAAATATCGAAACAGGTTTACGAGAAGCAGCAATCGCTTTACGAAAAGGGTGGTGTTACCCTTAGCGAGCTAAAAAACGCCGAGATTGACTATATCAACTCAAAATATTCTTACGAGGATGCCCTGATTAGGCTTGCTAAAATGCAGGTTAAAGCACCATTTTCTGGTGTAATTGTTGAATTACCTTATCAAACTCCGGCAACTCGCATCGATGCCAATACCGTAATGTTCAAAATTATGGATTATAGCCAGCTATACATGGAAACCAGCTTGGCTGAGAAGGATTACCCTACAGTAAAGATTGGACAAGGGGTTAAGATTACAAACTATACATTGCCAAACGATACGCTTCGGGGAACAATTTCCCAAATATCACCGGCCATTGATGTTACCACCCGCTCATTCAAAACGATGATTACCATTAATAATCCCAAGTTACTGCTACGACCCGGAATGTTTGCTAAGGGCGAAATTGTTGTTGCCAGGGTTGACAGCGCATTGGTGATCCCCAAAAACGTAATTATATCAAAACAAAGAGGAAATACCGTATTTGTTGTGGATAAGGGGTTAGCGCAGGAAAGGTTAGTTACATTCGGTTTGGAGAACCAAACCGAGGTTCAAATCACCTCGGGATTAGAAAAAGGCGAGCGGTTGGTAACAAAAGGCTTTGAAACCTTGAGAAACAGATCTAAAGTTAAAGTTGTACGGTAAACTAAAACTCAACATAAACCCAACCAACATACTATGAGCGAAAACCTTAAACCCATTGCCCCAAAGGAACGAGTCAAAGAGATTGACTTTGTTAGAGGATTTGCTTTGCTAGGAATCCTGCTGGTGAATATGGCCATTTTCCGAAATTCAATTTTTGGAATGACCCTTGAACAACCCTTTTCTGGTGGAACGCATAATAGCATTGCAAGTGGTTTTATCTATTTTTTTGCCGAAGGAAAGTTCTACTCCTTATTCTCTCTACTCTTTGGTTTCGGCTTTAGCATCTTTTTGCTTAAGGAAAAAAACCAGCGTATTCTAATGGATTCGTTCTTCAAGCGGCGTATGCTTGGGCTCCTGCTGTTTGGTTTGGTGCATGCATTTCTAATATGGTCGGGCGATATCCTAATTACCTACAGCCTGGTTGGCTTTTTGCTAATCGCATTTAAACGGACATCTATTAAAGGTCTAATCAAGTGGTCTGTGGCTCTAATTGGTATCATACTTTTTTTACAGATTTCAGTTTTTGGATTAGTCGAACTCATTTCAAATCAACCCGAAATGGATATTGTACTTGAGCAATTTGATAAGGTACAAAGCACGTTTGCTGAAAAGGCTCAACTTGCCAACGAGGTGTATTCGGGTACAAATTATCTTGAAATGATAAGGATGAGAACAGTTGAGTTAGCTCAGCAATACTCAGGTTTTATGGTGATTTTTCCATCAGTACTGGCTATGTTTTTAATAGGTTTAGCGTTTGGTAAGAGCGATAAGTTGAATAGCATCAGCGAGAATAAGCCCTTCCTACGAAGAGTGTTTTGGATTAGCCTGCTAATCGGTTTGCCAATAGCAGCACTTCATCCCTTTGGTGTTTTAAACTATTCACGACTTGCTTTCGATATGTCTGGCGCTTACCATATCATTGGTTTTTTTCTGGGCTCACCCATTTTAGCTTTAGCATATTTTACTGGTGGCCTTCTACTTTTCAATAGGTTTAGTCAACTAATAGTTTTACAAATGGTTGCATCAACAGGCCAAATGGCCCTTACCAACTATCTTTTACAAAGCATAGTATGTACAACCCTTTTTTATGGTTACGGTTTGGGCCTTTACGGTAAAGTAGATGCTTTTCAGGGATTACTCATTACCCTTATAGTTTGGGGTATTCAGCTGCCCATTAGCCACTGGTGGCTTAATCGGTACAAATTTGGCCCTGCCGAATGGCTATGGCGATGGATTACCTATGGAAAAAGGATAAGCAATAAGATAAACTAGAATAAATACAGCCTGGGAGCTGTAGTTTTCAGCAATAATTGAGAATGATGAGAAGAATAACCCAATTTTCGGTAAATAACCCCGTAACCGTTTCAATGCTGGTGCTTGGCATTCTGCTTTTGGGGTATATTTCATTTGGGAGGTTAAGCATCGATCTTTTTCCCGATATGAACGCTCCAAGGATTTTTGTGGAACTTAATGCGGGCGAACGACCACCAGAGGAGATAGAGAAGCAATTTGTAGAGAGCATCGAATCGCAGGCCATAAGGCAAAAGGGGGTTGCTCAGGTTTCATCAATATGCATGGTGGGATCGGCACGAATAACAGTTGAGTACAGCTGGGGAACCGATATGGACGAAGCCTTTCTCGATTTGCAGCGTGCTCTTACCACTTTCAGCCAAAGCACCGATATTGAGAGTTTTAATATCACCCAGCACGACCCTAATGCTGCACCGGTGATGATTGTGGCCATGATGCATCCTGAAATATCGGATATGGATGAGCTGCGCAAGGTTGGGGAAAGCTATATCCGCAACGAGCTGATTAGGCTCGAGGGTATTGCTGATATTACCCTCAGCGGTACCGAAGAAAAGGAAATACAAATTGTAACCGATCCCTTTAAGCTAAAAGCTTTTGGCCTTTCAACTGGCGATATTGCTTCGGCCATTCAGAATATGAACCGAAACGTTTCAGGCGGAAGCATTGTTGAAATGGGTAAAAAGTTCATTATAAAAGGCTCGGGTTTAGTTAAAACAGTTGAAGACATAGAAAATCAGGTGCTTAGCTACAGGTTGGTTAAAGATGATCCCACATCCCCAAGTGCTACCCCGCAGAATGGAAATGAGGAACGAGTTCCCATACTATTAGCCGATGTGGCCAGAGTGAACTTTGTGAATAAGCAACCGCTCAATATAGTTCGAATAAATGGTCAGCGTTGTGTTGGTTTGTCGGTTCATAAAGAGACAGGGACTAATACGGTTAAAGCAGTAAATGAGCTTTCAAAATCATTAGAAACAATTAAAAAAGCGTTACCTGGCTATGAGTTTATTGTGGTTCAAAACCAGGGGCGTTTTATTCAAACCTCAGTTAACGAGGTTAGGGACACAGCGCTAATTGGGATACTCATTGCCGTTTTCGTTCTTTTCATCTTTTTGCGTCGCTTAAAGGTTACAGCCATAATATCTTTCGCCATTCCTATTTCTATTGTTGCCACATTTAACTTGATGTACTTTAATGGCTTAACTCTAAACATAATGACTTTGGGTGGCCTAGCCCTTGGAGCGGGTATGCTGGTTGATAATGCCATTGTGGTGGTGGAGAATATATTCCGCCATATGGAGCGGGGTATGTCGGTTAAGGAAGCTGCCATAAATGGAACGGCCGAGGTTGGTGGGGCAATAATTGCCTCTACCCTAACAACCATTGTGGTTTTTTTACCAATTGTATATCTTCAGGGTGCATCGGGGGCTCTTTTTAAGGATCAGGCTTGGACTGTTGCTTTTTCGCTTCTCGCTTCGCTTTTTGTTGCCATTCTTGTAATTCCAATGCTCTTTAAAGTGGCATTTAAAGATAAAATCACGAAGGGGAAGTTAGAGGCAGTGAATATCACCTGGTATGGAAGGGTTTTATCAAAGATGCTTAATCACAAAGCGATTATTCTAATATCAGCGCTTGCTCTAATGGCTGCTACAGCCTACGTATTTCCTAAAGTAGGATCGGAGTTTTTACCTAAGAGCGCCACAAGCGAATTTAGCATTGAGGTTAAGTTGAACGAGGGTACTCAGCTAGAGCGAACTTCAGAAACGGTTAGGGCAATTGAAGGTATGCTTACCGATTTGCTAGGCGAAAGGGCAGAAATTCTTTATAGTCAGATTGGCCCGAGTAATGGGTTTGGAAACGAAAAGTCCGTTTTCCAAAACGAGAATACAGCAACCATAAAGGTGGTAATCAGCAGCAACTGGGTTGATCAATCCAATAGTATAATGGCGGCTGTCGAGGATCAACTGGGATACATACCCGATGCCGAAATCTCAATTCTGCGCGACGAAACCGCTTTGCAGGCTACTCTCGGAACCGATGAGGCTCCCATGGTTGTTGAGGTTAAGGGCAAAAGTATTGATGTGATTAGCGATTTAACAGAGCAAGTAAAGAATAGCTTATTAAGCCTACCCAATCTGCATAATGTAAAAACCAGCGTTGAGGAGGGTGCACCAGAAATAGATGTTGTAATTGATAGGTATAAAGCAGGCATATTTGGCCTAACGGTTGATAATATCATAAATCAACTTAAGGAAAAGCTCATGGGCAAAAGTGCTGGAAAGTACGAGCAGGGCGGCGAAATGAGCGATATAACCATTAAACTTCCCGAAATGAGCCTCACAGAGTTTAATACGCTTAAAATAAGCACTCAAAATGGGGAGGTTCATCTTTACGAGGTAGCGAGCCTTAAAAGCTCAGTTTCGCCCAAGCAGCTAATGCGCCGCAATCAGACTAGGATTGGAAGAGTTATGGCCTACGTTGCAAATGATATTCCACTAAATTTGCTAGTAAATGATGTAAAACAGCAATTATCAAACATTGATGTCCCTGCCGATTACCAAATAACCATTGAGGGCGAAGAGCAAAAGCGAAAGGATGCTATGGGTAGCCTTGGTTTTGCTTTAATACTTTCCATTGTGCTTGTTTATATGGTTATGGCATCCACGTTTGAATCTTTATTGCATCCCTTTACCATCCTTTTATCCATACCTCTTGCTGGCGTTGGAACCATTTGGGCGTTTCTAATCATTGGAAAGCCATTAAGCATAATGGCATACATCGGTATTATTATGCTGGCGGGTATTGCCGTTAACGATTCAATTATTCTTGTTGATGCAATTAATAAATTGCGAGAAAAGGGTCTTTCGCTCCGCGATGCCATTATTAGGGCAGGGGAGAACAGAATTCGTCCTATAGTTATGACCAGCTTGACAACCATACTGGCCCTACTGCCCTTAACGCTTGGAATAGGGGAGAGCGCATCGTTACGCTCACCCATGGCCATTGCCGTTATATCGGGATTGATTACCTCAACCCTGCTGACGCTGGCGGTTATCCCTTGTCTTTACTATGTTTTTGAAATTGTAAAGGACAAAATTTTTAAGGCTTAATTTACTTACGCTTTACGCAAATTAATAAGTAAATGGATTTTATAATAAAACGAAAAACCCTAATTGCTATGCTCTTCACAGGGCTTAGTATGCTCGGGTATATATCCTATAAGAATCTTCCGGTTGAGTTAAATCCCAACGCCACTCTCCCTATGCTTTTTGTTCAGGTGGGTACACCGCTCGAGGTTGACCCAAAGTATATGGAGAATCAGGCCATTATTCCCCTCGAGGGAGCTATTGGAACACTGGAGGGAATTGAGGAGATCGTTTCGTCGGCAGGACAGCAGCAGGGAAGTATTCAAATATCCTATCAGCAGGGCACGAACCTAAAGTATGCCTACCTAAAACTTGTCGAAAAGGTTGATGAGGCCAAGAAACAGCTGCCTGAGGATTTCAGAGTTCAGGTTTTTAAATTCGACCTGGAGCAGCTGAACAATATGTTCATGACCATTCAGGTTCGTGGCAGTGGTGGTGTCGATAGGGTTAGGCAGGTGACGAATAGGGAAATAGTCGAAAAGATCAAAAATATTGATGGTGTCGCCAATGCCGAAGTTTTTGGCGGACGGGAAAAATCCATAGAGATCATTCTTGATCGTGATGTTTGTGAGGCCTACGGCATATCACCTTCCGATGTGCGATCGGCCCTGAGCAGCAATAGCAGGGCAAGAACTTTTGCCGGAAGGGTTACCCAAAACAACCAGCTTCACTTTGTAAATGTGATAGCTGAATTCGATGACCTTAACGATATTCATAACTTGGTGGTTAAGGAATCGGGGAAAGTAAAGTTAAAGGATATTGCCAAAATCCACTTCGGACTAAAACCACAGGAAACCTATAGCCGTGTCAACGGGTTGGAATCTGTAACCATAAGCCTAACTAAGGATTCGCAGGCAAATGTTATTGATTTGGCCAATAGGGTTAAGAAGGCTATCGAAATCTTAAATAACGATTTAGGCGATAAGGAGATCGAACTGGTTGTGCAGAACAATTCTGCCGAAACCATGGAGGATAATATCAACTCCATAATCGACCTAGCCCTTCTGGGAGGATTGCTGGCCATTTTTGTTCTATGGATATTTCTCAAGAATATAAGACTTGTGGTGGCTATTGCTCTGGCCATCCCAATTTCAGTATATACCGCTTTTAACTTTTTCTACGCTTTTGGGATAAGCATTAATAGCCTTACGCTATTGGGAATGGCCTTGGCCATAGGTATGCTGCTCGACAATAGCATTGTGGTATTAGAAAACATTTATCGTTTAGCATCTCAAAAAATTCACCCCGATAGGGCTGTAGTACAGGGAACCAAAGAGGTGTGGCGTTCTATCTTTGCAGCCACACTTACCACCATCACGGTGTTTTTGCCATTCGTGTTTTCCGAGAATTTCTTCATAGGGCTAATTGGTAAGCACATAGGCGTATCCATAATATCAACCCTTGTTATTTCGCTAGTTGTTGCCCTTATACTAATACCCTCCATCACCCATTTTTTTCTGAAAAGAGGAGATAAAAAACCGATGCGTTTTGAAACCCTCTCCATTCACAACAGGCTAATTCAGATCTACCTGGTTTTGCTTAAAACCACTATGCGCAGCCCGGCAAAAACAGTTCTGGGTGCACTTGGTGTTTTTTTTGCTGCCCTACTTATCAGCTTAGCAGTGAGCATAACCTCATCGCAGGAGGCCGAAATAAAGGAACTTAAACTTTACGTTACGATGCCCAGCGGTAGCACCCTCGATAATACCGATGTTGTGGTTGCTGAGGCGGAGAAAAAATTAGAGGAGATAGAGGAGAAGAAAGATTTGATAAGTCAGATTTACGAGGAGGAGGCCGTGATTACCATTTCGTTGGTTGATAACTATCTTGATAAGCGAAACTATTCAGTTCCAAAAATTAAAAACGAGATATCTAAACAGCTACGTGATGTTAGTCCGGCTTCATTCAGCTGGGATCCACCAACTACCAGCAGACGATTTGGTGGGAATGAGGGTGGATTTGAAAACGACGATGGATTTGCTCGAATGCTTGGTATTGGTGGACAACGTGAAAAGGTTATTATTAGGGGTCAGGATTTCGATAGAATGTTAAGCCATGCCAACGACGTGAAGTACTACGTTGGACAGCTAACATCGGTAAAAAAGATTGATATCCGTTTACCCGCCAAGCGACCCGAATTAACCCTTGGGCTTAACAAGCAGCTTTTAGCCTTTTACAATATTCCGGTAACCTCGGTACTCTCGGAGCTTAATAGTTTTCAACCCAATTTTTCGAGCGGGGTAACCTTTAAGCAGGATGGTGAGGAGTATGATATTCAGATAAAAACAACTGGATACAATCAGCAAAGCGAGAGGAATTTAAATGACTTAAAGGCGTTACCGGTTAGGAGTGCCGATGGAGCCATTTACGAACTACAGAATATTAGCGACTTTAATTTCACCGAAGGGTTATCGACCATTCGAAGAACAAATCAGGAAAAGCACCTTGAGCTAGTTTACGAGTTTACCAGCGAAATTCTCGATAGCAAGGATTTGCTTAATGCTGCACGAATTGAGATTGATGAAATTGTGGCCAGTATGCCATTACCATCGGGTATAGCGCTAGAGGTTGTGCATGAGGAGAATGAACTGGGTGAGTTTGCTTTTCTCTTGCTAATGGCTTTTGTCCTAATTTATATGATACTAGCCTCTGTTTTCGAGTCATTTACAACGCCTGTTGTTATGATGTTTTCAATCCCGTTGGCAGGCATTGGCTCTTTGGCGATGCTAGTCCTAACGGGTACATCTATTCTCAACACCAACGTAATGACCGGGTTGCTTATTCTTCTGGGTATTGTGGTCAATAATGGGATAATCCTTATCGACTACTCACGGGTTTTGCGGGCAAGAGGTTACAACGAATCGCGGGCACTAATGATGGCTGGACTTGCAAGGGTAAGGCCCATACTAATAACGGCTATTACAACAATAATTGCACTAATACCCTTGGCTCTTGGAAAAGCCGAGTACGTAGCTTTAATAGGTGTGCCCTTTGCAATAACCATTATCGGAGGCCTTGCCATAAGCACACTGCTTACCCTGATATTTATACCAACCCTTAATTCAGGTCTTAAATCGGCGTTGCATTGGATTTATTCACAAAGAACCATTACCAAAGTGATTCAAATTGCAGTTTGGGTTGTTGGTAGCTACTTTATCTTCACCGAGGTCGATAGCCGAATTTGGCAGATAATAAACTTCATACTATTAGTAATTGCTGTACCTGCATCAATCTTCTTTGTGCAGAACAGCCTCCGTAAGGCAAACGAAAAGCTTATTGACAAGGATGAACCGCTTTACATCAGAATAAGGAATTTAGTAAAAATTTACGAATGGGATAGCCGGTTTATGCGCGATTGGAAGGCGGGTATAGGAATTCGTAAGCGGCTCGGTATCGAGACCGAGTACAAGTCAAAACAAGATTTAAGGAGGGTTATTTGGCAGATTCCTCTTGTTGGCTTTCTGATCTATTTTATTTATTTCCACTTACATAGTGCGGGTTGGGGTCTGTTTCTTCCTATTGGGCTATACATTATTGTTGTTTCGTTCCTCTATCCTTTTCAGGGTTTTTGGAACAAAACCGCTGAGGGTTCTAGAATGTATTTACCCTTTGTACTAAAAGGCATCTTCCTAGTTTTCCTCTGGTTATTCCCAGCCTTTGCCCTAATGGTTTACTATTTTAAGTATAAAAATTTAGGATTGGTTATTCCTGTAGGTGTTTTTTGGTATATAGCAATTGCAATTAAAAGAACATCCGAAAGCCTATACAAGAATAAAGTAAACATCAACCGAATCACAGGCCGTTTCAAGGGCCTGAGGAAGATTTTTTATAGAATTGTTTTATCCATTCCAATTATTGGGAAGAAAAAAATTCCTTTTAAAGCCCTTAAGGGTGTTTCGCTTGATATTCGCACAGGTATGTTTGGACTTTTGGGACCCAACGGGGCCGGAAAGTCAACCCTAATGCGAATTATTTGTGGGGTTCTTGAGCAAAGCTATGGGCAAATTACCATTAATGGCATCGATCTAAGGGAAAAACGCGAGGAGTTGCAGGGCTTAATAGGATTTCTGCCTCAGGAGTTTGGAATGTACGAGAATATGACCGCCTGGGATTTTTTAAACTATATGGGGATTCTTAAGAAAATTTACAATCAACAGGAGCGGTTTGATCGCATTAATTACGTGCTTAGCGCTGTGCATATGGAGGCCAATAAGCACGATAAGATTGGCTCCTTCTCCGGTGGGATGAAGCAACGAGTTGGAATTGCACAAATTCTTTTGCATCTACCTAGAATTTTAGTGGTCGATGAGCCTACAGCCGGACTCGACCCAAGGGAAAGAATTCGTTTCCGTAACCTGCTGGTTGAACTCAGCAAGGAGCGGGTGGTAATCTTTTCAACCCATATAATCGAGGATGTGGCCAGCTCATGTAATCTGGTTGCCGTAATGAAACGTGGCGAAGTCAGGTACTTGGGTGCACCAATCGAAATGGCCAAGATTGCTAAGGATAGGGTTTGGTCGTTACGACTACCTGTTGACAAGTTCGATGAGATAAAGGATAAGCTAGTGGTTATTCACCACCTTAAGGAGGGTGATTTTATTCGTTGCCGTTGCCTTGCCAAAGATCCCCCAACAGACGATGCAAAGCTGGTTAAAGCCAATCTCGAGGATGCTTACCTATACCTGCTTAGCGATGGGGAGTAAATCGATTAGTTTAAAAATTAAGCATTATGAAGCATCTAAATAGTATAAAGCTAGGTTACGATATGGTTAAGTACAATCTTAAAATTGTGTTTGCCAATAAGTTTGTATATTTCCTAATAGCAGCCTTGGCTTTTTACCTACTGGTAATTGCCATTGCGCTTTTTTCGAGCTCAGCAAGTATGAACACTGGCGATATGTATTCGGTTCTCATCTTACCGGGTATTCTCATAATTTTTTACCCCGTTATTTTTAATATCCAGAACGACAAGGACGCCCGAATGCTTGAAATAATTTTTGGTGTTCCTAATTACCGCTTCAAGGTTTATCTGGTTCGTTTCCTGATAAGCATACTAATTCTTGTTGTCCTACTTTTCTTTATGGGGAGTTTTACCGTTTTTGCCATTCTTCGGATTCCTGTGCTTAAAATGGTTTACCAGCTTATGTTTCCACTACTTTTCCTTGCGTCTCTTGGGTTTCTTATGGCAAGTCTAACTCGCAATGCAAGCGCAGCAGCAGTAATAATGATAGTAATTGGCTTATTCTTTTGGATTATGAGCGAAGCAGTTGAGCATAGCAAGTGGAACATCTTTCTTAACCCCTTTACTGTACCAAACGATATGAGCCTTACCGTATGGAAAAACGTGATCTATCAGAACCGGTTGATGCTAGTGGTGGGTAGCGTGGTTTCGATGCTATGGTCTTTAATCAATTTGCAGCGAAGGGAAAAGTTTATTTAAAAGGTGCCCTTGTACTGCAAGTATAATCAAACCAGATATCACGCAATTGGATAATAATTAAAAAGTTGCCGAGTTTAGGGCAGTGTTGGAATTATACCAACATTGTTTTTTGTAGCCAGATGTAACCCCCTGTTATATAACCAATACTTTTAAAAACTTAACATAATAAATAGCACCATGAACCGAAATTAACATTACCTTTGCACCCCCAAAAATATGTAGATGCCAAATATTAGGAATATAGCCATTATCGCTCACGTTGACCACGGAAAAACTACTTTGGTTGATAAGATGATTATCCAAAGCAACGTATACAAGGAACATGAAACTCCCGGTGAGCTAATTCTCGACAACAATGATCTGGAGCGCGAACGCGGAATAACAATTCTAGCCAAAAACGTGTCGGTTACCTACAAGGGAGTTAAGATAAATATTATCGATACCCCTGGTCACTCCGATTTTGGAGGAGAGGTAGAGCGCGTGCTTAACATGGCCGATGGTGTTTTACTATTGGTTGATGCCTTTGAGGGCACAATGCCACAAACACGCTTTGTGTTACAAAAAGCCTTGTCGCTCGGGCTTAAACCAATCGTTGTTATAAACAAGGTTGATAAACCTAATTGTCGTCCCGAGGATGTGCAGGAGCAGGTTTTCGACCTAATGTTTAACCTCGATGCTAACGAGGATCAGCTGAACTTCCCAACCATTTACGGAAGTGCTAAACAAGGATGGATGTCAACCGATTGGAAAACCCCAACCAAAGATATAGTTCAGCTTTTAGATGCCATTATCGAGTACATCCCAGAGCCTAAGGTCAACAAAGGTTTGCCTCAGATGCTAATTACCTCGTTGGACTATTCTGCTTATGTTGGACGAATTGCCATCGGTAAGCTATATAGAGGTGAGCTAAAGGTTGGTCAGCAGGTTGCACTGCTTAAGCACAACGGACAGCTAATTAAATCAAAAGTAAAAGAGCTTTTAACTTTCGAGGGGTTAGCCAAGCTAAAGGTTGAAAAGGTTGAAGCAGGAGATATTTGTGCATTGGTTGGTATTGATGGTTTTGATATTGGCGATACCATAACAGACATAGAAACTCCCGAGGCCCTCCCATCTATAGCCGTGGACGAGCCCACCATGAGTATGGTGTTCACCATAAACGACTCACCCTTTTTTGGAAAAGATGGGAAATTTGTAACATCCCGCCACCTTAAGGATAGGCTCGATAAGGAGCTAGAAAAAAACTTGGCACTGAGAGTAAAACCCACTGAATCGGCCGACTCGTTTACAGTTTTTGGACGAGGTGTGCTGCACCTTTCCATACTTATTGAAACAATGCGCCGCGAGGGTTACGAGCTGCAAGTGGGACAGCCACAGGTTATTATAAAATTGGTGGGGGGCGAGAAATGTGAACCCATCGAGGTGCTAACCATAGACCTACCAGATGAGGTTTCGGGACGTGCAATTGAGTTGGTAACCCAACGCAAGGGCAGCCTGTTAATTATGGAGCGCAGAGCCGATAGGGTACATCTCGAGTTTGAAATACCAGCTCGCGGCATCATTGGGTTAAGGAATATTTTGTTAACAGCCACGGCTGGAGAGGCCGTTATTGCTCATCGCTTCAAGGGATTTGAACCCTACCGAGGGCCCATCGAAGCGAGACAGAACGGATCGCTAATAGCAATGGAGAGCGGCACCGCATATGCTTACGCATTGAACAAGCTGCAGGACAGGGGACGATTCTTTATCGATTCGCATGAGGATGTATATGCAGGACAAGTTATTGGCGAGAACAGTCGCGCTGGCGATATGGTTGTAAACGTCACCAAATCGAAGAAGCTAACCAATATGCGTGCATCGGGATCCGACGAAAAAATGTTTCTTGCGCCACCCATTAAATTTAGCCTCGAGGAGGCTCTCGAATACATCCAGAAGGATGAGTATGTTGAGATTACGCCCAAGTCGATGCGCATAAGGAAAATTCTGCTCAACGAGCACGATAGAAAGAAGCAAAGTAAACAGTAGTTTAAAAAAATAAGCCACAAGCTTATCTTTTGTAGAGCAGATTTTGTGTTTTGATATTATTAATTACCTTTGCGGGATGTTTTTTCGGAAGAAGTGAGCAAGATTTTAAATAGATATTTAGTTCAGTTCAAGGGACTTGCGGTTGGTCAACACGTGTTTAGTTTCGATGTTGACAAGGCGTTTTTTGACGAATTTGAAGGTGGTGAGATATCAAACGGAAGGCTTAGCGTTGAGGTAATTCTCAATCGCTTAAGCAATATGATTGAGCTCGATTTTTTTATCGAGGGCGATGTGGAGGTTAAGTGCGATCGATGCCTGGAGGTTCTCACCATACCAACCGAATTCGAGGGGAAGTTGGTAGTTCGCATATCTGATTCCATTGATGAGAGCGAAGTAAGCGATGAAATTTGGTATGTAAGTAGCAATGAGCATGAGCTTTCGTTGGCGCAGTATATTTATGAGAGCATTTGCCTAAGCTTACCCCTACAGCGCTACCATGGTATTCTTGGCACCTCAACAGACGATTGTGATAGCGAGATGCTAGAACGCTTACAAACCCTCTCGCTAGATGAAAATCAAGAAGTCCGAGAGGCGGATTCAACCGACTCACGATGGGATAAGCTGAAAGACCTAATGAATAATCAGAATTAAACCCTTTTTACGTAACAATAAATAATTACCAAAATGGCACATCCAAAGAGTAGAATTTCGAAGCAGAGGAAGAACAAACGTAGGACACACTACAAGGCAGAGGCTCCAACTCTATCTACATGCTCAAATTGCGGATCAACCACACAGTACCACAGGGTATGTCCAGAGTGCGGATACTATCGTGGCAAGCTAGCAATTGAGAAAACAGTAACTGCATAGCAGTAGCTGGTTTTCCCCATTCCTACAAATACAAAAATCAACATTTATGAAGATTGGTGTAGATGCAATGGGTGGAGACTATGCGCCTGATGCAATAGTAAAAGGTGCCATAGAAGCCCAAAAACAACTGTTACCCAGTGAGCGAATTGTTCTTTTTGGCGACAAGGAGAAGATTCTGCAGATACTTAGTAGTGAGAGTGCGAGCGAATCAGATTTTGATATCGTTCATTGCTCCGAAGTGATTGGGATGGGGGAAAACCCGGCCAAAACTTTTGGCAAAAAAACCGATTCGAGCATTACAGTAGGCTTTTCTTGGCTTGCCCAAAAAAAGATCGATGGATTCGCCAGCGCAGGTAATACAGGCGCAATGCTGGTGGGTACGATGTACACTATAAAGTCAGTATCCGGAATTATTCGACCTGCCATTGCTAGCTACATACCTGTTGCCGATGGCAAATTTAATCTGCTTCTCGATGTTGGAATAAACCCCGACTGCAGGCCCGATGTGTTATATCAATACGGTATACTCGGAAATATTTATGCAAAGCTGATTTTTGGTGTTGATAACCCAAGGATTGGACTGCTTAACATTGGTGAAGAGGAGGAGAAGGGCAACCTTGTAACTAAAAGTACTTACGAGTTGATGAAGGATAACACCGATTTCAACTTTGTGGGCAACATTGAGGGGCACGATATTTTCTCCAATGCAAAGGCCGATGTAGTTGTGTGCGATGGATTTGTTGGGAATGTGGTGTTGAAAGAGGCCGAAGCCTTTTATCATCTAATTAAGAAACGCAAAATTTCTGACCCATTTTTCGAGATGTTCAATTTCGAAAACTATGGAGGTACCCCAATTCTTGGTGTTAATGCACCCGTGATAATTGGTCATGGTGTTTCTAACGCAAAGGCCATAATGAATATGATCCTGCAAACCAAATCGGTTATTAGCTCCGATCTATGTGGTAAAATTAAAGAGGCATTCAACTAATGGGAAAAATTACAGCAGCTATCACCGGCATAGCCGGTTACGTTCCCGATTATGTTCTAACCAATCAGGAACTTAGTCAGATGGTCGATACCACCGACGAGTGGATAATGACCCGCATCGGAATTAAGGAACGTAGAATACTCAAGGGCGAGGGCCTTGGCACTAGCGATATGGCTATGCACGCAGTGAACGATTTGTTGCGAAAGACCAATACCCACCCCGATGAGGTTGATATGCTGATATGTGGCGTGGTAACGCCAGATATGCAATTCCCCGCCACAGCAAACATCATTAGCGACAAGTGCGGCATAAAGAATGCGTTTGGGTACGATATGAACGCAGGCTGTTCCAGCTTTCTTTATGCGCTTGTAACCGCTTCGAAATTCGTTGAATCGGGTTCGCACAAAAAGGTGGTTGTGGTTGGAGCCGATAAAATGTCATCAATTACCGACTATACCGATAGACAGACGTGCCCAATTTTTGGCGATGGTGCCGGCGCTGCACTTCTTGAACCCACAACCGACGGTTTTGGAATAGTAGATTCCATTATGCAGGTTGATGGATCTGGAAGAAAGCACTTGCATCAGGTGGCGGGAGGGTCATGCTATCCGGCCTCAGCCGAAACCGTAGCCAAGCGCCAACATTATATTTACCAAGAAGGACAAGCTGTGTTTAAGGCAGCCGTATCTAATATGGCCGACACTGCGGTTGAGATAATGAAGCGAAACAATATTGAGCCTGAGCAGTTAGCATGGCTAGTTCCCCATCAAGCCAATATGCGTATTATTGAGGCAACTGCAAAACGAATGGGAATTAAGAAGGAGCAGGTTATGATTAATATCCAGCGCTATGGAAATACAACCAGCGCTACCATCCCCCTTTGCCTTTGGGAGTGGGAACCACAGCTGCGCAAAGGCGATAATGTAATTATTGCCACTTTTGGAGCAGGGTTTACCTGGGGAGCAACCTATCTTAAGTGGGCATATGACGGAAGTTCAGCTAAGTAAAAAAACTTATTAAAAAGAAAGCCTGACAGAAATATTTTGTCAGGCTTTCTTATTTTGGAGGCTACTTCGCAATGACTAGCCTTGTAGTTTTTTGAAAAAATTCCGTTTTGATTAAAAGCAGGTATATTCCGCTCGGAAGATCACTGGTGGGGATTTGGGTCGACTCGGTGTGTGATCCCTTTTTAAACCGCTTAATTTCTACCCCTACCGGAGAGTAGATGGTTATTTCTCCCTCGCCAATGTATGAACTGGAGATGTATACCTTGTCCTGTGCTGGGTTTGGGTAAACACAAAAATCGTATTCGTTTTCAAGATAATCCGATGAGGTTTCATCGCCCCAAATACGCAAAACAAACTCAGGATGATCGATAAAAGGGTTTCTGTTATGTTGGTATTTTTCGAAAATCGCATTGTTTCTATTTATCTCCTTTTCGCTTACAGGGTCGTTTTTATGCCACTCAAGCAATAGATTTACAACCCACTCTTCGAAAGCCGGGAATTGAGTTCCGTTGGTAACATCGTTGGACCAGGTATGCATTCGGTCGTAATAGCGCGTGGCCATATAGAAATAGGAGCGGGCAAAATCACCCTTATACTCGTCGATAGGCTCGAAAACAGTTCCACTATAACCTGCATAGGAAGAGTTTCCCAACTTGCTTCCGTTTGATGATGTGTAGGTGGCTGTGCCAACTTCGCCAAAGGGATAATCACTTCGAACAGCATTTACCTTCTTATCCGTTGGATATATGTGGAAAAGATCGGTATTCATAGGGTCTATGGCTCCACCGAACCAACTTCGGGGGAATGAATGCTCGCGATTGTAATACTCACACTCATTGGTTCCTCCCGAACCCGAGTCCTGATCGCTGCCAAATGTGAAGGTGCAAGAGGAGTACATATCCCATACTTTCCCATCGGAGCGCATATCGGTGTCGTAAAAAGCATTCCATAGCCCCGGGGTATAGCTTAGCGTGGTATGATCCTTTATGATGCCATGAAGAGACACCATAAGTTCCTGCCCGTATTTGTTTTGAGCATCAGAATAGTACCCGCTAGGAGCCTGAGCAAAGGTTACCGTAACAAAAATGTAAAGAAGAGTGACCGATAAAAATCGTTTCATAGAATATCTATTTTGCGTAAATTACAATATCCATAGGTATATCAAGCTTGTCGGTAGGAACAGACTTAACCATTTGAAAGCTATATGCAACCCCAATTTTAAGCATACTGTTGGTTTTTAGTAGCTTATCATAATAAGCCTTACCTCTACCCAGCCTGTTTCCCTTGATGTCAAAAGCAACGCCTGGAATAATTGCAAAATCAATGGGTCGGTTATCGTAAATGGCCCCTTCCTGTGGTTCTAATATTCCAAACGAAGGGCCAACCCTCATGCAATCCATTCCGCTAAACTCTCGCAGCTCAAGCGAATTGCCTACAACTAGTGGTAAATAGATTTGCTTGTGCTTATACCATTTCATCACAAAGTCGTGGGTAAAAACTTCATCATTCATCGACCAGTAAGCTAGCACAACCTTTGCTGTTTTAAAGGCCTCAAGTTTTTCAATCTCTTCGAAAATTTGTGTCGACTCCTTCATCATTACTGACCGATCAGCTTCTCTCTTCCTTTCACGTATCGCCCTTCTGAGCTCCTTTTTTTGTTGGGCTATGTCTGTACTATTCGACATCATATTGATAGTGTTTAGTTATACTAATATCAATTAATCTAAAAATTTAAATTCACATTATGCATATTTGGAAGATAGCCCGTTAACGATTCCAACGATATTGAGAATATAACTCCATGAAAATAGTCACCTTCATTTACCCTATATCCTCCTCTGTACCCCATATTAAGCGGATAGCTGCTACGAAAAAGGTTGAAATCAGCCGTTAGGTCAATACCTACCGAATGCCGTGTACCCTTTTGCTCATTAAGCCCCTGTTCCGTAGGTAAATATCTATTCACAATGGCATTGTCAACAAAAATATTACCCACCAATCGCTTAAGGTATAAAAGAGGCCCAATGGCTAGGTCGGGATATGCTGCAGGAAAGGTGTAATCGATACTAGCTGTTAAAGCTGACTTAGACAGTTCTCGATCATAACCTCGAATAGGAGTGTAACGGAGAGTCCTAACGTATTGCTTTGGATCCTGTGTCTCAGCTTGTCCTGTTATCAGCAAGCTGTGGTTCGTGCTAAATCCAGGCAAATATATCCAAGATTTTATAAATGATGAGCCACCCATCACTTTGCTTGTGGGTGAGCTTATAGTTGCTGCGTAAAATTGTATCCCATACTTCGGTCTAATGTCTCTATGTGCCCTTCGGGTAATGGAGTAGAATGAAATGTAGGGTTCAACTAAACCCGACCATTTTTGGTAAACTTCGTTGCCATAATCCCACATCCAATTGTTTGTATAAATTAGCGAGAGGCCCAAATTGGCCGATGTAACCACGTGGCCAGAGGTAAAGGTATAGGGCGCTCTTATTCTCACCCTTGCAGAGATGCTTGGCTCGCTAGAGTAGGTGATGAAGTTTGGCGCTAAGGGGCCATGCTGTATCACAGAGCACTCGTTACCGATATTGAAGCTTGCCATGATTTTGGGGTACCAACCCATATATTCAATATGGGCATGTCCTCCATGCGTTTTGTTATAGGAGTACCCTAGGCTTGAAACCAAAGTGCTGGTTAGGTTCTGCGAAATAAGTGTAAGGCCAGGGTAAAATGTTGTGGCTCCATCCATTAGATCCATTGGATTAAAATAAATTGGTGCCCAGCTATGAATGTTAAACAGTTTTTTTGCCCTAGGATATTTGCTTAGCTCGGTGTAGCCATTTATTTTATCTGTTTCTTCTTGCAATTCATTCGCATTGAGGATAATTGGGTAAAATGGCTTTGTTTCCTCGTTCCAAAGAAAAGGTTGAGCAGACTCGTTTTTAACAATAACCGGTAGGCTGCCATTGGCTTGGAGGTTAGTTGCTACAAGTACGTTAAGGTGGCTTAAATCAGTTAAACCATAAGTTGACTCAACCACTTTAAATAAATTATTATTTACGATGTTAATAGCAAAAACACTTTCCCTGTAGTTGTGGGTTTTAGTAAAGTATAGCATTCCATTACCGAAAGCTAGGTTTGATATGTCCTTGTGCACAGGACCAACTATGCTGTCGGGCTTGCTGTTAATGTTATAGTACCTAAGTATTACCATACCGTTTGGCGATGCGCAACGGGCAAAAATTTCTGATCCATCGCCTCTGCATATCTCTTTTAACTCTAAGGTATGGGGTATGCTAACCCTTTTTAATGTCCTTCCCTGTGTGTCGATTATCGTAATATAGTTTTTCCCATCAGCACAAATCTCAATAGTTGCAATACTATCGTCTAGGTATGCAATGGGGTTGAAAAGCCTTGTTTTATGGGTAATCCTCTTTGTCTTTTGTGATTCATAATCGTACATCCAAACTTCGGAGTAATTAATGTACTCCCAACGAGGATGTGCCGCATACTCGCTCCAAAGTAAGGTGTTGCTTGAATGCGAAAACTTACTTGTAGCTATACCTGGAGTATGTAACTCTTTTTGTAAGTTGCTTTTTAAATCTATGGCAACTAGCCTTGGTCTGTGGGTTAGTGACTTAACCAACGCCACTAAAGTGGAATCGTTAAGAAGATGCGGATTGGTGTACTCCACATAATCGCCATTTATATTATCCCTGTTTATTAGACTTCTAACAACATTAGAGTCAGCTAAAGGCTCAATTGATTTCCATATCGAGTCATGATACGATACAACGCCACTAAACGTTTTTTTTAACGTTTGGTTTGTGCTTCGTCTAAACGAATAGTCGAAGGGAAAGGTGAAGAATAATTTTTTACACACTGATGATAGCGCATCGCTCCAAACCTCAGAGCCAAACCTGTAGTTTGTATAGCCAACCAGCTGATAACCGAAGCTGTAGTGGTTTGGAATGAAATCTTTATACGAACCCATTAACCACTTATCGTAGCTAAATTTCGACCCACCATTTTCTGCAATATGGGTAAGGTAGTGTCTGTAAAAGGAAGCCTGCCTTCCGCGGCCTGCCTTTGAGTAGGCTGTTTCTGCATAAACAGCATCCCCTTCTAAAAACCAAAGAGGGGTGAGTAAGAGTTTTAGTCCGATGGACTGCTGGCCAAACAAGATGTTGCCAAATCGCCACTTACCACCATACATTTTATCGAGCTGTACTATGTGCCGAGTTTCATGAAGTGCAAGATGAAACAGCCACGGTTCTGATGAGGCATCGGTTGAGTGAGTGGCAATTATTTCCATTCTTTTGGGTGCCCATGAAACAAATCCGTTGGACATAATGCTGTTGCTGTGAACAACAGCAGAGAACTTTCTGGGAGAATAACTTAGTGTGGTAGAAACCCTCTGTAAAGAGTAGTCTAAATAATTGCTAAAAACCAATGCAAGGGAATCTGATCCCTCGTGATAAATTATTTGGTACCTTTCATTTTGAATCTGTTGCCATTTAAGTCCGAAGGGCTCCTGGCCACTTACATAGTACTGTCCTGAAACTTTCAGAGATGAGAAAACAAGAGCAAAAAGTATAAGCGTGTTACGCATAGTGCAATCATCGTTTAATAACCTTGGAAATGTAAGAGATGTTGCTGCTCTGTACCGATAGAATGTAAATTCCCGAAGCTAATCCAGCTGCGCTAATGCTATGTTTCTCGTTGGGGAAAAGTGTTGATTTGTTTCTTAATATAACACTTCCTAACTGATTGAATAACATTATTTCTACCTCTTCTGGTTTATCGTATTCGCTCCAAATAGAAATGGTGTTGTCGATAGGGTTTTGAATCCTAATACTGCTCCTGTCGGTGCTGTTAATGCCCGAACTTAGCAATGGATTTGCTTCAACGTAAAGTTTTAGCGTAACGGGTAAATGATCGGACATGATGTACAGAGCGTTTAAAACGTAGCTCGGAAGCGATGTGTTGGTTGGGTTTATGAGCGATTGATTAAAACGTTTTCCATCCTGCCCCAAGGCCCAATAGGTATCTGCAACATAACCTAAGCCAGAGTTCCTTTCCATAATCGCTTTAGATGCAAGAATGAAATCAAACCTGTCGTCCATTCCTCCCCCCGAATGGCAATCGCCCGAGGTATGTGTAGACTGGGTGTGGTACTTTGCATAGTACGAGTTATTGTTCCAGCTGCCAATGGCATCAACCGGGTCGTAAAGTTGTACGCCTGAATTTGTGGGTGATATAAACGATTGGAATGCGGCCTCGCTTGAGGTGTATACATTAAAATCGCCCATGAACAGTATGTTGTCATCAATATTATATTTGTCGATATGGTTCATGATTTGTAAGGCAGATTGGGCGCGAGTGGCTGCATCGCTCGACGAGTTTCCGGCCTTCAGGTGTGTTACTATGCAGGTAAGAAAAATGGTGTCACCATGTATTAACTCTTCCGATTTATAATACAAACGGTACACATCGGTTATTCTGGGCGATGTTAAAACGTGAGTTTGAGACTTTAATGCCAGCTTGTTGGTGTTGTAGTAAAGCATATTTACCAGATAGCTGCCTGTGTAGTTTGCCCTTTGGTAATTTGTGGAACCGTCGACATTAAATATATTGTCAATAATTCTGTTTACGCTGCTAACGCTTCCGTTCATCTCGTTTACCGTAAAAATATCGGGTTTATAGAATGATGTAATGGTTCGCAGGTATGTATCCTTTTGGTTTACGTTGTTATTTACACTAGTGCACCACGAGGTATTCATATCGTAGTAAAGTAGATTGTATTGCATAACCCTAAGCGTATCGCCTGCCGATACGTTTATCGCGATGAGAAGGAGAAGGGAAAGTATGATGTAGCGCCGTTTAACCATAATTACAGTGTAAGAAATTGTATTAATTGAGAGGTAGTGATTATCCCCCAGCTTTTTTAACGTTTTTGTAGCCAGAATCATGAAGAATGCCGAGGATTCTGTCGCGAAAATCACCTTGAATAATAATTTCTCCATCCTTTACGCTGCCGCCAACGCCGCATCGTGTTTTTAAGAGCTTAGCCAGTTCCTTTAGATCGTCGTTGGAGCCAACAAAACCCGAAACAATGGATACCACTTTTCCACCACGATGTTTCTTCTCGATCCATACCCTGAGCGTTTGCTTGCCTGGTTCTTGAGTTTGAGCTTGCTCCTCGGGTTCCTCGGGTTGGTAGTCGGGGTTCGTAGAGTAAGCAAACTTAAGCTTGTCTTTCCAATCGTTCATATCACTTTCGAAATGGGTTAAGACGGCAAATGTACGAAAAAATAGGATTTTATGAGCACAAAAAAACCACGTGCTCAACGTGGCTTTAACTAGGAATTGAATCGGGTTATCTATTCGAAAAGAAAGTCTAGGTCGTCACCGGGGTGTACCTCCTTTGTTTTTTGGTCGTGCTTAAAAATCCTTGCAGGTTTGTTGCCCACCAGCGTGATATCTCCATCCTCAACCCTAATCATAGAACCTTCTCTAAGGCCCACCACGTATGAAAAAGGATCCATAGTGGTAAATTCTACGATGCGCTCTTCACGGGTTTCGCCAGCGTGTCCATCAGGATTTGCATCGAGGTAGTGGGGGTTAATTTGGAAGCGAACCAAGTTGAAAGCGCTAAAGTTATCGGGCTCAACAATGGGCATATCGTTGGTTGTGCAAATGGTTGGGCAAGCCACATTTGCTCCGGCGCTCCACCCAACGTACGGAATACCTTCGAGTACTCTATACCTAAGCGTTTCTATGATATCAAGTTGCTGTATTATCTTTAGTAATCTAAAGGTATTTCCACCCCCAACAACAAAGGCCTCTGCGTTTCTTACGGCGTCCTTGGCGTTTCGATGATGGTGAAGCGAGTCAACCTCTATACCCAGGTCATCAAATTTTTCCTGTACCATTTTTTGGTAATCGTTAAAGCTAAAGGTAACGGCTGCGTAGGGAAGAAAGAGAACCTTTTTTACATCGCCAAGGAACGATGATATTTCTCCTATTGGGTGCTCTAGGTAAGCCTCCCCTGCGTTGGTTGAATTGCTGATGAGTAGTAATCTCATGGTGTATAGAGGTTTAAAAATTTATCTAACTTGTTTTTAGCAATACACAAGATAATGCCTTTTTAACAATTCGAAAAGCGAAATGAGAAATTAATTACTGGCAAATTTTGAAAGGCCAAAGTGGCTAGGTGTTCCGACTATGAAGTGAAACAGATCTCAACTTGTTGGTTACAATTGATGCTTACGGCTAGGAGCTGAAGTTGAGATGCAGTTGATTGGGATAGGTTCCACGATTCAACAGTGTTTTGCAACACCTCTATTTTACGCGGAAGCTCAATGTCAGATATGTTTTTAGCCGTTTTCATTAGGTAATCTAAAAAACGGGAGTAGTTATCGCTGTTGTAGGGTACTATTGGGAAAAGTAGGGGTTCTCCATCCTCCAGCTTATCAAAACTCACCACATCAGATCGATTAAGAAGCTGTGCTTCTACCGATTGGCAGACCAAAAGGTTATGACTATCTGCATTAAAATCGATTCGCTTACTTTTGCAATCAACAACCAGCGCGGTGGAGTAAATATCATCCTTTTTCAACTCGAATAAGTTCATAGTATAAAATAATTTACTCTTAATTAGCTCAACAATAAATTCGTTTGAGTTATGCGTTTCGCTTAGGTTGTTTTGTAGCTCGTTCTGCAGAAACATCTTTATGGCCGCCAATGGAAGCTGATTGCTGTTGGCGTAAAGCGATATAATAACCTGGTTGGTTTCGCAACCAAATTTTACCAGCTGTGCTTGCCCTCTTGTTTCTATTTGCTTGGGGAGAAGAAAAATATGTACCGGAGAATTTTCTTGCTCATTTGGTAAATCTTTTTGATTTTCGATACTATGCTCCAGCGTTTGTATAAGGAACTTCTTTCGTTCAAGGATTATACGGGCAAGCTTACGCTTTCGCCTGTTGTCAAGAGCCAGCACAACAATTATGGCAGTTAGCATCAGAAGAACAGATCCAAATATACCCCTGAGCATTTTTTGCTGATCGAGCCTACGTTGAATATACTTAAGCTCTCGTTCCTTTTTCTCTGCCTCATACTTAAGCTCCATCGATGCTATGTTCTGGTTTACTTCAGCATTAAAAAGCGAGTCTTTTAATGCTGTCATTTGCTTAAAATAATAAAGGGATTTTTCGGGTTGATTTTTCGCTTCGTATACTTGGCTCAGGTTAAAATAAATTTCTTTTTCGGTCTCTTTCTGCTGATAGTGTAATGCGATATCTTTTGCTTCAAGTAAATATTTATCTGAACTGTTGTAGTCGCCTAACATGTAATATACAACGCCTATATTTTTAAGTGTATACGATAAGCGTGAGTGGCTATTAATTGACTTAAATAGTTCCAGCGCTTTAAAATGATACTCTAGAGCCTCTTTGTAAGCGTTACGATTGGTGTGAAGCATTCCGATATTGTCGCTAAGAATTGCAACGCCTATGACAACGCCAAGCGAATCGTAAATGTTTAGGGCTTTACTGTAGTATTGGAGCGCTAGGTCGTAGTTCTTAAGTTCCACATATGCTGCGGCAATGTTGTTTGATGCCCCTGCCACGGCCCTGGGGTGCTTACCTTTTTCGTTGGCAACAAGGTAGTTGGTAAAGTATTTTATGGCATTAGGGTATTCCTCTTTAAAAAAGTAGATTTGACCAATGTTGTTTGACACCATTCCAACACCTTCCTCATCACTAATACTTTCGAATATCTCAAGGCCATTCAAAAAGCTTTCAATGGCCTGTTCGTACTTACCCCAGGTTTTGTGTACCAATCCAATATCGTTATATACCCTGGCCACCTCCTGGCGATTGTTGATAAACTGATAAACCGAAAGAGCATTGTTATACTCTTGAAGGGCGCTATTAAACTCTCCTTGGTTATATAGTATATACCCAATTTGATGGTGGATATCGCCCATTTGTTGCCTGTCCTTAATTCTTGTTGCAATGTCTAATGCTTTTCTCCAAGTATCTATACTGGTTGAGTAAGCGCTATCGGAGTATGCAATGGCAATTTGGCTTAAAAGCCGAAGACGAGTCGTATCGTGTGCAGCTGCTTTTTCAAGTCGTTTAAGGCTGTCTATTTGGGAGACGTTACTTATCGCGTCTTGGCTCCATAGGGTGAGTGCTATTAACCCAAAGGTGGTGATGAGTCTTGCCATTTGCTATGTTTTGGTGAAACTCTACTACGCAAATATAGCAATAATGGTTAAATGTTGAACAAAAAAATGCCTTCTCAACGAGAAGGCATTTTGTATGTTGGTTTATTTGTTTTCTATTTGTTAAAAGCTTAGAAGTCTTAGGCCAATGGAAAATGGATAGATTTCATCGCCCTTACCATCTTCGAATAGCTGTACTGGGTAGTAGGTGGCAAAAAGGCTTAACCCTCGGTACCCTAAGCGAGCAGTTAGCCCGTATCTAAAAGGCGACAGGTTAAAATCGTCGCGAACTTTATCCTTTCCCTTATTAGTTCCTTCGTATACAACTTTGGTGTTCGATCCAATTTTTACACCCCCTACCACGCCGGCCGAGAAGAAAATACGGTGGCGATAGCTTGTGGGTATCTGGAATTCAAGAAGTAGTGGGGCGTTTAAGTAAGTTGTAGAGAGCCTCGATTTGGTGACTATTTTATTTGGATCCAGCAAGTAGGAGTCATCAACCACCGTTTTGCCGTCAACTACTGTTATGGTATTTGAGTTGCGGAAGTGGTAGTTGTTGAATTCTAGCCCTAAACCAGTTACCATTCCTACCTTATCGGTGCCAAAACCAAAGCTATACTGCATAAAGTTAAGGTTAAAGTTCCACGACCTACCCTGCTTAAGTTCAAGATATTTCAGGTCATCCTGCATATTAATCGATTGGTCAGCATCCATTAAGCCGTTGAAGCCCCACTCAAACCCTGCCCAATGACCTTTAAAACGGGCTTTACGCTTGTAAGTAAAGTCCTTATCCTTAAAGCTGTCGAATGTGTGCTTATCGCCCGTGTCGGGAATTTCAATAGAAGTGGTACCATCCTTCTCAACAATCACAATTTCCCGTTTGCCTAATCTAATCTTTGTTGTGTCCTTACCGCTCATCTGCGTTACGGTTTTAGTATCTACATTGGTTTTTGTTGTATCAACGATGGCATACTTAGTAGTATCCGTCATCTCTAAGTTTTGTAGAACTGCTAGCTTATCGTCCTGGGCTACTGTTATGGTGGTTAAAATTGATAGCGCCAGAGTGGTTAATAGTAATTTCATATTATTTCTAGTTTTAGTGAAAATTTAATTTGTGAACTCTGCTGTATGACGGCGATGTCCATAAAATGTTACAGGGCTCTGCTAATTTTTCCGAATGGGCACTGAAAGAGCAAAAAGTTCCGATTCGAAATATATTTTCTCAATCCTTCCCTCCTCGTTCTTTTTAGCGTCAAGGTTCAATGTTCTTCCTGTTGCGTTCGAAAGCCTGTTGAATCCCATTTGGGCTAATTCAAATAGTCCAATTTCTCGCATTCCCGATGATTGATTGCTGCCGACAGGTTCAGGTTGGGCTTTGTGGGGTAGATGTAAACTTGCCAAGGATAGGGAAGGCTTAGTGTCATCAATTATAGTTGATTGTGGTATTTGAACTAGAGTTATACTTGATATCTTAGTGATTTCAATATTCGAATCAACTTCCTGTGTTTCTTGTGAAATCAGGCTGGTTTCATTGTCAATCATTGTTTGGGGTTTATCTTTTATGATTGCAATTGGAGTTTCAATAACACTCGGAACATCAGCTGGGATGTTTATGGTTGATTCTTCAATGGCAACTGGTTCAATCATCTCATCTGTCCCAGTATTTCGAGTTTCGGTATCAATAGCCAACTGCTTCCCGTTTATTGAGTCGAATTGGTTAATTCCAACGTTCAGGGCAAAAACCAGTATTAAAGCAGCAGCAACACCACTACTTATGGTTTGCAGCGTTTTGTGCGTTATGTTTACTAGGCCAATTCGTTTAATTGCTGATTTTTTTCCGAAAACTATTTCTGTGCTGGCTACGAGCTTCGTTTTATTTATATCGGAAAGTGTTGTGTTTGCGCTTGCATCTGTATCCAAATGATGGTTTAACTCCTTATCCTCTAGCTCGGTTATGTCTCCCTCAATTTTTGCAATGCAAAGGTAGTCCAAGCGGCTTTCTACCCCCAACTGTGAATCTTTTTTTAAAAGTTCACTTTTTGAATATGGGGTATCAACCGGTACTAGATGTGCGCTTTCAATACCATGTAGCTCAGCAGCCAAGTCGGGGTTTTGCTCTAGGAATGCCTGCAACTCCTCAGCCTGAGTACACGATAGATTGCCATCGATGTAATCGATAAAGTAAACCTCGTAGTTGTTTCTATTAATTGGCATGGCTAAATAACAGTCTCTAGTTGTCCTATGTATTGCTTCAAAGCTATTCGAGCTCTGTAAATATATACCTTTACTTGCGACTCGTTAAGGCCGGTAATCCCCCCAATCTCCTCGTAGGAGTAACCCTCGTAGTCCCTTAGCAGTATAACCGAACGTTGTACTTCTGGTAACTTTTTCAGGGCTTCATGCAGTACTTCTTGTAGATCGCTATACTGCGCCGTTGTGCTTAAGCTGATTTCACTGGCTTCGTCCATCGCACCGCTCCGCTTGTTCATCCTTATAATGTCGATACAGGCATGGTAAGCCGATGTGAACAGATACGATTTTACCTTGGCAAAATCTACATTTTCGCGTTTTACCCATAACCGCTCAAAACAATCCTGCACCACATCGTTAGCCCCATCGGCATCGCCTAAAGTTTTTAGGGCAAAGCGATACAGTCCGTCGGCAAAGCTATCGACACAAGAATTGTACTCCTTAGCGGTCATGCAAATTTTTGGTATTTCGTTGGTATGACGGTGAACCCAACACAAAGTTACAGCAATACATATTATTTTTATTGAAATATTAGAGGGGGGAAAAAAATAATGAATGTGAGACTTGAAATATAGAACCGAGAAGTAAAAATAACCCAAAAAATTTGTAAGATTGTATTAGTAATCAAAAATCAAAAAAATATAAAGATGAGAAGAGCTATTATTGCCCTAATTGCTTCAATTATAGTTTTAGGTTGTGCGCCACAGCTGAAAGAAAATGAGTACAATATGGATCAAGAGAACCTGACCCTTGCAACCATATGGTACCAGAGTTCCCCCGAGGTTAAAGCGTTATACTACCAAGGTTTTAATATTGCCAAGGAAAGGGTAGTTGAGTATAGTAAGCAAAAGACCGATAGACCCAAAGCGGTTGTTGTTGATTTGGACGAAACAATGATTGATAACAGCCCATTTCAGGGTAAAATGATTGAAACCGGTAAGCCCTTTACACCCGAAATGTGGGGCGAGTGGGTTGCCCTTGAGCAAGCCGAAGCCCTTCCCGGTGCTGTTGAGTTTACCCATTTCTGCCAATCGGTTGGGGTTGACGTTATATACCTTAGCAATCGCACCGTGGATGAGCAGGATGCTACCATGCGTAATATGGAGAAGCTGGGGTTTGCCTTCGTCAAGCCCGAATACTTTTTCCTTAAAGAATCAATAAGTGGAAAGGAGCCTCGGCGTGAAGCGGTTTCCGAGAAATTTGATATTATCCTTCTGCTGGGCGACAACCTCAACGATTTTGCCGAGGTATTTGAGAACCGCACCAACAGCTGGGGTCAGCCATTCGTTGAAGAGTATCGCGAGGAGTTTGGTCGTAGATTTATTGCTTTCCCCAACCCAATGTATGGCGAGTGGGAGAAGAATATCTACAACCACGAGCGTATTTCCGATGAGGAAACAAGATTTAAGTTAAGGCGCAGGGCTATTAAGGCCTTTTAAGCCCTAATTTTATATTTAACCCTAATCCAAATTTTATAGACTAAGGTGTAAACCAACTTTTGATCACAGAGCAGGGGACTTTGAGTAGCCCTGCTCCATGGGTTTCCTGTGCCCTGTTGTATGGGTTTAAATAGATGTGTGATAAGTGCCACCAATACCATAAGTCGATGAGAACAAAACTAATATTGCTGCTAGGTTTCCTAATCCCATTTTTCAATCTGCAGAGTCAAAATTTGGTTTTTACTGCCCCAGGCAGTAAGCAGGGAATTCTGAGGATAAGTGCAGGGAAAATTGAGGCCAACGAATTTATTTTGGCCCTGCAGGTAGACTGGCTCGATAAGGATCGGAATGCAGTTGACGATAAGCGATCGCATATTGTGTTCGATAAGAATAAGGTTACAATACCTGGCGAAGGCAAAATTATTTGCAAAACCTTTGAGGAGAGCAGAAGCAACCTTTTCTACTTCAACTCAACGCTAACGCTAAAATTTGTTGTTGATGATGATTTCGATCTAGTTCAAAACAATTTTGCTTTTGATATTCCATTTAGCTTTGCCCCAAATATTGATGCAGCGCTTAATCCATCGCAGTGGCAAAACTTTTTGGCACGGTCGCCTCGCAAATTTATGGCTCAGTTTACCATTAATCCTTCGGATATAAAGGATGTAACGCCTCCGCAAATAACCGTGCTTACTCCCGATGGTGTTATGGATGGCTTCCGACCCCAAATCTTTACCAACGAGGTTGAGGTAAAGGTTTTGGTAAGGGACAGAAATCCTCTTGCCGAGGTTAATGTTAATAGCACCAAGGCAGTTCCACTAAACGATTCCGTTTATATTGCAAAAGTGCAGCTGTCGCGCATTGGTGGAACCTATCCAATTCGAGTAACCGCAAATGATTTAGCGGGCAATGTTGGCGAACGTGAGTTTTTTGTTGAGGCCAAGGCTGCCTCCGATGTTGAGCAAAGACTTTTGGCAGAACAGCTAAAGGTGGAGATGGTATCGGATGTTGATACGCTTATTCCATCCATTGGGAGAATTTACGAAAACCGATTTGCTCTAATTATTGGAAACGAAGACTACCGCTCGCATCAAAAGGGGCTTAACTACGAGTCGAATGTGGAGTTTGCCCGTCGCGATGCCGAAACGTTTAAGCAGTATGCAATAAACACCTTAGGGGTAAAGGAGTCGAACATCATCTTCATGCTCGATGCCAAGGCGGTTGAAATGCACAGGGGCATAAATCAGCTAACCTCGCTGCTTAAGGCAACCCAAGGCAATGGCGAAGCCATTGTGTTTTTTGCAGGCCACGGTTTCCCCGACGAGAAAACCCGCGAAGGCCATATTATCCCTGTTGATGTTAGTGGAAACGATTTGGAGTTTGCCATTAAGCTAAAGGATTTGTATGCCAAGCTAAGCGAAAATCCATCCAAAGGAATCACCGTTTTTCTCGATGCTTGCTTTAGCGGTGGTGGTCGCGAACAGGGTCTGCTTGCCGCGAGGGCTGTAAGGGTTCGCCCTCGCGAGGAACCTGTTAAGGGAAATGTTTTGGTGCTAACGGCCAGCGCGGGTAATGAGTCTGCTTTGCCCTACCGGAATAAGTTTCACGGAATGTTCTCGTACTATCTTTTTAAAGCTTTGCAGGATAGTAGTGGTGATATTACCATGGGCGAGTTGGTTGACTACGTTACGTCAAAGGTGGCAACATCATCCATAATACATAACAATAAGGAGCAAAACCCAACCCTAAATGTAAGCCATCAGCTAAGCAGCGATTGGCGTAGTTGGAAACTAAATCGGTAATCACCCAAACCTTTTACCATATGAATAGTAATACGATAAGGTATATTGTTTTTAGTGTTGGTTTAGTATGTTTGTCTAACATCTTATGGGCTCAGCACAAGAAGGCCGATAGCCCAAAGGCGTTAAAATCGAAGGAGCAAGTTACGCTATACCTAAAGACTTTCGACAGATATGCCAACAACCCCGACGACTATGCCAATAATGCTGCTGATTTCTTATCGGTTTTTGGCAATTTGCAGAAGAAGAGCATTTACAATTTCATCTCACAGGAGCATTTTAAAAAAGATAACATTTCACCAATTCAGCTCCAAACCCATATTGCCAGCCATTATCCCGATGGCTTGGGGATCGCCTATAGCCTCGATAATATTGAACTGGTTGATACCCGTGGAAACCTAATTTCAAAAACCTACGCATTTAGAGCACCTGTTGAGTATTCTGGTATTCGTAAGGATGGCAACATTCTTAGCCTCGCCGACGATCAGTACTTCTATATCCGCTCTTTAGGTCACCAAAAATCCATCTCCAGAATTGCAACAGCAGACTATCACAATAAGGTGTTTCGCAAGAAAGCCTTTCGTGAGGGTTTGTTTTTAGAAATTAGTTCAAACATTGTTGCTAATGCCGGTATGTTTCCGTTTGATAGTAAACAAGATGGGCCTGATTACAATAACGATTTTTACGATGAGGCTAACAATAATTATTATAATTATCATAAGGCAAACCATTTATCATATTCAGGAGAATACAGAACCTCATCGGCATTTAATGGAGTAATAGTAAATCTGATATATATGCCAAGACCTTGGTTTGGTTTTGGTATGGGCTATGGTATGGACAAACACACCGTTAGATTCGAAATGCAAGCGGACGGGTTTCTTATGCCTAATGAGATACAGGGACTTATCCCAATTCTCGATTATGCCTATTTTTACCACTATATAAATGTTAAATACAATGCCCTGCCCGTATTCGTAAGGCTCCAGACGGGAAAACCAAAGTTTAACTTCTCCTTTGATTTGGGCATTCAGGTTCAGGTTAAACCAACCTACGAGAGTTCACTATCGGGTGAAGCAACATTCATTGGCTACGACCCCACATCCCGTCAAGAGGTATATTCCCATCCAAGCTTGCCGTTTGGCAACTATAGGTGGGAAGATGAGGTGGTACGACTTACTCAAGAAAATAAAAGCTATGGTTCTCTTATTAGCCGTGTCAATTTGAATATTCAGCCCAGCAAGCACTTCTATTTTAGGGTTTCGCCCGCAATGCACTTTCTAAAATTAAATTATGCCGACTCCTGGCACATGTTCGATATGCACGCTCTGCGACTTCCTTTTGACGAGTATTCTAGACGATATACCTCTTTCAGCCTTGAGCTTGCCATTGGAGTTCACATTAATGAGTTGTTTTAATTGACATGAAATTTTTATGCATACAGCTATGAGATCAGTTCAAAGTAAATCAAATGTATTTGCAGTTGCCCTTGTGTGCCTAACGGTCCTAATGTCCTGTACTGACGAGGTTTTAACAGATCCTGAGTTGCGCACATACGAGGCAACAGAAATATCTGCCGAGTCGGCAATTCTTAAAGGCGAGTTGGTTTCCGATGGAGGAGCCAGCATCCAAAAACGTGGTATCTGTTTCAGTGCTCACCCTATGCCTACAATAGTTGATGGATATGTTGAGGATGTATCAAGTAGTACAGTCTTTACCGTTGTGGTTACTGTGCTTTCGCCAAATACGCACTACAACTATCGTGCTTTTGTGCAGACAGACAGAGGCGTTTTTTATGGCGACGAAAAAATGTTTTCCACTTTGCTTGGTGCACCTTCTGTACAGAGTTTTGCCACAGTTGATAACATAACAACAAATTCCGCAGTTTTTGGCGGAAAGTTACTGTCCGATGGAGGTGCAACCACCACAGCGGGAGTTTGTTGGGCCACTACACCTAATCCAACAGTTGATGATTTTAAGGCACAGGGTACACTAAATGAATGGGAAAACTTTGAGTTTACATGCGATCTTACCAATCTGAAACCCAATACCGTTTACTACACTAGAGCCTACGCAACCAATACGAACGGAACTGCTTATGGCCTTGAGAAAGAGTTTAAAACTCTTCCCGACCCATGGACTCAGCTAGCCGATTTTGGTGGCGAGGAGAGGAGCGCAGCAGTGTCCTTTGCCATAGGCAATAGGATATATGTTGGCACCGGAACAACTCCAAGCAATGATTTCACCTCCGATTTTTGGGAGTACAACCCCGATACAGACCAGTGGAGCAAAATTGCCGACTTCCCCGGAGAACCCCGTCACACTGCAGTTGCATTTGTAATAAACGGAAAGGGATATGTGGGAACTGGTGCAACTCAAGGTGGTGAAAGTAAGGATTTTTGGGCGTACGACCCAACAGCTGGTCAGTGGGCCCGTATAGCCGATTTTGGCGGCTCTCCTAGAGACGGCGCCGCTGCCTTTGCCATTGGTGATAAGGGATACGTTGGAATGGGGGTAAGTAATCTGTTTAATCCTGATTTTTGGGAGTACGACTCCCAAACCGATGTGTGGACTCAGAAGCAATCTTATGGCGGCGGCTTAATATACAAAGCGGTTGGCTTTGCTGTTAATGGCAAGGGGTACATTGGTACTGGTTATAATAACGAAGTGAGAGCTGAATTTTGGGAGTATGATCCCAGTGCCGATACCTGGGCCGAAGCAGCAGGTATTGAACCTACCTGGGATAATAGAAGGTTCTCAGCTATAAGCTTTGTTATTGGCGACAAGGCTTATGTTGGCTCTGGATACACAGGATCAACACCCTATTACGATTTGTGGGAGTTTACGCCTGCAGATAATATATGGACACAAAAAACATACATGAAGCCAGGGAGTCGGTACTCAGCCATTGGCGTTGCTCTAAATGGTAAAGGCTATTTTGGAACGGGAGCAGAGTACACCCAACCCGTTGGTTACAAAAAGGATTTTTGGGTTTACGACCCCAATGAGGATATTTAGTTCACTCACTAAATTTGATTGAAACGAGGGTGTCCATAAACTGGCACCCTCTTTTTTATTTATAAAGTCTTGTCGTTTTAGAATTTCACTTGAACTAGCACCAAATTCATTATTTACCTTCTTTGAATGAAAACATGCCGCATAATTGGCAATACATAGCTTGAAAAGGCGTAAAAAATCTCAGCAGCAAGCCGACCTGCCCGTCGTTTAGCCATCTTGCTTATATTCAGGGCAATAGCAATGAGCCCAAATTCCAGATTCACCCCATCGAGTCCCTTTAGCCTAAAGCGATTAAACATTTTGTTAAACTTTATCTGACCAAATACCGCCTCCGGTTCTATCGGTCTATTGCTTCGGTGAACCAGCCCTTGTTCCGAGTTTAACTTTTCTTTTGCCTTCTGTTTGTAGTCCCGCAATTTATGGTTTATTTCAATGGTTCTATTGCCCTTTCCTTTAAAGCATCGCCCTCTGGATGGGCATCCATGACAGCTCTTTGCCCGATACTTGCTGATGGTTGACACGTAACCGGAAGCATTAGCCTTTTCATGCTCTCCAACAAAATCCATATGCTGGCCCATGGGGCATACGAAGAAATCATGCTCTTGATTGTAAAACAGATTCTCTACCTTATGCGGATCAGCTTTGAATGCTTTCTTCTGCTCCTTGTGAAAATAGTTGTACTTAACGTATGCTTCTACTGATTCATTTTCAAGGTACTCGTAATTCTCTTCGCTGCCATACCCGGCATCGGCAACCACAACCTCGGACTGCTTGTTGTACTTAGCCTTAAAGCTTTCCAGGAAATGGATTAAAGTCCTGGTGTCTGTTGGGTTTTGGTATGGGGCGAAGTTGGTGATGAATTGATTCTCCGTGCTGATTTGGATATTGTATGCTGGCTTGAGCTGACCATTCTTCATGTGATCCTCCTTCATGCGCATGAAGGTGGCTTCCTTATCCGTTTTGGAGCATGAATTCCGGTGGTCGCCAATATCCTCGAGCTTCTGTTCGTACTCTTGCAGCTTGGGCAGGTGCTTACTCTCTAGCTCATGTAACAGCTTCCTCTCCGCTGTATCGATACCCTTATTGCGATTATTCAGCTCACTTATCTTTTCTTGTAAGGTGGCTGAATCAACAGCTGGAAGTATATCCTCTTTTGCTTGGTTGTCATCCTGTATTCCTTGCTCTATTTGGGCCAGGATGCCGTTTACCTTCTTCTCAAGATTGGCTTTATAGCGCTCAACCGACTTGCGCCAAACAAAAGTATACCGGTTGGCAGAGCTTTCTATCTTAGTGCCGTCAACGTATTGCACATCAAGGCTAACGTAGCCTAGCTCAACCAGCATGAAGACAACTTGCGTGAATAATGAGTTGATATGATCTTTCAGCCTGGTGCTGCGGAACTCATTGATGCAGCTGTGTTTAGGGAATTGCTTGCCCGACAACCACATGTAGTGAATGCTTTCGGTTAGCGCGGCTTCCATCTTTCGACAAGAATACACATTGCTCAAGTAGCTGTAAAACAGTATTTTAATCATCATTCGAGGGTGGTAACCCCTGCATCCTCCTGATTTGTAGCCAGATGTGATGCTTGATATGTCTAGCTGATCAACAATTTTACTCACTAGGCGAACTGGAGAGGACTCGGGTATGTATTCATCGAGCCTTGAGGGAAAAAGTTCTGATTGGCCTTGAGAATAGTCTTTGAATGCTATATTTTTCATGCTTCAATATACTAAACATCAAGCATATAGCCAAATTATTCCACAACTATTTTACTGACAATCAGTGTTTTGTTGAACAAAAAAAGAGGGAATCCGTTTTTGGACACCCTCACGTTTACGCGGGTTTATTAAGATGAAAATTTTTTCTTTCACAGAATTCTTTCAGTAAGATAACCTGGTATGGCCTCAATACAACACCAACGACAATTATTGTGTATAAAAATCTTGCTAAATAGAGATCCTATTTAACACTAAATGCTTTTGCCTGAGGAGTGCTAATATCAATTTTAATGCTATTTTAGCTTAACCAAACAAGAGGCAATATGCAAAGCCTAATATCCCCCCCCACAAACCGAAATCCCCTTATTGTTGCAAACCCGCAAACGGGTACTGTTCAGGTGTCGGGTATGTCAATTCCTGATAATCCAACCTTATTCTACAAAACGCTTATCGATTGGGTTGACGAGTATTTTACATCGGGAGGAAATAGCCTTGAGGTAAATTTTTTGATACTGTATTTTGGTAACGGCTCATCTAAATCGTTCTTTACGCTTTTTAAATTGCTCGAGAAACAGCATATGGCAGGAAAACAGGTAAGCGTAAATTGGTACTACTTTCTCGATGATATCGACATAAAAGAAGATGGCGAAGAATTTGCTGAGTTTTTTAAGTTCCCCTTCAATATTGTTGAAAAGCAATTACATAGTACGTTTAGCCATAAAATGACAGATGCTGCTCCCCTTGTTTACTACGACGATTCTGTTGATATAATCATAGAGGGCTTCTGTGTTCACAGTGAGCCTTGGGTATATTTTTATCCCCTAGTTTTGTGGCTTGAGAAGTTAAGGTATAATGAGCCTGAGGTAATTAGTTTTAACGTCGATTTTTTTATCTACACAATTGATGAAAATAACCTCAATTATCTAACACACATTCTTCACCTACTTAAACTGATTGGAGATAAATGCCAATGTATTTCTATTACCTGGAAGTTTAAGAATGAAAATATTAAACAGCTTGGTGAAGAGCATTTAATAGATAGCAAGTTAAACCATAGGTTCATTGAAATAAATGATTAAAGACTTAAATTTTTATTAGAATATACAGCCTGTAAATTTCCTTTGATTCAAAAAGTTTCTAATCGCGTGGTTATCTTTATCCCTTCCGCTCAATCTCCTTCAAGTTCTCCATCTTCTTCTTCTCCAGAAAGCCACGGATATCGTAAAGATGTTCCTTTACCTCTCCATTACCAAATTCGTAAACTTTGGTTGCCAGTCCATCCAGAAAATCGCGGTCGTGTGATACAAGTATTAGCGTCCCATCAAATGCTAAGAGTGCGCTTTTCAGAATATCCTTGGTGCGCATATCAAGGTGGTTGGTTGGCTCATCGAGAATTAGCAGGTTTACCGGCTCAAGTAGAAGCTTTATCATCGATAGGCGGGTTCTTTCTCCTCCCGACAAAACCTTAACCTTTTTGTTTATGTCATCGCCTCCAAACATAAATGCGCCAAGCAGATCCTTAATTTTGGTTCGTATGTCGCCCACGGCCACATCGTCGATGGTTTGAAAAACGGTTAGCTCCTCGTTAAGCAGCGAAGCTTGGTTCTGGGCAAAGTATCCGATGCTAACGTTATGGCCTAGGGCCATTTTTCCATCAAAGGGAATTTCGCCCATAATGGCTTTAATCATAGTCGATTTACCCTCTCCATTTCGACCAACGAATGCAATTTTTTCGCCACGCTCAATGGAGAAAGAAGCGTTGGAAAAAACGTTGTGATCGCCATAGCTTTTCGATACGCCTTCAGCAATCACTGGCCAGCTGCCCGACCTGGGCGATGGGGGAAAGCGTAAGTTTAGCGCCGATGTATCTTCCTCGTCAACCTCTAGTATTTCTAACTTCTCTAGCATTCGCACCCGCGATTGCACCTGATTGGTCTTGGAGTAGGTTCCCTTAAATCGTTCAATAAACTCCTTGTTGTCGGCAATCATCTTCTGCTGGTCGTCGTATTGTCGCTGTTGCTGCTCCCTGCGCTCCTGGCGAAGTTGCAGGTATGTTGAGTAGTTCACCTTGTAGTCGTATATACGACCCATGGTTATCTCTATGGTGCGGGTAGTGATATTATCAACAAAAGCCCGGTCGTGCGAGATTAGTATTACCGCCTTGGCGCTGTTTATGAGAAACTCCTCGAGCCATTGCACCGACTCAATATCCATATGGTTGGTAGGCTCATCGAGTAGAATGAGGTCGGGTTTTTGCAAAAGGATTTTGGCCAGCTCAATGCGCATACGCCACCCACCGCTAAACTCGCTGGTGGGGCGCGTAAAATCGTCACGACGAAAGCCAAGTCCTATTAGTATCTTCTCAACCTCGGCATCAAAATTTATCTCCTCAATGGTGTAGTACTTCTCGCTTAGGGTCGATACCTCCTCAATAAGCTTGTAGTAGCTATCCGACTCGTAATCGGTGCGGGTGGTGAGCTGTTGATTAAGCTCATCAATCTCGCGTTTCATCTCAAAAATACTGGCAAAAGCCTGCGAGGCTTCCTCAAAAACGGTTCGGTTATTCTCGGTTATTAGGTGTTGAGGCAGGTATGCAATTACCGCATCGTTGGGCGCGGTTACCCGGCCACGGGTAGGCGTTTTTACTCCGGCAATTATTTTTAGCAATGTCGATTTGCCTGCGCCATTCTTGCCCATGAGGGCAATTCTATCCTTATCGTTTATGGCAAATGAGATATCCTTGAAAAGTGTTGTTCCGCCAAATTCAAGGGTTAAGCTGTCAACTGAAATCATATCAAAAGTTAAATGAGGCGCAAAGATAGTCCGTTTATTCGGTTTCAAAAGATGATGTTTACCATCTTGCAATGCATAATGGCAAGCAAAGCGTGTAAATCCTAAATAGAATCAAATTGCGTATCTTTGCGGCAAATTTTTGTAGCATGATATTTAATCCTTCGGATATTGAGGTAATGGCACCAGCTGGCAATTTTGAGTCATTAATGGCGGCCATTCAGGGTGGAGCAAACTCCGTTTATTTTGGTGTGGGACATTTAAATATGCGTGCCAAATCTACTGTTAACTTCACAGCTGAAGATTTACCCGAAATAGTTAGGGTTTGTAGTGAGCATGGAGTAAAAACCTACTTAACAGTTAACACGGTGCTGTACGACCAAGATATTCCGCCTATGCGCGCAGCAATTGATGCTGCAGCAAAAGCAGGTGTATCGGCTATAATTGCCTCCGATCAATCGGCTATAAGCTATGCACGTGCACAAGGAGTTGAGGTACACCTTTCTACACAGCTAAATATCAGCAATACAGAGTCACTAAAGTTCTACTCTCAGTGGGCCGATGTGGCCGTGCTGGCGCGAGAGCTAACCCTCGAACAGGTGTCTGTAATTGCCCGCAACATCGAGGAGCAAGATATCACTGGCCCATCGGGCCAAAAGGTACAGCTCGAAATTTTTGCCCATGGGGCATTGTGTATGGCAGTTTCGGGCAAGTGCTATATGAGTTTGCATCAAGCAAACTCATCGGCCAACAGGGGTGCATGCTTGCAAATTTGTCGACGTTCGTATACCGTAACCGATAACGAAACTGGCGATCAGCTGGAGATTGATAACGAGTACATCATGTCGCCCAAAGATTTGTGTACCATTGGGTTTTTGAACAAGATAATTGCATCGGGCGTTAGGGTGCTGAAACTTGAGGGTCGTGCCCGTAGCCCCGAGTACGTGAAAACTGTTACCCAATGCTACCGCGAAGCGGTTGAGGCCATTGCCGATGGAACATATAATCAGCAAAAGATAGATGGTTGGACGGAGCGACTCTCCAAAGTTTTTAATCGTGGATTTTGGGATGGATACTACCTGGGGCAAAAGCTTGGCGAATGGAGCCATCACTACGGTAGTGTGGCAACTGAGAGAAAAGTTTATGTTGGGAAAATCACAAACTTCTTCTCAAACCTTGGTGTTGCTGAGCTAAAAGTTGAGGCAGCCGAGTTTAATAGAAACGATAAGGTGCTGATTATTGGCCCAACAACAGGAGTAGTTGAACTAGTAGCTGAAGATATTAGGGTTGATGATAAATCCGTGGAACAATGCCCCAAGGGTGTAAAATGCTCGTTTGTTTCTCCCGAGTTAGTGCGACGAAATGACAAGGTTTATCAGGTTGTTTCAGTTAAACCTAAACTAGTCTAATTCAACAATGAATAAGGTTCAGCGGAAACTATTCCTAACTAATTTTCGGGCACACAAACCTTGTTTACCGGGTTGAAGTACGTCTCGAGCGATTTGGCCAGAACTATGGCTGTTGGTATCCCAATTATCGAAATGAAAAGCCCCACAATTTGGCATACTGTTACAATGGCCAGTACTAACCCTATAGGAAAGTAGATAATGCGCACAATAAACCCATAGGCCTTCCATAACTTGTTCTGCTTTTTGTTTAGGGTGTTTCTGCTAACCATTTTCATTGAGAATGGTGTAAGCAAAAACCGAGAAAGTTGCATAAGCCCCAGTCCAATGGGTGAGGCAACTATTGTTAGGGTTAGAATTCCTCCAATAATAAACGTCCAAAATGCGGTTAAAAATCCCAGAAAGGGAATATGCCAAATTATGTTTCCAAGTGTGCGCATAGTTTTTTCTGTATTACTTTTCAATTTCAACCACCACTATTCCTAGCTTTTTGTCGAGTCCCATTACCGGGTTGGCAAACTTATAGTTAGTGCCCATATCAACCTGAACAATGGAGGTTGCAGTTAAAATTGCGCTATCGGTAACCTTTGTTTCGATATCCTTTTTATTGGTCGATATAATTACGGTACCATCATTGGGGTCAATAAGCATAACTCGCACAACCCTTCCTGTTTGTAGGTAGTTTACAAAGAATTGCTCAACCTGCTCCATGTTGCCACGAGTAAGCTCGCTGCGAACCGCCCAGGTGAATATCCTTACGTTGTTCTTGAGGTGATAGCTGTTTAGGCTATCGCGTTGTTCAGTAATGGTTGACTCGTATTTTCGGACAGTTCTATTCGATTTTATACTCATAAACCCCCAAATTCCTAGAATAATAATTACGGCAATAAGTAAAGTTGATAGCGTAGGGTTTCTTTTTCCAAAGTTTAAAAAGCGGGTAAAGCCAGAACTCTTCCTTTCGGGTTCTGCTTCACTCTGGATGGCGGGTCTACTATCGTTATTCATTTGCTTGTTATTTTAATGTGAGTCGAAGGCTAAAGGTAGATAAAATTGAAAAATCGTCAAAGTTTTGTCTTTATAGATTGTGTCCAAAACCATCCCTCAAAAATGTAATTGTAATTTTGTTACCTTTGGGTACACTAATTACTCGTATGGCAAAGCAGTTGAGTAATATATGTGTAGTGAAAATATAAATATATTGCTTAGATATAACGGCAAGTTTGCTTTTGTATTTTGTTGTATATCTGCATGTAGCGGGGTGATGTGGAAATTTGATTAAATTTTTGCCCGATTATTATACACGTAAAGAAATAATTATCCTAAATTTATATCTTCAAAAATAATTTTTTGTCCTAAAACCACAGTTGCTATGGAAATCAAATCTCAGAAACTTATTGTGCCGTGGGATTTTACAAATGTTTCGGAAAACGCCCTACTTTATGCACTGAAAATAGGATCCTTTACCGATAGCTTTACCATCGATCTGATTCACGTGGTTGAAGCAGGTGGTATGTTTGCCAAGGGAAAGCTAACCGAAAAGGAGGCCTCTGAGAAAATTAAATCCGATGCTGTTCGAATAAAAGAGCAGTATGGGGAGGATGTTAAAACCGTAATTCAAGAAGGCAGCATCTTTCACACCATTAGTGAGTATGCTTTCGATATTGAGGCCGATACAGTTATTATGGGCACGCACGGTATTAAAGGCGTACAGAAGCTAACTGGCAGTAAGGCTTTAAAGGTTATTGCCGGGTCAAATGTACCCTTCCTCGTAATTCAAGACGCTCCCAAGGAGGGAAGAATTTTTGAGAATATAGTTTTCCCGCTCGACTACAGGTTAAATGAGAAGGAGAGGCTTCGCTGGGCCATCCGTACAGCGCATCAGTTCAACTCCCGAATTCACATCATTTTGCCACACGCAACCGATGCTGGCATCCAGAAAAAGGTTAACTACAATTTAGCCTTTGCCAAGAAGCACCTAGAGGCCAATGAAATCAATTTGGATGTGCATAATGCCGCCAAGGGGGCAAATTACTCCGATGAAATAGTTAAGCTGGCTGTTGATATAGAGGCCGATTTGATACTTATAATGACTACGCCAAATCTAGATTTTACCGATTACATATTTGGGGCACAAGAGCAGTACGTAATTGCTAACAATGCAAAAATTCCAGTGCTCTGCGTAAACCCTGCAATGGTATAGCTAGGTTCGGTACTTCTGCTCCTGGTCGTTTACAATGCTTAGATAGCTGTAGTAGCGCGAGGGATGAACAGAACCGTTTTCAACCGCATCTTTTACTGCACACCCGGGCTCATGTTCGTGTGTGCAGTTTTTATATTGGCACTGCGCTGCAACACGAAATATCTCAGGGAAGAAGTGAAAGATCTCCCGTTTATCCATATCCACTAATCCAAACCCTTTTATTCCTGGGGTATCAATTATGAACCCTCCCGCCTCAAGGGGGAACATCTCGCTAAATGTGGTGGTGTGCTTGCCCTTTAGATGATAGTGCGATATATCGGCCGTTTTAAGGTTTAGGTTAGGTTCCACCCTATTGATTAGTGTACTTTTACCAACTCCCGAGTTGCCAGAGAAAAGGCTAGCCTTGCCCTGTATTAGCTGGCGCACCGCATCAATACCCTCACCCGTTTTGGCAGAGACCCTGTAGCAGGGGTAAAGTGGTTTGTATATTGTTTCGTAGTAGCTGAGCTTCTCCTGAAACATCTCGTCGGAATAAAGGTCAACCTTATTGAAAAGCAAAACAGCTGGAATTTGGTATGCCTCCGATGTGGCCAAGTACCTATCAATAAAAACAAGATTTGTTTCTGGAAAATCAATGGTAACAACCAAAACTGCCTGATCGATATTGGCTGCAATAATGTGTGCTTCGCGCGAAAGATTCGACGATCTGCGGATTATGTAATTTCTCCTGGGCACCACGCTGTCGATATTTCCAGTAACCCCATCATCTTCAACGCTAATTTCAACCGTGTCGCCCACAGTTATAGGATTGGTGGTTCGCGATGAATTAAGCCGCAGCTTCCCCCTGATTTTACATTTATAGAGGTTTCCCTCATCGTCGATAACGGTGTACCAGCTTCCGGTTGATTTGAGCACCTTTCCCTTCATCTCCAAAAATCGTTTTGTTGGGGTAAAATTAGCATTTTAATGGCTTTTTTTCCTTGGTAGGTACAACTTTGTACAAAAAAAGGCGCAGGGTGTTAAAATAGCCCTTGCGCCTTTTTGTGGTTTTAGTAATGATCTAATCCTCCTTGATGGGCTTAAAACCGTTGCCCAATATTTCGTTGGCATCAATCACCGTGATGAAGGCTCTTGGATCAATCTGCTCAATGAAATCGCGAAGCATATGAACCTCTCGGCGGCTCACATTGGTAAAGATGATTTTCTTTTCCTGCCCTTTATACATACCTACAGCATTAATAAGCGTACCCCCTCTATCCAAATCAACAATTAGCTTTTCCCTAATCTCATCGTACTTGTCGGATATGATGAACAGGGTCTTATCATAACTTACTCCCTGAATGGTCATATCGATTACCTTACCCGTGATGTAGATTACAATCCATGAGTAGAGTGGAATTTTCCAGTCCTGAAAGGCCGCAAGGGCAATAAGCACAATGGCCGAATCAACATAAATCATAAGTTGCCCTAACGGTAGGCGGGTGTACTTGGCAATTATCATAGCGATAATATCGGAACCTCCGCTGGTGGCCTTCGACTTAAAAATTAGCCCTAGTCCAAATCCAATGAGAACACCACCAAAGATTGACGAAAGCAAAGCGTCGTCAACCAATGGTTCGTACCCAAATAGGTAGTGTTGCGCATCAATAAATATTGATGTAAGGATAAAACCAATAACAGTTTTTACCCCAAAGCGTGGGCCCAGTAGCTTAATACCAATAATGGTAAGCGGTATGTTAAGTATTAGCCCTACGGTACCAATGGGAAAACCCTCGGGTGCCCAGCTAAACATTCCCTTGGTTAGGTAGTGCACAATGATACCAATTCCGTACACCCCACCAGGGGCAATTCTGTGCGGATCGATAAAGAACACGAAACCGGAGGCCAGAATAAATGCACCCACGGTTATTAGGGTCCATACCCTAAACCATTCCTTTGTGAACAGCTTTTCTTTTGATACGTAGCTCATAATGAGGTGGTTTTTTGAGGTTGATTGTTTTTGTAAATTGGCTGCAAAATTAGTATAAACAATTTGATTACAGAACAAAATATTGTAAGCAAACAGCAGTTGCTAAATATTGTTTTCACTTCGCCAAGAGACTTGTTTCTATTTATCGGTTAATAGGATGCTTCAAAATCCTCTGCGGGGCATGGGTTCTATATCTTCATATTCTCGCTGGGTATTAGGTTTTCGTTTTCCCGTTGCAAATTGATAGGTGATACGAAACCATAAGGGAACGAGCGATTTTTCAATCTTTCCAGCGTAATGGCTATATAAATCCTTACTGGAAACCGTTTCGCCGTAATACGTAAACTCTTTGGTAAAAGGAATTGCGCTAACCACACCCACCTTTAGCCCCCGCTTAAACTCTTTCTCAACAGATATAAAGTAGGTAACATCTTCAAAACGGCTACTTTGAATATTTGCAATGGGAGTGTAATACTGTATTATGCCCGACAAAGAGAAACCCTCTACAAGGGTTACTAACGATGAAAGGCTTGAGCGAAAGCCAACCCCTTTATCATCTTTTATTAAGTTTTCTAAAGCCAAACAGTTAGCCTGTGTCCGATAATTATAAATGCTAATGCTGGGGTTTATTATAACATTGGAGGCAATTGATATGGTTCCTGAACTCCTGATACCAAGCTGTTGAATATTTCCTAGGTTGTAGGGTTTCGATTCGAAAACACCACTCTCATCAACCCTTAGGAGGTTGTCGATAGCGTTTTCTCTTTTGCTGTAAAATACAGCGGCGTTAATAAACCCTTTTTTTATTCGCATTCCGTGTTCTAGCACAATGCTACTAAGTGAAGATGGTTCCAACTTTGCATTACCAGTAGTTACGCAGAAAGGATTATTTTGGCTAGAGTATGGGTTAAGCTGATATAGGCTAGGGTAATGGACTGATTTTCGGTAGGTGATTCGCGTATTTTGCTTTTTGCTATGCCTGTAACCTATCGATAGGGTTGGTAATAGATTTCCACTGGTTGTTGCAAAACCACCTCCAAGCTCAACAGCAGATTCCTCGAATCGCAATCCAAAGTTGGCATCTAACTTTGTGGATGGTTTAATAGAAAATTCTGCATAACCCGATAGCTACTGCTCGCTGTACTGGAAATCAGTCCCATTTCTCAACTCTCTTACCATACCCTTGCCACCTATGATTGCCGAAATGTTTTGATAAATTGGTAAGTTATAATCGACCCTGAAACTTAGATTATCCTGCTGGGGGTTAGTCGAATTGTTGAACTCTGTGCCGTCTGTTTCTGAAAAGAACTTTGTGCTTTTTGATGAGGTAAAATTTTGTAGGCTAATGTCAAAGGCAACAGTATGGTTCGATGCAGCATTAAAGGAGTGCTTGTAGCACAGGGGGTAAAAGTTGTTGATATTTTCGTCGTCATCCTCTTTAGTTGCCTCCCAGACTTTAGCCCCATATGCTGTAGTTTCTATTTCACCATTAAACTCCTGCGAGAAACGGTTATGGTAGGCATAAAGGTTGATCTGATTCTTGCTGTTAATGTTGTAGTCAAATCCAAAGTTAAAGCGATGCGACCAGCCGTTTTGGGTTACCAGCTGATTATTTACTATCTCCTTCCGGTCATCAATAATCTGGTCAAAGGTTTCCCTTTTAGTAGTTTCATGCTGATTAAGCCTTGTGACTTCACCGTTGTAGGAGGTATAGACGTTTAGCTTACCAGCCCCATAGTTTAGGCTATACGAGGGAAAAATGTAAACCATATTTTTCGGGGTTGGAACCTCCAAAAAGATGTGTCCATCTGCCCCTTTCTCATTCTCTTTTGTAAGGATTATATTGATAACTCCCGATACACTTCCCTCGTACCGAGCTGGTGGTGTTTGTGATACCTCTATTCGCTCAATGTTTTGAGCTTTTAGCTGGTTAATGAAATCCATATCCCGTTCCCTACCGTCAACTAAAATCAGAATATTCCGATTGCCATTGAGCGAGATATTACGCATAAAATCGACCTGAATCCCTGGAATAAACTTAATTACATCTGCCCCTGTGGTTGAGGCCAGCTTCATCTCACTACTTACAAGATAGCTGCTTCTATCGGCCTCGCTTTTCCCGCGAACCTTTTTCCCAACCACGGTTACGCTCTGTAAATTAATTGCTATTTCGGAAAGATGGGTAATACCCATATCGATGTAGTTGCTCGAGACTAATTCTACCTCCCGGCTGACGCTTTGGTAGCCTATGGCGCTAATGGTTACTTGATATATTTTGTTACCATTGGCTTTTAGTATGAACTCACCATTTAGATTACATCCCGTACCGGCAATAAGGGTTTGACCATCGCTAGTGTAGAGCGCCACATTGGCAAAGGGAATAGGTTCATTGGTTTCTGCCTCAAGCACACTGCCGGTAATGTTTAAGGTTTGCTGTGCAAGTAGCCCGTAACTTGAGGCCACTATAAGTTGAATAGATAGTGCTATTCTCACAATGGTTCTTTTAGCTGTTTTCATAACCCATAGATTTTTGTTTGCGAACACAAATTATTTGTCCTGCAAAGGAATAGGGTTACACTGCTAAAGCCTATTTGTTGGTAAGCAAAGCAAGGATTTGTTACCATTGGCAGTGCCAAAGCCAGAAGTTGTTATGAGTAGCTAAAATCGTGTGATGGGTGGAAAGGGTTAAGCCTTAAAGAGCGTGCGGAATGTTACTGTATTTTTGCGAGAAACGGGGATCTCTTCGGTTATTCCAACGAGCTTAAGTAAATAGCCAAGCGAGTTGCCCTTCATGGTTCTTACCTTATCAACATTTACGATGTAAGCCCTGTGTACACGGATAATCCGTGGAAACTTTGCCAGCTGTTGCTCTATATCATTAATGGAATTCCTGATAACCGCCTTGCGAATCTGTCCCTGTTGAATAAGGTGAAAATTAACGTAGTTTCCTTCGGAAACAGCATATATAAATTCGTTTATGGTAAAGCTAAGCTTTTCCTTCTTTAGCTTCGACTCAATGTTTACATGCTCATTAGATGACGGATCGTACTCGGTGGGTTTATCGTGGGTTTCCTCAACAAGCAAGCGTTCTGGTAAATACCAGTATGGTAGGTTAATTAGCGAGAATAGTAAAAAGGGGATGCCTGCCCCTAAGGTCGTTCTTAGGTACGAATCGAGCAGGGTTTTAAAGTTCCATCTATTGGAGGGCTCTTCAATTATAAACGCGGCAAAATATACTATTGTCCCCATCAGCAACAGGATGGTGCCGATGGCTAAAAGTTCTTTTTTAATTGTCCAATCCTTGGCGTTGCTGAAGTATCGGGTAGATTTTAGGAGTTTTGCCCCCAGGGCAACAGGAACTGCCACCGTTACAGCGTAAACTATTACTGTAAGTTCAAAGCTAAGCAAGTAGCTGGCGTGAACCCCAAGGGGTTTGTATATAATGAGGAATGCAATTACAAGTACAGCCAGGATGAGAGAACCCAGCCCCGGATTCTTAATAATATAATTTTGTGGGCATCTTCTGTTAAGCCATTTGCTGGTTGGCTGTTGAGGTTTTGAGGCCATAGTTGGTCATAGTGTATCTACTACCTATCCCTGTTCATCATCTTTTCGGCAATGGATTTGAGAACAACTTTTTTCTCACCATTTACACTCATTTTGTCTAATGCGCTCAGAGCGTTGTCGAAGTATTCGTTAATTTTCTCTTCGGTTATCTCCTTTACACCAACCTCGTTATATATTTTCAGCACCTCTTGTACCTTTTGTAAGGGGTCTACCCCTTCGGCCTTAAAGTAGCTGCTGAGTAGTTCAAGCGATTTACCCTTGGCCAGAGAAAAAGCCTTAATGGTCAGGAAGGTCTTCTTGTTGGCCACAATATCGCCCCCAATCTTTTTCCCAAAGGTTGATGAGTTGCCAAAAGCATCCAGCAGGTCATCTTGAAGTTGGAATGCTAGGCCAAGGTTAAGGCCAAATTCCCCCAGCTTAATAATGTCCGACTGAGGAGCACCAGCCACAATACCGCCAATTTGCAGCGCACCCTTAAGCAGAACGGAGGTCTTTAGCTCAATCATATTAAGATACTCTTCCTGCGTAATGTACTGAGCTGTTTCAAAGTCCATATCATACTGCTGACCATCGCAAACCCCAAGTGCTATTTTGTTAAAGGTGTTGATTACTTGGGAAAGTATCTCCTTGTCCGACTTGGCCAGTAGCTGGTAGGCCAAGATGTTTAGCGCATCACCCGATAGGATTGCAATATCTGACCCCCACTTGGCGAAAACAGTGGGCTGGTTGCGCCTTATGGGCGCTTTATCCATAATGTCGTCATGTATCAGGGTGAAGTTATGAAAAAGCTCAATGGCTATGGCAGGGTATAATGCTTTGTCAACAGAGTTTGAATACATGTTACAAGCCGCAAGTACTAGTACCGGCCTAATTCGCTTACCCCCCGATGCAAGTGTATACCGAATGGGTTCGTATAATCGTTTGGGTTCTTCGGGTATCGAAAGGTTTAAAATTCCTTTGTCTGCAATCTCTGTTAACTCCTCAATGCTATACATATAAATACTCTTTTAGTAATCGTAGTTCTTTAAGTAAAGATATACAATTTTGATGATGTAGAAAACCTTTTAGGATAAACAATCGACCTCCTCCTTGTTGTGCGTTGAGAGGGAGAGGAGGATTGACGGGAGCAAAACCAGATTGCTAAAAAGTGCAATCAGCAGCGTTAGCGAAACAAGAAGCCCAAGCGATACTGTGCCACCAAACTGCGAGGCAATGAATATGCCAAAGCCAAAGAACAGTACGATGGAGGTATAAATCATGCTAACCCCAGTTTCCCGTATAGCACAAAGTACCGATGCTTTTTGGTTATTGTAGGTTCGGGCGAGTTCTTGCCTGTACTTGGCCAAAAAATGGATGGAATTATCGACGGATATACCAAATGCAATGCTAAATACAATTACTGTGCTGGGCTTTAAAGGAATTCCAAGAAAGCCCATGGCGGCTGCGGTAAAAAGTAAGGGGATAAGGTTTGGTAGTATGGATAGGATTACCATCCGCCACTTCCTAAACATCCATGTCATGAATACTGATATGATGAGAATTGCGGCCAAAAGGCTTATGAATAGGCTTTTTACCAAATAATCGTTACCCTTGGCGGCAATAACGCTTCCGCCCGTAATGGCTACTCTGTGGGCATCATCCGCAAAAATCGAGTCTATATCGGCCCTAATGCTTTCTTTTAGCTCTTTCACTCTAATGGAGCCAATGTCGGCCACGTTGTACATAATACGGGTGATGCTGGCTGTTGAGTCGGCAAAGCGCCTAAGCAATTCGTTACCCTCCATATTTTTCGGGAGATAGGAAAGGATAAAGTTTCGTTCTGGGCCAGAGGGAAGCCTGAACTGGCTTGGGCTGCCGTTATAGTACCCTTGCCTGGCAAATTTTGCTGCTTCGGCAACTGATAGCGGCTTTGAGAGCTCCGGATACTGTTCTAGCTTATTCTGTAGCGAATTGATTTGGCCAAGGGTTTTGGCCTGTAAAATGCCCCTTGGCGTTTCGGTATCTACAACAACCTCAAAGGGCATCACGCCCGAGAAGTTTTTTTCAAAAAACTTCAAATCGATGTACACTGGGTGATTTTTGGGGATATCGTCAACCATAAAGCCTAGGCTTTGAACCCTTGATAGCCCCCAAAAACCCACAATGACCAGAATAGCTGTAATGGTAAAAACCATCTTGCGACGATAAAGCCCTGTAGAGATTACCCGCGAAATAGTGTTTTTAACCCTAGCGCTCTCTAAGTGTTGTAGGTGACGGGGTTCGGGTGGCGGCAAAAAGCTGAATATTGTTGGTATTAATAGGAGCGACACCACGAATACCACCATAATGTCGAGTGCAGCAACCAAACCAAACTCGGTTAATATATTAATGCTGGTAAACATAAACGTTCCGAAACCCGAGGCAGTAGTGAGGTTGGTGAGGAAGGTGGCGCTTCCAATTTTTTGAATAACCCTCTGCAAGGCTTTTATCTTATTGCCATGTACACTATACTCATGGTGATACTTGTTGAGCAGGTAAACACAGTTGGGTACACCTATAACAATAATGAGAGGAGGGATAACGGCAGTGAGTAGGGTAATTTGGTAACCAAGAAGCGACATAACACCCAGACCCCAAACCACAGAAACCGCTACCACAAGAAGCACAAACATCATTATTCTGAAAGACTTGAACAGAAGGTATATGATTACAGCGGTAATGAGGACTGCTAGGAAGATGAACATGAACATCTCACCCTTTATCATCTCGCCAATTGTTATCCTAATGTAGGGAAGTCCGGAGTACCTTAACCTGTTCCCGGTGCTTTCTTCGTACTGCTTGCAGGTATCTATTATCGACTCCATGAATGAAACTCTGATGGGTGTGCTAATTTTATCGTATCTTAGCGTAACCATCATAAGGTACACATTCTCCTCCTTGTTGTATATAAGCTCTTCATAGAACGGGAGAGAAAGCGCCACTTTCTTAAGCGAGTCGATATTCGTATTGTCTAAATCAACAGGAAATACTCTGTTAAAATCAAAGACCCTTTGCTCAACATTTCTGTCGAGAGTAAAAATATCGAATATGGAAAAAACCTGTTCAACACCGTCGGTGGCCAGCAAGTCCCTCTCAAGCTTTTGCCAACGCTTTAGGTTTTGTTCAGCGAAAAAGTTGTCGTCCTCTACTCCAATAACCATTATATTTTCGCCTTTTCCAAACATTTGCGTGTAGTGCTTATGCTGTATCAGCAGGCTGTCCGTAGATGGTAGCAGAGGGGTGGGTTCGTAGTAAAACTTGAGCGATGTAGTCATATACGCCATAAAGGCAGTGATTACACCAACGGAGATAAGAATAGCGAGTCTGTTTCGAAGAATTAATCGGGCAATAACTTGAAAAACCATAGTATAGAATAATGATGCGGCAAAGGTAATAATTTTGGGTAAAGTAAGTATGTTAAATAATTATAGCGTAGGAATTGGTGGTTTGAATAATTAGCTTTAAGTTAACATTGGAATTTAAAGCGATGATTTGGGATTGTATATTTTTACGCACCTTTTAAAAACGTAAAAGTATGAACTACAGTTTTATCCAGTTTCTAACCCTGGTGGGCTCTCTAGGGCTTTTCCTCTTCGGAATGAAAATGCTAAGCGAGTCGTTACAGAAGGTAGCTGGCGATAGAATGCGAACCATTCTTGCCGCTATGACCTCCAACCGATTCAAAGGAATACTTACCGGTTTAATAGTAACTACTGTAGTTCAGTCGAGCTCTGCCACAACCGTTATGCTTGTTAGCTTTGTGAATGCCGGTTTAATCTCTTTAACCCAATCGGTGGGTGTGATCATGGGAGCAAATATCGGCACAACATTCACCGCATGGATGATTTCGCTCTTGGGTTTTAAGTTTTCCATTAGCGCCATTTCGTTACCGCTAATTGGGGTTGGGTTTCCGCTTGTGTTTAGCAAAAACCATAGCCGCAATTCATGGGGTGAGCTGCTTGTTGGCTTTGCCCTTTTGTTTTTAGGTCTCGATTTTCTTAAGAACTCTGTACCAAATATTAGCGAAAGCCCCGAAATACTTGCGTTCCTTTCAAACTATACCGATGGAGGAGTGTTTTCGTTGCTGCTTTTCGTTGCCATAGGGACCATTCTAACGGTTGTTATCCAATCGTCGAGCGCCACCATGGCCTTAACGCTTGTGATGTGTAATAGCGGTTGGATTAGCTTTGAGCTGGCAGCAGCAATGGTGTTAGGCGAAAACATTGGTACTACCATTACGGCCAATATTGCTGCAGCGGTGGCCAACGTATCGGCCAAGCGTACTGCTCGAGCTCACTTAATATTCAATATGTTCGGAGTTGTTTGGATGCTGTTTATTTTTAGATTTTTCTTGAAAAACGTCGCCAATTTTGTTATGGAAATGGGTGGGCTAGACCCATTTGACCCAGTAAATCACGAGAGCGTACCCATTGCCCTTTCCATTTTTCACTCTGCATTCAACATTATAAACACGTTTCTTCTGGTTTTCTTTACCCCATACATTGTTAAAATTGTAACTAAACTCGTTCCTTCGCGCAAGGGAGAGGAGGAAGAGTTCCGTCTGCAACACATCAACATCGGGTTGCTGTCTACAGCTGAGCTATCCCTTATTCAGGCCAATAAAGAGATAATAAGCTACGCCAAGCGAACCTACAAGATGTATGGATTCTTCAAGGATCTGTTCGTTGAGACCAACGAGAAAAAATTTAAGGAGACTTTTGATAGAATTGAAAAGTACGAGGAGATTAGCGACAGGGTTGAAGTTGAAATTGCCACCTACCTAACCAAGATTTCAATCCACGACCTGAGCGACGAAAGCTCTAAACGTTTGCAGGCAATGTTCAACATCATTAACGATATCGAAAGCGTTTCGGATAGCAACTATAACTTGGCCAAAATAATGCGTCGAAAGCGTAAGGCTAATATATGGTTTAACCAGGAGGTGCGCGATAATCTTAACTACATGTTTCAGCTGGTTGACGAGGCCTACGCAATAATGCTTGAAAATTTGGAGGGGGGCTACGGTAGCATCAACTTGGGGCCAGCATACGAAGCCGAGGAAAAGATTAACCAGTTTCGTAACAAGCTACGCAAGGAGCACCTAAAGAACGTGGAGGAGGAGAAGTACAAGTACCAAGCGGGGGTAATATATAACGACCTGTTCTCCGAAGCGGAGAAGCTTGCCGACTATATTATTAACGTTTCTGAAGATATTGCTGAAATTAATCAGCCCGTAAAGAAAGCGGTACTACAAAAGTAGCGAGAGGAGGGTTAGCCCCTAAGGGCCTCGGCACCCGACACTATTTCAAGAATCTCTTTGGTAATAGCCGCTTGGCGTGCCTTATTGTACTGTAGCTTGAGCTGCTTGCTCAGCTCTGTTGCATTTTCGGTTGCCTGATGCATTGCCGTCATCCTTGCGCCATGCTCACCAATGGCATTTTCTAGGGAGAACTCGTAAAATGATGTCTTAAGTGCCATTG
>Ga0334894_1000038_pt1 | contig 221387 bp, 158 predicted proteins | sample GraSluR3_MG_6_FD_207225 | JGI IMG/M metagenome (GOLD analysis project Ga0334894, IMG submission 207225) | Sludge microbial communities from methane-producing bioreactor in Wageningen University, Netherlands - Granular Sludge_12_05 R3 | ecosystem: Engineered > Bioreactor > Anaerobic >...
CAAAGAAGGAAGGCGAAGTCACCTCCCTCTTAACCATCGGCATAAAGCTTCACCGTCGATCGTTCTTTGGCAAAAACAAAAATAGGAAAAAAGTTGAAAGAAAATTTGGTTTTATCATAGAATTCCGGCAGGCGGCAGGTAGAGCGGACAGGTTGGTTGATCCGCCAAAAGCGGGCAGGTTGTTTGATTGCTCCCACTCCATTGCCAACTGCTTTTTGGGCCAACTGCCAACTATTCTGTTTAATCTAAAATTTTTAACTTTTTTAATGTCTTCGCAGTTGGGATACCGTTGCTATCGAATCCACGCTTGGTGTAGAACTGCTTTATCATCTTCTGCAATGGGATTGGCTTTTGTTGCTTATCGCTTTGGCGAAACTCCTTCATTAGCTTTGCTGGTAACTTATCGTCCTTGGCCGAGATACCCTCGCGGGTATTCATATATCTTTCCAGTACGTAAATTCTCTCGCCGGCTGTTATCAACTCCTTATTGGTGAGTTTTATACCCGTGATGGTGCTCCACATCTTGGTGTACAAGCTGTAATCGATAAGCTGAATGGCAACCGGATGCATATACTGCATGAAAAAAGCCAGAATTGGCTTGGGTGTATACTTTACCAACGGGGGCTCCAGCATGTAGGCAAACTGCGTAAAGGCGCAAGTGTGTAACGAGTCGATAATCTCCTTAACATTCTGAAGAAATACCACGTATGCCGCCTTGCCCAGCGATTTGGTTGGGTTGAGCAGTTTAAAGAGGATTTCCTGAGCAATAACGTAGGCATTAAGATGACACCCGCCACGGTTGGCCACTGCGTACGATAGTGCTTGACCAAACGATCCGCGAGGATCGTAAGCGGCCAGCTCGAGCCCCTTAGCGTGAATGGCAAACGACTCGCCACCGTGCTTACGACTTGCAGCCCGTGAGCCCAACGCCAGATCGGCACCAATACCCTTGCCGTGGGCAATATCGTTGATAATTTGGGTTACCGCATCAATATCGCCAAATTTCAAATCGGTTGTAACAAAACCATTCTGAGTAGCCTCTATGGCCCAGCCAATGGTGCTACCCATTGATATGGTATCCATACCCAGCTCGCCACAGAGTTTGCCCAACCGTGCAACAACCTCGGTATCGAAAATGCCGAGGTTAGACCCCAGAAGGCCAATGGTTTCGAACTCGGGAACGGCCAGCGTTTCGCCACTAAAATCGCCCTTATGCCCGCAGAGAATAGTGCAGGGTTTACAGGTATGATGTTTGCTACTGTGCTTCTCCCTAAAGTTTTGTCCCGACAGCTCGTAATGCTGCGGATGCGAGCCATCGCTAAAGTTGTTTATGGGAAATATATTGGCCTCGTTGCAGGGGATTACGTTGGCTGCAGTACCAAAATCGCGGTAAAAGCCCGAGGTCATCTCGTTGGAGTTAATCTGCTTGCTGGCCAGCTTACGAACCTTGTCGAACTTTTCCTTTTGCGCTGGAACAATTTTAAACTCGCCACCCAAGGCCGTAATGGCCTTTATGTTCTTAGATCCCAACACGGCTCCCACTCCGCCCCTGCCCAGGAAACGATGTCCGGAGATAATATTGGCAAAGCGAACCAGGTTTTCGCCCGCCGGGCCAATGGCAATTACGCCACCCTCCTCCTTAAGTTCGTCCTGCGTTTCGGTGGTCGATTTGCCCCAGAGGTGCTGGGCGCTCCTTATTTCACATCCCTTGGATGTAATGTGTAGGTATGATTGCACAGGTGCTTTGCCCTTAAGAATTAGCCCATCCCAACCCGAGGTTTTAAGGCTCATTCCAAATGGCCCACCACACGATGAGGAGACCATAATGCCTGTTAGTGGCGATTTGGTAATGGCCGACCAGCGTCCCGAGCAGGGTGCTCCGGTCCCCATGTACACGCCGGGCATAAAGGCTATAATATTTTCGTCCGATAGCGGATCGACACCCACCTTTAGCCTATCGAAAAGGAGCTTCATACCTAGCCCCTTGCTTCCAATATATTTTTTTCGGAGTTCGGGCGTAATTTCTATTACGGTGGATTTGCCGGTTGAGAGATTTACCTCAAGTACGCGATTGCTGGTGCCAGTAATTTTGTCCATAAGCCGGGTTTTGTTTTCAGTATCAGCAACAAATATATGCCATTGACAAGTTACAAAACAATAACATATGTTAATAAAATGGGGCTATTATATTATACCCTTTAATCGACTTAGGTGAACTGGCGTAATGTTTAGGTACGAAGCCACAAGATGCTGCGGAACCCTTTGCAGAATGGATGGATAGCGTTTACTCATTTTCCTGTAACGGGTAATGGCATCCTCGGTATAAATATCTCTCACCTTATTCATAAACATAAAAAGATACCTTTCGGCCAGCAATCGACCTAGCTTTTCGCCATTCTGCAAGTTCTTATATCCATCGTGAACCGTATGATACGTCATTACTACAGCCTCAACGGGCTCAAGCGCCTGAATGGAGAAGTATGCTGGTTCAACTGCAACAAAACTCTCGTAATCGGTTATAAATTCTTTCTCCATAGTAAAATGGAAAGTATTTTCCTCACCTTTAGCATTGAGAAAAAAGGTGCGGCATAAACCTTGGTTGATAAAAAAAATATTCTTACAGGTCTCACCCGCCTTAAGAAGAAGTTCTCCCTTTTTAAATCTTACCACCGATAGCAACTCACTATAGTATAGCATTTCATTTGAATCTATCTCGATAAGAGATTGGAGAGCATTGAAGAACTGGGTGTACTTGTAATCTGAACTCATCATCTTGGTAAGTTATTTCCCTAAAGTAATGAAAATTATTGTCTTGTGGTAATCGCAGGTAAATACTTAATTCCGAAAAATAACCATAAAACGGCATCGATAATAATTACACATTAGGTATTTCTACCCTACGGTCAACAGAAAGCACCTAAACAATTCATAGGGAGACCCTCTCTTAATCTCTTAAATATCTGTTATTATGCACCTTAGCCCTATATAAGCAGTGCGTATTTATACCTCATTTTTTCAAACAGGTGGTAGCACTCTTTTATTGGGAGGGTGTTGGGGTTAGCTTTGTATAAGAAATTAATCACACGAAAATGAACCCAGCTCCCAAGATACTAATTGTAGAAGATTCCTACTTCAATCAGGTGCTTGTGGAGTCGTTGCTAAACAGCTGGGGGATAGAGACCAAAACCTGCAAAGATGCCAAGGCTGCATTGAAAAATCTAGCTAACGAACATTTTGAACTAGTCATTCTAGACCTTATGATGCCAGGAATGGATGGTTTTGAATTTCTTAACCATAAGCATCAACTAAACGATAGCACGCCAGTAATAGTTGTGTCGGCCAAAGCCGATAAAGCAAGCATTGAGCGCACAAAGGAGCTGGGTGCAGTAGATTTCTTAGTAAAACCATTTAGATCGGAAACATTTAAATCACTAATAACTAAACACCTAAACCAACAGAAGCAATAGTATTGCTTCGCTAAAAATTCAGGAGGACAAAGCTATGAAATTTAGAGACTTAAAAATTGGAACAAAAATTATGACTGGGTTTGGCCTAGTGGCGCTAATAGCCCTAGCAATTGGAATCATTGGGTTCGTAGGTTTGAACCGGGTTTCAAAATCATTCCATGATGTGGCCGACGTAAATATGCCTTCGGTAGGGGCATTACAAGAAATTGAGCTAGCCTTCGAGATGGTTCAATCGGCACATCGTACGCTACTAATTCCAAATCTGGACGCATCAGAAAAATCACAACAATTTCAGCACCTCGATAACGCTCGTAAACGGCAAGCCGAAGCGCAGGCATTGTACGAGTCGTTACCCCACTCGGCTGAGGAGGCACAGATGTGGGACGAGTTTGTAAGAAGCCGAGACAACCGTAGGGGCGTTAACCTAGAGTTTGAATCGTTAGTTAACGATATGGCCACAATTGACATCAGCTACCCCATGGAATTGTTAAAGGATTTGCAGCAGTTTAAGGGAGATCACCACGAACTTCAGGTAAGAGTTGCAAATGCCATCAGGAGTGGAAGAACTTTTGAAGGCGGCGATGATCATACCCTGTGCAATCTTGGCCGCTGGCTTCCAAACTTTGCATCAACAAACCCAAGGCTAGCTGCGGCTTTTAACGATCTTCGTGAACCCCACGGCCAGTTCCATCGCGCAGTGCATGAGGTGAACAGATTGCTTCGCAATGGAAATAACAATGCTGCCTGGGCAATATACGAGCGTGAAATGTTACCAAGTGCCGAGAATGTATTTAAGTATTTTGATGTAGCCATTCAGGAAGCAGAAAGAGCAGTGGCATTAGCGGAGGAGGCTAGTCGTAAAAGTTTAATAGAAGCTTTACCCCTAAATCAAGCAGCCGTTAAAAACTTAACTCAACTTATTACCTACAACGACAACGAGGCTGCAACTGCTGTTAATCTAGGTGATAGGGCTGTGAGTGCATCCACAGCAATGGTAGTAGGGGGAATAATTGTAGGGTTAGTTCTTGCCCTCATCCTTGGCCTTCTAATCACTCGTATAATTTCTGCACCAATTATTAAGGGCGTTGGTTTTGCCCAAACCATTGCCGAGGGCGACCTAACCGCCGAACTCGAAAACGAGATACTCGACCGTAAAGATGAGGTAGGACAGCTTGGCAAGGCCATGCAGAACATGGTGGATAAGCTGAAAGAGGTGATTGGTAGCGTGATGCTAGGATCGGATAATATTGCCGCAGCCAGCATGCAGATGAGCTCAGGCAGCCAGCAGGTATCGCAGGGTGCCAGCGAACAGGCATCGAGCGCCGAGGAGGTAAGCAGCTCCATGGAGGAGATGGCAGCCAATATTCAGCAGAATACCGATAATGCCCAGGAGGCCGATAAAATATCGCAAAAGGTACAGGATGGCGTTAGTAAGGTTGGGGCAGCATCTCAGGACAGCTTAGTATCCATTAAAAATATTGCTGAGAAGATTAACATCATCAACGATATCGCTTTCCAAACCAATATTCTTGCGCTTAACGCAGCTGTTGAGGCAGCCCGGGCTGGTGAGCAGGGCCGTGGATTTGCAGTGGTTGCTGCCGAGGTACGCAAGCTGGCAGAGCGCAGTAAGATTGCCGCCGATGAGATTGTTGCTCTAGCCTCAAAAAGCGTAGATGTTACCGAGAATGCTGCAGAGCTTATGACTGGACTAATTCCTGAAATTGAGAAAACAGCCAAGCTGGTTCAGGAGATTGCTGCGGCCAGTATGGAGCAGAGCAGCGGATCCGATCAGGTGAATACCGCTATTCAGCAGCTTAACCAGGTTACCCAGCAGAATGCCGCTGCTAGCGAGGAGATGGCCACCAGCGCCGAGGAGCTAAGCAGCCAGGCCGAGCAACTTAAAGAGATCATTGGGTACTTTAGAATTGATAGCCGCCGAATCAATAAGTTCCAGGCCGAGAGTCACTACGCACCAAAAAAAGTGGCAACCCCTAACGTGCAGACAAAGCAACAAGAGAATACTAAGGGTGTTAGCCTAAAGATGGAGGGCAATGGTAAGACCAATAAATTCCATGAAGTAACAAGTAAGGCAAAAGTTACAAGTAACGACGGCGATTTTGAAAATTTTTAGTGGTAAAATATAAGCGTATAGCGTGTTCACGCTATACGCTTATTCAACAATACTGAAATGCTAACCTTCTATTCCCCTTCGGCAAGTTACAATAACTATGGAAACCATATTGTGTATCTAGTTCGTTTGTATGGGAAGCATTTTATGGATGTTAAACAAAGTAATGACAGGGTGAACCCAAAAGGAAGAAAAAACGGCAAAAAAACCTGAAATCATGAGCAAAGAAAAAGACAAGAAAATAAACTCATACCTATCGTTTAAACTAGGCGATGAGGAGTTTGCAGCACACGCCAGTAAGGTGCTCAACATTCTGGAACTAAGCAAAATTACAGTAGTCCCTCAAGCTCCTGAGTATATGAAAGGGGTTATCAACCTAAGAGGCACTGTTCTGCCGGTAATTGATACGCGAATTAAGTTTGGCATGAGCCCCACAGAATACACCACTAACACATGTATAATTGTAATGGATATAGTGGTGGACAATGAGTCGGTAAAACTAGGGGCCCTGGTTGATGCTGTGCAGGCAGTACTGGAGATTGAACCAAGCCAAATTATGCCCGCTCCAAGCATTGGTAGCCGATATAGAAGCGAATTTATTGATGGGGTAACGAGTATTAATGATCGATTCGTGATGATTCTAGATATGGACGCCATTTTTTCGTCGGACGATTTAACTTCACTTGTTGAAACGACCACCCAGGGTTCGTTAAAACAATCGGTTGAAGAAATTGCATAAATAACCATACGCAAAGCAAAGTGAACAAACTAAAGGCACAAGTGATGTTTGATACTACCAACATACAAATGCAGCAACGGATATTAATAATAGATGACGATCGGGAGTTGGCTCAAAGCATCAGGGAAATTCTTGTAGAAGAAGGATTTCGGGTTGATATGGCCAGCAATGGACGGGAGGGAATACGCCTACAAAACACGATGCCATACGAGCTAATTATCACCGATATTGTAATGCCCGAAGAGGATGGCCTTGAGGTGATCATGTGGGTTAGAAAGACGCACCCCAACACCAAACTTATAGCCATATCGGGCGGAGGCTACTTCGATTCGCGTGATTACCTGCTTATGGCCAAGGAATTGGGTGCAAAAATTGTTCTCTGCAAACCTTTTGAAATAAAGAGCCTTTTATCGGGAGTTCGACGATTACTTGGTATTGAGAAACCAGCGTAAATACATACGCTTTGAGAGTGAAACCAGCCAGCCGCTATTTACTAGCCGCTGGCTGGTTTGTTTTGGGGGATTGGGTGATTGGTAGACCTGACAGCCCTGCCTGTCGCTTGCTTACCCTGCCTACCGAGGTAGGCGACAGCAGACAGGGTGCGAAGCTCCTGTCAGCGTCTAAGATTGATTAGATGGTTGGGTGATTGATTGACCCTGCTTGCCAGCAGGCAAGCTGCCTGACTGACGTCAGAGCAGGCAGGTTGGATGATTGGATGCCTGCCTGACTAATTTCGGCAGGTAGGCTCTGTGTGGGGTTGCTTGGCTACACCTTATAAATATTGTTTTTTACAGCCCACATGGCAAGCGCCACGGCATTTTTAGTTCCTGTTTTGGAGAATAGCCTCGATCGATGCCCCTCAACGGTTCGCTCGCTAAGAAAAAGCTTCTCGGCAATCTCGGCATTGGTAAACCCCTGGCAAATAAGATCTAGAACCTCTACCTCCCGCTTAGTAACCGACAGGTTATCACCACGTGCTGCAGACTCCTCATTATCTGCCTCAAAACTGTCGGTAAACTCTAAGGTACAAAGCAAGCAGGGTTGACCTCTGAACTGAATCTGCATGCCAACAAGGTCAACATTAGCAATCCTTTTGTCTTTCAACAGGATATCTACATTCAAATTGAATGAGGTTTTAAGTCCTCCCTTGCATTGCTCGGCTGCTTCGGAAAATTGGGTTAACGATCCTCCGCTCAAAATGTTAGTAACAGACATCCCCTCAATCTGCTCCTGATTATAACCAACCATCTTGCTAAAGGGACGGTTTACATAGTCGAACTTACACTGATTTAGAATAAAGGCAGGATTTCGGGTGTTTTCAAAAAGTACCTTAAAGTTCTCGTCATGCTGATCGGCTATGCGCTTGCGGCGCTCAATACGCCTTTTGATTACCGCAACAAGATTATCGAATTCGAAGGGCTTTGTAATGTAATCATCTGCCCCCAGGTGAAGGCCTGCCAGGATATCGTCGCGGGTAGATTTGGCTGAAAGAAAGATAAATGGAATTACCGATGTGGTATTGACCTGATGGAGCATATTGTATACCTCATAACCCGATAGCCCCGGCATATTGATATCACAAACCACCACATCGGGAATATGGAGTAAAGACATTTGAATACCCTGCGCCCCATTTTCGGCAGCAAGCGCCTCAAAGCCTTCGTCCCTGAGCAACTCTACTGTTGTCTCTCTCAAATCCGGATCATCCTCTATCAGGAGTACCTTTTTGCCCATAGCCTGCAATTATAAGTATTTAGAATCATATCGGTATAGTAACTACTATCTCTGTCCCCTTATCTTCTTCGGAATTAAGGGTAATCTCTCCTCCATGAAGCTCCACACACCGCTTCACAATATTGAGCCCCAAGCCCGTGCCAGAAACGTCCTTTGAGTTTGATGCCCTAAAATAGGGATCGAAAAGGAATTGCTGCTCCTCCTTGGGTATACCAATACCCTGATCCTTAACCCCTATCTCGAATATTCCGCTACCATTCAGACCAATCCTCACATCAATGGGCGTAGCGCTAGGTGAATATTTTATCGCATTGCTAACAAGGTTACCAAGGATATGGGTTAAGAGGTTCTTATCCATCTGGGCCTTCGTTTCAGAGCAATCAAGAATAACTACATTAACATTGGACTGCAGCTGATAATCGATCTGCTCCAATAGATCGTCGGTAAGCATTCGCAAATCCCATAGCTCGGGAGTAAAGCTTAGCCTTCCGCTCTGATCTTTGCTAACCAGCGATACCTCATTAAGGAGGGAGGTAAGTCTACGTTCGGCATTTAATAACCTATTAATAGCATAATGCGCTTTCTCCAACCGATTATCCTTAAGGTATTTTTGCAGCAGCTGCACATTGAGCGAAATATTAGTTAACGGGGTGCGGAACTCATGCGATACGGTAGATATAAACTGTGTTTTCTGTCGGCTAAGCTCCGTCTCCTTCTCCAATGCAGCCTTTATCTCATCTCGAGCTTTAATCTTCTCGGTGATATTATGTGCATTCAGGATTATGCCTCCAACAGCAGGGTCGTTGCGCAAATCCGTTACGCTAACCTCATAAACCTTATCATATCCATCCTTGTGCTTAACGCTCACTTCGAAGGCTTTATAATGCTTTGCTCCTTTCCTATTTAGAACCTCCATCACCAGTTCTGCCTGATCTGGATCTAGGTAATCCAGGATATTTTCATTAAAATAGTTATCAATTCCATATCCCAGCTCGGTTTCAATCGATGGGCTTAAATACAATATCATACCTTTGCTATCGACAATAACAATAAGATCCGAGGCTTTCTCAATCATACTCCTGAACCGGTTCTCGTTGCTAACCAGCAGGTTTTCCATTATCTTTCGGTCGGTAATATCAACTACAACCTCATCAATGTATCGTTCTTTAATATTGATAACGGCATAATCGACAACCCAAATCCCCTTACCCTGCAGGGTTGTAATTTCAAACTCACCGATGGCTGAACCCTTTTCCCTCAGTGTTTTAAGGAATTTCGATCTTTGGGTAGCATTTTTGAAATGTTTTTCTATAGATTTTCCAGCAATATGCTTTTCGTTTCTATAGCCAATTAGCTGGGCAAAGTAGGTATTGCAGTTACATATAATACCCGTAGTGGTTCTTGTTCGGGAAATACCCACAAGGGCATTGTTAAACATGGTTCGATATCGCTCCTCACTCTCCTCCAATTTTTGCTGATAGATTTGGGTTTGGGTGGTGTCATGAAAAACCTCAAGGATAAACTCCTGGTCGTTTATTTTGATAGCTTCGCCACTCCATTGCACAAAAACCACGTGCCCCGAATTGGACATCATAGTAAGCGGAACACCGGTTAGCCTCCTCTTTTCATGCAGGTCAGCTAAAAGCTGATTATAGGCTTCGCTGTTTATAAGCAGGTTAAAGTCTTCGAGGGTTTTCCCTTTGGTTTCGTTTGCCTTGAGGCCAAAAATTTTGAGAAAGCTCTGGTTTAACTCGATTATTTTTTTTGATTGCAGCTCGCGAAGTACCAAGCCATTGGGGTTAAGCCTAAATAGGTGCATAAACAGCTCCTGCGACTGCCTGAGCTCCTGCTCAATAATCTGCTTCTTCTTAATCTGCTCCAGTAGCACGTTGTTAATCCTCACCAAGTCCTTGGTTTGGCTTGCCACCTCGCTGGCCAGGCTATTCTTTATCCTTTGCAACTCGGAGAATGCCAAGTTTTGCTGGGTAATATCTATTAGTATGCAAAACAAAACCTTTTGGCCCTTGTAGTCGATAACGCTGTAGTGAATCTGTGCATCACGAGTTTCACTGGGAGTTACGAAACTTTGCTCCAACCCAGTGTATCTGCTTTTCACAAAAGAACTTAGCGAACTATTGAACTGGCTTGTAGGGATGTTGGTAAAACTTGCCAAGGGCAATCCCACGAGTTTACCTTCGGGTAGTCCAAAAAAATCGAATGCTTGCCTATTGGCCTTAGTTACTATAAAATCTTCAGTATCTACAAAAAGTACTGGCAAAGTTGAACTCTGTATAAATCTATCAATAAGTTCATCTTCACAACAATCCGGCTGCTGCACTTGTCGCTCTACAATGGAATGCAATGCAACGGTATAGTAGGTTTTGTCCGCTATACTAATCCTGTTGCAAATCATACTGTAGGCTGTAGGCCCCTCGCTTAATGTAATATCAATGGCAATGGTTTTGGGCAGATTGGAATCTGGCAAGGCCATTACTTCCCGCTGCAATAATTCCATAGATATCCCCAGCTTGCCTAAGCAATCCTCAGTAGGTATGGCCTCAGCATCACCCAAAAGCATGGCAGCTTCGCTGTTACGATCTACGATTGTTCCCTTGGCATCGAGTATCAGCATTGGCACACCAACACCCTCAATAAGGCTGCCAACTATTTCAAAATTAACACTATGATTGTTAACTAAAGCCATATTATTACCTCAAAAATTCTATGCCAACCTTAGAATTACCAAAGATAACCTTTATACCCAGAAAGTGAAATTGGGTTAATGTATTTAGACTTTTTCTACACAAAGTCAAGGTTTAGTAAGATACTCGGCAATGGCCTTTAACAGCTCAACTCGTCTAACTGGTTTAGAAATGTAGGCGTTGCATCCAGCTGCTAGGCAGTTCTCACGATCACCGGTCATAGCATATGCTGTTAGAGCCACTATAGGGATCTCGAGACCCATATCCCTAAGGGTTTTAGTAGCATCAATACCGGTCATTACAGGCATCTTTATATCCATAAGAATTAAATCGATATCGGGGTTGCTCTGCACAATATCAACCGCCGCTTGGCCATCGGAGGCTCTAATTAGTGTTGCCCCTGAATCTTCGAGCAGCTCACTGATATATAAATAGTTTGCCTCCTCGTCCTCGGCAATAAGAATGGTTTTATCGGCAAAGCAGAACGAATCGGATTCAACCATTTTCCCTTGAGATACCTCGGGTGTAATAACGGGTTCGTAGGGAATGGTAAAGAAGAATTTTGCCCCCTTTCCAAGCTCAGACTCGACCCATATTGTACCGCCAAGCATCTCGATAAAGGCTTTAGATATTGGCAAGCCCAAACCCGTTCCACCATAGTTTCGGGTAGAGCCCATCTCAACCTGGCGGAAGCGTTCAAAAATTAGCTCGTAATTGCTTGGGTCAATGCCAACCCCTGTATCCTTTACGTAGAATATAAGCTTATCATCAGCAAGAGTATATCCAATTTCAATTGAGCCGCTCTCAGTAAACTTAACCGCATTATTTAGCAAATTGGTAAGCACCTGATTGAACTTGTTAGCGTCAGTAACTATATCATCGTGCTTATCGGGAAAGTAGCAAGAAGTATGTATAGCAACGCCATTGGATTGAGCCTGAGGTTCAAAGATATCCCTAATTCGATATATGGCCTTATTGATACTCGTTTTACTTAGGTGTACCTCCATTTGGCCTGTTTCAATTTTAGATATATCGATCACATCCTCAACTACGCTAAGGAGTTGATGACAGGCGGTATTGAGTATCTGTGCAAAAAAGTCTTTCCTCTCCGAGGGTAAGCTTGGGTTGAGCAGCATCTCCGAAAAACCAATAATGGCGTTCATGGGCGTACGGATTTCATGGCTCATATTGGCCAGGAATGCTGACTTTAGCTTGTCGCTCTCAACCGCTTTTTCGGTAACATCAACCAGTTCTTTGTTAATCTTTGCAATGCGCTCGTTACTCTCTGTTAGCTCCTCGTTTAGAGCCAAATACTCCTCATTCTTCTCCTTTAAATCAATTTTACTCTGAATTAAAGCCTCTTCAGCCTTTTTGCGCTCAGTGATATCCTCCTTGATGGCAATAAAATTGCGAATGTTTCCAGCATCATCCTTCATAGGCGAAATTAGTGCAGACTCCCAGTATGTTTCTCCTGACTTTTTGCGGTTTAGCATTTCGCCCTTCCAAATTTCACCACTTTTAATGGTATCCCAAAGTAGTTTGTAAAAATGTTCACTTTGCCTACCCGACTTTAAAATACGGGGAGTTTTACCCAACACCTCATCGGAGGTATACCCTGTAATTTCGGAAAATTTGGGGTTTATATACTCAATTAGTCCTTCGGTATCGGTTATTATTACCATAACTGGACTTTGCTCAATGCCGTATGAAAGTTTTTTTACCTCCATTTCGGCCAACTTACGTTGGGTAACATCTGAAACTATTGTTGCAAACATCCCCTTGTGGGGCGAGAATGCGTTTACGCTATAGTATCTACCCAGCTCATTAGAGTAGTTCTCGTACCTGACTGATTCCTGAGTTTCAGCAACCATAGCATAAGTATTAATCCACTCAGGCTCTGTTTTTGGCAGTACCTCTAGCACCGTTTTACCAATGATATCTTTGGCCAATAAGCCGGTAAGTTTTTCGTAAGCAGGGTTGATACTAACAAAACGGTAATCGAGAGGGTCACCTTTTGAGTTGTACACCATTTCATGGAGGGCAAACCCTTGGGTCATATTTTCGAAGAGGTTGCGGTACTGCTCCTCGCTGGCCACAAGAGCCTCTTGAACCATCTTACGCTCGGCAATATCCCAGGCCATATCGGCCAGCCGGGTTATTATATCAATATCATTCTTGGTATAATGGGTAGTTTTGTTCCCTATGCCAAGAACCGCTACTATACGCCTATTGCGGATAACGGGGACAGTTAGCTCGCGTGAAACAAGCGCATGCCCTTTGGGTAACTCCTTTCGATGAGCTAACGCTTGGTAATCGTTATGAATTATGGGCTTACGCTTCTTTACACACTCAACCCAAACACCTGCTTTATCGATGGGGTAATGCATAGCGAACTTACCCTTTACCTTACAAAACTCGTTTTCGGTTCGATGAGACCACTGATTTAGCTTTATTTCGCCGTTTTCCTCATCGATAAAATGGTAAAAACCAATCTGGCTACCCGTAAGATCCTCGGCCACTGCAAGAGTTTCCTTTAGCAGCTCGGGAAGGGAATGCGTGTCGGCAAACTCCAGAAGTTTTAAACGCCCCTTCATGAGCCTTTCGGTTTGCTTGCGCTGGGTAATATCGAGCGCAGTAAAGGTTACCCCCTGCGATAGATCATCATGGGAGATTGGTGTTGATGATAGTAGAACATCGATAATAGCGCCATCCTTTCGTTGCCAAACTGTTTCGACAGAGCCTGTTCCCTTCTCGGCAATTTGTCGGTACTTCTCATTTCCAACGTATTCAAACTCCTTTCTGGTGGGATATAGTAATTGAGCACTTTGACCCAACAGCTCATCCTTGGCATACCCAGTAATATCGCAAATGGTTTGGTTCACCTCGGTTAAAACCCGATTAACCACCACGCCAATGCCAATGGGGGCAACGCGGAATATGCTTGAGATTCGCTCCTGACTTGCCCTAAGCGCATCCATAGCTTTTGTGCGTTCGGTTATATCCTCCACAATGCCCTCGTAGTAAAGCACATTTCCCTTATTGTCGTAAACGGCTCTAGCACTCTCGGAGATATTTATAATCTTTCCGCTCTTTGTTCTCCAGGCCGATTGCAACCCTTTTACCTCTCCTCTCTCCTCAATCTGCAGCATAAACTGGGTTCTTTCGTAGCCAGTTTCGTAGTCCTTCTTATTGAGGTTACGCCTGGTTAACTCCTCGAAACTTGAGTACTCCAGCATTCTTACGAGGGCCGGGTTTGCCAATAATATTTGCCCATCGGGCGTTGTGCGGTAAATGCCCACGGTGGCGTTCTCGTATAGGCCCCGGAACCGCTCTTCGCTCTCGCGGAGGGCTAGTTCGGTTTGTTTTCGTTCAGTAATAATCTCGGTGTAAACTATTACCCCTCCAATTGAACCATTCGCCTCGTACCAAGGACGGCACTCCCAGCGGGTCCATTCAATAGAGCCATTGGGCATCTCAAACGGATCATCGTCCTTTCTTACTACCTCTCCCCTAAGGGCAAGCTGATGTGCATCTCTTAGTTTTTGAGGTAGATCGGGGAACACTTCGTAATGATTCTTACCAATGATATCCTTTTCTTTAACACCAAAGTCATCAATATATCTCTTGCTCACATAAACATAATTCATATCCCTATCGTGAACAGCCACTGCTCCCCTATTGTGCTCAATGATATAGCGCATTAAATAATGCGAGTGAGCCAACTTTTCCTCGGCAAGCTTCTGCTCGGTAATATCCCTAAACTCAACCACCCGAACCTGCTTGCCCTTGTAAGGGATGTTTCTGGCCTCCAAACGTACGGGATATTTTGAGCCATCCTTTCGCACCCCTATAGCCTCATAGGGCTTCTCATAACCAGCAAGGATATTATCGAGCACCATATCACGGGTTTCCTCTGCAATAAGCAGTAGGCCATTCATACCAATTAGCTCATCCTGACTATATCCTGTAATTTCGGATAGCCCCTGGTTGCAATCGAGAATAAGCCCCTTGTCGTGAATGGTTATCCCTCCGAAGGATGCATTGTGGAGCGCCTTGAAGCGGGTTTCGCTCTCTTTAAGGGCATTCTCAAACGCCTTTTGCTCGGTAACATCCATAACGGTTGATACCATGGTGTTCTGCTCAAAGAGCGGGATATTTACAGCATTAACAATTCTAACGCTGCCATTCTCCTGGGTAACCTTAATGTTTTCCCAACGCATCCGCTCGGGATCGCCCGACTGGATATCGACCATAATGCGCCCCATTAGCTCCTCTCGATATGTCTTGTCGGGGTAAATCCTTTCGAAGAATTGTGAGATATTTTTTAACGCCTCCTCGCTCCAGCCATAGATCTCCTGAAACTTTTTATTAATATAGGTGGCCTGGCCCTCATCAATATTATTTAGGGCAACGCCAATGGGAAGGTTATCGAGTACGGTTTGAATAAAATGATTCCTCTGCTTTAGAGTTTCTTCAAACTGCTTTCGTTCCGTGATATCAACGTGGGTGCCAACCAATCTTAGTGCTATGCCAGTATCATCTCGCTCAACCACTTTTCCTCGGGAATAAATCCATTTCCACTCCCCGGTAAATGATTTCATGCGAAATTCGATATCAAAAGAATCGTCAGTTCCATTTACGCATTTAGTATGCTCAGCCCTAACTCTCTCCAGATCATCGGGATGAACCAAGCCTTCCCATTCAGAACTTGATGTTGAAAATCCGCCCACCTCGTACCCCAGCATGGTGTAGTAAGCCGGACTATAATAGTTCGTCTTAGCTTTAACATCCCAATCCCACAGCCCATCGTTGGTGGCCTCCATGCTAAGCTTAAAGCGCTCCTCGCTCTCGCGCAGTTTCTCCTGAGCATATTTTCGTTCCGATATATCCCGGGTAAAACAAATTAGCTGACCACCATCGGCATCTAGGTACGATACCGATACCTCAACATCGAAAAGGGTTCCATCCTTTCGGCGATGCTTGGTTTCAAAAATATCTGAGCCTTCCTCAGCTATTCTATCAATATGCTTCCTAATATCCTCAGGGCTTTCGGTAACGTCAATTTGTGCTATTCTTAGATTTAGCAATTCAGTAAGTGAATAACCCGACATTTGGCAGTATGCCTCATTCACTTCGAGAAGGTTCCCCTCTAGATCAGTTATCCAAAATCCATCGGCAGTGGTTTGGAGGATGGTGTTTAGATATTGCTCATTTTTTGCTATGGTTAGCTGTCCTTTTTTCTGCTCAGTGATATCTCTAACTATGGCTAGCGCCTTATCAACGCCAAATTTTACCAGCCTGGCATCAAAGTATTTTGTGTCGTTGTTCTCTTGTAGGCTATACGAATAACACTGATAATCACCAGTTTCGAAAAGCTGCTCCAAAGCCCTCTTATTAATCTCAGCAACCTCTTGGGGTAGTATATCGGATGCAGGCTTACCCAGAAACTCTGAGGGATTTGCTGCCAAAAGCGAATCGTTGGGCGAATAGTAATCGATGTATACACCCTCTCGATTGAGAACAAACATCATATCGGGTATAGCGGAAAGTATAGCTTTAGTTCGCAGGTTACTCTCGTTAAGATCCTCCATTACGTTGCGGAGCTCATCATTTGCCTGATTGAGTTCCTCATTTAGCGCAGTGTACTCCTCAACTTGCTCCTTAAGCTTAAGTTCGCTTGACTTAAGCCGTTCCTCGGCCTGCTTTTTAAAGGTAATATCCCTTGCCACCCCATACATTATATTCTCTTTTGGGTAAGGAAAGGAATTCCACGATAACCACTTGATTGTACCATCCTTACAGATGTACCTGTTTTCGAATTGGTAAATCTCCTGACCATTCACAATGGAAGCCTTAATGTTTTTCGTGGCCTCCCTATCGTCGGGGTGTACATACTCTAGCCATGGCTTTGCCATAAGCTCCTCGGTGGTGTACCCTAACACTTTGGACCACGACGGATTTAGGATTTTAAAATACCCATCGAACCCTGCAATGCAGAGCATATCTAAAGCGTGGTTAAAAATTCTATCGCTCATTACCAGCTTTTGCTCTCGTTGCTTTCGCTCCGTGATATCCTGCACCATCCCCACCGAACGGATAACCTTACCGTTATTATCTCTCTCGTGGTATCCCTTTTCATAAACATACCTTACCTCTTTGTAGTCTTGCCTTACTATTCTGTGTTCAATCTCATAAACATTAGCATCATCCCTTAAGGAATTAACGTATGTCGTATGAACTGCCTCTCGGTCGTCGGGGTGCACTATCTCCAGAAAGTACTCATATGATCCCTTAGGTTGCTGGGGCTCCAAACCAAAAATACGGTAAATCTCATCGGACCAGTAGAGCTTATCATTTTCCATATCTAACTCCCAACTCCCGATATGTGCAATTTCCTGGGTTTTGCTCAGAAGATTTAGGTTTTCAGTGAGCTTTTCCCTAATCTTCTTTCGTTCTGTTATGTCCCTATTTGTTGCTCTCTGACCAATGTGTGTTCCATCCTCCTTAAATATACTCTGGCATGCATGGCCAATCCACCTAATCCCTCCATCCTTGCGGGTAATCCGGTACTCGGCAATATGCTCAACCCTGGTTTCCCCCGGGATGAGGGCAATCGACTTATGCTCATCGAAGCGGTGCTTATCGTCGGGATGGATAATATCCTCCAATAGCTTGGGCTTATCGAAAAACTCATACTTTGAATAGCCCGTAATCCGCTCACATGAGGGCGACATGTAAAGCAATCGTCCTTCGGGATCCTGCCAGTACTCCCAGTGGTAAGCGTAATCGGCCACAGCACGGTACCGCTCTCGGCTCTCAATTAGCTGCTCCTCGTTAATCACCTCGCGGGTAACATCGAGGAAACCCATACGGTAATAAACCTTACCATTTCCCTTCTGGATGTTGCACTCCAACTTTACAAAGGTTTCCTTTTTGCAGTTCAACCTAACCAGAACACTGCTTTTGGCCTTCTCCTTATGAACCTTTTTCACCAGCAGGTAAAACTGATCCTGAAAATCGGGGTGTATGAGTGTGGTAATGGGCTTCCCTTTAACATCAACTATTTCGCCTTCAAAATACCTTGCAAACATTTTATTTGCCGACAGAATCTTATTCTCCTCATCTACAACAACGTAACCCATTGGGGCATCTTGAAAAAGCTCAACATAATGGCTCTGGGTCTTTTCCAACTCACCGTAAACCCTTTGCAACTCAAGGTTCTGGTACTCCAACTCCTCATGATAAATGCTTACCTCCTGGAGAATCTCCTCTAGCGTTTTGCTGCCCAAATCGCTAAGATCCGACTTTCTATTCTTCAGCACATCCTCAATCCTTTTGCGGAGAGCTTCCTTGCGGTTGTTTTGGTTTTCCATAATTTTATGGTTTCTGCGTTAGCCTGTCTGTTTCCAATATGCTGTCCCTACGGGACAGGTGTTGCGCTGTTTATTTCTTGCTACCGATATTTTGTCCCTACGGGACAAAACTGCGGGGTTGAACGGTATATTTCTTCCTACCAATATATTGTCCCTAACGGGACAAAATGCTTGGTTTCCCAATTCGCTGTCCCACTAGGGACAGGATATTGGTAAAAAGGTGTTGTGAAAAAGCGTAACCGTGCCGTTAGGTACGGGATTTAATGTATGTTTAATATGCTGACCCTACGGGACAGGTGTTGCTTGATATTGCTACAGATATTCTATCCCTATGGGACAGGTGTTTGTTGTTAATTATTTATCTAATACCAATATTTTGTCCCTACGGGACAATTCGTACCTTGCTGTATTCGTTATGTCAATTCTCTGTCCCGCTAGGGACAGGATATTGGTAAAAAGGTGTTGTGAAAAAGCGTAACCGTGCCGTTAGGTACGGGATAATTAGTAAAAAACTGGTTTGAAAATATAACGGTCATCAAAATCAACCTCAAACTCCTTTAAGAAATCCAAGTATTCCTCAATAAAAGTCTCCTTTTTGTGATGTGCCTCTTGGCTCTCAATGTAATTAATAATTCTATGTAATTCCGATTTGCTATACGAGAAAGCCCCATAACCTTCCTGCCAGGAAAACTTACCTCTTACAAATCCCTTCTCATTAATCCATTTTGATGAATCACCCTTAATATCCTGCATTAGGTCAGAAAGTGATTGGGTGGGTCTGAATCCAAAAAGAATATGGATATGATCGGGCATCCCATTAATGGTTAGCAGTTTATGTTTATTGTTCTGCACTATCCCTGTGATGTACTTGTAAAGTTCATCTTTCCAACTGGGCTGGATTATGCATTCTCGATTCTGAACGGCAAAAACTGCCTGTATATGTAATTGGGTGTAGGTATTGGCCATAATAATAATAATAATTTATTGGTTTGTTCAATATTTTGTCCCTACGGGACAAACTGCGGGGTTGCTTGATATTGCTACTACCGATATTCTGTCCCCGACAGGACAAGTGTTTGTTGTTAATTATTTATCTACCAATATTCTGTCCCTACGGAACAATTCGTACCTTACTGTATTTGTTATGTCAATTCTCTGTCCCGCTAGGGACAGAATGTCAGTAAAAATGTTACTTGAAAGAACTTTACCGTGTCGTTAGGCCTGTTTGCCAGCACACAAGTACGGAATCAAGTTTTTACATTCCAAACCTGACAGGTTTATTTTATTCCACCACCCCAATACTAAAAACAGCACCCTCGAAATCGCCGTTTTGCGAAGCAACTGGGGAGCCGTATATTGAAAGAAGCACCTTGCTTCTACCCGGAATCTCTATGTAATGCCTAAAATCGGCTATATTTTCCCTTGTTCTTTTTATAATTGAAAATGGTAGCTCCTCCGATGGAATAGGCTTGCCATCAAGCCCAGTAATTTCCCACTTGGTGGCATTGTAGGTGCGCTTAGTGATTTCGGTTTGGGTAATGCCAAAAATTTTCTCGGCGGGTTTGTTGGCGTATATTATATTGCCATTCTTATCCAGTAAGGTTTTTGCCAGTGGGCTATTATCCAATATCCTCTGCAAAAGATCTTTACTCTGTCGCAGCTCCAACTCGGCATTTTTAAGCTTAGTAACCTCCACAAAGGTTATCATAATACCCTCTACCGCGTTGTAATCGGTTCGGTAGGGTCGCACACTGGCTTGCCATATCTTACCATCGGCACCTGCAATTTCCTTATCAATACTTTGTAGATTCTCTACAACACTAGTTACATCGTCAACCAAATCCTTATAGTTTGGCATAAAAGCAATATGAGATATGGGTCGGCCAATGTCGGTTGGTAAAATATTGGATATCTTGGTTACAGCTGGCGTTATCTTCCGGATACAAAGCTTTCGGTCTAGGTATAGAGCTCCCACTTCGGTATTCTTCAGGAGATTATCCAGATCGTTGGTCATACGGGTTAGCTCCTCAATCTTGGTTTGGTACTCTGAGTTTACCGTGAAAAGTTCCTCGTTAACCGATTGCAGCTCCTCGTTGGTGCTTTGCAGCTCCTCGTTGGAGGCAATAAGCTCCTCGTTGCTACTCTGCAGCTCCTCGTTCGATGTCTCCAACTCCTCAACGGTGGCCTGCAGATTTTCACGTGAGGTTTGCAACTCCTTCTCCAGCTCAACCACCCGGTTGTTTACCTCCAACTCCACATCAACGGTTAACTTTTTTGTTCTTCTTTTTGATGTTTTTTGTTCATCGAAACTAAAGCTAATGATGTAGTAGGTGTTCCTATCGATGGCCATTGAACGCCCCTCAATCCTCACGGAGTTCCCCTCGAGCCCCTTAACACCCGTAATGTTTTCGAAAACAACATTTTTCTTGTCTTTTTTCACCTTGCGAAGGATATTGTTTACGAATAATGAAAGATCGTTTTTAAGGATGCTTAACAAATTTTGTGAGAATCGACCGGGTTGTAACTCAATAAAGGGGTTAATATCATTCACCACATGCACAATATTATCGTTCTCGTCCACAATAAAAGATGGTGGCATAAACGAGGCAAGCGCGCTATCGAGGAGTTTATCAATTCTTGGGTTAGGTTTTAGGCGCGAACGTAAAACAAACTGGTTTTCGAACTCGTTAGAGTGAGACCGGGGAAGCGGCATATCCCTTATGATTGGCGACTTGTAGCCCTCCCTGCCCCGATAAATCTTCCACTTGCTATCAACTGCTTCAAAGGCCTCGCTCATCTCGCCTATACTCTCGCTGCTACCCATAAACAGGTATGCCGATGGCTTTAGCGCGTAGTAAAACATGGCGAGTATGCGCTGCTGCATCTCGGGCTTGAAGTAAATAAAGAGGTTGCGGCAAACGATAAGGTCTAGCTTGGAGAATGGAGGATCCTTTAACAAGTTATGGGTGGCAAAAACCACTATCTTCCTAACGTTCTCATTCACCTGGTAGCCATTCTCCTTTCGGGTAAAATATTTGGCAAGAAGAGCAGGATCAATATCGGACACTATGCTGTCGGGGTAAAATCCTTGGCCTGCCACATCGAGGGATTGACGGTCGATATCGGTGGCAAAAATTTTGATGTCGCAGTCAATCTGGTTCTTGCTCATGTACTCCATGAACAGCATAGCTAAGGTGTAAACCTCCTCGCCCGTTGAGCAACCCACCGACCAAACCCTAACCCCAACCTTTGGGTTATACTGTATTTGCGATAAAATATTTTTGGTTAAACTGGTAAATGCCTCGGTGTCGCGAAAGAAACGGGTAACCCCAATGAGCATCTCGCGGTACAGTATATCCTTCTCCTTATCGGATTCCGATAGAAAAATCAAGTACTCCTCCAGCGTGTTGAACCGATTGATGCTCACCCTACGTTCGAGCCTGCGTATAATGGTGTTCTCCTTGTAGTACGAGAAATCTATCCCACAGTAATCTCTTAATATCAGAGTAATCTTTGTGAGCGTATCTAAGTCCTTACCCAGAATATTCTCTTTGCTTTGCGATTTGCGGATGAACGGATGCTCAACGTAGTTTAGCAAAGCTTCGGGCATTTTGGAGGGGTGCAAAATGTAATCGACCAATCCCGTGGCAATGGAGCTCCGGGGCATACCATCAAATTTGGCTGTCATCTCGTCCTGCACCATGATCATCCCTCCGGCCTCCTTAATGGCTCGCGTACCTAAGGTTCCATCGCTTCCTGTACCCGACAAAATAATGCCAATGGCATGCTTTCCCTTATCGGTTGCCAAAGACCTAAAAAAGATATCGATGGGCAGGTTTAGCCCCTTTTTAGCTCCTTGGTCATCTAAGTAAAGCTTTTCATGAAATATTGAGATATTTTTACGGGGAGGTATAAGGTAAATGTTGTTGGGCTTAATTGGCATTCCATCGCTAGCCACCTGAATTGGAATAGAGGTGTGGCGCGCCAACAGCTCATCCATGAGGCTTTTATAATCTGGCGAAAGGTGCTGAATTACAACGAAAGCCAGATTTGTATCGGTTGGCATGGCGCTAAAAAAATCCTGAAGAGCCTCTAGGCCTCCGGCCGAGGCACCAATAGCAATCACCATCTGCTCTTCTGTGTTTTGTAGGTTATCTAGCGTGGCAACATCCCGTCGTTTTCCCATATACAATCTATTTTATTTAAAAGGTTTGGTTCCTTTTTCCAAATATAATTAAATAGTTGCATTTGTAAAACTGTTGATATGTGTTTTCCTCGAAACAGAAATTAGAAAGCAACTTGTCTGGATATCACAAAATCTCCATTAAGCATATAATTATGATGACCCAAATCATCCTATAGATTGCGATGCCTCACCAAAAAAAAATTGAAAACTACCCTTCTGTGCTTTATCTTTGATTCAAACAACTGATCAAACTAAGCGTATGAAAAAAACACTACTCCTGCTTATTCTTGCCACGGTTTACGCAACGGGCAGCGGACAAGACACTCCACAGCTAAATGCTGATAATAAAGGCTCGTTGAGCCTAAATGCAGATTTTGTGAGCCGATATGTTTGGAGAGGGCTGCTCTATAGCGCAGCACCCAACATTCAGCCTACGCTTGATTTTACAAAAGGGAATTTCTCCGTTGGCGCATGGGGTTCGTATGGCGTTGGGGTTCCTTACGCAGAGATTGATCTATACCTATCGTACAGCATATCGGCCTTTACTTTCACCATCAACAACTACTACGTGGAGGACGAAACCGACCTGGAGCTGAATAGCTACTTTAACTGGAACAAAGGAGCCACCCCACACTCGCTCGAGGGGTCAGCCACGTTTAATGGCACCGATAGGTTTCCAATTAGCATTACTGCTGCCACCTTCTTCTTCGGAAACGATTGGGACGAGAACGGCAACAGCAACTACTCTACCTACTTTGAAGTAGGGCACACACGCCAGCTCGGTAACTTTGAGCTAAACCTTTTTGCGGGAGGAACGCCGGCAAAAGGGCTATACGCATCAAAGGCAGCAATTGTCAATCTTGGTGTTGGTGTAAGCCATGAGCTAAGCCTAAGCAGTACTTTTAAACTTCCAGTTTTTGCATCGCTAGTAGTAAACCCCAGCGCGCAAGATATCTTTTTTGTGTTTGGCTTTACACTTTAGGGTCATAAAATATTAAAACCAAAAACATTGAATGTATGAGTACAAAAAGAATGGTATCACTAAGCAATAAAATTGGCTTAAACGTGGGGATTGGAGTACTAACCACGGCCATCATACTTGTTGCCATATCAACGGTAACGTTTAGAAACAAGTCCATTGAGGCGGCCAAAGAGGAGGCCATGGCCATGGCCAAAGAGTTTGCCGCACGAGTTAAAGCTCCCATGGAGGAGGCCCTGAATGTTTCCTCGTCGGTAGCAAACTCGCTATCAGCAGTTGGATTGGGGGCTAACGACATTCATATTAGCAGACATGAAGCGGAGCAAATGGCCGCTAGGGTTTTGCTAAGCAACAACGCGTTTTTAGGCTTCACCCTGGCCTTTGAGCCCAACGCTTTCGATGGGATGGATGAAGAGTTTAAAAACTCTGCACATTCCGATGGCACGGGTCGTTTTATATCATACCTCACCCGTGAGGGAAACAGCAGGTATGTAATTGAAGCCCTTGTCGATTATGAAACAGCAGAGGCTGGGCCTTGGTACTGGATACCCAAGCAAACGCGTAGAGATGCCATAAATGGCCCCGTGTTATACCCCGTGCAAGGGGTTGAAATGCTGATGGTATCGTATATGACTCCAGTGCTAAAGCAGGGACAGTTCGTGGGTGTTACCGGTATTGATATCTCCATCGATTTTATCCAGGAGATGGCAACCAACGCTCGAATGTTTGATGGAAATGCACAAATTGAGATCGTATCATATAACGGAATTGTTGCTGCATCAACCGAGAGCGAAAGGAATATAAACCGTTCGCTCCGAGAGATAAACCAATCGGGCCACCAAACACAGCTTGGCTATATCCAGTCGGGTAGCGAAGCTATTCGGGAGGAAGGTGGCGAGCTACACATTTACGTACCCATTGCCATTGGGCGCACCGACACCCCCTGGCAGGTTCATCTTACAGTGCCACTAAGCTATGTTACCCACGAGGCCACCATGGGCATGTGGAGACTAATACTAATTGGAATTGTTTTAACCGTGCTGAGCATACTGGTGATAAACACGCTTGTTACCCGGCTTATTCGCCCATTGGTATCGATTGCATCCATTGCAAATAAGATATCGGAAGGAGATTTATCGCCCGTTGAGAAGGTAAACGTTTCGAACGACGAAGTGGGCATGGTATACAACGCCTTCAAATCGATGGTGGAGAACCTCAGGGGCATTGTGGAGAATATAATCTCAGGAGCCGATAGTATATCAGGGGCAAGTAGCCAGATGAGCTCCGCATCGCAGCAGCTATCGCAGGGCGCCAGCGAGCAGGCATCGGGAGCCGAGGAGGTGAGCAGCTCCATGGAGGAGATGGCTGCCAATATCCAGCAAAACACCGATAATGCACAGGAGGCCGACAAAATCTCGCAGAAAGTTCAGAGTGGTGTACAAAAAGTGGGCTCAGCCGCTCAGGAAAGCCTGCTCTCCATAAGAAATATCTCCGAAAAAATTGGGATTATCAACGATATTGCATTCCAAACAAATATACTTGCCCTAAACGCAGCCGTTGAGGCCGCTCGTGCTGGAGAACACGGCAAGGGCTTTGCCGTTGTAGCCGCCGAAGTGCGCAAGCTGGCCGAGCGAAGTAAACTTGCAGCAGATGAAATTGTAACCCTTTCGGGGCAAAGCGTTGAGGTTACCGAGAGCGCATCGGACTTAATGGGTAATCTTGTGCCAGAGATTGAAAAAACAGCCAAGTTAGTACAAGAAATTGCTGCTGCCAGCATGGAGCAATCGTCGGGTGCCGATCAGGTTAATAGCGCAATTCAGCAGCTAAACCAGGTAACGCAGCAGAATGCTGCTGCCAGCGAGGAGCTAGCAACCAGCTCGGAGGAGCTAAGCAGCCAGGCAGAGCAGCTGAAAGAGTTAATTTCGTACTTCAAGCTTAAGGGCTAGTAACCTGTTGTAGAAAAATTGAATGCCCGTGCACAAAGCTGCACGGGCATTAATTGCTTTAATCCACCTTTAGCAAGAAGTTGTGGGCAAAGTGAAGAATATAGTGCTCTCCTTTCCCTCCTTACTTTCGGCCCAGATTTCACCATTATTTTTCTCTACCAGCTCTTTGCAAAGGGGCATGCCAAAGCCTGTGCTGGGCTCCTCCTCAGTCCCTTCACGACCAGCTTCGTTGTCGAACTTAAACAAGTGACCTAGAATATAATCATCCATTCCCACACCGTTATCGGTAACCGATACCAAAACCTTACCGTCATGGTATGGTTTTGCCGATAGCACAATGTATCCCTCCCGGTACGAAAACTTTATGGCATTTGACAACAAGTTTCGAAATACTGTTTCTACCATCCTTGCATCTACCAATACTTGCAGATCCTTACTAATATCAATGCTTAGGGTAACCTGCTTCTTCTTTAAAAGATCTTCGAATAGCACACTTGCCGATTCGGCTAACCGGAAAAGGTTATTACACCTAGGCTTAAACTCAATACTACCCCGTTTGAGCCTTGCCCAAACCAAAAGATTATCTAAAAGCTGCGAAAGGTTTTTGGCTGTTTTATGTATTCCATCAACAAACATCTGCTGCTTCGCCACCTCCATCGCACCAACCTCAACCTTCATATACTCGCTTAGCCCAATGATTGTTGAAAGAGGGCCACGCAGATCATGGGCAATAATGGTAAGTATCTTATCCTTCTCGGCATTTATTGCATTCAGGTTCTCATTTGTTTCGAATAGCTCAATCGTAGCCCTATACCGCATAACCACTTGGCTAATGGTTTCGGCCAGTAACCCTAACAACAGCTCCTCCTCCTTTAGAAACCCTAAACTTTCGTCTTGCAGTTCAACCTCGATAAGCCCGTTGTGATCCTCATGAATTTTAAGCTGTGCTGATAACCCAATGCGATTGCCAATAAAGTTGGGGGTTGAGTATTCTCTTTGATTCAGAATAATCCTAACGGCAACCCTATCGGGATGTTGGAAACCCTTGGGTATAATACTAACACATCTCTGAATAAACCCATCCAGCGACAGGGAACTCTCGTTGCCCAGGGTAGTAATTTTGTAAAGGCAATCAATCTCCTTAATCCGTTCCTTCAACTGGTTTTGGGTTGTTTTAATTTCAGTTACATCATAGGCAACGCCTATAAACTCAACCGAACCATCGGGTTGTTGGTTTACAGATCCGCTGGAGTGATGCCAACGCCAAGATCCATCCTTATGCTTTACCCTATATTCAACTCCACTTTGCTTTTGTTTCGTTTCTGTTACAACCTCTAAGAACGATTGGCAAATTTCAATATCATCGGGGTGTACAAATTCGGTAAAATGTTTTCCTTGAACCTCCTCCAGGTTATGCCCCAAGATATTTGGCCAGTTGGTAGATACAAACATGAAGAAACCTTCGGGACTAAGAGAATAAATTATATCATTAACATTCTCCACAAGGTTTCGATACTTCTCTTCGCTAGCCTTTAGCAATTGAATGGCCTGCTTGTAGCTGGTAATGTCTCTACCAAGCCCAACAACCCCAACTACTGCTTGTTTCTCGTCGTAAATAGGCGATAGAGAGGTCTGGAAAAATTGCTCGCCATTGGGAGCAGATACGGACCATTCGTAAACCACGTTCTTCCCCTTGAGTGCTTCGGATATATTGAGGGAATGTATTTGGGCAGAGCTTGAACCAAAAATCTCGGTAGCTGTCCTACCCAAAAAATCTTTGGGTGTCAACTCCATTTGGGACACCCACCTACCATATACTCCTGTAAACCTTTGCTGTATGTCCAGGGAGAATACCAAATCGTCCATAGAAGAAATCAGGGAGTGGAAGCGCGCCTCGCTGGTTACCAACTTTTTCCGATAGGCTACTTCGCTTGAAATGTCGCTGATTGAACACAGCAATACCTTTTCATCACCCTCTCTCTCCAACAAATCCATATGTAGCTTTGTATAAAGGTAGGTTTCGCCAGCACCAAATCGCAGGGTTTCTCCCTTTACTACCTCATTTTTTCGAACATTCTGCAGAAGGAGATGTAGCAAATCCTGATCGTGCGGGTGAACGAAAGCGCTAATACCTTTACCCCTAATTTGGGCTTTATTCAAGCTAACAAAATCAGCAAATGCTTCATTAACTTCAATTAGATCGCCATCCAAAGTCAACATGCAGTAGCCAACAGGAGCTCGATTGAAGAGTGTTTGAAACTTGGTGTTTGATTTGCCAAGCTGTTCCTGCAAGCGGATAAGCTCCTGGTTTTGCATCTCGAGCTCTATATGATATACCTGAATATTTTCCATAAGTACCTCAAGATTCCTCTCAAACTCTTGGGGATTCAAACTATCCCTCTTCTCTAGAAGTTCTTTGGCTCGACGTTGAAGTTCGTTGCGATTGGGGTTGCTATCCATAAACAATGACTGCTTTTTCAATTATGTCATAATTATTCCATACCCCAAATTAATAAAAATGTACAAGAAAATAAAACCTTTGTTTAACACAAAGTGTGTTAATTTTGATGAAGGAAGGGATTGATGCGGTGGAGTAAAGGTGCTACTTTAAGAACATCTCGATGGTAGAGAGCAACTCGTTACGAATAATGGGCTTTACCACATAGTCGGAGCAACCGGCAGCCAAACATCTTTCCTTATCGCCCGACATGGCATAGGCGGTAAGCGCAACAATGGGTGTTGATATTCCCTTGCCCCGAATAATTTCGGTAGCTTTAATTCCAGTCATAACGGGCATTTTAATGTCCATTAGAACAAGGTCTATTTTATCATTTGATTCAACCTGCTTTACAGCCTGAGCACCATCCTCAACGTGGATAATGGTTACCCCTGTATCGTGAAGCAACTCGTTTAGGTAGAAGAAATTGGCTGGCTCGTCCTCGGCCACCAGTATGGTTTTTCCGCTAAAATCGTACTTGGGTTGATATGAGGATACAACTCTATCACCCTTGGACTGAACGGGTATAAAGTGCAACGTGAAGTAAAAACGCGACCCCTTGCCCTCCTGCGACTGCACCCCAATCTCCCCGCCAAGCATCTCAACATATGCCTTACATATTGATAGCCCAAGCCCGGTTCCTCCGTAGTTCTTTTTGGGTGATGAATCGACCTGCCTAAACCTATCGAACACAATGGCCTGATCTTCGGGAGAAATGCCAATACCCGTGTCGCTTACCCAAAATTCAACCTGTTCTCCTTTCACCTGGTAGCCAACTTCTATTGTGCCATTGTCGGTAAATTTTATGGCATTGCTCACCAAGTTTGTAACAACCTGTGTTACTTTACCTTCATCGGTAATCATGTAACTATGGCTATCGGGAAGGTGTAGCGAGAGGGTGAGACGATTCTTCTTGTTATTGGCGTTATGCTCAAACATTGACTTAACACCTCGAAGCATCTTATTTACGTTAAGTTCAGAAGTATGAATTACCACTTGACCCGTTTCGATTTTTGAGATGTCGAGCACATCGTTAATAATGCCAAGTAGCTGATTGCATGAGGCATTAAGTACCTCGGTGTAAAGCTTCTGCTTTTCAGATGTAATATTGGGGCGAAGCAGTATCTCGGAAAACCCTACGATGGCATTCATGGGAGTTCGAATTTCATGGCTCATGTTGGCCAGAAATGATGATTTGAGCCTATCACTCTCCTCGGCCCTCTCCCTAGCCAGTGCCAGCTCGCTGTTTATGGATATTATGCGCTGATTCGACTCGGTAAGTTCTTCGTTTAGCGATAGGTACTCCTCGTTCTGCTCCTTAAGCTGCCTTTCCCTCTCTTTAAGCCTACCATTTATCTCTGTAAGTTCCTCGTTTAGCGCCAAGTACTCTTCGTTTTGCTCTTTCAGCCTTTGTTCGCTTTGCTTAAGCTTCTGCTCCCAATGTTTACGCTCAGTTATATCGATATGGAAGCCAAACATCATGAATGGCTTACCATCGTCGGTCCACTGCGCAACCCTACCCCTATCCTGTATCCACACCCAGTGCCCATCCTTATGCTTCATACGGAGCTCGCACTCGTATATTTGCGTCTTCTTCTCGAAGTGTTTTTGGAGAGCCCGTTTTACCCTAGGTTCATCCTGCGGATGAATAAGTTTAAGCCATACGTTAACAGTATGCGGAGCCAACTCGTCAAGCGTATACCCTACAATCTCGGCCCACCGTGCGTTATACTGTGTATGGCCAGCTTGTACATTCCACTCCCATGTACCCACGCTGGTGCCCTCTATTATGCTAGCAAGCCTAGCCCTTTCATGCTTTAGCTTAAACTCTGAGTCTACCCTCTCGCTAATGTCCTGAACATTCACAATACGGTAAAGAGGATTACCCTTATCATCCTTCACACCGGTTATGCTAATCAAAACAGGAAAGCGCTGCCCATCCTTTTTTATGTGCCATGTTTGATATACGTAGTACCCATCGTTGTATGCCCTTTTAATTGCATCGGCAATTTTATCCTTTTCGTTTTCGGCAAAAACTATCGATACGGGTTTTCCCTTTAACTCTTCCTCTGTGTAGCCGTATAGCTGGGCAAAGGCTGGATTGAAAACGCTTAACACTTTTTCCTCTCCCATACCAACCACGATACCCATTCGAGTAGACCTAAAGATATCTTCCCAGAGCCTAAGCTGCTCCTCTGATTTTTTGCGCTCATCAATATCGGTTATACTCCCTACGTACCCTTGTACATTGCCGTATTCATCGAACTCAGGCTCATAATGGCCAAGTATCCATCGGCTGGGCCTTTCCCCCTCCGATGCGGTTCGAAACTCAATGCTAAACGTTTTGCGAGTTTTTACCTTTTCGTCCCACAGCTGCTGAATGCGATTTAGGTCGTAATCGTTTATAATGTATGAATGTGACTGTCCAACTGAATCGTCGCAGCTTGTTCCAACAATTTCGCACCAACGCTCATTTACAAAGGTGATAACACCTGAGTTGTCAATTCTGTAGATACCAATGGGCGACGACTGAGCCAGTGAGCGAAACTGTTCTTCACTCTTACGCAGCGCACCTACCGACTCACGCTTAACTTCTTGGTCGTAGAGTATTTTACCAATAAGTATGGTGGCCAATGGGTAAAAAACAATTATGGCTAAACCAATCTCTTTCAAAACGGCCTCGGCACGTTCCAATGGAAGTGTTAGCGTTAGTAACAGCATTGCTATATGCACCAGCACACCAAAGCCCAACAGGAATATGCTCGATATTCGCCTGCCCTTTAGCTTGCGCTGATAGTAAAATATTAACCCAATAATTGCTGAAGCCGAAGCCACAGAAACGCCCATTATGGTTCCTATGCCACCTTGAAATAACCTAAGCGTAATCGCCATCACTGCAGATATGGCAGCTGCCACTGGCCCAAAAAATAATGCGCACAAGCTGAGAACCACCGAGCGGCCATCGAATACTAGACCCTCTTCGAATACTAATGGATTAATCATCCCAAGTATTGCCACCAAGCCAAAAAGGATTCCCTGCAGAACTGCACCCCTAAACGTTTTACTGCTCCACCTGTTATCGAAAAACCCGGAGATCACGCTAAGTGCTACCAGCATTGAAAGGTTGTAAACTAATTCGATAACAAACATATGGCGTTTTTTACGGGATAAATTCTACGATATTTGTAAAAGTAAGTAATTACAACTATGGCAACACCTTTGGCGAGGAGAAAAAATGATGATTTATCGCATTTTTTTACCAAATGGCGCAAGTCTAGTTTAGGTCAACAACCTTAGGGCATTAAGAGATAAACAAACACCAATTAAGCAAAAAGCCCGCCATACAGCGAGCATTTAAATGAATGTGTACTAAAGAGGTTTATCCAAGAACCCTATCGATTATAGAATCGTCGGCAATGTGAGGTATGGTAACTTTAAGGGTGGGGGTACGCTCCATCTCTCTCTTTATAGCAAATATGGCCTCCTTGTTACGTGCCCAGCTCCTACGAGCAATCCCGTTGTTCACATCCCAATGCAACATCATACGCAGGCGACGCTCAGCATCGTCGGAACCATCGAGGGTCATACCAAAACCACCATTCATCACTTCGCCCCAACCTACTCCACCACCGTTGTGGATTGATACCCATGTGGCACCACGGAATGAGTCGCCAATAACATTATGTATTGCCATATCGGCAGTAAAGCTAGATCCATCGTAAATGTTCGATGTTTCGCGGAACGGTGAGTCGGTACCCGACACATCGTGGTGATCGCGCCCCAGCACAATGGGAGCCGATATTTTACCATCGCGAATGGCCTTGTTAAAGGCCTCGGCAATCTTAATACGTCCTTCGGCATCGGCGTACAAAATGCGAGCCTGCGAGCCAACCACCAGCTTGTTTTTCCCAGCCTCTCTTATCCAATGGATATTGTCCTGAAGCTGACCTGTAATCTCGCTGGGTGCCGTTTTGGCAATTTCCTCAAGCACTTGCTGCGCAATCCTATCGGATGTTTCCAGATCTTTAGGATCGGACGAGGTGCAGACCCAGCGGAATGGGCCAAAACCATAGTCGAAAAACATTGGCCCCATGATATCCTGAACGTATGAGGGATAACGGAACGAACCATTTTCTCCCATAATATCGGCACCTGCACGACTGGCCTCAAGGAGAAACGCATTTCCGTAATCGAAGAAGTACATCCCGCGCTCGGTAAGAGTATTTATGGCCTTTGCATGTCGGCGCAGGGTTTCGTAAACCTTCTCTTTAAAAAGCTCTGGATTATCGGCCATCATCCTATTCGACTCCTCGAACGACTGCCCAGCGGGGTAGTAGCCACCAGCAAACGGATTGTGTAGCGAGGTTTGGTCGCTCCCTAAATCCACGGCAATATCGTCAACCGCTAATCGCTCCCACAGATCCACCACATTGCCTTGGTAGGCAATTGAAACTGCCTCCTTACCCTCCATTGCTTTTCTAATTCGGGGGATAAGCTTATCCAAATCGTCGTAAACCTCATCAACCCATCCCTGGCTATGGCGTACCTCGGTTGCCTTAGGGTTAATCTCAGCAATAACACTTACCACACCGGCAATAACGCCAGCCTTGGGCTGAGCACCCGACATCCCTCCCAATCCGGAGGAGACAAACAGCTTGCCTGCCAAATCGGTTTCGCCAGCCTTTAGCCTTTTTCGTCCAGCATTGAGAACGGTAATGGTTGTACCATGAACAATCCCTTGGGGGCCAATATACATAAACGATCCCGCAGTCATCTGTCCGTACTGGGTAACGCCCAATGCGTTGAAACGCTCCCAATCGTCCTTTGAACTGTAATTCGGAATCATCATCCCATTGGTTACCACAACCCTAGGGGCATCCTTATGCGATGGGAATAGGCCCATGGGGTGCCCGGAGTAGAGTACCAGGGTTTGCTCATCGGTCATCTGCGCAAGGTACTGCATGGTTAGTAAGTACTGTGCCCAGTTCTGAAATACGGCTCCATTTCCGCCATAGGTAATAAGTTCATGGGGATGCTGCGCCACAGCATAATCCAAGTTATTGCTTAGCATCAGCATTATTGATGCTGCCTGAACCGATTTATAGGGAAAGTCGTTTATGCTCCGAGCCGTTATTTTGTAATCGGGCCTAAAGCGATACATATATATCCTACCGTACTCATTTAGCTCTTTGGCAAACTCTTCTGCCAAAATGGCGTGATGACTCTCGGGAAAATAGCGTAAAGCATTTTTTAGAGCCAACTTTTTTTCGTTGGATGTTAAAATTTGTTTACGCTTTGGGGCGTGATTCACCGAAGGATCCCACGACTTTGCAGGCGGCAACTCATCGGGGATGCCCTGTAGAACAAGGTCTTTGAAATTATCTGTAGCCATATCTTTTGGTGTGATTTAGTTTCTGGGCTCAAAGTTACAATTTTAAAGGTGATTATTGAAGAAATTTTAGGAGGCCCTTGCACAGTTTTTGCGGACAGAGGTGGGTAATCAAACATCAATATCAACTTAAAATACAAAGAGCTATGCGCAAAAAACATCTTTTATACATTCTAGCACTTGTTATGCTAGTTCCCTTCTTTAGCAGCTGTGGGTACAACCGTATGGTATCGCTCGACGAGGGCGTAACCTCACAATGGGCAAACGTTGAAAACGTGTACCAGCGCAGAATGGATCTTATCCCCAATCTTGTAAATACGGTTAAGGGCTATGCCGATTTTGAGCAGCAAACCTTAACACAGGTTATTGAAGCTAGAGCAAAGGCAACGCAGGTAACCATTGACCCCACCAACCTAACCGAGGCCAATATGCAGCAATTTCAGCAGGCGCAGGGTGAACTTAGCGGCGCGCTATCGCGGTTGCTGGTAACCATTGAGCGCTACCCCGACCTAAAAGCTAACCAAAACTTTTTGGAGCTACAGGCTCAGCTCGAGGGTACCGAGAATAGAATTGCTGTAGAGCGACGAAAATTCAACGAGGTAGTGCAGTCCTACAACTCATATATCCGCTCATTCCCTAGGGTTATCTATGCGGGTTGGTTTGGCTTTGAGAAGAAGGTGTACTTCGAGGCTGATCAGGCTGCTAGGCAGGCACCCACAGTTGACTTTGGTAACTAAATATTGAATTAAAAATACCTTACAATATGGCACAGGACTATTTTACCTCTGACCAGAAAAAGTATATCGAGAACGCAATAAAGGAAGCCGAGCTAAACTCATCGGGTGAGATTAGGGTACACGTTGAGAATAAGTGTAAAGGCGATGTGCTTGACAGGGCGGCCGATGTGTTTGCAATGCTTAAGATGCATAAAACGGAACTACGCAACGGCGTTCTGTTTTACCTTGCCCTAAACGACAAAAAATTCGCTGTGCTTGGCGATGCAGGCATTAACGCTGTTGTTCCCGATGATTTTTGGGAAGATGTTAAGGGCGTAATGGTGGAGCAATTCGCCAAGAACAACCTGGCAAAGGGGTTGGCAAAAGGGATAGAACTGGCTGGACAAAAACTCAAGGAGCACTTCCCTTACCAAAAAGATGATGTAAACGAACTACCCGACGAGATATCGTTTGGAAAATAGCATTGATTATGATAAAACTAAGACACATAGCCCTAGCGGTGCTCGCAACTTTACTGCTAACCAACGTTTTTGCTCAAGAACTGCCAAAGCCCATGCAGCCACCAAGGCTTGTTAACGATTTTGCTGGTATTCTGAACCAAAACGAGCAGGCACGGCTAGAACAAAAGCTACAAAATTATCACGACACCACATCAACTCAAATTTACATTATAACTGTTAAGGACCTGATGGGGTATGACATTGCCGACTTCACCATTCGTGTTGGTGAGAGCTGGGGTGTTGGCCAAAAGGGCAAAGACAACGGTGCGATAATTCTAATTAAACCACGGATTGGGAACCAACGAGGTGAAGCTTTTATTGCTACAGGCTACGGGCTGGAGGATGTAATACCCGATGCCCTTTCGAAAAGGATTATTGATAGGGAGATGATACCCAGCTTCCAAAACGAGGATTACTACAGGGGGTTCGACAGGGCAACCACGGCCATGATAAACCTTGCCTCGGGCAAGTTCTCTGCCGAGGGATATATGGGCGAAGGTGGACTATTACTGGTATTACCATTCATCATATTCCTCACCCTTTTCCTAGTTATCCTATTCAATGTTAAAAAAACTAAAGGTCGTTCCATTGGCCACAATATACCGCTATGGATAGCGCTTGGCATGATGTCGGGAGGTGGAAGGCGCAGCGGTGGTTTCGGTAGCTTTAGTTCTGGAAGCGGTAGCTTTGGCGGATTTGGTGGATTTAGCGGCGGAGGTGGTGGCTCCTTTGGCGGCGGAGGTGCTCGCGGCAGCTGGTAAAAGTAAACAGCATAAAAAAATGGGGCACGGAGCCCCATTTTTTTTTCAATTATTTATCTAGTCTTCTGATTCCTCTGAAAAGGCATCGTCAACCAATATCCTTCCGCAGTACTCGCATACTATTACTTTACGCCTAACCTTTATATCGAGCTGACGCTGAGGGGGTATTTTGTTGAAACATCCACCACATGCATCCCGCCTTACGGTAACAACTGCTAGTCCGTTTTGGGCATTACCCCTTATGCGCTTATAGGCTGTAAGCAATCGGGGTTCAATAAGTTCTTGATAAGCTTCCGATTTGCGAGCCAGCTCATCCTCCTCCTTCTGGGTGTCTTGGATAATGCTATCGAGCTCAGCCTTTTTCCCCTGAAGATCGCCTGAGCGCTCACCATGAAGTGTTTCTGCCTGCTCAATAAGTTCCTTCTTATCTTTAACCTGCTGGGTAAACTCCTTGATTCGCTTCTCGCAAAGTTCAATCTCAAGGGTTTGAAATTCAATCTCTTTAGATAGTGAGTCGTACTCCCTATTGTTCCGCACATTCTTTTGCTGCTCCTCGTACTTGGCAATAAGGCCTTGAGCATTCTTAATCTCGATTTTCTTTTCTGCCACCTGCTCGTTAAGGGAGTCAACATCAGCCTTCAGGTTCTCAATGCGGGTCTCGAGTCCAGCAATCTCATCCTCCAAGTCTTGAACCTCCAAAGGAAGTTCACCCCTAAGCGTTTTGATCTGGTCAATTTTCGAATCGATTTGCTGAAGTTCGTAAAGAATCCTAAGCTTCTCCTCTACAGGCATCTCGCTTACCTCTGAGGTTTTGTTTTTGTCTGCTACCATACCTTATTATAAGTAGTTAATGGGATTGGTTTTCACGTTTGATTTTAAGACTGCAAAATTAGGAATTTTTTTTGTAAGTACTTCATAAAAAATGTCTAAAGCAAACTGTTCGCTTTCAAAATGCCCCACATCGGCAACTACAAGCTTTCCTTCTGCATCAAAAAACTGATGGTACTTAACGTCGGCCGTGATAAATATGTCGGCTCCTGCCGCTTTGGCTTGACCAATAAGCTCGGCCCCACTTCCACCACAAATGGCAACCCTCTCAATTTGCTTGCCAGTTAGCGGTGAGTGCCTAACGCATCCTGCCCTAAACATCTTTTTAATTCGTTTCAAAAAATCCACCTCAGCTTGAGGTTTGGCTAGCTGACCAACCACACCAAGGCCTGCCCTTGGGTTTGCGTTCTCTATGGGATAAATATCGTAGGCAACCTCCTCGTAGGGATGAGACTGCAACAAAGCGCTAATTGTTTTCGACAGAACAGGTCTGGGTACAACAACCTCAATTTTGGTCTCGGGCTCGTGATGAAATTCTCCCTTGCTACCTACAAACGGACTGGTGTTTTCACCCGCACGAAAAGTCCCCATCCCTTGGATATTGTATGAACATTGGTCGTAGTTACCAATCTGCCCAGCTCCTGCCTCAAACATAGCCAAACGCACCTGTTCAACCCTTTCATGGGGGACAAAGGTAACCAGCTTCACCAGCTGATTGCTTGCAGGGGCCAAGACCGAGACGTTGGTCAAATCCAACACCTTGGCTGCAGCTGCGCTTACCCCGTTCCACACGCTATCGAGGTTTGTATGGGCACAGTATATAGAGATGCCATGCTTGATGGCCTTAATCACTGACAACTCAACAGGGTTTGAACCCGTCAGTCGTTTTAGCCCCTTAAAAATTAGGGGGTGGTGTGCAACAATTAGGTCAGCATCCCGGGCCAATGCCTCATCAATCACCTCTGGCGTAACATCAACCGATAGCAAAACGCCACTCACCTTGTTGTTTGTTGCGCCAACAAGAAGCCCCGCGTTATCGTAACTCTCCTGATATCCAAGCGGGGCAAACTCCTCAATTATCGATGTTATATCTTTTACAACCATACAGTATCCATTACAACATTTCTCTTACCTCAAGCAACATCTCCCTAACACGCTTAAGCGATTCGATGGCCTCAAAGTTGTTGACCGTATCCTCCTTGTTTTCGGCAAGCTTTTTACGAGCGCCTTCCAATGTGAGCCGTTGCTCTTTTACAAGATGATAGATCAGCTTAAAGTTATTAATATCGGCCTTGGTGAAGAGGCGGTTCCCCTTCTTATTCTTTTTGGGCTTTATAACGTCGAAGTTTTTTTCCCAGAAGCGTATTAACGATGTGTTAACACCAAACATATTGGCCACCTCGCCAATGCTGTAGTAAAGTTTCTCAACCTTTTTCTCCTTGTAGGGCATGGCTCTAATTCTTTATGTTAATTGATCCGTCATCGCCAACAACCAGAGGGTGCTCTGGAAAATCCTCGGCATTTAGCCTTTGAATCTCCTTTACGGCCTGCATTGCCGGATCGGGCACAGCACCACCTCGGCCTCTCTGAACTATTGGATATATTTGACCTCCTACAAATTTACCATTTTTATCGACATTTACCTTTACAATGGGAGCAAATCCGTTGGGTCCTCGCAGATTAAATCGACCATAGGTAACAAAATTCCCCAGGCTGTATGCAATGAACCTTCCTTTGTAAAGGTCAATTGCTCGGGTTACGTGTGGGCCATGGCCAAAAACAATGTCGCCTCCAGCATCAATAACATGTCGGGCAAATTCGTATACAATGCCCCTGTCCTCGCCATAGTAATACTCCCTTTCACGGGTGATATTTCGGTGGTTGGCGCCCTCGGCTCCGCCGTGAAATGAAACAATCACTACATCAACCTGACTCTTAAGCGATGACACAATTTGCTTTACCCGAGGGATATCGTTTATGCTACAGGTTCCCCTATTTGGAGCAAAAGCACAGAACCCATAGGTTATGCCATTTCGCTCAAATATTGTGGTTGGATGCGTAAGTAGGCCTGCATAGCTAATTCCAACAGAATCGAGCAAACGCATGGTGGTGTTACGTCCTAAATCGCCAAAATCGCCCACGTGATTATTGGCAAGGCTCACCACATCGAAACCGGCATCGGCTAAGCAGTGCACATAATGTTCGGGCATTTTAAATGCGAAGCATTTGGTGGTATCGCGGCATTGCTTCACCACCTTTCCGTCGTTGAGGAAACACCCCTCAAGGTTACCAAAGGTAACGTCGGCATCGAGCAGGATATGCTTAACAGGGCTCAGCAGTGGTTCGCAGTTATCACGGTGAGGAAGGTACGATCGATTGGGAAAATGGGTGCCAAGCATGATGTCACCAACACCAATTACCGAGAAAGTTTCAATTGAATCGGCAAGCGGAATGGCATCACCATCCTGAGCGCTTACAAAATTGTTTGAAAAAAGAATGGTTAAAGCTATGTACAGCGATGCAAAAGGCAAAGTGATCCTATTAAATTGTTGAAACATATTGAATGGATTTATGCAGGTTCAAATTGGGAGAAAACCCTAATCGAGCGACTGGCCGCTCTGAGCAGCTAGTTCAATTATTTTATCGTACTCTTCGGGTGTTAAATCGTTAAAGTAGAAATTGATGGGGTTAATGGGTTGGTCGTTCTTTCTAACCTCGTAGTGAAGGTGTGGCGCCATACTCATACCCGTATTACCCACCAAACCAATGACCTCACCACGTTTTACCCGCTGACCCTTCCGAACTAATATCTTACTTTGATGTGCATAGAGGGTTTTGTAGCTAAATCCATGGTCAATAATTACGGTATTGCCGTAACCGCGCGATGAGTGAATTACATCCGACACCACTCCATCGCCTGTGGCGTAAATTTCGGTGCCAGTTGGGGCGGTGAAGTCCATTCCGTTGTGCATCTTTAGCACCTTGTAAAAGGGGTGCATCCTAACGCCAAATGGCGACGCAACGCGTCGTAAATCCTTATTTGAAACGGGTTGAATGGCAGGTATGGAAGCCACCATCTCTTCCTTTCGTTTGGCCATCTCAATCACTTCATCGAATGATTTTGACTGGATATACATCTGCTTCGACAGCTTGTCGATTCGTTTAGCTGTTTCGATAACAATTTCTGAATTGGAAAGCCCCTCCAAATCGGAATACCTATCGACCCCACCAATACCTGCCTGCCTAATGGTGCTTGGAATAGGCTCTGCCTCAAAAATTGTTCGATAGATATTATCGTCGCGCTGTTGAATATCTTCGAGAACTGTGGTTATATGGTCGAACTTCTTGTTAAAAAGTTCAAACTGAAGCAACATCTCCTCATTTTCACGCCTCAGGCCGCGTTCCTGTGGTGTATCGAAAAAAAAGGAGAAGACAACGTAATAAGCAACGGATACAACAATGCTGAATAAAAAGTAGTTAAAACCCCTCCAAAACTTTTTCTTAAAGGAGGACTGCTCCTTCACAAAACTCAACGAATCGGGGTTAAACCTGTACTTGTGCTTGGGCATTACAAAAATAATGAGTGATAATAAGTTGCAGCAAATATAAAAAAAATGTGCAACAACCTAATGGTAACCCAAATAATTTGACACGAATGAAAGTTAATATAGATTAAAGATCAGTGTTTACAGGCTACTCGATGGGGTTAGCATTCCTCACCATCATTTCATACTCCTCAGGTTTCATATCGTTGAAGTAGTTCATTGGGTCAACCGTTCTGTTCCTGTATATCACCTCGTAGTGTAAGTGTGGGCCTGTGCTGCGTCCAGAGTTGCCTAGCGTACCAATGACCTGCCCTCTAGAAACGGTATCACCATTACTAACCTCAATGGAGTTGAGGTGGGCATAGCGGGTAAGGTAACCAAAACCATGATCGATAAGCACCACATTGCCGTACCCAAAGAAGGAGAAGGAAGCACTAACTACCCTTCCATTACCCGTTGCGTAAACGGGGATTCCCTTGGGGCCTGCAAAATCCATACCTTGATGATATCTTTGCGTACGAAGGAAGGGGTCGCGACGATACCCATAGTAGCTGGTTATGCGGGTATCCTCATTCACGGCAACAGGCTGTATAGCAGGTACGCTTAGTATCATTTTCTCCTTATTCTTCGCCAAATCTATCACCTCGTCAAAGGATTTGGATTGAATATAGGTTTTCCATGTAACCTGATCGAGCTTGGTAGCAATATTGATGAGCAAATCGGAGCTGTTAAAGGTTCGTAAATGATCGTATTTGCTTGATCCACCCATACCCCCCATCCGGAGAGTTGACGGTATGGTATCGGCATCGAAAATAGCTCGATAGGTATGGTTATCGCGCCGCTGCATCTCTTCGAGCACAACATTAGTCTCCTCGAGCATCTTCCCTAACAGTTCAAACTTTAGCTCTACTTCAGCATTCGCACGCTTCAGAATTTTTTCCTTGGGGGTATCAAAAAAGTAGCTGTACGAGAAAAAAACTATTACAGCAACAGCTAAGCTAATAACGAATTGAATTGCTAAATTTGCAAACTTATTAAGCAAAGGTACTTCAATGGGTTCAAAGGAAAGAGTGCTTGGGTTGTACCTAAATTTCTTTTTTCCCATGGGAGTTGTAAAGCAAATTGTTATCTGTTTGTAAACTTTCTAAATTGACTAACAGCAGCAAATCTAATGTAAATATTTATTTTTGCAAAGTTTTCAATATTTTTTAGCACTTAAAATAACGCCAAAAACACAGATAAACACACAAAAAATAATAGTTTATGACATCGGGAGAAGCAAGACAAGCATTTCTAGATTTTTTTATGAGCAAATCGCACCAGGTTGTGCCTTCGGCCCCAATGGTTGTGAAAAACGACCCCACGCTCATGTTTACAAACGCTGGTATGAATCAGTTTAAAGATATTTTCTTGGGCAACACCGAACCAAAGCAAAAGAGGGTTGCTAATTCCCAAAAATGCCTCAGGGTATCGGGTAAACATAACGATCTGGATGAGGTTGGACATGACACCTATCACCATACCATGTTCGAAATGCTAGGAAACTGGTCTTTTGGCGATTACTTTAAGAAAGAGGCCATTGAATGGGCATGGGAGTTCCTTGTTGATGTTCTTAAGCTCAATAGCAGCGACCTGTATGCAACAGTATTTGAGGGAAGTCCCGAGGATGGCCTTGAGGTAGATAAGGAGTCAATGGATTTGTGGAGACAATTTTTACCCGAGGACAGAGTGCTCTTGGGGTCTAAAAAGGATAACTTCTGGGAAATGGGCGATAGTGGCCCCTGCGGCCCCTGCTCCGAGGTACATATCGACCTTAGAAGCCCCAAGGAAAAGTCAAAGATATCGGGAAGAGAATTGGTGAACGAAGGGCATCCTCAGGTAGTTGAGATTTGGAACCTGGTGTTTATCCAGTTTAACCGTAAGGCCAATGGCTCCTTGGAATCGCTCCCAGCCAAGCATGTCGATACAGGAATGGGCTTTGAACGCCTTTGCATGGCTTTGCAGGGCAAGCAAAGCAACTACGATACCGATGTTTTCCAGCCAATTATTCAAGAAATAAGCCGCGAGTGTGGCATTGCCTATGGCAACAATATTAAAACCGATGTGGCCATGCGCGTGGTTGCCGACCACCTTCGTGCCGTTTCGTTCTCCATTGCCGATGGACAGCTACCATCAAACGTTAAGGCTGGGTATGTAATCCGCCGAATTCTTAGGCGTGCAGTGCGATATGGTTACACATTTCTCAACTTTAACGAACCATTTATAAACAAGCTCGTTCCTATCCTGGCCAACCAAATGGGCAAATGGTTTCCAGAGCTTACCGCTCAGCAGGAGCTAATCACCAAGGTGATTTTTGAGGAGGAGCAATCGTTTCTACGAACCCTCGAAACGGGAATTAGGATGCTCGATGGCATTATGGAAAAAGCCAGTAAGCAAGGCAAAAGAGAGATTACTGGCAACGACGCATTTATTCTTTACGACACCTACGGGTTCCCTTTCGATCTCACGGAGCTAATCCTCAGGGAGCATAGTCTTAGCGTGAGCAAAGCAGATTTTGAGAAGGAGATGAAAGTGCAAAAAGATCGCTCGCGCAGCGTGGCAAGCGTTGAAACACACGACTGGATTGAGATAAACCCCAATGCCGAAACCCAATTCGTAGGGTACGACTCGCTTAAATCGGAGGTAAAAATTACTCGATATCGAACTGTTAAGCAAAAAGGGAATGAGCAGTACCATCTGGTATTCGATAAAACACCATTCTACGCCGAGTCGGGCGGACAGGTTGGCGATATGGGAACAATCACCAGCAGCAACGAGACCATTAAAATACTGAACACCGTTAAGGAAAATAATCTAACTATACATCTAGTAGACAAGCTTCCCGCCGAAGCAAATTCCACGTTTATGGCCGAGGTGGATGTTAACAAGCGTATTAGCACAGCCAATAACCATACAGCAACCCACCTTCTGCACCATGCCTTGAGGGAGGTTTTAGGTTCGCACGTTGAGCAGAAGGGTTCGCTGGTGCACCCCGATTACCTTCGGTTCGACTTTGCCCACTTCCAAAAAATGACTGATGAAGAGATACGAAGGGTAGAAAGCTTGGTGAACGAGGCTATTCGCCAGAACACCATGGTTGATGAGCACCGCGATGTTCCAATGGATCAGGCGCAGCAAATGGGTGCCATTGCCCTTTTTGGCGAAAAGTATGGCGATGCGGTAAGGGTTATTCGCTTTGGCGATTCCGTTGAGCTATGCGGAGGAACACACGTAAGCGCTACAGGAAACATTGGGCTTTTCAAAATTGTGTCCGAAGGGGCTATATCAGCAGGCATACGAAGGATTGAGGCCATTACTGCTCAAAAAGCAGAGGATTTCCTCTATCAGCAAGTCGATTTTATAAAGAACCTCAAAGCCCTTATGGGTAACCCACCCGATGTAATGGTGGCTGCCGAAAAATTGGTGAACGAAAACAGCTCTTTAAGGAAACAAATTGAGGCCTTTACCAAGGAGCACGTTAAAAATCTGAAAGGCTCGCTAATATCAACTGTAGCCTCTAAAAACGGTGCATCGGTTATTGCACAAAAGGTTGATATTGATAACGCCGACGCATTGAAAGACTTAGCCTACCAGATAAGGAACGAGGTGCCAGACCTTTTCCTAGTGCTGGGTGCGGAAATTAACGAGAAACCCTTGCTAACCGTAATGGTGGCTGAATCGATTATTGAATCGAAAAAAGCGGACGCATCAACCATTATAAGGGAAGCAGCCAAGGTGATGAAAGGTGGTGGTGGCGGTCAACCATTCTATGCAACAGCAGGAGGTAAAGACCCACAGGGACTCGAAAAGGCCATTGCCAAAGCAGTTGAAATATTTGAGAAGCTATAATTCAAACGAACTACATAAACAAGAAAGGGGCCTTACGGCCCCTTTCCTATTCTGTTAACTTATAATGGTTAAAAAGTTAATCCAACAGCTCGGCAAGCTTCTGCGCTAGCTCATCGCCTCTTAAATTCTTGGCAATAATTTTACCATCGGGGCCAATTAGCAAGCTGGCTGGTATGGACTGAACACCATACATTTTGGCTATTGAGTTTTCCCATCCAGATACATCCGAAACCTGATGCCACTCAAGGCCATCGTCCTTAATCGCGTCTAACCACTCCTGCTGCCTGCGATCCAGCGAAACGCCAAAGATATCGAAGCCTTTATCTTTGTACTGATTGTAAAGCTTAACAAGGTTGGGGTTTTCACGACGGCAAGGAGTACACCATCCTGCCCAAAAATCGAGTAACACATAGTTTTCGCCAGTAACTGATGAGAATGTTACCATATTGCCATCGAGATCGGGATGCGTGAAATCCATGAAGGGTTGGCCAACTGCTGTAAGCTTATCGGTATCTAACTTCTCGTTTAGGGCAATAACAAATGGCGACGACTGAATGCTCTTGGGAAATTTCGATACAATGCTCTCAAGCTCCTCGAACGACAGCTGGTTTGCCAGCTGGGTTAAGGTGATATATGCCGAAAGAACAGAATTACTATTATCAATAGCAAACGTTTTTACCGCCTCCATCATCTTGTCGTTCTCAGCCATAAACTCTTCACGCAGCTGCTCCTCCAGCTCAGGGGTAAGCGAACCATCCATGGCCGCCATCTGAAATTTCTGCTGAATTTGCATCATTGGGCCAGACAACTCTTCCTGCAACTGATTAAACTCGAGCAAAAGATCCTGAGTTGCCGAACCATTGATGTCGCTCGACATAATATTATCTACATTACCCTTAATGGTAATATTGGAATTCTCAAGAAAAAGGATAAGCCTATCCTCGGGAAACTTAAAATCAATGGCATAGATATCAGGCACCTCAACCGATCCAGCAAATTGAAACTTGCCGTTGGTCATCATGGTGGAATCAACCGAAATCAACTCGTTGTCCTGCATAGTTTTTAAAACAACCATCTGATCGGTTGCTCCGTCGATGGTTCCGGTTATTTTGTACTCGCTTTTGGAGCACGAAAGTAGCATTAGGGCTACTGAAGAAATTGCTAATAGTTTTCTCATTTTACTTTTTTTTGGTTGATAACAATTAAAGAGCAATAAGGTTTATATTGATTTGTAGAAATCAAGAATTCGTTTGGCAGCAGCAAAGGAGCTGATCCTGTCGGCAAGCACATCCTGCTCTGTAGCCTTAATCAACGCCTTAACCTGAGGATTGTTGAACAAGTCATCCTTCAACGACTCGGTTATGGTTTGGAACATCCAGTACTTGGCCTGCTCAAGCCTGCGCTTTTGCAAAAATCCAGACTGCTTGGTAAACTCAACGTACTCGAGTATCTGTTCCCACACCTCGTTTATCCCCTCCTTTGTAACTGATGAGCAGGTTCTTGCCCTAGGTAACCATCCCGATTCGGGCATAGGGAATAGGTGAAGTGCACTTTCGTATTGTACCCTAGCGCTTTTGGCCTTGTTTACATTCTGGCCATCGGCCTTAGTTATGGCAATCAGGTCGGCCATCTCCATTATTCCACGCTTTATGCCCTGGAGCTCATCGCCAGCCCCCGCCAGCATCAGCAGTAAAAAGAAATCAACCATGGAGTGCACTGCCGTTTCGCTTTGGCCTACGCCCACCGTTTCAATAAAGATGGTATCGAAGCCAGCAGCTTCGCACAGAATAATTGTTTCGCGGGTTTTTCGGGCCACCCCCCCAAGAGAACCTGCAGAGGGCGAAGGTCTGATAAATGCATTAGGATCATTGCAGAGTGTCTCCATCCGGGTTTTATCGCCCAGAATACTACCCTTGCTTCGCTCGCTGCTGGGGTCAATGGCAAGTACGGCCAACCGGCCTCCAGCCTGGGTAATGGCACCTCCCAACGCCTCGATGAAAGTGCTTTTGCCTACACCCGGTACCCCGGTAATTCCTATTCTAATGGATTTCCCAGTATACGGCAAGCATTTCTCAATAACCTTCTGTCCCAGCTCATGGTGGTTTGGCAGGGAACTCTCGATAAGAGTAATGGCTTGACTTAAAACGGAAATGTCTCGATTTAAAATCCCCTGTAAATACTGATCGGGGTCAAGCAGTTTGCGCTTTTTACTCTTTAAGCGCGAAGCGATATTGCTATTGATTGTGGGTGGCTGCTCTACTCCAGGATTGACCTTTAGTGCAGATCTAAAACCTTCCTTTGATGTCATATCATTAAAATTGCTCTACAGAAAAGACAAAGGTAGGCATTTTGAATCATTAATCTAATGGTAACCCTGGGCACCAAGCTAAATGATACTAAACCCTAACCCCAAACACCACTATATCATCTATTTGCTCGGTATCACCTCGCCAAGCAAGGTGCTCGTTGTACAGTATTTGCTTCTGCTCCTCCATGGGCTTTTGGTGGATATCGAGAAGCAGCTGCTTAAACCGTTTCGACATGAACTTGCGTCCGTCGGCTCCACCAAACTGGTCGGGGAAACCATCGGAATACATGTAAAAGCGATCGTTGGGTTGAAGGTCGATTTCGTGATTTGTAAATGGCTGATGATCGGTTATGTGAATTGCCACAGGCATCTTATCGGCCTTGTACTCAATAATCTCATTATCTCGTATAAGCACCAATGGGTTATATGCCCCTGCCCATTCCAGCTTCATATTCTCGGTATCGAGCATACATAGCGAAATGTCCATCCCATCTTTCTGCTCATCCTTTTTTCCTGTTTGCGATAGGGTTAGCTTAATAAAATCGCGCAGCATATTCAGTATTTGGGCGGGCTGCATAACGCCCTCCTTGTTCACAATCTCGTAAAGGAACGACACGCCCAGCATGCTCATAAAAGCTCCGGGAACGCCATGCCCTGTACAGTCGGCAGCAACCAGCACCATTTTGTTCTGTTGCTTGGTAAACCAGTAAAAATCGCCGCTTACAATGTCGCGCGGAAGGAAAAGCACGAAGTGCTCGTTCAACTCCTCCCTAAGTATGGTGGGTGATGGTAGTATGGCGTTTTGAATTCGGCTTGCATACCTAATACTATCGGTAATCTCTTGCTTTTGATGCGAGATCAGCTCATTCTTCTCCTCCAGAATTCGGTTAGCCCTTTGCTTTTGCCGTACCATATTTATTAGCAGACCTGCAAAAGCCAAAATCACAATAATACCACCTATGGAAATGGCTATTGTAAGCTTCTGGCGCTGAATTACCGATCGCTGTAGCTCCTTCTCGTTATTCAGCAGTTTAATCTCCTGCTCCTTCTTCTCTGTTTCGTACTTGGTTTGCATCTCGGTAATAATCTTTTGGCTTTGCTCCGAGAACAGCTCATCCTTGATCTTATTGTAAGCTTTAATGTGCCTTATGGCTTTGCTCAGATTACCAGTGCTCTCGTATACCTTTGATAGTTTTTGGTGAGTATGCCTTGCTAAATCTTTAATTCCTAGGTCTTCTGATATTTTAAGGCTTAGTATGAAACTTTGCTTTGCACTGTCAAAATTCCTAAGCTTGCTATGGTACTCACCGAAATAGAAGTGGATTAGTGCAATATCGTACTGGCTATTAATATCCTTTGCTAAGTCAAAGGCAGTATTTAGGTGGCTCCGTACCCTGCTCCAATCGCGGGTATAAATGTAATGGCACCCTAGGTTTATGTTAACATTGACAATCTGTTTGGTATTATCTAGGCCTTTAAAAATTTCCAATGCTTGGTAGTAGTAATCGAACGTGCTTTGGTAGGTCGAATCGACATCACTCACATTTAGCCTTGATAGTGAGTCTTCCCACTCCTCGCCATACTCAGCTACAAACTTGTTCATAGCCAAAAGGGAACTGATATTCGCAATATTGTTTAAAGACTCTGCTACCCTACCCTGATTTTCCATCTCACGATACAACGCCAAAGCTTCTTTATGATACATTAGGGCTCGTCGATAATTTTGCTCATTCTCCTTAACTGCCAGCGTACTTCGCGAAAGGGATTCGTAGACCAAGCCTATCTCGCTGCTGTTGGCAGCTATAAAGACCTTCTCGCCTAGCTCCTCCGATAACCTTAAACTCTTCTGATACTGCTCTATGGCAAGCTGAAAATTGCCAATAACCCTATGTGTTCGGCCAAGGTTGTGCTGAGCAAGAGCGACCCCTCGAATATCATTCAACGATTCTCTAATCTCTATTTCCCGCAGGTACGATTCAATGGATAGCTGGTACTCCCCACAATTAAAGTAAGAACTACCCAACTTATTATAGGCACTGTAGAGCTCATTTTGTGTCCCAAACTCTTGAAAAATACTTAGGGCTTCATTCTGTTTTGCTATTCCCTCGGCACATTTGTTTAGCTTAATTAGGATGTCGCCATAGTCCAAAAGGGCATCAGCAACCTTTACCTTATCGTTAATACTTTCGGCTAGTTCTAATGATTCTAAAGTATAGCTAATAGCCAAATCCATCGAATCGAGGTAACGATATGTCCTTCCTATTTGTCGCTTGGTTTGTGTTATTGATTCCTTATCGTTTATTGAGGTGTAAATCTCGAGCGCTTTGCTATAGGCCTCAAGGGCCTCATCATCCAGCCAGTTCACGTTAAAATATCTGCCCAAGGAGTACAGTGCATCTGCTTTTAACTTGGGCTTGTTGAGCGATGTCGCAATTTCTAGAGCCTGCTCGGCATAGTCAAAACCAATCTCACTGTCGATAAACTGTTCGCTCAGCTCGAGAAGTATTGCTACCTTATCGGAATCATTAGCTTTGCTTAGGCTATAAAGTAGGCTATCCGCTTTACTTTGTGGCTCTTGCCCAAACGATAGTGTCGTTACAAAGGTTAGTAGGAAGAGGGTAATTAAACGTTGCATCAAAATCAATATTTATCACCAAAAGTAATTAAAAAATAAATTCAACTGTTTACTTGCCCAATTATCTTACGCCAATATCTTTCAAAAAAATACAAATAATGCCGCACAAAACATTGAAAGGCAATAGAACTTTGTGTAAGATACTAAAAAAAACACTGTAAAAGGAACTTTTACTGGCTTTTTGTGTTTTGGGTAATTGTAGGTAATTTTGAATACTAATTTATACAAACATAACGATGAAACGATTTACCCCTACTCTATCACTTTTTTTGCTTATACTGGCAAGCTGCACCACGCACACAAGCCCCGATGAAAAGCCAACGGTTATGGTTAGCATTGCACCTCAAAAGTATTTTGTACAGCAAGTTGCCGATACGCTAGTCAGAGTGGAGGTTATGGTTCCTGCAGGTTCGAGTCCCGAAACCTACGAGCCTACCGCATCGCAGCTAAAGGCAATGAGCAAAGCTAAAGTATACTTCTCTCTTGGCCTACTTGAGTTTGAGCTATCGATGCTTAAAAATATTCAGAAACAAAACCCAAACCTCTTGCTAGTTGATCACTCAAAGGAGTTGAATCTAATGGAAGGGACGTGCGATCACGACCACCATCACCACAGCCACTCGCATAGCCATGGGCACGACCCTCACGTATGGACCTCGCCTGCCGAGGTGAAGGTTATGGTTAACTCCATTTCAGATAAACTAAGCCTGCTATACCCCGAAAATGCCAAACATTTCAGCGAAAACGCAATTGCATTTACACATCAGCTGGACAGTCTCCATCAGCACATACAAGCAAAGCTAGCCAACACCAGCGGCAAAAAGTTTTTCCTATTCCATCCTGCCCTCACCTACTATGCTCGCGATTACGGCTTAACCCAAGTATCGCTTGAGGAAGATGGCAAAGCCCCATCGATGCAACATTTTAAATCGGTTCTTCAAAAGGCAAAGGAGCAGGGATCTACCACAATCTTTATTCAAAGGGAATTTGATGTGAACACAGCGAAAACAGCTGCTGCAGATATTGGCGGAAAGGTTGAGGTTATTGACCCCCTCGATGAGGATTGGCTTAACAATATGTATCGCATCACAAGAATGCTTCATAAGGCATTGAATGGTGAGTAGCAGCAACAAACAATAATACATCCATTTTATAATCCAAACTTGCTAAATGCCTAAGATACTCGAAATAAACTCCGCATCGGTTGGTTACAACGAGGACATTGTACTAAAGGACGTAAACCTCGAAATTTTCGATAACGATTTTATTGGCGTTATTGGACCCAACGGCGGTGGCAAAACCACACTACTGAAGCTACTTCTAGGCGAGCTCAAGCCTAGCAAGGGCAAGGTTACCTACCACTCAATCCTACCAAACGAAACGTTGTTCGGTTATCTTCCCCAATCGGTAAGCATCGACAAAAAATTCCCAATCACCGTGTTAGAGGTGGTACTATCGGGCTTGATGAGCAAAAAGGGAGTGGCTGGTCGGTACACCTCAATGGACAAAAAGCTGGCGCTAGATCTGCTTAGCAGGATAGGCATAGCCAACCTAAAGGGACGAACCATTGGAGAACTATCCGGGGGACAGCTACAACGCGTTTTCCTTAGCAGAGCTTTGGTTTCGCACCCTAGATTACTGATTTTAGACGAACCCAATACCTATGTAGATAACAAGTTTGAAAAAGAGCTGTACGAGCTACTTAAGGAGCTAAACAGGGAGATGGCCATAGTAATGGTATCGCACGATTTGGGCACCATCACATCGCACGTGAAAACCATTGCCTGCGTTAACCGAAATCTGCACTACCACCCCTCCAACTCAATAACCTCCGAACAGCTGGCAGCATACGATTGCCCCATACAGATAATTGCTCACGGCCCTGTACCGCACACGGTTTTGGGAAAGCACAACTAATAACTGAACTTGTAGACTTGGTAAATACGCCAATCTGCCGAAACAGACAACTGACAACAAAAAATGCTAAACTCACTCGCAAACTTCTTCCAGTACCAATTCGTAGTCAACGCCTTTGTGGCTGCTCTGCTAATAGCAGTTGCTGCCGGAATGGTTGGTTCATACATAGTAGCCAAAAGGTTAGTATTTCTTAGCGGTGGGATTACCCACGCCTCGTTTGGCGGAATTGGTATTGCCTATTTTCTCGGAGTCAATCCCCTTGCTGGAGCAGCCGCCTTTGCAGTACTTTCGGCATTTGGAGTTGAGGCGCTTAGCCAACGAATGGCTGTTCGCGAAGATTCAGCCATAGGCATACTGTGGTCGGTGGGTATGGCCATTGGGATATTCTTTATTTACCTTACCCCGGGCTACTCGCCAAACCTTATGACTTTTCTGTTTGGCTCAATACTTACTGTCTCCTCCACCGATATCTGGCTTTTGCTAACGCTAAATATGGTTATGGTGGCCTTCTTTCTACTTTTCTACAGATCAATTCTATACCTTGCATTCGACCCCGATTTTGCCAAAACACAACGTATACCCGTAAAAACTTTTTCATACATCCTAAAAGGATTTTTAGCTCTAACCATAGTACTTAGCATTAGGATGGTTGGCATTATTCTTCTAATTTCGTTGCTTACCATCCCCCCTTCCACCGCAAATCTTTTCACCAAAAGGTTTAACCAAATTATTTTTGCATCCATAGCTATTGGATTCCTTGGTGCAGTGGGCGGCCTGCTTATCTCCTACAATATGAACGTTCCCTCGGGAGCTACCATAATTATGGTTTTAGTGGCTATATTTGCTGTGGCTAAACTATTACGGTTCTTATTTGTTAAAATAAAATTACGTAGAGCATAATAATCTAACTAAAATAAATTCAAAAACATACCATTATGAATTACGATTTGCTAGTTGTGGGCAGTGGTCCTGGAGGCTATGTAGCCGCAATACGTGCAAGCCAGCTGGGAATGAAGGTTGGCGTTGTTGAAAAGGAAAACCTGGGCGGTATATGCCTTAACTGGGGGTGTATCCCTACCAAAGCGTTGCTCAAGAGCGCACAGGTGTTCGAGTACGCATCGCACGCAGCCGAGTATGGTGTGGTAGCCAGCGACGTAAAACCCGATTTTGATAAGATGATTGCCCGTAGCCGCGACGTGGCTGCCAATATGAGCAAGGGTATAGAGTTCCTATTCAAAAAGAATAAGATCGAGGTTATCAATGGGTTTGGTAAGCTTAAGGATAAGAGCACGGTAGTTGTTACCGACTCCGACGGTAAAACCCAGGAGGTAACCGCAAAGCACATCGTACTTGCAACTGGAGCACGCTCGCGCGAGCTGCCTAACCTGAAGCAGGATGGAGGGAAAATCATAGGGTACCGCCAAGCCCTATCCTTGCCCAAGCAGCCAAAATCGATTGTTGTGGTTGGATCTGGCGCCATTGGCAGCGAGTTTGCCTACTTCTACAACTCCATTGGTACTCAGGTAACGCTGGTTGAGTATATGCCCAACATTGTTCCCGTTGAGGATGAGGAGGTATCCAAAACCCTAGAGCGCTCATTCAAAAAGAATAAGATTAAGGTGATGACCAACGCATCGGTTGAGTCGGTTGATACCAGCGGCGACCTTTGCAAGGTAACCATTAAAACCAAAAAGGGCGAAGAGGTGGTTGAAGCCGAGATCGTACTTTCTGCCGTAGGCATCACGCCAAACACCGAGGGAATAGGTCTTGAGGATGTTGGCGTTGAGATGGAGAACGGTCGGGTTAAGGTTGATGAGTACTACCGCACCAATGTGGAGGGAGTTTACGCCATTGGCGATATAATTCCTGGCCCAGCGCTTGCCCACGTGGCATCGGCCGAGGGTATTGCTTGCGTTGAGAAAATTGCCGGTATGGATGTTCACCCCATAAACTATAAGAATATCCCTGGCTGTACCTACACCAGCCCCGAGGTTTCGTCGGTGGGAATGACCGAAAAAGCAGCGCAGGAAGCGGGTTACGAGATTAAGGTTGGGAAATTCCCATTTACAGCATCGGGCAAGGCTACCGCAGCAGGAATGCGCGATGGTTTTGTAAAGCTAATATTCGATGCCAAATACGGCGAGCTGCTAGGCGCCCATATGATTGGCGGAAATGTAACGGAGATGATAGCAGAGATGGTGGTTGCCCGAAATTTGGAAACCACTGGTCACGAGCTTATCAAGAGCATCCATCCGCACCCAACCATGAGCGAGGCCATTATGGAGGCCGCTGCTGCCGCGTACGATGAGGTGATTCATATGTAGATAAAAATATCTCGCAAAAGCGCAGAGACGCTAATAATACTAATGAGGTTGTCCAAAGAGTACTTTAGGACAACCTCTTTTTTTAACGCTATTAACCCGTCAAACTAAAATAATCCCTCAATCTACTCACCATATTCTTTTCCTCACTCGTAAACTAAATTCTATCTTGGCTTATCTAAATCCCAATTATTCGAGCTAAATTTGCCCTCAAATTAAAAAACTAGCAACAAATGAGTTTACAGTGCGGAATTATTGGGATTGCCAACGTGGGCAAATCAACCATTTTCAATTGTATGTCGGCCACCAAGGCCGAGGCCAGCGGATTTTCGTTTAGCAACAAAACCAACCTAAGCATTATTAACGTACCCGACGCCCGCTTGCAGGAGTTGGAAAAGCATCAACCCACCGAGAAGATAATACCCACAACCGTAGAGATTGTAGATATTCCTGGGCTAACCAAAAGCTCGGGTCGATCCGATAAAGGAGCCAACCAGTTCCTGTCCGAAATCCGCAATTGCGATGCGCTAATCCATGTAATTCGCTGTTTCGACGATGAGAACCTCCCCCATGTAGATGGCTCAGTTAACCCAATTCGCGATATCGAAACCGTAAACCTTGAGCTACAGATTAAGGACTTGGAGTCGGTTGAGAAAAAGATTCAACGCTTAGAGAAAGTGGTCAAGTCGGGCGATAAGGATGCAAAAAAAGGTATCGAGGTGCTAAACGTTTACAAAGATCATTTGGAATCGTTCCAAAACGCGGCAACTGCCCCTGTAAGCGACGACGATAAGCGATACATCGCCGACATATTCCTACTTTCGACCAAACCCGTAATCTACGTTTGTAATGTTGATGACAGCTCTGCTGTGAATGGCAACAAGTACGTTGAGCAGGTTAAAGAGTTTTTAAAGGATGAGAATACCGAGATTCTGATCATAGCTGGCGCCATGGAGGCCGAGATTGCAGAACTAGAGAGTATGGAGGACAGAATGGCTTTCCTCTCGGATGTTGGGCTACGGGAACCCGGCGTAAACAAGCTAATCCGCGCAGCATACTCGCTCCTTCAGCTGGAAACCTTCTTCACCGTAGGGCCAAAAGAAATTCGTGCCTGGACAATTAAGCGAGGTGCTACAGCACCACAAGCCGCTGGAGCCATCCACAGCGATTTGGAGCGTGGCTTTATCCGTGCCGAGGTAATGAAGTATAACGATTTTGTTACCCTTGGCTCTGAGCAAGCCTGTAAAGAAAAGGGCAAGCTAAGCATCGAAGGGAAAAATTACATTGTTGACGATGGCGATATCCTTCACATACGATTCAACGTGTAGCTAAATCAACAAAAAAAATGCAAAAGATAGCCACAGCTATTGCAATTATTGGAGTTGTCATCTTTGGTCTTGTGCTAATTTTGGGCCGAGGCGAAAGCTCCAACCTCACCGATTTTGCCCGCGGATTTCTAACAGGTATATCATTGGTTTTCCTTGTGGCGTTTGTTATATACCTTGGCACCCGACTTGTAAAAAGGAAAGGGTAGCTCTTAACCCAAAGCACTAAACCTTTAGCCCTTGCGGTATGAAAATTCGGCTCGCCATTGTATTTATCCTAATTACAACTACCCCAATGGCTTGGGCGCAGGATTACTACTTTAGGACTATAGAGCCCAACAAAGATCGAGTAAACACCCTTATCACCCAAACCGTATCAATTGATAAAATTGTTGGTGATACAATATATGCATACGCAAGTTATGTTGAGTTTGAAAGATTTAAGAAGCTTGGCTATGCCCTTGATATACTACCCTACCCCAGCATTAACACCAAAAATATTTTAATGGCCACCAGCATCGAGGAGATGACTGGCTGGGATCGATATCCAACTTACGAGGTTTATCGCGAAATGATGAAACGTTTCGAGGAGGATTACCCCAGTCTATGTAAACTCGATAGCATAGGAACTTCGGTTCAAGGAAGACAGCTATACGTTGTGAAAATTTCGGATAACGTGCTAGAAGATGAACCCGAGCTTGAGTTCTTTTACACCAGCACCATGCATGGCGACGAAACAACTGGGTATATACTTATGCTTAGGCTTATCGATTATCTGCTGTCAAACTATGGTACCATCGATAGGGTTACTAACCTAGTTAACAATATTGCCATATACGTAAACCCAAATGCCAATCCCGATGGTTCGTACTACTATGGCAACAATACGGTATCAGGATCGCGACGATACAACGCAAATAACTACGATTTAAACCGAAATTTCCCCGACCCTCGCCTTGGCGAAAACCCCAATGGCCCCTACCAACCCGAAACGCTAGCCATGATGGATTTTGCAGAGGAAAGGAACTTTGTGCTGTCGGCCAATTTTCATGGTGGTATCGAGCTGGCCAACTTCCCTTGGGATGCGTGGAAAAGCTCCACTAATCCGCATGCCGACCACAACTGGTTCAAAACCATTAGCCGCCGGTACGCCGACTTGGCCCAGGCCAATAGCCCCCCTGGCTACTTCACCGGATGGGATAATGGAATTGCGCACGGTGGCGATTGGTATGTGGTTTCGGGTAGTCGCCAGGACTATATGAACTACAACCACCACTGCCGAGAGATTACTCTAGAAATATCGGACACCAAATGCCCTCCCAGCGCCGACTTGCCCAACTATTGGGATTACAACAAGGAGGCCATGCTAAGCTATATCGAACTCCTCTTTACAGGAATCCAAGGCGTTGTAACCAACACAAGCAACGAACCCCTTGATGCAAAAATTACAATTGATGGACACGATAAGGACAATTCGTTTGTAACAACGAACCAAACCCACGGCATTTACTTTAGACCAATAGAAAGTGGAACTTGGGAGGTTACCTACCAAGCCGAGGGTTACCATGAACAAGCACATTCAATAACCCTTAACAGCATTTATGATATAACTTCCAATGATGTGGTGCTCCAAGAGAAAATGAAGTACGATATCACCTTTGAGATAAAGAGTGGCGACACGCCCGTTCCCAACGCAACTATTAGCCTCAACGGGCAAACCCAGCAAACCGATGAGCTTGGCACTTCCACATTTGCTGAAGTTTATGAGGGGAGTTACACGGTTGGTGTTACACATACGGATTACAACGAGTATATCGATGAGGTTGAGGTTGATGCTAGCAAAGCCATACAAATAAACCTGACTCCACTTGGAGCAACTTACAAGGTTGAGCCTGCTGATACTAAGATTTGGCCAAACCCATTTTCACATAGCCTAAACATTGAAGTTAGTTTGAAGCAAAGCACAGCACTTGAGGTTAGTGTACATAACCTACTGGGGCAAAAGGTTGCAACCATTGCAAGTGAAAACCGCATACAAGGACAACACCGCCTAAACTGGACTCCACACACAACCTTACCAGCCGGATTATACCTACTTAGGTTTACTTCTCAAGGCCATAGCTACACTCAAAAAATTCTTTTTGCGCCAACCCTACCTTAGCACGTAAAACCCATCCTTTTTTTTCTATTTTTGTGGGGAGCTCACATTGTTTTCCCACATTAAATCTGCATTTCATTATGAACGCATTTCGTTTTCATTTCACACTTCTCATTGCATTTCTTTTTCAATCCATTTGCACTTCTGCGCAGCCCAGCATCCCATCGGAACATCCAAAACTAATAGTACAAGTTGTGGTTAGCCAAATGCGGTACGACTACCTACAGCGATATTCCGACAAGTTTAGCGAAGGGGGATTCAAGCATATAATGAACGAGGGCACCTTTTGCCGAAACGCCCGATACAACTACCTTTTAACCCAATCGTTACCAGGTTTAGCCACCATTGCCACTGGCACCAACCCAAACGTACATGGTATAGTATCGAACCGCTGGTTCGATCCCCTAACCTCAGCAGAGGTAGATGCCATTGCCGATCAAAGGGTTCGAACCGTTGGTGGGAACTATTTTAACGGTATGTATTCCCCAAAAAATTTAATTACCAGCACCATAGGCGATGAGATTCGGATGATTAACCCACGCTCAAAGGTTATAGGCATCTCCCTCGAACCCTCGTCGGCCATAATATCAAGCGGGCACAATGCCAACGCAGCCTACTGGCTCGATCGGGAACGAGGTATTTGGATTAGCAACACGCACTATGTTGACAACCTTCCTGCCTGGGTAGATTCGCTAAACGTTAAAGGTTATGGTGAGCTATACCTAAAGCGCGACTGGAACTTGCTAAACCCACTGGAAAGCTATTTTGAGTCGGACACTGCCACCGTAAAAGATCCCAACGCCTTAAAGCGAATAACCGCCAAACTATCGCGAATGGTTAGTGGTATGGTTCAGCAGTTCAGAAAGCCCATAAAGGATTACTCGCCACTATTTGAAACTCCATATGGCAACTCCTTTACAAAGGATATGGCCATTGCTGCCATAATTGGCGAAGATCTCGGAAAGGATAAGCACACCGACTATCTATCGATAACCTTTACCACCACCCGCACAATTGGGCAAAAATTTGGCCCTCACGCCATCGAAACCGAGGATGCATTCCTTAGGCTCGATAGGGAGCTGGAACATTTTATAGCCTTTCTGAATAGCGAGATTGGTAGGCACAACTACTTGCTAGTTGTAACCTCCGACCAAGGGGTTGGGGCAACTCCAGAGCACCTTGAGAAATCGAAAATTCCGGGTGGATATTTTGAGCCCGAGAAGGCCATTATGCTGCTAAGCAGCTACCTAAACGTGGTGTACGGCACGGCCAGCTGGGTGCTTGGGTACCAGGAAAAGCAAATCTACCTAAATCGCAGGCTTATTGAGGATTCCAACCTATCTCTTCGCGATTTTCAGGATAGGGTTGGCTCATTCATGCTGCAATTTACAGGGGTTGCCAATGCCGTAACGGCATACAATCTGCAGTCGAGCAATTTTACTAACGGAATATTCGAAAAGTTTCAGAATAGCTTTAACCAGCGCCGCTCGGGCGATGTAATTATCAACCTTGAACCCGGTTGGGTTGAGCGAAGCAAGAATATTACCTCTGCAAATTCGCCCTACAACTACGATACCCACGTTCCTCTCATGTGGTATGGGTGGAAAATGAAACGCAAGCAAGTACTTACGCCCGTTGATATGTCGGACGTTGCACCCACAATCTCTACCCTAATGGGTATTGGCTGGCCAAGTGGTGCCACCGGAAAACCCATTAGAGAAATTATCGAGTAGTTGTAAAATTTCTGCTATATTTAAGTGCAGTAACCGAATTAATAAACTAGTACATCTGGGAATACCACAATAGAGCTGCCAATGCAAACCCTACAGGATTATAGAACTGCCTTCACCCTCGATTTCTCCGAAACAGCATTCGATAGGCTAATGCAGCAGCGGATTTATAGAGTTTTGCTAATCTGTAGCCACTACGATGCATTTATGCTCGAGGAGGATGGACGCATCGACGAGCAGATATTTAACGAGTACGTATCGCTTAGCCTAAGGTACCCACCAAGCTTTATTCAGGTGCATTCGGCACGCGAGGCACTAGATGTAATCCATAGCGATGAGAAGATTGATCTTATCATCTCCATGCTAAACGTGGGCGATGTAGACACCTTCGATTTGGCAAAGCAGATAAAAAAACGATTGCCCGATACGCCACTGGTTATCCTTACCCACTTCTCTCGCGAGGTGTCGGCAAGGCTCGAGAAGGAAGATTTGAGTGGCATTGACTACATCTTTAGCTGGTTGGGAAATGCCGACCTGCTGCTGGCCATCATCAAGCTAATTGAGGATAAAATGAACGCCGATAACGATATACTTGAGGTTGGTGTACAGTCGATTATTGTGGTTGAGGATTCGGTTCGGTACTACTCCTCCCTGCTTCCCCTCCTCTACAAAACGGTGATGCGCCAAGCCCGAAGCTTCATGCAGGAGGCGCTAAACGAGCACAAGCGGGTGCTGCGAATGCGGGGGCGCCCCAAAATTTTGCTGGCAAAAAGTTACAACGAGGCGCTCGAACTATACAATCGCTACAAACCCAATGTGCTGGGGGTAATATCAGATGTTAGCTTTAAGGTAAATCAGCGCCGCGATCAAAAGGCTAAACAAGGGCTAAAGCTATGCCAGATGATTCGGAAGGAAGATCCCAACATGCCCTTTCTTCTCCAAAGTTCACGCATAGGCAACAAGAAGTACGCCGATGAGCTGGGTGTTGGCTTCACCCATAAGTACTCGCAAACCTACAATATCGACCTGCGAAACTATATCATTTCCAACTTTGGGTTCGATGATTTTGTATTTTTCGATCCCAAAACCCACAAGGAAGTATGCCGTGCCGAGGATTTGCCAGCTCTACAAAAGCTACTGCTTACGGTTCCCGATGAGTCCCTAACCTTTCACTCGAGCCGCGACCACATATCCAAATGGCTAAACGCACGTGCGCTATTCTCCATTGGCCAGCTATTTAAACCCCTGTCGCTACAAGACTTCCAATCGCTCGATGATGTTCGGAAATTTCTCTATCAGGCCATCTCGGCCTATCGGATGAGCAAAAGCAGAGGTGTTATCGCCATGTTCGACCGCAAACGGTTCGACGATTACAAGTTTTTCTCTCGCATAGGGAATGGATCCATTGGGGGAAAGGCTCGTGGACTTGCATTCGTAAACACCCTAATACGCGACAATCATCTATACAACAAGTACCCCAACGTGGTTATTGCCATACCGCGCACGGTGGTTATAAGCACTGAGTTTTACGATGAGTTTATCGAGTCGAACAACCTATTTAAAGTTGGCGTTTCCAACCTATCCGATCAGGAGATACTTGAGAGATTTTTATCCGCCAACTTGCCAAACAGCCTTATCGAAGACCTTAGGGTGGTGGTTAAGGTTATTGACCAACCCATAGCGATTAGATCCTCGAGCAAGCTGGAAGACTCGCACTACCAGCCATTTGCAGGCATCTACTCTACCTATATGGTCCCCAAAACCAACGACAAGGAGCTTATGCTCTCGATGCTTGCACAAGCCATAAAAAGCGTGTACGCCTCGGTGTTTTTCAAGGCCAGCAAGGCCTACATGGTGGCCACCAGCAATGTAATTGATGAGGAGAAGATGGGCATTATCCTTCAGGAGGTATGTGGCAACCAGCATGGCCAGTACTTCCTCCCCACCCTTTCGGGCGTTGCCCGATCGATAAACTTTTACCCCATAGGCTCTGAAAAGCCCGAGCATGGGATTGCCACGGTTGGCTACGGGCTGGGTAAACTAATTGTCGATGGAGGTGTTTCGCTCAGGTTTTCGCCCCAGTTTCCTAAAAAGATCTTACAAACATCACAACCCGACATGGCGCTCCGCGAAACTCAAAAGATTTTCTACGCCCTCGATATGCGCCCCGAGAGCTTTACCCCATCAACCGATGACGGGGTAAACATTGCAAGACTCGGAATTGACGAAGCCAAGGAATATCCCGACTTTACGCACGTTGCCTCAACTTACAACCATGAGGAGGGCTCCATAAACGATGGCGTTTGGGGCCAAGGCAAAAAGCTGGTAACGTTTGCCAGCGTGCTAAAATACAACACCTTCCCGCTGGCCTCAATCCTAAGAGACTTGCTTGAAATTGGGCAGAAGGAGATGAACTGCCCCGTAGAAATTGAATTTGCTGCCAACCTTAACGTTCCCAAGGATATGCCTGCTGTATTTAACCTACTGCAGATTCGGCCCATAGTGGCCAGCGAGCTATCCGACGACTTTCCCTGGGAAGAAGCAAACCTTGATGAGTCCATTATTTATTCCGAATCGGCTTTGGGCCAAGGAAAGGTTCAGCACATTCAGGATATTGTGTACGTTAAACCCAACAAATTTGACCCTGCACGCACTAAAGCTATAGCACAGCAGGTGGAAGAGATAAACCAGCTATATATGGATGCCAAGCGCAACTACGTGCTGGTTGGCCCTGGGCGTTGGGGCAGCAGCGACCCCTGGCTAGGAATCCCCATTAAGTGGTCGCAAATATCGGAAGCCCGTGCAATTGTGGAATCGGGGCTCCCCGATTTTAGGGTCGATCCCAGCCAAGGAACACACTTCTTTCAAAACCTAACATCCTTTAGGGTTGGTTACCTTACTGTTAACCCCTATATACATGATGGCATTTTCGATGTTGAATACCTCAACAACCAACCCTCGTTCCACGAAACCGAATATATTAGATGTGTTCGGTTCGATAGTGAACTACAAATTCATATCGATGGGAAGAATAACAAGGGAGTAGTATTCCGGCCACAGGCAAATAGCTTGCCCAATAACCAAAATCCAAACGTTTGAGGTATACTTTTGTTACCTGTTTAATATCATATTTTTATAGGATGCTTTTCCTTTGAAAATTAGTTTTAAGTGTGGATATTTACACCTGATTTCAAGAGGGCAAAATCCCTTAAATCAAAATAATAAGTCTTTCTTGTTATAAACACTTAAAACTTTTCAGTTATGGATGTTAAGAAAATAATGGCTGATCTTGAGAAGAAGCACCCCGGAGAAAAGGAGTTCTTGCAAGCAGTTCACGAGGTTCTTGAATCGGTAGAGGAGATCTACAACCAAAACCCAAAATTCGAAGCTCACAAAATCATTGAGCGTATCGTTGAGCCCGATCGCGTTTTTATTTTTAAGGTGCCTTGGGCTGATGATGAGGGAAATATCCACGTAAACATTGGATACCGCGTTCAGTTCAACGGTGCCATTGGCCCATACAAAGGAGGAATCCGTTTCCACCCCAGCGTAAACCTTTCATCGCTTAAATTCTTAGGATTTGAGCAAACATTCAAGAACGCCCTAACTACTCTACCTATGGGTGGTGGTAAGGGTGGATCAGACTTCAACCCAAAAGGTCGTAGCGATAACGAAATTATGCGTTTCTGCCAAGCCTTTATGCTTGAGCTTTGGAAGCACATCGGCCCCGAAACCGACGTACCTGCTGGTGATATAGGTGTTGGTGGTCGTGAGATCGGATTCCTATATGGTATGTACAAGAAACTTGCTAGCGAGCACACTGGTGTTCTAACTGGTAAGGGCCTGAACTGGGGTGGATCTCTAATCCGTCCAGAAGCTACTGGTTTTGGTGGTATCTACTTTGTAGATCACATGCTTAAAACTCGTGGTATCGATATTAAAGGTAAAACCGTTTCTGTATCTGGTTTCGGTAACGTTGCTTGGGGTGCTGCTCTTAAAGCAACTGAGCTAGGTGCTAAGGTTGTTGCTATCTCTGGTCCTGATGGTTATATCTATGATGAGGCTGGCGTTAGCGGTGAGAAAATTGATTACATGCTAGAGCTTCGTAGCTCTAACCAAGATATCGTTGCTCCTTACGCACAAAAGTTCCCTGGTTCTAAGTTTGTTGCTGGTAAGAAGCCTTGGGAAGTTAAGGTTGATATCGCTCTTCCTTGCGCTATCCAAAATGAGCTTAATGGCGACGATGCTGCCCAACTTATCAAGAACGGTGTAATCTGTGTTGGTGAGATATCTAACATGGGTTGTACTCCAGAGGCTATTGAGGCATTCATTAAAGCTAAAATTCTATTTGCTCCTGGTAAAGCGGTTAACGCTGGTGGTGTTGCTACTTCCGGCTTAGAGATGACTCAAAATAGCCAAAAACTTGGTTGGACTCGCGAAGAGGTAGATGAGCGCTTGAAGCAAATTATGGAGAATATCCATGGTGCTTGTGTTCAGTATGGAACTGAAGCCGATGGTTACGTTAACTACGTTAAAGGTGCTAACATTGCTGGCTTCATGAAGGTTGCCAACGCTATGTGCGACCTTGGCTTGGTAATGTAATTCCAACCATATACAATAAAAAAAGGGAGTAGATGCTCCCTTTTTTTATTCCCTTATCTTATCTAAAAGCCTATTTAACTCCATGGCTTCATCGAGGGTTAAATTTCCTAAAAGCGTTTCCACGTGCTTTTCCCAGCCAAGCAAGCTGGCTAACAGATCGAGTCCCTTTGAGGTAATATCAACCGAGCGCTGGCGCTTATCCTTCGAATTTGATGAGCTAGTAACAAGACCTTTATCTTGCAACCTATCCACCAAGCGGCTCACGTCCGGATCACGATCGAGCATTCGCTCCTTAATAAACCCCACGTTTAAGGGAGCCTCGTCCTTAAACCCCCTAAGTATTCGCAGCACGTTGTACTGCTGCTCGGTTAGCCCATGCTTTTTTAACTCCCGAAAGAAATCGTAGCTCAACCTACGTGCGGTATACGAAAGGTTAATGAATCCCTTGTGGTACTCATTCCTAAATCGCCCCTTTAGCTCATCCTCAATTCTCATACTATTTCAGTTTACCACACCAAATTTAGAACAAAAAACCCACTGGCAAAACTAGCCAATGGGTTAAGTATGGGTTGTATTGTGTTTTTTTACACCACTAGCTACGAAGGGGTTTTAGCGCACTTCCCCATGCCACAACTTGACTAACCATAGCGTTAACCGAATCGGCCTGATGTGGTGCGGGTTTAAACACGCTAAAGTTTTCGAAATCGGTGAATAACGATAGCGATACCTGTGCCCTCACATCGGCAATTTGTAACTCGGCCATAATTTGTCTAAGCTGCTCAACAGCACGCACACCTCCTGCCGAGCCAAATCCAACAAAACCTGCAGCCTTGTTATTCCATTCGGCATAAATATAATCAATGGCATTTTTAAGCGCACCTGTGGGTGCGTGGTTGTACTCCGGCGTAACAAAGATGAATGCATCCATAGAGCCAATTTTGGCAGCCCAAGCCTTGGTATGATCCTTTGAGTACTGATTCATAGCCGGTGGAATGGGCTCATCGAGGAGTGGCAACTTGTAATCTGCTATATCTATTATCTCAAATTGGGCATCATCTCGTTGCTTGGCAATTTCGTAAACCCACTTTGCTACTGCTTCGGAGTTGCGACCAGGTCGTGTGCTCCCAATAATAATTCCAATCTTAATCATATCTCAATGTAATTTTAGTTGTTGTTTAGTTCGATTTATAAACCTTGAATTTTATATGTTATAACATATATTTTAAGGGTATGTTCAAAAAGGATATAAAAGATTTGAAGATTTTTCCTAAAAATATCTTTGTAAATGAACAAGCAAAGCCTACCCACGTTACCACTAGAATTGGAAAAGTTCACTATTTTTGCTCATCAACAAATTCTAAATAAAAATCATTTGTAACATGCAAACATCAAGTATTATATACCTTGGTGAGCTGCGCACTGAGGCGGTTCATAAACTATCGGGCAATAAGTTGATTACCGATGCCCCACCCGACAATCAGGGGAAAGGCGAATACTTCTCGCCCACCGATTTGCTGGCCACCTCGCTGGGCAGCTGCATGCTCACCATCATGGGTATTGCAGCGCGTACCCACGGTTTCGATATCGATGGTACCAAGGTGGCCATCACCAAGGTGATGGGGACCAACCCGCGCAGGGTTGTTGAAATTGTGGTTGAACTTACGTTCCCTCACAACAACTATAGCCCAAAGGAGCGGAAGCTCCTTGAACTATCGGCAAAGGAGTGCCCTGTGGCCAATAGCCTTCACCCCGACTTGAAGCAAACGGTGAAGTTTGAGTTTGCGCAATAATCTTTTGTGAATTTGCTTTCTAAAAGAAAGATGGAATAGATTAGCATTGCAATTGGCATATATTTTAAAGATATTTACAGCTACTATGCTACTATGAAGACTCCAATTAGAATAATACTGCTGGCCATTGCCATAGCCTTTACGCTTAAAGCGTGCGACAAGCCCAGCTACCCCGAAAACTCTATCCTGGGTACATGGCGATGTATGGAAGTAGAATCCCATCGGTCATACAATGTCAGTATTGATTTCGACGGTTCAGATACTTCAATGATTAAAATTTACAATTTTTACAACCTTGGTTTTCAAGAGGAAACTTACGCTACTGTTTCCGACACGTTGATTGAACTTATGAGTTTTAATTTCTCGGGCACAGGCCACATCGAGCGAGACTTTAGCGCCATATACTGGCGATTCTCCTACTCCGGCATATCAGGCTCCGATCCTCAGGTTGAAGCTGCTTTTAGACGATTCTAGCGCTGATGAAAAACAGTTAAATTTCTATTCGACAGCTAAATATCAAAATCAATAAAACAAATACGCTATGAGAACAACCGTTTACAAAACGATTTGCCTTGCCATTGCCCTTTGGCTTGGAGGCAACGTGGCATTTGCCAGTGGCAACAACAACACCTTTACTCCCAGCAAACTTTTTGAGCTGGAGTCGGTGGGCGAGGTAGCTCTTTCGCCCAATAAGGAGGTGATTGCCTACACCGTAACCGTTCCTCGCCCTATGGATCATAAGCCGGGTAGCGATTATCGCGAGCTGCATTTGGTTAACCTAAAATCAAAAGAGGTTACCAAACTTATTACGGGCGAGGTATCAGTATTCTCGTTGGGATGGACTCCCAATGGCAAAGCCATAACGTTCAGAGCCAATCGTCCAGAGGCCAGCGGTACTCAGGTGTACAAAATCGATATCGACAGCCAAGAGGTGGAGCTTATCCATAAGCACAGCTCATCGGTGTCGCAGTACCACCTTTTGGAAAACGCAATGGTATTCACCTCGCTAAACGATGATGATCCAACCCGTGTTGAGCTGCGCGAAAAAGGTTTCAATATCGAGATATTTGAGGAGGAGTGGCGTCATATCAACCTATATATCCACGACTTTGCAACAAACGAAACTCGCCAGCTAACCAAGGATGTGACAGTGTTCGACTTCGCGGTATCGCCCAATGGCAAGATGATTGCCGCTGCAATAGCTCCACAGAATTTGGTAGACGACTCCTACATGTTCAAACGAATTCATACTATTGATATGGAAAGTGGCGAAATAGTTCAGCTGGTTGACAACCCCGGCAAGTTGGGCAACATGGTGTGGAGCCCCGATGGCAAGAAATTGGCATTCCGCTCAGCATCGAAACTAGAGGATTCGGTTGTGGGTAGCCTGTTCGTTGTGGATGTTCCCAACAGCAAAAAATTTGCGGAGCTACGCAACTACGCCGAGGGGCTTGAGATGTCGATAATTGATATGATATGGAAGGACAACTCCACCCTACTATTTGCAGCCGAAGAGGGAGTAGACATTGTGCTAAGCGAGCAGAAGCTAAAGGCCAAGGCCAGAACAGCGCTAACCAACCCGGGCGATGTGGTATTCCGTCGCTTTCAGCATGTTGATGGACTAGTAGCATTTGCAGGTCATACACCAGCGCATCCCACCGAAGTGTTTACATTTGGCGTAAAGGGAAAAAAACTCGAACGAATTACCCAGCACAACCCTTGGCTAGCCAATGTGAAGCTGGCTAAGCAACGTAAGTTCGAGTACGAGGCCCGCGATGGAATGCGCATTGAGGGTGTATTGGTTTATCCGCTTAATTTTCAAGAGGGACAGTCGTACCCGCTTATCACCTATATTCACGGTGGCCCCGAGGCTGCCGTTCAGAATGGTTGGACGACTAACTACTCCACCTGGGGACAATTTGCCGCTGCACGCGATATGTTTGTTTTTATGCCCAACTACAGGGCCAGCTCGGGTCGTGGTGTCGATTTCACCATGGTGGGATATGGCGACCTTGTTGGTGTTGAGTACGATGATGTGCTCGATGGTATCGATCATCTAATTAATATTGGCTATGTTGATAAGACCAAGGTGGGCATTGGAGGCGGATCGTATGGTGGTTACTTCTCGGCTTGGTCGGCCACAAAGCATACCGAGCGATTTGCTGCATCGGTCGTTTTTGTTGGCATAAGCAATCAGGTTTCCAAACGCAATACCACCGATATTCCCTTGGAGGATTACCATGTTCACTGGGGGTTCTGGAATCACGAGAATTTTGAAAAGGTTTGGGGAGCAAGCCCAATTAAGTATGCTCATCAAAGTAAAACCCCAACGTTAATTCTACATGGAACCAACGATCCACGAATTCACCCCGAGCAAGGACTTCAGCTTTATCGTGCGCTAAAGTTGCATGGACAAGCCCCCGTAAGACTTGTTTGGTACCCTGGCGAAGGGCATGGGAATAGAATCAATCTTAACCGGTACGACTATCTCATAAGAACGCTGGAATGGTTTGAGTACTATCTGATTTCAGATAATCAAAAAGATAGTATACCCGGTAAGTATTGATCAGTTCCATTCTAGAACTCTTCAAAAAATATAAGGGAATGGGTGGCTCAAATTTTTGAGCCACCCATTTTTTTGTAATCTACAATAATTTCAAATTCGTTGTTCAGTTTTTTTCCTTTGTTATACTATTGTAAATACTGCCTATTGCTATTTTATTAACACATCAAATACACTACTTGAGTATTGATGTATTAAACATAAAATATTTTGTACCCCTATATATCAAAAATTAATATACACAAAAACAGATGAATAAATAAAAACTAAACACTACGTAAATAATTCCATCATAAAAATGAACCCATCAGAGAAAAGTGACAATGTGCTTTTATTATAAATATATTTGTAGTGTATCAAAACTACATCGCGATGATATTCTTCAAACATGCCAATCAGTCAATAGAGCTTATCGACGAGTTTTTAAATACCATTGATCAGGGGGCTCTTATATTTAAGGAGGGGGTAAAGAACTACTTATTTGGTAACAGGGAGAGTTTTCTCGATAATCTGAAAACCTTATCGAATCTGGAGACTGAGGCAGATATTACCCGTCGAAAGATTGAAAATATCCTCTACACCCAATCGCTAATGCCTCAGCTACGGGGAGATATTATGCGATTGCTAGAGGAGTTGGATAACATAATCGATATGGCCAAGAAGAGTCTTTTTCAGTTTGATGTTGAGGTTCCCAATATACCGCCCGCTCTTAATCAGGATTTGATAAAGCTTACGGAGCTTTCCTGTTCCGCCATCGAATCGGTGGTGCCAGCAGCGCGTGCCTACTTTCGTAGTCCCGAAAATGTTAAGGAGCGAATTCATAGGGTTTACCTTTTTGAGCGCGAGGCCGATAAGCTGGCTGATGCCATTAAGCGTAAGGTTTTTCAGGAATTACCTATTGCGCGTTTGAGCGAGAAGTTTCATCTACGCTATTTCACCTTGCATATCGAAACATTATCGGATGCAGCGCAGCAAACAGCCGACCTGCTATCGATAATGGCCATAAAACGATCAATATAAAGCTAAGCTAATGCTATTTCTACTATTCATATCTAGTGGATTGTTCCTAGGCTGGTCGTTAGGGGCTAACGATGCGTCCAATATTTTTGGAACCGCTGTTGGTTCAAAAATGGTGAGTTTTAGAAAAGCGGCTTGGATTGCAAGCATATTTGTGATAGTAGGTGCAGTTTTTCAGGGGCGGGGAGCAGCCACAACACTCACAGAGCTGGGTTCGGTTGATGCGCTTGCTGGTGCATTTACTGTATCGCTTTGCGCTGCGATTACTGTTTTTCTAATGACTCGGGCTAGCTTGCCAGTCTCCACTAGTCAGGCCGTTGTAGGTGCAATAATTGGATGGACTTCGTTTACAGGCAGCCAAACCGACTACGCGGTGTTGTGGAAGATTATGAGTACTTGGATAAGCGGACCTGTTTTAGGGGCGGTTTTTAGCGCTTTACTTTTTTTACTGGTACGACAAATTCTTAGGAAATCAAAAATTCATGTAATTAAACTCGACTCTCTTCTTCGAATTGGACTAATAGTGGTTGGGGGATTTGGTGCTTATAGCTTGGGTGCGAATAATATTGCCAACGTAATGGGGGTTTTTGTGCCATCGGCTCCGGGTATTGTATTAGACTTTGGCCTTTTCACCATTGATGGTGTGCAAATTCTCTTCCTGTTAGGTGGGGTTGCCATTGCAGTTGGCATCTTTACATACAGCTCAAGGGTAATGAAAACTGTGGGGCAGGGAATTTTGGCTCTTACACCTGAGGCAGCGTTTGTGGTTGTTTTGGCACAGGCGCTAGTCCTTTTCCTCTTCTCCTCGTCCACCTTTTCAAATTTTATTTCTTCCATTGGATTGCCACCATTTCCTCTGGTTCCTGTCTCCAGCACTCAGGTAGTGGTGGGCGCAGTTATGGGTATTGGTTTAATTAAAGGAGGACGCGAAATTAAGTACAAACTCCTTGGTGGAATTGCCTTGGGGTGGCTAACTACACCAATATCGGCTGGTGTGCTAACCTACTTTGCTCTATTTTTTGTGCAGAATGTTTTTGGCTTAAAAGTGTCGTCGGTGGTGAATGCCGTTAAGGCTCATCACGAACCTATTGTTTATGAGCAGGGGGTAAATCATTTGAATCTTATTCTCCCCACCATTCTCCTCCTATCAACAATTCTGATAGTATTTCTGGTGTACATGTTTTTCCGCCAGCAAAAGCTTAGGCTAAAGGCCGAGAATCTGGTATTGCAGCAGCAGAATCAGTCGTATACCTCCACAAAATCGCTTAATGAACTCGAGCTAAAGACCATACAGATGCAGAACACCATGCTTACCAATAAGCTGGAGTTGAAGCGACAGGAGCTGAATACCATACTAATGAATATTAGTGAGCAACGAGCATTTCTGGAGAATATCACCAACGAGATTGCCCAGCTGGTGGGCTCATCCGATATCCAACGTCGCGACGCCAAACTCAATGACCTTATCTTGCTGCTAAAGCAGCGTATGTCGTTTACCAAGGAGATAGACGATTTTTACAAGCAGATCGATAAGACCCACAAGAACTTCCAGCTGGTGTTGGTCGAGAAATTTCCCGACCTCACCGAACACGAGAAACGACTGGCTATGCTAATAAGGCTGAATTTCGCCTCCAAGGAGATAGCCACTTTAATGAATATTACATCCAAAAGTGTTGAAATTGCCCGATACCGGCTACGTAAGAAGTTACGGTTGAAGGAGCGCGAAAATCTAACCGATTTTCTTAAATCACTGTAGTCTTTCAATTTTTTAACCTTAATCTAATAACTATGAAAATGAAATTGTTTGTGCTAGGCTCTCTAATGGCTATTGCAGGATCATTAGTGGCTCAAACCCGAAACATTACGGGGACAATCACTTCCAACGTGGATGGTAAACCAATCCCCGAGGTTGCAGTAAGGCTGAAAGGAGCAATTACCTCTTTCGCTACCAATGACCAGGGTGTATACTCTATTCCTGTTGATGAGAAATCAACTGAGACTCTAATTTTCACCCATCCTGACTTTGACGAGATGGAAGTTGTTGTAATAGGCAAATCAAAACTCGATTTGACCCTTACCAGCAATATTCGTTATAACCAGTATGGAATGAGAGTAAACCGAACCCCTCTTCAAGCAGAAGAACGAAACGGTATTCTAACACTTGAGAGCAAAGATGGAAAACACAGAGTATGGTATGATGTGCGTGTTCAAGCTGATGGAGCCATGTTTTTTGGTGATACTTACAATGAAATTGGGAACGGAACCTCTTTGAGAAGAGCAAGGTTTGCAGTAAAAACTGAGTTCGCCAAGAATTGGTATGCTGAGTTTGATATGGACATTGCTAACTCAGAACTTGAACTAAAGGATGCCTATGTTCAGTACCAGAATAACAGGGGATTCGAGATTAGGGCTGGTAACTTTAAAGAGAATTTCTCCATGGAGTCAACAACTACTTCTCGCTACTTGACCTTTATGGAGAGGCCTATGGCTGTTCATAATTTTGCACCATCAAGGCATATGGGTATTGGTGTAAACTACAGTAAAGGTTGGCTTTACACCTCAGGTGGTGTTCACTTTCAAGGCGTAGATGATGGCGAAGAAAGATTGTTCTCAAAAGACAATAATAAGGATTTTGGTATGGATGAGGGTTACTCCCTAACTGGAAAAGTTGTTTTTATGCCTTGGGCTAGTGATCCCGACAAAGGTCTTCATATTGGTGCTGCTGGATCATATCGCACCCCCAAAACAACTACTGAATATGGCTATGAAAACACCATTCGTTATAGTGTGCGTTCGCTTAGCTCAATAAACCGTAAAAAGTATATTGACACGGACCTTATTACAAAAGTGGATTACTACACACTTGGTGGATTAGAACTAGCTGGTTACTTCAAGAACTTCAGGTTGCAATCTGAATATATTATGAGTAACGTATACCGTTTCGAAGATCTTCCAGTTGAGAAATTCAATGGATTCTATGTTTTCGGAAGTATGCTTCTTTTTAATGGTGGTTACCGCTACAATACAAGCGAGGCAGAATTTACACAACCCAGAAGAGGTAAATCGTGGGGTGATGTTGAACTTGCTGTTCGCTACGACTACTTAAGCCTAAACAGCATGGGTGATGGCAATATTAAGGGTGGAGCCGGTGAAGGCTACACGTTTGGCTTGAACTACTACGCCAACAACAATGTTAAAATTATGTTGAACTACGCCATCCTCAATCATGACCGCTATGCTACAGGCAAAAACAAACTATATGTAGGTTACAATGAGGCTGGAGAATTAACTAAGAACGGTATGTCCGTTGTTGCTGCAGATGGTAAAGCTGGGGAAGATTTCAGTTTTGTTTCTATTCGCTTTGAAGTTGCTTTTTAGTTCTATAAACAAAATATTCTTATAATATGAAAACAAATAGATTATTAATCGCTATAGCACTTGTGGCCTTTAGTTTTACAAGTTGCGTTAAGGATGAGCTTTACGTGGATGATACTGTAATAGCGGATTCCGACATAGTTATCAATGAGGTATTTTCAAGGGGTGTACCTGGCAATGCTGACTGGGTTGAAGTTTACAACACTTCTAATGCTCCTATCGATTTAAGTGGGTATACTATCTATGATGGGGGTGGACAATCGGGGGCTAAACCCAAAATGGCGTTTCCTGACGGAACAATTGTACCCGCAAAAGGCTTCTACGTAATTACTGTTGATATTGAGGATCCTGCTGGTTTCGGACTTTCAAGCGGCGGAGATATACTATGGTTAGAAAATGCCGAGGGTGAGGTGATCGACAATGTTGAAGTTCCTGCTATGCCAGTTGAAACAACATCCTATGGTCGTATGCCCGATGGAGGGGCAACTTGGCAAATCCTTGAAACCATTACTAAAGGTGCAGCAAATGACGATTCCCCAGCACCAGAAGTTTCCGATATTCTGATAAACGAAGTTTACTCAAGGGGTATCGATGGAAACCTCGACTGGGTTGAGATTCACAACACTTCTGAAGCCGAAATCGATATAACTGGATATAAAATTTATGACAGTGGTGGACAATCTGGCTCTAAGCCTAAGAAAGAATTCCCTAGCGGATCAGTTGTACCTGCCAATGGATTCCTTGTGATTGTTGTTGATGATGCCGAAGAAAGTGGATTTGGAATATCAAGCGGAGGCGAAGATATTTGGCTTGAAGACACTGCTGGTGAGGTGATTCATACCGTTACAGTGCCCGCAATTAGTGTTGAAACATCTTCCTATGGCGCTTTCCCCGATGGATCCACAACATGGCAAATTCTTGACTTCGTAACCAGGGGTACAGCAAATACCAATGCATCAGCTCCATCTATTAAGCTAAATGAAGTTAACTCAAGAGGATACGATGGTAATTTAGACTGGGTAGAACTTTACAACACTTCTGCTACAGACATTGATATTAGTGGCTACAAAATTTATGATAGCGGTGGATTCGCAGGTACTAAACCTAAAATGGAATTTGCCGCTGGCTCTACTATCACTGCTAACGGTTTTCTAGTTATTGTTGTTGACGACGCTACCACTGCCAATCCCGTTGATTCAGATTTCGGCCTCTCAAGCGGCGGCGAATCTCTATGGTTAGAAGATGCTGCTGGCAATGTGATTGATTTCGTTACCTTCCCTGCTCTTGAGGAAACTCAATCCTTCGGTCGTTTTGCCGATGGCGCCCACAGCTGGCAAATTATCAATTTTGTAACCCGCGGTTCGGCCAACAGCGATGCTGCTGCCGCCCCAGTTATTGTAATGAATGAGATATATTCAAGAGGAACCGACGTGGCACCCGACTGGATTGAGGTTTACAACAACTCTGCAAGTGCTGTTGATATTAGTGGATACTTAATTTATGACAGTGGCGGATTCGCTGGAACTAAACCCAAAAAAGCTTTCCCTGCAGGATCAATAGTTCCTGCCAATGGATTTTTAGTAATTGTAGTAGACGACGTTGAGGATAGCGGTTTTGGCCTTAGCAGTGGTGGCGAGTCTGTATGGCTTGAGGATGCAAGTGGTAATGTAATTGACTTTGTTACATTCCCAGCTCTTGAGGAAACTCAAGCATTTGGCCGTTTTGCCGATGGCGTTCACAGCTGGGAAGTACTAAATACAATTACCCAAGGTGCTGCTAATGCACAATAATTAACAAAGCAGAACTTGTAGTTTTTCATTGGTTTGTGGGTAGGGGGTGTATTCATTGAATGATTGAATGATTGAATGAATGATCAACCTAACTGGTCTGTCTGCTGAAAGGCAGGCGGTTGGTCGGTTGGATGAGCCTGATTGAAAATGAATATACCCCTTATCACATGTAACAAGTATACATGACTAGCATAATTAAATAACAAAGCAAATGAGCAAAGATGAGTTAAAAATTGGCGAGATATCGAAACCTCGATTCGAGTTCCGGTCTTTTGGGCAGGACTTTGAGGAGGCACACTACCGGATGGCTCGCTTATCAAACCCTGTTCCCGAAAAAGTATGGGAGCGTTATTCCGAAGAGATCTATATCCTATCGCGCACCAACGATATCAATAACACCAAGATTCGCGACGGTAAGATGGATATCAAAACCTACGTGCAAACAGTCGATGGCCTTGAACAGTGGAATCCGCTGATAAAAGGTGAATTCCCAATAAAGGCTTCGGTTTTAAAAACCGAGGTTTTTCCAGCATTTAATGTCTCAATGCCCGAGTTGAAGAAGGATGAGTACACCTACGATGAGTTTTTGGACATGGTTAAGCAGCATCCCGATCTGGCTGCAGTTAGAGTGAATAAGGAGCGCTATGGCTACATGGTAAACAACACCATTTGCGAGTACGGTTTAGTATGGATAAATGGGGCACAGGTGGTAACCATCAACTCCGAATCAACCGAAGTGGAGGATATCAAAAAAACTGTTAAAGAGATAGGTCTCGAAGGGGTTGAGAATATAAACTACCTACAGGCCATTAAGCGAGTAATTGGTATGATTGATAAACCCCTAGCAAACGAGTAATCATGGCACAGGAAATTGAACGCAAGTTCTTAGTGGTAGGCGATTATAAGCCTTTGGCCGTTAAGCACACCCGTATAACTCAGGGTTATCTCTCGTCTGTTCCCGAGCGGACAGTAAGGGTTCGTATTAAGGGCGATAAGGGCTTTATCACCATCAAGGGTATAGGCAGCCAGTCGGGCGCCAGCCGTTACGAGTGGGAAAAAGAGATCCCTGTTGAGGAGGTGAATGAGCTCCTGAAGATTTGCGAACCTGGCGTAATCGACAAGATTCGCCATCTGGTAAAGGTGGGTAACCACACCTATGAGGTTGATGAGTTCTTTGGCGATAACCAAGGGCTTACCGTGGCCGAGATTGAGCTGTCGTCCGAGGACGAAGCCTTTGATAAACCCGGCTGGCTGGGCAGCGAGGTAACTGGCGATGCCCGTTACTACAATTCGATGCTTATGAAAAACCCTTATACCAAGTGGTAACCTAATTGTTCAAAGTTTAAAGCCTTACAATCATGTTCCAGGATACTAGCAGTAGCATAAATGGTAGCAATGGCAATGGGGGTTACGATCCCCTGGATATGCACAACTACAGGATAGAGAAACTTCCTAAGCGCGAAAAGACAAGCTTCGAGCGGTGGTTGTCCATTATTGGCACACCGCTGGCAATCGCGATTTTCATCCTTTTTGCCTTTGTTATCGATGTTCCCTTTTTGCAGAATATCAACCCCGAGGGATTGGCCGATAAGGCGCATAAGGAGTTTATAAGGATTGGTGCCGAAGCTTTTTCACAGCATAATGCCTACATGCTGGCAATATTTCTGGCATCCATTATCCTTTGGTTAACTCAGGCTATACCCAACTACCAAACCTCGCTAATCCTGATAATATCGCTGGTGCTAACGGGTGTACTTCCCGAGAAGGAGGCCTATGCGCAGCTGGGACATCCCGTGATGTGGCTTAATATCATGTCGTTTGTATTGGCTAGCATGCTTGTCGAAACAGGCGTAGCCAAGCGCTTTGCGCTTTGGTTTATCCTGAAATTTGGTAAGAATGCAGGATCAATCTTTTTGAGTTTTATTGTAATAAATTTAATTCTATCGGCCTTTATCTCGGCAACTACGGCCAAAGCGGCCATTCTATTGCCCATTTTCATGGTAATTGCTGCTATATACGGTGCTCGCAACGACAAGCACACCAATTTTGGTCGCAGCATTGTGCTTCAAAATCTTTTGAATATCAACATTGGCGCCGGAGCCTTTGTAACGGGCTCCGGCGCTAACCTTTTAGCCGCAGCGCTTATTGGTGGGGCCATAGGTGGTTCGGTCTTCTTCTCCGATTGGCTATTCGCCATGTTCCCCATTATGGTGGGATTAATGCTGGTTGGGTATATCCTGGCCATGAAGGTTTTTTTCCCCTTATCACCCGAGGAGCGCTTGCCCCAGATTAAGGGTGGCATGCAACGGCTAAGGGAAGAGTACGAGAAGCTAGGCAAGGTCGATATTCAGGAGTATAAGGCCATTGTAATCTTTGTGGCCATTCTTGCCCTTTGGGCAACCGATAGGGTTCATGGCATTAGCGCAACGGCTGTGGCTTTTGTGGGCGCTATTGTTGCCCTGCTCCCTCGCATTGGTATTATTAAGTGGAACGATGTGGATATTCCCTGGCACCTATTACTCTTCTCGGCAGGTGCTTACACCCTAGGTTCCGGACTTAGCATCACCGATTTACCCTCCATTGGCGTTAATGCATTCTTCGATAATTTGGGGATTGGTCAGGAAACGGAGTTCTGGAAACTATACTTACTCCTAACAGGAGTAATGGTTTTCAGCGCGCTACTGTTCCAGTCGAAAACCATGCGGGCCATGATATTTATTCCCATAGCCATTGGTGTGGCCAACCGGTTTGGATTCTCGGTGGTTAGCCTGGCGTTACCTGTTGCCTTTATGATTGAACACGTATACGTGCTACCTTTCAACAGCAAGCCCGCAGCGCTGCTGTACGAGACTAACCAGTACAGCCTTACCGACACTTTCCGCTTTGGCTTTACCATGATGGTTATTGCTTGGGTGATAAATATAATAGCGGGCGAAACGTGGTTCCGTTTTCTGGGGATTACTCCCGATGGAGTGTTTGGTATCTTCTAAATCGTATTATTGCCTTTCTGTGGGCTAAACCGTTAAATTGTTGAGTTGTGATAGAAGAATCGGTAAAAATCCACGACAAGTATTCCGTCGAGATTAAGCTGGGATTCATTGCCCGTAAAAAGCAAAAGGTTAGTCAATTCTCTGTTAATACGTGGCTGTTTATTCCCAATAGCCTCGATATTAATCCTCTCACCTACGAGAAGAAGGATTTTTACAGGGATATAAAGTCGAATATCAGGCTTATTACCCCCATTTACCTGCTGCGCGATATTGCCCAGGGGGCAAAGTCACCGTTTATCCTCCTCGAGGAGTCTTTTAGGAGACTTGCATCAAACCCATCGCGCTCCAATGCAGCCAATTATGAGTACCACATTAAGATGTTTCTCTCTATTCTTAAGAGTGCTCTCCGCGACGACATTGGCCACATTGCAGCGAACACCATAAGTGGTGATAATATTTATCTGCTGAATGAGTTTGGCGATAGCGTTGAGCGAATTATTGAGCGATACAGGAATTTACGTCGAATTATCAATGCATCAACCATTACCAAGGAACTTTTCAACTTTTACCTCTTTGGCGATGAGTTTATGAGCAACGTTATTGAGCAGCACGCTTTTAAACTTCTCGAAGTTCTAGACAAGGCAAAGCACAAGGATATTGCAACGGCAAAGCGTAGAATTCTGCATATCATTCGTGGTGAAATTACTTACAAGAAGGAGATGGGTTACCCCATTGTCGAGCGAAAGGAGATTAATCGCAATCGTGAGCTAATTTTTAGGCTGGGTTTACTTAAAAAATTCGCCGAGAACGAGCTCTTCCTTACTGCCAATAAGAAACGCGATGGGGTGCTGGTTGAGCAGGTATACTACAGCGTGGCTGCGGGTATTTCCATGATTTTTGCAACGGCAATAGCTTTCTCGTTTCAGCTTGCTTACGGCAACTTCACTATCCCCCTGTTTGTGGCCTTAGTGGTTAGCTATATGCTAAAGGATAGGATTAAAGAGCTGAGCCGATACTACTTTGCCCATAAGCTGGGCAAACGCTACTTCGACCACAAAACCAAAATTAACCTAAAGAATACTACCATTGGCTGGAGCAAGGAGGCAATGGACTTCATTACCGATGATAAGGTTCCTGCGGAGGTTTTAAAGATTCGAAACCGCTCGGCCATACTCGAGGCCAATAATCGCTCGTTCTCCGAGCGGATAATTCTATACCGAAAGCTGGTAACCATTTCCCGTAACCAGCTCGATAGGGGTACTCAGTACGCTACATCAGGCATCAACGATATAATTCGTTTTAACGTGTCGAGTTTTGTAACCAAAATGGACGACCCCGATTTCCCTCTTTATATAGCCGACGACGATAATGACATTAAAACAATTAAAGGCGATCGTCCATACTACCTTAACCTTGTAATGCAGCTTAACCACGATGGGAAAACATCCTACCGCCGATATCGCTTGGTATTGAATCGTAGTGGAATTTTCGATATTGAAAAGTACTAACTCCCTTCCGCATGAAAACAACAGGAATTTCTGAATCCAAGAGTTTGGATATTGTTACCAAGATGCAGATTTTGGCCATTATTATTGGGCTAGTTCTATTCCCAACCTGTCTGAAAGACAAACCATCTCCAATATCTGTACCTCAAATTAACGACTCAATGGTTGATATTTTACCCATTACCACCTTGCCAAGCATACTAAAGGAGAGTTCTGGGCTTGTATTAACCGAGCCCGGAGTGCTTTGGTCACACAACGATTCGGGCAATGAGAATAAGCTGTACTGTTTTAACTCATCTGGAGCACTTCTCCGAACCATCACCATTTCCAATGCCACCAACACCGACTGGGAGGACTTAGCCATTGATAATCAGAATCGAATCTATATATGCGATACTGGCAACAATAACAACTCCCGCAAGGATTTGGTGATTTACCGTATTCCCAATCCCACATCGTCCTCGGCAAGTACAGTAACCGCCGAAAAAATATTCTATTCTTTTCAGGATCAAACTTTATTTCCTCCTCCAAGCAGCAATCGGAACTTCGATGTAGAGGGTGTAATTTGGCATAACGACTCCCTTTTTCTTTTTACCAAGGATAGGAGTACCCCACTAACAGGCTATACTAAAATGTATAAAATTCCCGCATCACCGGGCAATCACATTGCAAAGCTGGCCGGTTCGATACACCTCGGAAATACCAACTCATCGGCAAGGGTTACGGCTGCCGATTATCACCCAGCCTCGGGCCGGCTTGTTTTGCTGGTGCAGGAGCGTTTGGTGATGTTTACCAACTTCAAGGGCAGTAACTTTCTCAATGGAACAGTTACCAACTTTACCTTTAAGTCAATGCCCGGTCAGGCCGAAGCCATTTTCTTTGAGGATCAAGATACCTTGTTGATGACCGAGGAGGGCTCAGGGGGCTCTTCCGGATTGATTTATCGGATAGCTTTACCATCGACAGATGGGTGAAAAATGAGCGGGGCGAGAATCTATTTCGTCTCGTCAGAAAGTGACTAGGCGAGGCTACACTATATTGTTATTTAACGTGAGTTCGATATAACAACATATATTGTATTTGCTTAGTAAATAAGCGAATGAGGTTTTTGGTTGTGCATGCCTCTTTGCATTACTAAGGTTATTTGAGTCTGAAATAAGGTTTTAAAGCGTTGATAAACCTTATTTTGGTTTTGCCAACCTTAGTAAAACACTACAAAACTTAAGAAATTGAACCTTATTACCTTATTTTTCGGGTTTAGTTTTTAATTCACCTTACATCGAACTCACGTTATTTACGATTCAGATAAGATATTGTATAGGTCAATATTCAGGTAAACTATTTCCTTCCCAATTTTTTCAGGGATAAGAATACCCATCTCTTCAAGTTGTATAAGGTATTTCTTAGCTGTATTTAAACTCTTAACATTTCTATCTAACAGTTTCTTCGGACTAATGTAGGGCTGTTCAAATAGCTTTTCAATGAATTCTTTCCTTATGAATGGGTACTTTTCGTTAACCAATTCGGTGGTTCTTGAAAACAGCCTGTCGATTTCTTCAATCTTACTAATTGTATATTTTGATGTTTCCTCTATGGCTCTGAGAATATAAATTATCCAAGGATTCCAGTTTCTGAGGGTTGTAACATTTTTTAAAAGTTCATAGTATTCATCTTTTTCTCTAATGATATATGCACTTAAGTAGAGGATTGGAATTTCTATCAGTTGCTTCTGAATCATTAGCAGTATACTTAAAATTCTTCCTGCCCTTCCATTCCCATCTCTAAATGGGTGAATGGCTTCAAATTGATAATGTGAAATGGCAATTTTCAGCAGTGGGTCATAGGGATATTTTAAATCATCGTTTATGTATTCAAACAGATTAATTAATTTCTGCTGTAAAACTTCAGTTCCTCTTGGTGGGGTATAAACCACTTCGCCCGACAGCTGTCCACTTCCTCTATTAAGTATTACGGTTTCAGTTTGCGGGGGTCTAATACCATCATTCACCTGCTTTATTTCTCTATATATGTCTATAAGAGTTTCAATTGTTAATGCTTGATTTTTTACAATATCATTGTATCCTTTCCAAAGCGCTTGCCTATATCGTAGAACTTCCTTCGCATTTCCTTTTAGCCCATATTCGCTAATTGTTAGTGCTTTGTAAAGTTCATCATCAGTTGTAAATATATTTTCAATCTCAGTACTTGCTTTTGCCTCTCTGAGTGCAATGGTATTGACAAGCATTGATTGATTTGGTAGTTTTTTGGCAATTCCTTTAAGCTCAGCAAGGGCTTTGTTTGCATTGATTAAGGCTTTATATACTTCTTTCGTTTCAACCTTATCATCATCTGGTGGAAGAAGTGGCAAGCTGTTATAGGGTTTATTTCTATCGTACGGTTCAAATAGATTTGACATTTATTTTTCCTTTTGTCAAAAATACATAATAAATGACAGATATGGCATCTGGCTGTCAAATTATTGATTTAAAACCAACTTTTTGTCAAATATTATCGATAACTGATAGATGGGTAATTGTTATGCACAACAGCCGTGCAAATAAACCTCACAGCCCAACCCTTAAACTCTCGTAAAATACCATACCTTTGCACCAAAATAAGTTAAAAGTATGGTACAGGTTGGTGCAACCAACAACCTTAGGGTTGTGAAAAAGATTAGCATAGGCTGCTACCTCGATGGCGGAGAGCATGGCGAAATTCTTATCCCCCGCCGCTACGTCCCCGAGGATATTAAGGTTGATGAGTTCATCGATGTTTTTATCTACTTCGATTCCGAGGATCGTATTATTGCCACCACCGAGGTTCCCAAGATTAAGCTGGGCGAGATTGCCATGCTAAAGGTGGTGTCGGTTACTCATGCCGGCGCATTCCTCGACTGGGGACTACCCAAGGATATCTTTGTGCCATTCAAGGAGCAGAAGCAGCGTATGGAGGTGGATAAGTGGTACATTGTGGCCCTTTACATCGATTACGAGACCAACCGCTTGGCCGCCTCGGCAAAGGTTGATAAATTTATCGACAACACACCTCCCGAATACGAAGTTGGGCAGGAGGTAGACATACTGATATACAACAAAACCGATTTGGGCTATAGCGCCATTGTGAACAACGCCCACTGGGGCGTAATATACGAGAACGAGGTATTCCGACACCTTAGCCGCGGCAAGCAGCTTAAGGCCTACATAAAGAAGATACGCGACGACGAGAAAATAGACCTTATACTCCAAAAGCCAGGCTACGAAAAGGTGGATGATATCTCGAAAAGCATCCTCGATAAGCTGGAGAAGAATAACGGTGTGCTGTGGCTTACCGACAAAAGCGCCCCCGAAGAGATATACGGCCTGCTTGGCATCAGCAAAAAGGTTTTCAAAAAGGCCATTGGCGCGCTGTACAAAGCGAAACTTATTACCCTTGAGGAAAAGGGGATAAGGCTGGTGGAGGTGTAGGCGCTTAAAGCAGAATTCTTCACGATCCCTCCCTATCCTCCTCTAACAGCTTACTACAAGCCTAACGTTTGGATAGGTTACTAGTGTGGGTACATACAAGTTAGCGTGCATTATGATGCCGAAAAAATCGTTACCTTTACTGAAAAAATCGGAGTGAATAATTCAGAAATTCAGATATTTAGAACAAAAGATGGAAAAACTGAAATTCAAGTAAAACTTGAAGATGAAACCGTTTGGTTGAATCAGTATCAACTTGAATCTCTTTTCGAAACAAATAGAACATCTATTAATAAGCACATTATAAACATTTATAAATCAAAAGAATTAGACGAAAATTCAACTTGTGCAAAAATTGCACAAGTTCAGAAGGAAGGCAAAAGAGAAATTAAACGTAATATCAAATACTATAATCTCGATGTTATTATAGCTGTTGGTTATCGTGTGAATTCATTTCGTGGAACAGAATTTAGAATATGGGCGAATAGAATCTTGAAAGAATACCTTATCAAAGGTTATACTATCAATGAGAAACTACTAAAAAAGCAAAATGTACAACTAAAAGAACTTCAAGAATCTGTTAGATTATTAGGCAAAGTGATTGATTCCAAAACACTTTCGAATGAGGAAAGTGAAGGATTATTAAAAGTAATAACTGATTACGCTTATGCTTTAGAAATATTAGACCAATACGATTACCAAAAACTGAAAATAGAAGAAACATCAGGAAAAGAAACATATCAATTAACCTATGAAGAAGCAGTAAAACAGATTAAAGAAGCAAAGAAAAAGTTTGGGAACAATGAACTCTTTGGTAGAGAAAAGGATAAGTCCTTTAAAAGTTCTATTTCAACAATTTATCAAACTTATGACAGCGTTGACTTGTATCCGAGCATAGAAGAAAAAGCCGCAAATTTACTGTACTTCATTACAAAGAATCATTCATTCACCGATGGAAATAAAAGAATTGCAGCTATGCTATTTTTATATTTCCTTGAAAGAAATGGGTTGCTCTATGACTATGAAGGTAGAAAAAGAATTGCTGATAATGCTTTAGTAGCATTGACTTTAATGATTGCGGTGAGCAGAATTGAAGAAAAGGAAACGATTATAAAAGTGATTGTAAACCTGATAAATAAGAATAATAACGCACGCTAACAAGGGGTGTAGTCTCGTCAACTTGTTGACGAGATGGGTTGATGATTAGGCACTCGGGGCGGTGTCGCCCGCAGGTTCGTTTTCGTCGGGGGACGAGATGAATAAATGTTAAGTAAGTATGGCATTCTAGTGTACTTACTTAAAATTCGTTCGTTGAAATTGTTGCCCGATCTCCTTTCGTGAAGGTGTTGACCAGACCACACCCCAGCCGTTAGGGCAACCCAAGAAAGACCTTACAATGAAAAGTCAGATGAGTTTAAAATCGAAGGTATGGGAAGAATTTAATCATCTATTTAAACGGATAGAAGTCCCTGCCAAAACGATGCTTTTGCAGGAAGGAAAAATCTCAAAAACAATGTTCTTTATTGAGAGTGGATGCTTGCGAACTTGGATAAATAGTGACGGGAAAGAAATTACCACACAATTCTTCTTTGAAGGTGACAGTGTTTCATCGATTGAAAGTTTTAGGACAAATCGACCGAGTTTATACAGTATCGAAAGTTTGGAACCGTGTATCTTGCTAACGATTTCACAAAAAGATTTTCAGAATATTCTAGAGAACTCCCCAGGATTAAAAATGAAGTTGGAGGATCACTTATTCAAGCGACTATTTCAATCTCAGCAACTTTTGTATTCGTTCCTTAAAAACAATCCACAAAAACGCTACGAAGAATTAATTGTGAACCACCCACATATTGTTCAGCGTGTGCCTCAGCATTACATTGCTTCCTACCTAGGTATTTCCTCAGTATCATTAAGCAGAATACGGAACAGGCTGTAGTTTCATTACTCACAATTCTTTCTGTTTTTTTTGTATTTGTGAATCCCTTTGCGATTAATTAACAATTGTTATCGTCCAAAGCTTAAATGGTTTCTCAATTTTACTCTGTATTTAAACAGGAATAAAATGAGAACAACAATTGTATTTAACCATCCTTACGAAGGAAGCTATTGCAACGCCATACTTAGCGCGGTAACTAAAGGTCTCCATGGAGCATCTCATGAGGTGGACCTTATGCATCTTGATAACGACGGGTTTAATCCCGTAATGTCACAAAACGATTTAAGAGCCTTTGTAGCACACCAACCTACGGACCCGCAGGTAATCAATTACAATGAGCGTCTGAAAAAAGCCGACCACCTAATTTTTATTTTTCCTATCTGGTGGGATATCATGCCGGCAACAACAAAGGGTTTTATTGACCGAGTATTATTCCCAGGCGTAGTATATGATCATCACCCGAGAGGCTTCGGTCTAGTTCCGCTTTTAACAAGATTAAAAAGTGTAACAATTATCACTACAATGAATAAACCAAGAATAATGTACTCCTTACTCATTGGTAATATAATTAGGAAAGCGATGTTAAGGAGTGTATTTAAAACTATGGGCTATAAAAATCTTGACTGGATAAGCTTCACTTCAGTTAAGTCAGTAAGCAAAACGAAAAGAGAGAAATGGCTTAGTATGCTGGAAACAAGGTTTTCAACATTTAACTAGATAAAATATTGCGCTATGAAATTGAACAGAAATTATATTACTCCATTCATAACCCTAGTGTTCCTTGCTGTTGCCCTTACGGGTGTGCTAATGCTTTTTCATCTATTTGATGGATACACTGAGGTGGTACACGAGATACTTGGCCTTCTCTTTGTGGTTTTATCTGTCTTCCATATCACTCTCAATTGGAAAGCCTTAAAGATCCATCTCAAGAAGCATGCTTTCATACCTACTGCATTAGTCGTAGTCGCTATATCCATACTACTAATCATACAGCAACACAATAATCCTAAATTTGACACTATCCTTTTTGAAGAGATAATAAAAGCGCCAATTGGGGATCTGATCAAAGTATTTCAGATTGATTCTACTGAAGCCGCTAAAAAATTAAAAGCAAACGGGATAGCGTTTGAGGAAGGTGTAACCATGCAGGAAATCTGGATTAAGAATAATGTACATCCTAAAGAAGTATTTGATTTGATTATGGAATAATCCTGAAATCAATTACCCAACGCAACGGTTACCTCGATCTGGCCATTGAATTAACGCCCACCGACTAGGTTCACCAAAAAACCTTACAGATATTTGGTTAGCTCATCGGCAATGCTCCTATCGTTCTTCAGGTGAGGAACTTTGTTCTGCCCACCCAGCTTGCCCACCGACTTCATATACCGAATAAATGTACCCTTGGGTAAATTGCGAAGAATTAGGGGTTGAAGAATTTTACCCCTAACCAAATCCTTGTAATAGGGGTTGCGATGCTGCATGGCATCGTCGAGTGATAATTGGAAAAGGGCCATATCTTGAGGGGCTTTCGAAAACTCAACAAACCACTCATGGCAAGGTGACCCTTCTGGATTATTGATTAAGGGAGCTATGGTAAACTCCGACACGTGAGCATTAAGCCGGCTGCAAACCTCATCAAGCGCAGTTTCCACCTCCTCGGCAATAACATGCTCGCCAAAGGCCGAAGTGTAATGCTTTAGCCTGCCCGTTACTACCAAGCGATATGGATTTTTGGAAACGAACCTAACCGTATCGCCAATGCTATATGCCCATAAGCCAGCATTGGTAGTAACCACCAGCGCGTAGTTCACGCCTATCTCGACTCCCTCCAACGGTACGCGAGGAGGATTTGGCTCATCGAATCTATCGGCAGGAACGAATTCGTAAAAAATTCCCGAGTCGGGAATCAGAATTAATCCCTCGGATGGAAATTCATCCTGAAAGGCAAAAAACCCCTCTGAGGCGGGAAAGGTTTCCAAAAAATCAATATTACTGCCAATAAGCTCCCGAAATCGGTGCTCGTATGGCTTAAAATTAACACCTCCGTGCACGTACAGCGAAAAGTTGGGAAAAATCTCTCCTACTGTTGACATCCCGCTGGTTTTAAGCAGTCTACTAAAATACATCTCTACCCAAGGTGGAATGCCACTAATCAGGGTCATCCGCTCGCTAATTGTTTCCGTTACAATGGCATCAAGTTTAGCTTCCCAGTCATTAATACAATTGGTTTTGTAGCTGGGGAGTTGATTAATTTTCACATACCAAGGCACGTGGTGATTCACTATTCCCGATAATCGCCCAGTAAGTATACCTCCGGCTTGATCCAGCACTGGGCTACCTGAAATAAAAATGTATTTGCCATTAATAAACTGTGTTTCCCCAGTTTTGTAGATATACATCAGCAAGGCATTCCGAGCCGAGTTGATATGGTTTGGCATGGATTCCCTTGTAATTGGAATGTACTTAGCACCTGATGTAGTGCCCGAAGTTTTGGCAAAATAGATTGGCCTACCCGGCCAAAGCACATCCTTGTCGCCTTTGATAATCTGATTGACGAACGGCTCAAAGTAACTATAATCACGGATGGGAATATTTTTGCAAAAATCAGCATAACTCCTTATCCCAGAAAAACTATGCTGTAATCCAAAATGTGTTTTTTCCCCTCCTTTGATAAGCTGTTTTAACTGGTATTGCTGGAGGGCAGCGGCGTCTTTCTCCCATCTCTTGAATCGCTGGGCTAGCCGTTTTACAACTAATTGTATCAATTGATTGTACATACATTACGGATTTAATGCTTGCAACTATCTATAGTGTAACGTCACTCAAGGTACTGCTTAAGTAGCTCAACATAAACCTGAGTACCCTTTTCCAGAGCTTCTATAGGAATCCTCTCATCGATATTGTGAATAGACTCAAGATGCTCCATCCCCATAAAAACAGGCAGGATGCCATAGCTTGGGATTCCAAGCGCCCTAAAGTAGTTGTTGTCGTTGGATGCTGGCATTAGAATTGGTATCACCCCCGATTTGGGGTAGACTTTTAGCAAAGCTTTTGCCATTTTGGAGTAGCACTCACCAATCTCCGAGGGGGCTGCCATCTTATCCTCCTGCAATACCTCAATTTCTACATCGCTATTATCGAGGACGCTCCTAATCTCCTCTATAAACTCCTGGTTGTCTACATCGGGTAACAACCTACAATCGAGGATAACCTCTATTGTTTGAGGTATGATATTGGGTGCCCCAGGTGGAGTGTGTATTCCTGTAATTGTTATTGTGTTGGTAATAAGGGAGTAAATCACCTCATCTTGCCTCATAGCGCGTACAGCCAGGGGGCGGAACAACCCAAGGTTACGGAGCACAATACCCCTCATACCGCCCTCGAGCCGACCCAGCTCCCGAAACATATTGCGGGTAGTTTTGGAGAAAACCACCTTTCTGTTCCATCTAACAATTTTGTATAACGATCGAACCTTCTCTTGCACTGCATACTTTTTGGGTGGAACCGAGCCGTGCCCCGAGGTGTTCATGCTAAGCGTGAGCTTTAGCCAAAGCGAACGTTTAAAGGTTGTTGAAATGGTAAATACCTTTTTATCGGGGTCATTCACCAATACCTTGGGAAGCCCAGTGCCCCCCTCACCAAATACCACCATGGGGTTAAGCTTGTGCGCAAAGCGTTCAGCAACTATTTTGGCACCGGTATGCCCCCCGGTTTCCTCACCCGAAACGGAGAGTAGGGTTACGTTGTAAGGCAAATCTTGCTCACGTGCCAAATCAACAAACTGCTCCATGGCTAGCAGCTGCATTACAGCCATACCCTTATTGTCGATAGCTCCCCGCCCCCAAACCTGCCCATTGGCAATGGTTCCCGAAAATGGGGGGTAGGTAAACTGTTCGCTGTTTTCGGCAGGAACAACATCAATATGGTTAAGGAAAATAATATTAGGCTTGTTAAGTGAGAGTGGGTATAATGATGCAGCAAAGTTGAACGTATCGGTATGGTTTGTAAAAACCTCAACATGCATACCCTTGAGCATAGCCATGGTGGCAAGATATTGCCCGGCCTGTTTTTCATTACCCGTAACCGAAGGATACTGAATGTAATCGCTAAGCAAAAGGGCAGAGTGCGGAATGGAATCGTGCTGATTTCCATTATTTGGCACAGCATGAAGAGATTGAAACGAAACGATTAAAATGAAAATAAATGCAGAAGCAAGTTGTCGCATACAAAATGTAGGTTAGCCTGTTTGTGATGTCTAAAAAAATGTGAATTCTCAGCCCACTCACAAATATACGCTAACAAATACGCAACCTCAAATTTATTTGATATAGGGAGTTTGTTTAGTGATAAGCTAATACCTATTGGCATTTAGCATAACCAAAGTGCAGTCGAAAACAACTTCAATACCATTCTCACGGGCAAGCTTTAGCAGCTCTGGATTTTCTGTACCTGGATTGAAAATAATGCGCTTGGGCTTAAGCCCAATAATGTAGTCGAGGTAGTCTCGCTGTCTATATGGGTTAAGGTATAGCGAAACGGTATGGATATCGGTAGGGAAAACTGGGTAGTCTAGTATTTGTACTCCCTCAACCTCACCGGGACGAGCGCCAATGGCAACAACCTCAATATTATGCTTGGCCAAACTTTTTATGGCCAACAGGGAGAAGCGCCCTTGTCGGGTACTAGCACCAAGCACCAGCGTTTTCTTACTCATATCAAGTTGATTTGTATAGCATCACAACGGCATAGGCCGATATCCCCTCCTCCCTGCCAACAAAGCCCAACTTCTCGGTGGTGGTAGCCTTAACTGATACGCTGCCCTTATCGAGTTCCAAAATCTTCTCCAGCGTTTGTTGCATCAAAGGGATAAGGCCCTTTAGCTTGGGGCGTTGTAGGCATACGGTGGAGTCGATATTGCCAATTGAGTAACCCTCGTTGGCAATAATTTGGGCCGTTTTCTTTAGGATGATTTTGCTGTCGATGCCCTTAAGCGACGGATCGGTATCGGGGAAATGGTACCCAATATCGCGCTGAGCAACTGCCCCCAGCATGGCATCGCAAATTGCGTGGATTAGCACATCGCCGTCGGAATGCCCAACGGAACCAACGTGGTTATCGACCTTTACACCTCCAATCCACAGGTCGTAACCTGGGGCCAAGGCATGCACATCGTATCCTACACCTACCCTAAAACTCATCATTACTGCTTGTTTCGTTGTCCTGGGCGCACGGGTTCAAACTCGAACGACAATGTAAACCTAAAGGTATTTGCCAGCGGGTTTGATAAACCAGCGGTTGGAATAAGGTATGCAAAATCGAGATTGAATACATTATACTTTATTCCTGCTCCAAGGGTGAAGTACTTTCGGTTTCCCTTGGTTGAGTGCTCATCGAAATAGCCTGCCCTTATGGCAAACTGCCCAGCATACAAATACTCAATCCCGGCCGATAAGCTTACCTCACGAATCTCCTCGCGAAACCCACCTGGCGCATCGTAGAATGATTGCAGCATACCCGTAAGCACAGGAACATCGGGGTTCATACCTAGCATTATCTCATCGGTTTCAGTATCCCAAATGGGTGGCGTTGGAACAAGTAGCTTGTTACCATCAACCATAAACGAAACCTTGTTATACTGATCCATATCGATGCTAAACCGTCCACCAAGCCTCATATTGATTGGGATGAACATTTTGTTTGGATCCTCGCTGTACGACATCTTAGCACCAATGTTTGAGATGTTTACACCCAACGCCAGCTCGGCATCCTTATTGTCGACAACAAGGGGCGTTTGGTAGTACGACGATATATCGGCAGCAACCGAATTGCCCGCTTTGGCTTCGGATTGGCCAGGTTGGGAGTAGCCTCCGGTTAAGTCCGAACGAATGTATCGAAATCCTAAGCTACCGCTTATCTTATCGGAAAACTTACGTGAATAAGCCGCATCTAAAGCAAACTCGTTGGCATTATGGTCGAGCAGCCTAGTCCCCTGCTCATCGGTAAAAATAATGGTACCCATAGAGAAGTACAGCAGCGATGCGCTAACCACCTGCTGCTCGTCGAAGCGATAGTAACCAACCAGGTAGTTTAGATCCATATCTTTGATAAGATTCTGGAGCCATGGAGTGTAAGAATAGGCAACGCCCCAGCTTTTATCGATAAAAGCATACTTGGCCGGATTCCAGTGCTGGCTGTTGGCATCGGGAAGGGTGGCTGCTCCTAAATCGCCCATTGAGGCTGCTCTAGAATCGGGGGCTATGGTTAAGAATGGAACGGCAACCCTTAGGGCATTTAAACCACCTACAAAATCAAGATCCTCTTGAGATTGGGGAAATACAGACAAGGAAAAAACCAAGGAAGTAGATAGTAGAACTATTAATCGTTTAATCATCATATTTATATTTAGAATCGCAAAATTAGTTGAAATGATAACATTAAAAAAATTGATTTAGTATTCACGCTTTATTTTAAAATCACCAACTTTTGATAGGCTTGTGCTGTTTGACCATTGCTGAGCCTTACGGTAAGCCTGTAGAAATATACGCCACGGCCAATCCTATCGCCAAAATCGTCGAGCCCATCCCATGCAATGGGGCCAATGCGGTAGCTCCCATCGCCAGGCGTATAATGGTTTATGGTTTTAACCAACCTGCCCGAGGGGCTAAATAGCTGAATAATAATATCAAAATCTTCGTATGGCCTATTGTGCTCAAAGTAAAAAGCGGTGTTCTCAGTAAATGGATTGGGGTAGTTAAGTATATGCTTGAGGGTTAGCTCATCGTCGAGCTGCACAGTAAAATCAATTTCACTCTCGGAGCTATTGTTGTAAACATCCCAGGCCTTTACTCTAAGCTTATGTGGACCGGGCTTTAGGCCAGAGAGCTGGTATTCGACTTTACCTTTTTGGTAGCTATCTAATTCGGCAACATAGTAATCGTTCAGCACATAGGTTTGCTCGTTCTCGCCAGTTAGGGTTGCCGTCAAGTCATGGCCTATACCAACCCCGGTGGTATTGATACCTGAGCTATCGAATAAATGCACCAGCAGCTTCGGATTCTGATCGGTAATACCACCGCTTACAAACCTATCGGTATTCATATATATATCTATTGTTGGCCCCTCCTTATCAAGGCCAGCATCCTGCCCAATTCCTCCCACAATAAAATCTTCAAAAACACCCGAAGAGGGCTGGCTACCACCCTTAGCGAATAGGCTAAAGCGCCCATGACCATAGTTATACATAATGTCCTTGGGAACAATAAAGGTTGCGCTAAAGGCACCATCTGTTATCGATGATCGGCCACGGTAGATATTATTTTCGCGAGTTGTGTACACAAAGGGCACGCCGCCCCTATTGGCTAGGGTAGTTACCGTTTTGGCCTTGTCGTAGAGCGTGAACTCCACTTCACCCATTACAGTATTGGCATTTTTCGGATTTGCAATTTGGCCTACAATGTCCACTTTGGAAAGCGCTCTTAGCGTGTCCAAATCGCCACCAACATCAACACCATTAATCTTGGTTATATCAACAGGATTACTCGCGTAATGCAGCTGCAAAGCCGGATCGCCAAGCAGCATAAAGTTACGCTTATTCACCTGCCCACCCGTTGCAACCTTGGTTAGCCTAACCACATCGCCCAAACGGTAGTGCTTGCCCATATCGCTTGGCAGGGTGCTTTCTCTCTCGGCAAAAACGTAATGAATAAAGTTTCGGTTAAGCGTAAAGTTTGGATTTGCGTAAACAACCCTCGACGTTGATACAAGCGCCACACTGCCCCCTAGGGGGGCAAAAAGAGTGTGCTCTCCTGCTGATTTGTAGGTAAAATCATCGAATCGACTAAACTCACAGGTTGCGGTTACAAAAAGTGAAAGCTTATCGAGGTTTCGCCAGGCCAGTATATCGCTAATCATAATAACCTGTTCATGGGCAAGCCAGCGAGCATTAGCATGGCCAACGTAGTTCATGATGAGGGTTCCCTGGTTAGCTCGATTGTTAATAGCATTAGTTACTCCAGGATACCTATCGCCAGTTGACATCGACTCCAATGGGAATGCATCAAAATATATCTTGTCGATATTATACTCTGGATGGTTCTCCTCTACGTACTGTGCATGCAAATCTGCATCGCGCATATGAAGATTTCCATCACCATCGTCGCCAATAAAACACAGCTGATTATTCCAAGCACCCAGCGATGCAGGGCTAAGGTAATTTCGAATTTTTCGCACAGCGATATCGGCCTCGGCTTGCGACGAGCAGGGAATCCGGCCAATGCCTAAATCCAAAAGCCCTGTCGCCTCCCCTTCATTATCATCGAGCAATCCAAAAAAATCGTCGGAAACAAACGAGCTGGTTACATGCAGTGAATTTTCGGACTGAAAAGTGGGAATAAAGTTGCTGTTCTGTGAAGAAACGCCCCTGTTATCGTACGAACCATCACCAAAAAGGAGCAAGTACTTGGGCAAATCCACCTCGGAGGTTGCGCGCTGATAAAACATTCGCATCATATTGCGAATGGCGCTAGCATCGGGGTTTCCGGATGAGAACTCGTTGTATACCTGCTGGCTGGTAACCACCAACGATTTTAGCCCGCTATGATTGCTATGGATTTGCGCAAGCTCCTGAGCTTGCGAAAGGAAATCGGGGTGAGCAACAATCACCATATCGGGTTGCGATTCGGCGTGAATATTCTGGTTAGGCACCTCACCAACAAGTCTAACGCTATTGGCTTGCGAGGGGGTGAACGCAACAAACTCCTTTAAATATGGGGTTTCAACCCTTATTTTTGATATATTACCCGATATGGATCGATTGAGGTTAACAGGATTAAAAAAATCTGTAACGTCCCATACCTTTATATCTTGTGAGGAGTTTGCAATGGAGAATTCGGTAATGGCATTCTCGCCAACCGATTTTGTATCACGAAATAGTAGCTGCTGAGACCCCATTTGGAGTCGTTGACGGGCATTTACAGTTATGTAATCGAGCCAGCCTTTGGCTGCTGGGGTAGGTTTATTGTAGGTCAATTCGAGCTGGAGTTCCCCTTGAGTATAACCAAATGAATACATTTGCAAATTTTCAGCAGCAAAATTAGTATACTGGCTTGCGGTATTCACCGATGCTATAGGTAGAGTGCCGACAATGCCTCCATTCGCTTTTAGAGTATAGCTGCTGGCTACCGAAGAGCGGGCGGCTGCCCTAACCCTTACCTTGGCAGTACCATTGGCAACGGGTGAACTTAGGCCCGTACTAAAGTTTCGAGAAGTATAAACATCAAATGATTCGCCAAACCACTGCCTCCCCGATTTAATGAGGTTTGTATCATTCCTCTCAAAATATGCTAGCGCATCAAACTCGTTACTGGTGCGGGTATAGCTGCCCAAATTGCCACTCTGCGACGAAACTCTAAGCGGATTGGGCCGGCTAGTCGTTACAAAATAGTTGATGGTTGTGGCGTAATCATGAATTTTATGCTCAAAAAAATCATCCTCTTCACTGTAGGTCCATGTTGCTGGCCCGTTTGCAAAGAAATAGATAAAATCGCCACTGCCAAAAACCCCATCGGTACCCTTATCAACCAATATGGGGATTTGCATCAAATCATCAGGCGATGCATCACTATTCCAAAATGAAAGTTGCCTTCCGTTGTGCCCCCATACCGAGAGGTTGTCAACATTTTCAACCCCCATTTGTTGGAGTTCGTCAAACCCAATTCTGTGCACACCTGTTGTATTTACTGATACCATGAACCACTTACCTGCGGACAAAACCGACTGAGACGCTTCATTACTGCGTTTGGCTTTGACCGGAAATGCTTCTTTGGTAATGTCAACCTGTAGATCGAAACTAGTTAGCTTCTCTACCTGCCCTGTTGCAGGGTTAACACGAACAGTTGGTATAGCAAATTGCAGAAAATTTTGACCCCGCGATTTGAATACACTAAAAATTGGACTTTGCTCTGAAATACTTTGTATGTTTAGCTTGCTAATAATTTTATGTTCACCATTGGTTAGTGCAGTATACTTAGCTGACGAAAACGAGATTTTTAGTTCCTCAGTACTTAAAACCGAGCTAGGAATTGAAACGATATCTGCATAAAACGGCAATAAAGTTTCTGAATGGGGATAGTGTACTTTATCCTCAAACCAAAGGTAGGACATCTTGATATCATCGCCCGAAAATCCATGCTGATCATTTGCTTTGGCTATACTATCGGCAGGCCATTGCACAATTCGCGAAAAGCGTTGAGCAAACCCATTGAAAGAAAATAAAGCTACGGTACAGAAAACTAGCAATATGCGAAACATTGGATAATTGGCTTATTTTTGCAAATAAACAAAAAGTTTGCTTTAACTTTAAGCACAAAATAAAAACGCTTTCCTTAAGTTTTTATTTTTAAAGGTTGTGTAATACAAAATGGGTTACAAGATATGCGTTTAGAAATTAATTTACTATTCATCAACCCGATGAATTATCATTAAATATCCCGAGTCGTATTCTTACATTATGAAGTATTGGAAGTGCATATTTATTGGTGTTTCTATTCTTTGGTTATCCCTGCCTTCATATGGACAGGACGCTAGTTTTGCTCAATTCTTTGCCAACCAGCTTTATCTAAACCCAGCCTATGCAGGGAATCCCAAATACCAGAGGGCATCAGTGGTTTACCGAAACCAATGGCTAACACGCCAATCGCCATACATGACCTATGGAGTAAATTACGACAGATTCTTTATTGACCAAAATAGCGGGCTTGGGGTTAACCTAATTAACGATATGCAAGCCCTAGGCGCACTCAACTGGCTAACGCTTGACGTTATGTACTCATACAACGTTAGGGTAGCGTACAACGCTCAGATCAGGGGAGGCATACAAGCTGGTGGAATTCTAAAGTCGCAAAGCACACGGAACCTCATCTTTCCTGATATGGTTGACCCAAGTACAGGGCAGGTAGTTGGAAATCCAGGCTACTCAGGCACTAGTAGGGTGATGCCCGATTTTGCTGTGGGCGTTTTAGGCGAATGGGATATCTTTTACGGAGGGATTGCTGTTCACCATCTTCTGGAGCCCATTGATTCGAGGATAGACGATAATACAACCAAACTTCCTCGAAAGTATACGGTTCATTTCGGGAGCGATATAAATCTTTACAAAAGGTACCTCATCCGAAAAAGTTTAATCCTATCGCCAAACCTAATCTATATGCAGCAAGCCAATTTTAAACAGCTGAATTTGGGGGTGTACCTGTCGTACCTAAATATTGTTGGCGGGTTTTGGCTCAGAAATAGCTTTGGTGTGACCAATAGCACCTTTGTTTTTATGGCAGGTTACCATGATGTTAGTTACTCATTTGCCTACAGTTACGATTTCAGCATCCTACGAGGAGGTTTTAGAGGATTAAATACTTCATCGCATGAAGTAACCTTTGGAGTTAATTTGGAGTATAAAAAGAGGTCGAGAAAAAGGGTTCACACAATAAAAAGCCCCAAATTTTAGTTTTTTTTAAGTGTGAACCGCATAATTTAAAAGTATTATTTCTATATTTGAAGTTATAAACGAGTTGAACTCAAAGGAAAAAACATCAACTATGAAATTGAAGCACAGTTACATTGTTTTGCTGTTGGCTGGTTCTACAGCAATTTCGTCATGTTCTATGTTTGGCGGATCATCTGGTGAATCATCAACAACTGGTTGGAGATACAACGACCCCGAGTTCGGTGGATTTGAAGTTGTTCAAGACTACACACCAAAGGCTGGCCCAGGACTTGTTTTTGTTGAGGGCGGTACTTTTATAATGGGAAGAGTAGAACAGGATCTAATGTATGATTGGAATAACGTAAACCGTAGGGTAACCGTTGCTTCTTTCTACATGGATGAAACTGAAGTGAAAAACATTGACTACCGCGAATACCTATACTGGCTACGCAGGGTTTACGTATCTTACCCAAACGTTTATCGCAATGCGCTCCCCGACACCCTTGTTTGGAGAAGCCCATTGGGGTATAACGACCCTTACGTTACCAACTATTTCCGTCACCCTGCATACAACGAGCATCCTGTTGTGGGTGTAAGCTGGCTTCAGGCAAACGATTACTGCCTATGGCGGAGTGATAGGGTAAACGAGATGCTTCTATATAAAGAAGGATATATCAACCTCGACTTACAACAAGTTGACGCTGAGAACTTCAACACAGATGCATACTTACTAGGGATGTATGAGGCATCGGTACGTAATACCCGCCCAAGCATGAGGCCAGGCCAAGAAGAAGGACGCCGAGTATCATTTGAAGATGGTATTCTTCTTCCAAAGTATCGCCTACCCTCAGAGGCTGAGTGGGAATATGCAGCCCAAGGCCTTGTGGGTAACACTTACGATGAGAGAATTGTTGAAAGACGAATCTATCCGTGGAATGGCCACAACGTAAGAAATAGCAGCGCTAAAAACAGAGGCGAGATGATGGCTAACTTCCAACGTGGACGAGGTGACTATATGGGTGTTGCTGGCAACCTGAACGACCGTGAGCATATCCCTGGAAATGTAAAATCGTACTGGCCTAACGACTACGGACTTTACTGTATGGCTGGAAACGTTAACGAGTGGGTACTTGACGTATACCGTCCTGCTTCATTCGAAGACTTCGATGATTTCCGCCCATTCCGTGGTAATGTTTTTAAAACACTGGATACCAACCCTGACGGCACCCCAAAAAGCGTAGACAGCTTAGGTAGGGTAAGATATAGGGAAGTTACTCCTGAAGAATCGGCCAATAGGCCAAACTATAATCAGGCCTACTACATCAACTACAAGGATGGTGATCTTGCCTCAAGTATTGACTATATGAATATGGATGGTGCGCAAGGAACCACCGACTCAAATAGGATGTACGACCAAGGAACAACCACCCGCGAGGATAGACCCAACGAGGGTATGGCCAGCTTGGTTAACGATAGGGTTCGCGTTTACAAAGGAGGCTCATGGAAAGATAGGGCCTACTGGCTAAGCCCAGGCACCAGAAGATTCCTCGATGAGGCATCGTCAACCAATGACATTGGTTTTAGATGTGCTATGGAGGCCGTTGGATCGCAAGTGGGACGTAGATAAACCATTTGTTGAAAAATATTTGAGACCTCATTGATACAATGGGGTCTCTTTTTTTAAAACGCATTGGCAATGGACAAGAATCTGGAGCAAGTTTACAGCCTATACACTAATGGCCACTCCATTTGCACCGATAGCAGAATGGTAACAAAGGGAGCCATCTTCTTTGCACTGAAAGGGGATACCTTTGATGGCAACAAGTTTGCCCCCGATGCTCTGGCTTCTGGTGCTGAACTTGTAATATGTGACGATCCAAAGTTCTCTAGTCAATCCAACACCATATTAGTGGCGAATGTGCTTGAGTTTCTTCAGAATTTTGCTTCGTACCATAGAGAAAAGCTAAATATACCAGTAATTGGCCTTACTGGCAGTAACGGGAAAACCACCACCAAAGAGCTAATCAATAGGGTTTTGGCAAGCCAATATAAAACCTTTGCCACTAAGGGCAATCTTAACAACCATATTGGTGTGCCGCTCTCTATTTTGTCTATCGACAACCAAGTGCAAATTGCTATAATTGAGATGGGCGCAAATCATATTGGTGAAATAGCAGAGCTTTGCTCTATAGCCCAACCAACCCATGGCCTAATCACTAATATTGGGAAAGCCCATCTTGAAGGTTTTGGTTCATTCGAAGGTGTAAAACAAGCTAAATCGGAGCTATATCGCTACCTTTCCGGTCAAAAGGGTGAACTATTTATCAATAGCAACAACGAAATTCTTAATGGCCTAGCTTCGCAATGCGAGTTCTCCCACATCCATAGCTACGGGAGTGATAACTACATCGTGTCTAATTCATCTACCTCTGGTGCATATCTCTGCTTCGACCTTGAGATATCAGGAAAGAAATTCAAGGTAAATACCCAGCTGGTTGGGCAGTATAATGTTGAAAATATTTTGGCGGCAATCTGTGTTGGTCATCGATTTGGGATAGAACCAACCCAGGCAATAAAAGCAATTGAGAGCTACTCGCCAGCCAACAACCGTTCCCAGATCTGGCAAACCGATAGGAACAAGGTAATTCTAGATGCATACAATGCCAACCCTACAAGTATGGAACAAGCCATACAGAACTTTAACGCAATGCCAAGCGAAAACCCAAAGGTCGCTATCCTTGGCGATATGCTCGAACTGGGTAGCTATGCTGCAAAAGAGCATCAGCGAATAGCACAGCTTGCTTTAGAGGTGGTTGATAAGGTGTTTTTTGTTGGCCAAAATTTCAAGCAAAGCTGCAGGGGGGGGCTTTGGTTTGCGAGCCATCAGGAACTTTCTGAATACCTAAAGGCAAATCCTTTGAAAGGTAAAACAATTTTACTAAAAGGGTCTAGAGGGATTAAGTTAGATGAAATTGTTAAACAGCTATAATGCAAAAGGGCCTTTCGGCCATTTTCTATTTACTAATCGTGGTGTATATAAATCGTTTAATTTTATGCGTGGGGGTTTTCTCGAACGGTTCCACCTGCTCAACCACCAAGCTTACCTTGGAGAAAGAGGCAACCTTTGAATTTGCGTAGTGCTTTATCTCATCCATTATTCCCTTCGCCCTATCCTGAACACTTTGCTGCATACTAACAGCAGCCTCTTTGAAGTTTACGTACTTAGACTCAAGCGCCTCGTAGTTGAGTAACACCTTGGCCACAAGCTTACCGCCGATTTCGTAAACTAACGATTCCAGAACTAAAGAGTGTGAATTTATCACCTCCTCGATATCCTCAGGATAAATATTTTCGCCACTGGGGCCAACAATCATATTTTTAAGCCTACCCCGGAGTTCCAAAAATCCATTGGAATGAATTACACCCAAATCACCGGTTTTTAACCAGCCGTCATCGGTAAGCACCTCACGGGTGAGCTCTTCGTCCTTATAGTATCCCTCCATTACGTTGGCTCCCCTTACCCAAACTTCGCCCTCGCCTGTAGCTTGATTGGGATTTACCACTTTCATCTCTTGCCCAGGCAAGGAAAATCCTGCGCAACGAAACCTCACCAGCGATGGAGTGCAACCCGAGAGCAGTGGTGAAGCTTCGGTCATTCCATACCCTATGGAATAAGGAAACCCACCCTCGTAAAGGAATCGCTCAACATCGTAGGATAGCTTAGCCCCACCCACTCCGAAGAAGTGCAACTGCCCCCCAAAGGTTTTGTGCAGCTTTCTGGCAGCAATTTTATGTAGCACCTTCCTAAACAATGGTATTTTGTAAAGCCGTGCGCTAATATTGGATGGTGTTAGCTGCGGTAAAATTTTCGATCGAAAAACCTTTTCGATAATAAGAGGAACCACAAGCATCATGGTGGGTTTTATCTCCTGCAATGCAGGGATAAGCACCGGGGGAGTTGGCGGCTTCTGCAGGTAATAAACCGATGCGCCACGCATAAGGGGCATAATAAATCCTATGGTACACTCGTACGTATGCGATAGCGGCAATAGGCTTACCAATCTATCGGTTGATTTAATATTCTGAATTTGAAAAGTTGATAGTGCATTTGAGATTAGATTCTTGTGGGTTAGCATCACCCCCTTTGGTCGACCTGTTGTACCCGATGTGTAAATAATAGCAGCCAGATCTTCCTCCATTGGCTCAGGCGTATCAACATTACAGAAATCAATATTTAAAACGGGTTCGGGCCGTGAATACCCTATGCTACCATCTACCTTATTGGCATATGATGTCACAACCTCAAGGTTGTTTAGCAACAATATTTCGGGCATTTCCTTAGCCTCTAATGCTTGAAGCTTTGAATACTGCTTTGCAGAAATAAATATTGCCTTAGCCTGACTATGGTTAAGAATACGTTTTACCTCTACCCCCGAAAAATCGGGAAGTATTGGAACCACCACAGCCCCCATACAGGTAATAGCCAGATAGGCTACGCCCCAGTTGGGACTATTCTCACCCAGTAGAGCCACCCTGTCACCCTTCTCAATTCCCATTGTCGACAACATACACGATACATTATTTACATGTATCGACAACTCACAATACGACAATGACTTCTCACCCACAAATGCTAACGAGGGCCTATCGGCAAATAGTATCCTCGATTGGTTTAGCACATCCTTAAGGGTTAAACTGCTGTATGTTACCATATCTACAACTTCTACAAATCCACAAATCTATCGAAAACAAAGCGGCAAATATATGCAATAAACCCAAAGATAACCATTGAAAAGCACCTTCAATTCAATGATGCTGATCATCGCAAACGTTTGAAGTCGAAAATTTAACATTGGGATACTCGTTATAAAAAATAATTAAAAACAAATGTTACGTTTTGTTGTGTTTTTTACTTTTTTCGTATATTTGCACCATATACGTATCATTAAATACTATGAAGTTTAAAAGTAAAAAGCATCAACACCTGGTTGAATCGGCAAAGGATCTTTTTTGGAAGTTCGGGTTTAAGCGCGTAACCGTTGAGGAAATTTGCGAAACGGCTAGCGTTAGCAAGATGACCTTCTACAGATTCTTTCCTAACAAAATGGAGATAGCCAAAGCAGTTTTCGATATGGTTATTGATAAAGGGATTGATGATTTTAGAGAATTGATGCAGTCGGATATGTCAGCACCCGAAAAGATGAGAAAAATGCTTCAAATGAAATTTGAGGGCACCAACGATATTAGCAAGGAGTTCATGATGGATTTTTATAACAATCCGGATCTTGAAATATCGGCCTACATACAGAAGCGAACGGGTGAAGTGTGGATGAGCATTATTGAAGATTTTCGGCAAGGCCAAAGGGATGGATGGATGCGCAACGACTTCAAACCGGAGTTCATTCTTTTTGCATCGCAAAGAATTATGGAGCTGGCAACCGACGAGAAGGTGCTTGGTCTCTATGCAAACCCTCAAGAACTGGTTATGGAAATTGCAAACTTTTTCACCTACGGTATCTCTACCCATGAATAAACTAGTTATCATAGCAGCCCTTATGTGCACCTATCCAAGCATTTTGAATGGGCAGGAAAAGGATACCCTTATATATAAGGGGCAGCTCTCGGCTTGGGGAAATTACAACTTGAGCAACGAAAACTTTATGCTGGGTGGTAGGTACATCCCTGAGCTAAGCTACCAGCGATTCTTTAAACAGAATCAAAGCCTCAACCTCGAAGCATCAGGCAACCTATATGGTACATTGTACGAAAACACACCCGATGGCGATATTAAACCCTACCGCGCATGGGCTCGCTACGCTACATCACAGTTCGAGGTTAGGGCTGGCTTGCAAAAGATAAACTTTGGTTCGGCCACCATGCTTCGACCGCTCATGTGGTTCGACCAGATGGATCCCCGCGACCCGCTACAGCTAACCAATGGCGTTTGGGGGCTACTTGGAAAGTACTACTTTTTAAACAATGCTAACATATGGGTTTGGGGACTTTACGGCAACAAGGAACCAAAGGGCTGGGAAGTGCTAGGAACACATTCCGGCTATCCAGAATTTGGAGGTAGAGTCCAACTGCCCATTGGCATTGGCGAAACGGCATTAACCTATCATCATCGTAAAGCAAACACACAAAACTTAAACGATATTCTTGAACTAAGCTTCGAAAAGTACGCAGAGAATCGATTGGGGTTTGACACAAAAATCGACTGGGTTGTGGGCCTATGGTTTGAGGGAGCCTGGATTAACAGCCAAAAGGAAGTAGGCCATTTTACAAACCAAACACTGCTAAATACAGGAATGGATTACACATTTGGTATTGGGAATGGACTGCTGGCTGTTTACGAGCATCTAATTGTTTCATCCGATATCAAACCTTTTGAGTTTACATCACCATTTCAATTCTCACTACTATCGCTTTCGTACCCAATTGGACTATTTGACAACCTTTCGGCTATGTTCTACTACAGCTGGAATAGCAACGATGTATACAGCTTTTTTAATTGGCAAAGAACATACAATAGGTTTTCGTTTCATGTAATGGCATACTGGAATCCCGAAACTTTCGACCTGCCACAGCAAAACCTAGGCAACAATCTGTTTGGGGGCAAAGGAATACAAGTAATGTTGGTTTTTAATCATTAAATAACACTGAACGCTGATGACACGGATTAAAAAGATTTTCACGGATAGCATAACAAAATAGCATATATCTGCGCCTATCAGTTCAATCAGCGTAATCTGCGTTCAAACAATAAAAGGAAGCATGCAAATCATCCAAATCAACAATCTCACCAAGCGATTCCCCATGGGAAAGGGTGAGTTCACCGCCCTAAAGGGCATTAACCTTACGTTCGGCAAGGGCGAGTTCGCAGGGCTTATTGGCCCCAGCGGATCGGGAAAAACCACGTTGCTCAATATCATTGGCTCGCTCGATGTTCCGTCGGATGGAGAGGCAATGGTTCTGGGCAACTCCATTGGAAAACTAAACTCCAAGCAGGCCGCACAGCTCCGCAAGGAGAATTTGGGTTTTATATTCCAAAGCTACAACCTACTTCAGGTTCACACGGTTTACGAGAATGTGGAGTTTCCACTACTACTCCTTAAACACTCGGCTGCCGAACGCAAAAAGATGGTGCTTGATGCACTCGAATGGGTAGGCCTAACCGATAAGATTAAATCGAAACCGCCCCAGCTATCGGGAGGCGAGTGCCAACGTGTGGCCATTGCCCGCGCCATGGTTAAACGCCCGTCACTGGTGCTGGCCGATGAGCCAACCGCCAACCTCGATGCGGCCAACTCGCATAATGTGCTGCAGACTATGGAGAAGCTGAATCGCGAACTCGAAACCACCTTTATCTTTGCCACGCACGACGAAAAGGTGATTAGCTACCTACGCCGAAAGATTTTCCTTTTGGATGGCAGAGTTGATAATGACGAGACCGTTAAATCGAACTAAATCCATAGCCATGAAACTAGCAATAAAACTAGCTTTCCGGAATCTCATTGGTGCTGGGCTACGAACCTGGCTCAATGTGATTGTGCTTTCATTCTCCTACGTAATCATCATTTGGATGAACGGGGTAATGATTGGTTGGGAGGAGCAGGCCAAGCATGATATGACCAACTGGCAAATTGGGGGCGGACAATACTGGCATCAAACATACGATCCCTTCGATCCGTTTACGCTGTCCGAGAGCCATGCCCCTGTCCCTAGTGAGTTATCCGATGCGGTAGCAAAGGGAGATATTGCGCCTATGCTTATTGTACAGGGAACTCTTTATCCTCAAGGCCGAATGCAATCCATCGCCATAAAGGGAATTGACCCCAAACAGACAGTACTAAGCCAGCCAAGCCATAGGCTCGATACAATTGTTGATGGTATCCCTGCAATTATTGGTGCCATGATGGCTCACGATATGGCTTTACAGAAAGGCGATAGGGTTACCCTTCGCTGGCGCGATGCCAACGGGACATTCGATGCTGCCACTGTTGTTATAGTTGACATCTTTACAACCAATGTACCTGCCGTAGAAAGTGGCCAAGTTTATATAAGCCTGCAAAAATTGCAGGAGATGACGCTTTTGCCTAACCACGCCACCACGCTAACGCTTAAAAACAACAAAGTACAAACCCCTGAAGTTGATGGTTGGGCTATAAAAACTAAGGATACTTTAACCAAATCGGTTGACGACTTAATACAAACCAAAACTGCCGGATTATCAATATTCTACTTCATCCTGCTACTACTTGCCATGCTGGCCATATTCGATACTATGGTACTTTCAATATTCCGCAGGCAGAAAGAAATTGGAACATACGTGGCGCTGGGGTACACCCGGCACCAAGTTGTGGGTCTTTTCACTGTTGAGGGTGCAATGTACTCTATCCTAGCTGCGCTGGTTGGGGCTGCATACGGACTACCTTTTCTTGCATGGCAAGCCAAGGCAGGGTGGACTATGCCCATGGATGTGAGCGAGTTTGGTATGGCCATAGCACAAACCCTTTACCCTGTTTATAGCCTTGGGCTTGTAGTAACTACCGTGTTGATAGTAGTGCTAACCACCACTATTGTAAGCTACTGGCCTTCGCGGAAAATTGCAAAAATGAACCCAACCGAGGCGTTAAGGGGAAAGATACAATGAGAAGTTGGAAGTGCGCTAAAGCTGGAGGTGCACTAAAGTTGAAAGTGGACTGAAGAAAAAAACAAAAGCACATGAACAATAAGGAGTTTGCACAAGCGCTAGAACTTAGAACCAAACAATTTGCTGTAAAAATATTGAAGTTATCAGCAAAATTGCCAAATACAGCTGAGGCAAATGTAATTCGCAATCAGATATCAAAATCAGGAACTAGTGTTGGGGCAAACTATCGCGAAGCAAATAGAAGTAGAAGTAAAGCGGACTTTACATCCAGAATACGGATTTGCGAAAGCGAGGCTAGCGAAACATCATACTGGCTTGAGATTATCCAAGAATTCGATTGGGTAGAAAAGGGTGAACTTATTGTGTTCCTTAAAGAGTCAAACGAGTTACTCGCAATATTCTGCTCTATTGGGAAAAACCTTAAAAGCTAACCATCAATAAGATCAAACTTCTGTAAATCCATAAACTCTATGAACTCTATGAACTTTATGAACTCTATGAAGTCTATGAACTTTATGAACTCTATGAAGTCTATGAACTTTATGAACTCTATGAAGTCTATGAACTTTATGAACTCTATGAACTTTATGAACTCTATGAACCTGTCTGCTCTACCTGTCGCCTGCCTGTCGGCAGACAGGGTAGACAGGCGAAAGGCAGGCTCTACAAACTTTATGAACTCTATGAACTTACCCCTATGATAAAATTCCTAATAAAAGGGCTACTTCGCGACAAGAGTCGCAGCAGAGTACCCATAATAATAGTATCAATTGGCGTAATGCTCACCGTGCTGATGAACGGATACATCCGTGGCTTCATGGGCGACACCATTGAAATAAACGCCAAGTTCAGCAACGGCCACCTAAAGGTGATGACACAAGCCTACGCCGAGAATGCCAACCAAATGCCCAACGATCTTGCGCTGGTTGAGGTTAGCGATCTTCTAGAAAAGATGCAGGCAGAACTCCCCAAAATCATCTGGGCTCCACGCATTCAGTTTGGAGGTTTAATCGATATTCCCAACGAGGAGGGCGAAACGCGTGCTCAAGGGCCAGCCATGGGTATGGGGGTCGATATCCTTTCGGAAAAAAGTAAGGAGGACGAGAGGTTAAACCTATCGCGCTCCCTAGTAAGGGGAAATCTTATAAAAAACCGGGGCGAAGCCATCATTAGCGAAGATTTTGCGCAGAAGCTTGGAGTAGAGATTGGTGAAAGCGTAACGTTAATTGGCTCAACCATGCACGGCAGCATGTCGATGGATAACTTCACATTGGTAGGAACCGTAAGTTTTGGCACTGAGGCAATTGACAGGGGCGCTATAATTATTGACATTGAGGATGCAAGAGTTGCTCTTGATATGTACGATGCAGCCAGCGAAATTCTAGGCTTCTTCAACGAAGGGTTTTACGACAACGATAGAGCGCTAGAAATAGCCAATAGATTTAACGCCACCCATCCCGATGACGACGAGTTTGCTCCAGTAATGAAGGCTCTAGGCCAACAGGGTGCCATGGGCCAGTACGTGGCGTTAACCGATGTTTGGGCTATTTACATCTCTATGGTATTTGTTTTTGCCATGTCGCTGGTGCTGTGGAATGCAGGGTTGCTGGGCGGACTTCGCCGATACGGCGAGGTGGGTATTCGCATTGCCATGGGCGAAGAGAAAGGCCATGTTTACCGGACGATGATTTACGAATCGATATTTATTGGAATTGCAGGGTCGGTTGTGGGAACAGTATTCGGTTTGTTCTTTTCATGGCTTATCCAAACCTATGGCATTGACATAACAGGGATGATGGATGGTGGATCGATGATGCTACCAACCCATATTAGAGCCAGAATTGCCCCAGCCGATTTTTACATTGGCTTTATCCCCGGATTATTTTCCACCATACTTGGAACAATGCTTTCAGGAATTGGAATTTACAAACGCCAAACAGCCAAACTATTTAAGGAGCTGGAGGCGTAATTGCAAAATCAAAAATGATCAATAAAAAAATACTGAATATGAAAACCATACTATCACTAATTGCTGTGTTACTGACTCTGCCATGCTTTTCACAGCCTGGTGCCAATGATATTCTAGATAGGGTTGACAGGAATATGTCATCGGAAAACAGGATCATGGAATCGTCTATGACCATACACGGCAGGCGCAGTAGCCGAACTATGACAATGCGAACCTACGGCGTGGGCGAAACCAAGGCCTACACCGAGTACCTTGCCCCAGCACGCGAGCAGGGCACTAAAATGCTTAAGCTGGAGAACCAACTTTGGATTTACTCCCCCTCAACCGACCGTACCATTCAGCTATCGGGGCATATGCTACGACAGTCGGTTATGGGCTCGGACCTATCGTACGAGGATATGATGGAGGATCGGAAGCTAACCGATATCTACGAGGCCAAAACCATAGGGGAGGAAACAATCGATGGCCGTAAGGCTTTCATCCTTGAGCTAACCGCCAAGGTAGAGGATGTGAGTTACCATACCCGCAAAATGTGGATTGACGCTGAAAGGTACGTGCCACTTAAGGAGGAACTTTTTGCCAAGAGTGGGCAGCTGCTTAAGCGCACAACCCTAACAGACGTAAAACAGATTGATGGCCGCTGGTTCCCTACCACCATGGTATATAAAGATATGCTTAAGCAGGGCGAGGGCACCGAGTTTAAAATAACCAGCATAAAGTTTAACCAGCCAATACCAGAGCACATATTTACCAAAGCAGTGTTACGCCGATAAAACATCGAATACAAAAAAACAACCCGCCAATTTAGAAGTATGACGGGTTGTTTTTCTTTTTAGCATTGCTATACCTTTGCTACCCTCTCCCCTCTCCTGCTCAGCAACAATAGCCCCAAAAAGGTTAAGGCTCCATTAACCATAAGCAGTTCAAATCCAAACTCGTACCCGTTGAATAGTGTTGCAGAATACTTCGCCAGAAAGAAGCAAATAATAGGTGAGATTATTGCCACCAAAGGCACCCATTTATCGCGAACCTTAAATCGGGTGAACAACCCGAAGGCATACAGACCCAGCAAAGGCCCGTAGGTGTAGCCAGCCACGGTAAATATTGCGCTAATCACGCTCTCGTTGTTCACCGCTTTAAACACCATGATTACAGCGGCCATAAGTAGCGATATTCCGATATGGACTCGCCTTCGTATACTTTTCACCTCCTCCTCAGTTTTTCCCTTTGGATTTAAAATATCAACAGTAAACGAGGTGGTGAGCGAGGTGAGCGCCGAGTCGGCGCTGGAGTACGCTGCCGCAACAATGCCAAGGATAAAGAGGATGCTTACCGCTACTGGGAGGTAACCCTGCGTGGCAATTATGGGGAAAAGTTCGTCGGTTTGTTCAGGAATTGCAATGCCCTGCTGCTGTGCAAATACGAATAGCAAAACGCCCAGCGATAAGAATATGAGGTTAACCGGTAGAAAAGCAAATCCATACCAGTACATATTCTTTTGGGCATCGTTCAAATTCTTACAGCTTAGGTTTTTCTGCATCATATCCTGGTCGAGACCAGTCATAACAATGGTAATGAATGCTCCGCTAAAGAACTGCTTCAGGAAGTGACGCTTATCGTTCCAATCGTCGAAAAACCAAGTTCGGCTGTACTCGCTCTCCTTAACGGTTTGCACCATTTGTCCAAACGATAAATCCATTTGCTTAGCTATAAAATATATGGTGAGCACCACGGCCGTGAGCATAACGGCAGTTTGCAGGGTATCGGTCCAAATAATGGTTTTTATCCCTCCCCTATTAGTGTATAGCCATATCAACAAAATGGTTACCAGCACGGTTACCACAAAGGGAATATTCCAATTATCAAACACAGTAATTTGCAATACGGTGGCCACCAAGAATAGCCTGAATGATGCCCCTATCAACCTTGAAATCTGAAAAAATACGGCTCCCGTTTTGTAGCTGTAAAACCCAAACCGAGCATCGAGATAGGTATATATTGATGTGAGATTCAACCTATAGTAAAGAGGCAGCAACACGTTGGCCACCACAAAGTATCCCAAAAGGTAGCCCATCACAAGCTGCAAGTACGAGAACTGTGTATCGCCTACGTAACCTGGCACCGAAATAAACGTAACACCCGAGAGCGATGCCCCAAGCATTCCGAAGGCCACCACGTACCATGGCGACTGGCGATTGCCAAGAAAAAACGATTCGTTGTTTGCATTGCGGCTTGTAAGCCTACCAATTACGATAAGCACTAAAAAGTATAAGGCGATGATAAGAATCACCCAGATTGAATTCATAGCAGAATATGTTAATAATTCTGCAAGTCTAGGCAAAAATGGGCGAATAAAAAATTTTTTCTAATGCCAAGCATTGGTCGATTATTTGTAGATTTGCAATAGCTAGAACAGAACCAATTATGAATATTCACAGTTTCCCATCGAAACTACTTGAGAATGCGGTTGATGAATTTGCCAAGCTGCCCGGCATTGGTCGTAAAACGGCACTTCGGCTAGTGCTGCACCTGCTGCGCCAGCCCAATGGCGATGTGGAGCGATTCTCACAGGCCTTTACAACCCTAAAAAACGAGATAAAGCATTGCAGGGAGTGCAACAGCATTTCCGACACTGAGGTTTGCAGCATTTGCTCCAATCCCCACCGCGATAGCACCACTGTTTGCGTTGTTGAGAACATTAAGGATGTGATGTCCATCGAGTCGACCAACCAGTACACTGGGCTTTACTATGTGCTGGGAGCAGTGATAAATCCGATGGAGGGCATTGGCCCTGCCGATATTAAAATTGATGGGCTAATAAACAAAATTAGGGTGGGCAACGTAAAGGAGATCATTATGGCACTTAGCCCAACCCTTGAAGGAGATACAACAAATTTTTATATCTTTAAAAAAATTAATCAGTTCCCTGTGGCCGTTTCGGTAATTGCTAGAGGTGTTGCTTTTGGAGATGATTTGGAGTATGCCGACGAGATAACCTTGGGTCGTGCCATTGTGAACCGAACCAAATTTGAGTCAACCATTGCCAATTAAGGCGCTTTACATCACAAGGATGAAACATAAAATCTGCATAGTTCTCACTCTAGTAACACTTGCCTGTAGCTCTGCATTTGCTCAAACATCGAGCGCCACCGCCGAGGGAATGCAAAAACTTGAGGCTCGTGAGCTACCCGAAGCCATTAAACTTTTTGAGCAGGCTCTTAAGCAGGATTCTAAAGACGAAACTGCCCTCTCAGGAATTATCAGAGCCCTTCTTTTATCGGAGAACCTAAGAGATGCCCAAAGATATATTGACCTTGCGCTTAAGGAGTACCCCTCAAACCCCGAGTTCCATATGCGTAGGGGAATATTCAATAATATGAGGGGTCAATACCGACGCGCCATCGATGATTTTAACAACGCCGTAAACCTTAGCGGCGAATCGATTGATATACAGATATACATAAATAGGGGTGTAGCCCATATGCAGGATGAAAGCTACGGCGATGCCGTTGCCGATTTTACCGATGCCCTCAGAATAAACCCCAGGCACGCATCATCGCTCAACTACCGCGCATTTGCCAACTACCGAATGCAGAATTTTACAGAATCGATTAGCGACTACAACAAAGTTATTGACCTAAACCCCGACAACGCCATGGCTTACTACAACCGCGCTATGGCCCACCTGCGTGCAGGCGACAAGGCCAAGGCTTGCCCTGACTTTCACCAGGCGTGCAGTCGTGGAAATGTTAATGCCTGCCGTATGATTGTTACCGAGTGCTCCGGGGCTCGGTAATTCTATCAAGCTAAATACCCAACAGCAACCTATCGGGATTAATACCTGCAGCTAGAATTCGCTCAGGGTTCTCCAGCATCTCCTTTACCTTTACTAGGAATCCAACTGAGTCTTTTCCATCAATTATTCGATGGTCGTAGCTTAGGGCAATGTACATCATGGGTCGTATCTCCACCTTGCCGTTTACGGCAACTGGCCTTTCCATAATATTATGCATTCCCAAAATCCCCGACTGCGGCGGGTTGATAATGGGTGTAGATAGCATAGACCCAAAGATTCCGCCATTGGTTATGGTAAAAGTTCCGCCAGCAAGATCGTCGAGGCCAATGCGCCCCTTGCGGCCCTTCTCGGCCAGGTCGAGAATACCCTTCTCAATCTGCGCCATCGACAGGCTCTCGGCATTGCGAAGCACAGGAACCATCAACCCCTTGGGGGTTTGCACGGCTATACCAATATCGTAATAGTTAGGGGTAACAATCTCGTCGCCATCAATCTGTGAGTTCACCATAGGATGCTGCTTCAGCGCCTCAACCACGGCCTTGGTGAAGAACGACATGAAACCCAGCTTAACCCCGTGCTTCTCCTGAAAATCTTTCTGATACGCTTTTCTCATGGCCATAATCCGGCTCATATCCACCTCGTTGAATGTAGTGAGCATAGCCGTTTCGTTCTTCACTGCTACCAATCGCTGGCTAAGCTTCTTGCGCAGCTGGCTCATTGTAGTTCGCTCCTCTGCTCGGTCAGCTGGTTCTTGCTTTGGTTCTGCAAGACCTCCTGCTCCAAGAGCAGCATTCACCTCGTGGGTGGTAATCTTTTTAAGCCCTTTAATGATATCATCAACGCTTACCCCCTGCTCGTCCATTAGCTTACGGGCTAGAGGTGTTACCTTGACCTGAGAGGATTCCTGCTGAGGTTGGGTTGCAGCCTGAGGCTGAGTTTTAGGTTCAGGTTTAGGCTCAGACTCAGGTTGAGGTTGAGGCGTAGTATCGGTTGGGGTTTCGGTGCTCTCGGGTTTCTGAGCCTCGGTATCGATGGTGCAGGCCACATCGCCCACCTTAATGGCGCCGCCTTGCACCTTAATGCTTACCACCCCGCTATGGCTGGCCAGCAAGGGTAGCGTTGCCTTTTCCGACTCCACCTCGGCTATCTCCTGGTCTTTCTCAACCCATGAGTTATCTTCAACCAGCCAGTTGGCTAGTTCTACCTCTGTAATTGATTCCCCTGGACTTGGTATGCGAATTTCTACCTTCATAATTTTTATTTTAGACGGAAGATTGAAGACCGAAGACCGAAGCAAAGTAAGTGAGTGGTTCTCTATACATTTGAATCACGTTCTGGTCCAAAATGTTCCTTCAATTTTATACTAGTTAAGTTTTGATTTAAATGCAGAAATCATATTCATTAGGTTATATGCATAATCGTAATGCTTATTGAATACTTCTTGAGAGACATAGTTCCTGCGGAAAGCTTTATGCAAACACGTAACTACCTCTTCTAATGAGCGAATAGCGTAACCAACAAATTTTTTATTTTCAGGAACACTCTGTCCAATAGAACCTTCTGAGATGTTAAGGGCAATTGAATCAACCGCACGACAAATCTGACTCGACAAATTATAAATCTCTCTCTTTGGAAAAGTTTGTGCTAAAGAATTAATTTCCTCACCATAATCCATTGCCATTTGCCAGATTATCAACTTTTCGAACTTAAATCGTGGCTCAAAACCATTCATTGTTCAAAATTTTGGTTTTATACTTTTTGGTAAATAGACCCTAAAACATTCTTCCGTCTTCCGTCTTCCGTCTTCCCTCCTCCTTCCTCAAAGGCGACACTGTCAAGACCTTCGAATGCTGACAGGTCATTCTTCGGCTTTCTCTCTTCAAAGGCGACACTGTCAGGACCTTCGGACGCTGACAGGTCGTTCTTCCGTCTTCTGTCTCCTGTCTCCCCTCTTCTCTCTTCCGCCTTCCGTCTTCTGTCTCCTGTCTTCTCTCTTCCGTCTTCCCTCCTCCTTCCTCAAAGGCGACACTGTCAGGGCCTTCGGACGCTGACAGGTCGTTCTTCCGTCTTCTGTCTCCCGTCTTCCGCCTTCCAACTTCCCTCTTCTACATCTCCTTAAACTCTGCCTTACGCTCCATACGTTTACCTCCCACCTTGCACTGCAATCCACAGTACTTGTTCTTGAGCTTGCAGTCGCAATGGCGGAATACCTTGCCAAGTATCTCCTGCTGCTCCTGATTATGGATTTTGCTAAGTCCCACGGCAGGGCTACCACTTGGTTGTCGGGATACTAGCTGTATGGGAATATTCACAAAGTTATCGCGAATAAAATTCCAAGCGCCCATATTCTGCGGCTCCTCCTGAACCCACAACCACTGAATGGCGTTGGGATACTTTTGTAGCACCTCACCCACCTGCTTTGCAGGGAACGGGTATAGCTGCTCTATACGAACCAGAGCTATGTCGCGCGCCTCGAAATGCTCCTTGCGCTCCAGCAAATCGTAGTAAATTTTACCAGTACAAAACACAACGCGAAGTACTTTTTCCCTATCCACATTATCATCATCAAGAACTTCCCTAAAGCCGTTTTGAGTAAGATCATCAACTGACGAGATACACTTGGGATGCCGCAGCAAGCTCTTTGGCGTGAACACCACCAGCGGGGTACGGAAATCTCGCTTAACCTGACGGCGTAGGGCGTGGAAAAAGTTGGCAGGGGTGGTAATATTGGTTATCTGCATATTTTGACGAGCAGCGAGCACCATGAATCGCTCAATTCGAGCGCTGGAATGCTCTGGTCCCTGCCCCTCAAACCCGTGGGGCAGCAGCAGCGTTAGCCCCGATGTTAACCCCCATTTATCCTCAGCAGAGCTAATATACTGATCGATAATTATCTGTGCACCGTTAAAGAAATCGCCGAACTGAGCCTCCCAAATGGTAAGCCCATTGGGCGTACCAAGGGAATATCCGTAGTCAAACCCCATCACTCCATATTCGGAGAGTAGACTGTTGTACACATGAAACTTGGCCTGATTCTCGGAGATACTCTTAAGCGGAAAATGCTTCTCCTCCGATTTTTCAACGGCGTACACGGCGTGCCGATGTGAGAACGTGCCCCGCTCGCTATCCTGTCCGCTTAGCCTAACCGGATGCCCCTGATCGACCAGGGTTCCATACGCCAGCAGCTCGGCCATAGCCCAATCCACTCGCCCTTCCTTTACCATAGCAGCACGATCGGCCACTAGCTTCTCGAGCTTGCGGAAAAATTTTTTATCGGATGGTAGGCTATTTATACGATTGGCAACGCGAATCAGATCGTCCTTGGGTACGGCTGTTTCTGCAGGTTGATAAAAATCCTCAGGATGAGAATAACGTATTCCCTTCCACTCCTCAGACAGGAACCGCTGGATCTTCACTTTTCTCAAGCCCTTGGCTACTTCAAATTTCTCGTCGAGCATATCGTTGAATTCGCCAACCGATTTTTTAATCTCATCGGGGGTAACAACACCTTGCCTAATCAACTTCTCGGCATAAATATCTCTAACGTTAGGATGCTTGGCAATAATATCGTAAAGAATGGGCTGTGTAAAGCGAGGCTCATCGCCCTCGTTATGGCCATAGCGCCGGTATCCCAATATATCAATGAATACATCGGTATGAAATCGCTGCCGATACTCCATGGCTAGCTGTATGGTATGCACCAACGCCTCTGGGTCGTCGGCATTCACGTGGAATATGGGCGACTTGGTAACCTTGGCAATATCGGTGCTGTATGTGCTGCTGCGCGCATCGAGGTAGTTGGTGGTAAATCCAACCTGATTGTTAAGCACCAGATGGATGGTTCCGCCCACGGTGTAGCCCTTTAGCTGCGACATCTGCAGCGTTTCGTATACCACGCCCTGGGCTGCAACGGCTGCATCGCCATGGATTATTATGGGTGCAAGCTTTTTAAAATCCTTTTGGTAATGATGGTTGATTTTAGCACGGGCAAGCCCAATGGCCACAGGGGCAACCGTTTCGAGGTGCGATGGGTTGGGGACAAGGTTTAGCTTCACCTCTGTTCCATTGGATTCTTTCACCGTGCTGTTGTAGCCCATGTGGTACTTTACGTCGCCAAGGGCCACGTCCTCGTCGTACTCCTCACCAAAAAATTCGTTGAAAATATGCTCGTAGGGCTTGCGCATAATGTTGGATAGCAAGTTGAGCCGACCACGATGCGCCATACCAATTACATACTCCTGAATGCCCAGCTCCGCTCCGTGTGTAATTATGGCATCCATGGCAGGGATTAGGGCCTCGGTGCCCTCGAGCGAAAACCGTTTCTGCCCAATAAACTTTTTATGGATGTACTGCTCGAACCCCACGGCCAATTTAAGCCTATCGAAGACTTTCTTCTTCTGATCATCAGAAAATTTGGTGCTGTTCCTATCCTTCTCAATCTTTTGCTGCAACCAGCTAATTACCTCCACATCGCGGATATACATATACTCACAACCAATGGACTTGCTGTAGGTTGCTTTTAGGTAATCGATAATATCGCTTAGCTTGGCAGGGCCAATGCCCAGCTGCTTGCCCGCTTGGAATATGGTACCCAAATCAGCCTCCGATAGACCAAAGTTCTCGATATCGAGCGTGGGCGAATAGCTCCTACGGGTGCGAACGGGATTGGTTTTGGTGAACAGATGCCCACGCTTGCGGTAGGCATCAATTAGGTTAAGCACCTTTACCTCGGCATCGTAGAGCTGGTCACCAGCCTCGCCATAGCTAGCGCGTGCAAAGTTGAAGCCCTGAAAGAACTGACGCCAGCTGGGATCAACCGATTCGGGGTTATCAAGGTAATCTTTATATAGATTATCAATGGATTGCGGATCCAAATTGGATAAAAACGAGTTGTCTTCCATTTTATTAGGTTTTGCCTTTTAAGCAAAGGTAAAAAAATTAGGTGTGATATTTTAGAATTTAATGGAATCAACAGTTTTGGGGCGGGAATGTTGAGCAGAACAAGTTGATATTTGTCTAATTTTTCTTCGGCTAAGGAGCTTTATAGATGTGTTTCGTAGTATATATTATATAAATAACTCAAGATCACATTGACTCAATCATTCTAAAAACCTGATTTTCATCAACACTGACAAACATCATTTTACGTAAAGTATTGGAAAAGTAACTTCGCAAGCATAATCACTGAAACTATATCCATATTAAAATATACTACTATGCAAAAGATCAGTAAGCATCCAATCCTCGACGTGCCAAATCCCGAGAAGGTTAAATTTAGTTTTCAGGGTCAAGTAGTTGAAGGCGAAAAGGGGTTCACCATCGCAGCGGCATTACATCAAGCCGGCTTCCCGGTGCACAGCCACAGCCTCGATAATCGCGAGCGAAGCCTTGAGTGTGGAATCGGCAAGTGTGGCGCCTGCGAGATGCTGGTTGATGGGCAGATTAAGCGAATTTGCATCACCACGGTTGACGACGTGAAGGAGGTTGCCGAAATCCCAACCGAGCACGCGCCATCGGTTAAGGCTCCCGACAAGAAAAAATCGACCAAGGTATACAAAACCACCGTTGCAATAATTGGTGCTGGCCCTGCTGGTCTGGCCACTCGCGAGGTGCTGCTTGAGCATGGCATAGAAAATATTGTAATAGATAATAACTCAACCATTGGTGGCCAGTTCAATATGCAAACGCACCAGTTCTTCTTTTTTGAAAAGGAGAAGAAGTTCGGCGGAATGCGTGGATTTGATATCGCAAGTACCCTTGCAGGCGACAACCACGATGGGATATTCCTCGACAGCACTGTTTGGGATATACTGGAGGGGAAACGTATTGCGGTGAAAAATATCAAAACCGACGAGATTTACTACGTAGAGGCTGACCATTTGGTAGTTGCAACAGGTGCTGTGCCCTTTATGCCTACCTTCGAGAACGACGATATACCTGGGGTTTACACTGCTGCCGTGGTTCAAAAGATGATGAACCAGGAGTTCACCCTTTTAGGCAAGAACGTACTTACCGTAGGCGCTGGGAATATTGGCTACCTAACCAGTTACCAGCTTATGCAAGCCGGTGCAAATGTGAAGGCTATTGTTGAGGCCATGCCCCGGGAGGGTGGTTTCCCAGTTCAGGCCAACCGTGTTAGGCGATTAGGAATCCCCGTTATGCTGGGTAAAATCCTAATTAAAGCCCTACCCAACGAGGATAGAACTGGTGTAATTGGCGCAGTGGTGGCCGATTGCGAAAACTTTAAGGCTATTCCTGGAACAGAGCAGGTAATTGAAGGAATTGATGCCATTAATATTTGTACCGGGCTAGTACCCGACGACCAGCTGCTGATTAAGGGTAACGAAATATTTGGACGCTTCTGCTATGGCGCTGGCGATGCCATTCGAATTGGAGAGGGAACCAGCGCTGTGCTTCGTGGCAAGCAGGTGGCTTATGATATTTTGCAGGAAATGGGTGAACGTTATAACTACGACACGTTCCTGTCCGTTAGTAAGGAGTACATCGACAGCCAGCAACACCCCGTAAGGGTTATCGAGGAGCCTTTCCTGCCAACCAACGAGCGCAGGGAGAAGAAACCCTTTGTTCAGATAGACTGTCTGTACGGATTTGCCTGCAATCCCTGCGAGTTTGCTTGTCCACACGGAGCTATTACCAAAACATCCACCAGCACAGTGCCTCATATCGATTTCGACAAGTGTATAGGCTGTATGGACTGCGTTTACCAGTGCCCCGGCCTTGCCATCTTTGGATATCACTACGGAAAAGACTGGCTATTCATGCCCATTGAGTACGAGGCGGCTGAAGGTAGCGAGGTATTCCTGGTTGACAACAACGGCCAAAAGGTGGGCGAAGGGGTTATCGAAAAAATCCTCAGAAAACCCAACAAAACCAATATTGCCAGGGTAAAAAGCAAAGACGTGCATAAGGACGAGCTGCTTAAGGTAAGAGGATTTATTGTTAAAGATAAGTTCCCCACACCAGTACAAATAAAACCCATTGAGTATAAGCCTGAGGTGAAAACATACGTTTGCCATTGCGACGACGTAAGCCTCGACGAAGTGATTGAAACCATAGGAAACCGTAAGTTTATTTCGGTTGATGAGGTTAAGCACACCACCCGACTGGGCATGGGAGCATGCCGTGGCAAGCGATGCATAAAACGCCTGAAAACGGCGCTTATCCCCAAGGGTATTCAAATTGTGGGCGATGCAACCCCACGCGGCCCGTTAAGCAATCAGGTGAGCATTGGCGAACTCTACCCAAAGGATGTGCCCGAAACCTACGTAACTGGAATAAACGGCAAGAAGAATCGAGTGGAAAAGGTTAAAACCCTAGTGGCTGGTGGAGGAATTGGAGGTAGCGCGCTATTCCGCTATATGGCCGAGGCTGGCCTTAACCCCGTGCTCCTAAACTACGGAAGGGGTGCTAGCTGGCGTAACATTGCCGGTGGCCGAACAGCTTTCTCGCTGCCCGAAATATCACAGATTGCAGCCGAAAACCACCAAATATTTAAGGATCTACAACAGGTTAGCAATATCGACTATCGCACCATTAACTACGTGAGCTTTGCCCACGACGAGGCCACCTACAAAGCGCTTGACGCCTCACGCGCCTGGAGTGAAGCCCGAATGGTTGAGCCCAAAGATTTCCGAAAGGAAATATCGCCCTACTTCAACCCCGCAATCGACACCTACCAAGCTGCACTTATTACCAGCAACTGCTGGCAAGCCACACCCGGCAAAGTGGTTGACTTGCTTCGCAAAATTGGAATAGAGAAGGGCGGAACCGTTAAGGAGGATTGCGAGCTCATTAGCGTTCACCGCAATGGCGATGGTTACGTTGCCCTAGTGCGCGACCACGACAAAACATACATCGAGTACCACGCCGAGAACTTTGTGAATGCACTGGGGCCAACAGGCGATAAATTCTCGCGCCAGCTAGGAATAAACACAGGTATTTACCCTGTAAAGCACCAAGCTTTCATTACCCGCCGCCTACCCTGGATGGGTGTTAACAACACTCCGCTACCAATGCTTATCGATAGGCGGAACTACAAAGGGTTTGTGGCTGTATATGGACAGCAGCTGGCAGAAACAGGCCAAATAATTGGCTGCGCCTCACCAGCAGTGGATCCAAGGGAGACAGATAAGAACCTGAAAATAAACTCGCAGGACTTTCTGGAGATTGCTTCAGAAGTATTTGCCAACTGGATCCCCGAACTTAGCTCGGTGGGCTACCAGGCCGTTTGGGCAGGATACTACGTTGAACCACGAATGTTTATCGATCCAGAGCACGGTCTATTCACAGGCCTTCGGGGCCAAGGCTTCATGCTGGGCATGGGGCTAGCACGTATGTATGTAGATGCCATGCTGGGCAAACCAGTTCCAGAATACTTTAGCCGCCTAAGCCTAGGTGGTGATGGGTTGCCCGAAAAGGCTTTCAAGTAGAGTACCTTATTGCAAAAAAAATCAACAGCCAGATGTTACGTCTGGCTGTTTTTTTTGTGTTGATGAGCTAGCACAATAAAGCCATAATGATTTTTTATCGACAGTAAAAAAATATTAAATCGCAGGGAACAATTCCAACTTAATAATAGCTAATTTAGCCTTACCGTACCTAGGTATCAAAATTGAGTACAAAAATTACAACAAGCTAAATGTCTGATAATTCGGAACTATCCCAACTGCGAAACCGTATTGCTGCGCTCGAGTCGGAAAATATTTCGCTCAGGAAACGAATTGAGCATTTTGAAAAGCCCGAGGCACACTCAGGGAAAGATGCAAAAAGGGAACTTTACGAAGTGCAGGAGAAATTTGAGCGACTAGTTAATCTCCTTCCTCAAACCGTTTGGGAAACCAACGAAAAAGGAATTTTTACATACATCAACAAATACGCCGAGGTAGAGTTTGGTTACACCTACAACGATGTGGTGGGCAAGCTATCTATTGCTGATACAGTAATTCCTCAGCAAAGGCATTTAGTTGTCCCAAGCCATAAAGACAGTGGTGTTGGAAAGGAATTTACAATGCTCCGAAAGGATGGAAGTACCTTCTCGGCATTGGTACATTTTGCACCCGTCGTAAAAGAGACTATGTTTACTGGATTGCAAGGTATCATCACAAATATTGATGAACAAAAAATCATTCAAAACCAGCTAAAGGAAAGCGAAGAAAAATACAGGTTACTTGTTGAAAACCAAAATGATCTGGTGGTAAAAGTAAATCCCAAAGGAGAGTTCTTGTATGTCAGCCCAAGCTACTGTAAGTATTTTGAAAAAAACGAGGAGGAACTTCTAGGAAATTCGTTTCTACCTCTAGTACATAAGGATGATCAAGCGAAAACCGAACAGCTGATGCAGGCTCTGTACACCGAGCCTTACCATTGCTACATTGAGCAGCGTGTATTTGCACAAAACGAGTGGCGCTGGCTGGCTTGGCTCGACACATCCATTCTCGACTCAGCGGGTAATGTGCAAGCAATAGTTGGCGTTGGCCGTGATATTACCGACCAGAAAAGGGCTGAGCTTAGGCTCAGCGAGAGTAACGAGCGCAATAAGGCCATCCTTTCAGCTATTCCCGATGTGATGTTTGTTTTTAATAGGCAGGGTGACATATTGGATTGTCACTCACCAAGCAATGAACTACTACTGATACCGCAGAATGAATTTATAGGAAAGAATTTGAGCGAGGTGGCTCCCCCTTATCTTGTGAAAATCAACGAAGAAAGGATTGATGCACTATTTAAAACGGGAAAACCCCAAAACTACTCCTATCCCCTCGACCTGAATGGCGAAAGGAGATATTTTGAGGGGCGTATGGTAAAGCTTGGCGAGAGTAGGATTTTAAGCATTGTTAGGGATATCTCTGAGCAAAGACTGATGGAAGATGCCTTGCGCCAAAGCGAAGAGAACTACCACACCATATTTCAACTTGCGAACGACTCCATCATCATACACGACCCACTTAATGGTGAGATAATTGATGCCAACAAGGTGACCATTGAGTCCTATGGTTTAAGCACCCTCGAGGAGCTGAAGCAATACGGATACACCTCAGATCCTCCCTACTCATCGCACGATAGCTTAAGGTGGATCAAAAAAGCAATAACAGAAGGCCCTCAAATTTTTGAATGGAAAAGCGTAAGGGTCGACGGAAGTATCTTTTGGGAAGAGGTTCACCTGTCGGTAACCAAAATTCTTGGGAAAGAACGCGTGATCTCAATTAGTCGCGACATAACCATCAGAAAAAGTATTGAGAGTAAGCTGCAGCGCATTAATAGGGAGCTAAAAGAGCGAAATGAGGAGTATGCTGCGCTTAACGAGGAGTACGTAACCCAAAACGAGGAGCTGCAAAACGCTAAAGAAAAAGCCGAGGTAGCCGATACCCTGAAGAGCGCTTTCCTAGCTAACATGAGCCATGAAATCCGCACCCCAATGAATGCGATTATGGGCTTCTCGGGGCTATTGGCAAAGGGAAGTATAGATGAGGATAAGCAAAGGCAGTTTGCTGAGATCATCAAGCGTCGATCGAACGACCTGCTAAAAATTATCGACGATATCCTAGATATATCAAAAATTGAAGCTAACCAAATTGTGCTCAGCCCAACGAGTGGTAGCCTGCTGAAGATGATGGATGAAGTTTTTGAGTACTCGCTCACCAAGGCCGAGGTGGATCAGAAAACGGATGTGAATCTTAAGATGGTTCAGCAACTAGCCGATGTTGATGAGGTTATCACAGACTTTGGTCGGGTTAAACAGGTTCTCTTCAACCTTATTGAGAATGCCCTTAAATTCACCGAAATGGGAACCATTGAAATTGGATGCTCAAAGCATGATGGACAAACCATCCGCTTCTATGTAAAGGATTCGGGACCTGGCATTTCAGCCGATAATCACTCTAAAATATTTGAGCGTTTTCAGCAGGCCCATGATATCGCGAAGCGTGACGTTGGTGGAACGGGTCTGGGGCTAGCCATATCTAAAGGGCTGGTCGATCTTTTGGGGGGAGAGATATGGGTTGATTCAGAAGAAGGGAAAGGCTCTCAGTTCTCATTCACCATTCCCCTGGTTAGCACAAAAAATAGTAACGAAATGGCTAGTGGAACTAGCCTTCCCGTACTGGATAACCTGGAGGGTAACGTGCTGATAGTTGAGGACGACGAACTTAACGCTAAGTTTATTCAAGAGGCTCTGCTAACCACGCGCCTCAACATTTCCATTGCCCAATCGGCAGCACAAGCAATAGACGCTGTAAAGAACAATCCTCAGCTCAGCTTAGTGCTCCTCGACGTGGGGCTCCCCGATGCTGATGGAATTAGCCTAATTGAACCGATGAGGAAGCTAATACCCAAACTTAGGATTATTATTCAATCGGCTTACGCAACTAGCGATGATATACAAAGAGGAATGGAGGCTAGTTGTAACGGATACCTCACCAAGCCTGTAGATCCAGATAAACTGCTTAGAGAAATTGCAAGAGTACTAATCTAAAAAAGGGCCGAGGTTGCCCCCGGCCCACCCCTAAAACTTAAACCAAACAAAAGGGGGTATGTATCGAACTAAAATACAAGCATTAAACTGCAGCAAATCTCGATTCAACCTCTTTCCAGTTTACCACTTTCCAAAAGTTATCGATGTACTCGGGGCGCCTATTCTGATACTTCAGGTAGTAGGCGTGTTCCCAAACGTCTAGGCCAAGTATTGGAATACCCTGCACCTCTGCAACATCCATAAGTGGATTATCCTGATTTGGAGTAGAGGTAATAAGCAGCTCCTCGCCCCGCTTTACTAGCCAAGCCCATCCTGAACCAAAACGTGTGGCTGCTGCAGCATTAAACTTTTCCTTAAAGCTATCGAAGCTTCCAAAATGCTTATCTATGGCTTTGGCCAGCTCGCCCGATGGCGCTCCGCCGGCATTTGGCCCCATAACACTCCAAAACAAGTTATGGTTATAAAATCCGCCGCCGTTATTGCGAACTGCTGCTGGATGTTTCGATATGTTCTGCAGTATCTCCTCTATTGATTTAGAGGCCAAATCGGTACCTTCAATAGCTTTATTCAAATTAGCGGTGTATGCGCCATGGTGTTTTGTATGGTGTATCTCCATAGTTTGAGCATCAATGTATGGCTCAAGCGCATCGTAGCTGTATGGTAAGTTTTTTAACTCAAATGACATATGACCTGATTTTAAGGGTTAAACAATACTATTTAGATTCTTTCTAAATAGATAACATCAAGCCACTAGAATTGTTCAAAAGAGAAAAGTAAAGAAGCGAAGGGTTAAACTGGGGAGGGGAATACTACCTAACCTTAGAACGATAACCGACCTTGCTGCCATTAATTGATTTAACCACTTCCTTCTTGGATTTATAAATCTCTATTCCAAGAAAAAAGTAGTGTACATCCCAAAACTCCACATACCATTTTTCATCCAATGAATGTATAGTTTCAATTAACACCTGCACTTTACCAATGAATGGTTTACTATGTGTATCTACAAGTCCCAATGTAATTTCATTTTTCATATTAAAGATAGCTAACCTTTAGTATAAAAAAAACAATATATATAAAAACGCTTAAAATAATAATTTGTTTAAATAGCAGTACCAACAACACTCTGCTAGTCAGAGCTTGCTTAATACAAATGGTTCAACAAATAATTAGGACTAAAACAATAGGTGCCTACCAGTTCTACTGAGCATCGGGATCTAAGCGCTTCTTGCGTAACCTCAGGAATAGATCAACGGCATCGTACTTAAAGGTAAGCGCCACGCCAAACGATCGGTTCATATTACGTTCTGTTTCGATTGTTTTTTCCACATCAACCACACCCAGATCGTATCGTAGGTCGAGGCAAAGCAGACCGTACTTAGTATCGTATGCGGCACCTCCACCAAGCGACAACCCCCAGTCAATTATAGTGTAGTGGTGACTCTCGTTAAACGACTCGCCCAACTGATCATAAACAATTCTTGCATTGGTTCTTACGTTGTTATATGTACCGCCAGTAGCGTAAATACGGGACAAACCCATGGCATTGAACGACAGCTTGGCCAGAAAGGGAATACTTATATAGTTAACACGGCGCGTTCCAAAATCGTCAGCAACACCCTTTGATGTGAATGTTAGCTCAGTTTCAAAAGAGAGCATATTGGTAAGGCCAATTTCACCCACAGCCCCAATTTGAATTCCTGTGCGGGAACTCACATTGGTAGTATAAGCATCCATATTGGTAATGGTTGAAAACGTAGATCCTACCTTGGGCCCAAGGTAGGCAAAGCCAATTTCGTGTCCTCTTATGGTGAAAAGCTGTGCACTTGCATTACCAAAGGTAATTAACACTAGCGCAAAAAGTAATGCACGTCTCATAGGTGTTTTTTAATTAATCGTTTACCTAAACAAAATTAAGGTATTTGGGGGCATTTCCGATAAAAATCTTTGCATTCTATACAATTTTTGATAAAACATAAAATTTTCTGGATAAACATATAATCGTGTAGGATATAGGCGTCGGAATTAATAGAAGTTTGTTGATAAGGACAAAGGTTGTTAGAAACAAATTCTCAGAATTTGATACATTTGAGGCTACCTTTTGATTCGATGCATGGATAGCTTAAATGGCCCAATCTCATTTCTTAAGCTTGTAGCAACAACAACGCTTCTGCAAATTATTTGGCTACTGGGTTTTATTTTTGTCTTTGGCATACTACTATCCCTTTTGGCTCGATTTACTAGGATTACCTTCGTTAAAACGACTGGATTGAAGTCTGACATATTCTTTACAGGTTGGATTGGAGTTCCCGTTCACGAGCTGGGGCACGCTCTTTTCTGCATCATTTTTCGACATAAAATTATCGACATAAGGCTTTACCGACCAAATGCCGAGGATGGAACGCTAGGATACGTAAACCATACCTACAACTCAAAAAGCATATATCAAAAAATTGGCAATTTTTTTATTGGTGTTGGCCCAATACTAACAGGTTCGTTAGCTATTTACGTTGCGCTATACCTGCTAGTGCCTAACCATAGCGACATTTTTGAGCCTTTAAAAAGAGGTGGTAGCGAACTCGTGCATGTTACACAAAGCAACTCAGGAGCAATACTTGCCACTTATTGGCAAAACACAATATCGATACTAAACAACCTGTTTACCGCATCAAACCTAACCAGCTACAAGTTTTGGATCTTCCTCTACCTCTCGCTATGTATATCATCGCATATGCAGCTTAGTGCGCCCGATGTAAAGGGTGCAAGCAGTGGCTTAGCCAGCATACTGATATTTTTTATGGTGATCAATGCAATTATACTTGGCCTTGAAGCGCTGGGGGTAAGCAATCAGTTTGGCAATTGGTGGAATTACCTTAAACTTGAGAGCTACGCACTGGGAATAAATAAGTGGGTTGGAAAGTTTGGCACGTTGCTAGCTCTAGCTACAGTAATTTCGAGCATAAACTTTACTGTAAGCTACGTGCTGCTATCAATAGTTAGCGTGTTAAGAGGAAAAGGTTTGGTAAACCCTACACATTAAAAGAGGGTGTCTAGGACTTTTTAGACACCCTATTTTACTCTATTTGTAAACCTAAATCTTGAAGAAGCTCATTATTTCCTTAAGCTGTTCGGCCATAGCCGATAATTCTTCGGAATTTGAAGCCAGCTCCTCCGACGAGGAAGCATTCTGCTGAACCACTTGGCTTAGCTGCTGCGTGGCATTATTTATCTGCTCTACCCCATTGGTTTGCTCAACGCTCGATGCAGCAATCTCTTGGATAAGGCTAGAAGTCTTCTCAATATCTGGAACAAGCTTGGCCAGCACCTCGCCAGCCTCCTCGGACAAATGGACACCCTTGGTTGTTACACCAACAATTTCATCGGCGGCTAAGCTGCTTCGCTCAGCCAGCTTGCGCACCTCGGCGGCCACCACGGCAAATCCTTTACCATGCTCGCCAGCACGAGCAGCCTCTACCGCTGCATTAAGCGCCAGTATATTAGTTTGGAAAGCTATATCGGTAATTATTGATATCTTCTCAGATATTTCTCGCATATAGCCTGCTGTTTGTCTGGTTGCCTCGCTCCCATCGCGTACACCTACTTCGGCCGATTTTGCCAATTTGGTGGTTTGGCTAGCGTTATCGGAGTTTGACTCTATCATCGATGACATCTCCTCCATCGATGATGAGATTTCCTCGGATGAAGAGGCCTGAAGGTTAACACCATCTGAAAGCAGCTGAGCGCTGGAGCTCATCTCCAAGCTAGCACTTGCAATGCTATCGGAAATACCTGTAATCTTCTCAACCATTCCCCTTAAGGACTCGGCCATTTGTGAAAGGGATCTGGATAGGGTACCCATCTCATCATTCGATTTGTGATCGATTTGAATGTTGAGATTCCCCTTGGCAAACTCATCGGTAGCGGTAACCAGCTTATTAATTGGCTTAATAATGGTTGTATTAAGGATATAGCCAATAAACCCAACGGCAACTACACCTAATATTAGCATAAGCACTAGTACGGCAGTGCTAATACTCATAACCATGCTGTTTATAATAGATACCTGAAGTCCAATGAATAGCATGCCGGTAATATTACCAGAGGCACCTCGTATGGGAAGGTATGCGGCAAGATATGGGTTACCCTGAATTTGTGAATCACCAAAGTAGATTCTGCCCTGATTCAGCACTGTATTCTCAATCTCAGGTATGCCTAGCCTGGTTCCAACAATTCGAACCCCTTTTTCGTCAGTAATGGTAGTCTGATAGCGTGTGTCGCCATAGAAAAGTGTTGCCTCAACATCTTGCACGCGCTTTAGCTCATCTACAAAACGCTCATCGCCTAGCACATACCCCAATGATATGGCTCCAATTATTTCGCCATCCTCATTACGCATAGGTACTCCTGCACGTATGGAAAATTTAACAACTGTACCATCCTCAAACCCTACAGAAGTCTCACCCCTTAGCGCTTTCTGGATATTAATCTGGTTGCCAATATTATCGCCAAACTGATCCTTTGAATGTGCCCTTATAAATACATTGGCTTGATTATCTGTGATCACGAGGTAATCGAGCCCATACGATTCCATAAGCCTTAACCCGTGCTCAATGGCCATCTCCCTATTACCCTCGGTAAATGCATTACGAAGTATATTTGAGGTGCCTGCAACAAGGGTAGCCGCTTTAGCCGATGCTTGCTTTTCCTGCATATACGCATTAACAAAATCAGCTTTCACCTGAATACTACGACTAAAATAGTCCTCAAGATTATTTTTAACACCAACATAAACTTGAAGCAGAATACCACTGAGCATTACAATAATGGCAACCAATAAAGTGGTAAAGACTTTTACTCTAATTCCTTTGTTATTCATAGCTATCATTAATTTGGGGTTAAGATTTCAACCACATAAATCTTATGTAATTTTGTAATGTAAAGCTATACAAGTTGCAAATCGAATGCAAACTACTAACTATGATTTAAATTGCTCAAAAAGTTGATCTATGTCAATTTAATAAAAAATACTGATATAACTGATTCAATATCTTTAAGCAGTAGCGAATTACTAATCAAATTTTTTCTGGGAGCATATCTTTAGCATGCAAGTTGTAAAGTGTTGGACTAGGCATAGCGGAGTGCTAGTAAAAATGCAGAGCAAATCTATACACCAAATAAACCATAAAAAATAATGAAAAACGCTTGCCCATAGAATAGTGTACACTAAACTTTTTAAAGAGGAGTATACCTGAAGATTCTATAAGTATATGCGTTTTGGTAAAAAAGACTAATTTTGTCGCTTCAATTGGACATTGGTTTAAAAAACTTAAAGTTATGAAAGCATTTGTATTTCCCGGTCAGGGAGCCCAATTTGTTGGGATGGGCAAAGATTTGTACGAAAACTCTCCGTTGGCTAAAGAACTTTTTGAGAAGGCTAACGAGATTTTAGGATTTAGGATAACCGATCTAATGTTTGATGGCACCGACGAGGACCTAAGGCAAACCAAGGTTACACAACCAGCTATCTTCCTTCATTCGGTAATACTTGCCAAAGTTCTAGGCAAAGAATTTAATCCACAGATGGTTGCAGGCCACTCACTAGGCGAATTTTCGGCACTTGTAGCAAGTGGTGCACTATCGTTCGAAGACGGGCTTGTGCTGGTATCGAAACGTGCTATGGCCATGCAAAAAGCCTGCGAAAAGGAACCATCTACTATGGCTGCCATCCTGGGTCTTGAGGACGAAGTTGTGGAAAAAATATGTGCAGAGATAGATGCCGTGGTTGTACCTGCAAACTACAACAGCCCAGGACAGCTAGTCATTTCGGGTAGCATAGCCGGCATTAACATCGCTTGCGAAAAGATGAAGGAAGCTGGAGCCAAAAGGGCTTTGCCCTTAAAGGTTGGTGGAGCATTCCACAGCCCACTAATGGAACCCGCAAGAGTTGAATTGGCCCAAGCTATTGAATCGACAACTTTCAATGCTCCACTGTGTGCAATCTACCAAAACGTAGATGCCAAGGCCTACACTAGTCCTGAGGAGATTAAGCAAAACCTAATCGCACAGCTTACCTCCCCTGTTCGCTGGACCCAAACCATGCTGAATATGATTGGCAATGGAGCGTCTAGTTTCACCGAACTGGGGCCTGGAAATGTACTTCAAGGGCTTGTGAAAAAAGTTAATAAGGATGTAGAAGCCAGCAGTATCCAAAGTTTGTAGCACAAAAATTTCTAAAACACTAGCACCTAGCAACAAATTGTTAGGTGCTTTTTTGCATCAACACAAAGCAAAAATAAAGATTTCAATTTTTGTATACTAACCGCAATATTTCATAACTTTACAATTACACTAATGGAAAACAGATACCCTATAAAAATGAAAAATAGCCTTTTGCCTCACTTGGCAATATTTCTCTTTATCCTTCTCGCAATAAGTGCAAAGGGACAGAAAGAAGCATTTGAGAAAATTTTTGAGAAAGAAACACAACAAAGCGAGACTGCAAACTATGGAAGGTTCAAAAATATTGAGCGTGTTAGCTTTTACCCTGACACCCTCCCCAGCTGGTTTTTCAGTCCGCCTGCCTCCTCAAGCGAATCAACTTTTGCCATAGGCATTTCTGATCCCGACTTACTTCCCAACGAAGCTATTTTTCAGGCAATGCACAGGGCTAAATCAATGGCTATTCTTCAGCACAAAGCATACATACAGTACTACAGAGATGTATATACTGTAGCATACTCAGAACAAACATACAAGGGCTATGGACAACGATTCGATACATACTTCAGGCTATCGGCTGCCGCCCAGGCCGATTCAGGTTGTTTCACAACTGAGAAAGTTCACCTAACCCGATACAATGAGGCAGTTGTACTCCTAAGGTACTCACCCTCGATAACAGATTCCACTGGCTCTAGCTCATCCCTAAAGATTTCTACAGTAGGAACTGCCCTTTACATTGAGGCTCAAATCGACAACGTATTTGAGCCCCAGGCCGAGTACGAAATTGTTACCCAGCACTTAACCCCAAATGGCTTTGACATCAATTCGCACTTTACCTACCGTGAAAAAGGAAGACGATTCCTTGCCATTTCGGAATTTATGGGAAATGAAAGAGACTTCCCACTATACAACTATAAGTACTGCAATCCAAGCTGGGAGGTCAATAAGGAACCCCTTATTAGCTATAACGGCCTGTGGAGCATTTATTCCAAAAAATTGCTTCGCCAGCTCACCCTCAATACGGAGGAAACATCAATAAACATAAGGAGTTTGGATGAAATGTATAGCCCCGAAATGCGAAACCTAACCCGAGAGGTAGCCATAAAAACAGCGCAAATGCACATTAATGGCATTGAATTTGGTGTGGACAGCATAGGCTTTGATATAAATGTTATTGAGCTAAAGTAACACCCCAACCATATACAAACAAAAGCATTTGAGTGAAACCACTAATATTAAACGGTATGAAAAAGGCGTTAAAATTTTTGTCCATAGCCGTGGCTGCTCTGGTTATTGGCACTTCAAACATTGCTGCCCAAGAATTTGTGGATCTAAACACCAAGCAGCTTGGTGAGAATATTAACATTGAATATTCCATAACAGGCGAGCAGATAGGGCAACTATTTAAGGTTAGCCCCAGCTTTTCAACCGATGGAGGGCGCACCTTTAAGGAGATGAAAACCGTATCGGGTTATGTTGGCGACAATGTACTTGGAGGTAAAAATCAAGTTATTATTTGGAACGTGCTAAACGATTTGCCAGAACTTGAGGGCGATGTTATATTCAAGCTGAATGGCCAGACAAAATCCACAAAAGCTCTAGAGGACGACTTTAGCGATGTGGTCTTTAAGCTCGTAAGCTTACATCGCACTGGGAATAATCAACTGGAACTAATTCTTAGCATCACCAATAATGGCCCAACACGCGATTTAAAGCTTATTAATGGGCTAATTACCATTACAGACTTTAACCGGCAGAACTACGATGCTCAACGTGGAAAACTTGGCGATGTAGTTGGTTCGCAGCGCTACTCTACCCCCCAGCGCACCATTAATAACGGTGAAACTGTGCAGGCATCATTCACATTCGATAGAATACCTACCGATTTGAATCGGGTTATGCGGCTAACCATAGGAGCTGAACTGCTTACCTTCTCAACCTTTGGCCTTGACAAACTCGAAAATAGTGCGCTGCAATTTCGCGATTTTCCAGTATCCAACGTGCCAACAACCTCCATGTCGGTTACCTCATCGAAACAATTCGAAAATAGCGTAGCCACCTCCGTAAGCATTCGTAAACCTGCACCCCAGATTGCACAAAAGGATACCAATCCGCCAGTTATCTCTATCTTATCGCCCGAAGGCGTTTCGCTTACAGGTAGCGAAGCGACAAGGGGCAGACCCTTGGCTCAATCATCAAGTGGGCTAGAAGACAGAAAACTCCGCTCCGTTGCCCTTGGCGAAGGCCTCACCGTGTCTGACGAGAGCCTACTTGTTAGGGGCACTGCAAGTGACGAAAGCGGCATATTTGAGGTTGTGGTAAACGGCCGTAACGCTTCGCTTCTACCCGATAATATCTTTGAGGCAACAGTTCCTCTTAAGCTTGGTCGAAACGACATTGTTATCCGATCGATGGATGTTTTTGAGAACAGCGTCGAACGAAAATTCATTATATACCGAAAGGACTCACCAAACCAGAAGGTTTCGTCGGATACCGAAGAACTCGATCTTGTTTTTGATGCACCAAGAGCGCCAAGGTATTACGCTCTTATTGTTGGAATTAACGAGTACCCAGACCCAGGAATTGCCTCCCTTAGCAACCCCGTTAGGGATGCCGCAACCCTTGCCAAAACATTAGTTGAGAATTACACCTTTGAAGCTAGCGATATAATTTTCTTAAAAGATCCATCGAGAGGCCAACTAATTGATGAGCTTGACAAGCTTACCCGTCGTGTAACAAAAAATGACAACCTGCTAATTTTCTTTGCAGGCCATGGGTATTTTGATACTGAAACAGAATTTGGATACTGGCTCCCTGCCGATGCCTCTGCCTCGAGCACAGGCAATTGGATGGCCAACAGTCAGCTTAAAGACTATGTGGCAGCAATAAAAAGCAAGCATACCCTGCTTATTGCCGATGCCTGCTTTGGTGGGAGCATCTTTAAAATTCGCAAAGCATTTTCCGATGCCACCGATGAGCTTAACAAGGTGTACGACAGAAAAAGCCGCAAGGCTATGACCAGTGGTGCGCTTACCGAGGTTCCCGACGAGAGTATGTTTATCAAGCATCTTGTTCAACGACTACAAGAAAATACATTGGACTACCTCTCGGCCGAGGAGCTGTTTAGTAGTTTTAAAACGGCGGTGATGAACACCAGCCCAACTGTACCCCAGTATGGCGACATTAAAGGAACTGGCGATGAGGGCGGTGATTTTATCTTTGTAAGGAAATAACCAAAAGCCTTTAGATAGCCTTAGCGCTCAAACCTAAAAGGTTTGGGCGCTACTTTTTACCATTCCAACTATTTGTAAAGCGGGAAGCAAAGCCTATCATAACCTTCAAATTCAAATAAAGGGCATTAAAAATTAGATTCTTCAATCACTATTTGTATTTTTGAATGAGCAAACTGTCTCGAAAGTTACACTTAAACAAACTTCGCATTTACATATTAAATCTTTAAATATCAACGCATTTATTATGAAAAGAATTAGCCTAACACTATGCATCCTCACCAGCTTCCTACTGATATCCTATGGTCAATCGGACGATCCAAAGATTGCCCGACTTGAAAGTAAGGTAGAGTCGGCAAAGGAGAGGGTAAATGCTACCGATGCCCTTATCTTCTCTGCCGACAGCCTAATTGCGGTTGGTGAAGCCGAGATGGCTAAGGCCGAAGTGGCTCTTAAAGAACTTTCACAGGAAAAAAAAGATATCGACAGGGATCACTTTAACCAAAAAAGACCCTTAGAGAGACAGCTAAGGTCGAAAGATAGGGACGAAGCCCGAGAAGCTAAGGCCAAAATTAGAGAAATTGACTCGGACAATAAAGCGCGTGAGCGCGATTGGAATACCCGATACAGGGCAATGCTTAGGGAGTATGACTCGGGAAAACGAACAGTTGACAAGGGGAAAGCTAACCTTAAGAAGGCCAAGAAGCGGAAAAAGGATGCCGAGAAGAAGCTTAGGTCAGCAGAAAAAGAGTTACAAAAGGCTCAAAAGTAGTTGCGCTAAAAGTTTGTGGCTATTGTAAACTTTATGGCCACATTATCGCTCCACACAGAATTGGTGTAAGGCCCCCAGCGGTAATAAGCCCCCACACCTAACGAGTAAAAGGGATTGGCAAGTAACCCATTCAATAGTAGTCCGCTCTCAAAAAAACCAAGCGAAAGGCTTTTGGGCTCTACCCCTACAAAAGCATGGAATGGGTTTTCTGAGTAACTCCCTATGGCAAAATTCTGAACCACTTCCAATTGAGGTTTGAATAGTGCCGAACGGCTTTTCCCAAACAACTCCCCAAAATTGTGTCTAAGAAAGGCATAAAAATACCGATCGGATACAAACTCAAATGGGTGTATAGTTCCAAACGAGTTGGTGGCATCAAGAGGATACTTGTCCATACTTCCTGGGGTAAAGTAGAGCAATGAGGTTGGCACATCACCTGTTATCACTCCTCCTGTAAGGCTAATATTAGTTTTACCGATAATCCTATGGTTTATCTTGTGACTAATTCGAGCCTCGCAGCGCAGATAGTCAAAACCCTTGTCGTTAAGCTCAATTCCTTTTGCAACATTTAGCCAAACAATTGGATGCTCAAAACCAAAGGGCATTAGCCCTTTTAGGGTTTGAATATACGACTCGCGCCAGGCAAACTTAAGCTGTAAGCCAAGCTCATTGGTTCTGTATGCAAAGGGTGAAGCCAACAAGGGATGCTCAAATCCGTACCCAGAAGCAATATTATAATCGGTTTGAACTGCAGACAGCCCAAGGGTAAATCGCTTAAGAAACCGGAACCCAAAACCTGCCGAATAGCTCTGGGTATAATCCATCCTATCTATCATAAAAGTGCGAAAAAGATCGGTGTTTATCATACCCGTTTGTCGCTCAAATACCACTTCTCCAGGCTCTCGCACATCATTGCTGTATCGCCCCTCAACATAAACCTGATGCAGCTGGCTTAAGGTAAGGCGAGCAAACCCTCCAAACTTATCCTCTTTATCGCTAAAACCGTAGGCATAGTAACCGCCTAGCGTAAACCATTTTGATACCCTTTGGTTTGTTTCCAGCCCCAGTCCCAAGCGATACCCCTCAAATCGGTTGTAATCCATAATCTGGTTTAGGTCGAGATTGAAGATACCAATGGGAATTTTCCCCATGATCAGTGCATCAAGAATGTTCATCATCCTGTCGAGGTTGGCTTGCTTGCTTATGCTATCGACAAAATGATACGTGCGCAGCTCCTGGGCAGTAAGAGGCTCTACTCTATAGCTATCCCAGAATGCATCGTCGCGCAAAGATGCTGTGGGATCGAAGCTAACCGCAACGTGGCTAAAGTCTCTGGGCCTTAGATTTGGTAATAGGTCAATATTATCGATATAGGTACTACCCCTACCCACCATCATGAACTTAACAACCTGTTTGCTGGTTGAGTCTTGTAGCTGAACACTGCCCGAATTAAGGTAAAGAGTAGTATTAAGTTCAACTGGAAACCACTGTACACTATCGATGAGCTGGTAGCGCTGCTGAATTTTAATATTAAAAACTGGAGACGGAGCCTCTACTGGTTCGGCAATTACGTTCTGTATGGCGTAGCCATTGGAATTTATATTCATCACCCCTTGCAATCCGGCAAAATTGGCATTGCGTAATGGCCTAAATGATACTACGAAAACTGTGTCGGCACTTAGAGTAAAAAGCGTATCCTCGAGAATAAAGAGGTAGCGCCGTGTGCTGTTCTTGCTAATGGGGTTGAGGTGGAATTTGCCGCCAAGATTGAGCAACTCGGGATAGAACGAGAACGATTGGTACTGGGTTGTTAGGAAAGCCATGAGCGGATCCTTAAAGCCCGATACCTTTGAAGCTAAAATGGTCTCGTGACTTCTGTTGGGGTGCATGAATATCCGCTCGGTAATCGATTCCATCATCATCAGATGCTGCTGTTTAAGAACCTTCTCAACCTTCAGCTCTAGCGAGTCGGTTGAAGGTTGTGCCCCCTCCCCATCCTCTCCTTTAGGCTTAAGGTTAATGGTGTCGCGCTGGGCCGTGAAGTACATCTTACTATAGCTATTGTACCTAAACTGTGCTAGTCGCTCAGGGTTATTGCGCTGTCTGTTCTCGTAAACCAGGTTGATAATCCTATGGGCTGGATTTTCACCGGGACGTACTACCACCTCCTCCAAATCGTAGGCAGTTGGAGTAAGACCAAGGAGCATAGGTTTGGCATACGCCCTATCATCAACAGCTATACTTTCGGGAAGATACCCAACGTAGCTAGTTCTTAGCTGAGTAATTCTATGTGATGTGGTAATTTCGAAGTTCCCCTCCAAATTTGAGGTAACACCTTGCCCCTGTTGATTATAGATGATGTTGACAAAGGGTAAGGGTTGTCCTGTTTCCCTATCAACAATCCTACCTTGAAGCACGTACTGACCATGGAGAGCAAATACAAATAAAAGCTGGGTGATAATAGCAAAAAAATATTTCACTTTTCGGGCTAATCAGTGGTTTTAATTGTAGACAAAACTACATAAAAAAAGCGGAATCGAATATCCGACTCCGCTATATTTGGGTGAGTGTAACCCTATTTAAACCTGTTCGTTTTAAGCATATTCACCTCCTTTGCCGAAAGGAATCGCCACTTGCCTCGGGGTAAACTCTTCTTGGTTAAGCCAGCAAAGTACACCCTGTCGAGCTTAACAACCCTATAGTTCAACTTCTCGAACATGCGGCGTACAATACGATTCTGCCCGGAGTGGATTTCAATACCAATAATTGATTTATCGCGGTCGTCGGCATACTCAATGGCATCGGCAGCAATAATCTCACCATCAAAATCAAGTCCTTTAAGAATTGCCTCCATATCTTGGGGGGCCACATTTCGGTCGAGACCAACCTCATAAACCTTACGCTTCATGAAGCTTGGATGAGTAAGCTGCTTGGTAAGCTCACCATCGTTGGTGAAAAGTAGCAAACCGGTACTATTCCTATCGAGGCGACCAACAGGATATACCCTTTGCTCGCATGCCCCTTCTATTAGATCCATCACTGTACGGGTAGCATTCGGATCCTCGACAGTGGTAACGTAATCCTTGGGCTTGTTAAGCAGGATGTATACTTTCTTCTCAGGGTCGAGGGCCTTGTCCTTAAAGCGCACCTCATCGGTAAGTTTAACCTTTGTGCCCAGCTCCCTAACCTCAACACCATTAACCGTGATTTGGCCTTTTGCAATAAACTCATCGGCCTCGCGACGGCTACATAAGCCCGAGTTGGCAATGTATTTATTCAAGCGGATAAGGCCATCCTTATCGGTTTTAAGCTCATTCTCTATTTCGGGTGGTGTAGAAAAGCGTTTTGTTGCCTTTGGTTTGCTTTCGAAATCGGGCTTGGCAAACTTATCGGGTTTAGCAAACCTGTCGGACTTTGGCTTGGAGAACCGATCGCTGGACGATTTTGTGTACTTATCCCTCGAAGGTCTTTCGAATTTTGGTTTCGAATATTTATCCTCGTAAAAACTTTTCTTTCCGCTATCCCTTTTCTCGGGTCTTGGCTCAAAATCTTCATCGGATCGCTCGCGCTTGGGAGTATCCTTTCCAATGGATTTTGATTTTAGCGTACGAGGCATGTAGGTTCTCGACGAATCGGACTTTTTATCGTCTCTTCTAGGTTGACGCTTAGTCTCGTTGCGATCTCCTCGCTCACGTTTCTCCTTAAAATCGGGGGACTTTCTTCGTTCGGTGGGCTTAGGGGTTGACTCCTCGTCGTTGGAATACTTTTCCGTTTGGGGTTTAGAACTTAGCGGTCTGGCTGTACGGGGTTTGTATACCCTTGCAGACTCTTTCTCGTCGGACGTACTCCGCCTCACGGGTTTCTTTCCGAATTTCTCTTTCTCTTTCATTTACAATGTACTGGTTAAGAACTCTTAAATCTATAGCTATGCGTAAAAAATGGCTGCAAAGATACACCATTTTTAAAGAAATTCCTTACTATTCAAAAACTTAATTTTTCTGCTGATAATCAGCACTATCCTCGGGTGAAGTAGATGATGACGTTTTGGAAGAGTTAGTCGATGTTGAATTAGTATCAAGATCGGAAAGTTCGCGTTTAATATCATCTGTCGCCTTCTGAAACTCACGGTAGCCCTTGCCTATGGCGCGTGCAACCTCAGGAATTTTTTTTGATCCAAAGAGCAAAAGCACCACAAACACAATTAGTATAATTTCGGTTCCACCAATAAATAAGAGCATAAGACCAAGTGATTTGCCACAAAACTACAAAAAAAATCCTGCGGAAATCTCCGCAGGATTTTAAATATATGCTAAAGAAACACTATTTCCTCTTTTTGGGCACGTTGGCTGCCTTAACTGCTGCTTTTCTGCTAGCCCAAGCTTTAATATCGAAAGCAATTGGCGAAGCAAGAAATAGCGACGAGTATGTACCAACCAGCACACCAATAATCAAGCCGAAGATAAATCCGCGAATGCTCTCACCTCCGAAGAAGAAGATGGGTATAAGCACCACCAACGTACTGAATGAGGTGGAGAATGTACGGCTCAGGGTATCATTCAAGGCGTTGTTCATTGTCACTTGCCTTTCACGCTTGGGGTACAAACCGATGTACTCACGAATACGGTCGAAGATAACCACCGAGTCGTTAATAGAGTAACCTATAATGGTTAGTATTGCGGCAATGAATGCCTGATCGATCTCAAGGCTAAATGGCATTCTGTTGTATAGCAACGAGAATATCCCCACCACAATAATGGTATCGTGGAAAAGCGCAACAACTGCACCAGTACCATACGACCAGTTCTTAAACCTTATAAGGATATAAAGGAATATTACAACAAGTGCAAAGAACATGGCGATTATTGCCTCTTGGCGAAGGTCATGCGCAATGGTTGGCCCAACCTTCATGCTGCTCTGCTTGTTAACATCCCTAAACACATCAATGCTTGTACCATCGGGGAGGTAAGGCATAAGCCCAACATGAAGCAGCGAGTCAATCTCATTATCGACATTCTCGCCATCATCATCAATCAGGTACTTGGTTGTAATCTTCACCTGGTTGCTTGGGCCAAAGGTTTTTACCTCAGGGGTCTCGCCAAACACCTCACGAAGATCGGCTGCTATATCAACAGTTGACACATCCTCTTGGAACCTTACAACGTATGAACGACCACCGGAGAAGTCAATACCATAGTTTAGGCCTCGCATCGATAGCGAACCAACTGCAATAATTACAAGCGCAAGAGAGATAACATACGATATCTTTCTGGCTCCAATAAAATCGAACTTGGTGTTTTTGAAAGCACCCTCGCTTATCCTATTTGAGAAAGTGATGTTATACTTACGCTGCTGCATGAAGTGAATCACAAGGCGGGTAAGGAATAGCGCACTAAACAACGAGGTGATAATACCGATAACCAGAGTGGTTGCAAAACCACGGATTGGTCCAGAACCAAATAGGTAAAGGATTACACCAGTAAGCAAAGTGGTTACGTTACCGTCGATAATAGCGGAGTAGGCATTTTTATAACCATCGGAAATAGCTAGACTCATCCCCTTTCCAGCCTTCAGCTCCTCACGAATACGCTCGAAGATAAGTACGTTGGCATCCACCGACATACCAATGGTAAGCACAATACCAGCGATACCAGGTAACGTTAGGACAGCGCCAAACGAGGCAAGTACTCCAAATATAAAGAATAGGTTTGCTACCAGCGCAAAGTCGGCAATAAGTCCGCCCCTATGGCTGTAGTAGAAAACCATAAACATTAGCACGATGATAAAGCTAATGATGAACGAGCGCAAGCCCGAATCGATAGCTTCCTGACCAAGTGATGGCCCAACAATCTCTTCCTGTATAATTCGAGCAGGAGCAGGTAGCTTACCCGACTTAAGCACGTTGGCCAAGTCCTTAGCCTCGTTAATGGTGAAACCACCAGTAATAGAGGAACGTCCTCCACGGATCTCCTGATTTACCTTTGGGTAGGAGTACACATAATCGTCGAGCACAATGGCAATGGAACGGCCAACGTTATCGGCGGTAAGCCTAGCCCAAGTTTTAGCTCCCTCGGCATTCATACTCATTGACACCTCGGCTTCGCCTCCAGTTGAACTAAAATCGTCACGGGCATCGGTAATTGCACCCCCATCAAGAGGAGGATTACCATCACGGCTAGTTACCTTAATGGCAATAAGTTCAAAAATGCTATTGGTGTTATCCCAAGGAACATTTTTTACTGACCAAAGCAACCTTAGGTCGCGTGGCATTAGCTGCTGAACCTGAGGCAACTTTAGGTAAGAGTTAATTTGAGCAGTATCGCGATAGTGAGCAAAACCCACCACGGGGCCGCCCATTACTTGTCCCTGCTGATTGGTGCTAGGGTTAAGAATGGCGAAAAGAGGGAACTCCTTTGCCCAGTCGGCTTCGTCGATATCGGTTGAGTCGCCTTCGGCTTTAAGCATCTCGAGCAAATCCTCCTCCTGAGTAGTTGCTTCGTCAGCCTGAACCGCCTCGGCAGGATTAGTATCCTCTACCTGAACGGGCTGTTGGCCTTTGGCTAAAGCTGTTTCAGCATCCTTAATTTCTTTAATCTTGGCATTAGCTTGCTGTAGATAGGGAAATATCTCACTATTCTCGTATGTTTCCCAGAACTCGAGGCTGGCAGTTCCTTGCAGCAACTTGCGAACACGCTCTGGCTCCTTTACGCCGGGCAGTTCTACCAAAATACGACCCGAGCCTTCGAGACGCTGTATGTTTGGCTGAGCCACACCAAAGCGGTCGATACGATTACGGATAATGTTAAACGAGTTGGCAATGGCACTTTCTGCTTCGGTTCTAATAACCCTAAGAACCTCGTCGTTGGTAGAGTTAAAATTTACCCTATCGCGCAGTTCAACGGTGTTAAAAATTGACGCTAGGCGAGCGTTGGGTGCAATGGTTTCAAATGCCTTTCCAAAGCGAGAAATAAAATCCTCCGATGGGGGCATCTTACGAGCCATATCGATAGCGGCAACAAAAGCGCTGTCGTTACTATAATTCGATAATGAACGTAGGATATCTACAACCGATACCTCAAGGGTTACGTTCATACCACCTTTTAGGTCAAGACCAAGGTTGATCTCGCGCTCCTTCGCCTCGCGGTACGAATACTGGCGCAACCATAGGAAGTTGTATACCGTTTCGCTTGAAATGGAATCGAGATAAAATGCTTCCTTTTTCGGATCGCCCTGGGCATACTCTGCAGCTGCCCTTTCTGCTTTCTTGGCAAACCAGGTAAAGGATAGCTGGTATAAGCAAACCAGCGTCAATGCTACTGCAATAAACCTTATCGCTCCTCTATTTTGCATTGGATTTTTGTGTTAAACGATTGATTACTTTTAGTTTATTTTGAAAATGTGGGGCAAATATATTACTTTTTTTGAGAAATGCCATAAAACCTTGCATTGTGCTTGAATTCTCTGATCATATTCAGAGTATCAGAATCTTAAAACGACTTATTAGCCCGGTAAAATTTGGTGAGCACTATTTTTTGAGTGTTAAAATCCACAACACCACCATACTTCACCAGAAAGTCGCACCCCAAGAGCCCATCAATTCTTACCCCAGCCATCTGCTCGTAGAGCGATGATACTGCATCTAAATTGGTGCTAAAAATTAGCATGTCGAAAAAATCTAAGTTGCCAATCCTTATGCTAGGAATAACCACCTGCTCCACCTCCATACGCTGGGCGTTAATACCCGCCGCAAAGGCCTCTTCTCCATCTCCAGCAGTTTTGTCGAAATTTACCACAAGGTTGCTGCTTAATACTGTACGCGATGCGCCCGAATCGAGTATCATATTTATTTGCTTTCCCTCTAACTCTGCAGCAACTATTGGATGAAAGCTGGCGTGTTCTATCTCCTTTACATCAAACGGAATAAAAAAATCCATATTAAAAAACTTAGTGAGCCACAAAGATATAAAATTGCTCTCGATGCTTATTACATCAACACTTTTTGGTGTAACCACAAATCATTCACAACTTTAGTACAAGAGGTGCGGAAAAAAATATTACATTTGGAGAAATCGAAACCCACACCATGAGAGCCTGGTCAATAAAAACCCGTCTTTTTATTTACTCCATGCTATTTTGCTTTGTGGGGTTGCTGCTGCTAGGCGGTTACTCGTACTTCATTGCGCGCAGGGCGCTCCTTAATCGCACCTTAAGTCAGCTAACTTCCATTCGTGAGGAGAAAGCCGAGCGGGTGGAGCAATTCTTCTCCGATAGGGTGCGAGATGCCGAGTTACTATCGAATCAGGATGTTACAGCAAATCTGGCTGAAAAACTAGCAACTTCAAATTTTATAGACCTTTCAATTCTCGAGCAAGACAAGTCCCTGCTAAATATGCTCAGCTTTCTGCAGGCCGCCGGATGTTACAATAGCCTTATCGTTGGTAAGCCCAACGCCAACGCCCTTTGCATTAAGCTAACCGACGAAAATTTGACAAGCCATATTGTATACACCAACCTGAAAGCGAATGTTGAGATAAATAGAATTGCCGCGAGAACCCTTGAAGCCAACAAAGTTGGGATATCTGACTTTACTACTGGGTCGATAACGAACGTATACAGCTCATTTGTGGGGGCTCCCATTCCGGGAACAGAGGCCGTTCTACTACTTGAAGTACCCGACAGGGCAATGAATAGGCTTATGGCCGAACATATTGATAAGATGGAGGTGGGCCGAACCGGCGAAGTGTACCTTGCTGGCGAAGACTTTCTCATGCGATCCTCTTCACGATTTGTCGACAACTCAGTTCTTTCGGTTAAATGCCAAACCTTTGCGGTGGAACAATCGCTCAAAGGATTTGCCGGAACGGCAAAAATACTGGACTACAGGAACGTTGAAGTGCTCAGCTCGTTTAGCCCCGTGAATTTGCCATCGCTAAATTGGGTAGTGGTGGCCGAAATGGATTGGAGTGAGGCACTTGCCGATGTGGTAGTTTTAAAGCATAGGATTTTGCTAATTGGAGCCATAATTCTAGTGCTGATTACAGCAGGTGTTTTTCTTTTTAGCCGCCGAATCACCACCCCAATTATTCGGCTAAAGAAAGCGGCTATTCGGATAGGTGAAGGGGATTTCGAAGAAAGAGTTCCAGTTTCACAACACGATGAGATTGGCTTGTTAACCCAGGTATTCAACAAGATGACCCAAAGCCTTAAGCAAACCACCAAACGCTTGAAGGAGAGGGAACGAAGGCTACTACATTTTTATCGGGCCACAATAGATGGAATTCTCATTCACAACAATGGCAAAACAATTTTGGTTAATAGGGCGATGATAAACCTAACCGGTTACACCGAGGAGCAGCTGCTTAGCGCTCCTATCCAGTCACTTTTTGCCGATGACGACTACCTGCTGAAGTACACTAATGCAAGCGAGGTGCAATCGTTCGAAGCTGTGTTGCTTACAAAGTCCAAAAGCACCATTCCTGTAGAGGTTCAGCACCGCACAATTTCATTCCATGACCAGGAGGTTGATGTTATGGTGGTACGAAACATTGCCGAACGAAAGGCTATGGAGGACGAGCTAAAAACCGAGCGTTTGCATCGTCTCCGATCGGTTATCGATGGGCAGGAGCAGGAAAGGCAACGGTTATCGCGCGAGCTGCACGATGGCTTGGGGCAAACCCTTGTGGCCATTAAGCTAAGGCTCGAAAGTATTGATGTTGATAAGCTGGGTGATGAGCGCAAAACTCTTGAAATAATAAAGCAGATATTTAACCAAACCATAGATGAAACCCGCAGAATATCGAACAACCTTATGCCCGCAGCCCTCACCGAGTTTAGCCTGGCAGTGGTGCTACGCAACCTATGCAGCGAAATTGAGAGCAACGCACAAATTAGCACCTCCTTGATCCTGGGGGTTTTGCCCGAGAGTATAGATATGCTGACCAAAACCTACTCGTACAGAATTGTTCAGGAGGCTCTCACCAATATCGTAAAGCATGCACAGGCCAGTAAAATAACAGTATCCGTTTTTTCAGACATTCACAACCTGTACATTCAGGTTGAGGACAATGGGATAGGATTCAACAACAGCCAAAATAACGAAGGGGGTAACGGCCTGTACAACATGAAGGAGCGAGCCTCGCTGCTGAACGGAAAATTCGAGATTATATCGTCACCCGGCAATGGGACTCTGATAAAAGTTGAACTACCCATTAAAAATTATAAACAGAGAAATGAAAGCTAAAATTTCACTCGCCCTAGTAGACGATCACCATCTTGTGCGCGATGGCATAAAATCGTTGATCGAAGGAGTTGAGCACATTGACGTGGTTATTGAAGCCTCCAATTCCGATGAGCTGTTGGCAAAACTTGAGGAGGTGGAGCCACAAATTGCCATTGTAGACATTTCACTACCTGGCTTATCGGGCATAGAGATCACCAAAACACTTGGTAGCCGCTACCCAAACATAAAAGTGATAATTCTGTCGATGCACACCACCCAAGAGTTTATTTTCAATGCCATTAAGGCGGGTGCAAAGGGGTATCTGCCCAAGAACATTACGCAAATTGAACTTGTTGATGCAATAGATGGGGTTAACGCCGGAAACGAATACTTTAGCAAGGAAATCTCCGAGATAATACTTAAGAACTACCTTAAGCAGATAAAAACCCCCGATAGGGTTGATGAATACCAAGAGCAGAAGCTTACATCGCGCGAAAGCGAAATACTTAAGCTGGTGGCCGAGGGGTACTCCAATCAGCTGATTGCCGACAAGCTATACATAAGCGTTCGCACAGTGGAGTCGCATAAAAATCATATTATGCAGAAGCTAGAGCTATCCTCAACAGTTGAGCTTGTAAAGTACGCCCTAAAAAATAAGATTATTGATATATAGTTCATAGTGGCTACACACCATGGAATTTTTCGACAAGGGGAAAACTATACCTAACCTTTATTGTTTACTATATTTGCACCATCACATCCTACTTTAAAATGTGCGCTATGTTCACACACAACATGAAGCTGGCTGAGGTTGTTCAGTCCGATTTTAATACCCTAAATGTAATCAACCGGTTTGGAGTTAAGCTGGGCTTTGGCGAGAAATCGGTGGCTAGAGTTTGTGCCGACTATGGAATAAATACCGAGTTTTTTCTCGAGATACTTAATGCTTACCACGACCCAAACTACTTTCCGCAAAAACACCTGCAAAGCTTCAGTGTGGGCGAAATAGTGGAGTACCTTCGTAAAACCCATAGAAGCTATATCGACGAGGGAATTCCTTTTATTGAAGAGCTGATGAATAGGATGCTTGAAGATTGTGAAAACCCAGGTGAAATTAAACCCATTGTGAAGTTTTTTAACGACTACAAAACCGAACTTTTTAACCACTTACACTGGGAAGATAGGGACATTTTCCCATACACCCTTGCGGTAGAAGAAGCTTACATAAATGGCACCGATGCCTCCGAGATAATTGAGGCAATGCAGAAATACTCTATGACCGATTTTCTGGATGAGCATGACGATATTGAGTCTAAGCTCTACGACATCAACACGCTATTCATAAAATATGTACCCCCCGTATCAAACCAGATGATTTGCGTTCGCATTCTAAAGGAGTTCTCGCTCTTGCAAAAGGACATTAATAACCATGCACGTATCGAGGAGAAGGTTCTGGCCCCCAAGGTGATTATAATGGAAAAAGAGTTATTGCAAAAGCAATGAGCAAGGTAATCTTCATAGTAGCAGAGCCCTCGTACATTATTCGCAAGGGATTGGTGAGCCTAATTAATGAGCTACCTAATACCCTTGTGGCCAGAGAGCTTGAAACTGCTCAAAAACTTATTGAAACTGCAACCCACCATGGCGCCGATGCTATTGTTATTAACGCCGAATTGCTTAGGGAACTCTCCCAAGCCGATAGAAAAACATTGCTAAACGGTAAGAAGAAAACTGCAGTTGTTACCATATCTTGCTCTGCACTAAGCCACAGCGATGAAATAACCAACATAAGTAGCAGCCAAATTATGCTCTCGGAGAGTAAGCCGTCGGTACTTAAAAAGATAAAAGGCATTATATATCAGGTGGACACCAGCGAAGCTACGCCAGAGAATCAAGAGCTAAGCGATAGGGAGGTTGAAATACTAAAGGATGTTGCCCTGGGGCTATCGAACAAGGAGATTGCAGAGAAGAACTTTATAAGCCCACATACTGTAATAACCCATCGTAAGAACATTACTCGGAAGCTGGGAATAAAAACCGTATCGGGGTTAACCATCTACGCCATTCTCAACAAGATAATTGGAATGGAGGCGCTTGAGTAGTAAAAACTATCGTTACACCTCAAAATTGAGGTGCTGGCACCCCTTTTTTAAACCCATCGAAAAAAAATCACTACTGACCGACTAATAAATATAGATTTAGCTTCGCTGCTACTTCGTGGTCTCGCTTCCTGCCTGACTGCGTCATTCAGGCAGGCGCTCGAAATCTATTACATTATTATCATTTTAAAAAAGACTTAGTTGAACACTAGTGAAAAAAAAAATCTAAAAAATCTTGCATACTTTTTAGTCCTAGGTACATAGGATATAAATTGTAGTGATTCAACCACTTTGAACAAAATACATTGGCAATTTAAATGTTATAACAGGTTATTTTTCTCCTCTCGACTAAATAAAAGTGCCTAATGTTCTTTTTTTGAGCGAAATAAAAAATTAGATTTGGCGCATATTTCTCAAAAAAATCTTACTACATATGGAAAAACAACCTCAGAAGAAGGGAATAGCTTCGTTCCCTCGAAATTTCTGGACCGTTATTGTTATGGAGTTTTTCGAGAGGGGCTCCTACTATGGCGTAATGTCAATACTCTCGGTTTACCTGGTTCTTGATGTAGCCCACGGGGGCCTTGGATTTACCAAGGAGAGCGTAGGTGTTATAAAAAGCGTTATAACTCCATTGCTTTACTTTTTGCCAATCCTAAGTGGTGCGCTTGCCGATCAGTTTGGCTACAAAAAAACCCTAGTCTTTTCATTCATTGTAATGTCGCTCGGATATTTCTTTACCAGCATCAGCACATCGTACTACTTCGTATTTGCAAGCCTTATGCTTATGGTTACAGGGGCCGGTTTCTTCAAACCCATCATCTCTGGTACCATTGCACGGAGTACCGACGAGAGCAACTCGGGGCTTGGTTTCGGAATTTTTTACTGGACTATTAATTTGGGAGCATTCCTGTTCCCGCTATTTTTAGTTCCCTACATGAAAAGCCTGGGGTGGAACTATATATTTATTATGGCTTCTGTGGGAACAGGTTGGCTTTTGCTGCTAGCACTATTTGTTTACAAGGAACCTGCAAGACCCGCCGTTCAGAAAAAGCTGGGCGAGGTACTTAAAGGTGCTGTGATGGTGCTTAAGGACTATCGCTTTGTGCTTATGATTGCCATTTATTCCTGCTTCTGGATTCTTTACTTCCAGATGTTTGACACGGTGCTGTGGTACCTAACCGAACATATGGACATGACCCCAGTTAACAATGCGGTTAACTCATTCCTAACCCTATTCACCGAGAACCCTAGTTGGAAATTCGATGCAGAGCACGTTACCGTTATTAATGCGGGTACCATCATTTTGCTCCAGCTAATCATCTCGTCCATTGTTAAGAACACCAAAGCATTGCCCACCATGATAATTGGTATTGCTATGGGTACCGTTGGTATGGCCGTGCTAGCAATATCAACCTATGCATGGGTATTTATGGCAGGTATCATCATCTTCTCCATTGGCGAGATGACCGCTCACCCCAAGTTTATATCGTATGTTGGACTAATCGCCCCCCCCGACAAGAAAGCTCTATACCTAGGCTACTCGTTTCTTTACGGAGTGATTGGTAGTGGTGTTGGTGGAATTCTTGGCGCATTCACCTACGTTCGATTTGTAACAGAGATGGGACGCCCCAGCCTGCTTTGGCTAATGTTTAGTGGAATTGGCGTTATCACCATTATAGGGTTGCTGGCATACAATAAATTCTTAGCGCCTAAAAAGGATATTTAGCTAATCTAAGCTACTACCATAAAATCAGAAAGGGGATTGATCGTTGGGTCAATCCCCTTTTGGTTAACTTTGGTAATATGGTAGTATATATTTAATTACCGGAACTTACTTCATATTCACACTATTTATATTTAGGCGTACAGTATTCTCTAGAAGTAGAACAGGAACATCAAGCAGGTCAACAGAGTAGAACTTTCTGCTGGGGGCTTAGGTCTGCATTAAAAGCCAAAGCAACCCTGTCCTTAGGGAACTTTATGGTTGCCAATATTACACCGTTAACATCCACAAAATCAATGGTAAGGTGCCCTTGCCCAATGAGTTTCGATGTATTCTCAATCTCCTTCACTGTTTCAAACTCAAGCCTTAAGGTTTCATATCCACCACCATATCCGTACCCTCTATCGGCATTGTAACTATAATCGTAGAACCGACCAGCGTTTTTCACAATTAGCTGCCTGCTTACCTCAAGATTTGTGGATCCGGAGTAAAAATCAAAGTCTGTTTCATACCTTCCAAGCAGTTCTCTTAAACTTTGCGCATTTAGCTCTCCTGCTGCCAGCACAATTATAGTCAACAAGAGAATCTTTTGTAGTTTAATCATTTTTGGATAGTTTTTGGTTTATACTAATGAACATTCAGCATTCATCAATTCAATTTCTGTTCCACATCAAACCCTAGCCACAGATTTCTCTCTCCTCTCGATGATAAACCTATTATGCAGGTGGTTAGTAAAAAAAATTAACGGAGTTAAATCAATACAAAAAAGCCAGTAGTCCAAAAAACGTATTGAAATTTCCTCAAACTGTTTCGCAAAAACCCAACTTTTTAGGCTTTTTGAACAGATAGCATCAATTGGCTACCCAAAATAAATGCATTTGCTATATTTGCAAAAATTAAGGACAACCATGCTAAAAGTTGCTGTTGATTTTGACGGAACCATTGTAGAAAACAAGTTTCCCAGCATTGGCGAACCCCTCCTGTTTGCTTTCGAAACGCTTAAAGCCATGCAGGAAAAAGGATTGCTACTTATTTTATGGACTGTTAGAAAAGGTGCAGAACTACAAGAGGCTGTTGATTTTTGCCGTAGCCACGGCATTGAGTTTTACGCAGTAAATGCCAACTACCCCGAAGAGAATTTTAGCCCTGAAGTATCGCGTAAAATTGAGGCCGATATTTTTATTGACGACAGAAATATTGGTGGATTTATTGGCTGGAGCCGGGTTTGGCAAGAACTTTTCCCCGAGGAAAGAAATATTAAAATGGAAAAAGAGGCCATGAAAAGATTAGGCAAAAAGCCTAAGTGGAGAAAGTGGCTTGGACTTTAACGCTTAACATTATGACTCGACAATCAATTTATGGTATAGCCCTTTTGGCAATCGCATTGGCTAGCTGCAATGGCTCTAAAACCACTGAGCGAACCGAACGTGAACGAAGAGCTCAGCTACAACTCATTAGGGTGTCGGAGCCAACCAACGGATCGATGTTTACACAAGGCGAAACATTTAACCTTACGCTCAGAACCATAAACGACAGCATTGCTGCCGACTCAATAGTGCTTAGCCTAAACAACAACCGCATAGGGCAACTTAATGGGCTAACCCACCAAGTTGCAACCGAAAACATCTCACTGGGAAGCCATCTTCTTAGAGCCACAGCATGGCACAACAGCGAACGGCAAACCGCATCGGTTGGGTTTAAGCTTAAAGCAAATCGGCCACCAAAGCAGCTAACCTACAAAGTGGTAAACACCTACCCTCACGATATCGAGGCATATACCCAGGGGCTATTCTATTACAATGGTCACCTTATTGAAAGCACTGGGCAGAAGGGGCAATCAACGCTTCGTAGGGTTGAGATAGAAACGGGAAAGGTTATTCAGAGCGTAAATCTGGAGAGGCAATACTTTGGTGAGGGAGCCACCATAATTAATGATGAGATTTACCAGATAACATGGACTTCGCGCAAGGGCTTTGTGTACGACCCCAAAACCTTTAACCTAATCCGCACGTTCGATTACCCCACCCAGGGCTGGGGCCTCACCACCGTTGGTGATGAACTAATGATGAGCGATGGTTCAAATATCCTGTATTACCTTGAGCCAAAATCGTTCGCTGAGATTAAACGGGTTGAGGTTTACGACCATAAAGGCGCAGTTAACCAGCTTAACGAGCTGGAGTACATCAACGGAAAGATCTACGCTAACATCTACCTAACCGATAAGATTGTGATTATTAACCCTACAACAGGGATGGTGGAGGCTGAGGTTGATTTCTCAAAAATCCTACCCCAAGCCGATAAGCACAGAAATATTGATGTATTTAATGGTATTGCTTGGGACAAGAAGAACGACAGACTCTTTGTGACAGGGAAAAACTGGCCTAAACTTTTCGAGGTTAAGATTTACTAGCTAAGCAAAACAATTTGCATTACTCAAACATAAGGCTATAGGGTCTGGCAATTTTCTGTTCCAACTCGCCAAGCGATATCATTCCATTGGCCCGGAATACCTCCCGCCCATCGACATACAGAATAATGCCCGGAATGCTCAGCATCCTTAGCTGCGCAGCTAGCTCACGGTTCACCACTGCGTCCAAATCAACCATATTTATCTTTGGAAATTTACCATTCACCAACTTCCTTACCTGAGGGTGAAGCGTATTGCACACGCCACAAGCATCGTTGTGTAGATAAAGCAAAACAGCATCCTGCGATTTAACAAATTCTTCCCAGGCAAAAACATCGTACTGCATAGCCGCAAAATTTAACAATTAAGTTTCTCTAACAGAATAACTGGATGAATGTTTAATGACATTAAAAAACCAAGAGTAAAAAGTAAGTTACAATAATTATTCTAGCATTATCTTTGTTCTCATTCAAATAAAATTTGAAAATAGCAGTTTTTATTTGACAAAAACACAAATCACCCTAACCTAATGACAAGAAAGTTCTTACTGCTTGTGGCGATTACCATAAGCCTGCTTGGCCTGAAAGCACAAGCCCAAACCCGATTTACAATTAGTGGCTACGTTTACGAAAAAGGTAGCCGAGAAACCATGCCGGGGGTAAACATTTACATACCTGAAACTACCCTAGGCACAGCCTCGAACAGCTACGGCTTTTACAGCCTTACCCTGCCAGCTGGAGAGTACGAGGTTGTTTTCTCCTTTGTAGGCTACCAGCCTCGTAGCTTTAGTATCAACCTAAACCAAAACATTCCTCTTAACGTCGATCTCGACCCCTCAATCGAGATTGAAGGCGTGGAGGTTAGGGCCGAAATGCCCAAGCAATCGAGCCGCAGCTCGCAGATGAGCGTGATGGAGATTCCCATTAGGCAGATAAAGTCGATACCAGCCCTGCTGGGCGAAAAGGATGCGCTTAAGGTTGTGCAGCTCATGCCCGGCGTGCAGAAGGGTAGCGAGGGCACCAGCGGGCTTTATGTACGTGGTGGTGGCCCCGACCAAAACCTTATTATCCTCGACGATGCCACGGTTTACAACGCCTACCACCTCTTCGGCTTCTTCTCGCTATTCAATGGCGATGCCATAAAAAGTTTGGAACTCACCAAGGGCGGATTCCCTGCCCGATACGGTGGAAGGCTCTCGTCGGTGCTGGAAATTGTGATGAAGGATGGTAACAAGGAGAAAATCTCGGGCGAGGCAGGTATTGGGATGCTCTCGTCGCGACTTGTTCTCGAGGGCCCCATCGTTAAAGATAAGGCCTCATTCCTTGTGTCGGGTCGCAGAACGTACTACGACATACTGGCCCGCCCATTTATTAAAGCATATAGTGAAGAAGATATTAAACTTAGTCTATACTTTTACGACCTTACGGCAAAAGCAAACTGGGAAATTGACAACAAGAACCGCATATTCCTGAGTGGCTATTTTGGCGAGGACAAATTCGCGGGAGGAGAAGAGTACGATGGCGCCAAGTATGAGGGGGGTATGTTCTGGAACAACGCAACCTCCACCTTGCGTTGGAACCATATCTTCACCAGCCGGCTGTTCTCCAACCTATCAGTTATTTTCAGCAACTACCGGCTTAATATTTATGCTAGGGATGAGTACGATGGCGACGTATTTGAGCTAAGCTACCGCTCCGGCATTCGCGATTTTGGAACAAAATACGACTTCACCTGGATGCCAAGCCCCTCGCACACCATTCGATTCGGGATGACCTCTACATGGCACAGCTTCAATCCTAGCGCAGTGGTTATCCGCGATGACTATTTGAATGAATTTGAGAACATAGTGAATACAATAGATACATATGAGTCGGGGCTTTACCTTGAGGACGAAGTGAAAATATTGGACAAAGGTATTGTAAATGCTGGTGTTCGCCTATCGCATCACTACCACGATGGGGCATCGAACTTTTCGTTTGAGCCACGCATCTCGGGGAGTTACTACCTTACCAATACCCTATCGGCCAAGGCCTCGTATGCGCAAATGAACCAGTATATCCATTTGCTTACCAGCACGGGCATTGGATTGCCCACCGACTTATGGGTTCCAGCCACCAAGGATGCCCCGGCACAGGACAGCTGGCAAGTGGCTGCAGGGTTTGCTAAAGATTTGAAAGATATATCAACCACCATTTCGCTTGAGGGGTACTACAAAGAGTCGGAGAATGTGATTACCTACCGCGAAGGGGCTAGCTTTCTGATGTTCGACGACCCTACTAACGCAAATAACATTAAGTGGGAAGATAATATCACCAGCGGTTTTGGCTGGTCGTATGGCGTTGAATTCCTTGCCCATAAAAAGATGGGCCGCTTTTCGGGTTGGGTTGGCTACACCCTTTCATGGACACAACTACAGTTCGATGAGATAAATATGGGTAAACCCTACTGGGCAAGGTACGACCGCCGACACGACATTTCCGTTGTTGGGGTTTACGAGTTTAGCCCTGGCATAACCCTTTCGGGTACCTGGGTTTACGGAACGGGCAATGCTGTAACCCTACCCCTGGCAACATACCCTGTTAATCAACACGTTCCAAACTCGGTTTCAAACTATGTGTGGACTGAAACAATTCAAGACTACGGAAAGAAAAACGACTTTAGAATGGCACCCTATCACAGGCTGGACGTAAGCGTGCAGATACATAAAAAGTTCGAAAAGTATGAGAGGACATGGGAGTTTGGCGCATATAACGCCTATAATCGTCAAAATCCATTTATGTACTTTGTACGTGGCGAGCACAAGCATAACCCTCGCACTGGCGAAAGCACCTACGTTAACAAGCTGAAGCAAATCAGCCTATTTCAGTTTATCCCATCCGTTTCATGGTCAATAAAATTCTAATAGTATGAACCTTCTATCAAAGAAAACAAATATAGTTATTGCTGCCGTAGCATTTGCCATAGCATTTGCCAGCTGCATAAAGGATGTTGATGATGTGAACCTCCCCAACACCCCGCAAAAACTTGTTGTGCAATCGTTCATATCGCCCACCGATTCCATTTTCGTTACTGTTTTCGCATCGCAACCAATAAATTACAATATCCCCATTGATGGCGACAACTATTATTACAACGCTTTCGATACCCTAAAAAATGCTACGGTTATATTAATTAATATTGAGGACAATAGCACTATTGCTATTCCCTACGATTCGAAACAAAAAAAATACGCACTCCCGCCCAATTTATTTGCCATTGAAAAGGGCAATGAGTACGAGCTTAGGGTTACCGCCAATAACTTTGAGCCAGTGAGCGGCAGAACCGTTGTACCTCTGGGCAACGCTACCTCTAACATCGAAAGAATTGACACAGTTTCTACTAATGAATGGGGCTATACCGAAATGAGGCTAATTGGCACCATTAGCGACCCAGAAAACGAGGATAACTTCTACAGTACACTCATATATAGCCTTAAGCAGTACGAGTCATCTTGGGACGAAACAACCCATACATTTATATCAAATTTCTCCAAACGGCTAATAAGCGATAGCAAATTAGATGGTCGAACCATATCTATTCGGCATGAGTTCTCATCCTACGATGACGATTACTATACTAACCTAGGTACCACAACAGAGGTTTACGAGGTTGATGAGCACTACTACAGATTTCACTACTCGCTCGAAAACATTTACGACATCATGGACAATCCCTTCACAGAATCGTCGCACCTATATTCAAATATCGAGGGAGGACTTGGTGTTTTCGGATCGTACATCACAATAAATCAAACTACGCTGAACAAATAGGGCAGGCACCCCACTTTAATCCATTTGTTTACATTGCCCCAAGCTTTTACTGGCTTGGGGCAATATTTGCTTTTTAGCCAACAATCAGCTAGTTTTGCAAATATTTCCAACCCAACAAAGTATTTGTTGAGCTTTTCGTAATGAATTAATTTTCACCTTACAAACAGAAATAATAACCCACTATAACTACATGGATTACAATACCCAGCGTAAGCATTTGGTTTTGCCAGAGTACGGAAGGCATATTCAGCAGATGGTAGACCAACTTCTTGAAATAGACGACGTAGAGCAGCGGAACAAAACCGCCAAGGCTATCATTGCTGTGATGGGCAACATGAACCCCCATCTGCGCGACATCAACGATTTTAAGCATAAGCTTTGGGATCACCTGCACATCATGGCCGATTTCAAACTCGAAATCGATTCGCCCTACCCAAAGCCCGAGGCTTCCGTTATCTACGAAAAGCCTAAACAGGTTCCATACCCCTCGCATCCCATAAAGTACAAGCACTATGGCCGTTCAATCTCCCTAATGATTGAACAAGCTATTGCAATGGAAGATGGGGAGCTAAAGGAGGCGCTAACCAGCCTAATTGCGAACCATATGAAGAAATCGTACCTGATCTGGAATAAAGATTCCGTATCGGACGAAGATATCATCCGCGATATGGCTGAGCTAAGCGGTGGTAAACTTTCTCTGGCATCCGACTTCAAGTTCAATCAGGTGAAAGAAAGCGCACCCCACAAACCACGTAAAAAGTTTCAACCACGTAAAAAATAAGTCTTACTATGGCAACCTTTGAAATTACAGGAGGCAAACGCCTAAAGGGCGAGATCACCCCACAGGGGGCTAAAAACGAAGCGTTACAAATACTTTGTGCTGTTTTGCTAACCCCCGAAAAGGTTACTATTAAGAATATTCCCAATATTAGGGATGTGAACAAGCTCATCGAGCTTATCGAGTCGATGGGGGTTGAGGTCAACCGCATCTCATCTTCGGAGTGTACCTTTAGGGCCAAGGATGTAAACCTTGAGTACCTGAAAACCGATGAGTTTAAAACCAAAGCAGCTGCGCTTAGGGGATCGATTATGATTGTAGGCCCTATGCTTGGCCGATTTGGCGTGGGTTACATTCCCCAACCCGGAGGCGATAAGATTGGTCGTCGCAGGGTTGATACCCACTTTGTAGGATTTCAAAATCTAGGCGCCACCTTCACCTTCAACCAGAAACAAAGCTTTTACGAGGTGAAGGGCGACAACCTAAAGGGAGCCTACATGCTGCTCGATGAGGCCTCGGTAACTGGCACGGCAAACATCGTAATGGCAGCAGTGCTTACACCCGGCAAAACCACCATATTCAACGCTGCCTGTGAGCCATACATTCAGCAGCTATGCAAGATGCTAAACCGAATGGGCGCCAAGATTAGCGGAGTAGGCTCTAACCTTCTCACCATCGAGGGAGTTGACTCGCTAGGTGGAACCGAGCACACCATCCTCCCCGATATGATTGAGATAGGCTCATTTATTGGCCTTGCCGCCATGACCCGCAGCGAAATCACCATAAAAAACGTGTCGTACGACGACCTTGGGATTATCCCCAACTCGTTTAAAAGGTTAGGCATTAAGTTCGATAGAGTTGGCGACGATATACATGTTCCAACGCAGGAAAACTACGAGATTGAAACATTTATCGATGGTTCCATCATGACCATTGCCGATGCGCCATGGCCCGGACTTACCCCCGACCTGCTGAGCGTGTTTCTTGTGGTGGCCACGCAGGCCAAAGGCTCGGTGCTTATACATCAAAAGATGTTCGAGAGCCGTCTGTTCTTTGTTGATAAGCTTATTGATATGGGCGCTCAAATCATCCTCTGCGATCCACATAGAGCAACCGTAATTGGGCACAACCACCAAGTGCAGCTCAGGGCAACCTCAATGGTCTCGCCCGATATTAGAGCGGGTGTTGCCCTGCTTATAGCTGCCCTATCGGCCGATGGCACCAGCGTTATTCACAACATAGAGCAGATTGATAGAGGCTATCAACAAATTGAAGAGCGACTAAATGCTTTGGGAGCACAAATTATCCGCAAGGATTAGCACATTGCCAAATTATCAACGGAACTAAAAACCAATATGCCAAATTGGCCGAGTTTTGCCATTGGCAAGCGTTTTGTGTTTGGCATCAACCAATACGATAATAATTAGACATACGATATGAGCAAGAAAAAAACCGCAAAAGCCCAAGAGCAAGAGGTGGAAACACCAAAGCAAGCGGAAGGTAGCCATGACGAAGCTACCCCCCAGGTGAATGATAAAACGGATGAGGAAAAGGCTAGCACCAAGGACTTGGAGGAGCCCAAAGAGGTTGATCCCATTGAGGAGCTGCAAAAGCAACTCGATGAAGCCAAGGATAAATACGTAAGGCTATCGGCCGAGTTCGACAACTTCCGCAAGCGTACCCAGCGCGAGAAAATGGATTTGATTAAGTATGGCTCCGAAGACGTGCTGAAGAGTATACTTCCGCTGGTTGATGATTTTGAGCGTGCCATAAAGCACAGCGAAACTGCCACCGATATTGAGGCCATGAAACAGGGGCTAACCCTTATCCACGGAAAATTTGTTGAATTCCTGAAGGGCAACGGGGTTAAGGAAATTGAAGCCATGGGGCTTGAGTTGGATACCGATAAGCACGACGCCATAACCAAAATTCCTGCCCCCGAGGATAAACTGAAAGGCAAGATCGTTGATGTGGTGGAGAAGGGTTATGTGCTTAACGAAAAGGTAATCCGTTTCTCGAAGGTTGTAATTGGAGAGTAAGATTAAACTTAGGAGCGATAGATGTCAAAAAGAGATTACTACGAAGTATTAGGCGTTTCCAAAAGCGCCAGCAAGGACGAGATAAAGAAGGCCTATCGCAAGATGGCCATCAAGTATCACCCCGATAAGAATCCGGGCGACCATACGGCTGAAGAGAACTTTAAGGAGGCTGCCGAAGCGTATGAGGTGCTTAGCGACGACAATAAGCGCGCGCGCTACGATCAGTTTGGCCATGCCGGTATGAACGGTGGCTCCGGTGGTTTTGGCGGTGGCGGGATGACCATGGATGATATCTTCTCGCAGTTTGGCGATATTTTTGGAGGACACTTTGGCAGTGCATTCGGCGGATTTGGCGGGTTTGGCGGAGGAGGTCGCAGCTCCCGCCGAGTAAATAAGGGTTCCGACCTTAGGGTAAAAGTTAAACTTAACCTGTCGGAGATTGCCAATGGGGTTGAGAAAAAAATCAAGGTGAATAAGTACGTGGTCTGTAAGTCGTGCTCGGGAACGGGTGCTGCCAATGGCTCATCATACTCCACTTGCTCCACTTGTAGAGGCTCTGGATATGTAACCCGTGTTACCAATACCCTGCTGGGGCAAATGCAAACCACATCGCCCTGCCCCACCTGTAATGGCGAGGGCAAAATGATTACCGACCGCTGTACCAGCTGCTCAGGCGAAGGCGTGGTGCGCGATGCCGAGGTAATTACCATTAAAATACCTGCTGGCGTTGCCGAGGGTATGCAGATGTCGGTTTCGGGCAAAGGGAATGCAGCCCGCCGCGGCGGTGTAAATGGTGACCTGCTTGTGCTTATTGAGGAGGAGAAGGATTCTAACCTCACCCGCGATGGCAACGACCTAATATATAGCCTGTACCTAAGCTTTACCGATGCTGCGCTGGGCGCACCAGTAGAAATACCAACCGTTGATGGCAAGGTGAAGATTAAGATTGAACCAGGAACTCAACCGGGGCGTGTACTCCGACTTAGAGGCAAAGGCTTACCCGATGTAAATGGCTATGGCCGTGGCGATTTACTGGTTAGCATCAACGTGTGGGTTCCCAAAAATCTGTCGAAGGACGAAAAGGCAACCCTAGAGAAGTTGGGCAAATCGGATAATTTTGCACCAGCACCCGATTCAAGCGAAAAGAATTTCTTTGAACGGATGCGTAGTTTCTTTGATTAGCCTACGATACGCTAATCGGAAACACGGATTACTTGCAGCATAGCAATAATCCGTGTTTCTGGTTTAGCTCATATTCTAACCGAGAGGAATTGCATTAGCGCTTTCCTGTCAAAAAAAAATGTAGCACTAAACATCAATACGTGAAACCCATAGAGCCAAACGAGCTGTTTACCTACACCCAAGGCAATCCAATTGTAGATGTACGCACACCTGCTGAGTTTGAGGCTGGTCACATCCCAGGTGCCATCAATATACCCCTGTTCTCAAACGAAGAGCGTGCCGAGGTGGGCACACTATACAAGCAGGTAAGTCGCGAAAAGGCAATGCTTAGAGCGTTGGATATTGTGGGGCCAAAAATGTCGAGCCTGGTAAAGCAGGCTAGTAAGATAAAATACACCGATAAGCTCATTGTGCACTGCTGGCGCGGAGGGATGCGCTCCGCTTCGTTTGCTTGGCTTATGAACACAGCAGGCATACCAGCAATAACGGTTAATGGTGGCTACAAGGGATTTAGAAGATTTGCTGCATCGGTAATTAAAAGAGACTGGAAATTTAAGGTGATTACCGCCTGCACGGGCAGCGGAAAAACTGAGCTACTGCTTAAAATGCAGGAACTAGGTGAGCAAATAATCGACCTGGAAGGCCTAGCCGACCATAAGGGTTCGGTTTTTGGCGGATTGGGACACGCGCCACAACCCACCACCGAACAGTTTGAGAACAACCTATTCTGGGCCATAAAAGATTTTGATATCAACCGCACCATCTGGGTTGAGGATGAGTCGATGTGTATTGGTCACGTTTTTATACCACAGGATTTCTACAACAGGATGCACTTTAGCCCGCTGGTAAAGGTCGATTTGGTTCTTGAGCAACGCATCGAACGGCTAGTAAAAGAGTACGCCCTGTTTAGCAAGGAAGAGCTAACCCACGCCATTAGCAAAATAACCAAACGGTTAGGTGGCGATAACGCCAAGCTTGCTGTTGAATCCATTGAGAGTGGTAACTTCCACGAGGCAACCCGCATACTACTTTGGTACTACGATAAGGCCTACAACCGCAGCATTGAGGAACGGCGGGGTTTGATATCCTTTGAAAAGGAATACGAAAAGTTTGATGCCGAGCAAATTGCTCAAGAATTAATGGCCAAGGAGTAGATTCGGACTACGCTTAATCAAACAAAATTCTTTTCAACAGATTGGGTCTAGTCTTACCTCCCTCAACCGTTCTGCGGGTTTCATCAAAGAAAATCTTATACGATACCGTGGGTATTATGGGGAAAAAGCTGATTTGGTAAAGCGAATAAGGCTCAAACCTCGATGATGAAAATAACCTGAGACCATCACTCTTGCTATGCGTGTAGTAGTAAACATTTGGGTTCTTTCTGTTGTAAGCATTATACAGCGCGAATGTCCATTGAGTCTTGTAGCCACTTCGTTTCGAGAATTTGGTGTAGTTTAGAGCCACATCGAGCCTATGGAACGCTCGCATTTGCTCACTATTCCGCTCGCCATAAATGAATGCTTCGTAAAGGAATTGGTTGTCTCCATGATTCCGGTAAGTTGAAGGAATTAGCTGCTTGCCAATTACTGGGGTAAAGGGTAAACCCGACTGAAAAACCCAGGTTGCGCTAACAGACAACTTCTCGTTAAGTTTTCGGCTGATGTTTAAGGAGCCGCTATGGGGGCGGTTAAAATCGAACAAATACTCGTAACCATTATTAATGCTAGGGTACTGCCGGGTAGCTCGCGACCACGAATAGCCAGCAAAGCCAGTCCATTTGCCTACCGTTTTGTTAAGCATTAGCTCGACGCCATAGGCTTCGCCCTTGCCTCCCGTCTCCACCTTGCTTTGCCAGCTCTTATCGCCCATCAGGTTTGTATAACCCTCCCTATAGGTTGCCAAGTTACTTAGCGATTTATGATAAACACTCACCTCTGCACCAAGCATATCATCCAAAAATTTACCCTTCCACCCTGCCGATACCTGCTTTGTACTGGATGGCAGGATATCGGCCCTAGCCGGAACCCAAACCTCGTTGCTCATTATATCGCCCTGTGTGATTAGTAGATGAGAGAATTGGTTCACATCCATATAGCTTACATGTAGACTATGATTTCTGTTTAGGCCGATATTTACACTTGCTCTGGGCTCAAAATCGAATTTGCTGTACCCTTGGGTTAGGTAGCTAACCGCCCTCCCTCCAATCTTAAGTTCAAGCCAGTCGGTGGGTTTTAAGGCATTGTCGATGTAAAGTGCCGATTCCCAAGACTGTATCTCAGCCTGATCGCCCAAGGGTTTACCATCAATAATTGTGCTGTTGGGGTTATGCGTTAGCCATGAGGTTTGTAGCCCAAAATCCATCGACCAAAAATGTGTAGCATCATATTTAAACCCTACATTGTACGATAAGTCCTGAACTGCCGAGAGATACCTATGGTTATAATTCTGCGAGTTATCTAAACCCATCTCCGAATAGTTTTGCCTAAAGCCAAGCCTATAACGAACAAAAGATAGGCTTTGGTTTGAGTACAAGTTGGAGGAGTGAACCCTATTCCATCGAGCCGATACCAGCCAGTTGCCCCATATGTTTTGCATCTGTGCTCTTTCGGTGGTGTTGCCCCTAGTGTTTTTGTACCAAAAGTTGAGGTAATCGTCGCCCTGATACACGTTTAAACTCAGGGTGTTTCGGGGGTTGGGACGCCAAGTAAACTTGCCGTTGATATCATGGAAGCCATACATCAAGGTGTAGTCACTTCCTAAGCTTAGCCTGCTTGCCAGCACAAACAAGCCATCTATCATTGTTTTTCGCCCGGTAACCATAAAGGTGGTATTCTCCAGAGGGGTAGGCCCCTCAATGGCGAAAGAGGCATCGGTTAGCCCAATGCTAAAATTCCCTTTCAAAGCCGTTGAATTTCCCTCGCGCTGGGCAATATCCATTATTGATGAAAGCTTGCCCCCGTACTTGGCAGGGAATCCGCCCTTGTAAACATCAATATTGTTAATCATATCGGGGTTAAAAACCGAAGTGAATCCCCCAATATGATTTACGTAGATCAGCGATACGTTATCGAAAAGGTATAGGTTCTCGCCAGGGTTACCTCCACGCACCAGCACCAAGCTAGTGCCCTCGTTCTGCTGCTCAATGCCCGGCAGCAGCTGTATCGATTTCATCACATCGGGTTTTGCCCCAAGCGAGGGGATGCTCATTAGCTGCGTTCTGCTAAGGGTTGACACATCAAACCTTGGTCGGCTAGCCTGAGTTATCACCACCTCCTCTATCGCGCTACTGGGAACCAGTAATACTTCAAACACCTTATTAGCTTCTGCTTTCACCGCAAGTTCACACTGGTTATAGCCAACGTACGAGACCTGTAAGGTTGCTCCCCCGGCAGCAACTATCCTGAAGAATCCATTGTTATCGGTTGTTACCCCACGCTGATTTTGCGTATCGATTACATGTGCACCCACCAGCACCTCACGGGTTACGCTGTCGCGTACAAATCCCGACACACGTATTTGAGCAAAGGAAGAGGAGGCGATAATTAGTATGGCAAAAGTTGATATAGCAAAACGAGTTGTTGATTTCAAAACTTTAGGTATTTAAGGGTTACATCAAATTAATAGAGACTAAAATCCTGAGGGTAAATGGTGTCGGAAACCACAGAGGAGTACCCTGCAAATATTCCATATCCATTATCGACATTGGAGTGCATATGGAATGGGACTATTGTGCCTTGGCCTATCAATGGCTCGTCGTTGGCATTCAGATACAAATAGTACTGCTTAGCATACTTATAGTAATCGTAACTAACCGATCGTAGCTCAACAGTAAAAGGGTAAACATTACCCACCCATCCCGTACTCGGACTATAGCTAGCACCGCTAGTTGCGTAGTTTATGGCCATAGTATAGCTATCGTCCTCTATCATCTCGTTACTAAAAACCAGTATTGGCAACCCCTCGTTTAGCAACACAGGATCAACAACTTGAATTATCCAAGGGTGGATAACGTAGAAATCGTCACTCGAATGGGATTTTTTATATAGGTTTATTACCACCTCATAGTAACGCAACCTTGTGGAAATATTAGTAAAAGAAAGTATTAAGGCTGGCTGCGTTGTACCCTCCTCATCTACAACAGCCTGACTGATGTGCTCGATACCAATTATTTGCATTGGGCTAGGAAGCGTTGTGCTACAAGTTACTGTTTCGTAATCGGGAATATTTACAACACATCGGTACTCAACCTTTGGCTCGACTATCAACTCCGACAGGTAGAAACCCTCCTGAGAGTACTCCAGCGTTTCAACAAATGCATCATCTGCATAAAGTTCCACTGTAGCATTCTCGCAAATGGCAACAGGCGTATCGTTGAACTCCCCTGTTAGCGAAACGAAAACCTTTATTGGCTTACCCGCCACAACAAAAGAATTAACTGTAGGTGACGGATCGAGTTCTGGCGATTCCCAGTCAATCTTGGTACGGCATGCGCCCAGCAATACAGATAAGGCAATTAGTACAAAAATGCACTTCGAAAATTTAAGCATAGTTTGAGGTTATAAAAATGATTTATGTAGGGTAAGTGTTGTATGGTTAAAACTTAAAAGTTAGCCCATATCTATATGTTACAAAGCGATAGTCATTGCGATAAAAGTTATATCCATACTCACCAAACACGCCCCATCGCTTGGTAAAATAGTATGCAAGCCCCATATGGGTTTGAACAAAAAGGTAGGTTCCATTTACCATATACTCATCCGAAGCGAGATACGTCATCGCTCCCACCTTGCCCGACAAGTAAAGGTCTAACTTTAAGCCCTTGGTATCGAAAAGCAAAGGCAATGGGTGAAAGTTTGCCGTTGCACCGAAAGAAATGCCATGAGTTTTAATGCTAGAGGAACTCCATGTTAAATTTCCTAAATCTGATTTGAGTGAATTGTATAAACTGGTATGCCCCACAAAACCACCAACCTCTAGGTATTTAAAAACTCCATACGTAGTTTGGAGCCTATCCTCTCGGTTATTAAAACTGGAATATGATTTAAAACTAGGAAGCTGATCGGTGCTGAGGCTAAAACGAAGCCTATCCTTCACGTTATGATCTTGTGCCAGCGTAGTAACAGCAAAGCTGGCCATTAAAATGGCAATAAATGCAAATCTTCTCATTTTGTTAATTTTTTAGGTTATCCAAAATTACCTGCATTTACTGACAACAAATGTTACCTAAAGCTAATTGGTTTGAAAATAAGCTAACAAAAAAGGGTGATGAAAGTCACCACCCCTTATTCTATAGAGATTTAAGTAAAGTAGCTAAAACCCTAATCCAAACCTACCCCAGTACTCATCCTCCAGCTCACCCCAACGCAATATGGTTGCACCTGCAAAGTCGCGGGTGTAGCGAGTTAGCATTTTCTGAACCTCCTCATTTTTATTCGCCTTTGCCAGATCTTGAACTTTCGGCTCTAGGAATTGAATCTCCATTGTGGCTTTGCTCTCGAAATGAGCAACCTCTTCCATCATCCCCTCACGGGTATCTTGCCATGCCAGCGTGGCCAGCTTGTTGGCCTTACGGTATTTCCAAATGGCAGCATCGGTACGGTGGCGTTTTTGTCCGCAGTAGTTAAAACTTTCGGGCAGCTCTGTGGTTCCTGCGAAAATTGGGATTCTGGGGCTTTGGCCAGGGTTATCGAACGAGAACCAAGCCACTCCGCCAATGGCATCGGGTAGCCAATCGCGCAGCTGTATTATTTGCGAGTACGAGCACCACGATACGGCCACGGTACGATAAAACTTAACCGCATCCTCATCGAGGAAATTGTACAAATTACGAGCATTGGTGGTTAGCCAAGGTTGCGCAATGGGCGATATTACGGTATCTACACTGGTTACCTCGCGCTTATCGTTGTAAGTTTTTTTGATGGATTTAAGATTTTGAGTCATGTCGTAATCGGTTCCCTCATAGGTTTCGCGGTATAAGGCAATCACATCCTGAACAGAAACCTTCTTGTCGGGCTTAACCGAGAATGGCAGCTCATCGGCATCGTAGCTGAGGTTAAGCGATGAGGCTACTGCGTTAAGCACAAAGTAATCGCGAATGGCGAAGGGTTTCTTGCCTGTTCCGTAGGCCTGCCAAAACTTAAAAGTAGACTTGCCGTCCCAAAATCCCATCTTCTTTGCTACATCAAAAACATTCTTTGAGGCCATGAAGTGTTCCTTATCCTTTAGGTTGATTTCGCCAATGCGAGGTATGTTAGCCGAAATGCCTACGTGGTCATCGGGAATACGCTGTGCTGCCCAAACGCCACCAATCTTATCGGGCCCCTCACCAAAAATCTCCATTTGCCAAACCTCCCTGGTATCGGCAATGGTGATGCACTCGCCCCAATCGCCGTAACCATAATCGTTAATTAGTTGGCCAATAAGCCTAATTGCATCGCGAGCTGTGGAGCAACGCTGCAGGGCAATACGTTGCAGCTCCTCAATCAGGAACATACCATTTTCGTTCACCAGCTCCTTCTTTCCCGTAATTGTTGTTTCACCAATGGCCAGCTGCTTCTCGTTCATGCATGGGTAAGCGGTATTAAGAAATGTTAAGGTTTCTTTGGCTTGCGGAATTTCGCCCACCTTTTCCACGTTGCGCATATCCCAAGGCGTTTCGGTTTTTAGCAAGCCTTTATATATTGCTGTTACTGTATCGCGCTCATACTTCTGTCCCTTTTCAATGGTCACCCAGGTGCGGTAACGGCCATCGCAAGTATGACTGGTTATTACCGAGCCATCGGTTGAGGCTTGTTTACCAACCACTATGCTAGTACATGACTCGCCAAAAAAGGGGTCGTTCACCTGATCGAAAATGCTTTGCTGAGCAAACGAAAATTGTATCGACCAAAAAATCGATAAAAGCGTAAGGCTAAAAAAGTATCTCATAGGTACTAAAGGTATTAGTGAGGGGTTAATAAAGTTGGATTTACACTAATTTATAGATACTTACCACACTAATTGGTTTAACGTTTTGCTACTTAATAAAATCAACAAAAATGATTACATCAGTTTTTAGCTAATTTTTACTGAAATGGTGGATTATTAGTCAAAATCGAACTAATTTTGAGGGCAGTAAAAAACCAACTATAATACACGCAGTATGAACATCCTAACTACAAGTAACATCGAGAAGCGCTTTGCCACTCACTTGGCGCTCGATGATGTAAGCATTTCGGTGCCCGAGGGGAGCATATACGGGTTACTTGGCCCCAACGGTGCTGGGAAAACAACCCTGATCCGTATTATCAACCAGATTACGGGCCCCGATAAGGGGAGTGTTGAATTTAGCGGTCGACCATTGAAAGCAGACGATATTTACAACATTGGCTACCTGCCCGAAGAACGCGGCCTTTATAAAAAGATGAAGGTTGGCGAACAGGCTCTTTACCTTGCTCGCCTTAAAGGGCTTAGCCGACACGATGCGCTAAAAAGGCTTAAGTTCTGGTTCGAGAAGATGGAGATTCAAGGCTGGTGGGACAAGAAAATTGAGGAACTTTCCAAAGGGATGGCTCAAAAGATACAGTTTGTGGTAACGGTTATTCACGATCCCAAGCTACTGATTTTTGATGAGCCCTTCAGCGGATTCGACCCCATCAACGCAAACCTCATCAAGAACGAAATACTTGACCTGAAGAAGAACGGCGCCACGGTAATCTTCTCTACCCACAACATGGGCAGCGTTGAGGAGATGTGCGATCACATCACGCTGATTAACAAGTCGAAGAATATACTAAGCGGCCCAATCGATAAGGTTAGGCAAAGCTACGGCAGCAATGTTTTTGAGCTATTACTTAGAGGAGATATTGAAAAAGTTAGAGAGAACCTTGGTTCAAACTACGAGCTGGTTAGCCATAAAGAGGATGCTGGTTTAGTTAATGCTCAGGTTAAGGTGCACAACTACTCCGAGGATAACCGATTGCTAAAAGAAATAATTCCCGTGGCCGAGATTCTTGGGTTTAAACAAGCTGTGCCCAGCATGAACGATATCTTTATACAAGTGGTACAGGAGTATAATAAAGCCCACGGGCTTAAGTAATCATCACCCTGAAAATTATTGAGCTATGAACAAAATAATGCTAGTACTAGAGCGTGAATTCCTTACAAGGGTAAGGAAAAAATCGTTCATCATAATGACCATCCTAACGCCCATCCTGTTTGCGGCGCTAATGATTGTCCCCGCTGTAATTGCTACCCTAGAAGATAAAAACGAGAGGCATATTGCAGTTATCGATGATGCAGGGATATTTGAAGGTGCAATACCCGAAACGGAGTACCTAAAGTTCACCTTTCTGCATGATGTGGAGGTTGATGATATTAAGGAAACCTTTTACGATTCGAACTACTACGCCGTGCTTTTCATCGGCAAAATGGTAGCCAGTACCCCCGATGCCGTGGTGCTTTACTCCGACAAGCAACCTTCCATCGATATCACATCGCACATCTCGAGTGCGCTGAAAAATGAGATAGAGTCGCAAAAGTTGATGTCGTACGACATTGAGAATTTAGATGAGATACTAAACAATATCAAAACCTCTGTAAGGGTACGAACCATCAAGTGGACAAAAAGTGGCGAAGCCAAGGAGAGCTCTACCGAGCTAGCCATGGGGTTGGCCTACATACTTAGCTTCATGGTGTATATGCTAATTTTTCTTTTTGGAACCCAGGTTATGCGAGGGGTTATTGAGGAGAAGAGCAGCCGTATTGTTGAGGTAATCGTATCGTCGGTTAAGCCGTTCCAGCTGATGATGGGCAAAATCTTGGGTATTGCAGCCGTTAGCCTTGTGCAAATTGTGCTGTGGATAATTCTAACTTTTGGTTTGGTAACAGTTGGCACCTCGCTTTTAATGGACAAACCCGACACCGCCGATGCCAACAAGCAAATGGTAACCAGCATCATGGAGGCGCAGGGTGGAGCACAGATGATACCCGATACCGCAGCTGCCGACAACGACTTTGTTAGCGAGATGATGGGCGCCCTATCCAACGTAAACTTTGTGCTGATAATTGGAGGGTTTATCTTTTTCTTTATTGGAGGATACCTACTTTACGCCGCCATGTTCGCCGCCGTGGGCTCTGCAGTAGAAAACGAGGCAGATACCCAGCAGCTGGTTATGCCCATTACCATACCCCTTATTATTGCCATTGTTGTAATGGTAAGCGGATTGCGTTCGCCCGATGGAGCCATATCGTTCTGGTTCTCGATGATTCCCTTCACATCCCCAATTGTAATGATTACTCGCTTGCCCTATGGTGTTCCTACCTGGGAGCTTATCCTTTCTGGAAGTTTGCTTATAGTAACGTTCATTGCAATGACCTGGCTTGCGGCTAAGATTTACCGCACAGGAATTTTGCTATATGGCAAAAAGCATACTTGGGGCGAGATGTGGAAGTGGATTAGGTATAGCAACTAACATACACACCACACCGAAAAAAAGGGGAAATCGACACGATTTCCCCTTTTCAATTTGGATTGAAAGGACTACCTCTCAACCACTCTAACCAATGTTCCTTTCCCCTGTACATTTGCCCTAACAAATACCTCAACCTTTCCGTTTGCGCTGGGAACTACTATTGGGAATGCATCACCATACTGCTTAATTCCACCAACCGATTTGCTGATCCAGCTATCCCCATTGCGGTGCGATACGAATAGGTCTCCATTTCTCGAGTACCAAGCCACCACCGATTTACCATTACTGGTTGCCGTTGCGCTTAATGCCGATGAGAGCGTTTCGCTACCAAGGCCAAAAGTTCTTTTGGCCCATCGGCCAGTATACTGCGCATAGCCAAGGGTGCCACCCGCATAGTGATATAGTGTGGGCGAACCATTCTCCATGAAGATATTAAACCCATGGGTATTGAGCATACCTAAGCTGCCCACAATGCCCATATTCTTCCAAACACCTCCTGTATAAACCTGGCAATCGAGGAACTCGGCCACCACAACCCAGTTCCTATGGTGCGTTCCTTGGTATGGAATAAGAATATCGCCATTGGGCTGTATTAGCATGGTGGAGTTTACTCCACGTTCAACAAAGTTGGGTTTGTTATCCTCATTGGCCTTGAGCATTGTTGGCACAAAACGCCCCGACTTGTTGTTGGCATACTTAAGCCCCTCGTTATGGTAGCTAATATGAATAATATTTTGCCTGTCAATGGCCAAACCATTCTGATAGCTGGTATTGGAAGTGATAGTCTCAACAGCTGTTTTAGCAATAGTACCCTGTGTTAAGCTAATTGACCCGCAGTACAACTTAATGCTGCTGGACTCCACCTTGAAGTAAGTAAAATGAAGTGTCCCATTATTGTCAATAGCTAGCGATGGAATCTGCTTTTCTAATCCCCGGCTAAAACGTCCGTCCTCTTGCGATGCCGAACCTAGGCGCTCTAACTCGGCAGATTCCCAAGAGCTCCCCTTTTGCCTTACATACCGTAAAACGAACTGATCGCCCGCAACCTTATCAACAAAAACCATATGGATATTGCCAGAGCCATCTCTTATTGATGAAGGTGTTCCTACTGCCTCGGTTGAACCTGTTACGTTTAGGGCTGTAGCCTTGGCTGCAAACGTGTTGGCACCTGCCGACAAAGTATGCTGAACCTCGGCAACTGGGGTAAACGAAAGCCTCTGTTGCGCTTCTGCTGAAATTGATATTAAAACGAACGCAAAGGCCATACTTATACCTTTAATCCCCCTTGAAACAATACTTATTTTACTATTCATAATATTTTTAATTTAGGATTATGCCACAAGATGAAATTTTCCAGCTAATAATAAAACATATATCTAGCATTTGCTGGGAACTATTTATTATTCGATAGTGTTTAATGATTATTTGCTAAATCGGGATAGATTAAAAGTAATCCCACATACCACCCTCTTCGCCAGAAAATCACTCGCACAACCCTTCGGGTTGTGTTAAGTTCCATTAACACTTGGGTTAGGAAAAACAAAAAACAGCTAAACTGTGTTGCTGAACGTTAACTCAGTAAATACTTTACAAAACATAGGTTTAAATTTGATAACACCAATTCTAAACCCTTATGAAAAAATCATTATTCGCAGCAGCACTTCTGCTAGCAATTTCATCTTCAGCATTTGCTCAGGTTGGAGTAGGAGGATTTGTAAGTTTTGGAGAGGACATTCAACCCCTTAACCTCTCGCTCACAACCAGCCCATCGAAGAACTATGGCCTGATATTCAGGCAGGGATTTGGTTTTAATGCTTCGCAGATTTACAGGCGAGCCGAAACCAACTTAATAGCTAACCGGAGATTCTTCAAAACCGAAAACTCCAACTTTTACGTTGGTTTGGGAGGTATTATGAACTACCAAAGGTACGATAGTCAAACCTATTTCGACTGGGGATTCAACATTCCCTTGGGTGTTGAGATTTTTCCAAACCCGGAGAAACGAACATTTGGCATTACCGTTGAAACGGGCCTATACTACAAAACCAACAAGCAAAGGGGCACAATGCTTCGCGACGAGGATAAGTTTGGGGGTTACGGCGGGCTAAGCCTGCATTACTACTTTGATAAGACAAAGTAAGTTAGACCCTTAAAAACTATCTAATTTTAATTGCTGATCGACAAGAAATTTAAACTTATAAACATATTGCTTACTAGGCTATAGATTCTTCGCTTCGCTCAGAATCTATAAAAAGTTAGTCGATCAGTTATGTTTGAACTATCTTTTCACAACTATGATAATGATCACAAGGTTGCTTCGACAAGCTCAGCAACCCTCACTTTACAACTGGATACCTATGCGCTAATTAAAACTTAAACAGTTCATGCGCCTTTTCATTACTAAATTCCAAACAGAGGGACTTATAGCAAACGAAAATGCCCCGAAAAAACTTCCGGGGCATTCTGCTATCTAAAGTAAATAATTTACTGTATCTCAACCTCAATCCAACCGCTACGGTCGGGATCGGCAGGTACTGGCCACTTTTTAGGTGGATTTTCCTCCAGCTGCTTAAGTAGAACTTCAACGGCTTTCTCCAGTATTGGGTCTTGCCCCTTGGCAAGTTTGTGGGGTTCGTCAACCACCTCAATATCGGGGTATACACCAATTCCCTCAATAATCCACTCACCCTTTTCGTTGTAAATTCCAAAGCGGGGAACGGCAATGTAGCCACCATCCATAAGCGAGGCGTTTCCGCTCATACCAACCAGTCCGCCCCATGTGCGCGAGCCGATAATGGTGCCTAAGTTTTTCTGACGGAAGAAGTAGGGGAACGCATCGCCACCCGACGAGCCATACTGGTTAATTAGCATAGCCTTTGGCCCATCATGCGCAACCCCAGGGGTGCGCATTGGGTGTGGTAGCCCTGCCCTATGCCAATGGGCATGGGTTTCGCGGTTTAGTAGCTCAACCATACGATCGGGAATAAATCCACCGCCATTGAAACGCTCGTCGATAATAAGCGCATCCTTGTGGTGATAGGCATACATACCACGGTGTAGCTCACGATTACCCTCAACAGCCGTGTTGGGCACGTGCATATAGCCAATACGACCACCCGACAGCTTATCGACCATAGCGCGGCGCGAGTTCACCCAATCGAGATACATTAGCTCCTGCTCGCTGGATATTGGCCTAATGGTGTAGGTACGTGCGCCCTGCGTTGTGGGCTTGCTATTCACAGTTAAGCGCACGGCCTTGTTCACCTTATTCTCTAAGAACTTGTATGGGTTCTGGGTTGTTGTTACATCTTGCCCATCAATTTGGATAAGATACTCACCCTCCTTTATATCAATTCCCTGCTCGGTTAATGGTGAGCGACGCGATGGGTTCCAGTTCTCACCCTCATAAATTTTGCTGATAATATAACGCTTACTCCTGTTATCGGCAGCAAGCTTGGCACCAAGCAACCCGGTCTCAACGCGGGTAACACGCTCAAAATCGCCATAGTTGGCATAGGCGTGACCCGTATTGGTTTCGGCAATCATCTCACCAAAAATGTAGTCGAGGTCGAAGCGGTGGTTCAGGTATGGTAGCATCTCGCCATACTTCTGGCGGAAGTCATCCCAATCGACATTGTGCAGGTTGGCCACGTAGAAGAAGTCGCGGAAAATACGCCAACCATCAACAAAAATTTGCTCCCACTCCTTGCGGGGTTCAATGCGCATATCCATATTGCTCAGGTCGAGTTTGCCCGTGCCCGCCGATTGGTTTGGAGCAAGCGATGCCACTCCGTAATCGCCACGGCTTTGGTAAAGGAACTTCTTGCCATCAGCCGATACGGTTGCTCCACGAATTCCGGCCATAATCAGCTCGTTCTTCTGCTCATTCACGTTGTAGCGCTGCATGCCCTCATCGTTGAAGTACACCAATCCATTATCAACAGGTTGTAGGTTCCAGTAACCGCCAGAGGAAAGTGGGAAGGCCATGATTCGCTGGTTCGCTCCATCAAAATCGATGGTAACGGTAACATCCTTTTTAGGCTCATCCTTTTTCTCCTCGCTTCCGGCAGGCTCAACAGTCTCCTTGGGTTCAAATAAGCGGGGGCTATCGTTGCGTAGCGCAATGGCATACAGGCGAGTAGCCCTATTGTACAGGTAGTTGAACTCGAAATCGGAGAAGTTTAGGTTGAAATCGCGATTTGAGGCAAAGAAGATGTAGTTGCCACAATTGGAGAATATTGGATTCCTATCGCTGAAGGTATTATCGGTTAGCTGTTGGGTTTTGTTGGTTTCCACGTTGTAAACCCAAATGCCTCCCTGACCATTCAAACCATTCTTGGTGTAGGTTACCCAGCGCGAATCGGGCGAGAAGTTGTAGCTGCGGATTTCGTCGGAGGTTGGGGTATCAATCACCGTTAGCTTACCCGACTCAACATCGAGCAACTGAAGGCGCATCGACCTGTCGAAGAAAACCAGCATTTTGCTGTTGGGCGACCATGTAGCTGCGTACTTCCAACCCTTGGAGTTCTTAGTGATTTGCTTAGGAGTTGCGTTCTCCTTATTCTCGAGCAGATACACCTCATACTCACCAGTCTCATCGGAGTAGTAGGCTATCCACTTGCCATCGGGCGACCACTGTGGGTAAACCGAGCGCACACCCTGAGTATTTGTAAGGTTGATAGTTGTTCCATCGCCAGCGGGCACTGAGAAGATATCGCCACGAGCATCGAAAAGCACGCGGTTACCAGTTGGCGAAATGGCCGAACTATGTATGTTATCCTTTACATTCTTATGATAGGGTAAGGTGTTGGCGTAGTCGTAGCGGATATTCACCTTCACACGTTCGGTCTCCTCAGTTGTAAGGTTTAGCTTGTAAAGATGTCCGCCCACCTCGTAAGCTAGCTGGCCATTGCTTCCGCTGGGCCACATCACGTCAAACTTATCATGCTTGGTTATTTGCTTAACCTCCTTGGTTTTCACATCGTAGCTATGTACGTTAAGCCAAAGATCGCGGTCGGAAGCGAAGTAGATTTTATCGCCGTGCCAAGTTGGGATATGGTCGGTTCCTTTGAAATCGGTGATCTCTTCGGAATGGTTCTTCTCCAAATCGTATATCCAAAGGTTCGATGCGCGTCCACCTTTGTATCGTTTCCAAGTGCGGAATTCCCTGTCGATGTAGGTAAACACCACCTTTTTTCCATCGGGCGAAAGGTCGGCAAATCCACCGTGTGGTATGGGTAGTTCCGCCTCTAGCCCACCTTCGATACTTACGGTGAAGTACTTGCCCATACGGTCGCCGTAGGGGGTGCGGTTGGCGCGGAAGAAAACCTTTTTGCTGTCGGGGGTCCAGCCCAGCACTACATAATCGTAGCCACCACGTGGAGGCATTTCGCCCACATCGTTGTAGTAGGTGAGCTGCTGTGGGGTGCCACCCTGCGAGGGCATAATGTATACCTGGCGCGAACCACTGTACTCGGCCGAAAAAGCAATCCACTTTCCATCGGGCGAAATTTTGGGAAAAAGCTCAAGCCCTTTATGCGAGGTGAGCTGTCGCGCATCGCCACCATTGGCATCCACGGTCCAAATATCGCCAGCATAAACAAATACAATCTGGTTGCCATTAATGTCGGGGTAGCGCATCATCCGCGCATCCTCGTATGCATGCGAGATGAATGGCATAAGCGCCAGCATCCCAAGCAACCCAAGGTTTCTAAAGATTTTTTTCATAGTGATGTTAGTTAATTATTTGAATTGATTTTAATTATCAGCTCATGGTTTGATGGGCATTGCTTGCAATAGGTTTAATTGCAACTGCCAACCAAAGGTAAGGGATTTTTTGCATATGGATGAAAAGGTTGATGATGCTTTAGGTTAACGTAAGCTAAGTATTCAAATCCACTACTTTGAGCAAACAATACAAATAGGTAGGTTGTTAGTTGTGAGAGCAGTAGGAATAAGATAGAATTAGCATTTGCTTAAGAATCATCGAACATCATAGCAACCTAATTGCTATATATTTACAAACCCATTAAGGTGAATCATCATGAAGGCAATAAACCAATTAGTGAGTACCATTATCACCAGCCATAACGATAAAAGATCGCTAATTCCACGATTGGTGGTAGGGCTGGTATTCCTCTCGGAGGGTATTCAAAAGTTTTTGTTCCCTGAGCTGGTGGGCGTTGGCCGTTTCGAGAAAATTGGGTTTGCCAACCCCGAAATCCTAGCATACCTAGTAGCATATTTTGAGGTAACTAGTGGAGCAATGATACTTGCTGGTCTCCTAACTAGGCTAGCCTCCATCCCACTGCTTACCATTATGGCTACGGCCATTGTCACCACAAAAATACCCATACTGCTAAATAATGGATTTTGGAAAATGGCGCATGACTCGCGAACCGATTTTGCCATGACCATGCTTTTGGTATACCTGATAATCTATGGGGCAGGAAGCCTTTCGGTTGATAAATTGATTCTATCAAAAAAAAACAATACATAAAACATCACTAGTTGCTGCCAAAAACTTTGAAGATATTATAAGATTCTTCGCTTCACTTCGTTTTGCTCAGAATGACAGGTATATGCTTTTAAGTGGATGTGGAGGGGAGGGGCAGTTGGCCTCGTTCTAAAACAACGAGGCCAACTGACCCTCCCCTCCACTAAATATAATATAAACACCTGTCATTCTGAACGAAGTGAAGAACCGAACATGGGGGGTTCACTGAAAGTAATCTTATTATTTTAGTCGGTCACTATTGATAAAATATCATTAGAAAGTAAAACGAACATAAATATGAGCAAACCAAATAGTTTAAAGCGAGTTCTGGGGCTAAACGATGCCATTGGCGTTGGGCTTGGAGCCATAATTGGCGCCGGAATATTTGTGGTTACGGGTGTTGCCGCTGGGGTATCGGGGGCATCGTTTATTGTTGGGCTGATGATAGCCGGCCTAATAGCCTCGTTTAACGGCTTAAGCTCTGCCCAGCTGGCAGCAGTTTACCCACAATCGGGTGGAACTTACGAGTATGGTTACCGGCTGCTAAATCCATCGCTTGGTTTTTCGGCAGGTTGGATGTTTATAATTAGTAAGCTTTCGGCAGCAGGCATTGTGGCCATTGGGTTTGGCAGCTACTTTCATCAGCTGGTGCCCGCATTTGCTCCCATTACCTACTCGGTTGCCGCTGTGGTGCTACTCACCATTGCCAATATTGTGGGGATAAAAAAGGCCGGAGCAATAAATTTAGTTATAGTGCTTGTGACCCTACTTTCATTAATCTATTTTATTGTAGGTGGAATTGGCTCCGTTAAGGCTAGCAACTTCACTCCATTTGCTCCGTTTGGGGTTATGGGAATTGCCGAATCAACAGCCATTCTTTTCTTTGCCTTTACCGGATACGCGCGAATAGCCACACTGGCCGAAGAGGTGGTGGAACCCACGAAAACCATTCCACGAGCTGTAATAATCACAATTATCAGCGCCATTGTGCTTTACGCAGGCGTATCGGTTATTGCCACAGGCGCCATTGGCGCCGAGGGAATGGCGCAAAGCAAGTCGCCCCTTCAGGTAGCGGCAAATGCCATGGCTGCTCCAGGCATAAGCACTATAATCACCATAGGGGCATCAACAGCTATGTTGGGGGTTCTACTTAGCCAAATACTGGGGATTAGCCGTATGCTTTTGGCTATGGGGCGGCGCAACGATCTACCCCATTTTTTTGAGAAGATACACAGCAAAACTGCAGTACCACACATCGGCATACTATTTACAAGCGTGATAATACTTGCAATAACTATTCTGGGAACCTTTGAGTTTGTAGTACGAGCGGCCACCTTTACCATTCTGCTGTACTACAGCATTACAAATATTGCTGCCATTAGGCAGCCAAACCAACAGCAGCTGTACAGCAAGGCAATACCCTACCTTGGGCTTGTGGGATGTATAGCCATGTCGATATCGCTACCCCTTAACGTAATTGTTTCGGGGATAGCATTACTTGCCATCGGATTTGCAGTTCGGTATCTGGTAAGGCGTTTTAGCGCTACATAAAGAAAAGGAATACGCCTAGGATAGTCACAAATGCACCTAGTAGCTCCTTGGGGTTAAACCTCTCCTTCATTATTAATACCGAGAAGGGGATGATTAGCACTGGCACAATGGACATTAGCGCCGAGGCCACGCCCGTAGTGGTAAACTTAACCGCCCATAGCGAGAACGACACACCTAGAAAAGGGCCAAAGAAAGCACCTATGGCCGTGCGGCTAATTGCCCGTCGATTCCTAAGCGCTTCGGTAAGCTTCTTCCACCTACCCAGGAATGTGAAAATTAGCGCAAAGCCAACAACTCCCGTGAGCACGCGGATTTGAACTGCCGAGAAAACATCGTAATCGGCCATTCCGTACTTGCTAAGCACCAAGCCTCCGCCCTGTCCTACTGCTCCGCCAAAGGCCAGAAGCAAACCAGCAATTGGATATGAGAATTGCACCTTACGACGAGCTTTTGGTTTCTCGGGATCATGAATCTCCCGGCGAAGTATTACCATGGCAATGCCCGAAAAGGTAAGCAGCATGGCAATACCCTGCTTAAGGGTTACGGTTTCGCCAAGCCAAGCCCAGCCAATTAGTGCGGCTACACCCGGTGCCAAGGCCATAATAAGCATCGATATACGGGCTCCCACCACCACGTATGCCTGGAAAAGCACCAAATCGCCCAGCACAAAGCCCATCAGTCCAGATATGGACAGCCAAACCCAATTGTGTACGCTGGCGTCGGTTGGGAAAATTACGCCACGCATAAACCATGAGAAGATGCTAAGAAAGATGAATGCCATGGTGAGCCTAATAAGGTTCACCTGTAGCGAACCTATCTTTTTGCCTGCCGACTCGAAGGCCAGCGCAGTAATGGTCCAGAAAAATGCGGTAATTAGGGCAGCCAGCTCGCCCTTGTGAGCAAGAATAAAATCGTTTAGCATTGAATTACTTTAATGTATGTTTAATTGATCGTGCTTTTGATATTAGTATGAAGTTTTGGTTTAACGAGCATTCTGAGAAAAGGTTAAGCCTTTGAGCAAATGAGCATAGAGAGAAAAGTATACAGCTAAACACAAACCGTTTCATAGCCTAATTAGCTATATCGGCTAACATTTCGTGCAATTGTCAATCAAAACAACTAATTTTACAATACCATTTGCTACTTGGCTAAGAACTCAAAACTTTGAAACACAATTGCTATGAACAGATTAGCGCGATATATAATCCTTGGAACAGGCCTTGCCATTGTGCTATTTTTGCTTTGGTACTTCAGCAGCATCGTTAGCTATGTAATCATCTCGGCGGTACTATCGCTCATGGGCAAGCCCATAGTTGACCTGGTGTGTAAGGTAAAAATTAAAAGCTGGAGCGCCCCAAAAGCACTAGGCGCTGCACTAGCTTTGATTACCCTATGGGGACTATTTATACTTTTTTTCCGGGTAATGATACCTTTGGTGGTAAGCCAAATAAACGACCTTAGCACGGTGAATGTTCCCAGCATGGTGTCGAACTTCAATAAACCCCTTGAGAGTATCGATACGTTCATTAAGGAATACCTGCCGGCTTCGGCGCACGATTTCTCCATTCAGGAATACCTTGTTGAAAAGGTAAGTGGAATAATAAATGTTGGTATTATCACCGATATCTTTAGCTCAACGGCAAATATTATTGGCAACCTGGCCATTGCCGCGTTTTCAATATCCTTTATCACCTTTTTCTTTCTAAAGGATGAGGGTCTATTTTTCAATGGGGTAACTATTCTTTTCCCTGAGAAGTTCGAGAAGAATATTAGGCATGCACTGAGAAGCATCAACAACCTTTTGCGCAGGTATTTCATTGGCATTGTGCTGCAAAGCACAGGTATTATGATACTCGACACAACGGGTTTACTAATTGTTGGCCTACCCTTTAACACGGCAATTGTAATTGGCCTATTTAGGGGAATACTAAATGTAATTCCCTACGTGGGGCCAATAATTGGCACGGCACTGGGTTTAATTATTGGCATTGCAACCAATTTAGATATGAACTTTACAACCGAGATGCTGCCAATGCTGATATTCATGACGCTGGTTTTTGTATCGGTTCAGCTAATCGACAACTTTCTTTTTCAACCCCTTATATTCTCGAACAGCGTACACGCCCATCCTCTCGAAATATTCATTGTTCTTCTTATTGCCGGTAGCATTAGTGGTATTTTAGGAATGCTACTAGCCATACCGGGCTACACCGTGCTGAGAGTTTTTGCAAAGGAGTTCCTTAATAATTTCAGGGTAGTACAAAAATTAACCGAAAAAATTTAGCCCGTGTTATATGGCTTTTACTATATTTACAGTAAAAATTGAGCAATTATGCAAAAAGGTTTTAAGCTAGTAATCCCCATTACGCTCCTTATACTTACCATAGGTACTATTAATCTTAATGCACAATCGTTAACTTATACATTGATTGGGCAGTACGAGTTGGCTACCGAAACGCCTGATACCTTAGAATTTACCCCACATCTGCCCGATGGCTTTGAGTTTTGCAAAATTGAGTTCGATGTGACCTCGGAAACCCTTATCACCAATCAGGTATATGTTTTCGACAATGGACCCGAAAGCTTTGAGGCAACCCTATACTATATTGCCACTGGAGGCAGCTGCAGCACCCCAGCAGATTTACTAACCCAAACCATAACAATTTACCCAAAACGAGCACACTTCATACTGGAGTACGACAAGGAGTTTGAAGAGCTGGCCAGCCTGAAAAGGATACTTAAGAGCTCGCTGGATATCTCGGATAACGCCATCGACCAGCTTGGTGATTTTAGGTTCTTTTGGGATTTTGATGCCAAGATGCTCCCTGCACCTCAGGTCGATTTTGATGCAAATAACCCTTCATTGGGTCAGTACCCCAATGTTTACTACACCTTCCCCAATGGAGGAGCTTATGAAATTACGCTAAAGGTTATCGATTTAAACAATGCTACTGACACGGCTGCCTTTACTATGATTACGGTGCTAGGGCCCGAATTTGGTTCCGACCTGGTTGATTTTGAATATATCCCCAACGTTTTCACACCCACTGGCAATTCCAACAACTACTTTACCGTGGAATCTACAGGATCAAACAGGCTGTCGTTCAAGGTATTCTCTCGCTCAGGATCGTTGGTGTACCAATACGAAGGGAATACAATTAAGTGGGACGGTAAAAACTACTACGGGACATACCTGCCCCAGGGAGTATACTACTACCTACTTGAGGATATTAGCGCCGAAAAGCGATACAACACCGCCAAAGGCTTTTTCTATATCTACAGATAAAAAAACGGTGCGAAGCATTGCTCCGCACCGTTCAGTTTACTTTCAGTCAATAGCTACTTAGCTGCTTCGCCCACACCAACAATTTGGTAGCCACTTACATCGAGCGACTTATTGGTATTGCTTAGTATTTCGCGCACATTCATGATGGTTTTGGCGCCCGAGCTAAAATCTTCCGAAACCATTTCCATAATCATTCCATTGCCAAAACCCATTCCGGCTGCTGCCAACCCTTGCAATCCATACATCTGTCCATAGGCTCTTGAGAGATCAATGGGGCTCTTCTTCGATGCCCAAAACGAAACCCTGCCCTCGGTATTCTCATACAAATACTCCTCGCATAGCTGCCCTGCGATAGTTTTGGACTTACCGGTTTTGGTGTACATTGGGTTAACGTAGATTTCATCCTGCACGACCTCCTCTTCGGACTCCTGAACAAAAGTCTCCTTATGCTCGGGAAGAGAATCGTTAGCAAATGAAATGGCCACCCCGCTCCTTTCGCCATTCTCCTCATTGAGTATTAGCATGGAGAAATTCTTCATATCAAAAATCATAGTCCCCTTCTGCTTTTGCCCTGTTTGCTGATCTACCGCATCAAACACCATGGCGTAGCTCTTGCTGTTGGGATCAAAATAGGTGGTGTACTGCATCTTGTCCGATTTTTTAAGCGAGTCGATGCTCTCAATATCCATTACCATACTGGAAGTGAACGAGTAGTGAGGTTCATACTTCACATTGTTAAGGCCCATGGCCTGCATCATTCTGCGCTCCAAAAAGTTTGGCCCAGCCTGTCTCTGGCGTTGGGGCTGCGCCTGCTCCTGCTCTACCTCCTGTGTTTGAGTTGTTGTTTCTTCTTGTTGGTTTCCTCTCAGGGCCTCAATGGCCTTTTCTTTCAGTAATCTTTTAATTTGGCCTTGCGACTCGCGGGGAACAAGTAGAATAGCCATAAGTAGAACGGTACAAAAAACAAATCTTTTCATAGTGCTTAAAGGTTTAATTATTAGTCCTTGAATTTATGCGTGTATAAGTTCAAAGAATTTGAACATTAGGGTTATTATCACAATGCAAGTTATGCAAAATATGCAACAGGAATCAAGCCTATTGGAAGTTTTTTTTAGAGAGGAAAGGTTAATTGGACACTTTAACTGAGTAATATAAAATTGGTTTACCCTATGCTCCATTTATCATTCTCCAAACAGCACCCTCCTTAAGCGTATACGACGACTGCACCATCCGCTCAATGCCAAAACGCCTGACAAGAAAATGGGTAAAAATGGTAGCCAGCACAATCATCTCAACCCGCATGGGATCCATACCGGGTATAGCAGACCGCTGCTGCTTGCTAGTTTTAATAAGGTGGTTATGCAGGTTGAAGTATTCCTCCATAGGAATCTCTATGCTAGGATCACCGTTTGCCTTTACTATATTGGCGGCCACTAGGATATTTCGATAGGTATCGAACGAACCCGAGCTGCCAATAATCATTTTGGGTTTAAAGTGCTCCATGGGTTCAATTAAATCGGCAAGTTGAGCCTCAAGATACTCTTCTACTGCAGCAATCTCATCTTCAGCAATTGGATCGGAGGGGTTAAACTGTTGCAATAGCCGCGATATACCCAAATCGTAGCTCCTTTTCCAGTGGAACCGCTCTCCATTTCCAATAATCATCTCGTTACTCCCCCCGCCAATATCGAGCATTAGCACGTTCTCGCTGTTTAGCTCAACTGCTTGACGAATTCCCATGTATATAAGTTCAGCCTCCTCATCGCCACCAATCACCTGAACATCTACGCCAAAAAGATTTTTAATATCGGCCACCAGCTCATGCCCATTGGATGCGTTGCGCGTTGCCGATGTGGCGAAAGCAAAAATTTCGTTCGCACCATGCAGCAGGATGGTTCGCATATGCTCGCCAATGGCGTTTAGCCCACGCTGATAGGCAGCTGGGGTTATGTACTTTTGATTTATGCCCCCCTCGCCCAGCTTTACAGCCTGCTTGGAGCTGTGAATAATTTGGTACGACAAATCACCATTAACCGAAGCCACCAGCAGGTTAAAGGTGTTGGTCCCCATATCGATAATTGCTACTTTTCTCATAATTTGTAAAGGCTGATGCTACGGTTTATCCTCCAGATTCCATTCACCCAAAAATTGTTCCACGAACCCCTCCATATAGCGATGTCGACCATCGGCTAGCTCGCGAGCGGATTGGGTATTAAGCCGCTCCTTAAGCAGTAGCAGCTTTTCGTAGAAATGGTTAAGGGTGTTCCCCTTGGAGCTTTTATACTCGGCAAATGTGCCGTGCATACTGGGTTCCTCGTTGGGATTGTAGAGTTCGCGGTGCTTTGAGCCACCATACGCAAAGGCACGGGCAATGCCAATGGCGCCAATGGCATCGAGCCTATCGGCATCCTGCACCACGCAGGCCTCAGCTGATGTGGGAGTGGTATCGACACCAGCCCCCTTGAAAGAGACCTGCTTAATTATTTGCACAACACTTTCAATCAGCCTATTGTCCACATTACAATCGTGTAAAACCTTCCTTGCATTGGGTAAATTCTCCCCATCGCTTTGGGCCATCTTATGGTCGTCCATATCGTGCAGCAGGGCAGCCAGCTCAACCTGCAGCATATTTGCACTTTCGCGTTGAGCAATATGCCGAGCCAAGTTCCACACCCGCCATATATGCCACCAGTCGTGACCCGTGGTGTCAACCTCATGAAATGCCTCAACACGCCGAGCCACCTGTTGAACCATACTGCTATCGTCTAAAACCTGCATTAATTTATTCTTTGTTGATGAAAATTTAGGGTATGTGCTTGAACAAGCAATGTGTTCCAAAAGTAGGAAAAAATGTGCTAACACTTTTATCTGCTAACACTCTGCTGCTAAAAAAAAGTTCTGATTTAAGTCAAATTTAATTCACACAGCCAAACATTCTATGTATCTCGGGATACAAAGCATACCGAGTCAATCAATTTGCCGCGAACAGCTTACCTAACTCTAATTGACGCTGCCAGCTACCCTGCCTAGGCAGGGTAGACAGGCCACTGGCGGGTCATTCAATCATCCAATAAAACCCTCCCTCCTACTTGCCTATCTTTGAAAATATTGCCACTTTTGTTAACCTTTTTAAAAATCAAACAAGAACACATGCCACTAATTAAATCAATATCAGGAATAAGGGGAACCATAGGCGGAAACCCCAACGAGGGATTAAACCCCATAAACATTGCGCTATACACTGCTGCTTACGGCGAATGGGTAAAGAGCAAGCACAAGGATGTAAAATGTAAGGTGATTGTTGGTCGGGATGCCCGTATTTCGGGCGAAATGGTGAGCAGCATAGTGATTGGCACGCTTACTGGTTCGGGGCTCGACGTGGTGAATCTCGACTTGGCCACCACGCCAACCGTTGAGATGGCGGTAATTGAGGAGAAAGCACAGGGCGGAATTATTATCACTGCAAGTCATAACCCAAGGCAGTGGAATGCGCTAAAGCTGCTCAACGAGCATGGCGAGTTCCTTACCGATGTTGATGGAAAAAAGGTACTCGAGCTGGCCGAAACCAGCAGTTTCAACTTCCCCGAGGTGGATGAGTTGGGCTATGTAATCGATGAGTACTCCTTTGTTGATAAGCATATCGATAAGATTTTGGAACTACCGCTGGTTGACAAGGATGCAATTGCCAAGGCCAACTTTACCGTGGCCATCGACTGCGTGAACTCCGTGGGTGGCATTGCAATACCCCGTTTACTCAAAGCGCTTGGCGTAAACAATGTGATTGAGCTATACACCGACCCCACGGGCGAGTTTCCCCACAACCCAGAGCCTTTACCCGAGCACCTGACCGAAATATCCGAGGCGGTTAAAACCCACCAAGCACATGTTGGCTTTGTGGTAGACCCCGATGTAGATCGTTTGGCCATTATCAACGAGGACGGATCGATGTTTGGCGAGGAATACACCCTTGTGGCTGTAGTCGACTACGTGCTTAGCCACACACCTGGCAACACGGTGTCGAACCTGTCGAGCACTGCCGCACTTCGCGATATCACCATAAAGCACGGCGGAAGCTACCAAGCTGCAGCCGTGGGCGAGGTGAATGTGGTGGCCAAGATGCGTGAAACCAACGCCATAATTGGCGGCGAGGGCAACGGTGGTGTGATATATCCCACGCTGCATGCCGGCCGCGATGCGCTTGTGGGCATTGCCCTTTTCCTTTCACATTTGGCTAGAAGTGGCAAAAAATGCACTGAAATCAGAAAGGAATACCCCGAGTACTACATATCGAAAAATAAGATTGAGCTAAAGGATGGACTTAACCCCGATGATGTGCTGGCCAAGATGAAGGAACACTTTGCCAACGAGAATATCAACACTATCGATGGCCTAAAGATAGATTTTGAGGGTCAATGGGTACACCTCCGAAAATCGAATACTGAGCCAATTATAAGGATTTATGCCGAGAGTAAAACGCCCGAGAGCGCATCGGAGTTAGCAAACAAAATAATGGCTTTAATTAAAAACATTTAAATTCCATTTGCAATATTAAACTAAGTGCCAACACCTATAGTCTTAGTTATCAATAAACCTAAAATTGCGAAATAATCATACTAAAAAATGAAGAAGAAGGTAGTAATTGCCCTTTCCGTACTAGCGGCAGTAATAGTTATTTTGGTCATCAGCACCTCAACAAAGCAGGGTGTGGCACCACAAAAAGTAAGCGTTACCAGAGGCCCTTTTGAAGTGGTTGTAACCGTAACAGGTGAACTTCAGGCAAAGAACAAGGAGGATATTACAGCTCCAGCCGAGCTACGCCAAGGGCGAAGCTTCCGATTCTCCGACATAAAGATTCAGGATCTTATCCCCGAGGGAACCGTTGTCGACTCGGGCCAATATGTTGCTACGCTCGACCGTAGCTCGCTTAGCAATAGGCTAAAGGAAATTGAGGATGAGCTGGAAAAGAGCCAGCAGCAGTTCCTCAAAACCCAGCTCGACACCACCCTGCAGCTTCGCAGCCTTCGCGACGAACTTATCAACCTTGAGTTTGAACTGGAGGAAAGGCAGATAGTGGTGGAGCAGTCGAAATTTGAGCCGCCAGCCACCCAGCGCCAAGCGCAAATAAATTTGGAACGTGCCGATAGAAACTTTAAGCAAGCTAAGCACAACTACACGCTAAAGAAAGAGCAGGCCGAGGCATCTATGCGCGAGGTAGCCATTAACCTTGCCCGCCAGGAGCGCGAGCGGCAGGATATGCTCGATGTACTAAGCAAATTCGTAATTCGTGCACCAAAGCCCGGCATGGTCATTTACTACCGCGAGTGGAGCGGGCAAAAACGCAGCGTGGGATCGAGCATTAGCCCTTGGGATTTAACCGTGGCCACCCTCCCCGACCTTTCGGTAATGATATCGAAAACCTATGTGAACGAGATAGACGTGAGCAAGCTCAAAACAGGCCAACCAGTACGCGTTGGGGTTGATGCCTTCCCCGAGAAAAGCTACACTGGCGTTGTTACCGATGTGGCCAACATTGGCGAGCAGCTCCCCAATACCGATGCTAAGGTTTTTGAGGTCATTATTAGGGTTAACGAGTACGACCCAATACTACGCCCCTCCATGACCACCAGCAACCATATTGTAACTAAAAGTTTTGAGGATGTGCTCTATGTCCCCCTCGAGGCAATTCATGCCGACGACAGCTTAAGCTACGTGTACACCACCCGCAACCGCAAACAGATTGTAATTACTGGCGAGCAGAACGAGAACTTCATCATTGTTGAAAAGGGACTTACCGAGGGCGATGATGTATACCTAAGCATACCTGAGAATTTGGAACGATTTACGCTAGCCGGAGAAGATCTTATCCCCGAAATAATAAAAAGAATTGAGGAGCGTAAGCGGCTGGAAGAGGAGCAAAAGATAGCCAACGAGCAGCAGCAGCAACAGAACAATGGTAGAGCAAGAGGCCAGGGGCGTCAAATGCGTATGCCTAGTGGAAGCAACTAGTAAGTAGGCTTGTACGAGCCAAATACCACAGTTCAAACTGTTTGCTAAATTTCATTAAGCATAAAGATTATGTACAAAAGATATATACACGACGTAACCATCGCTGTTGAGTCCATACTGGCAAATAAGCTCAAGTCGATGCTTACGGCCCTGGGTATAATATTTGGTGTCGCTGCCGTTATCAGCATGATGGCCATTGGAAATGGGGCACAGCAAGAAATTTTGGAACAAATGAAGATGGTGGGTGTAAATAACATCATTATCAACCCCATTTTCGAAGAGCAGGAAGATGCTACCGACGGCGAGGGTGGCGAGAAGCAACGGCGCAAGTTCTCGCCGGGTCTAACCCTTCTCGACATGGAGGCTATACAGGAAATTATTCCTTCGGTTACAATGGCTAGCCCAGAGATTAGCCTAAACTCATTTGTTCAATACAGCTCGCATCGAATGCCTGCCAAAATTTTGGGCGTTTCGCCCGATTACTTCGAGCTGTTTAACCTACCCCTTGAGCAGGGTACATTTTTTACCGAATACCAGCTCGAGCACGGTATCCCGGTGTGTATTATTGGGGCAAATATCAAAAACAAGTTTTTTAGCACAACCAACCCCATTGGCCAGTACATAAAGTTTGGGCACGTATGGTTACAGGTGGTTGGCATTCTCCAAAAAACCGATATTACTCTCACAGGCTTTGAGAGTGCTGGGGTAAATGTGTATAACGATAACGTGTATATCCCTGTTAAGACTATGCTCATGCGATACCAAAATCGCGGCTTGGTAAATGCACGAAAAACTCAAAGCACAGTGATCCGGGGTCGTGGTATGATTATGTTCGGAGGCTCAACCCAAACCCAATCGCAGCAGAACTACCATCAGCTCGATAGGATTATAGTTCAGGTTGAGAATACCGAGGATATACCTTCAACTACAGACGTGCTCAGCCGTATGATGCTCCGCCGCCATGCAGGGGTAAAAGATTTTGAGATTATTGTGCCCGAGCTTCTGCTAAAGCAACAACAGCGCACCAAGGATATCTTCAACATTGTGCTGGGTGCCATTGCCAGCATATCGCTGGTTGTAGGAGGTATTGGAATTATGAATATTATGTTTGCCTCGGTAATGGAGCGAATAAAGGAGATTGGTACCCGACTTGCAATTGGGGCCAAGAAAGCCGATATTGTAGCACAATTTCTATCGGAGGCTGTCCTCATTAGCGTTTCGGGAGGGCTTATAGGGGTGATTCTGGGAATAATACTATCGTTCCTGATCACACATTTTGCCGATATTCTAACCATCGTTTCACCCGTCTCAGTAATTGTTGCCTTTGGCGTTTCGGCAGCGGTAGGGGTAATCTTCGGGTTATCACCTGCAAAAAGAGCTGCCGAGAGGGATCCAATAGAATCGTTACGTCACGAATAGTTTCATAAAAAATTATAAAGCACGCCATGTTTTTAAAGAAAAAGTTATTAGCTGTTTCGCTGGTTCTACTAACCGCAGGCTGGGTGGCAGCCCAAGCGCCCAAAACAACGTTAACCCTCAACGAGGTGCTCGAAATGGCCAGAGACTACTCACCGCAGGCCATACTAGCCAAGCATCAGTTTAGGGCAGCATACTGGGAGCATAGAACCTACAAGGCTGAGTACCTACCAAGCATAACCCTTAACGGTACGCTACCAAGCTTTAACCGCAGCCTTATTCGATACCAACTCGAAGATGGTACCTACCGTTACATCGAGGAGAACTCAAATACCGCTTCGGTTGGCCTCTCGCTAAACCAGAATATCGGGGTAACTGGCGGTAGAATTTTCGCCAGTTCCAACCTTGAGCGAACCGATTTTTTTGGAGCGAATAAGGGAACCAACTTTATGTCGGTACCCATACAAATAGGTTTTAGCCAGCCCATTTTTGGTTTCAACGAGTTTAAGTGGAAAAGAAAGATTGAGCCACTTAAGTACTTAGAGGCAAAGCGTAGCTACATACAGTCGATGGAGAACATTGCGGGTGAGGCTATTCGCTACTTTTTCGACCTTGTGCTGGCACAGCAAAACCTGCAAACAGCGCAGCTAAACTACGCCAACACCGACACCCTTTACCAAATAGCTAAAGGCCGTTATAACATCGGGACTATAGCTGAAAACGAGCTGCTGCAGATGGAGCTTAGCTACCTTAATGCGGGAAGTTCGGTAAATGAGGCGGAGATTGATTTACAGCTAAAAAAATTCAGGTTGAAATCGTTCCTTGGAATAATTGATGATTATGATGTAGAGCTTATTGTACCCAACTATTTTCCCAAAACAACCCTACGTTTCGACCATGTATACACCTTGGCTAAGGAGAATAACCCCACCATGATACAGTTTGAGCGCCGGCTCATCGAATCGGATAGGAACGTGGCGCAAGCCAAAGCCAACCGAGGTTTTAGCGCCAACCTTTACGCAACCTATGGTTTAACACAGCGAGCCGAGGAGTTTCAGAATGTGTACGTTGATCCTATGGATCAGCAGGGTATTCGAGTTGGCCTTACCGTTCCCATACTAGACTGGGGCTTAGGCAAAGGTCGGGTTAAGATGGCCGAATCGAGCCGCGAGGTAATGCGAACCAATATACAGCAGTCGCTAACCGATTTCGAGCAGGATATCTACCTTAAGGTAATGGAGTTTAACCTGCAGGAAACCCAAATGCAGCTCGCATCGAAAGCCGACACCATTGCCCAAAGCCGATATAACGTGACCAAGGAGCGATTCCTAATTGGCAAAATTGATGTGATTGAGCTTAATATTGCTCAAACCGAAAGGGATAACGCCCGTAATAGGTATATTGCTGCTATGCGCAACTACTGGCAGTTCTACTACGAGATGCGCAAGCTTACCCAGTTCGATTTTATCCAGGAAAAGCCGCTGGAGGTTGAGTTCGAGGCGCTAATTCAGTAATCATCACTAAATAAACATAGCATAAGGCCGATCCCGACTTTGGGGTCGGCTTTTTTTTTAGCTGCAATTTACAGCTCAGCGATTAAGGGTAATGAGTCTTTACCTGAGAAAGCCTTAGCTAAGGAAGCTGCTTTACCCATTAATAACGTTAACCCATATTTTTGTTCATACCCTTCAACATCAAAAAAAATTACTATATTGCTTAAGGAACACACCGAACCATACGAAATTGGAATAATACTTTTGTAAGTATCAACCAGCAAAAATAACCTGTATGGATAGTGCCAAGGGAATACCTGATGAGGTGGCAAGGGAGCTAAAACTTCTGAGGGAGGAGAATGCCCGCCTTAGGTCTATTGTTGAAACTAGCGAGAGCCCCAATAGCAGTGCACTCCATGCGGAGCCGCTTATTAACCTGCAAAAAGAAAATGCCGAGCTCGAAAAAAAACTTTCGAACAATCAGCTGCTTATTGAAAATGCATTTGATGGCGTATTTCTGATGAGAGGCAGACATTTTACCTACGTTAATTCAAGATTTTTCAGCATTACAGGCTATTCAGAGGACGAATTAATTAGTTCAAAAATTGCTTTTATCGACCTGATTGCCGATAGATCAAAAAAATTTGTTGAACAAGTATTTGAGTCGAGAGAGAAAGGGAACACCAACGCAGTTAGGTACGAAATAGGGCTGAAGACTAAGAGCGGAGAGGAAAAGATTGTTGAACTGGCCTCGGTTCCGGTAGTTAGCTCAGATGCCATTATGCTCATGGGCATAATCAAGGACAATACCAAACGACGAAAAATGGAGCAGGAAATAAAGCGCCATACCCGCATTCAGTCGCTTTTAATGAACCTAAGCATTCGGTTTATCAACATACCCTACGACAACATTAAGCAGGAGGTAGATCATGCCCTTTCCGATATTGGGGAATTTGCCAGTGTGGATCGCGTGTATATTTTTGCATACGACTGGAACGCCAGCACCATGTCGAACACCCACGAGTGGTGTGCCCAAGGCATTGAACCGGTAATTGACACTCTCCAAGAACTCCCTACCAGTATAGTTCCAAGCTGGATAGAGGCACACATAAAGGGTAAGCCCATTCATATCCCTTCGGTTGCTGAGCTGAACAATGATGATAATGTGAAAACTTTGCTAACGGAACAGAAGGTAAAGTCGATAATAACAATTCCAATGATGTTCGAGAACCAGTGCATGGGTTTTGTTGGTTTTGACTCGGTGATAAACATCAAACATTGGAACGAGCAGGAGATATCCGCTCCTTCGGCTTTTTGCCGAGCTACTGGTGAATGTACAGATAAAAGCAAACTACGATAAGTGGCTAAAAGAGGCCAAAACAATGGCCGAAATCCGGCAGGCCGAAATTAGAAACATCATCGATTTTTCACCTGTAGGTATTGTGCACTTATCGTTAAGCGGCGAAATTCTTGAGATCAATCAAGCTGCCCTCAACATTATTGATGCTCCTTCCATCGACGACATTAAATCCAAAAACATTTTTGGACGGAGGGCACTCGAAAAGATTGGACTCATTGATAACTTCAGAAAATGCATCGCCACAAAGTCGATGGTGAGTAAAGAGACGAAGTACTCAAGCACATGGGGTAAGGCCTCCTACGTCAGGTACAGCCTTATTCCAATTATTACCGATAATACAGTGCAAAGCGTTCTGGCTAATGTTGAAGATATATCGTCGATAAAGGAGACCGAGTATAAATTAATATCGCTAAAAGAAAGAGCCGAGGCCAGCGATAAGCTAAAAACCGCATTCCTTGCCAACATGAGCCATGAGATAAGAACACCAATGAATGCCATATGCGGGTTCTCAAACCTCCTCCTCGAAGACACCGTTACGGAAGAGCAGAAAAAGGAATTTGTGGAGATAATCAACCTAAACGGGCATCAACTCCTGGGGATTATCAACGATATTGTAGATATATCGAAGATTGAGTCGGGGCAGGTAACCATATCCAAAGCAAAATTCTCGGTTAACAGCATGCTTAACGATTTAAAGTCGGTATTTTCACAAACGGCACGCATAAGGGGGCTAGAGCTTATCTGCACGTTGGGCCTCACCGACTCGGAGAGCATCATATTTACCGATGAGGTAAAGCTATCTCAAATCCTCAACAACCTTATATTTAACGCCATCAAGTTCACCCAAACAGGCGAGGTTGAGGTTGGCTATAGGCTACAGGGGAGAAACCTGGAATTCTTTGTTAGGGATACGGGAATAGGGATTGAACCTGAGCAGGGTAGCCTAATCTTCGAACGGTTCCAACAGGTCGACAATACAACCAATAGCAGCAGAAAGGGTACAGGATTGGGGTTGCCCATATCCAAAGCATTTGTTGAAATGCTAGGCGGGAAAATATGGTTTCAGTCGACACCCAACGTGGGAACAACTTTTTACTTCACCATACCCTACATAAAAGGATTGAGTGTTGAGGGGGAGAAGTCTGCGCCTGCAGTCGAAAATTTTATATGGCCCGATAAAACTTTCCTTGTGGCAGAAGACGACGACCCCAACTACCAATACCTCGAACACCTGCTAACACCCACTAAGGCCAAGGTAATTAGGGCTCACAATGGAAAACAGGCGGTAGAGATATGCCTTACGGAGAAAATAGACCTAATACTCATGGACATAAAAATGCCCACCATGAATGGCATTGAGGCAACAAAAGAGCTACGTAGCCAAGGGGTAACCACACCCATCATCGCCCAAACGGCATATGCATTCCAGGAAGACCGGGAAAACGCGTTAAGGAGTGGATGCAATCAATATGCAACAAAGCCTATCGAATCGGCAGAGCTATTCAGTATGATCCACTCGCTGCTACAGCCTAAATAAGAGCCATTTCAGGTATGGAAGCGACAAACTGCATCCAATCTGTTTCTTAACATCTACCCCACCCTTGCATTATTGAGCAGAGTTTTTCAGCTTTGAGAAATTTTTCCACTTATTGAAAACTAAACAAAAACTATATGAAAGAGAGTAACGTGCAAATGAACCCCAACGAATTGGTTCAGTTCTTAAAAAAATCGCCATCGGAGTTCACCCGAAACGATATCGTTCGCTTCTGCGAAGAGAATGGCATTGAGATGATTAACTTCCGCTACGTGGCCGAGGATGGTAGGCTAAAAACGCTCAATTTTGTGATTACATCTAAAGAGCACCTTGAGACCATTCTAACCAACGGCGAACGGGTGGATGGCAGCAGTCTTTTCTCTTTCATTGAGGCTGGCAGCAGCGACCTTTACGTTGTTCCCCGCTACCGCACCGCATTTATAAATCCATTCGCTGAGGTTCCTACCCTCGATATCCTTTGCTCTTTCTACAACAACGAGGGCAAACCACTAGAGAGCGATCCTGGCTACGTACTACGCAAGGCCAGCGAGGAGTTTACTCGCCAAACGGGTTACAACTTTAAGGCACTGGGCGAGCTAGAATATTACATCATATCTCCTAAAGAGGATGCATTTCCTGGTGTAGATCAAAAGGGCTACCACGCCAGCGAGCCGTTTGCCAAGTTTGAGTTTATCCGCAACGAGGCGCTAAGGCTTATTGCCAAGGCAGGAGGCTGCATAAAGTACGGGCACTCAGAGGTTGGGTGTTTCTCCGACGAGGATATGTACTACGAGCAGCAGGAGATTGAGTTCCTCCCCACTTCGGTGGAGGAGGCAGCCGAACAGATGATATTGGCCAAGTGGATACTAAGAATGCTAGGCTACCGCTATGGTGTAGATATTAGCTACGCCCCTAAAATTACCGTAGGCAAAGCGGGTAGCGGAATGCATTTCCATATGATGCTCGAGAAGGATGGCAAGAACCTTACAGCCGAGAATGGCAAGCTCAGCGATTTAGCTAAAAAGATGATTGCCGGAATACTTAGCTCTGCCGACGCACTTACAGCCTTTGGAAATACTATACCAACCTCGTATCTCCGCCTAGTTCCGCATCAGGAGGCTCCCACCAACGTTTGCTGGGGCGACCGCAACCGCTCCGTGGTAATACGCGTTCCCCTGGGATGGTCGGGTGCAGGCAATATGATTCAGGATGCTAACCCCCAAGATAAGAGCGAAACCCGTAAGGGCGAGTCGAAGCAAACCTTTGAGTTTAGAGTTCCCGATGGCTCGGCCGATATTTACCTCACCCTAGCCGGATTGGTAGTTACTGCACTTAAAGGCCTTCAAATGCCTGATGCGTTAGAGGTTGCACAAAAGCTTTACGTTGATGTAAACATCTTTAAGCCTGAGTTTAAAGATAAGCTGGCCACGCTGGAGCAGCTGCCTGTATCGTGCTACGAATCGGCCGAGGCGCTTGACAACAAGCGAGCAATTTTTGAGAACAACCATATCTTTCCACAAGGGCTTATCCAAAGCCGCATTGAGAAACTTAAATCGTATAACGATAAGGGGCTTAGTGAAAAGCTATACGGAAAGCATGATGAGATAAAGAAACTAGTAGATCAGTTTATCCATGTAGGGTAATCAGGATCAAACAGAAGCAAGGTAAAGGCGAGGCTATAACCTCGCCTTTGCTTTTGCTCCTTGCTAGGGGGCAAGTCGTTCTATCTCCCACGTCTCATTTAGGAAAGAAAACTGAATACGATCATGCAAACGATTGGGCCTCCCCTGCCAAAACTCAATTACATTGGGCGTAAGAGTATAACCGCCCCAGTTAGGCGGGCGCTTAATTGGCTTATTTGAGAACTCCTCCAGAAAATCCGACTTCAGGTTATCGAGGTACTTCCTGCTTGGTATTACTTGGCTTTGAGGCGATGCCCACGCTCCAATTTTGCTTTTATCGGGTCGAGTTTCGAAATACTTATCGGAAAGCCTTTCGCTGGTTTTCTTTATAGTCCCCTCAATCCGAACCTGTCGTTCGAGCTCTGGCCAGTAAAATACCAGCGCACCGTAGGGATTTTGCAGTATCTGCCTACCCTTTTTGCTCTCGTAGTTGGTGAAAAAGGTAAACCCAGTTGAACCAATATCCTTAAGCAAAACAACCCGTGCCGAGGGTTTTCCATCGAATGTGCTTGTGGCTAGGGTCATTGCCGTGGGCTCATTGCATTGGGCTTCAATTGCCTCTGCCAGCCACAGTTCAAAGAGGGATATGGGGTTTCTATCAATATCGGCTTCATTCAGATGCCTCAAATTGTAATCCCTACGAATGTCCGATATGTTCTGTTTCTTCATAGCTTAGCTTTTTGGTCAAACTACTTTTGGCCGATGCAATGCTGGCATTGATCTCGAATCCAACAATTAGCCCAATGGCGTTGAAAAAAATCCAAATCATAAGCGCCAGCAGGCTGCCAATAGATCCGTATAGCTTGTTATACTGCCCAAAGTTGTTTACATAAAACGAAAACCCTAACGATGTAACCAAAATCATTGCTGTTGCCATAATCGACCCTGCAGAGATGAACCTAAACTTGGTTCGTTTGGCGGGTGCCATATAGTAAAGCAGCGAAATGGAAAAAAAGAAGATGCAAACAATAACAAACCACCTGATTACAACAATAACATAGTAGGTAAAGTTTAGCTGAAGAAACTCTTTTTGTACCAAAATATAGAGCAGGAACTGTCCAAACAGAACCAGCATAACGCCAAGAGTAAGTAGCAGGGGCAGTAAGAATGTTAGAAAAAAAGCAATTAGATGCTGGTTAACAAATCCACGGGTTTCGATGGTGTGGTAAGTAGCATTAAAGGCATTAATTAGGGAACTTACACCATTATGGGCAAAAAAAACCGCCGCTATAAAGCCAAATGAAAGTAATCCCCAGCTTCGCTGGGTTACCACCTCGGTAAGAGTACTCTCCACCAACGAGAAAGCTGTAATAGGTAACAACTCCTCCACCAACTCGAGCAGCTGCTGCTGAAAGTTACTAACAGGGATATACGGAATAAGCGTGAATAGGAAGATGATGGTTGGGAAAATAGCCACAAAAAAATCGAAGGCAACAGCCGAGGCCCTTGTGGTTATGCTACCTCGGATCAACCCTCGACCAAAAAAGGCAACCACATCGTAAATGGGAACCCCATCGAAGCCAATAAAGCTAACTCGCTTAGCTTTTCGCACAGTAAGCCTAGCGTAAACAGAAACCCGTCGCAATATTTGCTTCATCGAGTGCTTCCAGCTATGCTTTGCAGGCATTACGGTATGATTTTGGTTCGCTATACCTTTTTAAGGTTCATATCAAGACTTTTGATCTGATGGGTTAGAGCCCCAACTGATATAAAATCGACACCCGTCTCGGCATACCCTCTGATTGTATCTAGGGTAATACCTCCCGATGATTCAACCTCGAATCGGCCATCGATCAGCGCCACAGCTTTTCGTGTATTCTCAACGCTAAAATTATCAAGCATAATGCGTTTAACCCCACCCACCTCAATAACCTCCATTATTTCTTCGAAGTTCCGGGTCTCAATCTCTATATCGATATTTCGCCCGGTAGACTTTAGGTAACTGTTGGCCTTTTCGATAGCCTGCCTAACCCCACCTGCAAAATCCACGTGATTATCCTTTAGCATAATCATATCGTAAAGCCCCATCCTATGATTGTGCCCCCCGCCAATGCGAACGGCCAGCTTGTCGAATACACGCATGCCGGGTGTGGTTTTCCGGGTGTCCAGGACCTTGGCGCGGGTTCCTTCTATTAGCTTCACATAAACATTTGTTTGGCTTGCTATCCCGCTCATTCGTTGCATAATATTAAGCACTATCCGCTCTGCCTGCAACAACGAATGCACACGCCCCTTTGCGCTAAAGCCAATATCGCCAAACTTAACAAAAGCTCCATCGGTTAGAAAAGGGGTAAAGTTAATCTGGCTATCAATTCGTTGATATACTTTCTGGGCCACCTCAACCCCAGCAAGCACACCCGAATCCTTAAGCATGAGCTGCACTTCGCCAACGGCATCGTTGGGAATGCATGATAACGACGAATGGTCACCATCGCCAATGTCCTCAGCAATGGCCAGGTCAATTAGTTTGTCTTCCAATGACATCTAAATACTTTGTTTTGGTAATTCGATGCGAATGTAACGATAAAATTGTTATTGGCATCAACTGCGCTCAATACGAATTTGGTGTATCAGTAGCTTGCTCTTATCGGTTTTCATAAATATTGAAACCCTGAAGCTACCCGTTTGAGTAACTAGAGTCCCAATGGCAAAGCTTGTATTGCCCTTATTCCCTTGGTGATTAATCCTAAACGAAGTGGGCTTATTGCGTGTAAAGAAGTCTTTCATTAGTAGCTCGGCTTGCGACTTGCTGTAGATGTTTTCCTCATCAAGCAGCTCCAGTTCAACGGTTGGGTTTAGGTGTTTACCCAGCTCACTTGAGTTGCCATTGGTAAAAACTTTTGTAATGGACTCGAGAAAGCTATCGGTAGACCCCTGAGGGACGAAACCACTAAAAACCACAGCAATTGATGCTATAATCATAATGGTTCTCACTTTTCTATTCATATTCATCAACTTTATTTCGGGTTCAGTTAAGCATCAAAAAAAATCTAAATCAGGAGATTATAAGCAACAAAATGTATGCCCCTTATCCATTTAGTTCAACCAATGTTTATGCAATAATTATAAATACTAATGCTTAGTATTACTAAAAATTTCAAGCATTGGTTTCGGTTATTTGTAAAAATAGTGAATGTAAGTGTGTTTTCAAAACTATTTTGAAAAGCCATAGTAATGATTACATAACTATTTACATTAAGGCTCTACATTTTTATGTGGATATAAGGCGTGAGCGGACAATTCGAGTGGCTTTGTAAAAACACCATGGCTCAAACAATTTTGGAGATAAAATTTTAAAATCGTTAATTTACCTTTGAATGAACTCAATAAAAGCACCGAGGTGAAAATAACAATTTTGGCCATAGGCAAAACCAACATCAACTTTGTAAACGAGGGGATTAGCGAGTACTTAAAGCGGTTAAAGCGCTACGTAAAGGTTGAGATACAAATTATAGCCGATGTTAAGAACAGCAAAAACCTTACAGCACCCCAGCTTATTCAGAAAGAGGAGGAGCTCCTGCTTAACGCATTGAGTTCCGATTCTTACGTTGTACTTCTCGACGAAAAAGGCAAGGAGTGCACCTCGGTAGAGCTATCGCAGTTTGTCGAGGGTAAAATGATTAGCGGCACCAAGGAGGTTGTTTTTGTAATTGGAGGAGCCTACGGTGTTTCCAATGCCATAAAACAAAGGGCAAACGAACAGCTATCGATGTCGCAATTAACCTTCTCGCACCAAATGATAAGGTTAATACTAATTGAGCAGATATACCGAGCGATGACCATTATAAGGGGCGAACCCTATCACCACGAGTAGCTTTCGAAGTAAATTCGGTGCGATTTTTGCTGCAACCAGCCATTGTCCGTGAAAAACAAAAATAACTCAATAAAAGAATCGTTGTGAGCAACTGGAGTATAAGGATTGTTATTGTTGTAGCCATCTTGCTATCCCTAGCATCTTTTATTACAATTCCCTACACCTCACAGATTCTTACCCAGCGACTTGCCAGCCCTCCTCAAATTTCCCGCACCAAGGATGTTGTAATGGAGCGCACCAACGTGGGGATGCAAATTACCAAGGATTTAATAAACGAAGCATTCGACAATGGATTTTTAAGTGCCTTTGGGTTGCTGTCGGACTCAAAATGGAAAACCCTACAGAGCGAGGGCCTAGCCATATTCCTGTTTAAGGATGATATACTCGAGTTCTGGTCCGAAAACATGGAGATTGGCCATGTTGAAGAGCTGTCGAACAGATTGGTTAAGGTACAAAACACTTGGTGTATATCGTACTGGATTGCTCGCGATGATATAAAGGGGTTACTCCTTGTGAAGCTGCGATACAACTATCCCTACCAAAATAAATTTTTGCAAAATGAGTTCCACAGCTCCCTTAACTTTCTGAGTGGCTACTACCTGTCCTCCACACCTCTCGATGGTTCGTTCCCCGTGGCACTCTTTGGCAGTGCCCCAGTTTTTTACCTAAGCTACATCCCCAGAGATTTTGAAACAGAGAAGGAGAATTTTGAAGCGCTCCTTTACCTAATAGGTTTCATAATGCTTACCATTGCCCTTTACAGCGTATTTTGGCTACCATTTTTGAGGGCCAGAATGATTCTGAGCATTCCGCTGATGGCAATTACTCTTGCTGGGTTAAGATTAGCTATTTTACATTGGCATATCATTCCTCAGGGAAGTTGGAAACTATTTAGCCCTGAGATTTTTGCCTTCTCATGGCTCACCCCATCAATGGGCGATCTGCTTATAAACACTGCCATAGTATTCGGTATTATGGCCTACGCATTCAGAGCGGTTCGGGAGATAGAGTTTCAGAAAAATAGCTGGAAGAGGTTATCAGGATTCCTTTTTGCACTAATATCGTTTATTGCACTTTTCATAACCGATAGCCTTATATCAATACTCGTTCACAACTCAACCATAACCCTAGAAGCTTACCGAATTTTTAACCTGTCAATTTATACAGGCCTTGCATATATTGTGGTATCGCTATGGTTTATTAGCGCCATACTTAGCGCATATTGCGCAACCCAAATGCTTTCATCATTCGTGAGGAAACATCGGGTTGCCATATGGACTACCGGTTTAGTAATTGGCTTAGTAACCATTGCAGCATTAGCGTCAACCCCTTCGGCATACGGAATTGTTCTGGCAGTGATGGTCGTAGTGCTTATTCATCACTTTTACAAATCAACCAAAACTATAAATGTAAGCTTGTTCCTTGCCTTACTATTGCTGCTATCACTTTACACAGTGTTGCTGGTTTCGAGAAATTCGGAGGCAAAGGATAGGGAGGTTCGGAAAATACTGGCCATTAACTTGGCCAACGAGCGCGACCCGGTGGCAGAGGTCATTTTCCCTCAGATGACCCGAAAGATGTATGCGGATCAGGACATCCTATACTACCTTGATAACATCTCAACCCATGAGGGTGAACTTTACACGCACCTTAACGAGAACTACCTAAACAGCTACCTCCAGAAGTACGACTTCCAAATAACCGTTTGCCTTAGCTCCTCCGACATCTACATTGAGAGTACTGGCGAAGTAATGGGCTGCTACAGTTTTTTTGAGAGCATGCTTAATGAGTATGGCATGCGAATACCGGGTACCAGCTTCTACCATCTGAACAACCAGAATGGACGAATAAGCTACCTGGGAATGGTTGAGTACGTTCTGCCCGATGGAGCGGAAATTTGCATCTACCTTGAGCTCGACTCGAAGCTTAGCCGCGAGCTGCTGGGCTACCCCGAGCTGCTTCTCGACGGAAAGGTAACAGGCCGATCAATCTTCTCAAGCTACTCGTCAGCCAAATATTTTAATGGACAACTTATTGCCCGAACAGGTAATTTCGACTACCCCCTTTTCAACACGTTTGAGGCAGATACAGCAAGCGTTTACACATTTATCGACGATAAGAGCCACAGCCACCTCATGTACTCCAACGACAGCGAGATAGAGCTCTTTCTAAGCCGACCCAAGGAGAATCTATTCAACGTAACCGCATCGTTTGCATGGGTATTTCTGTTTTTTTACATCACCTCAATTCTTTGGCTAATGCTGGGAGGGCTCCCTGTGGGCTTTAACTTTAGGGTTCCCAGCCTTAAGAATAGGATTAGGTACACCATGGTGCAGCTGCTCTTCCTATCGCTAATTATGGTGGGAATGGTAACCATAACCTATAGCGTGAAGGGTTTCGAAAGCAAAAACTACGACAGTTTGAACGAGAAGCTGCTATCGGCCAAGGTAGATATTGAAAGTAATCTGGTTCCCCAAGAAGCAATTCTGCCCGATTATGCCGATTACCTGACCCACTACCTTATCAAACTCTCAAACGTACTTCGATCTGATATCAATCTATACAGCCTCAGCGGTGAACTAATTGCCACATCACGCCCCGAGGTTTTTGAGCGGCAGCTCATTGGCACCGATATGCACCCGCTGTCGTACTACGAGCTGTCCACCAAGTATAGCCCCAAGCTTATACATACCGAGCAAATTGGTAGCATGGAGTACCTATCGGCCTATGCTCCCATTTTCAACAATCGTAACCAAATGGTCGCTTACCTTAACCTCCCTTACTTCACCCGGCAGGGCGAATTCATGGAGGAGGTGTTCTCGGTTATTGTGGCTCTGGTGAACATCTACGCGCTTCTAATTCTCTTCGCCATTTTTGTAGCGATTGTAATTAGCAGCCAGATATCGAAACCCTTGGAGCTAATCCGAGAGAAGCTTAGCACGGTTGACCTGGATAAGCATAACGAGACCATTAGCTATGTGGGCAACGACGAGCTGGGACAGCTGGTGGCCGAGTACAACCGAATGGTAGGTGAGCTGGCCGAAAGCGCCACTAAGCTAGCGCAAAGCCAGCGGCAAAGCGCTTGGCGCGAGATGGCCAAGCAGATTGCCCATGAAATTAAGAATCCGCTTACCCCCATAAAGCTAAATCTGCAGTATTTGGTTAAGGCTAAGAGAAGTAACCACCCCGATTGGGATACGCTATTCGAAAAGTTTGCCGATTCGCTAATCGACCAAATCAACACGCTAAGCAACATTGCCACCGAGTTCTCGAACTTTGCCAAAATGCCCGTAGGGCAGTTCAAGCACATTACGCTTAATGGGATAGTAGATGATGCGGTGAACCTCTTCTCGGGCTACCCCAACATATACGTTGAGAAGAACATACCCCATGAGGAACTCCCCATTTACGCCGATAAAGAGCAGCTTAGCCGAGTATTTGTAAATCTTATAAAGAATGCCGTACAGGCCATTGGGCGTAAGGAGGAAGGGCACCTAAGGGTATCGATTGTAATCTCGAAGCCCAACGTTAGAGTTGTTATTGAGGACAACGGCACCGGCATTCCCGATGATGTGGCCGAAAAGCTGTTCACACCCAACTTCACAACCAAATCGGGGGGTATGGGACTTGGACTCGCCATTAGCAAAGGTATTGTTGAAGTGATAGGTGGACGTATCTGGTTCGAGAGTACCCCAGGACTTGGCACTAAGTTCTTTGTGCAGCTACCCTTATCGCCCAAGCAGTAACCGTATCAACTTGTGCAAGAGCCTTACTTGCAGTTAGCAAAACAGGACAACAGCAAATTATTAAACCGATTTGTGAGAAAATCGTTCTATTTCTTACTATCTTTGCAGCCCAAAAAAATTGTAATTCAGCAAGATGACACACAAATCAGGTTTTGTAAATATCATAGGTAACCCCAACGTGGGCAAATCGACCCTTATGAATGCCCTAGTGGGCGAACGGCTCTCAATTATCACCAGCAAGGCGCAAACCACACGCCATCGCATCATGGGTATTGTGAACGGCGATGATTTTCAGATAGTATACTCCGATACTCCCGGTGTGCTTAAACCCGCATACAAGCTGCAGGAGTCGATGATGCGCTTTGTAATGACAGCCCTTGAGGATGCCGACGTGATACTGTACATTACCGATACCCAAGAGACTCCAAATAAGAATCAGGAGTTTTTAGACACCCTTAGCAAGCAGAACAAGCCCATTATACTTGTAATAAACAAGGTAGACCTGAGCGACCAAGCCAAGTTGGAAAGTCTAGTGGAGCTATGGCACAGCATGCTGCCCACGGCCTCAATTATTCCCGCTTCGGCGCTACATAAATTTAGCCTCGATGCAATACTAAGCAATATACTAAGCAGCCTCCCCGAGGGACCTGAGTTTTTTCCAAAGGATACCCTTACCGACAAGACACTTAGGTTTTTTGCCTCCGAGATTATTCGCGAAAAGGTGCTCACAACATACCAAAAGGAGATACCCTACTCGGTTGAGGTTGTGGTTGAGGAATACAAGGAGGAACCAAGCATCGATAGAATAAGGGCACTTATATTTGTTGCCCGCGATTCGCAGAAGGGCATCATCATTGGTCATCAGGGTAAAATGCTGAAGAAAGTTGGCACAGAGGCCCGCTTGGAGTTGGAAAAGTTTCTTGACAAGAAGGTGTTTCTTGAACTCTACGTTAAGGTTGACCCCAACTGGCGCGACGACGATGCCAAGCTCAAACGGTTTGGGTACCTATAGGTTAAGTTTGATTAGTGAAATATTGGATTGGACTATTAGCTGATCCCTGCCTTTGCCACCAAGCGGGCTGAGTGATTAAGTGATTGATTGAACGTAGGGTTTGATAAGGGAAGTGCAGTAGGTAGTCGATGTGTTTAAAGGAAGAAATTAGCAAACATTACCGTTGTTGGTAAACGGTACGGAAAATATTAAGAATAGTAGTAATGGCAAATATTGTAGCAATAGTAGGGAGGCCCAACGTGGGCAAATCGACACTTTTTAACCGGCTCGTAGGACAACGCAAGGCAATTGTTGACGAAACAGCAGGGGTAACTCGCGATCGTATTTATGGCAAATCCGATTGGAATGGAATTGATTTCTCGGTGATTGATACCGGGGGGTGGATTACAAACTCCGACGATATTTTCGAGGGAGAAATCCGCAAGCAGGTGAAGCTGGCCATTGAGGAAGCTGACGTTATCCTATTCCTAGTGGACGTGGCAACCGGAATTACCGATATGGATACAGAGGTAGCCAACCTACTCCGCCGTACCGAAAAAAAGGTATTACTCGTTGTAAATAAGGTTGACAACCACCTGCGTCAGTTCGACTCTTACGAGTTCTACAACCTGGGTCTGGGCGATCCATTCACCGTATCATCAATTAATGGCAGCGGAACAGGCGACCTGCTCGACGAGGTGGTAAAATCGTTTAGCAAGGAGGATGAGCAGGATGAAGAGGAGTTGGAAATCCCCAAAATATCAATTGTTGGCAGACCCAACGTGGGCAAGTCATCAATAATAAATGCCCTGGTGGGCGAGGAGCGAAACATTGTTACCCCCATTGCCGGAACAACCCGCGACTCGGTACATAGCCGTTACAATAAGTACGGCCATGACTTTATTATGATTGATACGGCCGGGCTGCGCAAAAAGGGCAAGGTAACCGAAGATTTGGAATTCTACTCGGTACTTCGCTCGGTGCGAACCATCGAAAATTCTGATGTATGCATCCTTATGGTAGATGCCACACAGGGCATTGAGGCGCAGGACTTAAATATCTTCAACCTTATTGTTCGTAACCGAAAAGGCGTTGTGCTAGTGGTAAACAAGTGGGATTTGGTTGAAAAGGATAATAAAACCACCGCTGAGTACACCAAGGCCATAAAGGAGCGAATAGCACCTTTCCAGGATGTGCCAATTGTATTCACCTCGGCCATTACAAAGCAACGCATACTAAAAGTGCTTGAGGAGGCCATGATGGTTTACCAGAACCGAACACAGCGCATATCCACATCGGAGCTTAATGAGTTTACACAGGAGGTGGTTGACGCTTATCCCCCACCCGCATGGAAAGGAAAATTCATCAAGATTAAGTACGCCACCCAGCTGCCAACGCATGCTCCTTCGTTCGCATTCTTCTGCAACTTACCTCAGTACGTTAAAGAACCATACAAGCGTTACATTGAGAATAAGATCAGGGAGCGATACAACTTTTCGGGAGTACCCATGCAGATATTCTTTAGGAAGAAGTAGAGGGAGGAGATCGGTAATCGGTAATCGGTAATCGGTAATCAGTAGGCGGTGGTCGGTTGCTAGTTGCTAGTTGCTAGTTGTGGGCTAAAATTTTCGATTATGGTTACCACATTCTCCATCGAATGTAGAATTTTGAATTTTGAATGATGAAGTATTGGGTGGGGATTAATAGGCAACTACCCTTTGCGTGCTTGCGGCCCTGCCTGCCTCATTTGGTAGGTTCACGTTTAAACTTTTAGCACAGAGGATTTTATACCTTGCTTACGGATATTGCTTGCTGCTGCGAGTGGCTCTTGGTAAGTGGTTGGTTTGCTGATAATACTTGAGAAAACACAAAGGACACTGAGGGTTTTTGCGCTTTGCCTTGCGGCAAATGCTCAAAATTGGGGTGATGAGTGGGAATTGGTTGATCGCTAGCTACTTTTTGCGACCCTGCCTACCAGTTTTTTGGCAGGCCTGCCTGCTATCTTTGTGCAGGCCTGCCTGCTATCTTTTTGGCAGGTTAGCAACCCTGACTGACAGTTGGTTGGTTTGCGTAAGGTTATTTGAATATCGAATACCTAACATCGAATGTCGAATAGCGAATGTTGAGGAAGGGATGAGACACGGTCGTTCCCTGGTGAATAGGAACCAATCGTATCCAGTCACTTCGTGGCCTGCTTGGCAGGCAGGTTGAATACTCTACATTATCTTGGCCTGCTTACTTTTTCAGGTAATTACTAATTAGGGTCAGCAGCTGCATCCTGTCGATGGGTTTAGAGATGTAATCGTCGCATCCGGCCTGAATGGCCTTGTCCCTATCGGAGGCAAAGGCGTATGCGGTTTGGGCAATCACCGTTAAATTCTTACGAAGTTTCTTAATCTCAGCCGTAGCTTGGTAGCCGTCCATACCGGGCATTTTGATATCCATCAGCACAATGTCTAGCTCTGGGTTACTTCTCACCATTTCAATGGCCTGCATTCCATTTTTTGCCCATAGGATATTGAACTTATGCCCTGCAAAGATCTCGCGTATATACATAAAATTGACCTCATCATCTTCTGCCACCAGCAGATTAACGCCGGCAGGCATTTGCCGCTCATTATGTTGCGATACTACCTCAACCTTACCACCATCCAGCTCCTTGGGAATGTAGGGTAAGGTAAAGCGGAATGCTGAGCCCCTACCCAGGGTCGATTCAACCCAAATTTCGCCACCCATCTTTTTTATGTAAGCCTTGGATATTGCAAGCCCTAAACCGGTGCCACCAGTCTGCTCTGACAACCGAGTTTCGACCTGGCTAAAGCGCTCAAAGATAGACTCGAAATTCTCATGCGAAATTCCTACTCCCGAATCCTCAACGGAGAATTGTAGTTGGTTATCCTTGCGGAAGTATCCAAATTTCACCTCGCCTTCCTGGGTAAACTTAAAGGCATTATTGAGCAAATTTCCAATAATCTGTTTTACTCGAGCCGAGTCCGCAATGATTACCGACTCATCATCGGGGAGCCCTTTGGCGAAGGAGAACTCCAAGTTCTTCTCGTGAGCTTTAGGCTTAAAGAGCAGAAACTGCTCATACATAAGCTGGTTTAAATTAACCTCCGTTTCGGAGAGTACTATTTGGTTTGCCTCAATTTTCGATATGTCAATCAAGTCGTTAATTATGCTTAGCAGCTGGTTGCCGCAACCCTGGACAATATCAACATACTCCTTCACCTCCAAATCCGACAGCTCCTGAGTGGTAAGAAGCTGGGTAAAGCCCAAAATGCCATTCATAGGCGTTCTAATTTCATGGCTCATGTTGGCAAGGAATGCGCTTTTAAGCCTGTCGCTCTCCTCGGCCTTCTGCTTGGCTTCGTACAGCTCCTCGTTAATAACCCTATACTCCTCGTTCTGCGCCTCAATTTCATGGGTTTTCTGAACTAATTCCTCCTCCACCAGCTTACGATCGGTGATGTCGCGATAGATGCCATAAACCGCAATTTTACCCCCGTGGAAATATATGGGATGCCCAAGGATTGAAACATGCACCAGCGATCCATCCTTTCTCTTTCTAACGGTTTCCTTCATAATTGTATCGCCCCGGGCAACCGTATTGGTAAGTTCCTGCCCTTCATCTTTAAAATCATCGGGAACAATTAGGCTGTTTATGGGTTTGCCCTCCATTTCTTCGTCGGTATAGCCGAATAGCCTAGAGAACTCTGAGTTAGTCCTGATGATACAGTCGTTCACATCAAGCACTACTATACCCTCGGGCGAGCTCTCGAATAGCTGTTCAAAGTAAGTCCTTTCCAGCTCAACCTGCTCTCTTGACTTTTTGCTTTCGGTAATATCGTCGTACGTTCCAAGAATTCCCACAACCTCGCCCTGATCGTTGCGTAATGGTATTTTGCTTGTTTTAAGCCAAATTACATCACCCATAGGGGTGGTTTGCGGTTCTTCGTAGTTCAGCTTTGGCCTACCCGAGGCCATAATGGCTCTATCATCGGCTTGGTAAAGAGCTGCCTCGTTTCGCCAGCCCATATCGTAATCGGTAAGCCCAACTAGACTATTAGGGTTATCAAAACCAGCATCCTTAGCAAATGGTTTATTGCAGCCAAGGAATCGAAGGTACTTATCCTTCCAAAAAACGCGCACGGGTATTGTGTCGAGTACGGATTGTAGCAGGTTTCCTGATTCGCGCAGCTCGCTCTCCATGAACTTCCGGTCGGATATATCCATATGGGTTCCAACAATCCGCTGCGGATTACCGGCGCTATCCCACTCTACAATTTTACCCCGGGCGTGTATCCATCGCCAAGTGTTATCCTTTGCCCTAAGTCTAAACTCGAGGTTAAACTCTGGCAGCTGCTCCTTAAGGTATTTAGAAAGCACTTCCTTGCTGCGCACCAAGTCTTCGGGGTGTAAAAGGTTTTCCCAACTTTTGGGGCTCGACTCAAATTCGCCAGGTTCGTAACCCAACATAGTGAAGTAACGATCGCTGAAAAAGATTGTATCCTCAATAAGATTCCAGTCCCACAAACCATCGTTTGTGGCCTCAATCACATAGCGAAAGCGTTCTTCGCTTTGCCTATGCATCTCCTGCCACTGCTTACTTTCGGTAATATCTCGAGAGATACCAAATGTGCCAATAATATTGCCCTTGCTATCGTAAAAGGGTGCTTTTGTTGTAGATGCCCATGTTATCTGGCCATCGGGCCAAACCTCGCGCTCTTCAATTCCCACGATGGGTTTCCCTGTTTCAATAATTTTTTGTTCAATATCGTAGGCCATCTGGGCATGCTCAGGGGAAAAGAAATCGAAGTCTGATTTTCCTACTATATCCTGAGCCTGGCTTAACCCAAAGCGTTCTGCAACATTTCGGCTAGCACGGATGAACCGGGAGTCTAAATCTTTAAAATAGATTTGATCAACCACATTCTCCATCATATTCTGCATAAGGAGCCGCTCCTGATCCAGCGCCCTTTCGGCCGCTTTGCGGGAGGTAATATCTCGAACTATTGCTTGTAGATACGAATAACCTCCAAATGTTAATAGATTTAGGCTGATTTCTGTGTAGACAGCTATGCCCCTAATATCCTCATGAACCCACTCGAAGTAAAGCGACTCGCCACTAAACGCTCGACGCATATACTCCACTGATAGTTTGGATGATGGCTCGCCATTAGGTTGTGATACCGGAGAAAAATCGGCAGGAGTTTTTCCAATAATTTCGCTCTTTGGGCACCCGAACAGCTGCTCGGTCTTTTGGTTACAGTCAACAAAACCCTGTGTGTCCATTAAAAAGATGGCGTCGTTTGCATAATTGAACAGGGCACGGAATTTGGCCTCGTTCTTTTCAACCTCTTGCCTCACCCTATTCCGCTCAGTTACATCACGAATTATGGCTTGATAGGTATCGTTAGGCAGGCGCTTGGAGTGCATTTCAACAACCAGGGTAGTTCCGTCGGGTTGAAAAATCTCACGTTCGCTCACAACCGTTTGCCCCTTATTCAGCAGATCGAACCTAAATGGTTTTTCCTTAACAACCTTTGGGTCAAAAAAATCTGCAATGTGTGACCCAATAACCTCATCCCGGGTACGTCCCGCAATTTCGAGGAAGCGCTGGTTTGTTGAAATTACAATACCCTGCATATTGCCAATAACAAAACCATCAACGGCAAACTCAATAATATCTCTGTATCGCTTTTCGCTATCAGCAATGGCTTGCTCAAACCTAACCTGCTCCTCAATGTTTCGGAACTCGGTTACCCGAACTACCTTACCCTTGTATGGAATTTGCTTACCTCTAATCTCAAGTGGGAACTCCTGCCCGCTCTTGGCTTTTCCAATCGATCGGTATGGTTTTTCATAGCCGGAAGTAATATGTTGCATTACACGCTCCCTCTCAGGTGGTGCAATTAGCTGCAGCCCGTCCATTCCAATCAACTCCTTGACTGAATATCCTGTCATACTGGCTAGCGCCTGGTTGGCATCAATAATAATACCTTTATCATGCATAGCTATGCCGCCAAACGAAGCCTCGGCCAGCCCCTTAAAACGCTTGTGACTCTCGTACAAGCTACGCTGTAGCTTGCTGGTATGCTTCACCGGTGTGAAGGTTATGATTACCTTGGAATTATCGTGAGTATCAGCTAGGATTTTCGTAGATACCGAGTACCAAATCAACTCGCCGCTTGGTAGTTTAAACCGCACCTCTTTATGTAATGGGGCAGATGAATTTTTGAAATATTCAGCTACATCAAACACGTCGGTTGGATCAATTAGCTCGAGCCATTTATTTTCTGGCACGTCTGTGGGTAAGTAACCTAGCTCTAGTACAATATTCTGGTTTCTACATAATACCTCTTGTTTTGAAGCATCCCAGATCATTGCAGTAACCGGGAGCATAGCAAGTAAAGTGCTGTAGGTTGAGGATGAGCTATGCATATATATTATGCTTTTAAAAAGTAAAGCTTATAAAGCTTTAAATGTAGACAAAAATCGATAAAACCTCAATTAATTTCTGCCTATTTTGGCGCTTTCTCAACACAATCGATTACATGCGTAGCAACATTACATAGCAGCCTAGGTGTTAATTTGCCGCGGGTACAGTAAAGTAGATTGTGCTGCCTTGCCCTTCGTGGCTCTCAACCCAAATGGTTCCACCATGCTTTTCAACCAACTCTTTGCAAAGAATAAGCCCCAGACCAGTGCTGGGCTCGTTATTGGTACCGGGCCGAGAAACTTTTGTGCTAATGCTAAAAAGATTTTTTTTGATTTGATCGGGCATTCCTATCCCTGTGTCGGCCACCGATACCACAACATAGCCTTTGTCGTTTGCATATGCTTTGAGCGATACACTTCCGCCATTTGGGGTAAACTTTATGGCGTTTGACACTAGGTTTCGGAATATTGTTCGGAGCGACTCCTTGTCGGCCAAAACGTTCAATTCTGTTGGAATGGAGTTGGTAAGCAGTATCCCTTTTTGGTCAGCCATATGGTCAACAATCTCCCTCACGTCGTCAAGTAATGAGGTAAGATTTAGCTTTTGGGGATCAAATTTTTTATGTCCACGCTTTACTACTGCCCAATTCAGTAGATTATCGAGCAGTTCGTACAGGTTTTTAGCAGTTATGTTAAGCGTTCGGATTATACTTTGCAGCTCATCCTTATCCATTTCATCGATACTTCCCGACATTAGCTCAGTTAGGCCAATAAAACCTTGAAAAGGCCCCTTGAGGTCATGCGCAATGATAGAAAAGAACTTATCTTTTTCGGCATTAACCTTTATCAGCTCCTCGTTCTGGCGTAGTATCTTATCCTCAGCCCGTTTCCTGTGATTAATGTTCTGGGTAATTCCTATGAAACGTAATGGTTTGCCCTGCTCATCGCGTTCCACAACCCTTGCGAAGTTTGCAACCCATTGATAGTTCCCCTTTTTATCTCTAATTCTAAAATCCTTTGAGTAAACTGGGGTAATTCCCTCAAAATGCTCTTCAAGGCTTTTCATAACACTAGGTAAGTCGTCTGGATGAATCATTTTATAAATTCCATCCATATCCTTTGGTACCTCATCTTCTTGATATCCTAGCTCCATATACACCTTTACACCCCCCACTCTACTACCAGTTACCAGGTTGTTCTCCCATGCATCTAGCCCAGCTGCTTGCGATGCCAACTCGAGCCTATCGGTTGCCGCCTTAAGTTTGGTCTCCGACAATCGTTTTGCTGTTACATCCTTAAGAACCACTAAGTACCCTACGCTTTGTCCATACTCATTTTTAATAATCGAATGAACAGCTTCAACGTAACGATCGTTATGCTTCACCAAATGCAACTTATTCAATGCGTTAGCATTGGACAAACTAACTCTGTACGGAAGTACATTGTGGACACTCTGCGTTAAAGGATTCGATTCTTTTAACCCAAGTATATCAATAGCCGAATGGTTTATATCAACCACAATCCCTTTAACATCGGTTACAATTATGCCATCGGGTAAGTTGTTGAAAAGGGTGTTTAAGGCTATGGGCTTTACGGTAAAGAAATTTTTGGAGTACAGTCCCCAAAAAAATAGCCCCCCCGAAAAAGCAAAGGTTAAAGGAGTGATATCAATATTTGTAAATGGCGTAAACCCTCCGGCATAAAGGATAATCGCCAGAAATGGTATGGCACTACTTACCAAGACTAACCAAACCGTACCCCTCTGATGTTTTGAACTTTGTAAAAGCAACCTTACAAGAACAGCAATGGCAGTTAAGAAGAGAGCGTAGGAGTACAAAGTATGAACCCACCACCATATGCCATGCTGCGATCTATATGATAAAAATGAATCAGCTATATCCTCAACACCCCTAGCGTAAAATAGGTGATGATACCTATTTGTGGCAAGCAGAAGGATTGAAAGGGCTGGAATAATCCAAACGGGCCAGGTCATCCAGCGTTTTACCTTACAGAGCTTTTGCGAATACTCCAATGCAAAGTAGAGCAACCACACGGGTACCGAAACAATACCAAGGTACCGAATTACATTAAAAACCTTTTGTTCCGCCACATTAGTTAGCTGAAGCTCCACCGCAGCCGCAAAGCACCAAACCGATACCGAAAGCAATAACCACGCTAGCGAGGGCGCCTCAAGCGATTTCCGCTTAAGCAAAACGTACACGGTTAGTATTGCTGAGAGCACCCCGGCAAGTAACAGTATTGTTATAAGTGCGCTTACGTTCATGAATTGGGCTAGGCAAAAGGGTTTACAATAAATACTTACCCAATATACATAATATTTACTTCACTGAGGGCGATGACAATAAAAATGTTTTACGACACAATCTACACTGTACCGAACTTGTATCAACAATTAAGTCAATAACTTCCAAAATGCCCATTATGCATAACAAAAAACTCTGCCTTGCTAATTCGCACTAAAAACCATTACTTTGAGGTGATTGTAAAAAATCGCTGCAAATCAGCAGCTAGCAGAACGAAGTAACCAAACATTTAAACCTCCTTTTTAATGAAAAAGATTCTCATACTGGGTGCCGGAATGGTATCGAAACCCATAGTTGTTTATCTACTTAACAAGGGATACCAAGTTACCCTTGGCGATTTAGACCAATCGAAGGCGCAAACCATTACTGCTAACCACCCAAACGCTACAGCCATTCATTTTGATGTTAAGAACGAAGAGTTGCTAAACCGTATTGTGCTGGAACACGACATAACGGTAAGCCTACTCCCATGGGTGTTCCACCCAACGGTAGCAAAATACTGCTTGGCTCACAAAAAGAATATGGTTACCACATCATACGTTAAGCAACAGATGCAGGATCTGGATGAGAAGGCGAAAGAGGCTGGCATACTACTTCTTAACGAAATTGGGCTCGACCCCGGTATCGACCACATGTCGGCCATGCGTATCATCGACCATATCCATGGGAAAGGCGGTAAGGTTGACGAGTTCTACTCGTTCTGCGGTGCGCTGGTTGCACCCGAGGTGGAGAAAAATCCATTTAACTACAAGTTCACCTGGGCTCCCAAGGGGGTGGTTATGGCTGGCAACAACAACGGCAAGTACCTCATGAAGGGAAAGGTTGTGGATGTTCCCACCGAGGATCTTTTCAAAAAACCTATTAAGATGCATTGTTGCGATGTGGGCGATATGGAGGTATACCCTAATCGCGACTCCCTACCCTACCTAGAGCTATACGGAATTCCCGAGGCACAAACCATGATGCGTGGCACATTTAGGTATTCCAAATGGTGCGAGGTGATTGATGCTTTTAAAAAGATAGGGCTACTGGGTTGCGAGAAGATGGATATGCAGGAGCTATCCTACGCTCAGATGATTGCTAACCTTATTGGTGCCGATAATGCTGAAAGCATTCAGGAAAAAGTTGCCAATTTCCTTGGTATCGACACCAGCTCAAACCCAATGGTTGCTCTGGAGTGGCTAGGGCTTTTCAGCAGCAAAACCATTGGACGTGATCAGGACTCACCATTCGAGGTGGTTTCGGACATCATGATTGACAAGATGATGATTAAGGACAACGAGCGCGATATGGTTGTAATGCAGCACACCTTTGTAGCCAGCTATCCCAATGGCGAGAAGGAGGTTATCCGCTCGCGGATGCTCGATTTTGGCACACCCAAAACCGATACATCCATAGCCCGAACCGTTGCATTACCAGCTGCCTGCGCGGTGGAGATGATTCTTGAGAATAAGATACAGGCAAAAGGGGTACACATACCCGTTATACCTGAGATTTACAACCCAATTCTCGATACCCTTGAAGACCTAGACATTAAGATGATTGAAGAATTTGGATTGCCCCTAAGCGAGAATATATGCTAAACCAGATATAGTGCTCCAGTTTGTGCCCTCAGAGAACATCCTGAGGGCATTTTTTTGGCAGTAACAATGCAGAACCATAGTTTTTTACTAATTTCGTGTACACAAATACCTTTTAGGCCTTGAAAATATTAGCAATACTCCTTACCCTGATCACTTTACAGTCCTGCCTGTCGGGGTCGCAATCAAACCATAAGGATAGCCAAACCATAGTTTTAGGCCCAGAACGGTTAGACACCTATCTTCCTCTGCTAGCCGATAAAAGGGTAGGCATTGTCGCCAATCACTCCACCATGGTGGGGCAAACGCATCTGGTTGATACGTTGCTTACACACGGGGTTAGAATTGAGAAAATATTTAGCCCCGAGCATGGCTTCAGGGGCGACGGTGATGCGGGTGAACTAATAAAGAACCACACCGATAAACGAACAGGGTTGCCCGTCATATCACTTTATGGCAACTCAAAAAAACCTTCGCACGACGATTTTAGCGGGCTCGACGTAATTGTATTCGACATACAGGATGTGGGCGTTAGGTTTTACACCTACATCTCCACCATGCACTACGTTATGGAAACCTGTGCCGAGATGAACCTTCCGCTTATTATTTTGGATCGACCCAACCCCAACGGGTTTTATGTTGATGGCCCAATACTTGAACCTGGCTTCACCTCGTTTGTGGGGATACACCCCGTACCCATTGTGCACGGTATGACCATTGGCGAGTTTGCCCAAATGATAAATGGCGAGTGTTGGCTTCCCGACTCAATGAAGTGTCAGCTTACTGTAATCCCTAACCTTAACTACACCCACGACTCAACCTACGTACTGCCAGTTGGGCCTTCGCCAAACCTACCAAACCAAACCTCCATATACCTGTACCCCTCGCTCGGATTCTTCGAAGGAACCGAGGTGAGCATTGGGCGTGGCACAGATTTTCCTTTCCAGGTTTTTGGTCACCCAGCATTCTCCCAGATGCCCTTTGAGTTCACCCCCGAAAGTAGGCCAGGCGCAAGCACAAACCCTCCGCTAAAGGGTAAACTATGCCATGGAGTTGACCTTAGGGATTACACTACCGATTACTTCCTTGGACTGCGCCAGCTAAACCTCTCGTGGCTACTGTATGCCTACGAGTCGTTTCCTAAAAACGAAAAGTTCTTCAACTCGTACTTCAGACTCCTGGCAGGGAACAGCACCATGCAGCAGCACATCGAGCAGGGAAAGGATGAGCTAACCATTAGGCAAGCATGGCAGGATGATCTCGAAATCTTTATGAAGATCAGGGAAAAATATCTACTTTACCCCGACTTTACTCGCATTGAATAGATGAGCGGACAGAACGAATGGAACGAAAGGTACGCCGGCCAGCACCTTGTGTATGGTTATCAGCCAAACAAATACCTTAAGCAGGAGTTAGCAAAGTTGAAACCCGGAGCTCTGCTACTTCCGGGCGAGGGTGAGGGCCGAAATGCCCTTTGGGCTGCAAAACAGGGCTGGGAGGTCACTGCTTTTGATGCAAGTGATGTTGCCCAAGCAAAGGCTAGTAAACTTTTTGCCGAGAATGGTGTTCGGGTTCAATACCACGTTACCGATATACTTCACTTTGCCTCAAATCATCAGTTCGATGCCATTGGGCTAGTGTACGTTCATCTGCAGAAGGATATTCAGCAGCAGGTGGCCAACAAGCTAACCAGTATGCTAAAACCCAAAGGCGTTTTGATTCTAGAGATGTTTCATCCCGAGCAGATTCCCCTTACATCGGGTGGTCCAAAAAACCCAGCCATGTTTGCAGATATTAGTGAGCTAAAAGATCTGTATAAAAACCTAACCATTGAGGAGTTGAGAAAGGAAGAGGTTGAACTAAACGAGGGATTGCTGCACAGGGGGAAAGCCATAGTTATAAGAATGCGCGCCGTAAAACCATAAAAAAATATCAGCAAAATGGCCAAAAAGAAGTACTACGTTGTTTGGGAGGGGGTAAAACCGGGGATTTACGAGAGCTGGGACGAGTGCCAAAAGAATATAAAAGGGTATCAAAACGCCAAGTACAAATCGTTCCCCACAAGGCAAGCCGCCGAGGCTGCCTTACAGGGCAACTACCACGATTACACCACTAAGCAAACCAACGTGGCGATGCAGCTTGAAGGGCTGCAGGAAAATCAACCCAAACCAATTTTCCCGGCGCTTGCAGTTGATGCTGCTTGGAACACCGCCACAGGCGATATGGAGTACCAAGGAGTTGATGCCAAAACGGCGCGCAAAATATTTAGGCAAGGCCCCTACTTTGATGGAACCAACAATGTGGGTGAGTTTTTAGCCATAGTGCATGGGCTGGCATACCTTAAACAAAAGGGAAGCGACTTGCCCATCTACACCGATTCCATGACCGCCATTAGCTGGGTTCGGAGGAAGAAAGCGAACACCACGCTGAAAAAAACCGGACGAAACGAAATACTCTTCGAACTAATTGCCCGAGCCGAGAAGTGGCTCCGTGAAAATACATGGCAGAACAAATTGCTAAAGTGGGAGACCCAAATCTGGGGTGAAATTCCCGCTGACTTTGGGAGGAAATAGCATGAAAGTATACAAAGGAAATACTGGCTGGGTTAGGGTTCTTATCATTGCTCTGCCTTACATTATTGTGGTTGGGTTATTTCAACTAATTGCTCATGTAATTTTGGGCATAGATACTAGCGAAATTGGCAAATTTAGCATATCAGAAAATCTGGCACATAAAGTTTTAATCCTTTTATTTTCTCTGCTTGGAACGGTATCGGTAGTTTGGTTGTTTGTTAAAACTATTGATAGGCGTAAGTTAATTGGCATTGGGTTGCAGCTTAAAGGTTTTAAACACTACCTAACGGGTGGCTTACCGCTTGGGGTTATATGCATTGGGCTAGGTTTCCTGATACTGCTGATGCTTGGGCAGGTAAAGGTTACATCTTTTGATTTTTCTGCGTCGGATCTTATTCTTTCAATCGCCATTTTCACCTTTGTTTCGCTATCGGAGGAGATACTATGCCGTGGTTATATCCTTCGAAACCTAATGATTTCGTTCAATCGGTATCTGGCGCTATACATGTCGTCACTCCTTTTTGCTGCATTGCATCTTGCAAACTCCCATTTAGGGTGGATTGGTTTCACCAATCTTTTCCTAGCAGGAATTATTTTGGGCTTACCTTACATCTACACCAAGAATTTATGGTTTCCCATTGGTATGCACCTTACCTGGAACCTCGCCCAAGCAGTCCTTGGGTTTAACGTAAGTGGCAATACATCCTACTCAATTATAAGAATAAGCAACTCAGGAAGCCCGATTTTGCACGGTGGAGAGTTTGGATTTGAGGGCTCAATAATCTGCACCATAATATCACTTGCAACCATAGTAGCGCTTTGGAGGTATTTTTCGGGCAAAGAGAAAGCCAAACGAATTGCCCACAAAGCACAGGTTGATTTGCTTTACAAACCATAGCGAACGAATATACCCATGAGGCCTCGAAAGGCCAAACAAATTTGCTAAATTTGCCCATCAACAAAAATACCCGCATTTGAGAATCGAGAGTTTTATAGCCAATCGCCTAACCGATCCGAAGGAAGCCAAGGGAAGCCTGTCGCGTCCTTTCATTAAAATTGCCACCATTGCCGTTGCACTTAGCCTAGCGGTAATGATTATTACCGTGGCGGTTATCACAGGGTTTAAGCGTGAGATTAGCGAGAAAACCATTGGCTTTGGAAGCCATATACAAATAGTAAACTACGACCGCAACCTATCGTTCGAAACCGTTCCCATTAGCACCGAGGTAAACTTTTTACCCGAAATAATGGAGATTAAGGGCATCCGCCATGTGCAAAGGTTTGGGCTAAAGCCTGGTATTATTAGAACCGATACCGATATGCAAGGGGTGGTGCTAAAGGGTATCGATACGGATTTCGACTGGAGTTTCTTTGAAAAAAACCTTACCGAGGGCAATATACTTACCCTAAACGACTCTACATCAACCAATGGGGTGGTAATATCTCGAACCATATCGCAGCTGCTAAGGCTAAGTGTAGGCGATACCTTCGATATGTTCTTTGTGCAGGAGCCTCCTCGCATACGTCGTTTTACCGTGGAGGGTATATACAACTCGCAAATGGCCGAGTTCGATAAGCTTTTCGTAATCTGCGACCTGAAGCACATTCAACGCCTTAATGGGTGGGAGCCCACCCAGGCCACAGGGCTTGAAATACTGATTGATAACTTCCGAAGGATAAACGAGATAACCTACGATGTTGATGACATTGTAGCCTTCAACTTCCTTGAGGATGGCTCTAGGCTTCGCGTTATGAGCATTATTGAAAAGTATCCACAAATATTCGATTGGCTGGGCCTACAGGATATCAATGTGGTAATTCTGCTCACCCTTATGCTAGCCGTAGCGGGAATCAATATGATTGCCGGACTGCTCATAATCATCCTTGAGCGTACCAATATGATTGGCGTGCTTAAAGCACTTGGCGCCGACAATAGGTTTATTCAAAACATATTCATTATTCAATCGGGGCGCATTGTTGCGCGCGGACTTCTCTGGGGGAACCTAATAGGAATTGCTTTAGCATTAGTACAGCTACATTTTGGTCTGTTTAAGCTCGATGAGGCCAGCTACTACCTATCAACGGTTCCTATCAACCTCGATGTAATTCACATTCTACTTCTCAATATCGGCACTTTTATGGTTACCATCGCCATGCTGCTAATCCCATCGCTGGTGATATCGCGCATTAGCCCCGATAAGACGATTAAGTTTGAGTAATTCCTTATCCTAGCTCAAATTATAAGACCACACACTGTTTGAATGACCTGCCTGACTGGGGTCTATAGCCGTCAGGCTAAAATCGTTTTATCAACAAACCTAGGAACTTTATTGCCATTTGGTTACTTATTCTTACTTTCTCCTTAGATGAGAAAGTAAGCAAAGAATCAAGGCAAAACCATGCTGCCACCCGCCCTGCCAAATAGTAAGCCCCACGGCGACGTAAGCGATTTGGAACGTAGCGAGGCAATCATTATCCCCAGCATTCACTATTTTGCAACGCCTTATAATCCTTGTTGCTTTCATCCAACGCGTTCCAAATCAAACGCAAGCGCCATCGCACATGGGGCTAACTATTTGACATTCCCTTCACCGCTGCCGCCGTTTTGCCTTCCCACCGCTCCTCACTCATAGGCGGATGCTAGCATTCTCCTGTCTATTCCACCTTGATTTTTTTTTGCCTTTCAGATTGCTTTTAGATTAAAATACAGGTATGACCCTTAATTTCAAGACATAAACAACCTTAGCTTGACGGCTATGGACTGGAGTCAGAGCAGGCAGGCTGATTGGCTGGTTGATTGATTGACCTGCGGCGAGTTCGCAAAGTTCGCTCGGTTGGTTGATTGGTTGATTGGTTGTAGATCTCAGGTAAAAAGAATCAACTATTCACTCATTATAAGGCTGGCAATAAGCACGCAGCAACTGACTACCAACCACCGACCTCAGACCACCGCCTACTGATTACCGATTACCGATTACCGACAACCGCCTACCGACCACCGACCACCGCCTACCGATTACCGACCACCGATCACCGCCTACCGATCACCTGTTCATAACCCGTTAAAAAACTAATTGTCAATTCGCTTTGTGGTATCGGCAAACAATTTTAAATTTAGGGAGACTAAAATGAATATCTACCCTAACCAGCCTTTAACATACCGCACGATGAAAAAGAAATCCAGCGCCAGTGGCTTCGATCCCCGGAAAAACTATCTTCAGACCCAAAAGGACATTGGCTACGTAAGCCGCAAAAAGGCAAAAAAAACCGACTACGAACGCATTGGCTTTAAGTCGGGGCTTGAAGTACATCAGCAGCTAAAAACAAAGCAAAAGCTTTTTTGCCGTTGCCCTGCAGGCATCTACCACGACCACAACGACTACGATGCAGAAATTATCCGCCATATGCGGCCAACGCTCAGCGAAATGGGCGAATACGATGGAACAGCGCTTATGGAATTTAAAACCCGAAAGAATATCTTTTACCGCATCAACAACCAAACTGCCTGCACATACGAGATTGACGATACCCCGCCATTCCCCATTAACCGCGAAGCGCTTGAGTATGCCCTTGAGATTTCGCTTCTTAGCAAGCTCAATATTGTGGGCGAGGTTCATATTACCCGCAAGCAGTATCTCGACGGTAGTATCCCCACAGGTTTCCAACGAACTGCGATACTTGGGGTTGAAGGCGAAATACAGCTAAGCAACAAGAAGATTGGCATTCTGCAGCTGAGCATCGAGGAGGACTCATGCCGAGAAATTTCCGATATTGGGCACAACAGGATTTACAAAACCGACCGCTTGGGCATGCCGCTCATAGAAACAGTTACACACCCACAATGCCTTACCCCCGATGAGTTGCGCGAGGCTGCCGAGCATATCCGCTTCCTAAACCGGAGTACGGGCAGGGTTAGAACCGGTATGGGTGCCGGGCGCGAGGATGTGAACGTCAGTTGCAAGGGTGGTACCCGGGTGGAGATTAAGGGTGTAGCCCACAATCGGTGGATTCCTGAACTCTCGCACAACGAGGCTTTCAGACAGTGGGCATTGCTAAATATCCGCACGTTGCTGCTCCAACGTTTTCCCGACCCTAAAAAGTGGAATTTGGAGTGGCAAGAAATATCTCCTAAAAAAATGGGCCTCGACTTTATCCCAACCAATGGAACAAAGAATGGGACTAAAATTGTAGCCATAAAATTACCTGGCTTTAAGGGTATCCTGTCGCACTTTACCCAGCCCAAGCAATCGTTTAGCAACGAACTGGCCGATAGGCTAAAGGTTATTGCTTGCATAGAGCGACCCAATATGACTAGCACCGAAGAGCTACACGAACAGCTAAGCGACAACGACGTACAAAAGCTCACCGAGCTACTTAAGGCTACCGAGAACGATGCCATTTGCATTATTTGGGGACCAACCGATGATATTCCCACAGCAATAGAAACCGTGGAGGAACGATGCAGGATGGCCTTTGAGGGAATACCGGGAGAAACCCGCAAATCGTTACCCGATGGGACCACCATCTTTGAGCGCGTACTACCCGGTGCCGACCGTATGTACCCCGACACCGACTCGCCACCAATTCCTTTACAGGAAGAGCTTATTGAGAAGCTGAGCAGCCGTATTCCACCAGAGGTCTCGAAACGATTTGTCCAGCTGAAGAGTTGGAAAGTCCCTGCCGATACGTACACCTATATCCTTAAGCGGAATCTTGTTCCCATTATCGAGCAGCTGGTCGATTTGGGAGTAACGGGTCGCTTTGCAGGCACGTTCCTTGGTCACACCCTAAAGCATATTGAGGGAACCAAGCCAATGCACAGCAACTTTACGTACAATAGAATTGTCGATCTTTTTAAGTTCTTAAAGCAGGAGGGTTTGAAGTTTCAGCTGGCCAAGCTAATGCTTCCTCACATCTACGAGTACCCCAATATGGATTTCGATTCGGTACTAACAAGCATTGGGTTTAAGCGTAAGACCAAAGAGGAGCTGCTAGCACCAATTAATTATCTAATTGAAAAATTTAGAGAGATAAAAACATCAAAAGATGACAGCAAGGACATTGTGGTTAGTTGGGTTTTAGGCCAATTACACAAGCAGGCCATAGGTAATGTATGCCTCAAAGAACTTCGAAATGAAGTTGAATCCAAACTCTAGTCACTGTCATCACTTCAATTAAACCACATCAAAATGGAAGATTTTTTTCAAGGATATAAGGGTCGCGCTCTCGAGGTACTTAAAAAGTATAACGCACGGGTTTGGGGTAAGGTAACCATACATACTACGCGTGGCGAGTTTAACGGAACAATACTACCCCGCGCCGAGAACGACGACGACAAGCATATTGTGCTAAAAATTGAAACGGGCTACAACATAGGCATCGATATCGCTACCATTAAGGATATGAAGGAAACTGGCTACTTTAAGGCCACCTACAAGATACCCGAAAAGGAATTCCCCTACACGCCCAACCTGCCTAAGGTAAAACTATTTGGCACAGGCGGAACCATAGCCTCGCGACTCGATTACAGAACAGGAGCCGTAATACCAGCCTTCTCGCCGGGCGAATTGTATGGTGCAGTTCCCGAGCTGGCCGATATCTGTAACCTTACCACCGAAAAGTTGTTCGCAGTATTCAGCGAGAATATGGGCCCCGAGCAGTACAAAGCGCTGGCAATTGCCATAGGCAAAGAGATTGAGAACGGAATCGACGGTATTATCATTGGGCACGGCACCGATACGCTAAGCCATACTGCAGCAGCGCTCACGTTTATGGTACAAAACTCGCCCGTACCCATTGTGCTGGTTGGCTCGCAGCGCAGCTCCGACCGCCCCAGCAGCGATGCTGCGCTTAACCTAATGCACGCCTGCATTGCGGCAGGCCATTCCGATATTGCCGAAACCATGGTGTGTATGTTTGGCCCAACATCCGATGAGTACGGATTCCTCCACAGGGGAACCAGGGTGCGTAAAATGCACTCGTCGTACCGAAGCACATTCCGCACCATTGGCGATACGCCCGTGGCCACAGTTAGCCGTAACGACGGAGTTAAGCCCATCAAGGAAGATTACGCCCACAGGCGTAAGGATAGGAACGTAAAGATTATGCCCTACTTCGAAGAAAAAGTTACTATTCAGTACTACTACCCCAATATGCAGCCCGAAATTATTGATGCGCTAGTTGATATGGGTTACAAGGGTATTATCATTGCAGGAACAGGGCTAGGGCACGTAAATAAACCGCTGTACCCTGCCCTTGAGCGTGCTCACAAAAAGGGAGTTCACGTATATATGACCGTGCAGACCCTTTGGGGTTACGTACATATGTTTGTTTACGACACCGGACGCGATATGATGGCAAAAGGCGTGATTCCGGGTGAGAATATGCTTCCCGAAACGGCCTACATAAAACTGGGCTGGGCACTTGGACAAACCGACGATCCGGAAGAGGTACGCAGGCTGATGCTTACACCTATCAACAGCGAAATTACTCCCAAAGAACCTTACAACGGTTATCTTGTTTACCAAGGAGGAGTTCCTGAAGTTGAGAACTTCATAAGGCAATTCAGAAAGTGATGAGTTAATGAGTAATTTTGATAAGATAGTACGCCAACTAAAAACCAACTTGCTTAAGGAACTGCCTGGGTTTAAGGCACAGCAAAGGATGGCTCCCTCGTTTCGTGGGGGAGCTGGCTTTCCGAATTCTCCCGATACAAAAACACGCGGCAGCGCTGTGCTTATCGCCATTTATCCCAATGGCAACAAGGCCGAAACCATCCTCATCAAGCGAACGGTTTATAATGGGGCACACAGCGGACAGGTAAGCTTTCCCGGAGGCAAACAGGAGGATTTTGACGATTCGCTTACTGTAACAGCAATTAGGGAAGCGGAGGAGGAAATAGGTATTGATGCGAATAAAGTGGAAGTTATTGGCTCGCTTACGCCTCTATTTATACCCGTAAGCAACCTAATGGTTTTGCCGGTGGTATGCACTATTCCTCGCCCCGAGCAGCTACATCCGAACCTGCAAGAAGTTGAGTACACAATTCATGCAGATTTAATGGATTTTAAAGCCCCTAAGAATCTTTCGGTTAAAACAATTTGTGTTGGTAGTATGCCAATATCTGCCCCCTACTATGCGGTTGAAGGCGAGGTAATTTGGGGAGCAACTGCCATGATAATATCAGAATTTACCGAGCTGTACTAAACCTACTGATATCCTTTTGCTAATCAGGGATAATATTCTGATAGTGCTTATACCTCTGCATTATCTGGCTCACGTAGTTATAGGTCTCAACCCCTCTAAGCATTCCATACCTTACGGTAGTATCGCAGTAAAATTCTGGGTTAGATTTGTTTAGTATAAAGAAGTCTACATTATTATCCCAAACATTGGGGTCTTTGCCATGCTTCTGGGCCAGATTTCTTGCGTCAATAACATGCCCCAAACCAGCATTGTATGATGCCAGGATAAACTTAACTCGCTGCTCAGGGTCGGTTACGCTATCCTCGAAACGTTTCTCGAGCCATTTTAGGTACTGAGCACCAGCACGTATTTGTGTTTGTGGATCAGCAATGTGATTTATTCCGAAGAACTCGGCTGTAGCTGGCATAAACTGCATTAATCCATATGCTCCCATGTGCGATTGCACATCATGCCGAAACCGGCTCTCCTGATAAACTAACGATGCAAATAGCCTCCAGTCCCAATCAATGGTTGAGCTAGCGTACCTAAAGCCCTCGTCCCAAGGTGAAATATTGCCAGTTCGCACCCTAAAAGTTTCAGTAAAAACCCTCCTAGCCCAGTATGGGTTATTGTAGTATTTGCCCCGAATTATCCTGTATTCTGCCGTTTGGGTAAAAGTTTCTAACCACTCATTCAGTGCGGCCAGAAGATCTTCCGATTTTTTAGAAACAGCCCAGGCCAAATTCTGATCGAAGCTAACTGGTGTTTCCACATCGATATTACCATAAAAGAACGAATTCACGCGAGCTACGTCCTCATCGCAAACCGTGAAATCAATTTCTCCATTAGCCACAAGTTCAATAAGTTCGTCGGCCTCGTAGTTGGGCATTTCAACCACATGTATTTCGGCTCCAATCTCATCGGAAAGATTTTTAAGCCGATGTGCCGATGCTGAACTTTTTTGAACGTAAACTATTTGTTTCGCAAGCTGCAAGGGATTCTCTATTCGCCCAGAACCTTCCCCTTTACGCTGAACAAGCACCTGTTTTGTGGTGCTATGGGGAGTGGTAAAGCCATACTTCCTCGCCCTTTCGTTAGTTATAGTCAAATTGTTAGCAAACACATCAACTCGCCCACCGTCTAGCATATCAAATGCTTTCTCCAGATCATTCTCGGCAATAATCTCCAGATTCACACCAATATGGAATGCGAAAGCCTGTAGCAGATCGAACTGATACCCCATGGGTGTACCCTGATAGATAAAATAGTTTGTAGTATTTATATCGGTAACGGCAACAAGAACCCCTTCCTCCACAATGCGCTCCAAATCGCGAACACCTTCAGCCCCAGAAAAACGATTGTTTAGTGGGCTAAAGTTGCATTCAGAGAAAACAAGTACTACTAATAAACCAAAAATCTTAATCAAGTATTTTCTCAAAATACTCATACATAGTATATTGTTGATTAAACGGCAACAAAAGTAATGGATTAAACCTAAAGTACTCTAGTCGTAGAATATCCACGAAACGCCAAACTTGAAAATCTGTGGATTTAGTGGGTAGGAATAGGCTGAAAAGTACCTGTTATGAGGGTAGCCTTGATTTAGATGCTCATACTTTACAAAAAGTATGGCTCGCTTCCATTTAAAATTGGCAAACACATCTACAGTTGGATAATTTCCTAATTTAACAAGCCGTTGGTTGTAAAACTGCCCTGTCACAGGGTTAAAGGCATCAGCATAAAACTCTGTACTGTAGGTGAGGTTTACGCCAAATTGCCCCGTTAATGCTCCAGGGACTAAAACCGACTCGTAGAATAGGGCGCTAAATGCAATAAAATCGGGTAGGCTGAGAACGTCCGAGTTGGTGTTGGCTTGCCATACTACCCTGTTAAAAAAGTTGAAACCTTTCAGAAATCTAAAATTCTTTTGAACGTATGCCGATGTAATTGTAATATCGGATGTTTGCGATGGCAAGCTGTTGGAATTAAAGTAAAGATAATCGCTAATGTGTACAACATTGTAACCTATTTCGGTAGCCCATTTACTAATTTCGAACGAAGCACCTAGCTGAAACCTTTTCTCCTTGGCTAACCTATTATCCCACTTAAAATGATTACTGAAATATGTGCGGTAGAAAATATCTGGAGTGGTCTCCGATATCAATACCTTTCCTTTTAGCTGGGGCATCTCTGGATCGTTCCATAGCGAAATGCGCATATCTCCCCTAAGCTCCTTATCGTCTGCCCTGTCTCCGCTAAAGTAAACTTTTGCTGCCCCCCTGTACGACAGGTAAGGGCTCTCGCTAAACGCAGCAACCCCTATATGGGCAGAGTAAAATGTATTATTCGAATGGCCACGAATATAATTATCGGGATTAAACATATGGTACGACGAATGGGTGTAGCCCACCCATCCCCTTAAGCCAGGCATACCAGGAATATTTGCAAACTGATTAATCTCTAGCACAGCTTTCAAATCCCAATTGGTAAGAGCTATCGAATCGTATAATGCCCCTTGCGTTAAATAGCTGTTGGTAAAGTAGTCACCACCACCACTATTAATAAAGGTTCTTGAGTGTCTCTCTCTCGACAAATGGAGCTTAGTACTCACTAAAGGAATATACCTATCAATAGTATCAGTTGCCAAACGCACCTCCTTTATATTGATGAAAGTGTAGCCTAGGAGAGCCGAAATTGATCTTTCTCGAGTTATCGTTTTAGCATTCGCTAGCCATATAGGGATTAGCTTACTCTCAAGAGTGTCGCCCGGGACAACATCTGCAAACCTAATACCTCCGTTTTCTTCGTTGTTAAAGCCTCTATTGACAAAACTTGCCTGACCGAACATATTGCCCTTGTGGTAACTTCCAAACAGGGTAATTAAGTTGTTCCTAGTATGCTGATTTTCGTATATACCCTTAGTTCCAAAATGATCATAGGAAATACCAATATTGACATGCTTGTTTACATTCTGAGTATGCAGTACGCTGAATAGCTGCTCCATCTCCGATCTTTTCCCAGCACTTGTGTAGAATAATGTGGTGTAAGGCGAACGTACGTTATACTGAGGAATTGCCTGGACTCTATCTCCATATGTAGAAAAGTATCTGCTAAGTAGGAAAGTATTCGATTCAGGGCGAGAGAAAAAATGATTACTAACACTAGGACTCCCAATATTGCCTAAAAAGGTGTAACTCTCATAGATACTTTGCTGAGGATAAAAAAGATGATTTAACCATAAGGTTGTATCAATGGGTACCTGCTCATACTCGAGGAAATGATCATTAAACCTCCATGAGAAAATTCTTTTGGATAAAGGGATAGACAGTAACTCAATAATAGATCTATTCTGAATAATTCTATTTGTTCTCGACCTAGTAACATCCTCAATACTATCAGTAGGGATCGTATCTACTGCTGCTTTTACAGTAGTATCCAGAACGTTTGCTGGTGAGGGAAGCTTAAGCTTGAGAGTATCGGTGGAGCTGGGTATCGTATCGGGGGGCAAAATATACTGGTTAACACCCAAAGTTTTATTAACCAGAATACTATTTCCATCCGCATTTTGAGCAAATGCAGAGGTGATAACACAAACGGCTATGGCAAGAAGAGTAAACTTCATACAGGGTACGAATATACAAAAAAAAAGCCCCGATGTGCTCGGGGCTTTGAAGGATGGCGGCGACCTACTCTCCCACCTTTCGGCAGTACCATCGGCGCTGGTGGGCTTAACTTCTCTGTTCGGCATGGGAAGAGGTGGAGCCCCA